>ERZ1027208.3-NODE-3-length-459340-cov-109.249936_pt1 | contig 459340 bp, 389 predicted proteins | sample MGYA00520867_ERZ1027208 | MGnify/ENA primary metagenome ERZ1027208 (study PRJEB33311, sample SAMEA4378413) | marine metagenome | biome: Marine biome; feature: Fjord; material: Water | collected 2014-07-20T08:00:00Z/2014-07-... | depth 75 m ... | reverse complement strand
TTCCCGCCGCCTCCACCAATAAATAACCCTGTCACGCAAGTGATGGGGTTTTTTATTGGCCAGATTTTGGTAGTTGAACGCAAATGCGCACAGGAAGTGCGTCTGTGGATCGATGTGAAGGAAAGTCAGGTCTCAAACGACTATGCAAAGGACCTACTTCGGTCATTAGAGTTTCATATTTTTCCCAAGATATCCACCAGGCAAGCACGCTACAGGACTTTATCTGAAATTCTTTATTGGGCTTTGCAAACTAGATAACTGCGCTGGGTTTGTCTGCATTTAGATTATAGCGTTCTATCTTTCTATCCAGTGCTGGTCGGGATATCCCCAATACTTTGCAGGTTTTGCCCTTGTGACCAGCGCAGTAATCAAGAGCATATTGGATATGCCTGGCTTCAACTTGAGCCATGGTCATAGGTGTTCCCTCGTAAGGGGTCGACGCCAAAAGATCAGTGCCATCATCAAGTAATGGTTTTAAATTCAGATCATTACTGTGTATCAAGCTGATCCGACAGCGAATAACCGCCTGAGTGAGAACGTTTTCAAGCTCTCGAATATTCCCTGGCCAGGTGTAACTTTTCAGGCTTGCCAAGGCACCATCCGCCAGTGCCACAGGGGGTTTCCCTTCGCGGCGGCAAATACGTTGTAGCAAGCCATCAATTAATAAGGGCAGATCTTCGCGGCGCTCTCGCAGGGGCGGCAATTGTATTTCCAAAGCATTGATACGATAGTACAGGTCTTCGCGAAAGTGACCTTTGGCGATTTCTTCTGGCAAGATGCGATTAGTGGCCGCGATGACTCTTGCATTGCTTTGTAATTGCTGGCTACCGCCGACGCGTTCAAACGAGCCTTCCTGCAAGACGCGTAGCAACTTAGCCTGAAGCGGCAATGCCATTTCACCGATTTCATCGAGAAATAGCGTGCCGTTAGCAGCCAGCTCGAACTTACCCGGTTTACGACTAGTCGCTCCCGTAAATGCGCCTCGCTCATGGCCAAATAGTTCGCTCTCCAATAAATTATCAACCAAAGCCGCGCAATTAACCGCCAGAAAGGGGCCGTTACAAAGGCTGTTGTGATGAATGGCCCGCGCCACTAGCTCCTTGCCCGTACCACTCTCCCCGCTTATCAGCACACGAGCCTGACTTTCGGCAACCAACGCAATCTCCTTGCTAATATTTAGCATCACCTGGCTTTTACCGATCAACCTGGGTTCCGTATCGACAGAATCATTAACCGCGCTAAGCTCCTTCACCTGACGGGCCAACTGTTGATATTCGAGCGCACGGGCAACGCTGTGATCCAGCTCTTCGGTTTTAATCGGTTTATGAATAAAGTCGAAGGCCCCGGCTTTGATGGCGGCGATGGCTAATTCCAGGTCGTGCTCCGCAGTCATCATAACGACAGTGATCTTAAGATCTCGCTTCATCGTTTGGCAAAGCCAGTCATAGCCTCTGCCATCGGGCAGGCCCTGATCGAGAATGACGAGATCCGGTAGTTTTTCTGTGACCAAATGATTAGCTTCGCTAAGACTAAGGGCATGAAACACCTCATGGCCTGCGTCTTCAAAGTGCAGCGTGAGCATTTGCGCCAGAGCACTGTCGTCCTCGACGAGTAATATTCGTGCGAGCATAGAGGGGGAACCTTATTTAGATTGAGATCACCTGATACCGGCTTAGTTTGGTATCAGCTTAATGAGACAGGGGAAGATATATCGTAAACGTGGTTCCGTCCTCTGTGTTTGAATTGATTTTCATGCGACCTTGCTGGGCATCGAGCAAAGAATTGACGATTGCAAGTCCAAGACCGGAGCTGTTGGCTTTGCCAGTAACAAATGCCTCGGTAATAATACTCAGCTTGTCGACGGGAATAATGGCACCGTGATTGTGCATACTTATAAAACCATGCCCGCCCTCCACACCCGTGCTCACATTTATTACTTGCCCCTCCAGTGCCGCGTCACAGGCATTGCGCGTTAGATTCAAAAATATTTGCGTCAGCTTATCGCTATCGGCCATCACTACGGCAGAGCTTTTGATATTCAGTTTCAAGGCCAGGCCCTGCGCTTCAGCAAGCGATTCATGGGTGACAATAAAATCAGCACAAAAACTATCTAACTCAAGCGGGTTAAGTCTGGTTTTTGCAGGTTTAGCGTAGATCAATACTTCATTAAGCATGCGCTCTAAACGTTCAACTTCATTAGCGGCAAGCACAGCACGTTTATGAATTCCCGAGTTACAGGTTTTAATATTATCGACATCGCTATCGATGTCAGTGTGTTGTTGAATATATTCCAGGGCCAGACGAATCGTGGTCAGTGGGTTGCGAATCTCGTGAGTAAGTCGAGTCGCAAACTCACCGACTGCTGCAAGTTTTTCCTTATGAGCCAGTTCATCCCGGGCCGCCAGTAACTGGGTGGTACGATCTTGAACCAATTCCTCTAAATTCGCAGAATGCTCTTTGAGATCTTGATAAAGATCGTAGTTATCCAGCGCGATAGCAACCCGCTCAGCAAGCAGTTGGGCGGTTTGCATTTCGTGTTCACGGAAGTGGCGGGTATCTCGATCAAAATAACATATGGTGCCAACCACCTCACCCTTGGGCAAACACAGAGGTACGCCCAAATAAGAATGGTAGCCCTCTGGTGCGCTTCCGTAGCGGGATTCCTTACCGGTATCTTCGACACATAGAGGTTCGCCGGTTTCCACGATGTAGGTTGATATGGGGCCGTGAATATCCAGGGGAGGTAAAGGTTGGTCCGGCTTAGGAACCCTGGCCAGCACGTTTTTTTTACCGTCGCGATAGAGCGTCACTGCGGCAAGACCTTCACCCAGAAGGTCGACCATGGCATCACAAGTATCATCGAGATATTGTTGCAATTCACCGGTGCGATAACTCAGCCCAGCTAGCGTTTCCAGGGTTTTTTCGGCGGGAGGCGTGGAACTCTCCAGGCCTTTGTTGCTGTCTTCCATTATTTTTTATCTCTCGGCTAATGTGCTGGACTTATTTCCACAAATTCTGTCAATACGACGATGACATTTTTAGTGTAATAAAATATTACCTATGCCTGGGGCTTTTCATGGAGAACAGTTTGTCTATCGGTAATTGTCTTGCTCATAATGACTTCCTTTACTCGGGTACTGCGTTACTGCCCAATGCGTTACTGCCTGAATTCACAATGGCCTGAATAAGCCGCCGGATATCAGGTAGCCGACTGATGAGATAAAGCGTTAGTGGGATCAAATTTAAGGCCGATCCAGTAATCAACACTTAAGAAACGACCCGCACCGACAAAGAACAAAACCAGCAACATAAAGAGGTAAGTCGTCGCAAATTCAATACCGTTATTAAGAATAACGACCGAACCGTTTTCGCTTAGCCACTCGTAATTACCATGCTCACGCAAAATATCTTTAATAACGTCGAGCCGTTCTACGCCGCCCGCCGTGCGTTCGGTAGAAAAGATGCCACCGCCAGCAGCAATCGCTAACCAGCCGTTTTCAAGGTGAACCGAAAATATCGCGACCAACATGGTCATCATCAACGGCAGGCTAATCCACCGGGTCGCAAATCCGAAGGTAAGACAAACCGCGCCAATCAGTTCTGTGCCGGTGGCCATTGCCGCCATTAACCAGGGAAACGGTAAACCCAGGCCCCAGTCAGCATTGCCGAACCATTCTACGGTGGAAGAAAAATGGCCGAATTTCTGTGTACCGGCCATCCAGAATATGGGGGCCAGATAAAGCCGCAGCAATAACGGCGCAATAAAATCAACGGCTTTGCTAGCATTCAGTAATCGTTGTGCTTTTTTTACCAACTCGATCATGATCGTAAATCCTTGTTAGCGGCGAATCACACGCCATATTTATGCTTTTGATTAATATTTTTACTGATTTGATGAATTTGTTGTGTTGATTGCTTGAAGCAAACCGCTATCCAGCCAGCCCATCAATATATTGATAGCTGTCGCACTGATCTGATCTTCGGCTTCTATGTCGAGCAGGGCTTCGCAAGCGGCAGCGAAATTTTCACCGCTGCTAAATAGTTTAAACATGGCTAATTCAGCTGCCCCCAGGTGGCGAAACTCAGTCAGCAGATCTTCATTACGCCATAACAACCAGGCTACAGAGCCTTGTTGTGCCACTGGCGGGGGCTGCTCTTCTTTAATGGCCTGCCATATTTCGACGGCATTCCAGTGACTCTCAAAAAGCAGAACACTCGGGTGAAAGACCAATTCCATTATTGGCCAATGCTCCGCAGGTAACTGCGCCAACTGCTGACGAGTCACTCTCGGTGCATCCGCCGCATCAAAAGCACTCATCAAGAGGCGCTCGAAGCGTGCCAGTTCACTGATCTGTGGGTTGTCAGAAAACGGCGCCTGAGTTGCAAGAAAACTGGGGAGTTCATTGGCAAAACGCCGTAGTGAGCGATGACTGGAGGCGTGTTGCTGCCGGTATTCGCTGACCATCAGCTCGAACAGTTTGTCACCCAGATAAACGCCGGTGGCAGGATGATCACTGTCAATGGTTTCCCCCAATCTAACCTGGTAGGCATTGCGATAAATATGCAGCCGAGTTTTTGTATCCACGTTTCCCTGGGTCAGTACGTGCTCTGCAATATCGCCGTTGCCGCTGAGCAGGTAATCCATTAGCTGGTGTTGGCGCTGTTGCAAGGCACTTTTCATAGCGCGACCTGCTGGGGTTCGAGAAACCGGAGATCACCGGCAACACCATTGGCAACATTGTTGTAAATAGTCCTGGCGACATTCAACTCTTCAACCAAAGTTTGCAGAGCAGGAATATTGTCATCTCGTTCAATCATGGTGCTCACCTGGCCAAAACGCGCCAAACTTTGTGCGTAGAGCTGCCATACGGCGTCGGCGACATTCTGGTCGTGAGTGTCAATCACATAGTCTCCATAATCGCTATGGCCAGCCAAATGGAATTGGCGCACCCGGTAGGGATCAATGGCATTAATGTAGTCGAGGGGATCAAAATCATGATTTCTTGCGCTGACATAAATATTGTTGATGTCGAGTAAGAGAAAACAGTCGGCCCGTTGTACCACCTCGGAAATAAACTCCCACTCAGGGCAAATCGATTCGTTGTAAGTGAGGTAACTGGACACGTTTTCGAGCAAAATTTGTCTGCCCAAATAGTCCTGAACCCGGCGCACGCGATCAACCACGTGATCGATGGCCTCCTCGCTATAGGGCAGCGGCAGCAGATCATGGCTATTAACGTTGCCGACACTCGTCCAGCACAGATGATCGGACAGCCATTCCGGCTGCAGCTCACTCGCTAAACCTTTGAGCTTTCTCAAATAGTCCATATCAAGGGGGTCGGTGGAGCCAATTGACAGCGAGACCCCATGCATGACCATCGGATAGTCTCGTCGAATGGCATTCAAAAAATGTTTCGGCTTGCCACCGTCAACCATGAAATTTTCGGAGACGATCTCAAACCAGTCAACATCTGGTTTTTGCTCCAGTACATCAACAAAGTGGTCGGTACGTAAACCCAGACCAAAGCCAAGAAATTTATTATCCATGCTGTTATCTCAATGACGATTTAAAGCTAAAACTACTCTCCGGCACCAAATTCCGGGGTGCCGGAGAGTCAGTGGCTAGGCGCCGATTTCGCCGCCAACATCACCACAGGATTTTTCAGGCATAGCGACAAAACCGGTGCCTTTGCAGGAGGCTTTTCCCGCACAGGCATTATCAGCAGTTTTGCAATCGTTGTGACCATTACATTTATTAACGTTGTAGCAATGTGAAAGATCCGCCACCGCAACACTGCCCTTCCAGTCATCTTTGGTGCTACCACCAATGTCGTCACAGCTTTTTGATGGCATCGCGACAAAGCCATGGCCTTTACAGACGGCCTGGCCCGTGCAGGCATTTTCCGCAGTCTTACAATCGTTATGGCCTTTGCATTTGTTGACGCCGTAGCAATGTACGAGATCGGTGGTCGCCGACGGGGCCGGCGCGGCTGTAGCAATGCTGGCGAAATTCATCAGTCCCGCAGCAGCCAACGCAAGGCTTGCACCCGTCAGTTTTGTTTTTAATTTAGTATCCATTTTCATCTCCATAATGTTTTCGTTATCAATTGATATGAGTATTTCTAGTATCACCACTGCGGGTGATGCCCGTAATTGATAGCGAAACCCATGCCAAGTTGTAACCCATTGATATATATAGTCATAAAATTAATAGTATTTAATTTAGTAACGAAGTGTTGCGTTAATAAATGGATCATGTAACGAAATGAGCAATTAATTACCTGAAGCTAAGCTAGGCACTTCAGGTAATTAATCAAGGTAAGAATGTCGAATGGCGATCCTGTAACGATTTATTGCAAAAGTGCGGATTATATTTCTCGTTTCGTTACAACTCTTTTCAGACTACTTTATTAAAAGGCTTGAAAATCAACGATATAGATTTTGGCACGAAGTATGCGATGTACAGACCAGTGACAAATGCTTGTTTGTACTGAATGCGTCACCGTGGCAGTTTTATAAGTGTAATCACTGGGAGATTAAGGATTATGGATATTGATGTACTACAAAGGTTTTCAATGAAAGTACTGGAGATAAGCGCTCTGTTATTTGTATTTTTATTGGGTGTGGGGGTTTTGTTACTGGTTTACCTTTACCTCGCTGACGTCACTCAAAGCCAACAGGCGATCCGCAAGAACTATCCCATTGTCGGGCGATTTCGCTATTTCTTTGAACATATGGGTGAGTTTTTCCGCCAGTATTTTTTTGCTCAGGATCGTGAAGAATTGCCATTCAATCGAGCTCAGCGGTCCTGGGCCTATCGTGCCGCCAAAGATGTCGATTCCACCGTCGCCTTTGGCTCCACCCGCGCATTGAACCAGCCTGGCGACATCCTCTATTTAAACGGTTTATTCCCCACCTTGAGCGAAGACGCACTGTCGCCAGAACCGCTAACCATTGGCGCAGGCCATGCCGCTAAACCTTACACCACGGCATCCCTGGTGAACATTTCCGGTATGAGCTATGGCGCGCTGTCGACACCTGCGGTACGCGCATTATCCGCCGGCGCAGCAAAAGCGGGCATCTGGATGAACACCGGTGAAGGTGGCTTATCAGCCCATCACTTAGAAGGAGGTTGCGACATTGTGTTTCAAATCGGCACCGCAAAATATGGTGTGCGTACGCCCGAGGGTGATTTGTCCGACGACAAACTCCGAGACATCGCCGAGCACACCCAGGTACGGATGTTTGAAATTAAAATGAGTCAGGGTGCCAAGCCCGGTAAAGGCGGCATATTACCGGGCGCCAAAGTCACCGAAGAAATTGCAGAAATTCGTGGTATAGCGGCGGGCAGCGATTCCATCAGCCCCAATGGCCACACCGATATCCGTAGCATTGATGAACTGCTCGATAAAATTCTTCATATCCGTACAGTGACCGGCAAACCCACCGGCTTTAAAAGCGTAATTGGCGAAAGTGCCTGGCTGGATGAAATGTGTCAGGCCATTCATCGACGAGGCCTTCAATACGCGCCGGATTTTATGACCATCGACAGTGCCGATGGCGGTACCGGTGCCGCCCCCCAAAGCCTGATCGATTATATGGGTCTGCCCATTAAGCGCAGCCTGCCCCTGGTCGTCGACAAGCTGATTGAATACCAGCTCAAAGACCGCATCAAAGTGATGACTTCCGGGAAGCTCATTAACCCCGCAGACGTCGCCTGGGCATTGAGTATCGGAGCAGATTTCGTCACCTCAGCACGGGGTTTTATGTTTGCGCTGGGCTGTATTCAGGCATTGCAGTGCAATAAGAATACCTGCCCAACTGGCATCACTACTCACGATATCGCCTTGCAGCGAGGACTCGACCCCACCGACAAATCGGAACGTGTTGCCAATTTCGCCAAAAATTTAGCTTATGAAGTCGGGGTTATTGCCCACTCCTGTGGTGTTGAACAAGCCCGGGGATTATCGCGAAAACACGCACAAATCATTAATGCCCAGGGTATTCCCGAGCCGCTGGAGCACGTGTTTCCACTACCTGCTCCGAGACCCGAGTACGAAAAAATCCCCACCGTACAGGTGAGTAATAGCCACTCTATGCCTGAGCAGGAGTCACCCCCATGATTCCCGAAATAGTGGCTCAAGCATTGTTACTCAGCGGCGCGGCCATTGTCGGCATGATCGTGCATCGTCTGACTCGGCTTGATCTTACCCTTGCCTGCGCGGGTGTCGGTGTTTTGCTGGGATGGCTAGTCCCTGCACTCGGTATCGATACCGGGATACGGGCCCATAGCCTGCAAGACCTGGTGTTCTTTATCATTCTGCCCGTCCTAATCTTTGAGGCGACCTGGCATCTCGACCCTAAAATGCTCAAGCGTTGGCTTAGCCCGATTCTTATTCTGGCGACGCTCGGGGTATTAATCAGCTGTTTTGTTACAGCGGGGATAGTTTATTTTGGTATCGCTCACCCAACAGGTTTCCCCTGGATTGCCGCCTTATTAACGGGGGCAATACTGGCAGCGACCGATCCCATTGCCGTGGTCTCACAGTTGAAATCTCTGGATACCCCCGCAGATCTGGCCACCCTGTTTGAAGGCGAGAGTCTATTTAATGACGGCGCCGCCGTTGTCTTGTTCGTTATTATTTTCAGCTTCGCCACCGGCACAGTGGCTGAATCTTCCAATCATCTGGTATTTTTCACCACGGTTTTTTTAGGCGGCTTAGTCCTGGGGGCTTTACTGGGTTTGATTGCCGCTATTGTCATTTTGCTGTTAGGGAAAGTCCCCGCAACCAGCGTCATACTCGTCTTCACGGCTTTTGGCGGCTTTTATCTGGCAGAAGAAATATTCCATGTATCCGGTATTATGGCCATTGTCGCCAGTGCCCTGGTATCCCGAATTGCGCTCAGAGAACAGGAAACGACATTCCTGTCCGGCATCACCGATACCTGGAACTGGCTGGGCCTGTTATTTAACAGTTTGCTGTTTGTGCTGATGGGTCTGGTGATTACCTGGCGTATGTTTCAGGAGCAGTGGCTGGCCATGTTAATTGCCATTGGCGCAGCGTTAACGGCAAGGGCCATCGCGGTCGGTATCTGTGGCTTATTCACACGGCCAATGTTGCGACCCATTTCTGGCATCTGGCAAATTCTTCTTATCTGGGGCGGTTTACGCGGCGCTATTGCCATCGCACTCGTTTTATCGCTACCACTGACCTTGCCTTACTGGTGGACCATCCAGTCGATGGTGTTTGGCGTGGTGATATTTAGTCTGCTGGTACAGAGCACTACGTTTAAATCTTTGACTCGCCATTTTAAAATTGGCCCGCTGCCATGAAGTGATGTCGATGGCTGAGGCGTTCAAACAAACGCCTCAGCCAGTCAATGCCAAATCGGTACAACAAAGAACAACGTAAAACCTCTTCAGACCCCGGCGGCCTTCGAGGCTAAACGCGCATATTGGTTCCAGTGGAACGAATGCCAGTTGTTATTCCGGCTTATATCTAAGCGTAGCCTCTTTGCAACAACAGTGGCGCAAATTCTAATTCAAAGCCCTTCTTCATAAGAACTTCAACAATATCTCGCATCGTCATCGATTTGTTCTATCGATACCTTCAGCGAGAAAGAATATGAGCTCTGCCGCTGATCTTTGCCATTTGTTAGGCCTGCCTTATCTTAATAAATCCTATATTTCGCACTTCGCCCTCCCGCATCCGTCGCCTGTAAACAACCTTTCTGCACCAGGTCTGCGAGGTCACGAGTCGCCGTGGCTTTACTGACTCCGCCAATCGCCTGGTAGTGGCGGGCGGCAAGCCCATCGACAAACTCTAGGCCATAGGCGTCCAATAGCCGGTTCAATACTTTTAGCTGTCGCTCAGATAACAGGGTTTGCGCGTGGCGCTGCCAAAAGCGCGCCTTCAGAAACACGCGCTCAACACGCAACAAGCCATCCTCTATGGCTTGCGCCAAAGTATCCAGAAACCACAACAGCCACTCGGTAACATCCATGGGCTGCTGCCCCTGTCGTTTATTACGGCAGTTTTGTGTCTCTTCCAATAGTTGATAGTAAGCATGTTTGTTTTTCTCAATAGCCGCACTCAAGGAATAAAAACGAATACTGGTGTTTTCGCACTGCGCCAATGCCCTGTCAGTTAAGGCCCGTGCCACTCGGCCATTGCCGTCATCAAAGGGATGAATGGTAATGAAATGCAAATGCGCGATAGCTGCCCGAATGATGCCGTGCTGTTCAGCAGAAGCGCAGTTATAGACCGTATAAAACGCTTTCAATTCTTTCGATAACTGTTTTGCGGGCGGCGCTTCAAAATGCACCTCTGTTTGACCCCGCCGCTGTGATACCACCTGCATGGGGCCATCGGCATCACCACGAAACGAGCCAATCGCTATTGCTCGCAACAAGGGCGGCTCGGGGAAAAGAGCGGCTTGCCACTGACAAAGTAGCTTACTGGTCAAAGGCTTTTCGAGCTCACTCACGGCTGACACCAACATCTCAACCACAGAGTCCTCATAGCGAGCCGCTTTCGGCAGCCCTGCTTGTTCAAGACCCAGCTGCCTCGCCACTGACGAGCGCACGGAGCCTACATTGAGGCTTTCTCCCTCGATCTCAGACGACTTGATTGCGCTTTGGACCAGTGCATCCAGCTCTGCCTGTGTGTCCAAACCTTCTGGCAGCACTGCAGCTCTACCGAGTAATTGTTGCTGTAACGCCAACACCTGCGCTAGTCGGCTCTCAATCAGCTTGGCATCACTTTGAAACAAAGGCCAAGCTTGCTGTTGCCAGATATACATCGCTTCTCCGGTGCGGGTAATCGTAGGGAATGAGCCGAATGGAACCTCCTATTCAAATCATATTATGAGCCGAATAATACCGATTATTCGGCTCATAGGCAAGAGGTCCGCGAAAAAAGTGTCGATTATGGGTGGGCTGTATGAGTTATGTTCTGCGTCTGTTACAAGATAACGCCCGAAATTCCGCCCTGCATCCCCAGCTATTCCAGGGCATGGTGTATTGCAGTGCCAGGGTGTTCGCACATATTGGATAGCCCATTCACAGCAAAGTGTGTAGGTCAGTGCTTTCCCCAATTTCGTGAAACACCGCACAGTTGATTGTCTCGACCGCCTGACGAGCCCATTGCAACGACGGAGCAATAGCCATCTACACTAGAATGCACTAACTTCAAATCATTTAACCCTCAACCACGAACCCGATTCCACACACGAAAAGCGCACTAAATAGTCGCCAACATACTGAAAAATAAGGCTTTTAAAAAAACACTCACCAACCTGAGCACCACACAACAAGGTCAACTGGAGCTTCCATATTTTTAAAGCGCGCCTCATTTTCTGTCTATTGCTAGCCGCGTGCCCCATTGGCCATGTGGTGGCGAGCAGTGCCAGCTCGGCCCCGGAAAGCCAGGCTACTGGCAACGATAATATTGAGCGCTCTCGCCCCGCCGCCGAGGCCGGTGATGCCCAGGCACAATACAAACTGGCCAGGGCCTATGAACGCGGCCAGGGTCTATCGCAAAGCATCGTTAAAGCGGCCAAGTGGTATCAACGAGCGGCTGAGCAGGGGCATCGAGAGGCTAGCTTTAGCCTCGGCGAGTTATTTTACAACGGCCGTGGGGTGCCCAAGGATTACCACAGTGCCGCCACCTGGTATCGCCAGGCTGCCGAGCGGGATCAACTCGCGGCACAGGTGGCCCTCGGCAAGCTCTACTACTCGGGTCAGGGTCTGACCAAGGATCTCAGCGCCGTGGCCCGCTGGTACCAACGGGCCGCCGAGCAGGGCTACCTAGTAGCGCAGACCCTACTCGGCCAGCTCTATTACGCCGGCGAGGGCGTGGTCAAAGATGATTCTACGGCGGCAGGCTGGTATCGCAAGGCCGCGGAACAGGGCGACCGCGAGGCGCAAGCTGCCCTCGGCATGCTCTATTGTGCGGGCGAGGGGCTAATGCAGAATGACCCGAGCGCGCAACAATGGTATCGCAAGGCTGCCGAGCAGGGCCATCGAGCGGCCCACCTTTGGCTCGGCAATTTGTACTACAGCGACGCCGGCCTGTCCGTGGATCAGGATTCGGCGGCGCGCTGGTTACTCCGAACCACGAATACATTACCCGCGCAGGGGCCGATTGCCCTGGGCCAGTTCCATTGCCAGGGCGCGGGCGTCGTCGCCGATTACCGTCAAGCGGCAGACTGGTATCGCCGAGCGGCCCAGCTGGGCCATAGTGATGCCCAGGTATGGCTGGCCAGGACCTATGCCACCGGTGAAGGTGTGGCTCGGGATTATCCCCAAGCGGCGGCGTGGTATTTAAAAGCCGCCGAACGGGGCCATCGCGTGGCACAAATAGAGCTCGGCAAACTCTACTACGCGGGCCGAGGCGTCCCCAAATACTACGGTCGCGCCGCGATGTGGTACCGCAGGGCCGCCGACCAGGGCCATCGCCAGGCCCAGGTCGAACTCGGCAAGCTATATCTCGCCGGTGAGGGTGTTGCCAAAAATAACAGTAAGGCGGCACTGTGGTTTCGCAAAGCCGCCGAGCGGGAATACAGCAATGCCCAGTTTGAACTCGGCCACCTGTATATTTCGGGCAGGGGCGCACCCAAACACACCGGCAAGGCAGCACACTGGTACCGCAAGGCCGCCGAACAGGGGCATCGCGATGCACAGGCGACACTCGCCCGCCTCTATACTGCGGGTGAAGGCGTACCCAAAGATTATATCGCCGGCTATATGTGGGCCAACCTGGCCGCCGCTCAGGGCGAAGTGGGCTCTGGCGAATTGCGCGAACAGCTGACCCAACAGATGAGCATCGCCCAGGTCGCCGATGCCCAGCGCCTGTCCCGTGAGTGGAAAGAGGGCGGCTCTGTGACCAGTAATAATCTACTCAGAACCGGCACCGGCTTTTATGTATCCGACAAAGGCCATGTGGTGAGCAGTGATTATGTGGTCAAACAGTGTCGCAAAATCACCATCGACGACAGCCCCGGCGAACTACTGTTCAAAGACAAAGCCACCGAACTGGTCATCCTTCAGGGCACCAAACCCCCTGGTCTGGCGGCCCTCAGTCGCGAACCCCCACGCCGCGGGCAATATGTCACCGCCATTGGCTATCCCCTCCCCGTCTACCGGGGTGCAGACCTGCAGGCCACAGCTGGCGAAATCAGGGCTCTGGCCGGGCTTTACAAAGAAGCGCGCTATCTGCAAATCACCGCACCCGTCAATCCGGGCAATAGCGGCGGACCCCTGCTCGATGCCAGTGGCAATGTGATGGGCGTGATTAGCGCCCGTTTTAAAACCACGGCCCTCGCCAAGGCCACCGGCGCCCTGCCCGACAATGTCAACTTCGCCCTCAAGGCCTCGCTATTGCGCACCTTTTTGGAGGCCCACAATATCGCCTTCCGCAACCGCCCTCGAGACAACAGCCGTTCAGCCATTGGGGTCATTGACGAGGCAAAAATTTATACGGTGCTGATTCGCTGTTATCAATAGTCGTGGCCGAGCCAATTGGCGTAAATTATTCAACGCCACTCCAGTCACAGGACAGGCGATAATCGCCACAATGACGCGACGTTCAGGCTCGGCCACAGCCCCATCTGCTGCTACAATGCGCCGCCCTTTGAACACAGCTCAGGCACCCTGCATTGTCGACACTCAATCCTCAGCAACAAAAAGCCGTGCACTATATTGATGGACCTTTGCTAGTACTCGCCGGTGCGGGCAGCGGCAAGACCAGTGTAATCACCCGCAAGATTGCCTACCTCATTGAAAAGTGCGGCGTGGCTGGCCGCAACATTGCCGCGGTGACCTTTACCAACAAAGCGGCGCGGGAGATGAAGGCGCGGGTCGGCACGCTAGTGAAAGGCAGGGCCGCGCGGGGGCTGACGATCTCGACCTTTCACAATCTCGGCTTGAATATTATTCGCCGCGAGCTGGCCCACCTCGGTTATAAAAGCGGCTTCTCCATCTTTGATGCCGAAGACAGCCGCACCCTGATCAAAGAGTTGATGATCAATAAAACCGAGATCGATCCCGACCTCATCAACATCGCCCAGCAGCAAATATCGAAGTGGAAGAACGAGCTGCAATCGCCCTCCCAGGCCATGTCCCACGCCGAGAGCGATGGCGAGCAGGCCCTGGGCTTGCTTTACGAGCGCTATCAACAGGCCCTCAAAGCCTATAACGCGGTGGACTTTGACGACCTGATTCAATTGCCGGTACAACTGTTTCGCGACCACCCCGAGGTGCTGGCCAAATGGCAACAGCGCATTCAATACCTGCTGGTGGATGAGTACCAAGACACCAATATGGCCCAGTACGACCTGGTGAAAATGCTGGTTGGCGAGCGCCAGGCGCTGACCGTGGTGGGCGATGACGATCAATCGATTTACGCCTGGCGCGGTGCCCGGCCGGAAAATCTCGAACAATTGCAGGTCGACTTCCCCCACCTTGAAGTGGTCAAGCTCGAGCAAAACTACCGCTCCACCGCGCGTATCTTGCGCGCCGCTAATACCTTGATTGCCAATAACCCCCACGCCTTTGAAAAGGCCCTGTGGAGTGACCTCGGCTTTGGCGATCCCATCCGCGTGATTCGCTGTGGTGACGAAGAGGCCGAAATGGAGCGGGTGGTGAATGACATTATTGAAAACCACATGCGCCGGGGCTGCTTCTATCGAGACTTTGCGGTGCTCTACCGGGGCAATTACCAGGCCCGCCTACTGGAAATCAAGCTCCAGACTCAGACCATCCCCTACCACCTCAGCGGCGGTACCTCCTTTTATGCGCGCGCGGAAATTAAGGACATCATGGCCTACCTGCGCCTGCTGGCTAATCCGGACGACAACAACGCCCTGCTGCGGGTGATCAACACCCCGCGCCGCCAGATTGGCCCCACCACCCTGGAAAAACTCGGCACCTACGCCAATCGCCGGGAGATTTCCTTCTTTGCCGCGATGGATGAATTCGGTTTACAGAGTGAAATCGCCGAACAACACCTCGAAAAACTCCAACGCTTTAAGCAATGGATGGGAAAAATTGCCGAGCTCTGCGAGCGCGACGACCCCATTAAAGCGGTGCGCGAAATGATCAACGACATCGACTACGAGAGCTGGCTACACCAAAACGCCAGCAGTGGCTCGGTGGCCGAGAAACGCATGAAGAACGTGGAGTTTTTAGTCACCCAGCTGGAGCGCGCCATCGCCAGTGAAATGGAGGACCCGGACTGCGAAAACCCGATGCAAAACGCCATTTCACGGCTGATCTTGCGCGACCAGCTCGACCGCCAGGAAGAGGAGTCGGCCGACGATAAGGTGCAGTTAATGACCCTGCACGCGGCCAAGGGACTGGAGTTCCCCCACGTCTATCTGATCGGCATGGAGGAGGAGATACTGCCCCACCGCTCCAGCATCGAGCAGGACACGGTGGAAGAAGAGCGCCGCCTCGCCTACGTGGGCATCACCCGCGCCCGCCAAACCCTGACCATGACCCTGGCCTCGCGACGCAAGCAATATGGCGAAATATCGAAAACCGAGCCCAGTCGCTTCCTCGCCGAACTGCCCGCCGATGACCTCGAGCGCGAGGGCTTTGGTGACGAGCTACCCCCAGAGGTGAAAAAGGAAAAGGGGCAGCAGTCGCTTAATGCGCTGAAAGATATGCTGGCGCTGTAAGCTACCTTAACCAATAACCCAAGCACACAGCGTTTGCCTTGCCACGAGCCCCCTGCTATTCTTGTACGGGAATACCGTACACAAAGAAATCATCATGGATACAGTCAGCGTCAACCAGTTTAGAGACCAGCTAAAGACTTATGTCGAACAAGTCGTTAACGACCACGCTCCCATAAAGGTCACCCGCCGAGCTGGTGAAGCCTTTGTGGTAATGAGTGCCGAAGACTGGGAAAGAGAACAGGAAACCCTCTACGTTCTGCAGAACAACAAACTGATGAAACAAATTGCCGATTCCACGGCGAGCCACGCCAATCGCACGGGTTACACCCCAACAAGTGAGCAGCTGGATGAGATCGCTGGTCTTTGAGGGCAACACCTGGGCGGCCTATGAAGCGCTGCGTGAAAAAGACAAAAAACTCCATAAAGCCCTTTGTAAATTGTTAAAAGAAATGCTCCGTGCCGACCCCGCTAGCGGCCTGGGAAAACCTGAACAGCTGCGACACAACTTAGGCGGTTTGTGGTCGAGGCGCCTTTCACAAAAAGACCGTTTAATTTATAAATTTGACGAGCACTGTCTTTATATTTTTGCCATTGGCGGGCATTACGAGCAGCTCTAGTTTTTGATGATTTACCGCCCCCGAATTTCACAACTTATCGGCAACGTTGTTAGTCCACGGAAATTGAGACTGTCTATCCAGTCCGGCTCGCCACCGAGCAATTGGGGATTACGAATTCTATCGGCAAAAATTGGCAGGGCGATACGCCCCTCCAACCGTGCCAGCGGTGCGCCGATACAAAAATGAATGCCGTGACCAAAGGCAAACTGGCCGATGGCGGCACTGCCGTTAGGCTCGCGACGAATATTAAATTGCTGGGCATCGCTAAAAAGTTCCGGGTCGCGGTTGGCGGCATTGAGCATGGCAAACACGCGCTGGCCTTGGCGAATCATTTGCCCACCCAGCTGAATATCTTCGCTGGCCACTCGAGTGGCGGCTGCGTTGGGACCATCGTGGCGCAGCACCTCTTCCACCGCATTGTCGGCCAATTCGGGATGGCGGCGCAGATCATCGAATTGCTCCGGGTGACGTAAAAAATAATACATACTGGTGCCGAGTAAATTGCCGGTGGTTTCGTGCCCGGCAAAAAGCAGCAGCACGCAGGTGGCGATCAACTCCTCCTCACCCAGTACCTGACCCTCGTCTTCGGCGCGAATCAGATCGGTGATCATGTCCTCTCGGGGCTTGCGCCGGCGTTCGGCAATGAGATCGCGGAAGGCAGCGCACATTTGCGCGGTCGCCGCCTCGGCGCGGGCATATTTATCTGGCGTCACCCGAGAACCACCGACGAACAGGCCGATATCGTCGGACCAGAGTTTAAAGTTTTCGATTTCCGAGTGGGGTGCGCCGAGCATTTCCATAATCACCGCGGCGGGGATGCGATAGGCAATGTCGCGAATAAAATCGATTTCACTCTTGCCCTCAAGACCGTCAAATAACTCGTGAACGATTTCGCCGATGCGCGGTGCCATGCCGTTCACTGCGCGCGAGGTAAAACCCCGGTTCAGTAAACGCCGCAAACGGGTGTGGTCGGGCGGGTCGAGAAACACCGCCCACAGGCCAACGGCACTTTCCAGATTGGCCACCTTGGCGCGCTTTTCTGCACTCAAGGATTCAAAGAAGGGTTTCATCCGTGCCGAGGAAAAGCGCTTATCCATCAGCACCGCTTTGCAATCCTCATAGCGGGTGACAATCCAGCAGCGCGCGGTATCGCTCCAGTGAACCGGTGCCTCGCGCTGCAAGCGGGCCAGCACAGGGAAAGGGTTATTAATAATATTTCTATCGGTCGGATCAAATTGCAGGGGTGGCGATGACATAGATCAAACTCTCCCGGATGCTGCCTGGCGTATTATTGTTGTCGCTTTTGCTCAGTGCAGCGCTCAGCGTACAGGGCCAACAGGGCAGCCGCTAGTTCGATGTGCAGAACCCGACAGTTTCGCTACAATGCTGGCCTACTTCAAAATGTGCTAATTAAAAACTATGACAACACACAAAATTGCCATCCTCACCGGTGACGGTATCGGCCCCGAAATCATGGCAGAAGCCTTAAAAGTGCTGGCGCTGATTGAGCAACGCAGCGGCGTGCATTTTGAACTCAGCGATACACCCTTCGGTGCCGCCGCCTATTTTGACCACGGCCACCCCTTCCCCGAGCAGACCCAGGCGGTTTGCGATGCCGCCGATGCGATTTTAAAAGGCCCGGTCGGCCTGGCACACGCTGAAGCGATGAAGATTCCCGTCGATATGCAGCCCGAGCGCGGCGCGGTGCTACCCCTGCGCGCACGCTACAACACCTACGCTAACCTGCGCCCGGTATCGCTGCCCAAAGCCCTGGCCCACCTCTCGCCCTTAAAGGCAGAAGTGATTGGTGACGGTATTGATATATTGATGATCCGCGAGCTGCTCGGCGGCCTCTACTTCGGCAAGAAGGTTCTCGGTGTTGACGATGGCAATATCCGTTTCGCCGAAGAAACCCTGCGCTACGACGAAATACAAATTCGTCAGGTGGTGAAAGCCGCCTTTGAACAAGCCATGAAGCGCAAAAAGGTGCTGCACAATATTCACAAAAGCAACATCCTCAAATCGAGCGTACTGTGGAATGAGGTGCTCGATGAAGTTGCCGTTGACTACCCCGAGGTCGAGGTCGTCAATATGCTGGTCGATGCCGCCGCCACCCACCTGTGCCTGAACCCCGGCCAGTTCGATGTCATGGTGATGGAAAACATGTTCGGCGATATTCTCAGTGACCAGGGCGGTGGTTTGATTGGCTCGCTGGGCCTCATGCCCTCGGCCTGTGTAGGCGACGGCAAGGCTTACTACGAGCCCTCCCATGGTTCCGCGCCCGATATTGCCGGGCAAAATATTGCCAACCCTTATTCGATGATAGGCTCGGTGGCGATGATGCTGGAGCACAGTTTTGGCATGACCAAAGAGGCCAATCAGATTTGGGCTGCCATGCAGGGCGTCTTCGCCGACGGCTACACCACGCCCGACCTGGCAACGGGCGGTAGTGATGAGAAAGTGATTGGCACCGATGCCTTTGGCCAGCGGGTGCTCGACAAGTTAAGCGCGATGTAAGACAAGCATTAACAAAACAGATTTTTTAGTACTGGGAGAAGTCGATGAATACACATTTTGAAGTTGAGCACTTAACGCCTTTTATTGGCAGTAAAATAACAGGCCTCGACCTGTCTCAGCCTATTCCCCTCAACACCCTGACCGATCTCCGCAAGGTGTGGCTGGAACGCAAGATGATTTACTTCCTCGACCAGAAACTCACCCCCGACCAGCAACTGGCCTTTACCCGTCAGTTTGGCGAGGTCAACAAATACCCCTTCCTGCACGGTATTGAGGGCAACCCTCTGGTCGCGCCCGTGCTCAAACTGCCGGAAGAGACCATCAACTTTGGCGGTGTCTGGCACGCCGACACCACTTACCTGGAAACACCTGCATTAGGCGCGAGCCTCTACGCCCTGGAGCTGCCCCCGGTCGGTGGCGATACCATTTTTTGTAATATGCAAACCGCCTATGAAACGCTCGACCAGGATATAAAAGATCAGATTGATGGTCGCAAGGCATGGTTTACCTCGGGTAAAGCCGCCGTTTCCAAAACCCGTATGCCGCGTATCGCCGACTCTGGCGACGCTTCGGCCCCCGAGGTATTTACCAATCTACACCCCGTAGTGCGCACTCATCCTGAGACCGGCGAAAAGACACTGTTCGCCCACGAAGCTCACACCTTACGTTTTGAAGACTGTACCGAAGAGGAAAGCGAGCCGCTGCTGAATAAGCTCTACATGCATGCCCGCAAGCCCGAATTTCAATGCCGCGTGCGTTGGAGCGAAGGCATGGTGGTGTTGTGGGATAACCGCTCAAGCCATCACTACCCCATCAACGACTACCACGGCTATCGACGCTTGCTGCACCGGGTGTCTTTGAAGGGTGACCGGCCCTTTTAAAGCGGAATAACTGTTACCTTATAAACGGCGACTCTGTTTTATGGGCTCGCCGTTTTCTATACCTCGGCAAAAACGTAACGATCCCGCCCCGCTTTCTTACCCGCATAAAGGGCCTGATCGGCCCGCTCCACGACATTCTCTAAACTTTCACCACTAGCAGTACAGGCAATACCCAGGGTCACCGTCAGCTTCAGGGCCTCGTTATCGGGAATGGGCACGCGCATATCGCGCACCTTCTGAAGAAAACGCTGGGCCGGCACCATTATCGCCTCGTCAAACGGTGCCTGCATCAACACCAGAAATTCCTCGCCCCCATAGCGATACAACTGCTCATTGCTGCGCACCTGTTCTCTCAGTAGATCGGCCAGATAGCACAGCACCAGATCCCCGATGGGGTGGCCGTAGTTATCGTTCACCGCCTTGAAGTGGTCGGCATCAATCATCACCACATAGAGTTTGGTCTTATTGCGCTGACAAACTTTCAGCGCCTGCTCAAAGTCATGCTCCAGGCTGTAACGCAGAGGCAGGCCAGTCAGGGGGTCGAGGCGCGCAATAGTGGCCAGTAACTGGGTTTTAAAATCGGCCAACAAGGCCACCAACTCGCTCTGGGTCTGCTCAAAGGCATCCAGGCAGTCGGCACGTCCCGGCTCACCGGACATAATGTCCTCGCAAATGCAGCGTATCGCATCGTGCATAGTCTGATGAGCACGGTCTATTTTTGCCGTTGCCTCGCTGTTGAGGGCCTCAAAATGCACTTTATTTTCACGAAACCAGCAGCCAAAGCGACACAGCGTATGGGCCAGAGGGGACAGCACATCGTCACCCGGGGAGACCCGCAGCACGGCACAACGCAAGACCCGCCGCGTCCAGTCCATGTGTGCCTCGACAGCGGCGTCGAGCTGCTCAACAAACACGTCTACATCGGGAGAAAACTCAGTCATCACTCAAACCCCGGTACCCTGGGCAGTACCTTAAAGTTTGCGGGGCAAAGAGGTTTGCCCGCCAGTTTAATGAGTGTAGTACACAGCGGGAAAAACAAATGACAAAAGTCGCTGGCGGGGCATCTTTCTGCGATGACTTACTGCCCCCAGTTAGCAGGGGCAGTTTTAGAAAGGTCTAGGGAACACTGCCAAAGACTAAATGACCGGCTTTATTTTGTGCCGCAATACGCGCCGCTATAGTGGCACGCAGCGCCAGAGAGCGCTCATCGGGGAAGCGCTCGGCCAACAGCGCGGGACGTAAATAATATTCTTCGGGTGCCTCAACCATCGACTGACTTTGTTGGGGATACTTCAACCAGCGCCGGCGCATAAAGTCGGGGGTAAAGGCGGCCAAATCATCCTCCGTCCACTCCTGCATTAAGTGCGCATCGTGCAGGCTGTAACTGATCAAATCTAACTCTGCGTCAAAGTAGACCACCAAATGACTGGCGAAGCCCTGCCCATCGGGTAGGCCTTTATTTTCCTGCCGCGCAATACGTACCTCGATCATTTTCAACTTGCCCTCTTCATCGTAGCGCTCGATGCGTAAAGGATAAAAATAATATTGATCGAGCCAGTAAATCACTTTCGATACTTTGTAATCCGGCAACCAGTCGCGTTTCGGCGTGGCGACCACAACAAAGCAATTAACGCCGCCGTCTTTACGATAAAAAGGATAGCGCTCCTGCATCATTTTTATCGAGTCCGTGGCGACATCATAAAAACGACCGCTGGGCTCAGCCAGAGTAATGGTCTTCCTATTTTCAGGGAAACGAACCGTCTCGTAGAGAGTATCGGCACCCATCAGCCGCCAATCAAACTCCCAGGCTTCGAGACCCAAGATATCGTCAAAAGACTGGGCGACACCGGGAAAGGGGGTTTCTCTGCGCGGTGGCGGCTGCCGCCTGACACGACGTAAGGATGGTGTATAAGCGAAGTAATCTAATTTAGCCGAGGACTCTAAACCGCTGCGCCGCAAAATCCACATTTCCTGCACGCCATCATTTTTCGGCGGATAGGTGTAGTAGTACATGTGTCTCGAATAGGCTTCGCCAGGCTTTTTCGCAATCTGACTTTGCGCGTTCGGCGACTGCATTTGATCGATCATCGCCACTGTCACGCCCTGGGTTAAATAACCCTCTTTGGTAATCGTGCCAAAGGCGTCAGCCATGACGTGAGACCAGCGCGCCGTGTGGGTGAAGTCCATGGTGCGAAAGCCCATTTCCTCTGCCGTATAAGGGGCGGTAAAAGGAAAGGCTTCGGCGGGAAGATAACCAACCCTGGCATCTCGAGGCGTGCTGCGACGGAGGTCAACGCGCTGCTTTTCCCAGCTCGTTAATTGCTCAAGATTGCGCCAGGTTTGTGTCTCAGCGGCCCCGGATTCATCCGACTCACACTGCGCTGCAGTAGAAACAGCCAACAGGCCCCACAGGGCAAAGGCTGATAGCACAGGGCCAAACGTTGATAGCGGCTTAAAACTCATATTGCATTTCAATGCCGACGTTATCGTACTGAGCATATTGACCGAACAGGTCATCATCGTCGCCACCGCTGTAGCCGGTATAAATAAAACTGCCGCTGAGAAAGGGCGAGAACTCATAGCTCGCCACCAGGCGGACTTTACCGCCCTGATAATCGCGATTCGGGCCACTCAAATAGGGGGTCAAGGTCGCGCTCAACAGCAGTCGGTCACGAGTGCTTTGCACGGGTCGAGAGATAAAAACAACCGGCGCAAAATTCCATTCATCGGCAATCGCCCCGCCAAAGCCAACGCCCAGACCTTCATGCCAGTCGGCGGTGTAATAAAAGGAGGGCTGGAAAATCACCGTCACCTTAGAGGGAAAGGCAAATTCAAAGGCCAGCGCTGCACGCAGGGTATCGTGCTCACTAATGCCATCGCCACTGCCCCCGGCGCGTATCGCAGCGCGCTTGGTGTAGTCAACGAAATGGGCGTCTTTGGTGTACAGAGCCTCGGCGCGAAACACCATGGGCAGGTTGCCGACAAAGGGCACGCCCGTGGCTACCCAGGCGTAGTCAGAGGTCACACCAAAGTGGTGGATGCGCTCGTGGCTGGGGGTAATTATTAAATGCTCGCCACCTGCGTCGGTAAAGCGGCCGGTAATATAAGACGCGGCATCGCGCTCCCAGGCGTAGTAATAAATTAGCCCCCAGCTCAGTGCACCGCTGCTGATGTCGGCGCGCATGGCAAACTGGTGGTCACTGAGGTGAGTCCAGTCGGGGCGCTCGGTCTGTAATACCCGGTCACCGGCGAAATTTGTACGATTATCTAACAGGGCCTGGTTGTGACTGGTCTGTTCATCACCCGGTGGTAGCAGGGGCGACGACCAGGGGGAGCCGTAGCCGGGGTTTAAATTGGCTTCGAAGTCGGGAATCCACAACACATTCAGTGATATATCGTCGAAGTAATAGGTCACGTTGGCCATCCACAACGGCAGGCGCCGCACTTCATAATCGGCGGCCTCTAACTGTACCGATTCACGGAAGTCCATGGCGTTAATCACGTCGATAAACTGCCCATCCATCTTGCCCCAGGCCATTTGCTGCTTACCCAGCACCACATCGAGCTTCGGCAGGCGGTAGGAGAGATACAGCTCGCGGGCGATAAGATCGAAGGTGTTGTATTTCCGGTAGCCCTCATCCACACGGTCGGCGTACAGGCCATCCGCACTTTCAACATCGTAAACCGCGTCGTACATCAGATGGTTGATGCTGGTGAGTTCAAGGTTGGGCGAGAAGCGATAGGAGGCGGCAACTTCAAACAGGGTTTGCATTTGCAAACCCTTGTAATCGCGGTCGCGAAAGCCGATATCCTCGTCGTCCGATAAGAGGAAATCCGACCAGTGGGTTAGCGTGCCGTTGAGGCTCAGGCCCGGCAGCGTGCGTTCGATGGGCTTGGTTAAATATTTGCCACCCGGGTCGAAGGTTGCCAGTGAACGGTCGAAGGCGGCAAAATCATCCTGAGCAAAGACCCCACTCGACAGGGCAAAGGATGCCACCAGTGCCACATTGCCAACGACCTTAAAGAGAATATTTTCTACTACCGATAACACGGCACGACTCGCCGACCCCGCTAAATAGCGGGGCCACTTCTGACAGACAACACGCATTTAATTAATCTCATTAATCCCCTCTTAAACAAGCCGAATGTTGCCGCAACGCAGCGACAAATAAGGTCTGCAACGCGCCTGAAAACGGTGATAAGGGGGAGTGTTAATACCTTTAGTTGGCAGGAATTCTAGGGGCTGAGGGCCTATTAAGCAATAGAATCGATCAGCAGACAGCGTGTTGGCGGTTTACATTTGTCGCGAAGACTGCGAATCTATCAGCAACAATTAATAAATCTATCGCAGCTATTTTTTTTAATAACAAGGAGTCTCGAGCATGTCTGACAGCAAATACGAAGGCCTACAAATCGCCAACCCACTGACCCTCGAAAACGAGTGGCTGGCCACGGTACAGGAAGAGATTTTCGACCCCGAGCGCGCCATTATCGACACCCACCACCACCTGTGGTCAGAGGCCGGCTTAATCCCCTATTCACTCGAAGACCTGGCCGCCGACACCAACTCCGGCCACAACCTTGTTAAAACCGTGTTTATGGAATGCCACTCCAACTACTACACCGATGGCCCCGAGCACCTGCGCTCACTCGGCGAAGTGGAATACATTACCGAACTGGCCGAGCGCACTGCTGCCCCCAATAGTGGCCAGGCTGAAATTGCCGCGCTGGTGACCGCCTTCGACCTGTGTCAGGGCGACGGTGTTGAAGACCTGGTCCACCGCCACCGCGAAATGAGCAAGGGCCGCTTCCGCGGTATTCGCCAGGCACTGGCCAATGCGCGACCCGGTGAAGGCCTGCTGCTAGAAGCGGCCAGCCCGCAAGATATTCACCAAGACCCCGAATTTCTTAAAGGCATGAAAATACTTGGTAAAATGGGCCACAGCTACGAGTCCTGGCACTACCACTACCAAAACCCCCAGTTTGCCGAACTCGCTCGCAGCGTGCCCGATACTCTTATGGTGCTCGACCACATTGGCACCCCCGTCGGCACCGGCATTTACGCGGCCAAGCGCGATGAAGTATTTGAAGACTGGAAGAAAGGCATCGAGGCAATTGCCGCCTGCCCCAACACCGTCGTTAAACTCGGCGGCTTTTCCATGCCCGACAATGGCATGGGCTGGGCCGGTCGCGCCAAGCCACCCACCTCTGACGAAGTGGTTGCCGCACAGTCAAAATATTACCTGCAGGTGATCGAGACTTTCACCCCCGAGCGCTGCATGTTTGAAAGTAACTTCCCAGTCGACAAGCTGGAACTGTCCTACCAGGTGTTCTGGAATGCCATGAAAAAAATCGTTAAAGACTTTTCTGAAGATGAAAAGAACGCCATGTTCTCTGGCACCGCGACGCGTGTTTATAAGTTGTAATACCAGCCGCTTCATCTGAAGGCCTTTAAAAAAGGGGAGCCAGCAGGTTCCCCTTTTTGACTTTCGCCCATTAATAAATCAATTCCACCTTTAATTCCCACACTTACCCCTTTATTCAACTAGGAGAAAATCATGAGTATTTCATTCGCAGGCAAAGTCGCCGTCGTTACCGGTGCCGGTGCCGGCCTGGGCCGTAGCCATGCCAAATATTTTGCCGAACACGGCGCTAAAGTCGTGGTTAACGACCTTGGTGGCTCGGTCGCGGGCACCGGTGGTTCAGCCAAAGCGGCCGACGAAGTGGTCAAAGAAATCACCGACGCCGGTGGTATTGCCGTCGCCAACTACGACAGTGTCGCCACCGAAGAAGGCGGTGCCAATATTATTAAAGCGGCCATCGATAATTTCGGCGGCGTCGACATACTGATCAATAATGCCGGCAACGTACGCGATAAAAGCTTCCGCAAAATGGATTTGAAAGATTTCACCGCGCTGATGGACGTGCATTTAATGGGCGCGGTCTACTGCACCAAAGCCGCCTGGCCGATCATGCTCGAGCAGGGTTACGGGCGCATCGTTCACACCACCTCCGCTGCAGGCCTATTCGGCACCCACGGCCACACCAATTACTCCAGCGCCAAAATTGCTTTAGTGGGTTTTATGAACGCCCTGAAACAGGAAGGCACTTCGAAGAATGTACTGGTTAATTGCGTCGCGCCGATGGCTTTAACCCGCATGACGGAAGAGGTGATGTCGCCAAAACTGGCACCAAAAATGAAACCCGAATACGTCACCGCCTTAATGGGCTGGCTTTGTTCGGAAGAAAGTACTCTCGCTGGCGAAATTATCGAAGCCGGCATGGGCTATTACAGCAAGGTGCAAATTACCGAAGCACCCGGCTATATTTTCAAGGACGACGCTGTACCCAGTGCCGAGCAAATTGGCGAGCACTGGGCTGAGATCAGCAATATGGAAGGTGCACTGCCCTACCCCGGCGCCGATGATTTAATTCGCGCCGTGTTTGGCAAACTCAAAGCCGCCAACTAAAACGCCTGCTAGCGTACAAGCATCAACACTTCAAAAGGGTGACCCCGGTGGTCGCCCTTTTTTCTGCCCGCCCACTTTCTATCAACGATCACTCTGTATACTAAAACCATAAAGATAAGGAGGCACGACCATGCTACGGGAACACTTCGACGTATTAATTATTGGTGCCGGGCTTTCCGGCATCGGCGCGGCCTATCACCTGCAGCGCGACTGTCCCGGTAAAAGCTACGCCATTCTCGAGGGCCGCGAGGCGCTGGGCGGTACCTGGGATTTATTCCGCTACCCCGGTATTCGCTCCGACTCCGACATGTACACCCTGGGCTATGCCTTCAAACCCTGGAAGGAACAAAAGGCCATCGCCGATGGCCCCTCCATCCTCAAGTACATCAATGAAACGGCCGACGAAAACGCTATCAGGCGCCATATTCACTTTCAGAACAGTGTTAAAAGTGCCGCCTGGTGTAGTAAGACGGCTCTCTGGACGGTACAGGTCGAGCGCCGTGAAGGCCTGGAACCCGCCGAATATACCTGCAACTTCCTCTTTCTCTGTGGTGGTTATTACCAGTACGCCGCCGGTTACACCCCCGACTTCCCCGGTCTCGATGACTTTCAGGGCGAGCTGGTGCACCCACAAAAGTGGAGCGAAGATATTGACTACAAAGATAAGAAAGTGGTGATTATCGGCAGCGGTGCCACCGCCGTGACTTTGGTACCGGAGTTAGCCAAAGAGGCTGAGCACGTCACCATGCTGCAGCGCTCGCCCACCTACATGCTGTCGCGCCCGGCGATTGATGTCTTTGCCAATCGACTGCGCAAACTCCTGCCCGCCAAACTGGCCTACGATATTGTGCGCTGGCGCAATGTATTGCTAACGATGTTTGTTTTTCAGCGTTCGAAAAAGAACCCCGAGGGCATGAAGAAATATCTGATTAAGCAGGTGAAAAAACGCATGGGCGATGACTACGATGTCGACACCCACTTCACGCCGGGCTACGCCCCCTGGGACCAGCGCCTCTGCCTGGTACCCGACGATGATTTTTTTAATGCCCTAAAAGACCAGAGTGCCTCCATCGTCACCGACCATATTGAGCGTTTTACCGCCTCGGGCATTCGCTTAAAATCGGGGCAAGAACTAGAAGCCGACATGGTGGTCACGGCCACGGGCCTGGCCCTGGAGGTGTTCAGCGGCGTCGCCCTGAGCGTCGATGGCGCAGCCGTTGTACCCGCCGAGACCTATATGTACAAGGGCATGATGTACAGCAACATACCCAATATGGCGGTGTCTTTTGGCTACACCAATGCCTCGTGGACGCTGCGCAGCGACCTCACCTGCACCTATGTTTGCCGCCTGCTAAACCACATGGATGACAGCGCCACCCAACAGTGCACCCCGCGCTTTAACGGCTCGAACATTGGCGAAAGTGAGTGGTTCAATCTGTCGTCGGGTTATGTACAGCGGGCGAAAGACAAGCTCCCCAAGCAGGGCGACCAAGATCCGTGGATGGCACCGCAAAACTACCTGCTCGATATTAAGAATTTAAAATTCGGCAAGGTCGACGACGGCACCATGGAATTCCGCCGTGCCACAGGCTAAGCCCCCTACAGAGGTAAGCCCTGATTAAATGCTGATAAACCCGGCATTAATGCCTACTCGGCAAATTTGCCCACCCGCGAGGCATCACGCATACTCAGGCAGACCCATTATTCACTATAAATATCGATAAAAACCCACGCTTACTGGAGACCATAACAATGGCCAAGCACGCCTTTATCACCAAGCCTGAAGACAACGTCAGGATGGAACCCAAGGACGAATACACCCACGCACCCGAAGCCGCGATCAATTTTAATGAGAGCGCCTACTACAACATTTACGACGGCGAGCAAAAAGTCGGCGGCTGGTTTCGCATCGGCAACCGCGTTAACGAAGGTTACGCCGAAGTCTCCATCTGCCTTTACTTCCCCGACGGCACCGCTGGCTTTATGTTTCAAAAAGCCAGCATCACCAGCAACGATGCCTTTGAAGCCGGCGGCGCGCGCTTCGATATTGTCGAGCCCTACAAAAAACTCCACGTCAGTTACGACGGCGAGATACTGGTGATGGCCGACCCCCAGGCCCTGCTCAACCCCAGCAAGGCCTTTAAAGAAAACCCCAAAAAACCCTGCTCCATTAAACTCGACTACACCGGCATCTCGCCCATCTACGGTGGCGAGCACTTAAATGACGACGGCTCACCCATTGAGCTCGACATGGAACACGCCCTCGCCCGCGCCCACTTCGAACAGCACGTGAAAGCCGAAGGCACCATCACCGTCGGCGACGATACCTGGACGATTTCTGGTTATGGCCTGCGCGACCACTCCTGGGGGCCACGTTACTGGCAGAACATTTACTGGTACCGCTGGTTGCCCATCAGTTTTGACGAAAACTTCGGCGCCATGATCATGACCACCGGCACCGCCGATGGCCAGCTCGACTCCGGCGGCATGATTTTAAATAACGGTGAATACGAATTAATTACCGAATGCACCGTCGACTCCGAGTGGGACGACGACTTCAACCAGACCGCACTGCGCGCCTGGGCTAAAACCGAAAAGGGCGAGTACATCATTACCGGCAAGGTCATCACTCTGGTACCCGTGCGCAACCGTCGCCAGCTCGATAATGGCGACTGGCTACACACCCGCATTACCGAAGCGATGACGGAATATCGTTACGAAGATAAAGTCGGCTATGGTTTGTCGGAGTATTGCGATCAGATTATTGATGGTGAGCCGGTGGGCAAGACGATTCCGGCAGCGCGTTAAGGTTTAATTTATGCACGGCACAGGGATGTGCTTGCGTGCAACTGGGGGCTAAGCCCCTCTATCGTGACGAATTCTGATGATATTTGACAACAAGCAGGGTCAACAGAAGTTACCTGGAATACCTCAATCTGCCGACATCAGGAGAAGCGTTCTCACTTTCAGTAGCGAGCTGAAAGCCCAGTTAACTCATTGAATAATAAAATTAAGTAGCCCTTCCCTTACCGAAAAGCTTTTGTGATAGTGAGAAAGGGGTTAGTCGGAAGGGTTCCGTTGAATAAACTGTTAGCTACCTAAATCAAGGAGGAATATATGTCTAACATCAATCTAAATGGCGAGCTTCGAGAGCAGGTCATTCGACTTGCACAAAGAGTAGCAGGAGATCCACGGTTGGTAACTATGGTTATGAGGTGGAATGAAGATAATAATCTCATCTGGACTATCGATTCTCTACCGAATGGCCAAACAGAAGTTCCTGGCGGAGGTGCCGCCCACTCTGAAGAAGTAATGATTCAGTGCTGGACTGAGCTCTTGGTGCAAGCAGGTGGTGCCCAGCCTAGAATAGTTGAAATAGCTCTCTCAAAAAGCCCCTGTCTAGATAGATCCCCTGAAAGACAATACAAAGGCACCTGGTGGCCTTGCGGCTGTAGCTCTAAGCTTGAAGCCCTAATTAATGTTGTTGAGCCGACCGTAGAAGAGTGGAGAATTGCATTTTGTAACTATTACCAAGAAGGTATACGTATTGGTGCTCAAGCTTTTGGCGCCATTGGAAGTCTCCAAGGTATACCAAAAGTTGATTGTTACAGGCTGTGGGATAGACAAACTTTATAAGTAATTCTATATAAGAAAGCATAGTTATTTATCAATAATTATAAGCTAACAAGCAAAGGCAGCGGATGCTTCGCACCGCTGCTTTGAACGTCATTCATAAAGGAAGCGCATGGAATATCTAATAAGTGGAGCAGCTTTAATAGTTTCTTTTTGGACCTATTTCAGCACAAATAGAGGCGTTACTCATGCTGAACGAAGCGCAAATGTAGCAGAGAAAGACTCAACTTATTCTAGGCTAAATGCTAAAGCTGAGTTGTTCGTTAATCTTCGCAGCTCCTATTTAGATATCCATAAAGAGTTTCCGAGAGAAAGTGGCTCTAGTTACGAAGATTTCGAGCTTATATACAGAGCATATTGGGTAAATGCTTACAACGAGTGGTTTGTTACCCGGAAAATCTGTCCAGCTTACTCCCTTTGGGAAGAATTTTTTAATGGGGCAATAAAATCATCTTTAACTCGAGAGAACCTTAAGCGCGCCCTTGATGGTATGGTTTCTGATGGTTTTGCGTTTGGTGCTGACGAGCTCAGGCAAGAGTTTTTCCGTGATATTGAGTACTTGCCGTAAATGTATAACAAGGCCAAGCAGCACCAGCTCAGCAAGCTCGGCTTGGACCTCCCTTCGGTCGGCCGCTGTTAGCGGCGCTAGACAAGGAGAGTAGTTTGTTATCACTTATGCTTATGTTGGCTGGATTGCTTTTTATTGCAACCTCATTGTTCGGGAAAAAAATCAGACGAACATTTATAGCCGAGTCCTTCCCTGTAACAGGATTGGTAGTTGAGATAAAGAAGGAACATCAGAGTATCAGGAATTCTACAAGAACTATTTCATTGCCGGTAATCGAGTTCAAGGTTAATAGCTTATTTAGGTTCAAGGCTGAAATTGATGCCGTTAATAACGGCATCAAAGTAGGGGATTCTGTAGAAGTTTTAGTTGGAAAATCCAACCATAGAATAGCCAAACTTAAACGAGGAACCAATGAATTATATCTTCTTCTTAATATTTTTTTGATTTTGGGGGGAGCGTGTTGTGGCGTATCTATCTATCTATTTCACCCAAATGATTTTAGTCTTAGCTTTATTAAAGATCCATTTACCGCATTGTTGATTGCAACAGGTATTGGGCTTTTCGCTACCAAAGGCTATCCAATTCTAAGGATGTTTTTGGATTATGGTCCTAAATACACAGAAAATGCATACGAAGTGGCAAACAAATAGAACAGGCGAAGATCCAGTTCAATCTACTTACGCAACAATTGCCTTCTGTGCCGCAAGGGTCTCGCACTCGGCCTGTTCTATTTTCAATCTTGGCACACTACGTTCAATCAGCTATTTTATTGCTTTAGCTTGTTGCCTAAGGTTATTTCACTTGACTGGTAATATAAAAACGCATAACAAAACCTTAAATCGGACTTGTAACTCACTCCATGACCTCATTGACATCGCTCCTGGCTGACGTTCGTGCCTGCACATTATGCGCTGAACATCTACCCCACGGGGTTCGCCCTGTTGTTCAGATCAACCCCGAGGCTCGTGTTTTGATTGCTGGGCAAGCGCCGGGCAGAAAGGTACATGAATCTGGCGTGCCATTTGACGATGCTAGCGGGGAGCGATTACGTCAATGGATGGGTGTAACGCGAGAGGTGTTTTACGACGCTAAGCGGATTGCCATTCTACCCATGGGCTTCTGCTTTCCTGGTACGGGAAAATCTGGCGACCTTCCGCCACGACGCGAATGCGCGCCGGCCTGGCGCGACCCACTGCTTGCTCAGTTACCCCGGCTTGAAGTTACCTTGGTGATTGGTAAATACGCACAGGCTTATCACATGCCGGGCAAGCGATCCCTTACGGACACGGTTCGCGACTGGCGTAGCTATTGGCCCGACCTTATCCCTCTTCCTCACCCGAGTCCGCGCAATAATATTTGGCTTAGCCGAAACCCGTGGTTTGAAACGGAGTTACTGCCCGTTCTGCGGCAACGCGTGGCTGATGTGCTTGAGAGTTGATGCGGAAAAAAACAGGGTCTTGCAATGCAACATTCAGACGCTAATCACGCCAAAGAGAATATTTTCAAATGCCTTATGGCTAAATCTGAGGATCTCCTATTCTGCAAGCGCTACAGACTTAGAATTATATTTGTGCTTGTGTGATCGGTCACATAGCTACCAGGCAGGCCTTGGAGGAAGTTGAACACAGGGTATTATTAGCGGAGTGAAATAAACTTTGAAAATGGAAACCCCCAAGCCAGCGATGAATAATACAATACGAAAACTCCCAGTTCTTTCGGCCCTGTTTTTATTAACTCTACTCACCGCCTGCGGCGATAATACTACTCAGCCTGTATTAAGTACCGCAGTGGAAAAAGTCTCAAACGATGCATCGATACAGGCGGCTTATGCCGGTTGCACCCGGACGATGGCGCAGGGTTTGGTGGATGACAACCCCGGTACAGAGCAAGATATTTTGAACATGATGCTACAGCCGGTACCAGAAATGTGCCTTGGCTACGTCGTGAAGCCCTGTGAAAAAGATCGCAATGGCTTCTTGTGCAAAACCATGCTTGATGAATACAGTGGGACATAAGTAAAAAAATGGGCGGTCTTCCCCTGCCGTATACACTCTATAAGCACACCACAAGCTTTTCAGCCGCGACGCTTAACATCACGATAAAAATTCTCATGAGTGGCCAGAGCAATCAGCTCTAGCGTCAGCGTGCCATCATCATAGCTATAGCCTAATAACGTGAGCTGCTTGCTCATCTTAAATTTGTAGACACGCAAAAAAGCCAGGTCACCCTTTTTTAATTCACCCAGTGTTGGCTTAGCCATCAATCGCTTAATAGCGGTATCAAGTTCTTTTTTCTGGTTTGGCTTTAACTTCTTCACTGTTTTCTTAAATATGGGGGTTTGTAAAACAGTGGTGACTTTAGCCAAAATTATAAGCCTCTAACTTACCGGCTTCGCGCTCCGCTTTGGCAATAATGGCTTGCCGCACAAACTCGTAGGACAAGTCGGGGTTGTCTTCCATCATCTCGCCAATTTTGGCCCAATGCTCAATTTGCTTAGGCGGCGTTCGATTAAGCGCTTTTGCCATAATCGTCGCCTTATCAACCAGCTCTTTGTCTAATCGTAAGCTTGTCGTTGCCATCACTACCTCCTCAGCAGCACATTCCTCAATTTGTGGCAATATACCACAATTATCGCAGACAGCCACAAGTTCTACGACAAGGGTAAAGATAATGCCGATTGCTGGCCGAGTGGCCAAGTATATTTATTCACGTAAACATTAAGATTGATTAATGCCTGACAGACGCCCTGATTTACAGTAAATTTGCAACCGATTCTATTTACCCACAGGGACGAAGATTTATGAGTAATACCCACGAAGATCAGCATTTTGTTAAAAATGCCGTTGATGCCGCCATCAACATTGGCGTTCTTTTTGGACTTGTCATGTGGTGCTTCAACATCGCCGCGCCCTTTATTCAAGTCATTCTCTGGGGCATCATTATTGCCATTGGCGCCTCACCTATCTATCACTGGATAAACCATAAACTTGGTGGGCGCAAGGGCCTGACTGCCAGCGTTTTTATTGTTTTGATGTCCGCTGTTTTAATCACGCCAAGCGTTTATTTTTCGGAATCTTTACTGGCCAGTGTCCAGGCTTTGTCCGCCGATATTGATAACAATACGCTATCGATACCGGCGCCCCCTGCGGCGATTTCCGACTTGCCACTGATTGGTGAAAAAACCTATGAAGTCTGGCATTTCGCCCATCAGCAGCCGCAACAATTTCTTGGTCAATATGAAACTCAGGCCATGGCCAGCGCGAAATTCTTTGTGCAAAGTTTCGCCAATATCGGGCTGAGCATTTTGATGTTTCTCTTCGCCATTATCCTGGCGGGTTTATTTCTCGCCAATGCCAAGGGGGGGCGGGCTGCGGCCATAAAAATCATGTCGCGCTTTTTTGGTGACCGAGGAGAGCCGCTCACCAATCTCGCCCAGCAAACCGTACAAAGTGTGGTCACCGGCATTCTCGGCATTGCGGTGCTGCAGTCTATATTGGCTGGCGCCGGCTTCCTGGCGATGGACATTCCCGGTGCGGCGATACTCACGATCATTTGTCTAATTCTTGCCGTCGTGCAAATTGATATTCTGATTATTTTAATCCCGCTATCCATCTTTGCCTTTTCACACGCGGGCACGGCAGCGGCTATTGCCTTTTTAATATGGAATATTATCGTCGGGCTAATGAATAATGTACTGAAACCTATTTTGCTCGGGCGTGGCGTTAAAGCCCCCATGGCCGTGGTCTTTATCGGCGCCATTGGCGGCATGCTGGCCCACGGTATTATTGGTTTGTTTGTTGGTGCCGTTGTTTTTGTTCTGGGCTACACCTTATTTGCCGACTGGGTCAGGCAGCAGGATGCAGAGACCGCCAGCAAGGTGGAATAAATTCGGCCGTGTTCAAGCCCGGCTAGTTATAAAAATAGCTCTGCCCGTCAATGACAGGCAGAGCTATTGACGCGTCAGACCTTGGTAAAGCCCGCGTAACCACTCTCTTGCACTTCCTCACACTTGCGGTGGTATTCATTAACGCCGCCGATGTAGGAGATCAAACGACTCGGCTTGCCTTCGATATTGGCACCGGTATACCAGGACTGGGTCGCCACCAATAAGGTGCTATTGGCCACCTCGTCGTGATGGGCCACCCACTCATCCTGCTTCGCCAGTGTCGGCTCGATAGATTTGAGCTGTTCTTTTTCCAGATGGCCAATACAGTCCGTCACCCAGTCGACTTGCTGCTGCAGGCAGGTGGTCATATTGCAGAACGCAGCCGAGGGCGCGAGCGGCCCAGCCACGGTAAACAGGTTGGGGAAGCCGTGCACCTGCAGGCCCAGGGTGGTGCGAATATCTTTATTCCACTCATCCGCCAGCGACAAACCATCGCGGCCGTGAATATTCATCTTCGCGAGAGAGCCGGTGCCGGCATTAAAGCCCGTGGCCATAATAATAACGTCGAGGGGGTATTCACCCTCAGTGGTTTTCAGGCCGGTCTCTGTAATGCATTCGATGGGCGCACTTTTAACATCGACCAGTTCGACATTGTCGCGGTTATAGGCATCGTAGTAACCGTTTTCAAGGGGCACGCGGTAGGTACCAAAACCGTGAGTTTGTGGGGTTACCAGATCGGCGATGGCGGGGTCCTTAATGCGCGCACGAATTTTCTTGCGCACGAACTCAGAAATTTCGTCATTCACGGCCTGATCGGTAAACAGCTCGGGATACGTACCGACCCACATGCTCAGTGAACCCTCTTGCCACTTCTCCTCGAGCACCTGCAGGCGCTGCTCTGGCGTCTGGTCGTACCAGGAACCGTGTTCGAAGTCGTAGTCAAAACCGACGAAGCTGTTGTAGACCTTGTCCTGCAACTCGGCGGCCTTCGAGCGCCAGTGATCGCGGTCGGCATCGTCAAACTGGTCGTTGCGCATCGCCACACCATAGGAGGCGGTGCGCTGGAAGACGCTGAGGTGTTCCACTTCGCTGGCAATAGTTTGAATCAGCTGAATGCCGGTGGCACCACAGCCGATAACACCGACGCGCTTGCCCTTCAAATCCAGACCCTTGGGGTAGCGTGCGGTGTGGGCGATGGTGCCCTTAAAACTGTCTTTGCCGGGGAAGTTCGGCGACTGGGGCTCGGACAACATACCGGCACAGCTAATGAAATAACGCGCCTTCAGTGTCTCGCCCTGATCAGTGCCGACACTCCAGCTCTGGGCGTCGTTGTTCCAGTCGGCGGAGGTAACGCGGGTTTCGAAGGTGTAGTCTTTGCGCAGCTCAAACTTATCGGCGACGAAGTTCAGATAGCGCTCAACTTCTGCCTGGGGCGGAAAGCGCTCCGCCCAGTTCCACTCCTGAATCAGCTCGTCGGAGAACCAGTACTGATAGATATAGGATTGTGAATCGACGCGCGCACCGGGGTAGCAGTTCCAGTACCAGGTACCACCCACTGCAGGGGCCGCTTCAATGCCACGCACCCGCAGGCCCATCTCGCGCAACTTATAGATTGCGTACAAACCGGCAATGCCGGCCCCGACAACAACCGCGTCATATTCGTGCTCTGAACTTTGACTCGCTACTACTTCTGTCATTTCACCTAATCCTACTACTGCTGAAAAAGGCGTCGATTCTAGCAGCTTTTCAGCCTGGCTCTACCCCCGCTCGTGTGACTATCGGGTCATCCGCCGCCAAGGCTGATTTTCGGCTCGGCGGCCCGTCCAATAGAGTATCTGAATAGCCCTTGCCCGAGTACCAACCCAAGCTAAATAGCCAGTCGCAGATTGCCCTGCACTTCTTCCTGCAAGGCGCTAAAGACACCGGCCTGCCTGGCGTAATACGGCCACTGGCTGACCACCGCTAGCACCTGATCAATGATTTTTGGTGCCTCGCGCGTAAAGTTGCCGATTAAGGTCGCAACCGCCAATAAATCATTGCGCTGAAAATGCTCTCTTTTACCATTCAGCGAGAGCTGGTGGGCATCGACCCAGGGCGAGCCCGGTTTATAGCTGTAGGCAATATCGAAGGCGGGGGACAAACGCCACTCGGGCCTGCCAGCCGCCTCCCCTTCCTGTCGAACACAATGATCAAAACCATCCAGTAGAAAGCCGAAGTTCTTACTGTGGTCGTCGTGATTGCGCGCCACCACGTTAAACACCATGCGGCGGAAGGTTTCGATGGCATCGGTTCGCGGTAATTTTAACTGGCGAGCCACGGCGAGTAGCTGCTCGTAACTGTAAGTGCCGGGCTTTTTATAATCGGCATGATCCATCGCGCACAGAGAGACGTAGTGCAATTTGCGATTGCCGACACGCTCAAAGCGTTTGGTCATAAAGTGGGCACGGCCACCCTCTAGTAAGAGTTCGGAAGGGGAAATATCGATGCCCGCATCTTCCGCCATCAAATAATAGGCGTATTCCATGCGGCCAAAACCGAGGGGATCGCCAAAGGTTTCGCTGTCTATTTTATGCTCCGCCACACCATCGAATTTCAGCAGGTAGTGCTCGAAGCCCTCGGGGGCATCGACCTGACCGGAGCGAATCTGCGTGCGCTCGGCATTCACCGCCACCAGCGCCTTCGCTCGCGCACCCCCGGCTGAAGTACCCACCTGCAAGATGGCTTGCATGGCGGCATCACTATCTGCGGCCAGGTCGCTATTGTCGTGCTGCGGATTCACCGGCTGCTGTAAGTCGAGCCTGGCATCGAGCACCGTTTGCGCCATCGCCACTAATGAGTCGAGCGCCAGTTCGTCGCCCTCCTTGCCAGCCTGCTGCCCACGGTCGATGGCCGGTGAAAACTCCAGGGCACCCATGCCCCGATTTCCGCTGTAGAGCAGGCGTTCCACCGCCGTAAAGCTGTGCGCATCGCGACCGGTGCGCGCCAGCCAGGCATTGATCACCGCATTGCCGAAGTCGTCGGGCAGGGTGTCGGCAAAAATGGCGGGCAGGCCGCGATAGGTTGCCGGGCTTAAACCGGGAAAGCTGTATTTGCTGGCCGCAAGCGGCATGCGTAGAGGGGCGATTTCAATACCGGATTCACGCCACTGGGGTGAGTATTCGAAGGTGCTAACACCCGTCGCCGGATCATAGGCCAGTGCCCCAAGCTGTTTACCCCAAAGGCGAACTTCTGCCAAATGTTCCATTACCAATCCAGCCCCTCGGGCGTGTTGGCATCAGCGCCATCATCCGGCTCAGTGCTGGCGCCACGGCTGCCACTGGCGCGCTGGCGTTGCTTACCCTTCATCTTTAATTGCTCTAAAGGGCTAAACACCGCCTCTGGTACAAAGCTTTCTAGCAAAGTCAGTTGATCGAGAGCCCGCAGCACCGCAATCACATTGGCGAACTTGGCCTGCCCGGCGACCAGTTTGGCGTAGCTCACCCGCGACAAACCCACCGCATCGGCGATTTGCTGCTGGGTCATATTCCGCTCCAGGCGCAATTGATCTATGCGCTGGCCAATTTCAGCGGCCACCGCCTGATCTGTCATCCTATCGAAATTCACAATGTATAGATTCCTATACTTAAATAGCTATAATTACTGTAATGATCTATTTTATGACTATTAATGATTACTTAAATCACTATTGACAGAATAGGCCTCAGCTACAAATAATGTCAAGCTTTCTATACTCAAAGTATAAAATAGCCAGTATTGATAAGATATCTTTACACTGCGGTATTCAGAAAGCCTCACCCTAAACAAATAAGACCCGCTTCACTTTACACGGTAGATACGTCTTTTAAGCCCAGGTAATTAATCCAGCTCAGTTTGGCCGCTCTGATTTTTCACGTACACTGGACGGACAATAACCAGAGGACGAGTCATGCCTTACAACACGCAGATTGGCGACGAAATCAACATCCTTACCCGCTACAACCTTAAGACCACTCAGGAAGGTCTGAAAATTCACTCTTCCGCCGAATCGAATGTTATTGACGCCGCACAGCGCTTATTCGATAAAGACCTGATCACCCAGGCCGATGGCGGCTACCTAACCCCCCTCGGTAGAAAAGCAGCAGAACATGCCCAGGACTTATTACTCATCATTAAGAGCTAATTATTTAAAGGGGGTTAATTAAGGGCTGACAATAGCGCCAGGCCAAAGCACCGAACCAGCGCCACCCAGTCGATTATTCCACGGACGGAGATTGCCCCGCCTCGCCTTCGCAGTCGGCGACTTTTTCCAGGCTTCTGAAAACCATATCCACCGTCAGGCTCACATCGCTCAGCCCGGCAGCGGCCTCGCGCCCCTCCTGGCTGGCCCTGAAAAAGTGCGGCGTCATCAGCAATAAATCCTGTAGCACTGCATTCGACAAAGTGGGCGTATTAAAACGCAGCGCTTGCTCATCCACCTGCTTAAAGCCGGCGGCAAAGGCGTCATCAATCCGAGGCAGCTCTGTTTTTTTCAATTCAGAGTAGGTGACTTGTCGAAGCTCTTGCAGATGATCGGGACCCGGCTCAACCAATACCAGCTTGCCACCCACGGGCAAAATTTTATTAAAACCCTGAAAACTGTGGAAACCGAACACACACGAAATAATATCGACACTGGCTGGCAATAGCGGCGGCTGCCGATTGGTACCCACCACCCAGCTGATCTGTTTATTTCTTTTGGCCGCGGCGACAATCGCCTCTTTGGAAATATCCAGACCGACACAGCGCAGGTCGCTGGCGCTATTGTTCGCCTGCAGCGCAGCGCGGGCATAGTCCAGATAATAGCCCTCGCCACAACCGGCATCGAGACAGGTGGGTTGCTCAATATCGGCAATCGATGTGTGCAAAATATCGGCCAACAGCGCCGCCACCGGCCCGTAAACACCGCTATCTAAAAAACGCTGGCGCGCCGCCACCATGGCCTTGCTGTCACCCGGATGCCTGGAGCGCTTGTGCTGTACCGGCAATAAATTCACATAGCCCTGGCGTGCCAGATCAAAACTGTGGCCATTGGCACAGCGCAGCTGCCTGTCGTCGCGGATCAGGCATTCACCGTCAATGGGGCAGGCTAGATTCTCAGCTTTCATAGGTCTCGGTATTGGCGGAGGGGTGGGCAGAACATGGGCAAAGCACGGGCAGGTAAAAATGCTGACACGGCGTGCCTAAGCTGCGCCGGGGAGCTATGATTATAACCCAGCGCCGCCGACCCATTACAGCGCGGCGGCTAGCCCCGACAATACCCGGCAAAACCCATTGAGCAGCAACAGCAATGACCACAACAGCGAATGCAAGCCACTGCCCCCTCTGTACCAAGACCAATCACTGCGCCCAGGCGCAGGGCCGGAGCCACTGCTGGTGCATGGATGCCGAGCTGCAATTCCCACCCGCCCTGCTCAAACTGGCCAGTGAAGTCGATCCCCGGCGCTGTATCTGCGAGTCCTGCGCGCGCCGCTACGCGAATCCGGCACCTTGAGCTCCGCCAGCCACTACCATAGATCCCCATAGCGCTCGCGCTGGCAAAGATAGATACGCAGGTCCAACTCAAGGCGATGGTAGTCCGGCTCCATATATTCACAGAGTTTGTAAAAGGCCTTGTTGTGGGATTTCTCCCGCAGGTGGGCCAGCTCGTGAACCACGATCATGCGCAAAAAGGACTCCGGAACATGGCGAAATAGACTGGCGATACGCATCTCTTTCTTCGCCTTCAACTTGTTGCCCTGCACCCGGCTGACAAAGCTGTGCATGCCCAGGGCCTGTTCGACCACCTGCAGTTTATCGTCATAGACCACCTTGCTCAGCGGCGGCGACGAGCGCAAATACTGGTTCTTCAAATCCTGTGTGTAGGCGTAGAGAGCCCCCGCCGCCGCGTGGGTATGGGCCTCGGGGTAGCGCTGCAGCAGCATGGCCCCGAGTTTATTCTGCGCCAACAAGTCGGCCACCCGAGCCTGTATCTCGGCGGGGTAGGCGGCAATAGCGCGCAGGGACGGGGCCGGCATGGCGAATTCCACAGTGAGAAAAGAGGCATTATAGTGCCGCCAGGACCCCGCTAGCACCACGCCCCCGGCGTAGACCCCGCTGCACCAACAAGGCTCTCAATACCTGCTAAACTTTTCCAGCCAGACTTTCCAGCCAGATACGGCGCAGACAATAATAAAAGGACTTAGACCATGGACACAGAAAACAACACCATACCCCAGGCGAGCACCGGCGAAGCCCTCTTCAAGAGAGAGTACGGCCACCTGATAGGCGGCGAGTGGGTCGGCGGCAGCAGCCCCGAGACCATCGCCCTGCGCAACCCCCACAACGGCCAAATCCTGGCCTATATTCCCGCCGGCAAGGCCGAGGATGCCCACCGCGCCGTCGAGGTCGCCGCTGCGGCACAGGGTAGCTGGGGGCAAAGTAGCCCCGCCCAGCGCAAGGCCCTGCTCGATGAAATCGCCCGTCGCCTGCAGGCGCGCGCGGCCGATTACGCCCTGCTCGAAAGCCTCAACAATGGCAAGACCCTGAATGAATCGCTGATGATGGAACTGCCCGCCTGCATCGAACAGCTCGCCATGTACGCCGGGGCGACCTATGCCCTGGAGGGCAAGACCCGCGACTACCCCGATGCCATCGGCATTGTCCACCGCGAACCCGTCGGCGTGGTGGCACAAATTATTCCCTGGAATATCCCGTTGTTAATGGTGGTCACCAAGATCGCCCCGGCCCTGGCCGCCGGCTGCACGGTGGTGCTAAAACCCGCCGAGAGCGTCTGCCTGTCGGTGATGGAGTTCTTCCGCGAGATGAACGACATCATCCCCCCCGGCGTGGTCAATGTACTCTGCGGTTACGGTGCCGATGTCGGCGAGGCCCTGGTCACCCACCCGAAGGTCAACAAGGTAGCCTTCACCGGCTCCCGCCCCACCGCGCAGGCCATTATGCGCTACGCCGCAACCAACCTTATCCCCCAAACCCTGGAGCTGGGCGGCAAGTCGGCGAATATTGTCTGCCCCTCGGCCGACATCGATGCCGCCGTCGAGGGCGCGGTGATGTCGACCATCTACAACAAGGGAGAGGTTTGCCTGGCCGGTTCGCGGCTGTTTTTACACCAGAGCATCGCCGAGGAGTTTCTCGAAAAATTCAAGGCCGCTCTCGGCCATGTGCAGCTCGGCGACCCCGCCGCGCCCACCACCCACATGGGGCCGCAGGCCTCCGTGGTGCAGCGCGATAAAATTCTGCGCTATCTAGAGCTCGGCCAGGAAGAGGGAGCCACCCTGCTCTGCGGTGGCCAGCGCGCCAGCGGCCCAGGCCTGGATGCCGGTAACTTTATTCAGCCGACTATTTTTACGGATGTGCGCAACGACATGCGCATCGCCCAGGAAGAGATCTTCGGCCCGGTCACCTGCGTGCTGACCTGGGACGATGAAGCCAGCCTGCTGGCCCAGGCCAACGACTCAGTCTACGGCCTGGCCGGTGGCGTGTGGACCGGCGAACTGAATCAGGCCCACCGCCTGGCGCGCGGCTTAAATACCGGTACGGTATGGGTCAACCGCTACTTCAACATCAAAACCGGCATGCCCCTGGGCGGCTATAAGCAAAGTGGCTTTGGCCGCGAGTTTTGCCTCGAAACCCTCGAGCACTACACCCAGAGCAAGTCGGTGGTGATCAATTTGCAAGAGGGCAAACTCGGCCTTTTTGACCCCCAGCCCTAAGCACGACAATAGCCCCCGCCCCACAAGGCTGGCGGGCTATTGCAATAAAACCAACACAAGGTAGTAAAGATGGACGCAGATTTTTGGCACAAGAAATGGGCAAGCGGGCAAATTGGTTTTCACCTGCCCAGTGTAAACCCACTGTTAGAGCGTCACTTTAGTGCCCTGGCGCTGCCCGCAGGTGGGCGCATCTTCCTGCCCCTGTGTGGTAAAACTCGCGATATCGCCTGGCTGCTAAGCCGAGGGTATCAAGTTGCTGGTGCCGAATTGAGCGCCACGGCGGTGACTGAACTCTTTGCAGAGCTCGGCATCGCGCCACAGATAAGCCCCGCCAGCGCAGGCCAGCGCTACAGTGGCGAGGGCATCGATATTTTTGTCGGCGATATTTTCAGCCTGAATAGCGAGATGCTCGGCCAGATCGACGCCATTTACGACCGCGCCGCCCTGGTCGCCCTGCCCGAGGCCATGCGCCAGCGCTATGCCGCCCATCTTATCGCTCTCACCGCAGCGGCACCGATCTTAGTCGTGCGTTATGAATACGATCAAAGCCTGGCCGAGGGGCCGCCCTTTTCGGTCTCCGAGGCGGAACTACAAAAGCTCTATGGCAGCACTTACCAACTAAGCACTCTCGAAAGCCTCGATGTTGAGGGCGGCCTAAAGGGCAAGTGCCCGGCACGGGAAAGTGTTTGTCTGGCCAGGCAAAAAACTCAGTAAAACCCTAAATACACGTCGCCCCGCTACAGCCCCTGGCAATACGACAATGCCTGAGCCCTAAGTACAAACAGGCTCGCCGGCCAGTGAAGCCTGATATCTAGTTAATACTGCTCCAGTGGTGTATTGACCTCGGCGAACACCGCCGCGCTGCCATCGCGCTTCAACAACAATACCTGATAGGGCGTAAAGCGATCACCCATCTCCATGCCCGGGCTACCCGCAGGCATGCCTGGCACAGCCAGACCAATGGCATCGGCCGGTGGTGCTGCGAGAAACTGCTGAATAAGGCGCGCCGGGATATGCCCCTCAAAAACGAAGCCCTCGGCGGAGACGGCCGTATGGCAAGACTGGTACTGGGCAGCTATCCCTCGCTCGAGCTTCACTTTGTTTAAGTCTGCGGGGTGGTGAGTCGTGAGTGAAAAACCCCGGTCTTCGGCATGCTCGGCCCACTTGCCACAACAGCCACAGGTGGGGCTTTTGTACAGGTCCATGGCAACGGTGGCAGCGGATGATTGCTCGCCATTTTGCTCGCCATTTTGCTCGGTAGTTTTTTCGATACTGTTCTCGGGACTTCTCTCGGGATTTTGTTCCGCACCCCCATCGGCACTGCCGGCAGGAGGCGTTTGCACGCGGGCGGGCTCGCGACTCTGCTCGGAACAAGCCGTTACACTCAACGCTAACAAAGCAGCGACCAGATAATGTTTATAATTCATTGTTCCCCCAAAAGATCACATATAAAAGCGCAAAATCAATGCCGTCCACAGCACTGAAAACGACAGAATAAAGCTGCCGGCAAGTCTATCATTAGAAATAGCGGATGCCTTCGGGCACAGTCAGTAAAAATGCCAGAGGAATCGCCATGAAAATGAACCTGCTAAAAGTACTCAGCCCATGGATTTTATTGCTTGTCATATCTAGCCAAGGCTTGGCACTCGACGTCAACAACCCGCAGCAAAACCGTCAAGCCCTGGCCTTCGCCGACTCGGTACTGGAATGCGGCATTTACTATGAATATACCGCCGGTGGGCTGGGGATGAACCCGAATGTCGACAGTGAAGTGGTTCGCACCATCACTCAGAATTCAGCGACCCTGCTACACACCGCCGCTTTACTCTATGACGCAGCGGGAGTTTCTATCGCCGACAGGCGTGAAGCATTTATGCAGCGGGCAAAAACAATCATCAAAGAAAAGCAGGAGAGTCCGGGCAGTATGGACGAATTGATTTACGCGTTTGGCGAGAAGTGCAAACTATTGATGGCGACCTATTCTTACAGAATAAAGAATATAGCGAGTGAGTCGAACTCAATTTAAGTAGCTCTAGAATTGTAGCGGAGCCATTTGAACAAACTAACTGGAGGTGCGAGACACAGGCCTCGCACCTCCAGTATGTCACTTAAGCCTTAGCGTCAAACACATAGGGCGCAAGACTTTCCTGCCCTTTGATTCGATATTTGTGCCAGCGACCACCACCGTAGTAAACCAGCTGACCCGGCTTGGCAGTACCTTCATGATCGTAGTAAGAAATACAATCACGCAATGGCGCAGAGGCTATATCAGCCTGGGCACAATGCTCGGCATATTCAACCTGTGACTCTTCAGTAATATCAACAACATCAGCGCCTTTTTCTGCCATAGTATCGAGCATCCACTGCACATAGTTACCATGATCTTCGATGGTATCGGTAAAGTTAAAGCTACCGCCGCCGCCCTGAGGACCAGTGATAACAAACATGTTGGGGAAACCTTTGGTTTGCATGCCCAGCCAAGTTTTAGTGCCATCCTCATCCCAGGTTTGCTTCAGGGTTCGTCCATCACAGCCCTTGATCATGTCAAATGTTGCGGTCGCCATCCACTGGAATCCAGTCGCGTAAATCAATACATCAACGGGGTATTCGACGCCGTCATGGACAATCCCGGTCTCAGTGATTTCGCTAACACCACGAGGGGCTGTGTCCACCAAATGAACATTCGGTTTGTTAAACGTGGGTAAATATTCGTCATGGAAGGTTGGCCGTTTACAGCCATAAGCATAATAAGGTTTAAGTGCCGCTGCGGTTTTAGGGTCTTCTACGATAGCATCAACACGTTCGCGAATTTGCTCCATGATGCGGAAGTTAGTATCCAGCATTTTCTGCATATGCTCTTCGGGTGACAATTGCGTCTTATGCTTTTTCTTCGGAGCCGCGGTCTCAATTTTACCCGATAGATAATCATCATTGGCTGACAAAGCTGTACGGCCCGATGAAATTTTGGCAAATCTCGCCCGTCGCTTTTTCGCCCAATCGTCTTCGGTCTTCCAGGTTTCGAGTTCTTCGCCAGTGGTCGCGCGCTGATCCCGTACATCAACCGATGAAGGCGTACGCTGAAACACAAACAGCTCCTTAACGGTCTTGGCTATTTCTGGAATAATCTGCACTGCCGTGGCGCCGGTACCGATAATACCTACACGCTTGTCGGTGATGTCGACGTTGTAATCCCAACGTGAAGTATGGAAGGCGTCACCTTTAAAGGTTTCCATACCCTTGATTTTTGCCAGCTTAGGCGTGGTTAAAATGCCGTTGGCAACAACCAGATACTTAGCCTTCATCTTGTCGCCACGATCAGTACTGACCTGCCAACGACCAATTGAATCGTCCCACACAGTTTCTTCAACCGTGGTATGGAACAGGCATTTATCGTAGAACCCGGTCTTTTTCGCAATATTCTGGCAGTGTTCCATAATCTCAAAACCACTGGAGAATTTCATGGACGGGATATAACCCATCTCTTCCAGCAAAGGCAGATAGCAGTAAGACTCAACATCGCAAGCGATGCCCGGATAGCGATTCCAGTACCAGGTACCGCCCACATCACCGCCTTTTTCACAAAAACGTACATTTTTGTAACCAGCCTGACTCAGCTTGTACCACAATAAGAGACCGGCAAAACCCGCACCAATGATAAGAATGTCACACTCATCGTCCAAAGCTTCTCTTGGAATTGGCGGCTGAGAATGGACATCTTCAAGGTACTTACTGAATTCACCATCCATTTCGATATAATCAGCAACGCCAGTTCTGGATGCTTTCATCTCAAGGTATTTTGCTTGCTCTTCTGCATTAAACACCGCACCGGCTTTGGATTCGGGGAGCGCCGTAAGCGCCTCGTCAGTGACTACTGAGTAGCCCTTGCCCGTAATCTTGTCATTGGCCTTTTCGGCACGGGTATTAAAAATCTTTAAACCTGTCTCTGGATCTATCTTTATGGGCATGGTTATTTCTCTGTCATTAATAATTGGTAACCCGGAATTATCGCCGCCCTTTGCCCCGGGGTCTAGTCGAATATGGAATAAGGCCTTTCGGCACCCCGGAGCGCTAAAAACGGGCTATATAGCCAAGGGCTGTGCGTGTTAAGGTGCCGGCCGCTCAACTTTTACTGCCCACTTTTGACACACGTCACCAAGGATGATGACGCGCGATGCAAACATTTATCTTCAAAACCCGGCGCGGCCAAGGCCTGGCGCTCTGCGATGCCACCCGCCCACCGCGCGGTGGCTCCTGGCAGCGCCAGCACTTCACCCGCGGACAGGCCAGTTTATTTGTACAAGGCATACCCGCCCATGAACTGCGCAGCCTTAAATACCCACTCGGTAGTCGCTACCGCATTGGTGCGCTCAACCCCGCCGCCGGCCTGGCGCAACTGCTCGAAAGCCAGCGCTTAAGTCTCTATCACCAGCGCCCCCGCGCCTTTGCAACACGCGCAAAACCACAGACAGGCCAAAACCCCCACGAGCTGCGCCGGGCCATCAGTGCCAGTTTGAAGCTCATTATCGGCCGCGAGCGAGCCGTAGCACTGGCCATCGCCAAGGGCCACCAACAGAAAGGCCGCGCCGGCAAGGTCGCCGCCCACACCACCGCCCTGGGCCAGGGGCTACTGGCCAGCGGCGCAGACTTGCTGAGCTGGCTCGCCAATATCAACGACGTCGTCAATCCGCTGTGGCAACTGAAGCGCCGCATCGACGCCGCCCTCACCACCTACGAAGAGTGCACTGGTGCCAGTAATAGCTGCCTCGATATTGCCACCCGGGCCAACTATCTACAACGCGTAGAGCTCGCCGACCACAGAGAGCTCGTCGAAGCACTGGGCTTCGACCCCCAAAAAATCGACCTCGACGCCTTCAGCCAGGCCTGGCACAGCGCCTGGGTACTGGCGGGCGACGAACAGGTCGTGACGATGATGAGTGGCTTCGCCAGGGACTATATCGACGCCCAGCACGCGCTGGAATACAGCCGAGCAGCCGGTGGCGCCGTGTTTGAGGTGTTATTGGCCTTGTTGCTAGCCGCAACGACTGCCGGCCCGGGAGTAGCTGTGGGAGTAGCCAGCAAGGGGCGGCATGCCGGGGAGCTTGGGCGTATTGGTAAAAAACTCATGCTATTAGCGGGAGCGTTAGAAGACTTGCCCAGGGGGATTGTTCGTAGGCGGGGCAAAACCACGAGGGTTGTTGATGGTGGTGGCTCAAATGATCGTAAAGGGCGAACCAGTCAAGAATCAGAAAAACCTGAGCGACAAGCACCGGCTGACAAGGTTGCAGTGTTGCCTGCTAAACTGGCTGCAAACAAAAAACCTCCTGCTTCAGACAAAAAGAAACCATACTCTGATCCAAAAAATAGGCCCAAGTATGCCGAAGATCAAGTCGAAGATGTTTGGGATAATGCAAAACAGCCAGATGGTAATGTATATGACCCTAATACAGGTGAGCTTTTAAAATGGGATAAAGATATCTCAAGAGCTGGGCAGTGGGATATGGGCCATAAGCCAGGCCATGAATATAGGAAGTCACATAAAGATTATATGGATGGTAAAATATCTAAAGAAGAATTTTTGAGTGGCTACAAAGATCCAAATAATTACCAGCCAGAATCCGCAAGCGCAAATAGAAGCCACAAATATGAGACTGAATAAGCAATGGATATTGAAGGTGTTTTTCAAGCAGTACGTCTGAATAAAGTCGATTCATTAATTTCTATAATCGATTCTATTAATATCGACTCCGTAAATGAATCTGGGCAGAATTTATTACATGAAGCCTCAGCATTTAAAAGCCTGGAGTGTGCTAAAGAGCTTTTAAATAGAAATATAAATGCAAACTATAAAGATAAAAGCGGAATGGTACCTTTGCATTATTGTGCGGCAAACAATTCTTATGATATTGCTAATGAAATAATTAACAACGGTGCTGACTTGTCAGTCCGTGATGCACACGGCAACGAACCTCTTTGGACGGCAGTATTTAATGCCAGAGGAGGATATGATTTGGTTAAGTTGTTTATTTCCAAAGGTGCTGATTCAAAGCATAAAAACAATAATAAGAAGTCACCTTTGGATTTTGCAATACAAATAAATGACGCCAATCTTGTTTCTATCTTAACTTAAAAAGCTGCCCGCATTCAAAAATCAAGTGCACCACTTTATCCTTAGTGTTCTAACCTACTAGGTAGAAGAGGTGGAAGGTGGGCGCTCATTATTCGCATTTGGACAAGCGGGAAAAAACCTTGCTTAAAGCTTGGCATGGCCAGGGCTTAGGTGTTCGAGAAATGGGGCGGTAACCCCCCCATTTTAAGACCTTACGCCAGATGCAAACAGTTTTCTTCAAAAGCCCGCGCGGGCAAAACCTGCAGCTGTGTGATGCCGCACGCCCTGATCGCGGCGAACCCTGGCAGCGCCAACACTTCGCGCGCGGCCAGGCCAGCTTGTTTGCACAAGGCATGCCATCTCATAAGCTACGCAGTCTCAAGCGCAGACTGGGCAGCCGCTACCGCATTGGCGCGCTCAACACCGCCGCCGGCCTAGCACGTCTGCTCGAAAGCCATCGATTAGCTCCACTTAAATTACTGACTAATTTCTGAAAGCAGCTCAAGGTTAGTAACAAGGTTGCGGACACCGTGGGCATGATCTTCGTTAAAAACGTTGCTTTTACACCACTCGCCAACTGATGTGATATTAACCTTTGCTACTTTGGGGCGAACACTCCACGTCACTTGAAAGGGCGAGCCTTTCTCGTTGTAACCGGGCCCCGTAGTCGACCCTGCGTACTGAACAGGAGTGCCGGTGTTACTCGGAATATTAATTGCCTGCTGCAAACCCTTAACTTCGCCGTGTTTCGTTAAGCCCTTAAAGTCGAGGGCATTTTTATCATTAACGAGAACATACACCTGGGTTTCGACACGTAACTGTGGGTTCTTAATGGCATCGTTAAAACAGGAACCCAGGGTTGGACCCGGCTTTATCTTTGCGCTTGAATAAACGTAATGCACCTCCACCGTATCGCCCGGGACAAGTCCTCCGTGCTTGCTCGGGCAAGCCTCTTGCGCGACGGGCTTAAGCTCTGCGTTACTAAGTTTACCGGTATATTTGAAACCACTCTGGTAGCCATCGCCATCACCGTTGCCCGCATATTCGGTAAATTCACCACCCCTGTGCTCGGCATTTTTGTGAAAATGAATATTGCATAAGTTCATTGCCATAGAAGCAGGCGCTGCATTGAATGCCAGCTGGTTTTTGCCACTGACTGCATCAATATCGCGCGGTGACTGGGGGCCAAATCCAGCGCCCATCGTATTTTTTGCCAGCGATGCCCTTTGCGCAGCAATCACCTTGTCAGCAACGGGGGAATGCGTCTCATGACTATCTTCTTGCGCGCAGATACCCACTGGCATTAGTGCGACTGCTGCAATCGCGAGCAGAATATTTTTATTTCGTTTCACTTTTTAACTCCAATAATTTTTAATAATGGCCAACCGAGTGATATCACCTTCCTTTAGAAGGCGCTAAGCATCGTCCCCGACCAATGCCAATGAAAAGCAATAGTAGGAGTGAAGCTTTTTCTGGTCAACAGTAATGACCTGTTATGCCACGGCTTGCCGCCTACTTTTGTTGCAACAACTGCTGTAATTTTTCTTGAGTAATAAAGAATTCAAAGTCTATTGGGTATTCAGCGCCGATAACCAAATACACTAAACTTACAGAAAATTCCTTTTCATCTGTTGTTTCAGAATATACGACTAGCTTATTAGCCAAATTGATGAGTCTACTCCTGGAAAAATCGTTTTTAGAGGCCTGACCATTGCTTTGATTATCTGCCTGAGCTATCACCCAATCGTAAAGCGCGCTTCGTTCTTGCACGATACTGAGATCAGGTTTACCTGAAATCCAGGAAGGTAGTTCATCGGCCCAACAAATAGCGGCAGAAAACAACATTGCTAGTAAAGCCAGAGGGTAGATTTTACTTAATCTGCATATGATTTAATGACTCCTTATTATTACCAGTAGCATTCCCTTAATTTAAAGCACCACTTATACCTGCTATTCACTGCTTAAATCTATAGCGTCACCAGCATGCATAATAGAGCACTGAACGCCAAGTGTTTCTACTCCATTTTTGAATTTTTTCTCATCAGCAGGGTTCAGTGATTTAGAAAAAAGGCCTGGGCAATTATAGTGACAGGGGATCACGAGTTTTGGATTGATAGCTTTTACTGCTTGTATAGCTTCCTCCTCGTCCATTGTGTTATGCGCTATTTTTCCACCAATTGGAATCATCAACACATCTGGCTCAATAAAGTTAAGCCATTCCTGCTCATGCAGCAATGTATCGCCAAGATTTAAAATACGCTTCCCATTTACATTGATATCAAAACCCATCGAACCCCACCCTATTCTTTCATCGGGCCCGGTTTTCACAATTGTTGTAAATGGACCTACTTTAAGAACAAGCTCACCATGTGTGGCTTTAACACCGGTAACGGTCATGCCATCTATTTCGCTAGTTTCATCAATCGAAAGGGGGTGTGTGTTTTTAAATTCCGTCGTAAATGCGACGCCTTTAGCGCGTGGCCCCAGGGCTAAGGTCTTTCCATTGACCTCACGCAGCATTGTTTTGTTAAAAATTACAGGTGCGTTTGAAGCCGTTGCAACTCTATCTGCATGCCAGTAATGGTCTGGGTCACCGTGTGTAATGAAAATATGAGTAATATCATGCCATTTTGATTTGGGGAAAAGCGTTGTAAATCTGAACCAGTAAAAGAATAGTGCACCGGGGTCGATAGCAAGAAGCTTATCGCCTGACTCTATCAAGAAGGCATTGTATCCGTAAAACTGAATTTTCATATTTTACGCCTCTTTAGAAACCTATATAAAATCACTATAACAGCAGGGCTAATAATGCCCCCTACGAATCGAAACCTAATACATAGTGTCTTGCTCAAAGGCAGGCAAGGGTCACAGATGTTTTGCGTGAACAGGGAGAGCAGCGACCCGCACAAAAAAAGCTACTAATTCAGAAGGCATTCGCCTAAGTGGGAGAGGTATTCACTGCCCCTTACTGTGATTTTTTAGGTGCTGGCATTTCAGAATGCCTTATTTCCTTACTACTAAGCGAAATGCCCAGATGCATAGCAACAGTGTCACTACGCAGCCTGCAGCAGATAACGATACAGGAATGGTCAATGATCCGACCTGAATCGGAATTTGGCTCGCCACTCTAATGAGCTGACCAACTGTCTGAAATCCAAATAATATCCCAGTTACGATTAGATAAGGCTTAACGTTCATCTCATAGACCTCCGAGTCTCAGTTTAAAAAACCATCCATTCAAAACTAATATCAATTAAGCGCCAGATCGTTGATGGGGCAAAGCGTCTCGGCATCATCCCTTCCCCAGCAGCAGGTCGAAGCCACGTGCCTTATTTGAATTTTTGGAAGACTCGCGGATCAATCGCCGCTGCGCCTAGCATGCCTCCCGCAAGCGCCCCGGCGATGCCAGGGCTAATAACGTCCTGGCCCGACAGAAATAGACCGGGTACAGGCGTACGAGCGTTAAGTGCGCCCGACAATATGCGGCGCGGGGTCGTTTCGAGGCCATAGAACCCGCCCTGCTCGTGACCGGTGAAGGCTGACGTCGCGAGGGGTGTGCCCAGCTCGTGATAGACGATCAGTGGTGCCAAGGCCGGGAATTTTTTGGCAAAGAAAGCCAACATTGATGTTTCGACCTTCTGCTTGAAGGCAGACCATTCTGAGGGCTGTTCAACAGCGCCACCGTCAGCGAATTTGGCAACTGTCGACCAGTCGGACAAAATCATCATTTGACCGGTGTGCCGGTTCCTGGGGCCTGGATCATGGGCGGTGTCCTTGAGAGAAGGAAACGAAACGAACATCATCGGAATGTCCCCGCCATCTGGCGCTGCCGATAGGGTTCCATTCGTGTCCCAGCTTTCGTAAAACCAATGGTTCGAGCGCGTGGCTCCGTGTCGGGCGATGTCGCCCTCAAAGCCGAGGAAGACCTCGAAATGGCAGAGCGATGGTTTGAAACTGGCGATCTCGCGTGCCCAGGCGTCTTCGCGAATTTCCGCTGGCAGCAGGTGCTTTACGGTTTCACCGGCCCCGATCGCCGAGACAATGGTGGGGGCCTTGAATGTTTCGCCGGCTTTGGTGCGCACACCCACGGCTTTGCCATCTTCAAGCAATATTTCGCTGACTGGGGTTCCGGCCCGCGCGCTGCCGCCCGCCGCTTCGATCACGGAAACAAGCCCCTTTGCGATGGCGGCAGCACCACCAACCGGATAGGCGGCCCCTTCTAAATAGTGCCCCATGACGGTGGCATGAAAGGCGAAGCTTGCCTCTTGCGGTTTGCCACCATAGGTTCCCCACTGTGCCGACAGGATGGCGGCGAGCCTGGGGTTGCTGGTGAGTTCTGCGATGATCTCAGCGGTCGTTCGGCTGCACCAGCGCTGGATTTTTCGTTTATTCCACCAGTGATGCGCAGAACGGAACGGTTCCGGTATTGCTCGCTCGACAGCGACCATGTGCCCGGCTTCCTCAGCCGACAGCAACGCCTCGAAGTAGGCGTCGATTTCGGCAACATTGTCGGGAAACTGATCTTTTAGCTCCTTAATGTAGGCTGCAGTAGGGCGTCCTACAGGAATCTCGAAGTCATCGGGGAAGTGCAGTGTGTCGTAGACCGTGCCAAGCGAGCGAAACTCGATTGATCTGCCGCTGAGCCAGTCCAGGATCCGGCCCGCACGTTGATCGTGACCGAACGTACCGCAATAGTGGAGGCCGACATCCCAGGTGAAACCACCGCGATTAAAAGCCTGAGTCAGCCCGCCAATTGTCTGCGCTTGCTCAAGAAGCAATACTTTGTGATCAAACCGGGAAAGCGCAGCGGCCGTGGTCATTCCACCGATACCCGACCCGATGACAATGACATCAAACTCGTTTGCTAACGGTTTAGCTGTATTCGATTGCATCTCGATTCCCTCCGCACATGCCTGCCAATAACACTCGAAACTTATCTGCTTACAGGCCAATCAATCTCGTCTGGTCAAAAAGAAGGCTGGCATTTTATCTACAGAACCCCATTTCACAAAAAGCGTGACAGCTGGCGGAGGTCGGACTGCTTGGCCTTGTTACATTTATGCCCCGAATATAAACCCCACTAATACCAAAGCTAATATTACCATTAGTACAGGCGAAGAAATTTCAGAAAATTTATTGATTAGCTGTGGTGATTCCATGGACCTAACCGCGCTATAAGCTTCCTCAGCCTGATCAAAAACTTGAGGGCTCACTGCAATTTTGTTTCCTTTCCTAATGCCTTCGCATAGCGCTTCAATTTCACGAATATCTAAGAAGTTTAAATGTGGATCGTCCGTGCTGTAGCACAGGATAATTGAGTAAATTAGGTCCGCATGTGATTCAGGAATGACAAAACAAGAGCCACATATTTGATGGGCCTCGGGTTTACTATTACCGCAATAGATACAAAAACTTTTCATCTTCGAGTTACGAATCCATTAAATGTAAGGCCCATACAAAAGAGGAGTGTCAGCGACGCCCAGCGCAACGAAGTGGAGCGGTTTGTAATGTGCTTTTTAAATGATTTTCTAGCAATCACCACCATCTCCAGAGCCAACATGATGGCCGCTAATTTGGCGAATGTTATTCTTGTTTTTTAATGAGCCCTGATGGTGTGAAAAGTTGTCTCCCTTGGCCAAACGGTCGTAGAGCACGACATTAACAGTGGCGGCTAAATTCATACAGCCCTCAGTTGGGATGTAGACAATATCCTCGCAGAAATCGGTAATCTCTTTTTTCAGGGTGCCATCTTCTGGACCAAAAATGTAGAAGGCTCGGGCGGGGTGTTTATACGTGGTCAGCGGCTTGGCGCCAGCGAGCAACTCAACGGCTACGGGTACGCAGCCCAAGGGGATAACGCCTTCTAAATCATCGACGCCGATGAGCGGCAGTGACTCATAGATTTTTTTGGTGTCGGTGTAGAAAGGTTGGGCGCGGTCGTATCGCTCGCCTGTATAGAACACGGAATTGACCCCATAGCAGCCAGCGGCGCGCATGACGGATCCGACATTCTCAGGAGATTTTGGATTGAACAGGCCAATACAGGCATAACTGTTTTTCATAAGAATTATTCATTGATGTTAATTTGTTTTTGATGACTTAGGCAAGGATTCGGGTTAACATTTCATTAAAATGGCTCTGCCCCTTAAGCTGCTTATTGAAGTGAATGTTAATCTTTATTCCTAGCAATAATTTCTCTTATCAACTCAGCAGAAAATAACGATTTAGACAGATACTGTTGACCTCCAGATTTATCTACCAGAATAATCCCTAAATCAGTTTCAATGACGCACTTGATATCTTCCCACAATAGCGCTGTTTGCGTATAGGGATTCTGTGTTTTGATCCCTTCTTCATCTATACTTAATGTCACTTCACTATTGGCACTTCTCCCCCACATCTGCCGCATTAACCACCAAGCCCGTCGAAATCGAAAATGAATTAGCTCCAGCACAGCTAAAGCGATTAATATGTAACCTGCGACCTTAGGTTGCTCAGTAAAAAACAGCAATCCCGCACCAGCAGAAAACAATAACGCAGGAAATAGATAATTGGGCTTGGCATTTTTTCCGTAGGGTAATGATTGATCAAAACACTCTGCAAGGTAATCTCGAGATAAAGTAAATTGAGTATTAAAAGCTTGCATAGAAACCACCTATTTTCCTCGTTAAAAGGGCTCTGAGCTTCCCCCAAAATAACGGACTGATTTATTGAGAGGCATATTGCCTTTCAAATTCTTCGGGGCAGAGGTAGTCGAGATAAGAATGTCTGCGTTGTCGATTGTAAAATACCTCGATGTATTCAAACAAACTCTGCTTTGCCTCTGACTTACTGCGGTAGTCTTTGCGATCCACCCATTCCGTTTTCAGTGATCCAAAGAAACTCTCGGCCACCGCATTATCTAAACACTCACCCTTGCGACTCATGCTGCCTTTCAAGCCATTATCTACCAGCAATTGTCGATAGTCTGCTGATGCATAGGTGCTGCCCTGATCTGAATGCACAATAACATCACGTACCTTACCTCTGCGCCAAATCGCCATGGTCAACGCATCAATGACAAGCTGACGATTGTTTTTGTCTCCCATCGCCCAACCAATCACCTGACGTGAGAACAAATCTAAGATGATAGCCAGATACAGCCAGCCTTGGCGGGTAGCAATGAATGTCGTATCCGATACCCAGGCTTGATTGGGCTGGTTTTTGGAAAACTGTCGTTCTAAGCGATCAGGGGCTGGTGCTAACGTATTCCTCGAGTCAGTGGTTACCACAAACTTTTTAGCCACCTTCGATTGGATACCTGCTTGCTTCATTAATCGCGCTACACGGTGAATACCGGCCTTCTCACCCGAATCGAGCAGGTCTTGATGAATACGGGGCGAACCGTAAATTTCGTGACTGGCTTTATGGAAGCACTTTATCTTCGTGAGTAGTCGATGATTGCTATTTACTCGACGACTTTTTGGCCGACATCGCCAATCATAATAACCACTGGTGGAAACACCAAGGGCCTAGCAAAGCCGCATAACGGGATGATCTTTGCAGTGTTGCTGGATAAATGCGTACTTCACTTGAGCTCCCTCGCAAAGTACGCTGCGGCCTTTTTTAGAATCTCAACCTCCTCTTTAAGGCGGTCATTCTCTTGCATTAATGTTGCCAGTTCACTTTGTTGATCTTTACAGGGTCGTCCACGCTTGTTGGGGAAAGCTTCATCCCCTTTGACGCTTAGCTGTTCTTTCCACTTGTAGAGCTGATTACGCCGGATGCCAAGCTCCATGGCGATATCAGCAGGCGGCCTGCCAGACTCTTCCATAAGGCGAACGGCTTCAACTTTAAACTCACGAGTGTATGTTTTATAGGGCTTTCTTTTGCGGGTCATTGGGATACTCCTTTGGCGACATTGTCGCTAATTAAAAGTATCCGTTAAACCGGGGGAGGTTCACTCTGACCCCTTAAGCCCGTGACAGCACACGGAGTTCCGCAACATTGCTTTGTTAGCTTTAATCATCATCTTCACTACATAGATAGCAAGATATCTCTATTCCGGCCCCGGACTTTGCCGCCAAACTAATAAGTTCGGGACTTAAATATGTCATTACGGCAACATTCCCTTCTGTTATTGACACGCCGAAATCCAATACACAATTTTGGACGTTCGCGAAATCCGCCATTTTTTTTATGGCTATTTCATTGGTTTTTAGGAATGCGATTGCATCGTTTCTTTGAACAGGAAACTCTTCAAACTCTGCCCCACTAACAACAAATTGAACTCCTGAATTAATATGAACCTTATCCTTAATAGATCGCGGCTCTCCCTTCCTCCAGACTTGGTCCAATTCCATTGCATTGGAAGAAAGCATTAAATCAACATCCAGCGCTTCTCCACTCACCCTCAAGATACAACTCATATTTGGCTAGCGCTCCCTGAAAGCTAACGCCGCGCTCTGCGGCAAGTTTGGAGCGCAGCGGAAAAATTGTCCGACAGCAGCGCCTTGTTATAGAGCAACTCTCGATACTCTGGGGTTGGTAGGAATTTGAATACTATCAATAGCAGACCTTTTAAATTCTTTCTTAAATGATGATGTCTATTATGCATGCAGTCCGTCAAGCCCATTCAATCCTAAAAAGACTGAATTCTGACCTTGTTTGTTTTGCTCCTGGTAATTAAGCCGACGTGTGCTCCGAGCTAAAATACATGCTGTTTTAGCTCTTGTTATCCCTACATAATGAAGGTTCAGATCTTGATCCCAGCTAGGGTAAACCTCCTCATTAAAATTCCCTGTATATTCTCTATATGGGAAAACCCAGTCATAAAGATCAAGATGAAAGACGATCTCAAACTCTAGTCCTTTAGACTTATGAAGAGTCATTACTTGAATTTCAGCGTCATTACCTGGTGCATATTGATTTAGCGCCTCAGTAGAATTAACAACTTCATTCAACGCAGAAGTATCTCTAGAAGAGACACTTCCTCCCAACAATTCTTCCGAGACACCAAGAATACTCTCTTCTAAATATTCATCATCAATTGTCCGTACTAATTTAATTCCCGCTCTTACTTTTGTGAGCTGTGCTCGTGTGCATACACTCTCATACTCACGGACAGCATCAATATCAGTAGTTAGAAACGCGGGGTCATATCTATACTTTAAAAGGTCAGAAAAAAGATTACTGGCTGGTGTGTTTATCAGGCCCAAGGAGTCATCACTATACACACGGTGTGGTATATTTAATCCAGTAGTCAAATAGTCCAAGCTTCTATTGTTTCTTACTAAAATTGCAATCTCTGAAAAATTCGTAACACCATATGAAGCGGCAGTTTGAGGTAGGTAGGTATTCAATTCATTTGCCAAGTCAATTTGTGTTCCGTTAAACACTCTATGTAAGACTCTTATTTGGGTAACCGGTAAAAGATTAGCATTTTCGGAGAATAATCTATTTGCATAATTTGTTATTGATGGGTGGCACCGATGATTGATATTTACAATATGGTGTTCGAATACTTCAGGTTGAGAAACTAGCTCGTTGATATATTCTGGACTGCTTCCTCTCCAAGCATAAATAGATTGCTGCACGTCTCCTACAGCCACAGCCCTTAAGCCTAGCTGCAATAAACTGAGAAACAATTTGTGCTGTGCCTGTGAGGAATCTTGATATTCATCAACATATAATGATGTATATCTGGCCGTTATATATCTCTGGCATGCTATTGAATTGTTTAAGATATGGTTTGCTAATACTCCAACCGCTTCCAAAAGAATAAAGCCACTTCTATAGTGTTGAATAAATTCATTTTCATATTGATCGTAGTCATTAGTAGAAAGTACCGTGCCTACATCACTTAACGGCGGAATGTTAGCTTTAAACCCATCATCCAGCTCATCATAAGTTATACATTCAAGGCGACTATCAGTGACTCCCCATACTCTTTTGGCGAAAGGGAATATTATTTCACTTAAACAGAAGTGATCAATTGTCCCGAAGAAGCTGCATTTCGTGTTGAAACCATCTTTCTTGCACTTTCTTTTGAGCTCCTTACTAGCTTTAACCGTAAAGGTTATACCTAGTACTCCTCTGTGATCCCTTATTTCTGGAATTTCTTTTCTTATCTTCTGAACAACTACCGATGTTTTTCCGCTTCCAGGGCATGCTGTAATGACCATGTTGGCATTGGAGTCTATTGCGGCCTGCTGGTCAGGTGTAAGGACAAATGGATTAGTCATTCTAAACAATCCCTTGCGCAACTTCTAAGCTTCGTAATAATGGTTTTGCTAGTTCTCCACCACCCAGTGAGTTCAACTCACTCTTATGCGCTTTTAAGAAACCACGCATACGAATTGCTTTTTTACCTGCCATATACTTGATAGCATCAGCGGCATTAGTTTTTCCTGTATAAGCTAATAATTGTGCGGGCATCTCACCTGCTAAGTCATCTTCTAAGTCAACTTTAGATAGGAACGTATTATGCGGATTAATTTGATTAGATATATTCTGCCAATCTCCCGACTGGACTAACGACTGAGCTGTTGTAGCAACATCTGCATGGTTATGTTTTTGCAAACCCAATAGATCTAAGCATCTATTAATACCAGCTAGATTTCGAAGTTCTACTCCTTGCACCGTGATTTTTGAAACATCATTATCTGTTCTTAACACCCATGGAATTTCCATTGCATTTAGTACATTTACATAAACTTTAAATTGAACACCGTCAACTGGCAAAATTGATATGTTATAGAAATCTAAGTCTATACCATTTGCTTTTGCCAACTCGGTATAGAAAAGCTGCTCAGAAGGGCCTTCTACTAATAAAACAACCCTCGAAAAGAACGCCTCAGCAGGCAGAATACTCAACCTGTAGCCTAGTTCGTCCCATGTGTCACTGATACACTCCGAGCAGCCATTACTTGCGGCATAACTACCATTTCCTCGATTTATGATATGAGCAATTGAGTCTGGGGAGTATCTAGCTGTAATTTGTGGAGAGTGGCTTGTTATTAATGTTTGACCAGGTAGTTCATTGATCAGGTAATCCGCTAATTTTCTTTGTTGATGAGGGTGTAAATGGGCTTCCGGCTCTTCAACGCAGTAGAATACTACCTCATGATCAGGATCATGCTCCCTTTGGCTTTTTGCCTTCCACAAAGCCAAAAGAATTTGGTTGTTTCGCCCATCACCGCCAAGCATTATCTTTGACCCACTGGATGATGCGCTTAATTGAAGATTGTCTATAAATTGCTGCACTTGAATTGCACCTGAATCTAAATGCACTCCATAGCCATTAAAGGTATAGGCAAGTTTTTGCAGCTCTTCATTTACTAAATCAGTAGAGCTCTTTACATAGTTTAGGCGCCTTACTCGCTCATTCACCATATTTAGGCTTTTTCCGATTCTGTCGAGCTGTTTATTGTCAGTTGCTGTCTCAGCATCATCCCTATCGGCTTGAGATATTTTTAGAAGGTGCTTTTTTTCAATATCTATAAATTTATGTAAATCTCGCTGTGATTTTATATACCTGAGATTTATATACTTCAAATAGAATCGGCTGCTTATTTCTTCGAGCTCTGCTTCAGCAGATCCCGCGTAGAATTTATAGTCTAGATTTTCTTTAGACGCTGTTAGCTTAAATACTGTTCTTGAGTCATCACTTACATATCCACGTAATACAGATAAAACAGCTTCTTCTTGTACATCACTAAACTGAATTAATATACTAAAATCACTTGCCTGTGATCCATCAGGTTTAATATGAAAATCTGTCTCTGATGGCTCGATATCCCTCTCTGATAGGGATTTATCTAGCAGAAGCCTTAGAGCAAACATTAAGTTTGTCTTGCCTATGTCATTTGCCCCTATAACAAGAGTACTGCCTTTAAAAAAGACTGTAGCGGACTCAAAGTTCCTGAAATTAGTGATTTCTACTTTTTCTATCTTCACTTTCTTATCCTTAAGGAGTCGAGCACTTAATTTAGAACGTTTCGCTTACTCTCTGGCTCTATAACATTTGTATATGGCGCATGCGCGCTTTGCCGAATCCGATATCCCTCGAACACCCGCAAGACTTTGATTTAAAGTACTATTTTCAGGCATACATAACTCCCTCCCGCGCTAAACGCGCATGCGCCATATTCCATTTTACCTTTGCGCAGTATCTACCCGACTACAATTATAAGCCATTGATTATTATATTCTTTCCATAAATAGCGGAATGATATTGCGCAAGCCCAGGAATAATAACACGCAAATTTCTGGCACAGCACCAATACACTGCCCATAGAGGCCGTTCTAAAACAACACCTGCATCTTCAAATCCAACCCTTTTATCGAGAGTACGCACAGCAATATTCACTTGAATACTGTGAGCATCCGCACTACACAAGCCTGCTTGTACTTATTACGTCGCTCTACCCCCATTCAAGTGACATGCCCACCAAAGCCCCTCCCCAACTCAACAATCAATCGGCAACTCCGTTTTATCAATCAATTGCTGCAGGGCAAAGCTCGACTGAATATTCGATATACCGGGAATCTGCGTCAGCTTATCCACCAAAAAGTGCTGGTAGTGCTCCAGGTCGGGCACCACCACGCGCAGCATGTAGTCCGAGCCGCCGGTCATTAAGTAGCACTCCATCACCTCTTCACACTCGCCGATGCGCTGCTGGAAGGTTTGCAGCTGGCTCAGTTCCTGGCTGTGCAGCGAGACATGGATTACCACATTGACCGGCAGGCCGACCTGTTTGGGATTGACGATGGCCACGTAGCGGTCGATCACGCCCTTCTCCTCCAGCGCCTTGACCCGTCGCAGGCAGGGTGAGGGTGACAGGGCCACTTTGTCGGCCAGCTCTGCATTACTCATGCGGCCATTGTTTTGCAAATAGTGGAGAATTTTACGGTCTATCTCGTCAAGCTCGACTTTTGGCATATTCCACCTATATTTACAGCTTTAACAGTTCAATATTGCGCAACTATAGGACTTCACGGGCTTATTCGCAATTTCATAAACATCCAGCCTTGCTATTCTTTGCGCCTTGAAACTTGCCAATAACAGTACCCAGGTAGCCCCATGTCCAAAACCCCAGCAAGCCCCGAAGCCAAGCCCGATGCCATTGCCCTCGACAAACAGGAGTGGCAGGAGTCCATCGACTATATTCACCGCGAATACGGTGAAAGTGGGGTGCGGGAGATATTGCGTGCGGTGCAGGATCGCATCATCGGCGCCGGCATCAATCTCAACGAGGCCACCCTCAATACGCCCTATATCAACACCATTCCCCCCAGCGAGCAGCCCGCCTACCCCGGCGATATCGCGATGGAGAAGAAGATCGAGAACATCAATCGCTGGAATGCCATGGCGATGGTGTTACAGGGCGCCGATAGCGGTCTCGGTGTGGGCGGGCATATTGCTACCTATGCCTCGGCGGCCACGGTCATGGAGGTGGGTTATAACCACTTCTTCCGCAAACGCAGCGACAGCTACGGCGGCGACCTGGTGATGACTCAGCCCCACGCCGCGCCGGGTATTTACGCCCGCGCCTTTCTCGCCGGGCGCTTGAGTGAAGAACAACTGGCTAATTTCCGCCGACAGCTCCACCCCAGTGGCGGGCTCAGCTCTTACCCCCACCCCCGGCTGATGCCAGATTTTTGGCAGGTGCCCAATGCGTCGATGGGGCTATCGACACCGACGGCCATTTACCAGGCACGCTTTGCCAAGTATCTTGAGAACCGGGGTTTAAAGCCTAAAAACGGCGGCAAAATCTGGTGCTTTATTGGCGACGGTGAGGCCGATGAGCCGGAGGTGCTGGGCACCATTAATATCGCCGCTCGCGAAAAGCTCGACAATTTAGTACTGGTGATTAACTGTAATTTACAGCGCCTCGACGGCCCAGTGCGAGGCAACGGCAAAATCATTCAAGAGCTGGAGCGCAGCTTTCGCGGTGCCGACTGGAATGTACTGAAGGTCATTTGGGGCTCGGGCTGGGACGGCCTGCTGGCCCAGGACAGCGAGGGCATTCTGCGCCAGCGCATGGAAGAAGCCGTGGATGGTGACTACCAGTATTACTCCGTGTCGAAGGGTGATATTCAGCGCGAGCACTGGGTGGAAAATAGCCCCGAGTTGGAGCAGTTGATGAACTCCCTCACCGACGAGGAGATTCGCGAAATTAAGCGTGGCGGCCAGGACCCGAAGAAGGTCTTCGCCGCCTTCGAGCGCGCCGCCAACACCGAGGGCAGGCCCAGTGTCATTCTGGTGAAAACCGTCAAGGGCGAGGGCATGGGCGAGGCTGGCCAGGGGCGCAACACCTCCCACCAGAAGAAAACCATGAGCGCCGAGGAGCGTAGCTCGTGTGCCGAGGAATTTGGCATTCCCCTCAGTCAGAAAGACATTGAAGCCGCTGCCTTTTATTGCCCCGATGAAAACAGTCCCGAATTGCAGTACCTGCGCCAGCACCGCGAGGCGCTGGGCGGTTACCTGCCCGAGCGGCGCGTCGACTGCCCCACCATCCAGACCCCGCCCTTGTCGAGCTTCAAAGCGGTGATTGAGGGCAGCGGCGACCGGCAGCAGTCTTCCACCACCGCTATGGTGCGCATTCTCGCCACGCTGATGAAAGACAAAGACATCGGTCGCTACATTGTGCCCATCGTGCCCGACGAGGCCCGCACCTTTGGCATGGATGGCCTGTTCAATGTCGCCGGCATCTATTCCCCCGAGGGGCAGAACTATACCCCGGTCGATGCCCACACCCTGGTGCCCTATAAGGAAGCGGTCGACGGGCAGATATTGCAGGAGGGCATTTGCGAAACCGGGGCCATGGCCTCATTTTTATCGGCCGGCACCGCCTACGCCATCCACGGTGTGCCGACCATCCCCTTCTATATTTTCTACTCGATGTTCGGCTTCCAACGTGTCGGCGATATGATCTGGAGCTGCGGCGACATGCTCTGTCGGGGCTTTTTACTGGGCGGCACCGCCGGGCGCACCACCCTTAATGGCGAGGGCCTGCAACACCAGGACGGCCACAGCCAGATTATCGCCAGCACCGTGCCCAATCTGAAAAGCTACGATCCCGCCTTCGGCTACGAGGTGGCGGTGATCGTGCGCGAGGGCATTAAGCGCATGTACCAGCAGCAGGAAAACATCTTCTACTATTTAACCCTGTACAACGAAAACCATTGCATGCCGGCGATGCCCTCCTCTAGTCCCTCAAGTGAGGGCTCAGCAATTAACAGTTCAACCGGCACCGTCGAAGCGGGGATTTTACAGGGTGCCTATTGCTTCCAACGGGGGGCAGAGGGCGATGGCGCTGTGGTCAATTTATTGGCCAGTGGCGCGATCATGCAGCAGGCCCTGGGTGCCGCCACACAGTTAGAGGCACTCGGCTACCGAGTGAATATTTACAGCGTCACCAGTTACAACGAGCTCTATCGCGAGGCCGTGGCCACTGATCGCTGGAACCGCTTACACCCCGAAGCCGACGCCAAGCAGTGCTATATCCAACAATTGTTTGCCGCACAAAGCGGCGTCTTTATCGCGGTGAGTGATTACATGACATCGCTGACCAACAGCATCGCGCCGTGGATGCCCGCCCACTTCACCGCACTGGGCGCCGACGGCTACGGCCTCAGTGAATCCCGCGAGGCCCTGCGCGACTACTTTGAGGTCAGTGATAAATTTATTGTTCAGGCCGCCCTGCACCAGCTTTACGTCAGCGCTGCCATCGACCTTAAAACCCTGCGCAAGCAAATTAAACCGCTAGCGATAGATGGCGATAAATTCTACGCCGCCGAACTTTAATCCAAACGAGAGGGAGAGAAACAATGAGCACACTTTTTAAAATCCCCGAGCTTGGCGACGGCGACATCACCGGCATTGTTGTGGGCATACCCGTCAATATCGGCGACACCGTGCGCTGTGGCGATAGCCTGCTGGAAGTAGAAACTGAAAAAGCCGTGCTTGAAATACCCGCCGATATTGACGGCGTGGTCGAGGGCTTTTTGGTTGCACTCGAGCAGGAAGTCAAACAGGGTGCAGACTTTATTCGCATCAAGCCAGCGGCTGGCGCAGCGATAAAGGAAGCGGCGACAGAAGCAGAGCAGGAAGCAACACAGAAACCAGACCTGGTCCCGAGCGAGACCAAGAGCAGAGACTCGGCGAGCCCTGACATTAAAGCCAAGACTGATCCCAGTAAAGAGGCTACTGCCCGGGTGCCGGCAGCGGATAAGCCCGGCCTGCCCGCCGGCCCCGCCACCCGTCGCCTGGCCAGGGAGTTGGGCGTCGACCTGTCGGCCGTCAGTGGTAGCGGCCATCGCGGTCGCATCGACAAGGCCGCCGTCAAAGCCTTTGCCAAGCAGGCCCTGTGCCAACAACAGGCACCTGCCAGCAGAAACACCACACCGGGCTTGAGCCTACAGGCCCTGCCCGACCTCAGTGCCTTTGGGCCGCTGACAGCCGAGCCGATGTCCGGCATTCAAAAGGCCACCAGCCGCAATATGAGCCACGCCGCAGCGCGCATACCCCACGCCTGGCTGCAGCGACGCATCGATATCACTCAGCTGGAACAGGGCCGCCAGCAACACAAGGCGCAATTAAAAACTGAGGGCTGCACCTTGACCCTCAGCGCCCTGCTGGCAAAAATCGTCGGCCTGGCCTGTACTCGCCACCCCATCTTTAATAGCAGTCTGGACGAGCACAAACAGCAAATAATTTACCGCGAGCAAATCAATATGGGCATTGCCGTGGATACCCCCCGTGGCCTGCTGGTGCCGGTGATAGCAGACATCGCCAACCAGTCGGTAAAGGATATTGCCGAGGCCATTACCCGACTCGGTGAAAAGGCCCACGCCGGCAAACTGCAACCGGGCGAAATGAAGGGCGGTAGTATTACCCTGTCAAATCTCGGCGGCCTGGGTGTCTCGGGCGTGTTCCCGGTGGTCAACTGGCCCGAAGTCGCCATCCTCGGGGTGGGCGCCGGCGATTGGGTGCCGACCTATGTCGGTGGTGATATTAGTGCCGCGCCAGAGCCGCGCTTGATCATGCCGCTGACTTTAGCCTTTGACCACCGAGTAATTAATGGCGCAGACGGCGCGCGTTTTTTAGATACGATTGCCGAGCTCTGTGAGAATCCGTTTTTGGTGATGGTGGGCTAGGACGGGGCACCCTCACGCCGCACATAATACTGGGGTCATTGGCCGGCACCATCGCTTGCACTAGATGTATATGATGATAATATACAAAAATGATTGATTGGACACAACTTAAGGGCTTCGACTGGGACGCTGGGAATGAGCGAAAGAGCTCAGACAAACACAATGTTAGTCGCCTTAAAGCTGAACAAATATTTTTTAACCAGCCACTGCTGGTACTCATCGACGGTAAACATAGTCAGCTAGAGGCCCGCTACCACGCACTGGGCAAAACCGATGAGGGTCGCTTGTTGCACGTAACATTCATCCTCCGTCAAGATGACACCTTAGTTCGCGTCATTTCAGCTCGCAACATGCACCGTAAGGAGAGAATGACTTATGAGCAAAATTAAAAAGATTCCCGCATTCAAAACGGAAGCGGAAGAACGTGCTTTCTGGGAAAAAAATGATTCTAGTGAATATGTCGATTGGCAGCAGGCCCAACCCGTGTCGATGCCAAATTTAAAGCCATCAACGAAAACTATTTCAATCAGATTGCCGGAAAGCCTATTGGACAGCATAAAAATTGAAGCCAATAAGCGAGATATGCCCTATCAATCCTTGATTAAAGTTTGGCTTTCTGAGGATGTTAAACAAAACCGAAAAGCTGGCTAGACTATTACCATCGTTTGGCAATTGGCTAACACCGAGACTGCCCAGGGCATCAAAGGCTGAGCCATCTATTTATGATCAAGGAAATAATTATCAGCACCTCTTATTAACCCGCAAATGGCTAGCAAGGAATCTAAGTTGAATAATAATAAAAAGTTCGCATTGTCTATGCTCTTCCTGCGGCTGACGGTTTTCCTGGTTATCTTCATGTGGACCATCGATAAATTCATTAACCCAGGCCATGCCGCCAAGGTCTATGAGAAGTTTTATTACATAGCGGGTTTAGAAAGCTTAGCCATGAATGCCATTGCAGCAATTGAAATTGTCGTATTAATACTCTTTTTAACCGGCTTCAAAAAGACATATACCTATGGCGCAATTCTAGCTATTCATACGGTGTCGACACTATCCGCATTCAATCAATACTTATCACCCTTTGAGGGACCAAACTTATTATTCTTTGCTGCCTGGCCAATGCTCGCAGCATGCCTTATGTTATTTCTGTTCCGCAAAGAGGACACCCTGTTTCAATTGGGACCTAAATTCGCCTAACAATAAAACAATAAGCAGGTAGGCCAATGAACAAGCTAATTATAGAAGCCCGCATCAATGAATACGCAGGGCGTGAGAACAACCCCCATGTACCCTGGAGCCCGGAAGAGATAGCCGAGACAGCAGCCCAGTGCTGCGCAGCGGGAGCATCAATCGTGCACTTCCATGCCCGCAATAAAGAGGGCGAACCGGAACACGATGTTGCGGTGTACGCCGATATTATTCACCGCATTAAAGCCCGCAGCGATATTCTTATTCACCCCACCCTCGGGGCTTTTGCCAACGACGGCGATGCAGCGGCGCGTATTCAGCCAATACTGGAGCTAGCCAGCAACCCAGAAACTTGCCCCCACTTTGCCCCCCTTGATATGGGATCGGTGAATATCGACGCCTTTGACAGTGAAAGTAAAACCTTTCGCAGTGATGAGTCGGTGTATATCAACACCACAAAAACCCTGCTGCATTTCGCCGAACAATTAAAAACCACGAATGTAAGGCCCTATGCCTCGCTGTGGAATGTCGGCTTTACCCGGCAGTTTTTAGCCTTTATTGAAAGCGGCGCGATTGTAGAGCCCGCCTATGCCTGTTTAATTATGACCGGAGACGACCTTCCCGCAGCCCACCCCGGTACAGCGCAGGGGCTGGATGCCCACACCCTGTTTATACCCACAGAACGTAATATTCACTGGACGGCAATGAATCACGGTGGTGATTTACTCCCCCTGCTACCGAAGATTATTGCTGAGGGTGGCCATGTGTCTATCGGTCTCGGCGACTGGCCTTATATTGAGACCATCCCCGATACCAGCACACCGACTAATGCTCAGCTAATAGACCATGTGGCACAGCTCGCAAGGTCAATGGGGCGAGAAGTAGCAACGCCCACTGAATCTGCGGTATTGCTTGGGCTTGTAGGAGAGCGCTGAACAGCGCTATCAATCATATTGTTTCTACGCATAACGCATCAAACACCGAAATGCTGAAAATGACGGAGTTGTTCGACGAAAAAGGGTGACACCTTGCCCCCTACTTCAACTTGATACGAGGGTAGCATTTAAAACAATGGCATAAGAATTGCCCTGATTAATTTACCGCCAATAATCTGACATTCTAACAAGGTGCGTAAACATGATTTCTATACAACTATCAAAAACCGATGTAAAACAAATAGTCATAGGCTCAGCATTATTACCAATAATTTGCTTTGTAAGTGGCTTTTTCATATCTAGTGCCTTTAGCCCGGCAGCTAAACATCAAGATACACCAAGCAGCACACCCTTAACTAGCACCACAAATAACACCACAATTCGAAATACCAGAGCTGATAAAACAAAGGAATATAGTAGAACTGGAACAACCACAGAAACTATGACACAGACCACCAACAGTCAACTCGCAGGGAAGAACAAAGAAGCATTAGAAAAAAACCACTATATAGTGCAGGCCGGAGTATTTTCAAAATTAGAAAATGCTGAAAAACTACAATTAAAATTACAGCAAACCGGACTAGAGACTAAAATAGTAGGCAACCTAAATAATAACCAAAGAATGCATAGTGTTTCCCTCCATGCCTTCCCATCAAAGAAAGACGCCAGTAATTTCCTCAATCAAATAAAAGAACAACATGACGTGGATCTGTATATCTCCGAGCTACATTTAGAGAGTTTCGACAAACCTATCGCATCGATATAGACGAACATAATAATCTTTTACCACTACAGCCAGGCGAGGCTTTCAATAATTGATATCAACATTAATACTCAAGACCCTTATCGCCTTCAGCCTTGTGAGCGCCCTGCCGGCATTCGCCCAGGAATGCGACGATTTTATTGGCGCGGGCGTATTACCCTACGTCGTGCTGGCCGATGGCTCGATCAAGGTCTTGCTCGCCCATGAGGAAGGTCGCGGCTGGTCCAGTTTTGGCGGCGGCCCTAAAATGCGCGCCACAAGCAAGGGAGCTAAATCGCGCTGCGAAACACGGCGTGAAACGGCCGTTCGCGAAGCAATAGAAGAATCTCGACGGGTGTTGTCAAAGCAAGTGTTGGAGTCCGCTCTAAAAACGGCAGCGATTTATCCCCGGCAATATGGCCGTCGCGACTTTCTTACCTATGTCGTGGCGATACCACCTGCCGATATCAACAAGTACAGCAGTAATGTCGTGCCCGCCAACGACCCTGGCTATGATGAAACCAATGCCCTGGGCTGGGTGACACTGGGTGAACTACTGCGCCTGGCGAAGGCCGATAAAAACGAAGCCGTGGTGCCCGCTGTCAACACTGCCGGCTTCTACCCGCACTTTCGCAAGGGGCTGCGAGACGCATTACGAGCCGATGATGTACAGCTCTTCGATCGCTAACAGCCTGCCCAGATCCTAGCGCCTGTTGCGCCTTACCTCTCTATTGAAACACTAAGCACGAACCACTCATTCAGCCCAGTAAATGACGGGCATGGAAGGCCAGATGCTCACCAATAAAGGAGGCTATAAAAAAGTAACTGTGGTCGTAGCCCGACTGTCGCCGCAGGGTGATGGGGTGAGCGGGATGCTTGGCACAGGCCTGTTCGAACAATTCTGGATGTAATTGCTCGGCGAGAAAATCATCGGCCTCGCCCTGATCGATCAGTATCGGCGGGCACTGCTGACTAGTCTCAAGCAGATGCAGGGCATCGTATTGCAACCAATCATCTTTATTATTACCGAGATAATTGCCCAGGGCCTTTTGCCCCCAGGGGGAATTAATCGCCGAGCAGATCGGCGCGAAGGCCGACACGGAGGCATATTGCTGAGGATTGCGTAGCCCCAGGGTGAGCGCACCGTGGCCGCCCATTGAATGCCCGGCAATACTCGCCCGAGCCGGATCAACAGGAAAGTTTGCCGCCAGTAGTGTTGGCAATTCTTCCACGATGTAGTCGTACATGCGGTAGTGCTCGGGCCAGGGTTGCTCGGTGGCATTGAGATAAAAACCCGCACCGAGACCCAAGTCGTAGGCAGCATCGGCATCGTCGGGAACGCCCTCGCCGCGCGGGCTGGTATCGGGCGTGACGATAATAATCCCCAGCTCACTGGCGTAGCGCTGAGCACCGGCTTTAAGGACAAAGTTTTCATCGTTACAGGTCAGGCCCGATAGCCAGTATAAGACCGGTAGTTTTTTCTCTTGCGCCTGGGGCGGCAGAAAGAGCGAAAAGGTCATGGCGCAGCTCAAGCTCGACGAATGGTGGCTAAAGCGCAGCTGTTGCCCGCCAAAGCATTGATAGGCACTGAGTGCTTGCATTTTTAGCTCTCCCTTTTTATTCGCAGTATTATTTTTTCAGCGCAATGTTAATCGAGATGCCGAGCAAAGACTGCCTGGAGTTCGCCCGATTGTTTGACCTCCTGCAACCAGGCATCAAGGTATTCTTTTAAGGCAATATCCTGAGGTATTAAATAAGCCTTATCCACCTGAGTAAAAAATTGACCGGGCATGGCGGCACACAGTTCGGGGTGGAGGCGCTGTTGTAATTTCACTTCAATGGCATCGGTTATCATCACGTCGGCGTGACCATCAACAATCTGCTCGAAGATTTTGGTGTTATCGGGATAAACCCTTATTTGCGCATGTTTAATATGGCGTCGCACGAATTTCTCATTAGTGCCTCCGGGATTCACAATCACGCGCACGGTGCTTTGATCAATTTTATTGAGGCTATTTAATTGCGTGATCACATCGCAGCGCACGATGGGTGTTTTACCGCCGCTGGAATAGGTATCAGAAAAAAAGGCGGTTCGCTGGCGCAGCAAGGTGCGACTAATACCGCTCATGCCAATATCATAGTTATCGGCTGCCAGGTCTGACATCAAGCCCGGCCATGAGGTACGAACAAAGTCTAGCTCGACACCCAAGCTAGCGGCCAGATGCTTCGCCAGGTCAATATCGATACCCGTGTATTGCCCGCTCGGCTCGTTCATAAAACTAAAGGGCGGATAATCACCGGTGGTACCGACGCGCAATACGCCGCTGTCGATAATCTTCATCAGCGCACTTTTATTCGCTGCTACGGAGCGTATCTGTAACAAGGCTTGCAGTAAATCACGCTTCATCCTCGAACTAACATAGGGTGTGCGAATAAGTCTGTTAATCATTTTCAAATGACGATCAAAACTATTGGCCCCCTGTAGCTCGGGTAAGGCAAGAGGGATTTGTGCGACGAGTTGCTCACCCAGAGCGAGCAGTTTGGGGCGAATATCCGCTTGTAGGTCGGCAGCATTACTACCATTGGACGCTAATTGACCCTCGGCCAGCCAGCCTTCAATCCAGCTACCTTGCACCGCTTTGGCGATCTCAATTTGCAAACGAAAAAAGGGCTCAAGGCTTGCGGGGTCGAGCTGGTGCTGCCGGGCGCTAGCGATAGCACTTGCCAGCACCACTTGTTCACGCTGTTTATTTTCGATGGCAATCTGATTGGCGACTTTATACGCGGCCACGTCTTTCATTAAGTGCAGGCGCTGGTCGACCAGCGTGACTAAACGCGCAAATTCTGGGGAGTTGATTTGCCGGCTGGCGGCCTGAATTGGTGAAATAAAAAGACAAAGAAAAACCAGCAGATAAAGGCTAGTTATTTGTGTGTGCGTCGGCATTAACTGTTTAGCCAAGAAATTAACGCCCCGTACTGATATGAGTAATCGCCATACAGGCCTGGGTCACGAAATGCTTAAAACTTTGGTAGCTGGCCCCATCCAACGCGCGGCCACTGGCCTTGCGGTCGGCATAAAATAAGCCAATACTGCGCTGATTAATCTGTACCGGGCTAATAAAAAAATCGTCGCAAGCCAGCACGCCCATCACGCCAGCGGGCAAGGCCCTGGCATAATTACTGTTGGGCGCATCTTTTACCCACAACGATAGATTTTTCTGCAGGACAATATTAAACAGCGTTGGTTTGGCCTTCATATCGAAAGCGAAGGTCCGCAAAAAAGTATCGGCTTCATCACCCAGGGCATGCTTGCCACGCAGTGCGCTTCTATCGGGTGTCAGCATCGCAAATAAACACCGATCCATGCCAATGCCGCGATAAATACCTTCGGAGACAATTTCTAAAATAACGCTAAGGCTGGGTTTTTCATCGAGGATGCCGGATAAATCCCGCAATATATTCAACTGCAGCATGGGGTCTGGTTCGAGATAATCAGAGTTACCCTCTGCTAGACCATCCTCTTCTTCCTCACCAGCGGGCATGGGAATATAGCTAATCGTATTATTGGCACCGAAACTTCGGGCCGTATCTATGGCTTTATGGGCATTGTCGTGAGTAATTTTTTCAATATCTTCCAGCTCAAAATCCAGGTGTTGGGCCAGCTTTTTTAACGTCGACGTGGTGTGGTAGTCATCCCAACCCTGAGTGGCATTTTTTGCCAGCTCCTGTCCGAGCACAATATTTTGTATACGCGGGTTTTTTAAACCGGGCTTATTCAGTGCACTGTGCAATAAATCGCCAAGGTGCCAATCTTTGGTTAAACCCACCGTTAATTGCTTAAAATTGAAACCCAGCACTTCTTGCTGTGCTTCTTCCGGGCTGACATTTTTCTCTTCCATGAGGGCAATAATTTCATCGCCCTCTTTGCCCGCCACACACCAGAAAGCCATTTCGCCCAGGTTGTATAAGAGCGTGGCGATAAAGACTTCTTCCGGCGAGTCATCACCGGTTTCCTCGGCAAATGACTGGGCCTGTACCGCACCGTGTAGTGACTGGGCCATAATTTCCAGCACATATTTTTCTGCGTTCGACTTTAGCAGGGCATCGATAACCGCCAGCGACAAACTGAGGGTGCGCACCGTGCTAAAACCCAGAAAGAACACGGCGCGGCTGATGGTGTTGACCGGCTGGCCACCGGGGTTGTACACCGCACTGTTGGCCAGCTTGAGAATGCGCGCCGTCAGTGCGGCGTCCTGCAGCACCACCTGCGCCAACTCGGAGGCCGAGGTTTCATCACTTTGGGTGACATGACCAATGGCGGTAACGGAGTGCTTAAAAACGGGCATTTCCTGCTCGCTAAGGCGACGCACCCATTTTTCTAGTTTGTCGGACATACCCTTCCTTATTATTTACTGCGCTGTCGGTAGTTGATCAGCTGTACGGCCAAGCATACGCGAAGACCAATCCAGTATAGTAGAAGCACTTAGCAGTACAGAAGCTTAAGTGCGACTTTGTCTCTCATCATAGATTGCGCTAACCTAGCCCTTAGTCCAAATGGGCCTGCGACAAACCTCCAGCAATACACCCTCCCTGTATAAGTGACCACCACCATGAAAGTCCTCCACACTTCTGACTGGCACCTTGGCCGCTCACTCTATGGCCAAAAGCGCTATACGGAGTTTGGGCAATTTCTCGACTGGCTGGGCGAGGCAATCCAAAGTGAACAGGTCGATGTCCTCCTCGTCGCGGGTGATATCTTCGATACCAGCGCCCCCAGTAATCGCGCTCAGAGTCTGTACTACCAGTTCCTGTGTCGCGTTGCCGCCTCAGTCTGTCGGCACATTATTGTCATCGCCGGCAATCACGATTCACCGACCTTTCTCGATGCACCCCGCGAACTGCTGCGCAGTTTGGACGTGCACATTATCGGCGCTGCTACAGACAATATCGACGACGAAATACTGCTATTAAAGGATGCCGACGGTAGCCCCGAGCTACTCGTTTGTGCCGTGCCTTATTTGCGTGACCGCGATATTCGTCTTGTACAGGCAGGTGAAAGCATCGCCGACAAAGATCACAATCTGCTCGAAGGTATTCGCAGCCACTATCATCAGGTCGCCGCACTGGCGGAAAGCCAGCGCCAGGCGCTCGGCCTCAATATCCCCATTATCGCCATGGGCCACCTGTTCACCGCAGGCGGACAAACCATTGATGGCGACGGTGTACGCGAACTTTACGTGGGCTCGCTGGCCCATGTTAACGCCAGTATCTTCCCACCCTGTATCGACTATGTGGCCCTCGGCCATCTCCATGTGCCACAAAAAATCGGCGGTTTTGAATGGATGCGCTATAGCGGCTCCCCGCTGCCCATGGGTTTTGGCGAAGCCACCCAGGAGAAAAGTGTTTGCCTGATTGACTTCAGTATAGAGAGCGATAGCAAGGGCAAAGACTCGACACAGCCCAGCGTAGAATTATTACCCGTGCCCGTTTTTCAGCGACTGCGTAAAATCAGTGGCGACTGGGCATCACTATCCGCCCAGCTTATCGCCCTGGTCGAGACCAACGAAGCCGTGTGGCTTGAGATCATTTATACCGGTGAGGAACTGATCAGTGATTTGCGCGAGCGCCTTGAAGAACTGAGCGACGATAGCGAACTGCTTATTTTGCGCATTCAAAACACACGGCTGATTGAGCGGGTACTCAATAGCGCCCATAGCGAAGAAAGCCTTGAAGATCTCGACGTGAATGATGTTTTCGCCCGCTGTCTCGCGGCCAATGAAATAACCGAAGCCCAGCAAGTCGATTTACTGCACACCTATCAGCAAACTTTAAACTCACTCCACAATGACGACACGCAGGCAGAATAAGCCATGAAAATACTGCAACTGCGCTTTCTCAATCTTAACTCCCTACTGGGTGAGTGGCAGGTTGACCTCACCGACCCGGCCTTCGGCAATGAGGGTATTTTCGCCATTACCGGCCCCACCGGCGCGGGTAAATCCACCATTCTCGATGCCATTTGCCTGGCCCTTTACGGGCGCACCCCGCGGCTGAGTAAAATCACCAAAAGCAGTAACGAAATTATGTCGCGCCACAGCGGCGAGTGTTTTGCCGAGATTACCTTTGAAACACCGGCCGGACAATTTCGCTGCCACTGGAGCCAGCACCGCGCGCGCAAAAAAGCCAGCGGCGACCTGCAGGCACCGAAGCATGAAATTGCCGATGCCCGCTCGGGGAAAATTATCGAGGCCAAGATTCGCAACGTCGCCGAGCGTATCGAAGCCATCACCGGCATGGACTTTGAGCGCTTCACCCTGTCAATGCTACTTGCCCAGGGACGCTTTGCCGCCTTCCTGCAAGCCTCCCCCGACCAGCGCGCCCCCATACTCGAGCAAATTACGGGCAGTGCCATTTACAGCCAGATATCGACTCGCGTGCACGAACTACGCAGCACCGAGAGTCATAAGCTCAACACCTTGCGGGCGGAGCTTGCCGGCATGGCTTTACTCAGCAGTGAAGACGAAGCCCTGCTAAAGATCCAGCTTGATCAACAAACGCATAAAGAAACCGAATTAAATCAGCAGCACAAACAATATTGCCAGGCGATTGAGTGGCTACAAACAATCGACAAACTGCAGGACGAGCTGCAATTAATTGATCACCAAAAGCAGGACTTGCTGACACGTCGCCATAACTTTAAAGCCAGCGAGGAAACACTGGCCGCCGCCATGCGCGCGCAGCAACTGGCCGCCGACTACGCCAGGCTCTGCGCCTTGCGCAAAGCACAAAACGATGAGCAGGCGATGGAGCAGCAGTGCCTGCAGGCACTGCCAGCCAAACAGGAGGCTCTGAAGCGCGCTGAAAATAAGGCGAAAAAAACAAAAGATGTCCTGTCAGAGAATAGACATGCACAACAAATAACCCTGCCCATCATTCGCCAGACCCAGGCATTCGATCTGAAAATACAGGCGCAAGAGGCATCCCTTAACAAAGCGGCCACAGACATTCAGACACTGGAACACGGCATTGCGCAGCTACAGGGCCTGCAGCAAAACAGTCGCGCACAACTTGCGGAAGACGATGCTAGCCTTGCCACATTGTCAGCACAGATCGCTACCAGCCAGGCCGATAAAGCCCTTGTCGACCAGCTTAGCGGCCTGCAAGGTCAATTCGCCTCGCTGCGTACCCTAAAGGCTCAATGCCGCGCTAAAACGGTAGAACAAGACCATGCTAAAAACGTAGGCCAACAGGCCCTTAAGCAATGGCAGCAGCGATCCAGCGAACTCGCCGCTCAAGGCGCAGAGTTGCAAGAACTTGAGGGCAGATTAAGCCTAGAGGAAGGCGAGCGCGCAACGACCTTAACGGGCCGGGAGATAGGCGACTGGCGCGAGACACAGACAAATTTGCTGGCCAGAGGGCAACTCTTTACCCAGCTTAGCCTGCAATTAAAGACGCTGACCCAGTCCCAACACGTACAGAGCACACTGATCGCCCGGCAGTCTGAACTTGTGGCCTGTATTAGCGCTAGCCAGCAGGGGCTCACTGTACAGACAGAAAAGCAGGGCAACCTGAAACGGGAACTCGACTTACTCGAAACCCAGCTTGCCCTGCTCAATAAAATTCAGAGTCTTGAGCAAGCCCGCGAGCAACTGGCGGAGGGTGAACCCTGCCCTCTTTGCGGCGCCGATGAACACCCCTACGCTGAGGGCAATATCCCCCATGCCACTGGCGATAGCGACAGACTTAAGGCAGTGAGAACAACGTTAAGCACTATCGAGCAAGCGCTGATTGCCCTGCAAATCAGCACTGCCGAAAACAGCAAAGAACTTGAACAAATTAGCCAGCAACAGCAAGTTGGCGTTCAGCAAATCAAGGAACAGCAGGCCCTGGTTGAAAACAGCAAGGCAGGCATTTGCGAAAGTGGTTTTGCCCTCGGAAACGACGATGAACTGCCAGCTTTATTAGTTCAGCATCAAACCGACAACCAGGCATTGCTGGACCAGACAAGCCAGCGACTGGCGAGCCTCGACCAGCAAGATGAAGCACTCACTACATTGCGCAGGACGATTGAAACGGTTAAACATACAACGAATGAACTAGAACAAAAGTGCTTAAGGTCAAGCCATGAAAAAGACAGCGCCGAGCAAACATTCGCCCGCACCCAAAAAGAAAGCGCTGTTCTCGCGGTACAATTACAGGAGCAGCAGCAAGACGTTCTAAGCAGAGTTACTGTCTATGGCATCACCACTCTGCCCAGCGATGACTTTACGGCTCTTGAAAGCACGCTCATTCAACGGCGTGAATTGTGGCTGGCCAGGCAACTTGAAAAACAACAACTCGATAAGAGTATCGCTAGCCTCGCCCTGCAGATACAGCACCAAAGCCAGCAAGTTAATGAGAAAAATAAGGAGCTAGAGAAGTACAGTTCCACTCAAATAGACTTATTATCGCAGCTAGAAACACTGAAGCTTGAGCGTAGCACCTTGTTTGCGGAAAAAGACCCCAGTCAGGAAGAAGCCCGTTTTTCCTGTCTTATCAGTGATGCCGAGAAGCAGCATGATGAGGCCAGCCTACTATTTCAAAATGCCTCAGAAGAAAACACCAAACTTGGCAGCCAAATCAAAGCCATTACCGATAGCCTGAACATTCGCGCCCGGCAATTAAGTAATGCCGACGACAAGTTTCAACAAGGGCTTGGCAAATATTCCTTTACCAGCGAAGTCGATTATCAGTCCGCCTGCATCAGCGAAGAAACTAGAAATAAACTTGCCAGCGAAGCCGAGCATTTGAAGACTGAACAAAGCGGTCTCGATGCCAGACACAAGGACAGAAGCGCCAGTTTAAAGAGTGAAGGCGAAAAACAGATCACCGATCGTCCTATTGCCTCCCTCAAACAAGACCTGGAAAGCACCACCAAGCAACTCAAAAGCCTGCAGCAGGAACTCGGCGCCTGCCAGCAAAAACTCGACGACAACCAGAAACTCCGAGCGAGCCAACAACAACGCGTCACCGCCATCGATGCGCAAAAAACTGAGTGTCAGCGCTGGGACAATCTCCACCTCTTAATCGGTTCCGCCGACGGTAAAAAATACCGCAACTTTGCCCAGGGTTTAACCTTTGAACTATTAGTCGCCCACGCCAATCGCCAATTGCAAAAGATGAGCGATCGCTACTTGCTCATCAGGGATAAGGCCGAGCCACTAGAGTTGAATGTTGTCGATAATTACCAGGCCGGAGAAATACGCTCCACCAAGAATTTATCCGGTGGCGAAAGCTTTATTGTCAGCCTCGCCCTGGCACTGGGCCTGTCGCAAATGGCCAGTAAAAATGTCCGCGTCGATTCCTTATTTTTAGATGAGGGCTTCGGCACCCTCGATGAAGATGCCCTGGATACCGCCCTTGAAGCCCTTTCCAGCCTGCAGCAGAGCGGTAAACTGATTGGCGTGATATCCCACGTCTCCAGCCTTAAAGAACGCATTGGCACACAAATACAAATCAGCCCCCAGACCGGTGGTCGCAGTCTAATCACTGGACCTGGATGCACTCGACTGAGTTAAGGTATCTGCACGACTAAACCATCGGCAAAACCTGGTAAAGAACTACCTGTACCACGCCGATCATCGCGCCCAGTAAGGCACCGAACCAGGTTATGTGACGGAACTGTTTACGCGAGAAGCCCATTACCAGCTCTTCGAGAGTGGCGACATCGAGATTGTCGATTTTAGTCTGAATACGCAGTTTAATTTGCTCGCTATCTTCGCCGGTTTGCTCGGCAACTTTAGCAATTTCGGTGATCAAATAATTACCCGCCATGCTACGTGCCATACCCAACATGGGCTCGGTGATATTGAGCATGCCACCGAGCTGGCCAATCAACTCATCGACCTTCACTTTGAGGTCTGTCTTTACCTTTTCCGTAAGGAAAAGCTCGGCCACATCATTATTGCCAAACACATGGGCAACGAAAGTGTCGGCGATAGATTCGGCTATGTGGTGGCGCTCACGGGGAATCAAACCTGGCGTAAAAGGCAGCTGCCACTTGCCGAGATACAGTGGCGCATAGGGGCGAAACAACATCCGAATCGCGACATCGTTAGTAACGGCACCAATGATTGCGCCGATCAGAGGGGGAAGAATATAGGGTAGCCAGGATTCCATAATAAAAATATTCACTCTAATTAAGGAGGGACGCTCAAAGCGTGCATCGCGCGAATCATAAACGTCTTTACCCCGCTGTTCCAACCAGGGTGACCACCGGTGTTATTGCGCGCACCTCAAGCGACAAGTAAAGCGGTCGCGAATAGTTCAAGGTAACTGGGCAATAAACGCTACACTCAGACAGCAATATTTATTAACAACAAATTCTAATAACGATAACGGAGACACACATGAAAAATCTCGAAGGAAAAGTTGCCCTCATCAGCGGCGCCGCCCGCGGCCAGGGAGCTGCAGAAGCACGCATATTTGCCGAACGCGGTGCCAAGGTCATGCTCTGCGATGTACTCGATGCTGAAGGTGAACAAACCGCCGCCGACATCGGTGATGCCGCTGCCTATGTCCATCTCGACGTCACCAGCGAAAGCGACTGGGAAGCTGCTGTTGCCGCCACCGTTGCCAAGTTCGGCAAACTCGATGTACTGGTCAACAACGCCGGTATCGGTGATCTCGGCATGCTCAAAGAAATGACCGTCGAAAAATACATGAAAACCATCAACATTAATCAGGTCGGTGTTTTCCTCGGTATGAAATGCGTTGCCGGTGCGATGAAAGACGCGGGCGGTGGCTCGATTATTAATATTTCATCCATCGCCGGCCTCGGTGGTGCTGTCGGTGGTGTCGCTTACTGTGCCAGTAAATTTGCTGTGCGCGGCATGACCAAAGTGGCGGCCATGGAACTGGGCCCCGACGGTATCCGCGTCAACTCCATTCACCCCGGCGGCATTATGACCCGCATGTTGACAGACGCAGGACTAACCGGCGAAAGTGCCGATGCCCTATTTTCCAAAGCGCCCGTCGGTCGTATCGGCCAGCCCGAAGAGATGGCCACACTGGCTGTTTACCTGGCCTCGGACGATAGCTCCTACTCCACCGGTTCCGAGTTTATTGCCGATGGAGGTTTGACAGCGGGATTCACACTAGAGGGCTAATAAGGGGCCTTCACTTAAGCCCTGGAGTTATTGGTAATACTACAAGTCATTAAAGTGATTATTTGAAGCGGTTAAATAATCACTTTAATGCAACTACCCCCTGCTTTTTTTGAACGCTAACACAGCGTTTTATTCATCCTGACTCTCCACAATACTTTCCAGCCGCAGTTGTAGTTGAGGAAAATCATTAATAGAGCGCTGAATAGCAGCAATGTCGAAAATCTCAACATGGCCAATCAACTGCTCTGCATAGTTCGCCAGGAATTCGAAGGGATAGCGACTATTGATATCCAGCAACTCATTGGCAAAGCGGGTAATTGCCGACAGGTTATTATCTTCCGAAATAGTTTTATGTTGTGCCGATAGAGCACCAAGTTCGTCAATTAAAAGCGGCAGGGCTTTATAGTCGATCTCAGATAAGTCAGCCTGACTTGGACCCACTGTAGCTAGCGTTAAGACTGGGGGCGACACCACCGCTTCGCAGGGCAAAAATTTAGATAGCTCATCAAATAAATCAACTCGCGATACGGGCTTGCGTAAATAGCCATCAAATTTATGCTGTTTTATCTGCGAAAGCTCATTGCTCATTACCGATGCCGTCAAGGCAATAATCGGCGTATTTTTCCTTTGTTTAATTTTCTCAGCCGCTTCGTAACCATCCATCAGCGGCATGCGAATATCCATTAAAATAAGGTCGAAGTCCTCTGCGCTTGCAAGCTCGAGGGCCTCAAGACCATTACTGGCAGTACACACCACGAGCGGAGTATCTGCAAAATTGGCCAACAATAACTCACGATTGTCTTCGACATCATCAACCACCAATATTTTAGCCGCTAAAAAATCAATCTCGGTGGCAGTGCGAGCATCTCCTATTACAGGGTCAACCATCAACGACGCAACATTGACCCCCGGCAAATAAACACTGAAGTTTGCCCCCTTCCCTAGCTGGCTCGACAAGGTCAGCGTGCCGCCCATCATTTCAACCAGTCGCCTACTAATAGACAGTCCCAGCCCAGTGCCGCCATATTTCTTTGTATCCTGACCACTTGACTGGGCGAATTGTTGGAAAATCGCCTCCTGCTGCTCACCCGAAATACCGATGCCACTATCTTCAACACTTAGCGCCAGATCGATCGTACTGTGTATCACATCTTCGTTCTCACTGCGCACACAGACACGGATTTCTCCCTGCTCGGTGAATTTAATGGCATTACCCAGCAGATTAAAAAGCACCTGACGCAAGCGCACCTCATCCAAATGCAGGCTCGGTGGTAGTTGCGGGTCAATATCAAACACTAAACTTAACGGCAATTCGGCTACCTTAAGTCTGAAAATATCATCTAACTCAGCAAACAGATGGGCGAGGTTACAGGGCGCTTTTTTTATGTGTAGTTTTCCAGCTTCTATCTTCGACAGATCGAGAATATCGTTAATTAAAACCAGCAAATTATTACCAGCAGTTTGAATAGTGTTAACAAAGGACTTTAATTTCGGATCCTGCACTTGCTCACTCAGCAAACCGGCAAACCCTAGAATGGCATTCATCGGTGTGCGAATTTCGTGACTCATATTCGCCAAAAATTCAGACTTCGCCAGAGTGGCCGCCTCTGCAGCATCCTTGGCACTGCCCAGAGCCTCCTCGAACTCAAGCCGCTCGGTCAAATCAAGCGCTATCGATAGTAGTGCAGAATTATTTTGATAAACGATGGGAGTAATCGATAACATCATCTTACGCCGGCCCTTTTTAAAACCCCGCATAGGCACAATCATTTGCTCCACCATGCCCTTTTCTGCAATTTCTTTAATGACAGCTTCTCTGTCGCTCTGGTCCTGGTAGAACTCCATAATATTGTATTGATCAATATCTGCAGCATCAATTTTGTGATCATTTAAAGCCTTGGGGTTTGCCGATAAAATACGTCCATCGTAGGATGTGACGACAATTTGCAGGGGGATTTTATCAATCAGTATCTTGGTCTGCTCCTCTGCAAGTTTTCTTAAACCCACCTCTCTCGCTAGTTTTCGGTTCCAGTAGAGCGTAAACAGGATAATCAGTAGTAGAGCGACAGCGACCTGCACCAGCAGCCGGTAGTTAATGCTTTCAAGATATTTGTCATGGCCATATTTGCTCATTATCTTCTGCCTTTGATCCTTACCAATGCTATTCAATGCACGATTAAAAAGAGGGATCAAAGGTGTAAATTCATCTCGCATACCAAAGGCCAGCTTTGTTTCAAACTCTGTTTTTCCGACGATACGAATATTATTAATACCCAGTTCTGATATGTGATAACTCGCCTGGGCCAAAGTGGCGATGAGCACATCCACCCTGTTCACCGACACAGCGGTGAGCCCCTCCTGAATTGAATCAACCCGATGGAGATGCAGATTGGGGTATTTATTAATAATTTCTGGGACGTAGCCATAATCTCTGATGACGGCAATTTTTTTATGCTTTATATCTTCAACACTCTCGACATAGTGCGCATCCTTTTTCATCACCATGACCAGGGGACTCGACACATAATCACTGCTAAAGCTTAAATATTCATTTAAATCTGAATTGCTGGTTTCAGATATAATATCAACCGCTCCACTCTTGATTTTTTTAACAGCTTCAGCCCAGGATGCAACGGGAACAACTTCAATATTAATCCCCAGCTTGTCCTCTATTAAAGCCAGGTACTCGGCAACGATACCAATATACCGACCCTGCTTATCAAAGGCCTCATAGGGCAACCAATTGGGATCGCCGGTAAAGCGAATCTGCGGATGCCTAAACAACCAGGCTTGCTCTGTCTCCGTCAATTCAATACGGTCCTGCAAGCCCAGATCTTCATCCCTGCTGCCCAGCCAACGTCTGCTTATTTCTCTCTGTTCAACCTCAGTAATCGCATCCAGGCCTTTTTGCACAATCGAGGCAAGTTCTGGCTTACCCTTTGCGGTTGCAATATGGATGTATTTGTCACCAAATCTAGCGGTCGATTTAAAGGGTATTATGGTATTAATGCCCTTTTTTTCGAAGGTATAAATCAAGGAGCCATAGGTGTCATAGAGTAGCTCCGCCCGCCCCTCCAATACCGCGTCGATCGCCGCACCAAAGGTCGCAACCCTTACGATTTCAATTTTTGGGAAATTCTTTTCTAAAAAACCAATATGGGCATAACCCTCTGGCACGGCAACTCGCATTCCGTTTAGATCATTAAAAATAAGCGCATCGACATCATCTCTAATAAAAAAGTAGTCCAGCACTTCAAAATAGGGCCGTGAAAAATTTAAATATCGCTCCCTGTCATCGGTGTAATAAACGGCTCCGAGAAGATCAATCTCGCCTTTTTTTGCTTTTTGCAGGTTCTCCGCCCACGGTGCAATACTAATATCGAGTGACAAACCCGTTTTTTTGGCGATCAAGCGCAGATAATCATGGGCCACACCCTGATATTTTCCCTCCTTATCTGCAAAATTAAAAGGTGTCCAATCGGGACTCCCACCGACAGTGACTCGAGGGTTTTCTTTCAGCCAACTTCGCTCTACCCTACTTAAATCTAGCTTCGATTCCTTTGGATTCCGCCCCATCCAGCGGTAATAAATAATCTGCAATTCCTCTTCGGTGATTGCATCCAGGCCTTTTTGCACGATTGATGCCAATTCGGTTTCTGCTTTAGGGGTGGCAATATGAATTGGATTGGCACCCAGGTGACGGGTAGATTTAAAAGGGATAATGGTATTGATACCCTCTTTTTTTAAGGCATAGGAGAGTGCCGCATAGGTATCAAAAAGTATGTCCGCTCTATTTTCCAGCACCGCGTCAATAGCGTCAGTAAATGTGCTTACCGTTATAATTTTCAGCCCAGGATAATGTTTTTTAAGTAGTTCACCGTGGGCATATTTATCGGGCACCGCCACCCTCTTGCCATTTAGCTCTGCAATTGTCGTCACCGACAAATCATCGCGCACAAAAAAATAGTCCAGGACCTCGATATAGGGAGATGAAAAATTCAAAAACCGACTTCTATCCTCTGTATAATAAACGGCACCCAGAATATCAATATCGCCATTGCGTATTTTCTTTAAATTATTATTCCATGTGTCAATCGTTAGAACAAAATTGAGCCCTGTTTTTTGCGCCACCAATTGCAACACATCATTGGCAACACCTTGATAAGCTCCATCGGCAAAAAAATCAAAGGGCGCCCAATCCGGCCCACCACCCAAACGCACCTCGGGGTGTTGCTTTATCCACTCACGTTCGGCCTGCGACAAACCATCTTTCGCTGTCAGCTGCTGCGCTAATAACGACTGGCTGAAGATGATCATAAAAAGACAAACAATGGATAACAAAAAATTATTGTTAGGCAGCCCTCGACAGGCTGAGTATTTCACGGGTAGATTGTATTCCACTGACACACTATTAAAGCTTGGCAATCGCCACAAACTCATCGAGGTGTTCCACAAAGATAGCCACCAATTCAGGGTCAAACTGGGTACCGTCATGGTCTTTTATATAGTCGACAACCTTGTCAATGGGCCAGGCATCTTTATAACTTCTGGGCTGTATAAGGGCATCAAAGACATCTGCGAGTGCGACAATTCTGCCGAATATATGGATATCCATTCCTGCTAAACCGCGCGGATAACCCTTGCCATTCCATTTTTCATGGTGCTCGTGAGCAATGATCGCGGCAGCCTTTATCAAGCGTCGATCGGAACAACACAATAATTTATGGGCATGGGCTGGATGCTCTTTCATTTGACAAAACTCATCCTCCGTATAGCGTCCTGGCTTATGGAGGATGCCGTGTGGAACCATCATTTTGCCAATATCATGCATCGGCGCTGCATGGCGCACCACCTCAACATCATCGGCATCTAATGCCGGGTGGTAGTGGGCGAGCAGGGCCGATATTTCTGATACGCGCAATATATGCTGCCCCGTTTCACCAGAAGTTGACTCCATCAAGCCGGCCAGCATGGTAATCATTTCTTTTTGATTACCCTCAAGCTCAGTGCACAAACGCTTGTGCTCAAATTTTATTTTTGCTGTCAGCTCTATATTGCCTTGCTGTAATAGTTTTTTCGCATGGTAGAGCTGAGTGTGGGTTTTCACCCTTGCCAATAACTCCTCCGCATGGAAGGGCTTCGATATATAATCGACAGCGCCCAATGAAAAACATTTACCCAGGGCATCAACATCGGTTCTTGCGCTTAGGAAAATAATAGGGATGGGGGCCGTTTCAGGGTTTTCTTTTACGGTTTGACAAACACTGTAGCCATCGATCCCCGGCATCATGATATCCAACAATACGAGGTCAAGCTGCCGCGCATCCCTTTCTATAATGTTCAGGGCCTCGGTGCCCCGACTGGCAAAAGAAAAGGTGTGGTCGTCCTCTTTAAGTATGTTCATCGCTACCTGAATATTTTCAGGCACATCATCAACAATCAGAATATGCATAAGTCCCTTTATCCTTGCCTATTAAGCAGTTACAACTCTCCGACAGGCCCTCGTCCCTGGTTGGGTATTATCAGCTGCCTTGCGATATTACCCATGTCCATAACATCATAGTAAATTTACACCCCAATTGCAGGCCCATCCATCGCCTTGCCAACCGTCCAAGACACTCGATAAAACCCATCTATCGATGCGGACACATCTTGCACTCAACACAAGGCCGTGCTCATAATAAATGATGTCTATCACCTTATTTTTTAAAGCCGCCTCGCAAAGACATATCGTCGTCAATGCCCTGCGCCTATCGCTCATTGTTGGCACCATCCTCAATGCTATCAATCAGGGCGAGGCCATATTGCATGTCCAGGGCATTGTCTGGGGCCAGCTGGCATTAAATTACCTGGTGCCCTACTGCGTCGCTACCTATAGCGCCAGCAAAAATGAACTCCGCAATTACGCGCTAGGCGAATAAACTACTCAAGTGGCTAATGTCTTTTAATTTCAAGTTTTACTTGCCAGGGTCGTGAGGAGCAAGAGCTTTGCAATACGCGCCTTTCTAGCGCCATCAAGCTTGAAAAGACTGTTTTGCAGTTGCTCGCCCCACCTCTATAAAGCGGCGAATATAGGCGATTTCTTTGTCACTATCACGCATGGCAATATAGAGCTTCCTGAGCATTCCCCCACTACCCAGCTTCAGTGTGCTGAGCTTTCCACGCTTACACCTTTCCTCTGCCAGCCAGCGGGGCAAGACACAAACACCACGCTGTAACTCCGCCATTTGCAGCATCAACTCCAGTGACTCGACCACTTTATGCCGTGCGGGCTTAAGGTGAACCGGACTTAAAAAATGCTGGAAGATATCCAGTCGCTGTATCGGCACGGGAAATGTCAGCAAGGTTTCTGCCGCGAGCTGCTCGGGGCTGATGTGTTGTAATTCCGCCAGCGGATGGTCCGCCGCCAATACCAGCACCAGCTCGTAATCGGCCAGTACCTCGTAGTAGCTACCCTGCTGCTTGATCCGGTCCGGCGTCACCAGAATATCAATATGGTGATTGAGCAGGCCCTCCAATCCGGAAAACTGAAACTTACTGACAATGTCGATATCCACATCGGGCATCTGACGCATAAATTCACCGGTGACCCCGGTTAGCCATTCGTAGCAGGGATAGCACTCTACGCCAATGCGCAATATGCCCTGGCGACCCTCACCATAGGCCTTCAAATTCTGTTCCGCCTGGGTCAGAACCGGCAGTACCTGTTCGGCGACTTGCAGCAACAGTTGCCCGGCGTGGGTGAGGCGCAGGTAGCGACCGTCCCGTTCCCACAAAGCGACCTCCAGTTTTTTCTCGAGGCTGCGGATTTGGTGGGACAGCGCCGACTGGCTTAGGCAAAGCGTATTGGCGGCTTCGGTCAGGGTGCCGTTCCGCTGCAGGGCGGCAATAATTCTGAGGTGACTGTGCTCGATCATCTATGAAGCCCTATGGTTTATGAGAAATTCTCATTATCAAGCGACAAACCATCATTATTACTCACCAGTGCTCCTCACTACAATGCGCCGCTTCATCACTGTCTGTTAATCAACGAACAATAAAATAGGAGCACATAAGGTCATGGTGACGACACATAATCTCGGCTTTCCCCGCATTGGTAAAAAACGCGAATTAAAAATCGCCCTCGAAAGTTACTGGCGCGACGAGTCCTCGCAGGCCGCCTTACTCGAAACCGCCGCCGGCTTGCGCAAGATTCACTGGCAGCAGCAAAGTGAACTCGACTACCTACCTGTCGGTGATTTCTCCCTTTACGATCAGGTGCTGGATACCAGCTTTCTACTCGGCCATATCCCCCCCCGTGTGTGCGATCTACCCGGTGATGCGCTGGATAATTACTTCCGCGTCGCTCGTGGGCGTTCCGCCAATGAGCAGGCCAGCTGTTGCGTCAGTGCCGGTGAAATGACCAAGTGGTTTGATACCAACTACCACTACATCGTGCCGGAGTTTGAAGTGGGCACTCACTTTAGCGTCAATGCCGACGCACTCATCGAGCAGATTTCAGAGGCCCACGCGCAGGGCTTGAAGATTAAACCGGTGATTATTGGCCCGCTAAGCTATCTCTATCTGGGCAAAAGTAAAGATGGCGGCCCTAAACTCGATTTACTCGAACCCTTAATCGCCGCCTATCAAGGTCTGTTCGCCGTACTCGAAAAAACCGGCATTGACTGGTTGCAGGTGGATGAACCCGCCCTGGTCACCGAACTCGAATCCGAGTGGCAAGCCGCAGCCTTAACAGCCTACGAAAGTCTGCAAGCTCGCTCCTTCAAAGTGTTAGTGGCCACTTACTTTGGCCAGCTGAAAGACAATTTAAGGCTCGCCTGTGTGCTGCCCGTTGACGGCCTCCACCTTGATGCCATCAACGCCAAAGACGAAATCGCAGCGGCCATCGACTTACTGGGTGACGACAAGGTGCTGTCACTGGGTATTATTAATGGCCGCAATATCTGGATCAACGACCTTAACGCCACCCTCGACTGGCTCGAACCTGTTCATCAGCAACTGGGCAAGAGGCTATGGCTGGCGCCCTCCTGCTCCCTGCTCCACGTGCCCGTCGATCTCAGCAGTGAAGAAAAGCTGGATACGGATGTGAAGTCCTGGCTCTGCTTTGCTGTGCAAAAACTCGATGAACTCAACACTCTCGCCAACGCGCTCAAGCATGGCAGGGACTCGGTCGCCGACTTGCTCGCCACAAATCAGGGCCTTATCGACAGTCGCAAAAACTCAACTCGAGTGCATAAACCCGAGGTAAAAAACGCCTTGAGCCGGGTCAACGACACCATGGCCAAACGCCAGTCACCCTATGCGCAACGCGAAGCTGAGCAAGCGAAAAAGCTCAAACTGCCCCTCTACCCCAGCACCACAATCGGCTCATTTCCACAAACGGCAGAGATACGCCAGAGTCGCCGTGATTTTCGTTTAGGTAAGTTATCGGCAGAAAAATACCAGCAGGCGATGGAAGAAGAGGTCGCCCACTGCGTGCGTGAGCAGGAGGCCCTGGGCCTCGACGTACTGGTGCACGGCGAACCCGAGCGCAACGACATGGTCGAGTATTTTGGCGAGCAGCTCGACGGTTACACCGCCAGCCAGTTCGGCTGGGTACAATCCTACGGCTCACGCTGTGTGAAACCGCCGATTATTTACGGCGATATTGCCCGCCCACAGGCGATGACCGTGGCATGGGCGCGCTACGCACAATCGCTCACCGACAAGCCCATGAAAGGCATGCTCACCGGCCCGGTCACTATTTTGAACTGGTCCTTTGTGCGCGACGACCAAAGCCGCGCGCAAACCTGTTTGCAACTGGCCCTCGCCATCCGTGAAGAAGTGCTCGAGCTTGAAAGGGCCGGCATCGATATTATTCAAATTGACGAGGCCGCCCTGCGCGAGGGCCTGCCCCTGCGCCAGTCACAATGGCAGGGCTATCTCGACTGGGCCATTCGCGCCTTTCGCATCGCCGCCAACGGCGTCGGCGATAGCACGCAAATCCACACCCACATGTGCTATTCCGAGTTCAACGACATTATTGCCGCCATTGCCGAAATGGATGCCGATGTCATTACCATTGAGACCTCGCGCTCGGATATGAGCCTGCTCGATGTCTTTGACGAGTTCCACTACCCCAATCAAATCGGCCCCGGGGTGTACGACATTCACTCGCCGAATATCCCCACCGTGGCATCCATTGTTGAACTGATGCAAAAGGCCGAGCAGCGCATTCCCGCTGAGCGGCTGTGGATTAACCCGGACTGTGGTTTAAAAACGCGCAACTGGCAGGAGGTCTTACCGGCGCTTGAGAATATGCTGAAGGCGAGAGAACTACTGGTACGCGATTTTGAACAGCGGCAGGCAGGATAGCGGCAACACGGCCTGCTGCCTTATAAAAGAACACACCGTACAAGGGCTTTTTGTACGGTGTGTTTTACCCCTACTGAATTCAGCCCTTATACCTGGATTTCCAATATTGCCGAACAGGCCTTAACTGAGCGTTACACTTGCTCAACAGTCAGCTTTTCTTCGAGTTTTTGCAGTAAAAATGGCTGACCAAAACTGTCTGAATTTTCAGCCTGTAGCTTAACAATCAACTGCTCGCCAACATGGTTGGCCCACGCGGCGACCGTCATCGCCGGTGGCCCCGCCACCGGCTTTGGCAATGCCGCAGCATCGGCAACGTACAGCCCCGGATGGCCAAAGACCTCCCCTTTGCCATCGACAACACCTTCATTGATGTTGCGCCCAATGCAGGCACCCCCCAAAGGATGGGCGGTAGTGGGTCGTTTAATCGATAAAATACGCTTGCCTGTCTTCTCGGCAATGCGATCCATTTGTCCGCGTATCTCTGCGAAAATAGAGCTGTTATCGGGCTTATAATCGACATTCAGCTTGCCTTTGCTGAGGCTTACCGTGCCATCCATCGCATCATTACCCATACCCGCAATAAAGGTGCCCTGTCTGAGTTTATTGGCAATCCAGCCCGGCAGGCGCAATTTATCCGGGCACGGCAGCGGTGCTTCAATAATAAAGGGCTGGTCGGCTTCCTCCGCCTCGGCTTGGCCTTTCAAGCGCACATAGCCATTCACCGGCAAGCTTTGGCTCATATCGTGGAACCTGTCTTTCCAGTCCCAGTAAGCAAAATAATCACCATTGCTACCAAAGCTTTGGCCCAGCTGCGGCATGCCGCCGAGACCCTTCTCGCCATCACGACTGTGCAATAAAAGATGCAGCGTATTGACGGTGCCAGCGGCGACAATCACGTGCCTGGCAATGTGGCTTTCAAACTGGCCCGTGTGGTGATTTTCGACCTTCACACAATAGCGGGTTTGGCCGTCCTTCGTTTCTTTGCGAATGGCCAGCACTTCCTGCTGATCACATATCTCAAGACCCTGCTTCATCGCCCGGTATAAATACGCCACTTCCAGAGAGGTTTTCGCGCCCTCCGGCGAACCGAGAAAACCGCCCTCGCCAATACCCAACTCACGCCGGCGAACACCGTCAGCCGTGGTGATTTCCTGGGGATTGCCGGGTTCTTTTGGAAACAGATAGCCCATTTGCAGATCACCGGCTTGTGGGCCACTGTCAATATCGTCCGAGTGGGAAAAGCGTTTGCGAATCGATTGGGGAATTTGCTCATCACCCGGGGTGCTCGAGCCCATGCGTTTCATCACCTCGGCGTAGTGGCCTGCCATCAACGCTTCGCTCAAACCACTGTCGATATCGTCCCAATAACCCGGCATCGGTGGCGGCATATTCAAACCCCCGTAGGCGTGGCTGCCACCGCCGACATTGGAGGAGCAGAGAATATTCAAGCCCTTGCCAATCAAGACCTCGTAAAAGCCCTTTTTGTTGAGCGTAACGCGACCGCCCGGCAGCTTATTGTTGCGAATCGTGCGCACGGCTTTGGTCCAGAAGTGCCGTCCCTCGGTAGGGAAAGGAACACGATTGGGCATATCCTGCGAAGCATTGGGGATACTATCCCGCCAGGGGCCTCGCTCCAAAATTTTCACCTTGAAGCCCGCCTCGGCAATACGTGAGGCTGAAATTGCCCCACCAAAGCCGCTACCAATAACGATGACATCTGTTTCAGTCGTCATATCGATTCCCCCTAAGCGGCCGCACGCGCAAGTCGACGTGGATGGTAACTATAAAAACCGATAGCCAGTGCATACATAAAGGGTACATCGCCCCACATATGGGCCATTTGCCCCTGTTGTGTTAAGGCGTAATAAGCCATTACCGTGCCGTGTAAAACACTAGAAATGATCGCATAATCAATGATTATCGCGTGTCGAAGAGGGTCTTTGGCGGCCATCAAAAAGCAAATGGCCATGGCGTAGTACATCGCCACTATCATGTGTTCATCCGCCATATTTACTGCAGGATAAGACCAACGAAACAGGCTGGGCAGAAATTCTACAAAAATGGGTAGGGCAAAAAATGACACGCCAAGCACCACGAGCGCGATAGAGAAGCGGCGCATAGCGGGATTATCCCCTTGATATAGCATAAGTTTTCTCCAAATCAACAGCATTAAGACGCCCCTCAATAAGGCCGTCATATTTCAGGAAGAACGAACACTAACATAAAATTAATTGAATATATAAGTATTTGAATATATTTATTCGCTTTTGCTCTATAAGCTATAGTCAGTGAAAGCCCATCGAGGGATTAGAGCTTAAGAAGCAAAACAACAAAGACCACAGGGAGCAATCATGTTCGATTTGAAGAAATTTATAGAAGACTGCAAAAAGGCTGTTATGAGCGACCAGGCCCAGCCTCAGGTTAAAGCATTGATGGAAGAGGCTTTCAGCGATCCGCAGGCGCTACAGCAGGCCCTGGATGATGCCAGCCCGGGAAAAAGCGTCGCCCCGCTCTATTCAGACGAGTACCTGACGATATTACGTGTCGCAACGCCGGCTAACTTTATTAGCCCGATCCACAACCATTTGATGTGGGCAATGATCGGCATCCTCGAGGGCGAGGAGAAAAATTATCTCTACCGTCGCACCAGCGATGGCGGCATGGAAGTGGAACAGGAATTAATCTTAAACGCAGGGAGCGGCATATTTTGTCTCCGTGCTGACGCCATTCACTCCATAGAAACACCACCGGGCCAGCAGATGTGCGGTCTTCACGTTTACGGTGGGAATATTCTGCAACGCTCTAGTCGCAGTGTATGGGATCCGGAAACAATGGAAGAGCTGCCCTATAATTTCGAGCAAGTGATGAGCTTTGCCAAAACCCTAAGTGCTGAACGCGCAGCCGGAGGGTAAGGACGAGTAATACTGGGTTAAGGCAAGGCGTGACGAATTGAGTTGCTTAGCTTATACACCGTGTGAACCTGAAGCAGTTATCGACCTGCCCCAGATAGACACTCGGGACAGGCCTGCTACTTTACTCATCACCATCCCGTAAACAGGGTTTTCTCTAGTAAAGAATTAAGTCCGCTATACTTTGTTTTTCACGCACTTTAATTATCTTCGAATAACATAACAGGAATAATAAAAATGAGCACACCAGCGAAGCAAGGCACCACAGCGATAAAACTCCTTATAACAGTTTACACACTGCTGCTATTTACAGTCACTACCAATGCAGCCCAGATACCCGCCCCCGCCGTGTCTCAGAAAAAAGCCATTGATCAAATGCATCATCAATTACACGATGACCAGGCTTCTTATAAAACACAGGAAGCACAGGCATTGAAAGAGCTAAACGAAATGACCATTACTGAAACTGTCACTCTTGACGACATCAACGCCAAAATTGATGAGTTAATGGCTGCTAAAGCAGGAATCATGCGCCTGCGATATGCCCATTTGGTAGAGATGCGTACTATTCTTAGTGACGAGCAGAAGGTCGGCTACGACAAAGCTTTGTTGCAGCGCTCAGCGGTAAATTAAAGCACCAGGCCTATCTACTCCATAATTAAAGTCAATAATTTGCTAATAATATTCGAGGCAAAAAAAACCCATAAGCACGAGACTTATGGGCATAAAATCGTATTTACAGGGCTGTTAAATACGAGACAACTGAATATTGTTACAGTTAATGATTTTCTAAAAGAGGTAGGTTAAACGCATAGTGAAATCGTCAGAGTATTCCAGCGGAGCAAAGATAGAACCGTTGTTATCCGCATAAATAATATTAGCAAAAGCTTCTATGGTCCAATCACCAGTAGGCTTATAACGCACGGCTGGCTGGAAAAAGTAACCACCATTAAGATCGTAAAGCAGTGACATATCCATACGCCAGGTGAGATTCGGAAAGGGCTGCTGGAAGGCAAACACTAGACCATCCCAGCCACGGCCTGGTTCACCAGCGCCAGGCAGATGATTGGCGTCACCACCCAGGCCACTTAAATGCCGGCCCATCATGTCACTCTCGGATTTATGCATCCATTCGAAGATAAAGAATGTCGCCGGGAAATTGTCAGAAAAGCGGTGGTATTTTTCCAATGTGACACTGGTTATCCACTCATCATGCTCTACAAAATCTGCTGATACGCCCTGATCAGTAAACTTCTTATCGGGGGTGTAACTGGCCTCAAACCTCACCACCAACTGGTCAAGGAGAGTGTCTGGTTCAGCATAAAAAATATAATTAAAGCCGAGGCCAAAAATATTTTCCGAGGCATAAACGGCCTCACCGTAAGCCTGCAGGGGATACTCAAAACCCGTCACGAGAAGATCAACAATTAACTTGCCGTCCTCAATATTACTGACATGGGGATCACCAAAACCATCAGTAAACCCGGCGAATGAGAGCAGGGTAAAGACATCGTCGATATAAGGAAATTCATCAATCAAAGTATTTAATATGGCAAGGCCATGGATGCCAGCCACGCCAGTACCCGAAAACCAGTCATTCCAGTGAGCAAAGCCGTAATCACCTGAGGTGTCCCGAGTAAAGGGCTGAGTGTCAACGGTTTGATCACTAAAACCAGGGAGGATGCCCCAGCCAATGGGACCGGTAAGAAGGCTACCCTCTGGAAGCACCTGACCACCGGGAACCAAGCGTATAATTGGGTCGGGATTGTGGCGTGTTATGGCAAAAAATTGCAGACCGAGCTCACCAACCTGACCACTCAGGCGCACACCGGCATTTACGTTGTGCTGCACCCTGTCATACCCGGGTTCCATGTCCAGATGAAATTGGTAGGGCAAGAGACTATAGGGTGAACCACGATTGGGAATCACCGAGGGCTGAAACATTTGCGCAAAAGCCTCTAACTCCCAGTTACCGGCAAAATTGTAACTGCCACGAATGCCCGGTGCCGATAAGCGCTCATCGGCATACTCCTCAGAACCAAAGTCAAAAAACAGATGGCGTCTCAGGTCGAGGCCATTGGCCATATCCGCCACTCGAAAAAACAGCGCCTCTCCCCAGGCAATCTGCTGCTGACCAATACGAACCCAAAGGGGACCTTTTGCGTAATCTATATAGAGGGAGGGGAAATCGACCATGTAGTCGTCATCACTGACGGATAAATAGGTCGCTTCGTTACCGTGATTATTAACACCGAATAAATTGTTATCACCATAATCGTTGAACACATCGGGCTGATAATAGCCCCTAAGCTTGGCAAAGCCTTTCATGTTACTGGTCAAGTAAGCGGTAAAGTCAATCTCTACACGGGTGGCATTGACATTCCACTCAGTTTCCTGGGAAAGCTTCTTTCTGTGCAGGGTATCCGGTAAAGTGCCATCTATACAGCCCACACCAGCCAGAACATCTACCGCGGCACAAGCAATCAGATCCTCTGCTACAAGGTTAGTATAATATTTGCCGTTGAGGGGATTACCATGGGCACTATTGGGGTTTTGGTCATTATTTAACTTGAAAGCAGCTTCTTGGCGAATAAAGCCTGACACTGTGTATTCAAAAGCAACTGCTGATTGTGATAATAGGCCAACTGATGCAAGTGCTAAAACAGACGAACGCAGACCTAATTTTTTATTATTACTCATACTACTACCCAAAATCTATTTTTAATTCTATTAAACAAAGTGGCGCTGGGGCGACAAAACAATAATTAGGGAGTGTTTGATTACTACATTTCGTAGACACTAGCCTTTATGGATAACAGTTTTACCTGTCTCGACCTGTAACGCTTCAAAGGAGTTACGATTATTGCAGACGGCAGAAAGAATCCTTCTTAACTACAAACACAGCCAGTTCAATTACCCTGTAACTAAGCAAGTAAAAGACTAATAAAACGCCGCTATTTGTAGACAGTACAGCCTATAAAGAACCGTATACCGCTATCATTTATTTTGTTATTACTGCCTCATTATCACTTTTAATACTAATCCAGCACTACTGACTACTTGAGAGCAGCGCCATATTTATTTTGTGAACAATATCACGGTTTATTTTTAATGCAGCCTGTAATTATTAACAGGCATCGCTCCCATCAACTCTTCCGCGCCACCTATCACTGGCAGCATGCGGGGAAACTTGACGCAAGAACAAGAGGGGTGCCAGGCAAACAACAACCCCACCGGGATGAATCAAATATCGACCTATCTCGGGCTGCAACTATTCTGTGTTAAAAATGCGGCGGAAGAGATAAGGGATCAATAATTGGCCACAAAAAAAACCCGCAAACACAAAGTCTGCGGGCAAAAGGTGATGATAATTGCAATATTGCTTACTATCAGCCTGCCACAAACTAGCAATATATCGACTGGAGTAAGCGGCCTCTAAAACTGATAAGTTAATCGCATCGTAAAGTCATCGGCATATTCCACCGGAGCAAAGATAGATCCACTATTAGTCGCGTCAATAATGTTTGCGAAGGCCTCTACCGTCCAGTCACTGTTGGGTTTATAGCGAACTGCGGGCTGGAAAAAGAAACCGCCGTTTAAGTCATAAAGTACAGACATATCCATGCGCCAGGTGAGATTCGGAAAGGGCTGCTGGAAGGCAAACACCAAGGCATCCCAGCCCCGGTCTTGCTCACCACCACCGGGCAAATGATTGATATCACCACCCAGGCCACTTAAATGCCGACCCATCAAGTCACTTTCAGACTTATGCATCCACTCAAATATAAAAAATGTTGCCGGGAAACTGTCAGAAAAACGCTGGTACTTCTCCAGAATTACACTAGTCACCCACTCATCTTCGACAATAAAGTCAGACGACACACTGGGAGAGGTAAATTTCTTATCCGGGGTATAGCTACCCTCAAACCTCACCACCAACTGATCGAGAAAGGAGTCAGGTTCGGCGTAAAAAACATAATTAAAGCCAAAACCAAACACATTTTCAGAGGCATACACCGCCTCACCTCCCGCTATTAATGGACTTTGAAAGCCCGTTACAAGGAGGTCGACCACCAACTTACCATCGTTAATACTGGTTATATTGGGGTTACCAATACCATCGGTAACGCCTATAACAGACAGCAGTGTGAAAACATCGTCAAGATAAGGGTACTCTGCAATCAAGGTGTTTAAGATACCCACACCATCGATACCTGCCATAGACGTGACACCAAACCACTCCCGCCAGGAGTTAAAACCAATCTCCCCACTTAAGTCCTGAGTAAAAGGCTGCGAATCCAGGGTCTCACCGCTCATAAACGGAAAAGGGCCGTTCAAAATGTTATTGTCAGGGAGGACCAAACCACCTGGCACCAAGACAATAATCGGATCGGGGTTATGGCGGCTAACGGCAAAAAACTGCATACCCAATTCACCAACCTGCCCACTCACTCGCACACCCGCATTAAAGTTGTCCTGAACCCTGTCGTAACCCGGTTCAAAATCAAGTGTAAACTGGTAGGGAAGTAGACTATAAGGCGAGCCGCGATTAGGGATAACCGAAGGCTGAAACATTTGGGCGAAGACTTCCAGCTCCCAATTGTTAGGAAAGTTGTAACTGGCACGCACCCCTGGTGAAGACAGCCGCTCATCAGCATACTCCTCTGAACCAAAGTCAAAAAACAGATGACGCCTTAAATCAAGACCATTGGCCACATCCGCAACGCGAAAAAACAAGGCCTCCCCCCATGCAATTTGCTGTTGTCCAAGCCGAATCCATAGAGGCCCTTTGGTATAATCTATATAAAGCGACGGCAGGTCGATCATGTAATCGTCGTCACTTACCGATAAATAGGTCGCTTCGTTACCGTGATTATTGACACTAAATAGATTGTTATCACCATAATCATCGAATACATCCGACTGATAATAGCCGCGAAGTTTGGCAAAGCCTTTAATGTTACTTGCAAAATAGCCGCTAAAATCTAACTCCACCCGAGTGGCATTCACATTCCACTCCGCTTCCTGTTTAGATGCGGGCTTACGTAATATATCCGCCTCCCCACTACTGCAAACGCCATCCGCAAGAAAGTCGACAGCCAGGCACGCTGCTCGATTATCTGGTAGAAGACTCTTATAGCTTTTGCCATTGTAAGGGTTACCATTGACATTATTCGGATTTTGAGCACTATTTAACTTATAGGCCATTTCCTGACGAATAAAGCCAGACACCGTATAATCGAAAGCAGTAACTGCTGGCGATATAAGCGCAGCAGAAGCCAGCGCCAAGAGAGACCTGTAGCGACCTCTTGATTTATTATTTTTCATACAACACCATCCTAGTTACACTCAAATAATCTAGCGGATGAAATTCATGTAAAAATAATGCGTAGGTCAAAAACCTCACTACTACAAAGTATAATTATGACTTACAGAACAAGTTATTATTATTTCTCTACGGTCAATACCAACTAACACAATAGACATTCATCACTGTAATAGTGATCTATTAAAATATTGTATTTCCCGCTTGCCAATAGAACCAGCAACCTTGTTCTTATTATACTTATTATGAAAACCAAACATTAATACGTGAACTCAAACCGCTATATAATTTTTTATTATTCGCACAATCCATCGCATTTACTACCATGTGAAATCATCACTTATAGGCAACAATTATTAACATGACTGCCATCAATACTAGCACGCACCCCTACTAGCGCTTACTGTAATATCTTACAGGTACCACCAAAGAATAATTCCAGCTCCCTCTACAACTAACGCGACATAAAAGCTCTTATTATATTTGTAAATGATAATAGTGTGGGGGCACACCACGCACAAATACACTCACGCAGCAATAGCCGCTTATATTAGGGAAACTAAGAATAAACACCCGCAATCCATTAAAATAGATTAACCCTTCTCCCGAACAACACCATGGGTCAAATCAGCTTTGCCAAGCTGAATATATTCAGAAGCGCCGCACAACACGTAGAGCAAAGTTTCTGGCGCAGATGGATAAGATCATCCCATTGAAAAAACTTGAAAACAAAATCCAACCCCACTAACTCAAAAATGGTCAGGGCCGCCAACCCGGCCCCTTATCCACGATGCTCCGCATTCATTGCCTGCAACTCTTTTATAATTTGCGTGATCCGGCGATGGAAGACTCTCTGTATGAGATTGAATCGATGCGACGCTTTGTAGGTTTACGTTTGAGTGATCGCCTGCCCAATGAAAGTACCACTCTGAATTTTCGGTACTTCTTCGAGCGACACCAGTTCGGCGAAAAGCTCTTTAATGAGATCAATAAATACTTGTAAAGCCAGGGTCTTATTTTGCGTGAAGACAGTATTCTGGATGCCGGTATTATTGCCGCCCCGACCTCCACCAAAAACAAAGCCGGTCAACGCGATCCCGAAATGCACCAGACAAAGAAGGGTAATAGCTGGCACTTTGGTAGAGCCTGCCCCGTGAAACGCTTTGGGTATGAAATTGCACATTGGTGTGGATGATGCGCCTGGATTAATTCACAACCTTGCCACCACCTCAGCCAATGCCCACGACATCACACAGGCAGATAAACGACTTCACGGGAAGGAAGAATGTGTCTGGGGTGATGCCGGCTATCGGGGGATCGAGAAGCGCGAAGAACACCAACCGATTGCATGTGTTGGCTGAATTTACCAATCTGATGGTGAGCAAGAAATACCTGCCCTATTAATGGCATATGCATGAACTATTTTGTGAATCGATTAAATAAGCAGGTTGATCAGATCCTCCCTAGCAATGAGTTGTGGGAACCAGCATGGCTAGCAGCTCACAACTGGTCATACACCCTGGTAATTCACTGCAACTACACCAGCCTTTATAAAACCTAACTTTCGAAGTTGGCGCTCATAACTTTTTTTGTAGTGCAGACACTCCGGATGTAAAACAAGGGGGTGGGAACGATGAGCTTACTCATTCACCACTACGATGGCTTCTCACCCTCAAGCAATACTTGATGCCCGAGCACAGCAGCCGCGATAAAATCAGAGAAAACCCGCAAGCGAGCAGTAGAACGAGTATCGGGGTGGCGTAATAACCAAAAATCGTAGTCCAGTCGAGGCTTAGCTAACGGCAGGCGCACTAATTTGGTATCAGGGTCGCCTAAAAAACAAGGTAGGCTGGCGATACCCATGCCACAACGTGCCGCTTCAAATTACAATAACCAGCCGTCGAGCACGCCTTTGGCGGGAAGATGGGGGTAGTCGCTTTGCTTTACCCATTTTGGGGAACTAGCCAAAGTGTCGTAACCCATCTAGCTTGCTGAAGTCGGGTCAGAAAGATCGTGCGAATCAACATAAGCCTGGGACGCATAAGCCGCATAGGCAACCGTTGCCAGGCGGAGGCCTATGAAATATTCAGGTAGCGTTTTAACGAAGCGAATAGCCACGTCTGTCTCTCGACGCCTCAGGTCTAATGGTTCGTGTGTCATGCAGATTTCGAGTTCTATATCGGGATAGAGCTCGTTAAAAGCAACAATATCTGGCATTAGCAGATGTGTTGCATTCACATCAATCATAGTGACTCGAATAACACCGGCCAGTCGCCGCTGCACGGCATCGAACTCGTCCTCCACCTTTTCAGCAACTTCAAGCAGGTCTTCACCTGCCGGCGTCAGTAAATAGCCTATTGGCAGCCTGTCGAAAAGCTTTATGCCCAGGCGAGTTTCAAAGGCATCAACCCGGCGCGCAACTGTTGCATGACTAACACCCGCTGCTGAAGCTGCCGCTCTAACAGACCCACTCCGCACCAGGGCAAGAAAAATCCTGACATCAACCCAGAACATGAGCGTCTCACTATTGCGACAAGCAGTCTCCTCACAGCAATAACTGTCGTACAAGAAAGACACTTAATATACCGCTACTCCGCACACAAGGTAGGTGTCTCCAGGGGATGTTGCCTAAAACGACACATGCCGTACTCATAGAGAGGACTGGCTTGCTGACTCTATTATCTACAGCACTATTCTGGCTGGCATTGGAACAGTACGCGGCTCTTGCTGTAGCTCTCATCGCACTAGGGCTTTCGATGACAGCCATACGGAAAGCATCAGCGCTGGTTTCACTTTGGCTAAGTTTGTCTCTCAGTATTCACGCCGTCGTTGGCATGGCGGCAGGAGGCTATAAATGGCCCTATTTTGAAGACGTACTACACTTCTTTTTAGTGGGAACACTCACCTTAATCGCTCACGTTAATCGCCATTCGTGAAGTACACGCAAAAACACGATGGTCTGGGCAACGGCTATCACCCCTGCAACTCGTCTTTATCGGGATACTGTTCTCCCTGGGTATTGGAGCAAGCTGGGAAATATTTTAATACCTGATCGATTTGACGGGGGTTTATCACAGCCAACACGGCCTCAGAGAGACCATCGAAGATATATTCTTTGGTGGCTTAGGCGGGCTCATCATAAGTTTATTAGCACCCATTGGAAAACGTCCCCCACTGATTAAAACGTATCCATTTAGATTTTTAAAACGCACTTACCACAGCACACAATCGATCAACTCTACAATTAAATGGCATGGAGAATAACAATGAATTTATTAAAATAAATATTTGTTAGCATTTATATGATGAGCGCAATGATTATTACTGTCTATTCCACATGGGCTTTCCTACACAGCGATCAACCCCTTGAGCAGATCAGCTGGATCGGCCCACTATTAACCAGCGCCCCGTTTATGGTTTTATTAAGCTGGTTAATGATAAGTACCTCTATTGCCAGAACCAGCGCCCATTTTCCGCTATTAAATGGCCTCGGCCTATTAGGTGTATTAATAGCAGGTGCTAGCTTCCTACGCGGTGCTAACGTCAGCGCACTACTTATTGCCATTATTGGCTGGCTTGGCTTTATCATTTATGCCTACTGGTATTCCAGCTTTGACAGACAAGCTAACGAGCGCTTAACCGTGGGACAAACGTTGCCGCAATTTCAGGTGAAAAATATTGCCGGAAAAATCATCGATTCCAGTTCATTGTTTGATAAAGCCACGATCTGGATGTTTTATCGCGGTGCCTGGTGCCCGCTGTGTATGGCGCAAATCAAAAAACTCGCGACCCAGTATCAAGAGCTACAGGCAATGGGCGTACGAGTTGCATTAATCGCACCTCAACCCCATAAAAACACCATTAAGTTATCCAAACAGTTCGACGTGCCCTTTGATTTCTTAACCGACGAAGCTAATAAAGCAGCCCGTACTTTAGGTATCGAAAACCCCCAGGGCTTACCCATGGGCATGCAAATGCTCGGTTATGATAGTGAAACCGTACTACCCACCGTCATCATCACCAACACGAAGGGACATATCTTATGGGCCCACGAAACGGATAATTATCGAATCCGCCCCGAGCCTGATGTCTTCCTTAAAGTATTGCGCGAAAACCAGATAGCAACTACCGTATAAAAGTATGCATCCCGAGTTGCTAAAGGAAGAGTGAATCATGATTAAATATATTAGCCTCAGCCTATTATGTTTGACACTTCCCAACGCCTGGGCGGCAGAAGCCATTCAATGGCAGCCATGGTCAGCGGCTACATTCGCCCAGGCAAAGACTGACAAACGTTTAATCCTGATTAATGTCGGCCACGAGGGATGTACGGCCTGTCGTTTTATGGAACAGAACACCTTCAGCAATCCCGCTGTTATTGAATTGGTCAATGCCAACTTTGTCGCCATACAGGTCGATAGTGAAGCCCGGCCTGATATTGGCGAGCGGTACTCAGACTGGGCCTGGCCCGCCAATGCCATTATGCGACCCGATGCCGTACAGGTATTCGCCTTTGCAGGCAGTCGTCGCCCCGACAGTTATATGAAGTTACTTCGCGAGGCAATTGACGGCCATAAAGCAGGCACACTGAGTCCAGACAAACTAGCCCCCTACGGTGCACCTCAACAAGTAGAGACTGCAGCCTTTAGCGAGTTACGTGATCAAATTCGAGCGCTACAGGACGATGTATTCAAGACTAAAAAGAGCGGTGTATTTGAAAGCGCCGAAGCCCTGCGTCACTTACTGCTACGCAAGCATCTCTACGGTGATGACCATGCGCTCATGCAGGCAAAAAACACCCTCGATGGCCTACTTCAACATCTAGACCCCGTTTGGGGCGGTATGTTTTATGCCTCCTTTGGTAACTGGAATAACACCGTTGCTGAAAAGCGCCTGGAAAGCCAGGCTGCCGCTCTTCAGGCTTATGCCGATGGTTATCAATTAACAGGGGAGCAGACATATCGCGAAGCGCTTGCCAGTGTTGATTCCTACTTAAGGACCTTTATGCGTTCACAGCAGGGGGCATTTTTCGCCAATCAACAGGATCGTCTGAGCCCTTTTCCAGCTGACATCAGCATGGATGATTACTATGCCCTGGGTGATAAAGAACGTAGATATTACGGCGTACCCAGCATCGACCACGCCGTTTATAGCGATGTTAATGCGCGGGTGATACTCGGCTATGCCATGGCATTTGAGGCCACGGGAAAACAAGCCTATATTGAAACCGCCACCCAAGCCGCAAAACACTTACTCGAAGAACGACAAACAGAAGCGGGCTGGATTATTCAGTTTAAACCGAGCACTGAATTGTCAGCCGACCATCGCATCCACATCATCACCAATCAGCCCTTACCCTACTTGCGCACGCAGGCACACTTCGGTTTGGCCTTAATGGCTTTGTATCGCACGACAGATGATCCCTATTGGCGCCAGGCCGCTATTAAAGTCGCAGATGCACTCTTGCTAAAGCTCGAAGACAAAAATATTGGCGGCTTTTACGGCGCTCCAGATGACGGCACACCGGGGCGGCGCAAACCTCTTGAAGATAATGCAGCGGCGGCTCAGTTTTTATATTTACTCGGTGTCTTAGAAAAAAAGGGGGGGTACAAAGTCGCTGCTGAACGGGCCATACGCGCGTCTGCATCGCCCACGGCTGTACGTCGCGAAGGACGAATCACCGGTAACCTGGCCATGGCTTTGGAAATCATCACGGCGCAGTACGTCGAATTTTCCGTTGTCGGTGATGTTGATGACTCGCGAACGCAAGCTTTACTGCAGGCGGGCCGCAGTGTCTTTGAACCCCGCAAGTTAGTCCATAGCGAGTCCACTGGTCGCTATCCCCGGCGAGCTGCACCCGCCATGTATATTTGTAATGACCAGCGCTGCACTGTGCCCATTTATAAACCCGCCGATGTCGCAATTAAGGCGGGAATGTTTATCGATAAAGCATCCCCGCCCAGTCCACCTTGAAGCTAAGCCATTTTTTTCATTTCAGGAAACAACATAACGCAAATAACTTGATAGGCATTCTCGTTGGCCAGCCCGTGCATCGCTAAAATAAAATATCGTTTTAATAAGAGCCGCCGTTTTCCAGCCAATGTGCACACTCTGGCCTTAGAGTTTTTGCGATATGCTTATCGTAGGTCGCCAGCTCATCAGCGCTCAACACATCGCGCCAGCGTCCGTTTGAACCTTTATTAATAAAGGTTTGGGCACCGCCCTCAAACAGCATCCCCGCCATGGGTATTACTTCGTCAGCCCGTTTTTTCATGGACTCGAAGGTGCAGAGTTCCGTCACTTTTGCCAGATACTCTGGCGTGACGTCGATATCGAGATAATCGGCAATGCGTTTTATCTGACCCGACAGGTCTGCCAATAGATCTGCATAATTAACCAACAAAACATTGGGTAAATGACGGTATTCCCACCAGGTTTTCACCACGTGCAGCTGCGACCAAAAGGGGTAGCCATCACTTTCCCAGTCAAACCAGCCACGACCAATCCAGTCCTTCCAGAATTCATGAATATCATCCCCCGCAGGCGGGAAAGGGCCACCAACACGGTCGGGCACCTGATCTAACATGGTGAGAAAATCTTTCGTGTAATTCGAATAATGATTCCACAGTGACATAAATAAATCGCGGCCATCCCGAGTCACAAAAACGTGCTTAACCTCGGGGTGAAAGGGAAAGCCATCCAGTGCCGTATGGGTTTTAAGAAAGCGCCTGTGGGTTTGTGCTTCAAGTTCTTTTTCAAGTTCGTCGAGGGGCGACATACGCATATCGACAAATACGGACAGGTCGTGAAAAGGTGCGGGGGGCTCGCCATCCTGAAACAGCAGCAGAGAGACGATTTGCTGCGTCCATGTCGTGCCCGACTTCTGTGTCGTCGCGACGACAATGTCATCGGGGCGGGGTTTAAAGACCTGCCAGCGCGTACTATCAATATGATGGTTTTGATAAACCCGAGTGACTTCGGGTAATGCTGGCTGCTTAGACATAAAAATCCTTATTATTATATTTAATCAATGATAGTCGCAGGGGCCAAACGCCATAAAAATTAATTAAGGAAGTAAGAGCCACCTACGTAGTATTGATAACGACTTTATTTAGACCTCAGCCGTACTCAGCCAGGTATCGTGCTTATTACACACACTCAAGACATTAACAACACCGCGATAAGTACCGACCGATATTTCTGAAATTGGCGCCTTGTCTGTTGTTGGGTCAAACATGTGTTCGGCGATAAAATTAAAATCACTATCCAAAATCATATGCTTAACAATGTAGTGGGCATAGGGGTCCATTCCGTGGGCGGTAACAATTTTAACGACCGTAGCACTATCACCTTTTACCACTTCAATATTGGGCAAATGACCACCGATTTTCTTAGCCCAACGCCCCGGTGATTCTTTGGTGTAATACACACCACCGGCCATCTTCGACTCAGTTTCAGCCGATGTTGAGGTGCTCGCCAGTACCCGCGTAGGTGCAAGCGTGCTGGCGGCAAGGCCCGCAGCGGCACCACTAAAAGCGAAACGCATAAATTTTCTACGATCCATAATAATTCTCCATTTAATTCATTGTTTATTGGCAGCTATCTCATTGACAGCTCGTTAAAGTTACGCCGGTTCTACGCCCAAAATGCTCATACCCTGTAGTTCAGCAGCACCATCCATATCAATAGCAGCATGGTGAGAAGCCATCATCACATCGCGGTAATATTGCTGCATGGGCGAATCGTTATACGCTGCGTGCGCGCCGGCACCCGCGTACAGGCGTTCCACAGCGCGACGACAAAGCTCAACCGAATAGGCCGATTGCCAGCGTATCAGTGCCATTGTCTCATTATCGACGGGCTCTTTGGCTTCGGTGATTTCATCAAAACTATCGCAGTTTCTGCCGAGTAAGAGTTCGGCGGCAACTATCTCGCCAGAGGCTTCCGCAACGCGCCGCTGCATGGTGCCACTACGTGCTTTGGCGCCACTGCCTTCACCGCTGTATATATCGGGGCGCACACGGGTTTTCTCGATGAACAAACTCAGCATTTGCCGCGCCATACCCAGTACAGCACCGGCTAATTGTGCGGAGAGACTGCACAATACTGGCACCCTATAGAGCCCACTATTGTCGTGATCGTCAGCGTGGGGGCTGCGGCCACTAAAGAGCTTACCCGTGGCTTCAGCCCGGTGCGCCGGTACAAATACCTCCTTAAGCACCACATCTTTTGAACCACTGCCGCGCATGCCCAGCGTGTGCCAGGTGTCATCCACTTCCACCTCATTCCGGGGTAGCATCACGTGTAAACTAGCCGGCCCGCCGCTGCTATCTTTTGCGCGCATGGCGCCGATAAGTAGCCAGGGTGAATGATCGACGCCGGAGCAAAACTGCCAGCGACCATTGAGCAGCCAACCGCCCTCTGTTTTTTTAAATTGCCCCTGACTGGCTAGCGTACCGGCAATAAATAGATCAGGATCTGCATCAAACATCTCCGCCCGACACTGGGCGGAAAAGCTCCCAGAAATCCAGTTGTGGGCACCGCAAACCATCATCACCCAGCTCGACGCGGGACAGGCCCGCGCCGTTTCTGCACAGGCGTGTAGCTGAGCCCGCAGTGTTGCCCCTTGCCCGCCATTAACAAGCGGTGTCAGCAAGCGAGCTAAACCTGCTGCTTTTAAAGCGGCAATAGATTCGGGCGCCGCCGAACGTGCGGCCTCTGTCGTTTCTCGATAAGTCGCGAGCACAGGCAAAACCGATGTAATAGCCGCGTTATAACGCGACGATTCAGTCGTTTCTAAAGCATTCATACCGGGCACACTCCTTGATTAATAATTTGTCCATGCACAAAAACTAAGGCGCCAATAGTTTGATCGCCTTGCGCGTCGCCTCCAGGCGCTGCTCATTCACCGGGCTAACCGCCAGCACAGGCATGGCCGCACCCGCTTGTCGAAAGGCATCTATCTGATCGCGGCACTGCCCCGGTGAACCGTAAATACACACCTGTTCGACCATCTTGTCACTAATGGCATTCGCCGCAGCCCGCCGATCACTATTTTTCCAGGCATCTTCAGCCCCTGCCATTTCATTTTCAAAACCACAGCGTTTCCACTGTAAGCGATAGTTGGGCAGGCCGGCAAAAAAGGCGAGATTGTGCCGTGCCGCCGACATCGCTGCGTCGTTATCGTCTGAGACAAATGTCGGAATGCTCATAATGCAATCCATTGATTGTGGATCTTTACCGACACTTTGCGCCGCATCTTGTGTGGCTGTCATTAATTGCCCGAGATAATCGCGCCCGGCCAGAAAAGGCATAATGCCATCGGCCTCGCGACCCGCCACCTCGGCGCTGGCCGTGGTTAAAGCCGCCAGTAATATGGGCACCGAATACGGACAGGCCTTGGCTTCAAAAAAGCCACTGCCCGCCTCGCCACACAGTATGCCTTTGATGGTTTGCGCATATTCACCGAGGTATTGCCGTGGGTTGCTCATTTCTATGCCCATCGCTTCGAGCAGCGGGCGGTGGCTCATTCCCAGGCCGAGAATTAAACGTCCGTCAGATAGTTCGGCAATGGTTTGCGCCGTCATCGCGGTAAGGAAGGCGTGACGATAATAAATATTGGCGATATTGGTGCCGACTTTAATCGTGTCTGTCGCCAGAGCAATAGCCTCGGCACAGGCCAGGGCATCGCCTCGGCCCTCATTCACCAGCACGGCTTCGTAGCCCTGGTCTTCCGCTAACTTGCCAATGTCCATTAACTCGCGGGGCGGTGCATCGGTAGCCGTGGAGAGTACGATTCCTAGCCTTGTCTGGCTCATGGTTTTTCCTTTCTTATTATTTTAATTTAAATTAAAAAGCTATTTCAGGACGGGACATAGTAGAAAAAAAGGCCAGACCACTCGGGGTACTGGCCTTTTCATTACCTGAATTCAGGCCTGCTACTACTTGTAAGCCTTAAATCATTAAGCCCATGCGCATGCCCGCGTCGAGGCGAATGCACTCACCATTCATCATGGTATTTTCAACAATGTGACAAGCCAGCTTCGCGAACTCTTTGGGGTTACCACCGCGCTTGGGGAAGGGTACGTTGGCGATCAAACGATTGAAGCCCTCTTCACCTGTCTCGGCTTTGGCCAATGGCGTATCAAAGACACCGGGACAAATTGTCATCACACGAATGCCGTAGGGTGCGAGGTCTCGCGCCATAGGTAAAGTCATGCCGATAACACCGGCCTTTGAGGCCGCGTAAGCCGTATTGCCGACCGGGCCGTCGTAGCCAAAAATGGAGGCAACGTTGACGAAGACACCACGCTCACCGTCTTCATTGAGGGTATCGAGGGCTATCATATCGGTGCTGGCCAAACGGCAAACATCGAAGGTGCCGGTCAAATTAACATTCACCACCCGTAAAAAACTATCGAGGGGATGGGGTCCTTTTTTATTGGTAATTTTGCGGCCAATGCCAATGCCCGCTACATTCATCACAATACGCGCCGTGCCTAATTCAGCTTTTACAGTAGCTAAAGCTGCTTCAACACTGTCGCCATCGGCAACATCAACTTTAACCGCCAGACCACCCACTTCGTCGGCAATGGTTTTAGCCAGGTCGAGATTGAGATCGAGCACCGCGACTTTGGCGCCCTTGGCCGCCAGCGCCCGAACGGTATCGGCTCCGAGGCCCGAGGCACCACCGGTAACGATGGCAATTTGATCTTTAATATCCATGGAACTTCCTTTAAAAATTAATCAATAAATTTTGTATTAGCCACACATTTCATCAGCCACGAAGGGCGCCATCAAGGCGAATCACTTCGCCGTTGAGCATGGCGTTCTGGCATATTTCCAGAGCCATACTGGCAAATTCTGCGGGGCGACCGGCGCGCTTGGGAAAGGGCACGGAACCGGCGTAATCGTCGGGCTCACCACGCAGTACGCTGGCGGCCAATGGCGTGTTAAATACCCCCGGGGCAATCGTTGCGACACGAATACCAAAGGCCGATAAATCCCGCGCCATCGGTAATGTCATGCCAATGACTGCAGCCTTAGTCGCGGCATAAGCCGTTTGGCCAAAGGGGCCATCGAGTCCAGCAATAGAGGCAACATTAACAATCACGCCCTGCTCTTCACCCTCAAGGGAATCGAGCTGGCGAATGGCATCGGCACCAAGGCGGCAAACATTAAAGGTGCCGGTAAGGTTAACGGCAATTTGCTGAGTCAGGGCATCGCGAGGCTGCGGGCCGCCACCACGAGTCGCGGTGCGCCCGGTAATATCAATGCCCGCACAGTTGATTAAAATACGCGGCGTGCCGTTAATTTCACCGGCCTTTTGCAGCGCTTCGACAACCGAGTCTTCATCCGCCACATCGCACTGCACGGCAGCACAGCCCAGCTCACTCGCGGTGCTTTGCGCCAGTTCGAGGTTGCGATCAAAGATCGCTACTTTCGCGCCTTTTTCAATAAACAGTTTTGCCGCACCGGCACCCAGGCCCGATGCGCCGCCGGTAATAACCACGCTGACATCATTGACATGCATCTTAGGTACCCATCCGAATAGCACCGTCGATGCGAATCATTTCGCCATTGAGCATGGTGTTTTCGCAGATCTGCTGCACCAGCGCACCAAATTCCAGGGGGTTACCCCAGCGCTTGGGAAAGGGCACGGTGGGAATAATACTGTCGATCCACTCCTGGGGAATGCCTGCCGCCAGAGGTGTCTCAAACATGCCGGGGGCAATGGTCATTACGCGAATACCGTAGGGTGCAAGATCGCGGGCCATGGGCAGAGTCATACCCTGGACACCGGCTTTTGATGCCGCATAGGCCGCCTGACCCACGGGGCCATCCTGTGCAACGACGGAGGCGATATTAATCACCACACCGCGCTCGCCGTCATCATTCAAAGTGTCGAGACCGATCATGCCGTAGGCGGCAACGCGGGCGACATTAAAGGTACCGGTTAAATTCACTTTAATAACACGCTCGAACTCATCCAGTGAATGGGGGCCTTTCGGGCTGGCGGTGCGCACGGCGATATCAATACCCGCCGCATTGAGTACGATGCGCGGCGCGCCGAGTTTTTCGACCACCTGAGCAATGGCGGCTTCCACAGCGGGGCCATCGCTAACATCGCACTCAACCGCGATGCCGCCCACTTCGGTGGCCAGCTCGGTGGCCAGGGCTAAATTGCGATCGAGCAGTGCGCATTTGGCGCCGGCTTTACTGAGAATTCTGGCGGCACCCGCCCCCAGACCCGATGCGCCACCGGTAATTAATGCGACTTGTCCTTCTACATTCATGCTCTACCTCTTTAGTTTTACGGTTAGATTTTTACTACAGGAAATTGATTGCTTAAAAAATTGGCTTCTCGCTCAATATCATTCATGGGGAGCGGGATTCGGCAGGCGGGGTGCGGCCAGCCATAATAACAGCGGTGATACTACCGCAAGCACGGCGCTGACCACTAACATTGCGCTATAACCGCCCGACACATCGTAGAGCCAGCCGCCCAACCAGGCACCAATGGCTGCACCCAGTGAACCGGAAATTGCCAGGGTACCGAAGATGGAGGGGAAAAAAGGACTGGTGAATAAATCGCGAGATGTCGCCGGGAAAATCGGCGTATTGGCACCGTAGCCCAAGCCGACAAAAATCGCGAAGCTCACCGCCACCCACAGGGCCAGTGTGGAGCCGAGATAAACCAGGGCGCCAATGGCCAGTAAATTGCACACGGCGGCCATGGTATAGGCCCGTTCACGACCGATACGATCCGACAAATTGCCCCAGAACAACTGGCCGACAATACTGGAAATACCGATCACACCGGTGATAAATGAACTCTCGGTTTTGGCTATGCCCTGGTCGACCATAAAGGCGAACTGGTGCATCAGTAGTATTTGTGCAACACAGGCACCGGTCAAAAAGCAGGCGCCAGCCAGCCAGAAACGCGGTGAGCGCAGCGCGGTTTTCAGCACCCAGTCACGATAGATGGGCTCATCCGGCACCTCAGCCGTTTCAGAAGTGGGCGCTGGAGAGCTCTCATGTGCTGGCGCTTGTTTCGGCATTTTTAACAAAAACAGTGCTGCGGGAATTACCCACAAGGGCCCCAGCGCCGCTAAGAACATAAAGGTTTGCCGCCAGCCGTAGGTCTCGATCAAGGCATTGATTGCCGGCACGCCAACCAGAATGCCAAAGCCAATCCCCGCCATCGCAAAGCCCAGGGCCGTGCCCAGTTTGGTGGGATACCAGCGTTCGACCGTAACAATAAAGGGCACCCAGCCGGCCTGAGAAATACCGATGGCCGAAACCACGCCAAAGGTCAAATAGAGCTGCCACCAGGTTTGAATTTGGGAAGTCAGCAGCATCCCCACCGCAAAGAGCAGTCCTCCCAGAGCAATCACCTTTTGTGCGCCGAACTTTTCAATCAGGCGACCATTCATCGGCCCCGACAAACCATGCACCACACTCATCACCGAAATTGCGCCAGCGGTGAGCGAACGACTCCAGCCCATGTCTTCCACCAGAGCCAGCATAAAAACGGAATAGGCAAACCAGACCCCATAGACGACACCCAGAGTAATAAAGGCGACGAGTACGGCCATCGGCCCGTGCCAGGAACTTTGTTCCGGTTTGTCAGGCGAGACTTGATCTGGGCTTTTTACGGTCATTATTATTATCTATTGGGTGAAGGATTTGTTTTGAGGCAATATTTAGAGGCTTTAGGCGGGGCCGCTGCCAGCAACAGCTGGAGACAACTATAACGCACACTCGCTACCGCACCCCGAACAGGGCGCGATGACTTGCCTCTAAAAGCTAGGGGCGAATTTCGTAGAGTGCGTTGAGGGGATGCTCAATGGGCAAGCGCCGCACCGAGGAAAAGCCCGCTTCGCTGCTGAATTCCTTCACTTTAGATTCGGGCAAACCCACGGTACCCAGACCCATACCACCCTGCCCCAGTGAACTGGTCATACAAAAGTGCAGACTGGCACCGAGTTTAAAGACCGCCAGCGGGCCTTCGTTATCGGCCGGATCATCCGTGCAGTCGACATCCATCAAGACATAAATACCATCGTCTTTGCAGGCCTGGCGCAGGGCTTTTAAGCCACCCTTGGGGTCGGCCATATCGTGAATCAGATCAAAGGTGGCAACCACATCGAATTTACCCGGCACACCCTTGGCGAGGTCGTGAACCTGGAATTCGACACGCTCACTGACGCCCTCTTCTTCCGCCGTTTTACGGGCGTTCTCGATATTTTTTGGGAACAGGTCGAAACCGTAAAACTTTGCCTTCGGATAAGCCTTCGCCAATTCAATGGATGAGCGCCCAGCACCACAGCCAAAGTCGGCGAAGGTGCCGCCGTTTTCTAACTTGGCCTGTACATCGGGCATCTCCGGCAGCCACTGGCTGACCAGTAAGTTTTTGTAACGCACGCAGGAATTGTGTTCCAGGCCCTTCCAGAAATCATCTGGATAGGCGTTGTAATCAATGCCGCCACCCTTCTGAAAAGACTCGATCAAATCTTCGTAGGGCTGCATAAAGCCGGTGAACATTTTAAACAGGCCGCCCTGATACAGTGGCCCGCCGACGTCAACCAGCGCGGGAATATGCGCCTCGGGCATTGAGACTTCACGACTCTTTTTGTCAAAAGTCAGATAGCCCGCCAGCGACATGCCATAAATCCACTCGCGCAAATAGCGCTCATTGAGGCCGGTGCGATCCGCCATAGTCTGACTGGTCGCCGGGCCGTTCTCGGCCAGGTCGGTAAATAACCCCAGCCGATCACCAATGGCACAGAGGCGAATGGTCATCATCCCCGTGGCATCACCGATGACTTTACCAACGAACTCCCCTGCTGCTTTTGCTGTTTGCTCTGACATGGCACGCCCCTGCTAAATATTAATAATTTTAATTGCGCACCACTATACATCAGCGGCACTGGACAAGAATTCAATAACGCAGAGCGGGCGTGGGGAATTTATCCTGCAGTAAATACTCACCGACGCTGCGGGTGCGGAAGCTCAGGGGGTCGTGCAGGCTCAAGGTGCGAATGTCACGCCAGAAGCGATCGAGGTTTTGCTCACGCAATGCCGAGCGCGCACCGCAGGCGGTAAAAATATCCTGACACACTTTAAGCCCGGTTTCGGTGGCGACAATCTTTGCCTGGGACACGGCCACGGAGGCCGCCGCTCGCAAAACCGCCATATCATCGGCACTGGCGCTTTCTCTGGCATCGAGGGCCACATCGACTAAGCGAGCGGCTTCATAGGCCATCGCCTCTGCCGCCGCCAACTGGGCACTGAGCGTACCGATGGTGCTGAGAATATAGGGGTCATCGATGGCCTGATCAAAATCGAGCCCCGGCCAGGGATAGGCACGGGTCTTTTCTTTGACATAGGCGATGCCTTCTCGCAGGGCCCCTTTGGCAGCGCCAATAAAAATACCGGTAAAACCAATTTGAGTGATGGGCCCGAGTAAATTGGTCACCGCCATTTGACGACTGGCATCGGTAATACTGGTCATCACCAGTTCGGAGGGGGCAAAGACTTTGTCGAATATTGTGGTGCCACTGCCGGTACCTCGTTGGCCCATGGCATCCCAGTCATCGACTATTTGCAGGCCTTTGGCATCTCGGGGCACGATGGCCAGCCCCATGTTGCTACCGCACATGCCAATAACGGCGAGTTGATCACCGGCCAGTGAACCGGTTGAAAAAAACTTTTTCCCGCTAATTTCAACACCGCCGTCGACCGGTGTTAAGGTTAAGTCATAACCCTTTTTCGGATTATTATTTTTTTCAGACGCGGCATTGCCGAGAAAGCTGTCTCTTTCGATGATGTCGGCAAAGACTTTCGCCTTTAGGTCGTCCGGCGCCAGCTCGTCAAGAAAAGAGGCACCGAGCAGGCAATGCACCAAAAACATTTGACCAATGGCCGGATTACCCTGGGACAGAGAAATAATGGCCTGTGTTATTTCCCCACAGGATGAACCCAGGCCGCCATGGTTTTTCGGCACAGAAAAGCCCAGCACACCGCTTTTCTTGAGTTTGTCCATTTCTGCTTTAGGGTATTCACCCTTTAAATCTCGCTGGGCATAGGTCTTTGCAAAACCTTCTGACAACTCATCAATGCACGCCAGGGCATCATCAATATTTTCGATACGCATTTACTACTCCTTGATAACCTATTTATTAAAACCGTATACCAGTGAAATTTAGAATGTAGTTAAAACTGATACGTCGCCGTAAATATAGTTTCATTGCGACGAATACCGGCCTCACCTAAATAGGAACCAAGACCCCACGGCCCCTGATCATCGCCACTTACCCGCCAATAGACATGTTGTTCGGCGGAAAAAACCAGATGCTTTGAATACAAATACTCCATCTTTATTTTATTATAGGCACCGGTCGAACGAGGGTCGTAGGCAAAGACAAACAGCGGTTTCCACAGGCCCGCCGCGCCATAACTGGTCGATGCCGAAAAGGTGATCACAAATTCATCCTGATCGATTTTATCCTTGTTGGTACTGACATAACGATCGGGCCCATTAGCGCCATTCAAACTGGCCTGACTGACATCGTAAAAACTGCCGCGATAATAACTGTTGTAATCGAGGTAGCGACGCCAGAAAAACTGAGTAGAGATGAAAAAAGTACGCAAGCTATTCAGGGCCGGAATCCAGGTGGGACGGTCAACACCGATCATCACCACCGACTGCTTAGCCGTGTCGAAGCTATTGCCATTAGGGTCGGCATGATGTGGTGCACCTGGAGCTATTGATACCGGCACACCTGAGGTAATTGTCGATTCAAGGCGAAAAACGGACTGCGTATAGCGATCTTCCGAAAAACTTGCCGTCACCCCAAAAACGTTGATACGAGGATTGACCGTTTCAACCACCGTATTAAATGTACCCAAGTTATCAAGCCCCGCAGAGCGAACCTTGACCCCCGTGGTTTGTGAAAATCCGTAAAAATAATTGATACTAAAATCAATCTCATTCCAGATTCCTTTAAAGCGGAAGCCCCCCTGCATATTACTGAACTTTCTTTCATCGGGCGCACCATCGATAACCGTGACATTGAGATCGTGAAGCGTATTGCCAATAAGCACTGAATTAGCGTCTTTATCCTGCAAACCAATACCCCTGAAAGCCCAGGGTCGGGGATACAGAGTAGCCACTTTATTAGCCTGAAAATCATCTGGAATCAATATAACTTCAAGAAAGGTTTCATCGAAGGTGGCAATTTTGCCAATATCCCAAATACCTCGGGCCATCCATAAAGGGATGCGGATATCTTCCCATGACTCACGAGTACCGTGCCACGTCCTGTCGAGGGGGTTAATAACATCGAGGGCCCGAAAATTATCGGTTTCACCCCAAACTACTTGCTGTTTACCCAGGCGAAGGGAAAAGGGCGCCATCAGAATATCAACGAAGGCTTCACGTATTTTATATTCCTCTTTACCTCTATCGTTGAGCACATCGTAACTATCACGAATGTCATAGGCTGCGTCATAGACAGCACGGCCAAGAAACGTAAAGGTAGCCTCGTCAATAGGGCCCGCAGAGAATTGATTAAAGGCCTGCCCATCACGCAAAAAATAGTATTTGCCCTCTAGCTGAGCCGTATTGCGCTGGTGGGTGAGTTCGCCATCATGGAAAAATGAAGCGCCATTTTTCATAATGTTATAGGCCTTCACAAACCCCTCAAGCTCAACATCTTCGCCAATATTAACGATGCCCCAGGACAAGCCTGAAGCCATGAATACACTTAAAAAAATTAGTATTTTTGATATTTTCTTTCGATACATAAACATATCATCAGCCCTGATAACGAAAGTTATTATTTTTTAGGCATGTAAGAGAGGCTTAGTTTTAAAGCCTCTCTTACATAAAGCAGAAAATTAAAGTGCTTTAGCGTCTACCGCTAATCATATTGCGCAGGGAATAAAACTGTTTTGCACGCGCTGCGGTAAATTCTCTTTTATTGGTAAAACAGTGAGTCATCGTGGCGTGGGGTTTTTTGGCATTAATATCAACCTGGCCGAGATGTAAAAACACTTTATGGCCAACACTTTTTGTAAAATCCTGCTTAATATAAGGTGCTTGCTCAGGCGGTTCCTTAGCAAAATCCTCGGAATATTTGAGGAAGTGTTGATTCATGCGCAGTAACTGATCGTCCTGTTTGTCGAAGGCAAACATCCAGTGGGTCCAATAAGTTTCAGCATCGATAAAAATCACCCGATAGCTATAGGGGTGATTATCGGCTTTCGGCTCGACCAAAATTACATGACTATCGCGCACTTCCCAACGGGTCTTGTGGGGCACCCATTGGCTTGGGCCACCGAACTCGGGATTGGTGCTGACATTAATTGAGGCAAGCACTTTGCGTTTACCCAAATACGTCCAGTTGTTTTCATATGTTTTGCCACCGAAGCCCATGGAATCTTCGCGGATCATATCCATACCCATCAACTCACCGGTTCGTTCAGAGGCGAGTGTACGACGCGGCTTGCGCTGAGCAGGCATATATAACCAACCCGAATTTTCTCGGTGGTGGTCGACATAGCGAATGGACATATCTTTTGCTCCGGCCATATCCCGTGGCGAGCGAAACTCCATCACCTGCTTACTTTTAACCTCTTCATAGCCGGGCACTAAACTGTGATCACCCCGCGCATAGGTCGCATTGACTGACGTGTATTCCATAACTCGGTCAAGTTTGCCGCCCTCACTACGCAACCAGGTCACCATGGGCATGTCGTAGTCATTCGCGCCGGGGCGCCAGAGCATATTCCAGACAACCTTTTGACCAGCAAAGGGGTCATCGGTATTTATAGCTGAAAATGGAAACCCACCACCCGTAAATCCGCTAAGGGTGCCCTCTTCGTCCAATGTATAATCGGCCGCCATCTTCTTCCCCCAGTCATCCGGTACCGGGTAATCCCTGGTTGCTGCGATTTCCATGTCCATATTATCGAAGAAATAATACTTCCATGCCGAATGGGGAATCAGTGCTTCTAGCGTATCTTTTCGGTCATTTATTGTCAGGTGTTGCCCCGGCGTTGCAGTCTCAATACCAGGGCGAGTGTTAGTAATCCAGTCGCGTAAAGATTGATAGCTCTGGTCTTCACTGGCCTGCGATAACACCGGTAAAGACAACAGTGTCGCCGCAGCCAATATTGACGACACTCTGGAAAAACACCGGGGATACTCGGCACACGTCAACGGGGATAAATAAGATGTATTCATAACTGTCCTTCCTTCGAATTTATGAAGAGAAATAAGCCAATTATTTCTAACAATCCCTTGGCACTTGCCCAAGCTCCTGATTTTATCGGTGGTACAAAACAAATTTTTCAGTTTCAACACAAATCGAGCTTTGCATTAAAACGAAAATTTTATGCTGTAAAGCATCCTTATTCTAATTGCAGGTATCAATATTTATTGATATAAGGATTGCTTGATGCTATCTCACAGCCCATTAAATATCAAGCGTCTATATCGGGGATTAACAAGCACAAATTATTCGCTCACTTGAATAGATTCAAGAAATCGCGACAAAGCAAGGTACTGCATCCGGGCTTCAGAGCCTGTACTCTCGCGCCTGAAAACTTTTCCCCATACCGGCATCTCCCTGGAGCCGTGTGCAAGAATAAGCTGCTCCCCCTGAATATATCTTTTCACCTGAGCATTTGGGAAAACACCCCCATTGCGGGCACTGAGCTGAGTCAAATCGGCAGGTGGCGATTTAAGCGCCAGGCCCGCAGGGCCATCACCCTTTCCTGTCCAGCCATGACAGGAAACGCAGTAACTCATGTACAGGTCTCTGCCCCAGTCAACGGTGGGACTATCATCCGCTGCGGCCCGCCCAGTCGAGGGCAGTATAAGCAGGGCGGCAACGAGTACAGCCCCAAACCAGATAGAGTCAGTTTTCTCAAAAACATTTACTTTGGTTTGCATTTTGAGATCTCCCAGGGTCTTATTATTGAATACCAATACGTAAATTGTGGTTACCAACCCTATTACAATTAGAAGGCTGCTTCCAGTGGCTCAGCACCCAGCATTACCGCACCAGCAGAATGATGAAAACCGCGACGGGCATCAATGGCGGCGACAACGGCGTGAATATTCGCCAGGCAACGCTCTAATGCATGGCCCTGCATAAAGGCGGCACGGGAGCCTTTGGTGTAAAGCAGGCTGATCATTTGCCGCGCCACATCACCGGCGTAAAAACTCGAGGAATACATCTCTGCTTTTAGTTCATTAGTAATAGGCGCGCCACTTTTAAGTCCTTCCCAAACTTTATCGAAGGCTTCGAGTGAGCCGGCACGAATGGCTCGCAGTGCGGCGCTGGCATCGGCAATGGCGATCTGCGTTTCCGTTTGATCCCTCAATGCTTTGCCGGTAACCGATGAGATCTTGGAACGAATTTCGTGGCTGGCGGCTTCGATAGCACCCTGCAGTACTCCCACTGCGACAGCAGCAAATATCGGCAAGGTCAGTAGAGTCGGCGCACTGCGAAACAGGGGGCGATCAATCAGTGCCGCGCTGCCGGGGGCGTGGGCCAGCACTTCCGGGACGAAAATATTCTTTGCGGTGGCCTGATTACTGCCGGTGCCACGCATGGCGGCGGAATCTTTCCAGGTCTGGGCAATCTCGAGCTGTTCGGTGGGCACCAAAAAGATACGCACATCCGGGCGTACATTATCCACCAGTCGCGGTTTATCCCCCTCGTGGACGATGCCCGCCAATGCACACCAGCGGGAATCATCACAACCCGTCACTACTGGCCATGTACCGTTTAACTGATAGCCGCCATCGACCGGTGTCGCCTTCGCCAGGGCCACCGCTGAAAAACCAAAGTTCTTATCGGGATCGGCAAACAGGGCATTGCGCTCCGTCTCTGGTAGGGCCGCCGCTATCATGCAGGCGGCCATTGAATTAACGATATACCAACTGACGGCGGGGTCGGCGGCACTGATGGCCACGGTGGCGCGAAAGGCGTCGGAAGGACTGACTTCCAAACCGCCCACTTCCTGCGGTGCAAACAGGCGAAATAAACCGGCTTTACCGACGGCATTCACCACCGGGCTGGCCAGTCGCGCATTGATTTCACCTTCACGACGATGCTCTGTAATTAAAGGCTGTAGCTCTATGGCGATCTCTTCAATAGTTTTACTACTCATGTCTTACCTCTTTAATAATTTGTATGTAGTCATTTATAAATTAAATAATTTTCTAGCATTCTCACCCAGCACGGCGCGTTGTAAGTGCTCGGGTAAATGGCTAACACTCTGAGTAATATGTTGAGGGGCATCCAGGTCGGCATCGATGTGGGGGAAGTCTGAACCCCAAAGAATTCTGTCTTCACCCACTAATTCGAGCATGGAGCCAATGGTGCGCTCCTCGGGCTCGGCAACAAACCAGAGGTTGCGGCGAAAATAGTCGCTGGGCTTTTCCAGTTTTAATGGCTTATCGAAGGTGCTGAAGTGTTTGTATTTTTCATCGAGCCTGTCCATGGCATAGGCCGCCCAGCCACAGCCGGCCTCTATGGCGACTAACTTTAATTTTGGGAATTTATCGAACAGACCATCCATCACCATCGCCATGCAGGCGGGCATGACCTGTGAGGTGGCACCGAGGGCAAAAGTAAAGGTTCGGTTGGCTGGCGTGTCGTACCAGTCACCGACAAAACCGGTCACCAAACGCCGGGTGCGTACCACGACGTGGGTTAACAGCGGCACGCCCGCCTCTTCAATACGTGCCCAAAGGGGATCAAAATAACCATCGGCAAAGGCCTTGCCATCGACCCGCTCCGGCGCCAGAAAAACGCCTTTAAAACCCTGCTTAAGCCTTAACTCCAGTTCTTTTACCGCTTCATCAATATCGCGCAAATTCAGATGGGCGGCGATCACCAGGCGCTCGCGGTCGGCCGCCTGAAAATCGTAAACCCAGTTGTTGTAGGCCCGGCAATAAGCATTGGCCAAGTTATTATCCGGGACATCCCAGAAGATGCCAATCGTCGGCAACACCAGCCCGGCGCTTAAACCCCAGCGATTAAAATGCTCGATACGCTCCGGCCCAAACATACTGCCCGCTGGCGCGCCATCGAGATAGCTCAAGGTAGAAGTTGGATCAAAGGCCTTAAGCCGATCTATTTCCGCACCACCCAGTGCAGCGGCGCAGTTAGGTAGTACGATCTCATTATCGACATAGAGTTGATCAATACCCTGGGCATTTTTTTCGAATTTTATCGCACGGTGTTGAAACTCGGCTTCGAGGTAGTTTTCCCACAAATCGGGCGGCTCAAGAATATGGGCGTCTGCATCAAAGAGAAAGACATCATTTTTTACTGCCGAGTTCATCGGGCTCTCCTTTTTATTAGAATTTTTTATTGCAGGCTTTTCGTCAGAGCTGCCCACTTAACAGGCAACTAAAGCTCACCAGCCCAATATTAATGTTTTTATTTTATCGAGTTTATAGTTTACGCGAAGGCCCAGCCTCATATCTTCCTGCCATAAAAAAACCCTGCAACAGCTCTGCTACAGGGTTTTAGTCAATATTGGCCGATTGTTTAAGCCCTAAGCTCGTGCACCGTCGACACTGCCGCGCAGTACCTTACCCGGCAACTTATCGTTGGCTGGATTGAGCTGATCGACATTATTCACTCGTAGCAGGACACCGTTAACAATGACCGCGTCGATACCACTGGCTTCTGAAATTAGACGATCGGCACCATCGGGCAAATCATTCACCCGTTGCAGGTCACCGGCACCGACGGTGTCGGCATCAAACACCACAACATCGGCGGCGAGGCCAACTTCAAGACGGCCGCGGTCGACAATATTAATCACATCGGCCACCCGTGAGGTGAGCATCCAGATGGCGTGCTCGAGTTCAATGGCACCTTTGTCGCGCACCCAATGACCCAATAAATAAGTGGCGTAGCAGGAATCACACAACTGACTGGCATGGGCACCGCCATCGGAAAGGCCGATAACAACATTAGGATCTTTCAACAGCTTCTCAACTTCGACCTCGTCATAGTTGCCGATGGGGCTGCGAATGCGCAGGCCGAAGTCACTTTCAAGCACCATATCCAGCAGCGTATCGACCGGATCCTGACCTCGTGTTTTAGCGATATCGAATAACTTTTGTTCCTTCAGTGAAGGGTCAATGGGGTAATCTGAAATCACCGTATCGTGCCAGCCACCGAGCACCACTGACTTGCCGGTCAGTACTTCGGCTTTAAAATCGGCACGGAATTTTGGATCGCCATAGATTTTTCGACGCCCGTCTAAATCAGACTCGGACACCGGCTTAAAGGTCGCCATGCTTTCAAACAGGAATGGCGCTTTCATATTCATATCAAAGCTGAGTGAGCGGGGGCTGACCTGGGGGAAAACCCGCGCACCATTGGCATTTATTTCCGCCGAGCGAGCCAGCTGTTCATTATGGTCGCCACCACCCAGAGATACGCCCTGTAACAAGGCCGTCCAGGTGACATTACAATCCGCCACTTTGGACATTTCGGCAAATTGATCGTGCAGTACATCGGTACCAATGGTCGATTGAATAATGCCCTGCTTCTCTTCGCCGATGACTTTAACGATTTCAAGAATTTCATCTTTATAATTCGCCAGTCGGCTGGGTACCGGCTTGCCGCCAGCACCGACATGAGTTGGCGCTTTCGAGGTGGCAAAACCAATCGCCCCAGCCTTGAGGGCATCGCGCACAATTTCGCGCATTTGCGTCACTTCGTCGGGCGTGGCTTCACGCTCGGTGGAGTCATCACCCATCACATAGAGCCGTGTCGGCGTGTGGCCAATCAGCGAACCGACGTTGATGCCAACACCAATTTTCTCGAGGGTTTGCATATATTCGGGGAAGGTCTCAAAGGGCCAGTCAGCGCCCAGGCCGGCGCGCATGGAATCGGCATCCATGCCCTCAACACCCTCAAGGGTGCGAATAATGGTGTCCTGATCTTCCTTTTTCACGGGAGCCACGCCAAAACCGCAATTGCCCAACAGCACTGTGGTGACGCCGTGCCAGGGTGAGATGGTCATCATCTGGTCCCACAGCACCTGGGCATCGTAATGGGTGTGGTTGTCGATAAAGCCGGGGCAGACAATTTTACCCGTAGCATCGATGGTCTTTTTGGCGCTGCCCGGGGCATCACCCACCGCCACTATTTTGCCCTCGACAACGCCGATATCACCCTTGTAGCGCGGTGTATTGGTACCGTCAACAATGGTGCCGCCACTGATTTTTAGATCGTATTCCATAACCTTCACCTTTATTTATGCAAAAAAAACCCGGTGTCAGTAAACACCGGGTTTTTTATTCACATCACAATATCAATGCTCTTAGGCCGGGATAATATCGGCCGGCAAGTTATAGCACTCAATAATGTTGTCGCGCATGATCATACGCGTCTGCTCGGGCGTCAGGCCACTGGCATGTTTTTCCAGCAGTTCCTGAGACCAGGGCCAGGTCGCATCACTGTGCGGAAAGTCATTGGCCCAAACCAGTTTCTTCGGATTCATCAGATTAGCGACTTTAAAGGCAACCCAGTCATCCTGGAAGGTCAACCAAACATGATCGTTGAGGTAGTCACTGGGCATTTTTTCCAGATCTTTACCACCACCCAGCCACAAACCATGACGCTCATAGGCGTGATCCATGCGGTAGGCATAGTGGGGCAACCAACCGGCATCGGCTTCGGCGGCAATAAACTTCAGCTTGGGGTGACGGTCAAAAATACCGCCCAATACAAACAGACCCATCACATCTTGAACACCACGGATGATATTCAGGAAGCCGTTAATCTTATTACCACGAGCTTCCAGTACTTCGTCAACCGATCCGCCTTTAGAGGTCAGGATGTGGAAAGACAGGGGCATATCGAGCTCAGTCGCACAGGCCCAAAGGTCATCGTACATGGGGTGGTCATAATCTTCGTGCTGGGGGTTACCCGGCATCATGATGCCGACGAAACCCTTCTTCTTGGCATCCTGAAGATCCAAAATCGCCTGCTCAACGGTCTCGCAGGAGGTTTGACCGAGGCCAAACAAACGGCCAGCGGGCGCATCCGAGATATAGCTCTGCAGCCACTCATTGTAGGCGTGGAAACAGGCTGTCTTGTAGGCAAAGTCGGGGTGGTTGCACAAGGCCATACCCACGGAAGGGTAGAGGATTTCGGCAACAACACCATCGCGATCCTGATCGGCAACACGGTACTGGGCCTGATAGCCACTTTTGTGCAACTGATCCAGGGTGCAACCTTCACGGCGCGAGGCCAGCTCTTCGGGGCTCAGGCCCGCTGCGGCGACCAAACCTAGGGGAATGGTTGAGTTCATGCCGGGAATGACATAAATGTCGTTGCCAGCCGCGTCGCGTTCAATGGATGGTGCTCTGTCCCGAAACTTGGGATCGATAAAATCGCTGTAGCAGTTGCCCGGCTCCACAATATGTGAATCTGCAGAAATAAGGCCAAAACCTAAACTACTCATAGTCTGTTACTCCGTTCCATGAGGTGGATATAAAAAGTTGGGGTTAGAAAACAGCTTGTACCAGGATTGAAAATCACGGATTTGACGCCAAAGAGGCGACTATCGTTACCACAGGGGCAATGATGGTTACCAGCTGTTAACCTGGTCGCATTAAGCAGGGTGTTGACATAAATTGCAAGCGCGATTTATGTCAACACTGACCCTTTCGCGATAAACAGTTCTTAAAGGTGTTAGCAGGCGACGGCACCGCCATCGACAACCATCGGGTGGCCGGTAACGAAAGAGGCCTGATCGGAGCACAGCCATACCGCCGCTTCGCCGATTTCCGTCGGCGCACCGAAGCGACCAATGGGCTCAAAGCCGAGCATCGCCGCTTCCATTTGCGGCTTGGCTTCAAACATACGCTCCAGCATGGGTGTGCGAATCACCCCCGGGCAAACAGCGTTGACGCGAATATTCTTGGTGCCGTATTCCAGCGCGGCGGTCTTGGTTAAACCCAGCACCCCGTGTTTGGCGGCAACGTAGGCACCGGCATTTTTCGAGCCCACCAGGCCGGCGATTGACGCCGTACTGACAATGGCACCGGCACTTTTCTGCTCGAGGAACTGCCGTATTTGATATTTCAGGCAGAAGAACACGCCCTTGAGATTGACGTTGTAATTGAGATCAAAGTTTTCTTCCGTGCACTCGTGAATCCGCGTCCAGTCACCTTCGACACCGGCATTATTGTAGGCGCAGTCGAGACGACCATAGGTGGCGACCACCTGTTGAATCAGGCTTTCCACCTCTGCCGCTTTGGAGACATCACAGCGCACAAATACCGCTTCGCCTCCCGCTTGCTGGATAAGTTTGACGGTCTCCTGGCCATTTTCTTCCTGCAGATCAGAGACCACAACTTTCGCGCCCTCGCGGGCAAAGATTTGTGCGGCGGCGCGGCCAATACCGCCGGCGGCACCGGTGACAACAGCAATTTTATCCTGAACGATTCCAGACATTTTATTTTCCTTTATTGGCTTAATGAAAGACTTCGACTAAAAAATTTAGGCGAGTCATTGTGGACAAGTGCCAGCAGTGGCGCAAACAGGCCGGGGTAGCATCAAATATAATTATTGGCATCTGCCGCTTACAAGCGAGCACGCCAGAGAAGATTCAAAAAGGCTTTAGAATGACTCGAATCAGGGGGGAGCGGAAATACAGGGAAACTTAGAGCGGTTCAGACCCATCACTAATACAGGTTCGGTTGCGCCCTTCATCCTTAGCCCGGTAGAGCGCTGTGTCGGCAGCGTCGATCAGCTCATTCGCATCCCCATAGGGTGGCATTGCCGCCAGCCCCACGCTGAAGGTGCAGGAAAACTCACCCTTTTTACCACGGTGTTTAATGGTGGCAAATTGTTCGCGAAGTTCGTCCATCAATTCCTGAGCCGCCGCCATGCTGGTGTCCGGCAAAATAACGGCAAACTCCTCGCCGCCATAACGACCCACCACATCGGACTGGCGCAAACGCTGGGCCAGCAGGCGCGAGACATTTTTAATCACCTCGTCGCCCACCGGGTGGCCATAACTGTCGTTAACCAACTTGAAATGGTCGAGGTCTAACATCGCAAACACCAGGCTGGTGTTATGCCGTAAGCAGCGACTAACCTCGGATTTGAGGCGGGTTTTCAGGGTCGCATGATTGAGCAAACCGCTAAGGGTATCGACCTGCATACGCGAGCGCAGTTTTCGAAAACGCCGGATGCGCGTTCTCACCGCCATGCGCAAGTGCTCGGCGCCAATGGGTTTCTTGAGGAAGTCATCGCCCCCCAACTGCAGTGCCTCCATTTGTCGACTTATGCCATCCTCCGTCGACAGGAAGACAATGGGGATGCTAATCCACTCGGTTTTCTGGCGAATCACCGCCGCTGCTTCGAGCCCCGAACACTCGGGCATGTTGACGTCCATCAGGATCAGATCGGGCTGAAACTCAGAAACCAGTGTGACCAAGCTACTCACATCGTCGACCACCACCGCATCCATCCCCGCGCCCTGTAAAATCGCCGCATAACTTTGCGCCAGCACTAGCTCATCATCGACGACCAGCACTCGGTAGGGCTCTTCATCGGTCCACAGACCCACGGCGTCGAGGCTGTTGAGTAACTCACCGAAATCGAGGGGCTTGCTCAGATAGACCTGCCCCCCGGCTCGCGCGGCCGCCAAACGGGCCGCCCAGTCATCCCGGGCAGAAATAAAGATCAGCGGTGTTTTGTCTTCAAAGCGCAGGGTATAGATACTCGCCAGGCGGGCACCGGCCAGTTCGCCCTCCGGCAAATTGAGATCGACAATCATCGCGGCGGGACAAAACTCCAGCAATGCCTGCTCCGCTGTCACCGCATCGCTAAACACTTTGACGGTAAAACCGTAACTTAATAACTGCTGTTCAATTTCACCGCCGAGGGCAAGATCATCTTCCACCAGATAGACCAACTGCCCACTGCTGGGCTCCTCCCATGCGGGCAGGGCGATGTCGCCACTCAAGTCATTGAGCTGGTTGGCGTCCTGTTCGACGACTACCGCCAGTTCGCAAATTAACGCAGCTATCACCGCCTGATCCGCCGCCGAGCAATGGCTTGAATCGTCGCAGAGTGAAAGCTTTGCCTCCAGCTGTTTCGCCACCTCGCTCAGCGCGGTATAACCAAAGGTGCCACCGGAACCCGCCAGACTATGCACGGTATGGCTTAGTTCTCTCAATGCTTTCTCAGCTTCGCTAGCAATAAGGGCGCTAGCGCTCAAATCCACGTCTTGATAACGCCCCCACACACGCTTAATCCGCGCCAGTTTGTCTGGCAATTGCGCTACATAGCGAAGCCTCAAAGCATTGAGCTTTTCAAGTTTTATCTGCTGCTGATTTTTCGGCAACGGATTATTAGACATGATCAGGGGCCAGTAACTCGCGAATTTTCCCGGGCAGGGCCATGGGGTCGAAGGGTTTGGCAATCACCGCTAATGCCCCGAGGGCCAAAAAGGTCGCCACTTCGGCCGGCTGTACCTTGGCCGTTAAAAAAGCCACCGGGGTGGTCGCCATCTGCGGCAGTGTGCGCAACTGTTTTAAGGTGCTGGGACCATCCAGCCCCGGCATCATCACGTCGAGCAGAATCAAATCGGGAGTAAACGCCAGTACTTGATCCAGAGCCTCCTGTCCGCCGGCACAAAACAAGAGTTCAAAGCCTTCATCTTCAAGGGCGAATTCGGCCACTTCGCGAATATCGGCTTCGTCTTCGACATACATGATTCTCGGTTGACTGCCCGTCATAGCTCAACCGCCCGGTGACTCAGCACTCGCCTGACCGTCATTAGCAATTGCTCATTACTGACCGTCGCCTTGGTTAAAGCCGCGTCGACATGCCCAGCCAGGCAGGCATCGGGTTCTCGGCCCGAAAAAACCACAACTGGCACTTTTTCTGCCAGTGAAGTCAGCAGCTCTACGCCTTCACCATCGGGCAGGATTAAATCGAGAATCACCAGATCAAAGTCTTTCTCGTCGAGATAGCTTCGGGCACGTTCGAGGGTCGTCGCATAATGATACTCACCAACACCCGCCACCAGTTCACCCACTACTTGAATTACATCCAGGTCGTCTTCAACGTGCAAAATGCGGTACTCCGCATCACCTTGCAGGGCGTGGAGTAGTGCCTGAGAAAGCCGCTCTTCATCGATGGGCTTTTGCAGCCAGTCGATAACCGCCAGCCCTTTGCCGGTGTTGGCACTGGTACCGATATTGGCCGACACCACGATCACCGGCAGGCCACTAGTCGCAGGGTCGGCGCGCAAATCGCGCAACAAACTGATGCCATCGGTATCGGGCAAGGTTAAATCCAGTAGCATCAACTGATAGTGATTCTTCGCCAGCAGGGTCTTGGCGGCAGCCCCGGTTGTGGCGGTGTCGCTGCTCAGGCCCTGGTCTTCCAGCAGATTCGAGAGAATATAGGCGACGTCCAGATTGTCTTCGCAAATTAAAACCTGGGACTTGTCGCTGTTGGTTTGCGAAAGGACAACATCCTGCCACTGGGGCAGGTCAACGTAAAAATCACTTCCAACATCGAGCTCGCTGTCAAAGCCAATGTGACCCGAGTGATGCTCGACAATCGCCTTACTCACCGCCAGCCCCAGGCCGGTGCCGCCCTGCTGGCGGGTATCGGAGGCATCGGCCTGAGAAAAGCGGGTGAAAATTTTCGCCTGAAACGCCTCGGATATGCCCGAACCCTTGTCCTTCACCGCCACCCGTAGACAATTCCCAAGGCTGACAATTTCAATCGTAACGGTAGCCTCAGGGGGGGAAAACTTGACGGCGTTGGAGAGTAAATTGGCAAACACCTGGAGTAGGCGATGCTCATCGGCGAGGACGAAGGAGCGCTCCGCAGCCAAAGGTATTAGGGCCAGATGCACGCTGTATTTATTGGCATAGCTTTCGTTTTCAATCAGTGCGCGATGGGCAACGGCATTGATGTCGATAACACGCATATCAAAGCGCATTTCGCCGGCTTCAATTTTTTCAAGGTCGAGAATATCGTTAATCAAAAAGGTCAGGCGCTCGCTGTTGCGATTCGCTGTTTCGAGCATTTTCCGTGCTTTCGGCGACAGTGAAGCCGCCTCTTTGCCGAGCACAAGACCCAGGGCTCCCCGTATTGAGGTCAGGGGGGTGCGCAGCTCATGGCTCACCGTTGAAATAAATTGATTCTTGAGATTTTCGACCCTTTTGCGCTCGGTGACATCGCGCACAATGGCGGTAAACAATCGCTCACCTTCAATGTGCAATTCGCTGACAGCAATTTCTAAGGGGAAGACCTCGCCCTCTTTGCGGCAACCTTCAACTTCTCGGTAGGGATTGGCCAGCTCATTGCTGGATGCCTCTATTAAGATGCTTTCATCCAGGGGGGAGCTTAACAACAGTTGCAGCGACTGCCCCAACAGCTCGTCGGCACCATAGGTAAAGATTTTTGTCACCGCAATATTGATGGATTCAATCACCCCCGCTTCATTGACGGTGATGATGCCATCAACCACATTGTCAACGATGCAGCGCATACGCTCGGCTTTAGCCGCCAGGTCAGCCTCGATCAGACAGGTGGTGATCTCATTACCCGCCCATTCGGCGAACAACTGGACAACGGCCTGGTCTCCCGGAGTGAACGGCGAGCTTGCGGGTTGCGGCGAAGAAAAACACAGGGTGCCGTAAGCACTACCGCCAACCGACACCTGCGCACCCAGGTAACAACCCTTGCTGGGCAAGAAGGTATCGGGTACGCAGTCCGACGTAAAAGCAGCGATATCTTCGACGGCGAGAGTTTGACCCTGTCCCCACACGCGACCACAAAACCCCGGGCCCAAGGGGCACTTCTCTCCTTTGGCGGGGGTGCTGTCCCGACTAACAACATATTCTAGCTGACAGATTTCACCATCAATTCGCGCAATCAAGCCAATGGGCATGGCAAAACGTTCAACACCTATGCTTAAACCCGCGAGTAATTTTTTTTCCAGATTTAACTCACGGCGCGAGGCAAGCGCATAAAGCGCCACCACAGCTTTTGAATTTTTCTCCGTATTTTCAGTAGCTTGTTTAATGCCCCGCAGCAGATGTTCCGTATCAGACTGGCCTTTTTCAGTCTGTTCAGCCATATCAGTTGCCCACTCACCGATGTTTATTGATCACCACTAGTTAGTACTAATTGTTATTTACTAATTGTAGTCGAGTATTCACAGCTCAGCTCTCACCAGGCTCCAAACAATGCGCTGCCATCAACAGACAGAGGTATTACCCCGGTGAATGCGATACAGCAGAGCTCGTCGAGATCAAGCATCGAAAAAGCTGTCATTGGCTGATTTCGACGCCGCACATTACTGTTATTTTTGGCTAAATATCGATCCAGGTACTCTACCAGGCCCCACTATAAGAGGAGATTGAAAAACTCCCATTGACCACCGGCAGGTAAGCCAGGAGCTGTTTATCAAGCCGGCTCGATACTGCTCAGAGAGACCCTGTCACGCCCCTCCGCCTTGGCGGCATAACAAGCTTTATCGGCTTGCTGTAGGACACTCTTTGAAGTCTCGACCCCCGGCACGAAGCTCACCACGCCGATACTGACGCCAAAAATAAAATCGACGCCGCCACTGGCAAAGCGATAATTGGCCACAAAGGTGCGCATGGTCTCGCAAATCCCCAGGGCATTATCAATATCACAGGCCGCCAACAACAGGCCAAATTCATCGCCACCAAAGCGCGCCAGGGTATCCGCGGTGCGCAGCAGCTGACTCAGACCATCGGCAATCTCTTTCAAGACCTGATCCCCGGCCTGATGGCCGGCACTGTCATTTACGACCTTGAAAAAATCGAGATCGAGAAAACACAGCACGTGCCGCTCATCTTTGCTGGCAAAACTACTATTGAGACCGGCCAGACGCCTCTCAAATTCGCGTCTATTGACCAGGCCTGTCAAGGGGTCATGGCTGGCCTCGTAGGTCAGCTTTTCGGTGATTTGATATTGCAGGGTAACATCGCGAATAAATACCGCCATGCCCATAGATTCGTGCTCATCGTCGGCAAAGGGTACCAGCGTAACCTCGGCATTGATGGGTGCCTGCGATGTGGAACGCAGGTAAATTTCGTGGGTTTTATGGGGCGTGTGGCCGGTGGCGATAAAGTCCTTTATATCCTCCACCAAAGAAAGCTTATCGCTATTTTCATGGGGTAGGAGGTCGAGAATATTCCTTCCCAGGCACTCCAGTAATTCGATACCCAGCAGCTGCTCACAGGCCGGATTGGCCAAAACCACACGCCCATCGCCATCAATATTGAACACCGCGTCCTTGATCGAATTCAGCGTCACATCAACTCTCTGCTTTTCAAAAAATAGATGCTGGGAAGTAATTGCATGTTCGTCCAGCTCCCTCTTTAAATCGAGGGTGCGATCGCTGATTTGCTGTTCTAGGTTATGCTGATACTCCTCAATCTTTCGCTGGTAGGCCAAGCGCGACCTGTGGGCACTGTTATACGCGTCAATGACAAGAGCCAATTCATCGCGACTTTCGCCGGAAGCCACTGGTTGATGTTCGAGCTTATTTTCAACGCCACGAATATCTGCCAGTAAGAAATTCAAACGCGTGCCAATAAAAACCTGGTAGGCGGAGCGCGTGGTCAGCAATACGACGAGAGTGATAAGTCCCAATAAAATTAGCGCCATACTCAGGTCGGTGATTAGTAAGGTGTAAATTCGCTGGGGGCTCAAACGCAGTTCCAGTTCACCGGTAAGCAAGGTGCCACCGGCACCACTGTGGCGAATACTTTCTCTCTTGAGAAAATTCAAACCGCTGAGGGGTGCTAAAGCCGCCTGTCGCGTCTGCAAAGTCAATGCTTGCCCTTCATCGCCATAGGCATCGACGACCCGGTATCGCTGATCGCGAACCACAAAGGCTTCGACATCGGCATCAACCATCAGTCCGGCGGTGATCAAACGAACCGCATCTTCATCACCCGCACTCAAGGGCGCAGACAAGAGCAGGGCATAGGTCTGAGAGAGCTCAAACAGCTTGTCTTCCATTGCCTGCTTTTCATCCAGAAAGCGCAGGTATTCAAAACCCGATATAGAAAAAAACATCAACACGGCGCTAGCGATAATAGCCCGGCGAGCCAACTTGAAGAACAATTTGTCGGTGTACGTAAAGATAGCTATAAGCCTGCCCAGAGAGGAGGGGGTACTATAATTATTATCGATTAAAACCTGTTTACGGTGACGTACCTGTCGCCAGCCAAAGCTGATCCGCAGTGCTGATATTGCGATTTTTGTCGTGCTGCCAGATTTTTTTGGTGGCTCTGTTTAACAATAAGTAGAGGCGCCCGGCGACGATGTCATAGACCTCGGGGTCAATCGACAACTGCTTGCCCATGGTAATGCCATAGGCACAATAGCCCCCGTAGGCGGGAAGAAAGCGCTGTGGATCAGACTCAAACGACTCGAGATGAGCGGCCGTGCTAAAAAGGTAGGTCGCTCCCCGGTAGTGTGAGGAGAATTTTGTATTCCCCGGTTCGGCTTGCGCCTCAAAGTAACTCAGCAGATCGTATCCCGAGACGGCAACATTATCGGCACCAAGATTCACTCTGCCAGCCGCACTCACCTGAAGCCAGGAGAGAGTAAGGGGGATCAGCAGCCAGAATGCACTACGCGGATGCCAACAATTTCGCCAGACACTAACCATCGATCCCCAATCCCAACACGGTGAATTTACAACTCCCCATTTTTACTTATTAGCAGCCACCTGTAAATGCCATTACTGAGCGAAACTACCCCCATCCACCGACATCGGGTGACCGGTGACAAAAGAGGCCTGATCTGAGCACAGCCACACCGCCGCCTCGGCAATTTCTGAGGGCTTTCCCAGGCGCCCTACGGGCTCCATTTTGCGCATCATTTCGTAGCCCTTTTCCGAACCCTTGACGATGCGATTGAGCATCGGCGTTTCGATGGCCCCGGGGCACACCGCGTTGACACGAATATCCTTTTTCGCGAATTCCAATGCCGCCGACTTGGTCATACCAATCACTCCGTGCTTGGCGGCGACATAGGCATTACCCCGGGGCACACCCACCAAACCAGCCAATGAAGAGGTATTAACAATCGCCCCTGGCGAACCCTGGCGCAGAAACTGTTCAATTTCATATTTCATACACCACCAGACACCCTTCAGATTGACGGCGATATTCAAATCAAAGTTCTCTTCGGTACAGGTAATGGTCGTGGCCTGGGTATCACCCTCTACACCCGCGTTGTTAAAAGCCGCGTCGAGCTGGCCATAGGTATCAACCGCACCCTTAATTAATGCCTCAACCTCGGGGCCTTTTGACACATCACATTTGATGAAGCTCGCCTCACCCCCGGCACCCTTAACCAGAGCAACCGTTTCATCGCCACCGCCCACATTGATATCCGACACCACCACCTTTGCCCCTTCGCGGGCAAAAATTAAGGCTGCTTCACGACCAATACCTGAACCTGCACCGGTAATAACGACCACTTTGTCCTGCATTTTTCCACTCATAACGTAGACCTGTTTTTTAATGATTAAATGTTGTGCCGGCCACGCTAAACACCGCTCGCAGGCCTGTCAACAGAGGCCTTTTTTGTACTCATGGGTAACAATGGCAAATATTGCCATTGCCTAGCCCCAGCGCTCACGGTATCTTTCCTTCCCAGCCTGGTAACAAGCACGCCAGGCCCCAGGACAACAACGGAGAAAAACTGTGAGCATTTCTGAATTAGACGACGACCTACTGTACGAGAAGAAAGGCAAGCTGGCCTATATGACCTTTAATCGCCCGACGGAGATGAACTCCATCACCCCCAAAATGCTCGCGGAAATCGATCTGATCGCCGACGATTTTAATAATGACAATGACCTGCAAGTACTTATTGTCACCGGTGCCGGTGAGCAGTCTTTCTGCGCGGGCGCCGATTTGAAAAAAACCATCACCCAGATGACCGAAAAAGTCGACAAGGGTGAGCGCTTTATGAAGGACCCGAGCAAGCGCTTCTTTCACGGTGTCTTCAAGCCCATCATCGCCGCCGTCAATGGCTTTTGTCTGGCCGGCGGTACGGAAATTTTGCAGGGCATGGATATTCGCGTCGCCGCAGAACACGCTCGTTTCGGCCTGCCCGAAGTGCACTGGGGCATTATTCCCGGCGGTGGCTCCCACGTGCGCCTGCCTCGACAAATACCCTACTGCCATGCGATGGATATTCTGCTCACCGGTCGTCAGATTACCGCCGAAGAAGCCCTGCATTTCGGTTTGATTAATAAAGTCGTACCCGCCGATCAGGTCATGGCCGAGTGTGAAAAATACGCCGAAATGATTTGTGCCAACGGCCCACTGGCCGTACAGGCCGCCAAAGAGGCCGCCATCAGCACCTACAATATGGGCTGGAGTGAAGCCTTTTCAACGGAAGCGGTGATTGCCGAGCGCATCTTCAAAACGGAAGATGCCGTCGAAGGGCCCAAAGCCTTTGCCGAGAAACGTCATCCTGTGTATCACGGCAAATAACGGATAGAACACGGGGAATAGCCCCATTATCACCGCTTCTAAAAACCGCCTGCAATAAGGCAGGCGGTCTTCCACAACCCTGCGCTAACGAGAATCACCATGCCAACCACCGTCAATATTATTATAAGATTTCTTTCTCCCCTACTGCTGTTTATGGTTTTCAATCACGCTCATGCCAGTGAAACCTACCCCATTCATCTGAAGAAAACCCTCAATGGTGCCAAGGTTCTTGCCGAGGCCAATAAGGTCAACGCACCGGGCTCAATGGTCATTCTTAAGCTCAACAATTTTGATAAGCGTGAGGTTAGGTGTAAGGCCAGTTTTGATCCGCGCATCGAACAAGTGAAATCTTTCACCAGACAGCTCGAGCCCAACACCAGCCTTTCCATTCGATATACAACGGCAAGAACACCCAATAAACTGAATATCAAACTGGTCTGCAAACCCACCGGCGATCAACTGGCAACAGACACCGAGGTGCCGGCAGCAACAGAAAAGGAAATGTCGAACAAAGACACTTTTACGATCTCCAAGCCTTAGGCCTCTGCCCCGTTTAGAAACCAGATAGGGGCCTGTGCCACAGGCCTTAAAGTCTCCCAGCATTATCTGCCAATGAGACAGATAAGCTTAAACCATCAACCCGCAGCGAGAATAAACATGTCGAAAAAATCAGCCTCAAAAAATCTAGCGTCCATCCCCAAGCTTGGCCTACCGCTATTACTTGCCATCACCGCCAACAGCGCCTTAGCCATGCCGGCCTACCCCATTGATGTCAATAAAGAACTGCATGGTACGAAGATTGTTGTCGAAACCTCTAAACTTGACGTCGCTGGCTCAACCACCATCCTCAGCTTATCGAATGCCGGTGATGCCACTGTCGAGTGCCATGCCACCTTTGACCCTCGCCTCGAGGAGAAAAAAACCTTCACCCGGCTGATCAAAGCCAGTGCCGATGTTTCACTGACTTTCTCGACCAGTTTGCCGCCCACGCGCCTCAATATCGATTTGAACTGCCAGCCCCTCGAGAGCTAGCAGGCGCTGAGTCAGCCGTCGAAAGGAGTCGATTTAAGACGTAGAATCTCAGTCCTTAGCTCTGGCAGACCTTAGCTCGTCTGGCAGCTAAGCGTTAAACCACAACTCGCAGTAAATATTTTTTCGAGGTAAATCAGCCCATCGATTAACAACAAAACCAACAATAAGAGACAAGACAATGAGTAATAACAAACAACATGCCATTGATCTATCAACACTCAATTTTGACCCGGATACCCTGCGTGATAAATACCGGACCGAGCGGGACAAACGCATTCGCAGCGATGGTCTCGACCAATACCAGCAACCCACCGGCGATTTCACCGGCTATGTTGACGACCCCTATGTTGAACCCGGTTTTACTCGCGAAGCACTCACCGATGAGGTTGAAGTGGCGATTATTGGCGGCGGTTTCGGCGGACTTTTAAGCGGCGTGCGCCTGCGCGAAGCCGGCGTTAAAGACATTCGCATTATCGAAAAAGCCGGCGACTTCGGCGGCACCTGGTACTGGAATCGCTACCCCGGTGCCCAGTGTGACGTGGAATCCTATATTTACTTTCCACTGCTCGAAGAGCTCAACTATATTCCCTCTAAGAAATATTCATTCGCGCCGGAAATTTTGGCCCACAGTAAAGCCATCGCCGATAAATACCAGCTGTACGATAACGCTTGCCTGCAAACGGAAGTCACCGAAATTCGCTGGGATGAAAGCATCTCGCGCTGGATTATTTCGACCAATCACGGCGATGAAATGAAGGCCCACTATGTGGCAATGGCCAACGGTCTGTTAAGCCGACCCAAGTTGCCGGGCATACCGGGCATCGACACCTTTAAAGGTCACACCTTCCACACCAGCCGTTGGGATTACGACTATACCGGGGGCAGTGCGGAGGGCGAACTGAGTGGCCTGAAGGACAAGCGCGTGGGCATTATTGGCACCGGTGCGACAGCGGTGCAGTGTATTCCCCACCTCGGGGCAGCTGCCAAAGAACTTTTTGTTTTCCAGCGCACGCCCTCTTCGATCGATGTGCGCAATAACGCCACCACCGATGAGAATTGGGCCAAGACCCTGCAGCCCGGCTGGCATCAAAAACGCATGGACAACTTTAATATTATTGCCACCGGTGGCCAGCAGGATGAAGATCTGGTGAGCGATGGCTGGACCGATATTTTCCGCAACCTGCAAACCATACTGTCGGCGGCCGGAAACAGTGCCGATATGTCACCCCAAGAGCAGGAACTGGCCATGGAGATCGCCGACTTCCAAAAAATGGAAGGCATCAGAGAGCGCGCCAGTAACATTGTTAAAGATCAGGACACGGCCGAAAAACTGAAGCCCTATTATCGGCAATTCTGTAAGCGCCCCGGCTTCCACGATGAGTACCTCGATACCTTTAACCGCGACAGCGTGACGCTGGTCGACACGCTGGGCCAGGGTGTTGAGCGGGTCACCGAAAAAGGCGTCATCGTCGACGGCAAAGAATATGAGTTGGACTGTTTGATTTTCGCCACCGGTTTTGAAGTCGGCACCAATTACACCAGCCAGTCAGGCTATGACGTGATCGGCAAGGGTGAAACCGCCCTCAGTAAAAAGTGGGCCAATAGTCTCTCGACCTTTCATGGCATGCACAGCCACAACTTCCCCAACTGCTACTTTATCGGCTTCACCCAAACCGGCTATACCGCCAATGTGCCCCACACCCTGAATGAGCAGGCCAAGAACATCGCCTATGTCATTCAATACGGTCTCGATCATAAAGCGACCAGTATTGAGGCCTCGGCCGAGGCCGAAGCGGAGTGGGTCGCCACAATTAATCGGCTCGCCGGCATGGGCGAAAAATTCTACGCCGAATGCACGCCGGGTTATTACAACAATGAGGGTAAGGGCAATGGCGGCAATGGCTTTCTCGCCGGGCAATACGGTGGCGGGCCGGTCGAGTTCTTTAAGATTCTCGACGACTGGCGCGCTGCAGGGGGTTTAGTGGGGCTTGAAATCAGCTAGATCTTATCGCGAGTTGACACACAAAAGCGGGGGCGTAAAAACCCCTTTTTTTTACACTGTTTTATCATTCAGTCAGAGGGCGTCAACTTTTCGACGGCCTTTTCTGTCGACAAATAGACCCGCTCTTCGCCGAGCCGATCGTAAAGTTTGGTACCACAGAGCCTGTCCAGCACCGGCCCTTTGACCTCGGCCAGATGCAAACGCACCCCGGATGATGAGAGCTCTTCCTCTATGGTTTCCAGCATTTCGAGGCCACTGGTATCGACATAGGCGACACCGGAAAAAATCAGCACCACATCGGTAATTTCACTGTCGAGCACCAGGTTGTGCAGCTCGGTTTCTACGCGGGGTGTATTGGCAAAATAGATATTTTCATCAATCCTGACCAGTAACAACTGTGGCCATGTCTCCACCTTATGACGGTGAATATTACGGTAGTGTTCAGTGCCGGCAATACGGCCAACCACGGCAATGTGGGGCCTACTAGTGCGGTATAAAAACAAGATCAGCGCAAGGCCAACCCCGAGCATTAAACCGTGTTCAATACCGAAGGCGAGCACCCCCACCAGGGTCGCGCCCTGAGCGATGCCATCACCCTTGTCATAGGACCAGGTGTGCTTTAGGCCTTTAATATCAATCAATTGCCACACCGCAACCACGATGATGGCCGAGAGTACGGCTTTGGGCAGATTTTCCAGTAAATCGGTAAAGAGAAAGGCCGCAAGGCCAACCAGTGAGGCCGTGACAATGGCCGCCATCTGAGTACGCGCTCCGGCGTCAAAATTCACCATGGAGCGGGAAAAGCCACCGGCAACCGGCATGGTGCCCGCACAAGCGGCCGCTACATTGGCGAGACCCAGTGCTCTAAATTCCTGGTCGGGATCTATTTTCTGACGGCGCCGAAAGGCCAGTACTTTGGCCACGGAAATACTTTCAACATAGGCAATAACCGCAATCATACCCGCTGCAGGGAGCAATTCGACCCAGCCCTCTGTCTTTAAAAAATCGAGGCTCGGCATCGGCAGCCCCTGTGGCACCAGGCCCACTACTGCGATATCAAAACGCACCTGAGCATCCATCAGCCAGGACAGTAATATGGTAGAAATAACCACAAAGAGAGGAGCTGTGCGACCCAGTATCACCGCACTTTGTTGCTTCATACCCAGCTTTGTCAGCAACGCAACCAAAGGCTGGCGAGCCAGAATTAACAATACGACGGCAGCACTACCAAATAGCGCTGCCGCTAAATTATAGGTATGGATATTGTCGATCAGGGTTTGCAGTAATACTGCGAAGCTGACACCCCGAGGCACGCTAATACCCGTTAACGCCGCCAGTTGCGTACCGACGATGAATATAGCGGCACCCGTGGTAAAACCCGTCAATACCGGATGGCTAATAAAGTTAGTCAACCAACCGAGGCGTAGAAAGCCCATGCCCAGCATAATAAACCCGGTCAGCGCAGAAAGAATTAAGGCACCCGTTAGGTATTTATCGGGGTCGCCCCCCGCGTAGGGTACGAGCGCTGCGGCCACCATTACGGCAGCCACCGCCACCGGACCCACGGCCAGTGCTCGACTAGTGCCCGTAAACGCATAAATAATCGGCGGTAAAACGCTGGCGTACAAACCGACTTCGGGGGGCAGGCCAGCCAGTAAACTATAAGCCAGCGCCTGAGGTATTAAGAGAATGGCCGTAATCGTGCCCGCGAGAAGATCCTGACTCAACTCTGTTTTGTCAGTCTTTTTAATATCATCGAGCAGGGGCAAAAAGCGCGCATAGGCAGGTTTTTTACTAGAAAGCTTTTGAGTCATGCCAGAAACCCCCGGTGGTTTATATTAGTGTCTTATTATATATAACCCTAAAGACTATAGATATTCAATTATCTTATATAGGAAGTGCTTAGCCTAATCTCCTACATATTCCGCCTGTATTTTTAACAGACAAGCCTCAAGCCAGAACGATATGATACCTGTCTTATTAGATCTGAGAGTAAGAGCACGCTAATGACCGACCTCACTAATATTGTTGCCGACCTCCGCGCCGAAGGCGACGAACTCTACCAGCTCCTGCTGACACTAGACGAGGCCGACTGGTCCCGCGCCACCGCCTTCAAGTCCTGGACCATCAACGATGTTGTCGCCCATCTCTACTTTGGTGACTATCTGGGCGTCACCTCTCACAAAGATGGGCAAGCCTTCAAACGTTTTATGGCTGAAGTACAGGGCTCCGGGCAGACACTAGCGACATTTACCCGAGAGTGGCTCAACAACCTCAGTGGCCGCGAAATGTTAGAGCGCTGGCGAGGGCTGTTTATTGAAATGTGCGACTTGTTTGCCACCAGCGACCCCAAATTACGTCTCACCTGGGCGGGCCCCGATATGGGCATACAGATGTTCGCGACGGCTCGCTTAATGGAGACCTGGGCCCACAGCTGGGCGATTTACGACCTGCTTGGCGCACCCTATCCACAAAGCGACCGCATCAAACACATTGCAACCATCGGCGTGAAAACCTATCAGTGGACCTTCGTTAACCGCAGCTTAACGCCTCCGGGGCCAGCCCCTCACATTAGCCTGCAAGCTCCCTCGGGAGAGACCTGGGAGTGGAATACAGAGCAAGGTGACAATAAGATTAGTGGCGCAGCCGTGGAGTTTTGTCAGGTTGTGACGCAGGTGCGCAACATCGCCGATACTGAGCTAATACTGACTGGAGAGTCGGCGCAACAATGGATGGCCATCGCCCAGTGTTTTGCGGGACCCGCGGAAGAACCGCCCGTCAAAGGGCTTAGGGCACCCTCGAAAGAAATCTAAGAAAAGCAGAGCTTAATAAAGTCAGTCGAAAACAACTGCTTTATAAGGACACCAGAAAAGTCGCGGCAGCAGAAACTGCCGCAAATTCGAACTATTTTCCGCCCTGATAGGTATTCGCTGAACAACCCAGACAGCGTACAAAAGTTGCCTTTGCTGGCCCAACGACCAAAACTTGTGTCGTCTCTTCAACATTGCCCCCCAGCGCAGAAAAAGGCAGGGCAACCAACCAAATAGCAGAGCCAACAATCGTCGTTGCCAGTAACACCGGCCGACCGATAAGTAAATCCGCTGCCATATCAATGCCGCTGGGCCCGTGTGGGTCTGCTTCATAGCTCCAGGCTGGCTGGCAAATAAATAAGGCTGCAGCTATTGCCAGGGCACGTAATACCTTCATATTTTTAATTGTTTCCAGTGTCACAATCAGCTCCTCCAGGGGCTTTGCACGCGAGGGGAAATTCGCCTGCTATATTATATGTCCATTATCCTGCCATATCCGCATTCAGCTGTACTAACAACTGAAGTCTAAAGCAAGTTGAACACCAGTATAGGGCTAGACCCTGTGAAAACAAACAGCGCTAGTACTGGCCTGTGACGAAGATCAACTTCGAAAAAACCAACAGATCATCACACTGAAACAAGCGCTGACGACACGCCCTAGTTGACGTGCACGTCAATACAAGCCACCCTTGTATGATGATGACACTCGATGAAATTCGCGACGCCCTTGGCACTCGCCAGCATAAACCCGCCAAATTTAAAGCCACCTCCCGCCAGGCATCGGTGGCAATGATTCTCTGCGGGGCAGGTGTTGATCTGGAGGTCTGTTTTATTCGCCGCGCCGAGCGCGTGGGTGACCCCTGGTCGGGGCAGGTGGCCTTCCCGGGTGGCAAGGCCGACAATGGCGACTGGGATGCTCACGCCGTTGCCGAAAGAGAGACCCACGAAGAGGTGGGGCTCAAACTCAATGCCAGCCATCGCATCGGGCCCCTGCCCACGAGGCAGGTTTCAACCCGGAATATGGTCCTCTCCCCCTTTATGTACCACATTGAAGCCCACGAAAAAGAGTCGGTGTTTGCTCGCGAACCGGACGAAGTCGCCCATGTTTTCTGGGTGCCCATGCGTCATCTCTTTAGGCAGAGTTCTGCCACGGAGCTGGAGTACCCAACGATTGGCTCAGGGATGACTTACCCCGGCATTCGCTATAAAGAGGATGTGATATGGGGTTTAACCCTGAGCGTTCTGGAAAGCTTTGCGCAAATTATGCGGCGTGAACTGCCTGTTTAAGAGCGCGAAAATTGCTTAATAAGAACCATAAAAAAAGGCCGCAATTGCGGCCTTTTTTTATGCGTTGCCCGTTATGGATACGGGCCTATATTAGAGATCCCTTCTAGGCAGTTTTCAGCGTAAAGCCTTCATAGCCCTTGGAAACAACCTCTTCGCACTCTTCACGGTAGGTTTTAGTGCCGGCCAAATAAGGCATAAAGCCCCTTGGCTTACCTTCAACATTGGTACCCAGGTACCATGAGTTACAGGTCGGTGCCGTCATCATGGAACCCTCGGCCGCCTTGTTGACGTGCTCAACCCAGGCGTCCTGAGCTTCCAGCTCTGGCTCAATGGTTTTGACATTGTTTTCTATCAAGTGGGCAATGCAGTTATCGATCCACTCCACATGCTGCTCAATAGAGTGCAGCACATTACTCACCACCGAGGGACTACCGGGGCCGGTGACAGTAAAGAAGTTGGGGAAGCCAACGCTCTGCAAACCCATGTACATACGCGGCCCGTCTTTCCAGGTATCGGATAAGAGCACATCATCGCGACCGCGAATATTCAGGCGTTTGATGGTGCCCGTCATGGCATCGAAACCGGTAGCGTAAACCAGCACATCGAATTCGTATTCGCCATTCTGAGTTTTCAGGCCAGTCGCGGTAACTTCTTCTACGCCGTTATCACGTAGATCGACGATGGAGACATTGTCCTGCTTAAACGCTGAATAGTATTCGGTATCAATGACCGGACGCTTGCAGTGCAGGGGGTAGTTTTTCGGTGACAGGGCATCGGCTTTTTGCTCATCGCCGAGGTACTCCGCCAAAAACTCGCGGTACAAGGTACAGGCAATTTCATTGGCTTCGGCATTGTAGTAAGTGTCGACATACAGGGTCAGTACATTGATACCAAAGTCTTTGATTTCCTGCTTGCGCTGCTCAGGGGTAATATCCATCAGCTTCTTGCTGGGCCGGGGCGTTGGTGCTGCGCTGGGATCTTTGGCCTTTTTCGGGCCACGGTAGTTACAAATACCCATTTCGTTATTGCGCTGCTGCTCGCGGATGTCATCGTAGTCGACCTTGGCCTGGGCCAGGAAGTCGGGATTCATCGGCGCATTCTTGGCCGGGAATGTATAGACCGGGCTGCGCTGGAAGGCGATTAACTCTTTAGCCTGCTTGGCGATCTGGGGGATAGCCTGCACGCCCGAAGAACCACAACCAATAATTGCTACGCGCTTACCAGTCAGATCAACACCTTCGCGAGGCCATTGCGCCGTGTGGTAGATATCGCCTTTAAATGATTCCGCATTTTTAAAGCCCGGGTAGTTGGGCTCATTCAGGCAACCAGTGGCCAAAATGCAGTATTTCGCTTTATAGACATCGCCCTGATCGGTGGTTACCGTCCAGATGTTTGCCGCTTCGTCGTAAATAGCGTCCTTCACCTTGGTATTGAATTTGATATCTTTACGCAGGTCAAAACGGTCTGCCGTATGGTTCAGGTATTGCTCAATTTCGGGCTGGCCGGCCATCACTTCGGACCAGTCCCACTCCTGCTGTAACTCATCAGAGAAGGAAAAAGAGTATTCAATAATGGGGAGATCGGCACGACAACCGGGATAGCGGTTCCAGTACCAGGCACCACCAACGCCGGAACCGGCTTCGATGGTCTGAATCTTCATGCCACGGTCATTCAAACGCTTGGTCATGTACAACCCGGCCATGCCCGCGCCGACAACAACGGCATCGAGCTCTATTACTTGTGAATCACTCATAGTTTTCCCTCGTCATAATATTAATGGGTGTGGATAAATCGCTACATCAGTCGATGCAGGACGTATTTTCCCCGATAAAAGCCCAGGCTTTCACCAGTTAGATGACTAGCATCTAGAAGTCAGTAGCACAGCCTAGCCGACCTTATCCGATCAGGTGAATGATCGAGCTCAAACAAGACTGTAACTTAGGACAAAACGGCGTCAAGTATAGAAGACATTGGCTAAAAACCCAATATTAAGTGACGCAACACGCCTGGAGCCGACAAGGTGTCGCCCAACCTGCCCTTACATTCTGACAAGACGACGCGGAGAGCAAAAGCCCAGTACCCCGGGCACAAAAAAGCCAGCACCCATGGATGCTGGCTTTTTTGTGTCAATGGTTCGAGCGTTTTACAGGCTAGACAGAACGTTCTCTGCAGAGCTAACGGCAAAGGCACCACCCTCTTCGATAAAGGCCTGAGTCACGGTGTTGTCATCAATCACCAGTGCAAAACGGCTACCGCGCACGCCGAGCCCACGGTCAGACAAGTCCAGCTCAAGGCCCAGGGCTTTACTATAAACGCCGCTGCCATCGGCCAGCATGGCGACCTTACCTTCGGCAGCATTCTGCTTGCCCCAGGCGTCCATCACAAACACATCGTTCACCGCCATGCAGGCGATAAGATCAACACCCTTGGCTTTTAGCGCAGCGGCTTGCTCGATAAAGCCCGGCAGGTGCTCTTTGGAGCAAGTGGGGGTAAACGCACCGGGAACGGAAAACAGCACCACCTTCTTACCCGCGAAAAGGTCCTGAACACTATCAGAGCCGGGGCCATCGGCGTTCATGACGGTAAAGCGGCCTTCGGGTAATTTATCACCTACTTGAATTGCCATCGTTCTCTCCTTTTAATCTATTTTTCTGAGTTATTTGGACTTCTGTCGAAAGGATTATGGCATTGCCCCTCTACAGAGTCACTGATAATTACTATCATTAAAGCCCCTGTATTTGAGGGGCTAAGCCTGCCTTAATTGAGGCCCTGACGCTCACCAGCGAGCACTCACGATAAGACGAGCCAGCCCATGACCGAGCAAACGATACAACAACAATTCGCGGGCTTTATACAAGAGAACGAGCTCCCCGCGAACTTCATCGACACCATCAACGACTACTACCTGCCCCTAGCCCAATGGATAAACAGGCAGCGCACTCAAGACCGCACCTGGATTATTGGCCTCAACGGCGCCCAGGGCACGGGTAAATCGACCTTGAGCACGGTGCTAAAAATCATCCTCGAAGGGGATTACACCTGTAGTACCGCCATTATTTCTCTCGACGACCTCTACTTTCCACGGGCCGATCGCAAGGTCTTAGCAGGAACTATTCACCCCCTGCTGCAAACTCGCGGCGTACCCGGCACTCACGACACCGAGCTGGGCAGACAGCTGCTGGATGCACTCTGCAGCCTGAAAGATAATCAACCTTTGAAGCTGCCTCGCTTTGACAAGGCCAGTGATGATCGCCTGCCCGAGATAAACTGGGAAACATTCAACGGTCCTGCTCAGGTGCTTATTTTCGAGGGCTGGTGCGTTGGCTCTACAGCCAGCCCGGAGCAAGATCTGCTCGAGCCGATCAATACACTAGAAGCCGAAGAAGACAGCGATAGAATATGGCGGCGTTACGTCAATCATCTATTACAAACCACTTATAAACAGCTCTTCGAGCGCATTGAGAAGCTTATCCTCTTGCAAGCCCCTGGCTTTGACTGCATCCATCACTGGCGCTGGGAGCAAGAACAAAAGCTGATCAGCCACTCAAAAAAAAGCGGGGCCAGACAAGTGATGGATGAGACTGGTATTCGCCGTTTTATCCAGCATTTCGAGCGTCTGACTCGCCAGAACCTGAAGCAACTACCTGAGATCGCCGACATCGTAATGACACTGAATAGCCAGCATCAAATAACACACAGTCGCTACAAAAACCCCTGAGGCAATAGCCCTTGAAAAGAGTTCACACCAAAGCCCAGCGATAAAAAAGCCGATAACCCCAAGGGATCACCGGCTTTCAAGGTCAACATTTACGCTGTCTGCTAACAATGCAGAGCCTTACTTATAAGCGACACCAATGCTACCAATGGTTTCTCGCGTGACGATGGTTTTCATGATTTGCGCGGTACCATCACCAATTTGCAGGCCCATCACATCAATCATCCGCTGCATATGGGGCATTTCGTGGCCCCAGCCATAGTGGCCGTGTTGCACCAGGCATTCGTGAATAATATCGGTGCCCCACTTCGGCGCCATCCACTTCACCATGGCCGCTTCTTTGGTGTGCGGCAAACCCTGATCACGCAGTGCCAGGCCCTGATAACACAGGGCGCGAACAGCAGCGATGCGACTATCGTGCTCGGCCAATGGAAAAGTCGTGCCCTGGAATTTAGCCAGCGGTTTACCGAAGGCCTCACGTTCTTGAATGTACTGCCAGGTTTCATTGACTGAAGCCTGGGCACAGGCGAGACACTGCAGAGCAATCAGAAAACGACTGAGGTCGAAACCCGCCATCACTTTGGTAAAGCCTTCGCCTTCATTGCCAAGCAGTGCGGATTCAGGGATTTCCACGTCATCAAAGAATACCGAGCCACGGCCCACCGAAGATGAACCAACATCATCAAAGCGTGTGCAAGTTACACCGGGTAAATCGAGAGGCACCAAAAACGCTGACACGCCATGGGCACCGGGGGTATCTTGATCCGTACGGGCAAACAACAGTGACATCTCAGCCTGAGCGCCGTAACTAATCGAGGTTTTCTCGCCATTAAGAATGTACTTATCACCCTTTTTGGTCGCCTTCAAAATTAAGTTCGCCGCATCGGAGCCCCCGCGAGGCTCGGTCAAACCGAGCTGAACAATCAGCTCGCCGGCAGCCATTTTTGGCAGCACCTCTTCTTTCGTTTCAGTACTACCGTACTTCTCAATCACGCAACCAATTAAAGGGGTGGTCATACACATATAGCTTAAATTGATATCGGCATAGGCAATGGCCTCACAAATCACCCCCTGCACCATGCTCGTCGCCCCAATACCGCCATTTTCTTCGGCAAAGATTGGCGCGATCAAACCCAGCTGGCCCATTTTTCGGAGTAGATCCCGGTCGAGCGCCTCATCTTTGGAGCGGCCCATATAACCTTCGGCCAATTGCTCGCGGGCAAAACGCTCGGCAGTATCTTTAATAAAATTCTCTTCTTCACTTAACCACGGCAGGGTCATAATCATCCTCGTCTATTCACTATTAATAACACCCACCACTATGCGGGCCAAAACCACTTAATATTTTTTAATTGAAATAACTACTTAGAATTTCGTCACTACGAATGGCGACTAAAACCTTTCGCTATTTCTCGCAACTGAAATTTCTGAATTTTCCCACTGGCGGTACGGGGCATATCATTTATTATTTCGAGATGTTCCGGCAAATAGTTTTTTGCCAGTTGGTTTTCCAATAAATAATCAATCATATTTTGAAAGGTAAAACTGACACCATTATTTAAGGTCACGAAACAGCAGCCCAGCTCACCAAGTCGCTCATCGGGCATGGCAACCACCGCGCAATCTACGATGTCGGGATGCTTATAGAGAATATTCTCAACCTCTACCACCGGGATATTTTCACCGCCGCGAATAATAATATCTTTTGAACGGCCGGTAATACGAATATAACCATCGGCATCCATTCGCGCCAAATCACCGGTGTCAAAAAAATCGTCCTCATCGACATCATAGGCTTCGGGACGCTTTAAATAGCCGATAAAGGTTGAGGGGCTTTTTTCAAATAAGCGACCCTCCTCCCCTCGAGCGACTTCCTGGCCCTGCTCATCGACAATTTTCACTTCACAGGCGGGCACGGCCACACCGTCACTACCAAATATTTTCCCCGGTGGGTCCGTCAATTTCGTCGTGGTCACCACACCGCACTCGCTCATACCCCACACGGCCATTAGCTTGATCGACAGTGCCGCCGTCGCCTTCTCGGCCAGCGCACTGGGAATGGGCGCTCCGCCACACACGAATAATCGAAAACGTTCAGAGTTATATTTATCCCGTTGCTCGGCGTTACTTAAATCCGCCAGAAAGGGTGTGGCACCCATGGCAAAGGAAGCACTCTCTTCCGCCATTAATTGCCAACCGAGATCAACATTCCAGACATCGAGGAAGATCATTTTGGTTTTTAGCACCATCGGCATCCACATGCCGTACATAAAGCCGGTTAAATGAGCGAGTGGCGAACCCATGAAAATATCGTCACTCTGAGACAGTTCACAGCGTTCAATCATTTTATCGACGCTAAACAGGAAGGTGTTAGCACAGTGCATCACGCCTTTAGGCATGCCGGTAGTGCCCGAGGTATAGAGCATCAGCACCACATCATTAGGGTCTAATTCTCGCTCTTTAAACAAAGCGGCGCTATCGGTGCTAAGACTGTGATTAAGCAAGGCACTCTCAAAACCATTTTCGGCATCACTACCCACGACAAACAGGTGCTGAAGTTTGGGCAGCTTGTCACGCATGCCGTCAATCATCAGTTCATGATCAAAACCGCGAAAATTTTTCGGAACAATCAATACTTTTGATTCGGCAAAATCGACCATAAAGGACAATTCATGTTCACGAAAAATGGGCATTAATGGATTACTTACCGCACCAATGCGCAGGCAGGCCAGATTGATGGCGACAAACTCCCACCAATTGGGTAATTGAAAAGACACAACATCCTGTTTTTCAATGCCGTAATGGGCAAGTGCTACAGCGATGCGCTCCGCCTTTTCTGCGAGCTGACGATAAGTCAGCTGAATTTTCTCACCGCTTTCAGTACGGTAGTCGACGATGGCGACAGCATCAGGACAGGCGAGTAGAGCCGCGTCAAAATAGTCCAGCAGATTTTCGTCCTTCCACAAACCTTGCGCTCGCATGGTATCGATTCGTTGCTGCGAGATAATGGGATCAACAATCATCTAATTCTCCAAGCTTATTTAGCGCTCTGCGCACCTTGTATTTATTGTTATGGGAAACGTACTACTCTTTAAGAAAATGCTTTCGATAATATTTTAATTCGGCTATCGAGTCGCGAATATCATCCATCGCCAAATGGCTGGCCTTCTTTTTAAAGCCTTTTAATATTTCCGGACGCCAGCGCCGGGCTAGCTCCTTAATACTGCTGACATCAAGGTTACGATAGTGGAAGTAGTCTTCGAGCAGCGGCATTTCTCGCGCCATAAAGCGACGGTCCTGACAAATGGAGTTGCCGCTCATCGGCGATTTTCCAGCCCCCACCCAATCGCGAAGAAAGTCGAGGGTTTGTTGCTCCGCCTCCGTCGCACTCAGGCGACTGTTGGTCACCCGCTCAATCAAACCAGATTGGCCGTGCTGACGCGTATTCCACTCATCCATTGCCAAAATCACATCATCCGCTTGATGAATGGCCAATATCGGCCCCTCCGCCAGAGTGTTGAGTTCGGAATCTGTTACCAGAGTGGCGATCTCGATGATGTGGTCGTTGTCGGTATCTAGCCCGGTCATTTCCAGGTCGATCCAGATTAAATTAAGATCGTTCATTTTCTTCCTTCTGCTGATTTTCGCGGGCTATATCGATAATATTTTCCAGCGACTTGATGCGCTCGCCAGCCTCTTGGATACGCAGTTTAACTTGCGCCTGCTGCTCTTTATCCCCCTCTTCCAGGGACAATTTGTGCTCAACGATAAGCGCTTTCAAGCGATCAACATCGTCGATCAAGGCGCGGATCTTAACGACCTTTTCTGCCTTATCAAAAATTTTTGACTCTGGGGATGCCTCCCCGTCCTCCTCAACATTACTGTACTTCGGAGCGGCACTAAATACCTGCTCGGCCGGCAATTGCCTTTGGTTCATGAAATTCGGCGACACTATTTCTATGCCCGCAGCGTGTAATTGATCAAGTACCGCTTTTTTCAGGCGGCTACGCTGGGTTAATAGTTGATCGACATCGGTACAAATCCCTCCCGTTTTATAGACAATGGAGAAGTCTCCAAGGGTGAGGATTTGCACAAAGGCTTCATCCAGCCCCGCCTCTTGCGTCGCCAGCTTCAACAAAGGTTCAACTTTGTGCCAGGCAACATCGTAACCGAGGGAGACCTCACAGGAGGTAAATGTGCCGGACGAGCGCACTACCGTCAGAGGATTGGTGGCCAGGTAAAGATTGGGAAGTGTAATCAGATCCCGCTCCTGGGATTGGATCTCGGTGTGAAACAGGCCACTCACCGTCACGCGCCCAAAATGTTCACCGACACGGACAAAATCACCGTGCCTAAAACTTTTCACCGTGCGCAGCATAAACCCAGCCATGGCATTAGACACAAATGTTGTTGAAGAGAGGGCAAAAATACCGGTAAAGACCAGGCCGAGCAAGCGCAGTAAATCGCCCTTCGTCGTCTCGCCAACCGGTAAGGCAAGAACCACTAAAATCACCGCAACGGCGGTAAGGCTCAGTAAAATAAGCTGGCGGCTGAGAGACGATACCGCACCGTCTTTGCGTCGTATCAATAGCCAGTGTGTCACCCACAAAACAAAAGCACTGCTGGCGAGCATTGCCAGCAGGGGTAAATAAAGCCGAAAGGTATCTAAGTCGAGTCCAAACAAGGGCCTGGGGCCTCCATATCATCGACCAACATTATGCTATATGCTTGGCCGCACTGACAGTACCGGGAACCAGGAGGGCATGGCAAAACGTAAAATCACCGACCAGCAGCAACGCCGTATTCGCCGTAAACACTCGAGTAGTATCGACAGCGCCGGCAAGCAGCAACGCGGGGAAAAACTACTGCAATCAGGTGAACTCGGCCCTGAGCAGACGGGCCTGGTTAGCACCCGCTACAGCAATCAGGTCGATATCGTCACCTCTCCCACCTCTGCCCCACAGCGCTGTTATTTGCGCTCCAATTTAGAATCAGTCGTGACCGGTGATAATGTTATTTGGTGTCCTGGGGAACCCTACGGCGTCGTTTCTGCCGTACTGCCGCGCAACTCCCAACTCGATCGCCCAGACATTCGCGGCAAACTGCGACCCGTTGCGGCCAATATTGATCTTATCGTTGTGGTCATCGCCTCCGAGCCTAGACCTCATGCCAACTTGATAGACCGCTATTTGATCGCCATCGAGCACCGTGGCATTGAGCCCCTGCTGCTGTTTAATAAAATCGACCTCGCCTCTGAAAACACACAGCTGACTCAAGATTTTGCCCAAACTTACGCCCAACTCGGCTACGACGTTGTCGAAGTGTCCGCCCACTCTAATCAGGGAATTGAGCAACTTACGGCGGTACTACAGCAGCACACCAGTGTCTTTGTTGGGCAGTCTGGTGTGGGGAAGTCATCCCTGATCAATGCCATTTGCCCTGCAGCAGAGGCTGCCATCGGTAGCCTTTCACAGGCTCACACCAAGGGACGGCACACCACCACAACCGCGAACTTATTTTTCCTGCCCAATGGCGGTCAGCTGATTGATTCACCGGGCATTCGCGAGTTTGGGCTCATCCATCTTGACGAGCACGATATCGCACAGGGCTTTATCGAATTTCGCCCCTTCCTGGGTCATTGTAAATTTCGCGACTGTCGCCACCAGAATGACCCTGGCTGCGCGCTGCAAAACGCTCTTGAAGCAGGTAAAATATCCCCACAAAGGATGCAGAGCTACCAATTAATCAAGCAGAGCCTGACCAGCGAGTAAGAGCAGAAAACCTCTAATCATGGCCATCGAACTCCTGATATCGTAGTACTAATCAACACTCACACGCGAAAGGCCTTTGAGCCTGACTAAAATCTATGCAAAGTTTTTCTGACAAACTGTTCTTACTATTTCAAAAAGCAGTACCACAACATAAGCTGTCACGCCTCATCGGCAAAGTGGCCGAAGCCAAAACTCCCTGGCTTAAAAACCTGCTTATTAACCAGGCTATCCGCACTTATCAGATTGACCTGTCCATTGCAGAGCGCGAGCAAGTTGAGCAATACTCGAGCTTCAATGATTTTTTTACCCGCTCACTAAAACCCGATGCGCGCCCGATATGTTGCCAAGCAGACGCTGCAATCTCCCCTGCCGACGGTATTCTCAGCCAGTTTGGCGCTATTGAGAACAATCAGTTTATTCAGGCTAAAGGACAAAGCTACACCACAAGCCGTTTACTCGGTACCGATAACGGCCTCGCGGCAGAGTTTTCAGAGGGCAGTTTCGCCACCATTTATTTATCTCCCAGCGACTATCACCGGGTACACATGCCCTGGGCTGGCAAGCTTCTCGAAACGCGCTATATTCCCGGCAAACTATTTTCTGTCAACCAGGCCACAGCCAATGGCATTCCAGAACTATTTGCCAGGAACGAACGTTTGATCTGTGTTTTTGAAACGAGCAGAGGAAAAATGGCCGTTATTTTAGTCGGTGCCATGCTGGTCGCGGGTATAGAAACGTGTTGGCAAGATCATTATCCACCAGCCACACACGCTACCGTAAACTTTTCAAAGGAAGTGATCAATCTGGAGAGGGGCGATGAACTCGGCCGATTTAAGTTTGGCTCAACCGTTGTGCTTTTATTTAATGATTCACTCGCTTTCGATACGCAACTCACCAACGGTCATAAAATTTTGATGGGCGAAGGCCTAAGCCTCGCCCATCACTGATTACGATCCTAGGTGGAGGCGCTGTCGCCAGCCAGATAGCAAACCCTTGGGGCTCTCTAATTCCTGAGTTATGAAAAGGTGGGCAATTTTTGAAAGGTCGACGTCGTAACCACCGGGCTCAAGGTCTCGAGCAATAGCAGCACGCTCAATCAAAGCACCGCTTTCGCCGCCTCTATTACCGAGGGTCTGTCGTGTTTTTTCATCGTCTTTAAGATCAACAACGATGACGGCATCTGTCAACTCAGCACCTTCTCGATCCAGCACAGCCACTTTAGGCGTCAGTCGAGACTTGGGGTGCTGCTCGGTGACAACGCCAATATCACCGGTAGTTAATTCAACCAGGGTGCCCGTGGGATACAAACCAATTGACTGAATAAAACTCACCACAAGGTCATCGGAAAATTGTTTGTTACGCATATCATACAATACACTTACTGCCCGTGATGGCGACAAAGGCTCAATAGCATCTCGTGGATAACAAATACTGTCGTAAGTGCTAGCAATTCCCGCAACCCTCGCTAACAGAGGTATCTTGCCACCAGCGAGACCTTCAGGATATCCACTACCATCATTGCGCTCCGCCTGATAGCGAACCACTGAAATAACTCGTGGCTCTACGGCTTGCGTCTGCCTCAATATATCTACGCCATAGGCAACATACTTACGATATTCCTTCTCCTCGACATCGCTGCGCTTTTCTTTACGAAGCAGACGATTCGAGAGCTTTGTCTTGCCAACATCTTTCAATAAGGTGCCCATGCACAACACGGCAATCTCATCCTTGGGCATACCAATGTAGCGTGCAAACTGCACCGCCCATAATGCGGAGCGCAAACTGTGATCATAACTATGGGTATCTTGTTCTCGTAAACGAACTAGCCAGGTAAAGGCATCGGGGCAGCGCAGTACACTTTCGACCATATCGCCGACACTACTTTTTAAACGCCCATAATCGATGGTCTTACCACGGCCTATTTGCTTAACCACCAGGGTTAAAGAGCCTTTTAAACGGCTGACAATTTTTTTCGCCTTCACAGATTCTTGTCGCAGAGATGCACTCGTTTCATAAATACCCTTGCGTATAACCAATGGCGCTGCCGTGGTTTCCTGCCGATTCTTTTTTATAGGCCTGCTCGCCAGCCGAGCCGTGGATCTGGCCAATGGCTCGTACAATGTTTTCTTTGACTCTTTTGAAATAGCGGGGGGGACGGCTTTACCAAGCGGGGCTCGCCCTTTCTCGATATCAACAAAAACGTGGCTACAGTACGTTTTTAACTGATTTATTTCCCCGGGGGAACGGATGTAAAAGCCCTGCAAGGCAAAAGGAGTCTGCGACCACGGACGATCGAGGCGGGAGACATACATCCCTAGCAAAAGATTATTAACGCCGACTTGAACTTGTTTAATAGCCATAACACACGCTCTCGTACTCTTCTATATCCAGCACCACCGCTGTTAGTCTGCATGTGATGATGGAAGTAAGTTGTTGTGAGCAAGAGTAATATTATCGGGATTATTTACAAGATCACATAGGCAACTGGTTTAAATATGCGACAGGCGTTTTCAACTTTGAGCTTTACTGGTGATACTTCACAGACAAAGTGTGAACTGCATCAATAAATGCTGCGGCGTGCTCGGGGTCAATATCGGGGGTAATTCCGTGTCCCAGGTTAAACACATGCCCCTCACCCGGGCCAAAACGATCAAGAATAATCGCCACTTCACTTTCTATGACTTGCGCGGGTGCACGTAAAACGGCGGGATCCATATTACCCTGTAAAGCAACCCGCTGCCCAACTCGCTGACGAGCAGCGCCAATATCTTGCGTCCAGTCGACCCCTATGGCATGACAACCGCTATCGGCAATAGCTTCAAGCCAACCACCGCCATTCTTGGTAAATAAGATAACGGGGACCTCTCGACCTTCCGCTTCTTTGCGTAAACCACGGACAATTTTCTCCATGTACTGCAGCGAAAACTCGCGATAGGCCCTGTCACCCAAGGCACCTCCCCAGGTATCAAAAATCTGCACTGCCTGGGCACCGGCATCGATTTGAGCATTAAGGTAGTTAATCACTGACGCCGACAGCTTTTCCAACAACAGATGCAGTAAGTCGGGATTGGTATAGAGCATTGTTTTTATTTTGGCGAAATCTTTACTGCTGCCGCCTTCAATCATATAGGTGGCTAAAGTCCAGGGACTGCCAGAAAAACCAATTAAGGGCACGCTGCCATTGAGCTCGCGACGAATAAGTTTCACGGCATCAAGCACATAGGGTAGATCTTGAGCGGTATCGATCACCGGCAGGGCTTCGATGGCTTGGGCCGTATCGGCGAGCTTGCGGAAACGCGGGCCTTCGCCCTCTTCAAAATATAAGCCCAAACCCATGGCATCGGGAATGGTTAAAATATCCGAAAATAATATAGCCGCATCCAGAGGGAAGCGCTCGAGCGGCTGCAAAGTCACCTCACACGCTAATTGAGGGTTTGTGCAAACCGACATAAAGTCACCGGCCTTGGCCCGCACGGCACGGTATTCAGGAAGATAACGCCCGGCCTGGCGCATCATCCACACTGGCGTAGCATCAACAGGTTGGCGCAGTAAGGCCCTTAGAAAGCGATCATTTTTTAATTCAGACATGGAGATAATCCAGTATTCCTTCGGCGGCCTGACGGCCTTCCCAAATTGCGGTTACTACCAGGTCGGAGCCCCTGACCATATCGCCCCCGGCAAAGACCTTGGCATTCGAGGTTTGGAACTTGTATTTTTGCTCTTCAGCAGCATTAACACCACCCCAGCTATTGACAGCAATATCATGCTCAGTGAACCAGCTGGCCGGGCTCGGCTGAAAACCAAAGGCGACGAGAACGACATCGGCGGGAATAATTTGCTCGCTACCAGCAATCGGCTCGGGGCGACGGCGACCATTTTCGTCGGGCTCACCAAGACGGGTTTCAATCACCTTGATACCCGTCACACTGCCTTCCCCAACAATTTCAATCGGCTGGCGATTAAACAAGAAGTTTACCCCCTCCTCTTTAGCGTTAGCCACTTCACGGCGTGAACCGGGCATATTCGCCTCGTCCCGACGATAGACGCAACTGACACTGCTCGCGGCCTGGCGTATCGCGGTACGGTTACAATCCATCGCCGTATCACCGCCACCCAGTACCACGACTTTTTTACCGGCGGTATCGACGAACTGGTCATTTTTCTGAGACCAGCCCTGATTCTGATTCACGTTGCCGATCAAATAGGGCAGCGCATCGTACACACCTTGCATATCTTCACCGGGGAAACCGCCCTTCATCGAGGTATAGGTACCCATGCCAAGAAAAACCGCATCGAACTCTTCGAGCAGGCTAGCGAACATCACATCCTTGCCGATCTCGGTATTCAGGCGAAACTCTATGCCCATGGCCTCAAACACCTCGCGGCGCTTGACCATTACCGACTTTTCTAATTTAAACTCGGGAATGCCGAAAGTCAGCAAGCCGCCAATTTCAGGGTGGCTATCAAATACCACCGAGGCGACACCGCTGCGCGCCAGTACGTCGGCACAACCCAGACCCGCAGGCCCGGCACCGACTATGGCGACACGCTTACCCGTGGCGACAACATTGGACAAATCCGGCTGCCAACCCATCGCTAGCGCGGTATCGGTAATGTATTTTTCAACACTGCCAATCGTCACCGCCCCAAAGTCGTCATTGAGGGTGCAAGCTCCTTCACAAAGCAGATCTTGAGGGCAAACCCGGCCGCAGATCTCAGGCAGGGTGTTGGTCTGATGGCTAAGCTCTGCGGCTTCAATAATGTTGCCATCTGTCGCTAACTGCAGCCAATTGGGAATATAGTTGTGCACCGGGCACTTCCATTCACAATAGGGGTTGCCACAATCCAGACAGCGATGGGCCTGCTCCTGAACCTCGATTTTTTCATAGGGCTCATAGATTTCAGCGTAACCCGTGGTACGCTGTTGAATCGACTTTTTGCTCGGATCCTGTCTTTTTAGATCGAGAAACTGGAAATCATTGTTAGGCCGCTCAGCCATTATTACCACCTTGATTCGTCATGCTATCGCTTATAGTCATTGGCTTATTCCGAACGGGCTCGGGTAGTGGCCAGCAAACCACTTAAGGATGCGGACTTGGGTTTTACCAGCCAAAATTTCGCCACATAATCACCGAAATCTTCCAATAGAGTTGCACCCCATTCACTGCCCGTCGCCTCGACAAAACCCTCGATCACCTCGCGCAGATAATGACGATGATTCTCCAGGGGCTCGGTAGTAATGCGACTCAGCTCAACCAATTCCATATTGACGCGATCATAAAACTTGTTTTCCATGTCCAGCACATAGGCAAAACCGCCCGTCATGCCGGCACCAAAGTTGTATCCCGTTGGCCCAAGAATGGTCACCACACCACCGGTCATATATTCACAACAGTGGTCTCCCGCACCTTCGACAACAGCCTGTGCACCCGAGTTTCGCACGGCAAAGCGCTCACCGGCACGACCCGACGCAAACAGGCGACCACCGGTCGCGCCATATAAGCACGTGTTACCCATGATGGGCGTTTTGCGACTGGCAAACTGACTACCCTTAGGCGGGGTGAGAACGATTTTGCCGCCGGCCATTCCCTTGCCAACGTAATCATTGGCATCCCCGTGGAGATAAATATCCAGGCCGCCGGCATTCCAGGCCCCTAGCGACTGCCCAGCGACACCGGACAATCGCAGCTCAAGCGGTGTCGCTGCCATGCCCCGATTACCGTGGCGGCGAGCAATTTCACCACTTAGACGAGCACCGATGGAGCGGTCGCAGTTCGACACCACATAGGGGAAACGACCACCCGCTTTCGCCTCTATGGCCGGCAGCATGTCTGCCACCATTTGCTCAGCCAGCCGGCCTTTATCCCAGGGGACGTTTTTATCCTGCTGGCAATACTGGGGCTTCGACGCCAAAAGATTGTCGGTATGAATAATGGGCGACAAATCGAGCTGCCCCTGCCGCGCCGTAACACCGGGTAGTAGTTCAAGCAAGTCAACGCGGCCAATCAGCTCCTGCAAAGTCGCCACACCGAGAACCGCTAGCCACTCCCGCACTTCTTCCGCCACAAAGAGGAAGAAGTTTTTCGCCATTTCGACCGTACCTTTATAGTAGCCGTCGCGCAGCTCCTGGTTTTGCGTGGCAACACCCGTGGCACAGTTATTCAAGTGGCAGATACGCAGGTATTTACAGCCCAGGGCCACCATCGGTGCGGTGCCAAAGCCAAAACTTTCAGCCCCTAAAATCGCCGCTTTCACCACATCGAGCCCCGTTTTCAGACCGCCGTCGGCCTGCACACGCACCTTGTCACGCAGGTCATTGGCACGCAGGGTTTGATGGGTTTCGGCGAGACCCAGCTCCCATGGGGAACCGGCATAGCGGATCGACGTCAGGGGGCTAGCCGCCGTACCGCCGTCGTAACCGGAAATGGTAATCATATCCGCATAGGCCTTCGCCACACCGGCGGCAATGGTGCCGACACCGGGACGAGACACCAATTTAACGGAGATCAGTGCCTGTGGGTTCACTTGCTTCAGGTCAAAGATCAACTGAGCGAGATCTTCAATCGAATAAATATCGTGGTGGGGCGGCGGTGAAATCAAGGTCACGCCCGGCACTGAAAAGCGCAAAGTGGCAATTAATTGATTAACCTTGCCACCAGGCAACTGACCGCCCTCACCGGGCTTGGCACCCTGGGCGACTTTAATTTGTATCACTTCGGCATTAACTAAATAATGCGGGGTAACACCAAAGCGCCCTGAAGCGACCTGTTTAATTTTCGAACTTTTCAGCGTGCCGTAGCGCACCGGATCTTCACCGCCTTCACCGGAATTCGAGCGTCCACCGAGACTATTCATAGCCTCAGCCAGAGCCTCATGGGCTTCCGGGGATAGGGCACCCAGGGACATTCCTGCCGAATCAAAGCGCTTAACAATACTTAAAGCCGGTTCGACAGCGTCCAGCTCAATACTGGCACCGTCCACCTTCAACTGCATCATGTCGCGCAGTGAAGATATCGGCCGCTGGTTAACAAAATCAGCGTAAGCCCGCCAATCAGCGTAGTCGCCACTGCGCACAACTTTGTGCAGGGCCTGCACCACATCGGGATTAAAGGCGTGATATTCCTGGCCGTGAATATATTTTAATAAACCACCGGGGGCGACCGGCTTGCGAGCCAGCCAGGCATTAGTGGACAGCGCTTGCTGATCCCCTTCAAAGTCGCCAAAGCTGGCGCCCTGAATGCGACTGACAATGCCGGGAAAGCAAAGGTCGACAACATCATCACACAAGCCCACGGCTTCAAATAGAACCGCACCCCGATAGGAAGTAATGGTTGATATACCCATCTTCGAAAGGATTTTCATCAAGCCTTTATTAATGCCACGACGGTAATTTTTAAAGGCCGTATCAACGGTACCGCTCAACTCACCGCTTTCGATCATGTCGCAAAGCACATGAAAGCTGAGGTAGGGATAGACAGCCGAGGCACCACAACCAATTAAAGCGGCTATTTGGTGGGAATCACGCGCACTTCCGGTGCTGGCGATAATGTTGGCATCGCAACGCAGCTCGGCCTTAATCAAGTGATTGTGCACGGCGCCCACGGCAAACAACATTTGAATGGGCAGTTTATTTTCGGCTATGTCGTGATCCGACAAGATACAAATCACCTTGCCACCGCGAACGGCCTGCTCCACGTCTTCACAAAGATCGGTGATTGCCTGGCGCAAATCTTTTTTATCCGGATCGTAATTCAAATCGAACTTCTGTACCGGGAAAGCCTCGTGGTCGTTATATTTCAGCGCATAGTATTTGCGCGGGGACAGCACGGGGCTATTGAGATTAATGCGAATGGCGTGGTCTGCATCCTGCTCAAATATATTCAGCTCTTTACCCAACTGGGTACTCAGCGACATCGCGATGGCTTCGCGCAAGGGGTCGATGGGCGGGTTGGTCACCTGGGCAAATTGCTGGCGAAAATAGTCGTATAAGCTACGATTTTTCTGGGATAACACGGCCAGGGGGGCGTCATCACCCATTGATGCCGTTGCCTCCTGCCCACCCTCAGCAAGGGGCATCATCACCTGATTACGGTCTTCAAAGGACACGCCGTAGAGCTTCATATAGGTATTGATTTGCTCGCGAGTCAGACTGCCCTCGAGCTCAATACCGTCTTCGTCCATGGTTGATTCGATAGCACGAACACCGGCTTTCAACCATTTTTTATAGGGCAATTCACGAGAGAGACGGTGGTCAATCTCTTCACGGGTTTCAATCAAACCATCGACAACATCGATAGAAAGCATGTCACCCGGGCCAAGGCGGCCTTTTGCGACGACATTTTCAGGCGCGTAGTCGTAGACCCCGACTTCAGAGGCAACGGTAATAATGTCATCATCCGTCAACACCCAGCGCGAAGGCCGTAAGCCGTTGCGGTCGAGAGCGCAAATTGCGTAACGGCCATCGGTGATCACCAAACCAGCCGGCCCATCCCAGGGCTCCATGTGCATGGACTGGTACTCGAAAAAGGCGCGCTCACTGGGATCTCTGTCTTCGACATTGTTCCAGGCCGGGGGAATCAACATCCTCACCGCCCGGTGTAACGGCATACCACCTATCGCCAGTAACTCCAGCATATTATCGAGGCTGGAAGAATCTGAGCCGGTGCGATTAACCAGCGGTACCACATCGTTGAGATCGGGCAAAAGCGGCGATTTAAACTTGGGCGTTCTGGCAACGGACCAATTCCTGTTGCCCAGAATAGTATTAATCTCACCATTGTGAGCCAGCATTCGAAATGGCTGGGCCAGCGGCCACCGAGGCAGAGTATTGGTCGAAAAGCGCTGATGGAAAACACAAATTGCGGTCTCCAAACTCGGGTCTGAGAGGTCTTTATAGAAATGCGGCAGATCGACCGGCATCATCAGGCCTTTATAGCTAACGACAGTCGCCGAAAAACTCGCTATATAAAAGGACTTGTCTTCCGCCAGGCGGTTTTCAATATGACGACGGGCAATAAAAAGCCTGGCATCAAACTGCTTATCGTCCATCCCCTCAGGGGCGGCAATAAAGAGGTGCTCGATAAAAGGCAGCGTTTCCAAAGCGATGGGGCCAAGGCATTCGGGATCCGTCGGCACCTCTCGCCAGCCACTCAGTGCCAAACCCTGGCGATCGAGCTCTTCAGCGACCACGCGCTTAGACTGCGCCCGGCTTTCGGCATCCTGGCTGAGCATCATCACACCAACGGCATAAAGCGCTGGCAAACTCGTCGCGCAAACGTCCTTGGCGACACTGCGCAAAAAAGCATCCGGCTTCTGCATCAACAAGCCACAACCATCGCCCGTCTTACCATCGGCGGCAATACCACCCCGGTGGGTCATGCAGGTCAGCGCTTCTACTGCCGTCTGTAATAAACGGTGACTGGTCTCACCCTTGGTATGAGCAATCAAACCAAAGCCGCAGTTATCGCGAAATTCATCCAAACGATACAAGCCGTTCGCCATAAAAAACTCTTTTATAACAGTGAATTAGAAAGAAAACCCCTCTCGAAAATCGAGGAGGTTCAGACAAAAGGGGGGGTATTTTACACGTCAAATAGCGGGGGGACAAATATGCCTTGAGCGCTCAACTTCCGGACAAAGTCGCCGCCAACAAGTCTGCACCATAATCAGCGCTGATTACTGCCTTACCAAGGCTCTCAAGGAGCACCAGACGTACCTTGCCTCCCAGTGCTTTTTTGTCGACGGCCATCAATGCGAGAAACTGCTCCACAGTAATCGCAGGGGGGGCTGTTGGCAAACCCGCCTGCGTCATCAGCTTAACAACCCTTTCCAGGTCAGCAACTGAAATCCAGCCCTGGCGCATCGACAGATCGGCCGCCATGCACATACCCGCAGCCACCGCTTCGCCGTGAAGCCATTGCCCATATCCCTCATGAGTCTCAATGGCATGGCCGAAGGTATGGCCAAGATTAAGGATGGCTCGCAGCCCGCTCTCACGCTCATCCTCGCTGACGACATGGGCTTTCAGGCGGCAGGAGTGTTCAACAGCGTACAACACCGCATCTTCTTCCCTTGCCAGCAATCGAGGCATATGCTCCTCGAGCCATACGAAGAAATCCAAATCGGTAATAAGCCCGTATTTTATGACCTCGGCAATACCCGCACGGTACTCACGCTCCGGTAAGGATTGCAGGGTTTGAATATCAATCAACACACATTGGGGCTGATGGAAAGCACCAATCATATTTTTACCCAGCGGGTGGTTGACCGCCGTTTTGCCACCAACCGAAGAATCAACCTGCGCCAATAGCGTCGTCGGTATCTGAATAAAATTAACACCCCGCTGATAACACGCTGCAGCAAAGCCCGTTATGTCTCCGATCACCCCACCACCCAGGGCAATCAGCGTTGTCGAACGATCATGCCGGTGTTCTAGCAAAGCATCGTAAATGGTGTTGAGGGTTTCCACTGTTTTGTACTGCTCACCATCCGGCAGCACGAGAGTATCGAGGGTACGAACATCGATATTTGCCAATAACTTTTCAAGGTAGAGAGGCGCGATAGTCTCGTTGCTTACAACCAATACCTGATCGCCTTTAATATAAGGCGCTAAAGAATTGGCACAGCTGCGCAAACTGCACCCGATCGCGATCGGATAGCTACGCTCACCAAGGTCGACATTTAATACATTCATTAGGAATAGAAGCTAGAATTACCGGGCGGCAATTCTAGCACAGCAACAAGAGCCTTGAATCAGTACCAGAGGGTTCTCTATGCCTGCTGTCGAATCAACGAGGCTAGCTCTTGCGCTGCCACCGCCGGTGTTTTTTTATGCCCATCAAAAACAATATCAGCAATTTCTCTATATAAAGGTTCTCGCTCCTTAACGATATTCTCGATCATTGCCTTTTTATCATCTACTTGCAGTAGAGGCCTTTTAGTATCTTGCTGCATGCGGTGATAGAGCACTTTGGCAGCAACCGAAAGATAAACAACGGTACCGCTAGCCTTGAGAAACATCCTGTTTTCATCATCCAGAACCACACCACCGCCCGTGGCAATCACCCTATTATTACGGCTGGCGACTTCTTTAAGCATCGCAGACTCGCGCTTGCGAAAACCGACCTCCCCCTCGACATCAAAGATCCAGGCAATATCAGCACCACAACTTTGCTCTATTTCGAGGTCGAGATCGACAAACGACTTGTCAAGTAAGCGGGCCAGATGCCGACCGATAGTCGTCTTACCTGCACCCATTGGCCCAACAAGGAATACAGGAGCCTGCTCACTCATCGATCGAGCAAAGGATCATTAACAATTCGCGGTGTTATAAAAATCAGTATTTCTCGCTTAGTATGATCTGAAACGTTTTTACGGAATAAGCGACCAATATAAGGAATATCACCCAAGACTGGCACCTTCTCGACACCATTCAACTCCTCCATTTGAAAGATACCACCCAAAACCAGGGTTTGCCCATCACCCACAAGCACCTTGGTTTCTATTTCTGTTACATCAATGGTTGGCTCAAAACCACCATTGGCGGTGGGCACATTCTCGCCAACTGTGTCCTGGTTAATAATCAAATCCATTATTACTCTGTTATCGGGCGTTATTTGTGGTGTCACTTCTAGTTTCAACACTGCCTCTCGAAACTCGATATCAGTCTCGCCACTAGAGGTGCCTGACTGGTAAGGAATTTCGGTACCCGCTTTAATAACCGCTTTTTGCTTGTCTCCGGTAAGCAGTTTAGGCTGAGATAGGATTTCTCCAAAGCCGTCATTTTCAAGAGCACTCAATTCCAGATCAATCATCGTGTCATCCGTTATCAGGCCGAGCGCTAAACTACCCGCAGGGTTAGCCACCCCGAGATCAACGCCAAGGGTCTCAGAAAGATCGAGAGCCGCGCCAGGAACTCCCCCAAAAAATTCAGCCGGAGAGCCTGGATCACTATCTAATACGTCCCTGCTTCCACCGAATTCAAATATGTCGTTATTGGGTGTCCTGACCCCCGCAATACCCCACCTAACACCCACTTCTTTCTTAAAATCGGTACTAGCAATAATTATCCTGGCTTCAATCTCCACTTGCCTTACCGGAATGTCTATGACTTTAATCAGACGATAGAACTCGTCAATTTTATCTTGTACATCGGTCAAAATAATCGTATTGGTCCGCTCATCAACGATAGCACTACCCCGCTCGGACAAGATACTCGATGTTGCGTTCTCATCATCGTCTCCACCGCCATCTTCATTTCCATCAGCATTAAATAAATCAAATAACTCTCTGGCATCAGCATATTTTATACGAACGAATTCCGTCACCAGCGGTGCTAGTTCCACCAATTGTCTATTCGCTTCAACCTGCAAACGCTCGCGTTCGGCAATTTCTACCGCAGGAGCGACAAGTAAGACATTGCCTTCTTGTCGCTTATCCAGTCCCTTAGACTTTAAAACGATTTCAAGGGCCTGATCCCACGGCACATTTCTCAGCCGCAAAGTAATATTACCAACAACGGTATCACTGGCAACCAGATTGAGATCAGTAAAATCAGCAATCAACTGTAGAACAGATCTAACTTCAATATCCTGAAAATTTAGCGACAGCTTTTCACCGGTAAATTCAAAACGAGACTTTCTTTCATCAAGCTCTTCTTGAGTTGGCCGCTTCACACTGACAACATACTGATCGTCTGCCTGATAAGCCAAATAATCGTATTCACCATTAGCTGCAATCACAACTTTCGTCGTAGATCCATCAGTTTGGCTGTCAATCGTTGTTATAGGTGTGGCAAAATCAACTACATCTAACTTTCGATTTAAAGAATCAGGCAAGCCAGTACGGTAGAAATTAAGGATAACATTCTGTCCAACCCGACTAACATCAACTGTGGTATTGGCATCTGCCAGGCCTATAGAAACCAAACCCTCGCCATTTTCACCACGGCGAAAATCAACATCGGTAATCGATTTCCCAGATTTAGCATCAACACTTGCACTTATCGCTTTAGAGGGTGCATCAAATAGCGGGCTATCGCTTTTTTCTACGAGAGAAGCACCGGTAGATGCCCCAATAAGAAGTCTCATCCCGCCTTCTTCCTGAAAGGTTTCAAACCCAACGGGATCCTGTAAATTGACGATTACTCGGGTTTTACCTCCGGCACTAAGCACCACAACACTCTGCGCATTGTCAAAAGCCAGCGGGTACTTTTTCTTATCTAAAGCACTCGAAGTATCTTCGAACTCAAGGACAATACGAGCGGGAGAGTCTATGGCATAACTTTTTGGCTCAGGCAAACCGCTGGTAGCACCGAGTTTGATTTCAAAGCGCCCTCCCGGAAGTGCTGAAAAACTAATATCGTCAACAGTCGCAGCTTTGGCAAAAGCAGCCTGAAACAGGACAAAGCTTGCTATAACCACCACCACAGTCTTCGACACAACTCCTGCCAGCTGCTTAATAAGATTCATTCCTAACTCCTTAACATTTTTCATTAATTGCTCCCCTTGAGAGCCAACGTTCTGGGTCTTTCTACCCAGCCACCTTTCCCATCAGGGACAATTTCTAATACTTCCATTCTCGTATCCGAGACACTAGTAATCCTGCCATGGTTTTTGCCCACGTAATTACCAATGGTTATTCTGTGTACGCCACCATCACCATCATCAACTAGGGACCAGGTTGTACCGCTCTGATCTAGCACGCCCACCAGTGAAAACGACGAAAAATTAAAGCCTTCAAGGTATTCTTTTTTACGACTTTCATCTGGCTCCACAGCCAACTTACCCGAAGAATCTTCTTTGGCAATGGCTGACAGAGGCTTATCAAAAGGGCTACGAAAAGCAATCGCACTGTAGCGAAATGTTTGGTAGGGACGGAAAGTCGGTAGTGGCTCTATCTCGCCAACAGGCTGATTTTTAGCATCGTCCATAAACACCTGTAAATCTTTATGCTGCCGATCACCGCAACCCGTGATCAGACCCAATGCCATTGCTAACGTAACTACCTTTATTATAATGCCGGTATCCATGTTCAATCTTCCTGACCCTTATATCGATAGGTTTTCGCTTCGACTTCAAATACCAGCCGATTTCCTTCTTTATTAGCCTTCATCGAGTAGTTATGTAGAGTGACAATCCTGGGCAAGCCTGCGACACCACTAACAAAGGTTCCAACATCGTGATAGCCGCCCTCAGCGACAATTTTGATGGGTAACTCAACATAAAACTCTTCTGACTGTTCTGGCTGTAGAGAAATTGTCTTAATTTCCAAGCTACTGCCATAGCCAATTTCAGTAATATCTTCTAGTAAACCTGGCACCTCGGTATCACCAGGCAATTGAGCCAGCAATGTTCCGAACGATTCTTCTACCTCAATCATTTGCTGTCGATAAGCCTCAAGGTTGGCGGCCTCAAAAGCCTTTTCCTGATAAGTTTTGCGCAACGCAGTTTCTTTCGCAGCAACAGACTCCAGACTCAGGTATAAATCCTTCACGTGGAAAAAATAGCCCAGCACAACAATCAAGATAAACGCTGCTGAACAAAGTAGAGCCTTAAAAAGAACAGGCCAAACCCCGATATTCTGATATTCCAGCTCGGAAATATCCAGCTTGGCTAACTGGAATCCTTTATTTTCTCCCGCCACCTTAAACCCCCTCGCCTTCATCTTTCTCTTCATCCAAAGTCATATCCAGCCTGACCTGGAGCTCAAAACGACTACCCTGTTCACCGAGGGTGTCATCCGCTTCAACCTTGGTCAGGTTGGGCTCTTTGAATCGATCAGAAGCATCGAGCTGGCGCATCAATGTTGAAATTCGATTGTTCGATTCAGCAAAGCCAACCAGCGCCACATTATCGCCGACTCGCTTAACCTCAACAAAGAACACGCCACTTGGTACAGAACGCACAAATTCATCGAATACTTTAACAACACCGGGACGATTCCCCTGTAGAGCCTTAATGACCTCCATTCGCTCTAGCACTTGCTGTCGGCGCAACTTAAGCTCTTTAATCTCCTTAACTTTCTCATCAAGCACAGCTATTTCACGCTTCAATAGATTATTTCTATCTGCCTGCCAGTCAATTTGCCAATTGACCCAATAACCCCAGACTACGGCCAAGAGCAACGCAACAGCTGCCACCATCCCGAGAACAATTAAAAACTCTTTCTTTTTTTCCTGCCGCTGGATTTCTCGCCAGGGAAGTAGATTCACATTCGCCATGGTTATTCAAAACTCCTTAGTGCCAAGCCTGCCGCTATCATCATTGCCGGTGCATCTACAGCCAGGGCCACAGCATCTACTTTGCTACCAACTGCCATATTGGCAAATGGATTGGCAATAATTGTCGGCAAACCAAGCTTTTCCTCCACTTCCTCTCTCAAACCATCAGTCGCGGCAACACCCCCGGCTAAAACCAGTCTATCAACATAGTTATACTGACTAGAAGAAAAGAAGAACTGCAATGATCGAGAGATCTGTTGAATCAAGGCTTCTTTAAAGGGCTCAATAATTTCCGCTTCATAATCTTCCGGCAAGCCACCCTGTTTTTTGGCCTGTCCCGCCTCCTCCAACGAGAGACCATAACGACGCTGAATTTCCTCCGTAACCTGTCTTCCGCCAAAAAGCTGCTCGCGGGTATACAGCGTTTTACCTTCAACTAACACGCTCAGGGTCAGCATCGTCGCCCCGATGTCGGCAATGGCAACAACTTGCTCACCCAGGTTATCAAGCTGCTCAGTAATCAAATTAAACGCTCGCTCAATAGCAAAAACTTCCACATCAACTATTTTTGGCGTCAGTCCCGCTGCACTCAAGGCCTCGACACGAAGATCAACATTTTCACGTCGACAAGCAGCCAGTAAAACATCGACCTGATCGGGATTCACCTCTGATGGCCCAATCACCTCGTAATCCAATGCAACTTCATCCAGGGGGTAGGGGATATATTGATCCGCCTCAAGGGACAGCTGAGACTCCATAGCCTGATCGCTCAAATCACCAGGCATCTCTATCACCTTGGTAATGACAGCAGAACCCGCTACCGCTACCGCAGCATCCTGTGTCTTTGGTTTCGCCTGAGTCACCACTTTTCGAATGGTTTCCTCTAAAGCATCCACATCGTTGATGTTTTTCTCTACCACGGTGCTCTGCGGCAAGGGTCGAACCAGATAGCTTTCAACCCTGTAGCGATCACCCACTTTGCTCAACTCGAGCAATTTAACCGTGGATGACGTTATATCAATCCCCAGAACTGGCTTGGTTTGCTTATCCAGAAAACTAAAAATCCCCATTTTTATTCTTTAATCCCTACAGTTAACCAAAAATAATAACAATATACGTTAATTAGCTGTTCAAACTTTTCAAGTACAAATCATCGAGTGCTTACCACTATAATGACGAACTCCTACAAGCCGGCCAACCCCAATCAATGAAACACCTCGCAACTTTAATGCTTCGCCTCACCTATCAGCTGTTCATTCCAGCACTGGGCGGTGCGCTAATCGTTACTACCAGCTTGTACCTCTACCTTAGTCCGAAATTACCTTCGGTGGAAACCCTCAAAACCGTTAAACTTCAAACACCTTTGAGAGTTTATTCACAAGATATGAAACTTATTGGCGAGTTTGGTGAAAAACGCCGAACGCCTATTAGTTTCGATCTAATCCCCCCTCTTTTTGTCAAAGCTGTTCTATCTGCAGAAGATGACGGCTTCTATTCTCACATCGGTGTCGATTTTAAAGGTTTGGCTAGAGCAGCTCTGGAACTAGTTACCACTGGGCACATACAAACCGGCGGTAGCACCATCACCATGCAGCTAGCCAGAAATTTTTTCCTCACCCGAGAACAGAGTTTCATCCGCAAATTCAATGAAATACTGCTTGCACTGCGCATCGAAGATGAATTAGAAAAAAATGAAATACTCGCTCTTTACGCCAACAAGATTTATCTCGGCAATCGCTCCTACGGTGTAGAGGCGGCAGCTATGACCTACTACGGTAAATCGATCAGCGAACTCTCTCTGGCTCAAATGGCAATGATCGCCGGCCTGCCCAAAGCGCCCTCCCGATTTAATCCCATTATCAATCCAGAGCGTGCGTTGACGAGGCGCAACTGGATACTCGGACGCATGTACAAGCTTGGGCACATTGACCGCTCAGCTCTTGAGAGCGCTCGAAGCGATACAATTACCGCGCAATACCATGGCTCTCTAAAAGATTATGACGCCCCCTATGTCGCCGAAATCGCCCGGCAAACTGCAGTGGACTTGCTCGGAGCTGAGGCCTACACATCGGGCTTCTCAGTGTTGACAACGATTGATAGCACCCTACAAAGTTATGCTGACCGGGCTCTGGTCAACGGCCTACTCAGCTATGACTGGCGCCACGGCTACCGTGGCCCGGAAGCCCAATTTGCCAATCCCGAGCAATGGCCGGTCGCATTAAAAAACACCGCTCCCGGGCAAAGCTTAAGGCCCGCCATCGTTACCCACGTTGAAGCCAGCAGTATCACTCTGCTAACACAGGATCAACCCAGCCTTACACTAAATGCCGAAGGCAGCCTGAAGGGCCTGAGAACTTATATTTCAGAAAATAAACGCAGTGCACCGATTAAAGATCTCAGCACCGTGTTTACCATCGGCGACCTCATTCGTATCAATAAGACGGAAAGTGGCGAGTGGCAGTTGACACAAACTCCCGATGCGCAGGCCGCCCTCGTCTCCCTCAACCCCGATACCGGTGCCATACAAGCGATGTCAGGTGGGCTTAACTTCTATCAAAGTCCCTTTAACAGAGTGACCCAGGCCCAGCGCCAGCCGGGATCAAACTTCAAACCCTTTATTTACTCCGCCGCCTTAGAAAAAGGCATGACACCCGCCAGTATGATTAACGACGCCCCTCTCACCTTCGATGACAAAAACATCGAAACTCAGTGGCGGCCCGTCAACAGCGGCGGCAAATTTTACGGCCCGACACGGCTACGCCAGGCGCTCTACTTATCCCGCAATCTCGTCTCCATTCGCGTCCTGCAATCGACCGGTATTACTTACGCCATCAATACCGCAGCCAAATTCGGCTTTAACCCGAAACAACTACCCCACGATTTATCCCTCGCCCTGGGCAGCCACGCCGTCACACCGCTGGCGATTGCCGGCGGTTATGCAACCTTTGCCAACGGCGGTTACAAAATTGAGCCCTACTTAATTGAGCATATTACCGACAGTGACGGTGAGAATATTTTTCAGGCAATGAACCCCGCCGTGTGCCGTAGCGACTGCGCTGACATAAGTGCCTCAAAAGAGAGTGACGTCGATACTGATAACCTGACAGCGCAAAATGCACAGCTCGAAGAAGCAAGCCCTGTTCGCCCTGCAGCAGAGCGAATACTAGAGCCCCGCATCGCCTACCTGATTGATTCCATGCTCAAAGATGTCGTTAAAAGAGGCACCGCGACAAAAGCACGAGCCATGAAACGCACTGATATCGCCGGCAAAACCGGTACCACCAACGGCCCCAGGGATGCCTGGTTTTCGGGCTACAATCCCGACCTGGTAACCACCACCTGGCTTGGTTTCGACGACAACCGCAAGCTCGGTCGACGAGAATTTGGGGGATCGGCTGCCCTGCCCATATGGATGGATTATATGAGTAAGGCACTGGTCAAGCTCCCCCAGCGCCGCCACCCGCAACCGGCCGGACTGGTCTCAGTTCGTATTGACCCAAGCACCGGGCTGAGGGTTTCACCCAGCGAAAAGAATGGTATTTTTGAACTCTTTCGAGAGGAAAACCTTCCGGCCTATGGCGACACCAGCAATCCTGATCAGATTTTCGAAACGGATAATTCGCTACCGGAAGATATTTTCTAGGTCTACTTCTTTAATTCTGGTCTAGCTCTTTACCTTGAGACCCGACAATAAATCCCGCCAGGGAAAAGCGCTATCGCCCAGCACATAGAAATAGGGGTTGAGCAGTTCATCTTTCTGATTGTAGCGTAGCGGCTCCAAATCTAAATTTAATACCTGGCCACCCGCCGCCTCAACAACGGCCTGTGCCGCCGCCGTGTCCCACTCCATGGTCGGCGCCAGTCGTGGATAAATATCGGCGCTGCCCTCGGCGACCAGACAGAGTTTCAGCGAGCTGCCCATATTGCAGGTATCGGTGTGACCCAGGTCTTTCGCCAGACGTGTCAGTAAATCATCAACTGCACCAGCCCCATGACTACGACTCGCTACCACCGTCACCGGCTTATCGGCGCCACCCCGCCCGCTCATCGTGCGCACTGCAATGGCCTGCCCTGGCTGATCACCTTCTATTTTTTGCGCACCTGCACCACTTAAACCGGTGTAAGTAACACCACTCACCGGTACATGCACCACACCCAAAACTGGCACATGGTTTTCGACCAGGGCAACATTCACCGTAAACTCGCCACTGCGCTTAATAAACTCTTTAGTGCCATCGAGGGGGTCAATAATCCAGTAACGCTGCCATTGGCTACGCTCTGAAAAAGGCGGCGCGGCCGCCTCCTCGCTCAATACCGGCACGCCTTCCAGCAAACCCTCTAAACCACCGACCAAGATATGGTGGGCCGCTAAATCAGCCGCCGTCAGTGGCGACTCATCCGCTTTCACTTCAACGCCAAGATCACTGCGGGCATAGATTTCTAGAATCGCCTCACCGGCGCGACGGCAAAGCGCCACAACCTCATCCATCACTTCTTTGTTCACAACTGACTGATCCACTCTCACTGCTTTCATCCTTTTCTCTTGATCTTTCCATTAAACAAAAAAAAGTCGCCCACCTATTTTATCGGTGACGACTGCAAATAATCCCGCGCCATATATAACGCCGTAATCGAAAGACCATCACTAACATCCGCGCGCGCAATCAGCTCGGCCAAATTATCGAGAGGCCACTCCATAGTCGCCAGGGGTTCTGGCTCATCACCCGGCAATGATTCTTCGTAGAGATCCCAGGCCACTAGCACATCGATGCTGCGCTCCATATAAGAAGGCGTCAAATGAATACTCTTTAAAAACCGCAATTCACGGGCTCCAACTCCCGCCTCTTCCTTTAACTCCCGATTGCCCGCAGTGAGCTTATCCTCCCCCGGATCAATCGCCCCCTTGGGCAAACCCCATTGGTAAGCATTAATGCCAGCGCTATATTCCTGCACCAAAATCACTTCACCCTTCGCCGTTACCGGCACCACAGCCACAGCGCCGTAACCCGACGAAGCCAGCCGCTCATAAGTCCGCTCAACACCGTTAGAAAAGCGCAAATCTAGCTGCTCCACACGGAAGAGGCGGGTTTGGGCGATACGCTCTCGCTTCAAAATCAGGGGATTAGTCGGCATACTCGAGCCTTTCGTTTTGACTGTCGTTTCAATTCATTCATTTTATTTCAAAAGGTATTATCGACCATGCTCGACTGGAACACCATTGACACCGTATTACTCGACATGGATGGCACCCTGCTCGACCTGCATTTTGATAATTTCTTCTGGCAACATCACCTACCGGCCCGCTATGCGGAGCTTCACAAGATAGAGCCCGAAATTGCACTCGACAAGCTCTACAAGCGCTTTGAAGAAAAACGCAGCTCCATTGAATGGTACTGCACGGACTTCTGGTCAGCCGAACTCGGCCTCGACATCCCTGCTCTGAAAAAAGAAGTGCAACATCTCATTGCCGAACGCCCCCATGTGCGACAGTTTTTAAGCGCCCTCGGCAGCACCCATCGCCAGCGTATTTTAATTACCAATGCCCATCGCGATAGCCTCAACCTGAAACTGGAAATCACCGGCATTGACGACCTGCTCGACACCCTTATTTCATCCCACGATTACAGGGTGCCCAAAGAGTCCCCCGTCTTTTGGCAGAGCCTCAGCGAACAGATTGACTTCGACCCGAAGCGCACCCTGTTTATTGATGACACGGAGGATATGTTAAGCGCCGCCGAGGATTTCGGCATCGCCCACCTGCTGTGTATCAGCCAGCCCGACAGTAAAGCGACACCACGCAGCGATTTTAAATATCCCGCGATTGAACATTTCTCAGATCTACTGCCGATCAACTAAAGGCTGTTGACACAAAGAATGACTGTCATGGAAAAAGTACGTATCGACAAGTGGTTGTGGGCCGCACGGTTTTTCAAAACTCGCGCCCTGGCCAAAGCGGCCATCGAGGGTGGCAAGGTGCATTTGGGCGGGCAGCGAGTCAAAGCCAGCAAGGAATTAAAAATCGGCAGCGAACTCACCATTCGCCAGGGCTGGGACGAAAAGCAGATACAGGTCGATGCCCTGAGCGATAAGCGCCGAGGTGCCCCCGAAGCTGCGGCGCTGTACACCGAAACAGAGCAGAGCGTCATTGAAAGAGAACGGCGCACCGCCGAACGCAAAGCGGCGGGTAGTAGCCACTTTCCCCCCGACCAGCGGCCCAACAAAAAACAGCGACGGCAAATCCATCGTTTTCAGCGCGAGCAAGAACTCGACTAAAAGGCAGATCATCCGATCAAGCGCTCTGGACAAAATCGAGCATCTTTCGTACATTGCAGCCCCGCTGAGCCGCCCACCAACCCACCGGTAAAGTAATGTCCAAACCCAACAATGATCTGCTGCAGAGATTCCTCTTTGAACAGAGCGATGTGCGCGGCGAAATCGTCTCTTTGCAAGACAGTTATCAGACGGTGCTCGCCAACCACCAACAATCTGCTCAGCAGATACCCGCAGCCATCAACACCCTGCTCGGTGAGTTTCTCAGCGCCGCCGCCCTGTTGAGCGCGACCCTCAAATTCGACGGCATTATCACCCTGCAAGCGAAACCCAAAGACGCCGGCCCGCTTGAGGTCATCATGGCCGACTGCACGCGCCATAATAACCTTCGCGCCATGGCTCGCTACGATGCCAGCAAAGCGCCAGGTGACGAGCGTGACTGCAACTTTCGCACCCTGCTTGATGGTGGCTATCTGGCGATTACTATCGACCCCGCAAAAGGCGAACGCTATCAAAGCGTTATCGCTATAGAACACGACTCGCTGAGTGAATGTCTGAATACCTACTTCAAGCAATCGGAGCAACTGCCGACCCGTATCTGGCTATCCGCCGATAGCAACAGAGCATCAGGACTCTTGTTGCAAGCCTTGCCCGTTCAATTGCAGAGCCTCGAGCAACGCAGTGAACTTTGGCAGCACTTAAGCCTGCTCGCCGACACCCTAAAAGCCGATGAGCAACTGACACTCAGCCATGACGAGCAATTACACCGCCTGTTTCACCAGGAGACACTGCAGCTCTTCGAACCGACAGCGCTGCAATTTTCCTGCAGTTGCTCGCGAGCCCGTACCGCCAACATGTTAATGAGTTTGGGCCAAAAAGAGATCAATGCCATTCTCGAAGAGCAGTCCAGCATTGATGTCAGCTGCGAGTTTTGCCATTACGTCTATCAATTTGGTCCCGAGCAAGCGGCACAGCTGTTTATCGACGAAGCACCCACCTTGCATTAAGGCTGTGGTTTTTTCTCCTTCGCCACAGGCCACTTTTCTGGCATAATTGGCGCCCTTTTTTGGCATGACCCGGATAGCGCGCTATCCCTTAAACCGTTCACAGGATTGAAACTAATGACCGACTTTGATAATTCCGCGGCAACGATTTACACCGACCTGAGTTCCGCTGAACTGATCGAGCAATCCCTTCACCGCAAAGAAGGCGTGCTCACCCACACCGGCGCATTGCGTGCAGAGACGGGAAAGCACACTGGCCGTTCACCCGCCGACCGCTTTATTGTCGAAGAGCCCAGCACCAGTGATGCGATCAACTGGGGCCCGGTTAACCGCCCCTTCCCCCAGGACAAGTTCGACGCCCTGTGGGATCGCGTAGAGTCTTATATTGCAGGTGTCGACCGCTTCGTTTCCTATCTGCACATCGGCCAGGACAGAGAGCACTACATTCCCGCCAAGGTCACTACCGAAACGGCCTGGCACAATCTGTTCGCCCGAAACATGTTTATCCGCACCGAGCAGTACAACCCCGCGAGTAAAGAGGGCTGGCAAATTCTCCACGCCGCCAACTTCGTTTGTGAGCCCGAGCGCGATGGCACCACCAGTGCCGGCGTGGTTGTCATCAACTTCGCCCAACGCAAAGTACTGCTTGCCGGCATGAAGTACGCCGGTGAAATGAAGAAGAGTATGTTCTCCGTACAAAACTTTTTGCTGCCTGAAAAAGACGTTATGCCCATGCACTGCGCGGCCAACGTCGGTGAAGACGGTGGTGTAGCGCTGTTCTTTGGCTTGTCCGGCACTGGTAAAACCACCCTTTCAGCCGACCCACTGCGCTACCTGATTGGCGACGACGAGCACGGCTGGAGCAAAGGTGCGGTGTTTAATCTCGAAGGCGGCTGCTACGCCAAGACCATCGATCTCAGCCAGAAAAATGAGCCGGTGATCTGGGATGCCATTCGCTTTGGCGCCATCGTCGAAAACGTCGTGCTCAACGAAAAACGCGAACCCGACTACTGCGATACCTCACTGACCGAAAACGGTCGCTGCAGCTACCCCCTTGAGCACGTTGAAATGCGCTCCGAGAAAAACCGCGCCGGTGAGCCCAAGCATATTATGTTCCTCACCTGTGATGTCACTGGCGTCTTGCCTCCGGTTTCTATCCTTTCGAAAGAAGCCGCGGCCTATCACTTCCTCAGTGGCTACACCGCACGCGTCGGCTCCACTGAACTCGGCGGCGAGACGGGTATTAACCCGACGTTCTCCGCCTGCTTCGGTGCACCCTTTATGCCTCGTCCCGCCGGCGTTTACGCCGAGTTGCTGATGAAGCGCATCGAAGATTTTGACAGCAAGGTCTACCTGGTCAACACCGGCTGGACCGGCGGCGCAGGTGGTTCTAGCGGCACTGGTGCTCGCTTCCCCATCCCCGTGACTCGCGCCATTGTCACCGCCATTCAAAATGGTGAGCTGGATACTGTCGAGACCGCCCAGTTGCCACTCCTCAACCTCCAGTTCCCCATTACTGTACCGGGTGTTGATCAAAGCTACCTCAACCCCCGCGAAGCCTGGGAAGACAAGGATGCCTACGATAAACAAGCGGCCAAACTCGCTGGATTATTTGTCGAGAACTTTAAAACCTTTGATGTCGCCGATGACATCAATAACGCAGGCCCCAGCGTATAGGCCCGTTCTAATGACTTGATTATGCAGCGATAACGAGTCAATTCAAGACATAAAAAAAGCACCTACTAAGGTGCTTTTTTTATGTCTGACAACTTGTTTAGATCAAGCCTATCAAGCCAGTGCTAAGGCCTGAGTTTTAGAGGCCTTAGCTTCAAAGGCCTGGGGTTCATTGGCCCTCACCTCGAGCAAACCCTGGCGATAAAGCTGCAGGCTTTTGTCGTGCTCACCAAGGTGACCCATCACTTCCGCCAGCTCGGCGTAGATTTCGGGCCGACTTTCGAGCTTCAACGCTGCCTCTAAATAATCCCGTGCCTTGCCCCATAGCTCACCGCGCTTACACAAGTGCCCCAGGGTCAACAATAAATCCCCATTGTTGGCTTGCTCTTTGAGCCAGCCCTCGGCAATTTTCAGCCGCTGCGCAGTGTCACCCTCGAGCTGACCATAGGTCTCCAGCAAACGCTTATCCCAGGTGTTTTTGATCGCTTTGCGCAGTTCTTTTTCCGCCAGCGAGGTTTCACCGAGTTGTGCCAGAAGCTCGGCGTGATTGGCGATAACAGCCGGTGCCGAGCGCACATTTTTTGCCGTTCGCCCCCAGAGATCAACCAAAGTCTGCTTATTTTTGGCCATATCGGGATCGAGATTATTAATCAGTTCACGCAATTGTGCGCTGCGCACCAGCACCTCAAGCTGCTGTAGTCCTTCGCTATTCATGACCTTATTGGCACGCAAATCGGCCAATAGCTTTTCCAGCTGATCCCACTGCTGTAAATGCCTGTAGGTTCTTTCCAGCAAGCTGAGGATGTAGGGGTGCTTGGGATGACGGCCGTGTAAGCCCTGTAAAACGGGCAGGGCCTCGGCATAATCGCCATTGCCAACCAGCAGCCGCACACGGCTCAGGGACACCGCCATTTCATTGCGCGCATCGGCCTCTTCCGCCAGGTTCAACAGGCGGTTAGCTTCCTGCTCATTGCCCAATTCCGCCGCAGCACTGGCCGCACCCAGGTAATTAATCAGCGCCAGTTCAGAATCAGCCGCCGACCTGGAGAGTTGCTTACAGGCCGATGCCCAACGACCCTCCGCCAAATCAAGTAGACCGCGATAGGTTAAACGGCTGTTTTTCTGCTGCTTTTTCACCTTCCAGTTTCGTGTCAGATGCATGCCGGGCATCACCAGGGCTCGCACTAAACTCACCAGCATCCGGAATACCAGCCACAGTGCCAATATAGCGACGACGCCCGTCCACAGGGTGAATTGAACCGCGGTAGAACCGACGGAAACCAGTACAAAACCCGGATATTGCCCCACCAACCAGTACACCAGGCTGCCACCGAGGGCCGCCAGGATTAACAACACAATTGCGATTCTCACGGTGATCAACCCTCCCCGTTGCCAAATCGACTGGCGCTCGCATCGCGATAATCCCGCAAGGCATACAGCGAGGCGCTAATGTCAGGCAGGTCCTGCTGCACGGCTTGTGCCTGCAAGGCTTGCAACTGCTCAACAATGGCACGCGTTTCCTCATTGGGAGTGAAATACTGGCTGATCTCTTTCTCGACTCGCGCAAGGCTAGCCCGATAAACGCTCGTTTCTTCTCGCAGCACCGCTTGCTGGGCATTGCCAAGCGTGATCAATAGGCTGTAGCGCAGCTGGCTTTCGCTATCGAGTGACATTAGCGGAGCCAGCGGCTGCTCGAGGGAGCGCACATCGAAGTGCCTGTCGACAAAACCCTGAGTCGCATTGCGAATATTTTGCCAAAGGTTTTGATACCAGGGCTCCTCAACCACGACAATGGCTTCATCCACAAAGGCAAGCTCATCAACGAGTTCAATCACTGCAACGACCTCCACCGTCTCAAGCCCATGGGCCGGCAGGGCGGGGAAAGTCATCACCAAGTCAGCCAGAGTACCGATGCGTAGAAAAACCCCCTCGCGATCAATCGTGGCGGTGCCACGCAGCGCGGCAATATTTTCTGTCAGGGTTTTGCGCAGGGATATCAGCCCGGGATCATCCAGCTTCGCCAACACCTGGTCAGCCGATTCGAGCAAGCTTTGCGCACCCTCGGGGCGACGCTCGACCAACAAACGCTGATTGGCCAGACGAATCAGAAACTCCGCTTCATCCAGTAAGTGCTTGCCGCGACCGGCATCACCATTGCGCTCAAGCAGCTCTAACTGGCTCTGCTGTTCTTCTCGCAAGGCTTCAAGTTTGCCCTCAAAGGTCGCGACCAGCTGCCCTTGTTGTGCGGATTTACGCTCAATACTTTGCTGCAGAGACGCAATCAAAGCGTTTTGTTGAGACAGGGTTTTGCTAGTAGCGGCTCGATCCAGCCACAGCGTTTGCCCAAACCAGCCCAGTGCGCCACCACCCGCTACAATAAGCAGCAGTAAAAAAATCGTCAGCGTGCGCCAGCCTCTACCCGTGGCAGGTTTTTTAGTTTTACCCGGAACCTTATGCTGAGGCTTACTTTGTACTTTGGCTGCGGAGGTCGACCCGACTACCGGTTTATCTTCCGTGTTATCCACTTGTTTTTTGTTATTCACCCGTCATCCCGCTATTCAATCCATATTATTTTTGACTAAACACCTTTTTACTCAACAAGGGGGCTTAGTCGTTACCGGGCAGGAGTGTACCAGTCCAAAACACGATGCTCCACGTCTTGAGCCAGTGCACTGGCCGCCAGATGTACGGCGTTAAAGCCCCTGCTGCGCGCCAAATTCGCCACCCGCTCGCTCGGTACGATTACCGACAGGCCTTTTAGCTTGATCAGGCAAGACTCGGGCGCAACCGCTAGCAGGGCATCCAGTACCTGCCCGCTGTAGATTAGCACCAGGGGGGATTCCAGGCGTATTAACTCACCAATGGCTTCACGATAATGGGCGTCGACAAGGCGATGATAAAGCTCACAGTAGTCAACCCTTGCCCCCCGCGACCTTAAGGTCTGCTCGAGTAAATCCCGACCCTGCCCGCCTCTAAAAATAATTATTTTCTCGCCCCGTACGGCCTTGAGTGCCGGTAGCGCCAATAAAGCCTCGCTGCAATAGCCCGACCTTGGCACAACAACGGGCACACCCTGATCTAACAAAGGCTGGGCAGAGGCTGGCCCCACCGCAAAATAGTCGATACCTACCGGCAACATCGGCCAATAGCGATCCAGCCACCACCCGGCCAATTGCGCGGCGTGCTGGCTAACAACGATGCCTTTATCGTAATCGGCGAAACCCATCACCTGTTTTTTGACTTGCTCATCATCCACCCCTGCCGCCTCGATTTTGAGCACAGGATAGTTGTGGCACGCCGCACCCAGTGCTTCGAGACGGGCTAACAAAGGGTCTTGCTTTTGAGTGCGAACAGAGGTGGAGCGATCGGCAGCTTGTTCTAACGCCGGCAGAGCTGGGCTAGCTCGCAGGCCAAGAATATGCAGACCACTCAGCGCCGACATCTTAGTGGGCAGTAATCGCCGCGAGGATTTTATCGGCACCGCGAGCCAGCAAGCGCCCGGCCAATTCGATACCGAGTTGCTCGGCAGTATCCGCCGCGCCGGTAATTTCCTCCCGCAGCATCACGCTGCCATCGAGCGAACCCACCAAGGCTCTGAGATATAACTGTCCATCCTCTACCAACTCGGCGTAGCAGGCTATTGGCACCTGACAACCGCCTTCAAGCTCGCAATTAACAGCCCTTTCAGCGGCAACGCGAACGGCAGTATCCTCGTGGTGAAGTACTTTCAGAAGGGTTTGTGTTGGCTCGTCATCGGCGCGACATTCAATACCCACCGCACCCTGACCACCGGCCGGCAGCGACTGGCTCACCGCAATGCGCTGGGTAATTCTGTCGGCCATTTCAAGCCGCAGCAAACCTGCCGTCGCCAGAATAATGCCATCGTATTCGTCGTTATCCAGCCGCGCTAAGCGAGTGTTGACGTTACCGCGTAAATCGAGAAGCTGAAGCTGAGGGTAGGTTTCCATCAACTGACATTGGCGACGCATGCTGCTGGTGCCAACGCGGGCACCGGCGGGCAGCTCTTCAATACTTTGATAGCGATTGGAGACGAAGGCATCGCGGGGATCTTCCCGCTCGCAGATCACCGGCAAAGCCAAACCCGGAGGCAGGGCCATCGGCACATCTTTCATGGAATGCACCGCTATGTCGGCTCGGCCCTCTAACAATGCCGTTTCAAGCTCTTTAACAAACAGCCCCTTGCCACCAATTTTAGCGAGAGGAGTATCGAGAATTTTATCGCCCCGGGTGGTCATGCCGATGATTTCAACATCCAGACCCGCGTGGGCGTTCATCAAAGCATCGCGAACAAAATGCGCCTGCCACAGGGCCAGAGGGCTTTTTCGGGTGGCAATACGCAAGGTTGGCATGGATTTACTCATTGGGTCGGTGAAAACCACCCCGTTCAGTCACTGCCTCAAGACTCGAGGGAAGTGGCGACCAATTCAGGCTAGCGGAAACTAAGGTCGCTGATAATAACAGATCCGAGACGCCAAATTGCCAATGACCTGCAGAAGTTCAGGCCATGGGGGCAAGCCTGGAACAGGCCGTCGGCAAAGTTATTTTTGGAAGAAGCGGGACTATCTGATTAGATTTTTTCGAGTAAACGACGCACCGGCGTGATGTGACGACGGCTCACCTGGGGTTTAATATCCAGGTCTTTAAGGCGTACAAAGCAGTGCCCCTCACTATCGCGCTCCAGGCCTTCAATGTGCAGTACCGATACCAGGGCATTGCGGTGAATGCGCACAAAACGTCCTTCAAACTCACTTTCCAGTTCTTTCAAGGTATCGTCGAGCAGAGCTTCGCCGTCGGTGTAGTAGGCCGTTACGTATTTATGATCGGCCTGAAACAAACGCACGTCGCTAATTGGAATTAAGTCTATTTCACCTCTGTTTTTTGAGGCCAGGTGAGTGCGCCCACCCTCGCCAATGCCAACGCTGTCCTGCAAACTATTGAGCTGGGCTTTATTAACGCGTCCAGTTCGATTCAAAGCGGCATCAAGGTCCTCTTGCTTCACAGGCTTCAGCAAATAGCCAATCGCCTGGGACGAAAAGGCTTCGATGGCGTAATCTTCATAGGCGGTACAAAAAATGACGGCGGGAGGCGGGTTTAACTCGGCCAGATGCTGTGCTGCGGCAATACCATCCATGCCCGGCATGCGCACATCCATCAACACCACATCGGGGCTGGTATCACGCGCCTGCTGAATCGCCTGCTGCCCGTTTTCGGCCATGGCCACAACATTGAAATCTGGCAACGAAGCAATCATCCGCTGTAGGCGATCGCGCGCCAGGGGTTCATCATCAACAATCAATACATTCATAAAAAGTTACTCACTTCCCCAATGGGAAGTTGATATGCGTAATGTAATGATTATCCATTCTCTCCGCGCGCACCACAGCAGTAGGCCCGAAATGTGCAACAAGTCGCTTTTGCACATTGTCTATGGCCATTTTGCTGCCCTTGTTGTGCTGCATTCTCTGACTGCGGGGGTTGCCGACGGTCAAAATCAGGCGACCGTTGACCCGCTTCACGCTGATACTGATAAGCCCACCTTCCGGCAGTAGTTGAATACCGTGGTAAACGGCATTTTCCAGAACGGGCTGCAAAGTCAGGCTGGGGATTTGTACATCGCCGTAGTCGCCGATTTCCCACTCCGTTTGCAAGCGCTCGCCGAGGCGCAGTTTTTCAAGAGCCAGATAACTGCGGCACAGTGCCAGCTCTTCACGCAGAGGCACCAGGGTATGGGCGTCATCGAGAACCCTGCGGAATAAATCGGCGAGATCAACCACCACCTGCTCGGCCTTGACCGGGTCAATGGCGATCAGGCTGGCGATAATATTCATGCTATTGAAGAGAAAGTGCGGGCGTATCCGGGCCTGCAGCTCCTGAATGCGCGAGGCTTCCGCCAGACTACGTAACATTGCAACCTCGCGCTGCAGGTGCAAATAGCGAAGTAACATGGCACTGCAGAGCAAAGCAGCCGTGACCGCCTCGAAGAAATTGAAGTTTTTAAACAAGGGGGCAAACACAAGGAACAGACTCAATTCGATAGCCAGCACCGCCATCACCAGCACCGCAGCCACCACCGTGTAGCTGAGCACTATTTCATGGGCCGCAAAGGCAATCCACACCATGCGCTCCACAAACCAGACCAACAAGCCCGCAAGTGCCGAAACCAACAGCGCTAGAGAAGCTAACTGAGACAACACTGGCCAGTCAATAAGCGACTGGCCGCCACTCAGCCATGCCATAGTGAGCCACAAACACTGACCAATAAGTAACACACCCAGCCAGGTTCCGCTGCGCCAGATTTTGACCTCAGGCAACTCGGGCCTGAGCGATGTGGGCGCCGATCCGCTTTCTATCGGCTTATCCTTTCTTCGCTCCACTTTTAGTTTTCTCACCCAGACCGTTCAATGAATTCGCTATAATGCGTCATTTTTACACACTAGGCACCTGCCCCACGGGCAAGAAAGCCGTCAAAAGCCACTCGAGGTCACAATGAGCGACAAAAAATCATCCAACCAGTCCTGGGGCGGTCGCTTTAGCGAGCCCACCGACGCCTTCGTTGCCCGCTTTACAGCCTCAGTGAATTTTGACCAACGCCTTTATAAGCAAGATATTGAAGGCTCGCAGGCCCACGCGACAATGTTGGCCCGGGCAGGCATTCTTACCGAGCAAGAGCAGCAACAAATTAAGACCGGGCTCGACGAAATTCAAGCCGATATAGAGGCGGGCACCTTTGAGTGGTCGATTGCCCTTGAAGATGTGCACATGAATATCGAGGCCGCGCTGACTGCCAAAATTGGCATCACCGGGAAAAAACTACACACCGGCCGCTCTCGTAATGACCAGGTGGCGACGGATATTCGCCTCTGGTTACGTGCCGAAATCACCACCATTCAACGCGAACTGCACCGCTTACAGGAAGGCATACTATTGATTGCCGAGCGTGAAGCCAGCACCATTATGCCCGGCTTCACCCACCTGCAAACGGCCCAGCCCGTCACTTTTGGCCACCACTTACTGGCCTGGTACGAAATGCTGGTGCGCGACCAGGGTCGCCTGGCCGACTGTAAAAAAAGACTCAATCAGTCGCCACTCGGTTCTGCCGCCCTCGCCGGTACCACCTACCCCATTGACCGAGAATACACCGCCAGTTTGCTTAATTTTGACGGCCCCACCGCCAACAGCCTCGACTCCGTCAGTGATCGAGACTTCGCCATCGAATTCTGTGCCTTTGCCAGTATTTTGATGACCCACCTGTCGCGGGCCTCCGAAGAGCTGGTGCTCTGGGCATCGGCACAATTTGACTTTATCGACCTGCCCGACCGCTTTTGCACCGGCTCCTCCATCATGCCGCAGAAGAAAAACCCCGATGTGCCCGAACTGGTACGCGGTAAAACCGGACGCACCCACGGGCATTTGATCAGCCTGCTAACCCTGATGAAGTCCCAGCCCCTGGCCTACAACAAAGACAACCAGGAAGACAAGGAGCCATTGTTTGACTGTGTCGACACCGTAGGCGATTGCCTACGCGCCTTTGCTGACATGGTGCCAGCCATTACTGCGAAAAAAGAAAATATGTACGAAGCCGCGCGACGGGGCTTCTCCACCGCCACCGACCTGGCCGACTACCTGGTGGGCAAGGATGTCGCCTTTCGCGACGCCCATGAAATCGTCGGCAGCGCGGTTGCCTACGGCATTGAGACCGGTAAAGACCTATCGGAAATGAGTCTCGGCGAACTGCAAAAATTTGGCGACATGATCGCCGATGATGTGTTTGACGTATTAACCCTTGAAGGCTCGGTTGCTGCGCGCAATCACATTGGCGGCACCGCACCCGAACAGGTCAGTAAAGCGGTCATCCGCGCGCACCAACAGCTCGCAGAGCAGGCGAAAAGTTTCTAAGCCAAAACAACTAAAGCCGAGCAACACTCATTAAGCCAATATTGAGAGCAAGCACAGTGAACCGCTATACTTGCTCTCACGCTGACTGGACGAACTATTACCGATGACTGCCACCACCTTACGCCGAATATTTTTCGTTTTACCCCTGCTGTTATTGGCAGTGTCTACACTCAATGCCTGTGGTAATAAAGGCGCGCTGTATATCCCGCCGCCACCTATCGAGCAACAAAGTGAAGTGATCAGCCCCGTTGCGGAAAATGAACACGAATGAGCCATTTTTCGCGCCGTGATGGCCAGCTCCATATCGACAATGTTGCCCTCGCCGGTCTCGCCACCAAACACGGCACCCCCGCTTACGTCTATTCAAAACAGGCCATTAGCGAGCAGCTTCTGGCCTATCAACAGGGCATGGGCGAGCAGCCTCACCTGATTTGTTATGCGGTAAAAGCCAATTGCAGCCTGGCGATTCTCAATATTTTGGCAAAACTGGGGGCGGGCTTTGACATTGTCTCCGGCGGTGAGCTAGAGCGTGTATTGGCAGCAGGTGGAGAGCCCGAAAAAATTGTCTTTTCCGGCGTTGGCAAAAGCCACGCAGAAATCACCCTGGCCCTGCAAACCGGTATCCACTGTTTCAATGTGGAGTCATCTGCAGAGCTGGAGCGCATTCAACACATCGCCCAGCAGCTCGACATCGTCGCGCCCATTTCTATTCGGGTGAACCCCGATGTCGACGCCGGCACCCATCCCTATATTTCCACCGGGCTCAAAGAGAACAAGTTCGGCATTGAAATCGAATCAGTGCTTGCAGTCTATCAACGAGCTGCATCCCTGTCCCACCTCAGCATTAAAGGCGTCGACTGTCATATCGGCTCACAACTCACCGAGATCGCGCCCTTTATCGACGCCCTGGATAGAGTCCTGCTGCTCATCGACCGTCTTGCCGACGCGGGCATTGCCATTGAACACCTCGACCTCGGTGGCGGCCTCGGCGTGCGCTATCAGGACGAACAGCCCCCGGCCATCGGCGACTATATTCAGGCCCTACGCCAGCGACTAGGCAGCCGCGATTTGCGACTGATACTCGAACCCGGCCGCTCCATCGTCGCCAATGCCGGTGTTCTGCTCACCAAGGTCGAATACCTGAAAGTAGCCGGCGACAAGAACTTTGCCATTGTCGATGCCGCCATGAATGACATGCTGCGCCCCGCGCTGTATCAGGCCTGGCTCGATATTGAGTCGGTGAGCGATAACCAACAGGCCGAGGCCGCTGTGTATGACATCGTCGGCCCGGTCTGTGAAACCGGCGATTTCCTTGGCAAGCAGCGCTCACTGGCTATCGCCGAGGGCGACCTGCTCTGCATCCACTCCTGCGGTGCCTACGGCATGTCGATGAGCTCGAATTACAACAGCCGCCCTCGCGCGGTGGAAATTATGGTCGACGATAACGAAGCCCATATTATTCGAGCCCGAGAATCGAAGGCCGACTTAATGCGCGGTGAATCCCTGCTGCCGGATCCCGCCTGAATGTATATTCGTTTCACTAAAATGCACGGCCTCGGCAATGATTTCGTGGTCATTGATGCCGTGACTCAGGCCGTAACCATGACGGATCAAATCGCCCGTCGCCTCGCCGATCGCCACACCGGCATTGGCTGTGATCAAATTTTACTGGTTGAGCCACCCAGTCGCCCCGATGTCGATTTCAAATATCGCATTTTTAATGCCGATGGTAGTGAAGTCGCCCAGTGTGGCAATGGCGCGCGCTGCTTTGCCAAATTTGTCCGCGACCGGCGGCTCACCGGCAAGGGTTTGCTCGAGGTCGAAACTTACGCCGGCACCCTGCAACTGAGCATTGATGACCAGCAAAACTATACTGCCACGCTCGGCATACCCCAATTCGAACCCGCGCAAGTCCCTTTCGAGGCCGAACAACGCGCGCAGACGTATGCCATTGAGGCCGCCGGGCAAAGCGTCGACATCGCCACGCTATCCCTGGGCAACCCCCACGCCGTGCTGCAAGTTACCGATATTCAACAGGCACCGATCGACGAGCTCGGGCCACTGCTCGAGAGCCATCCCCGCTTCCCGGAGCGGGTTAATGTCGGTTTTATGGCCGTCGTCTCGCGCCATGAAATTAATTTGCGCGTCTACGAACGCGGCGCCGGTGAAACCCAGGCCTGTGGTAGCGGCGCCTGTGCGGCCGCGGTAGCTGGCATCGCGCAAGATCTGCTAGACTCACCCGTCAAAGTAAACTTACCCGGCGGTAGTCTCAGTATCGCCTGGCAAGGTGAAGATCAGCCGGTATCCGTTACGGGTCCGGCGACCACCGTTTATCAGGGGCGTATTCGTCTATGAGCACAAAAGACAAATCTGGCAAACAGGACGTGCCATTGGTTAGCGAAGCACAAGTTTGCGAATTCCTCAGTGCAAAAACGGATTTTTTTGAGCGCCACCCCGAACTGCTTGAATCGATCGAGCTGCCCCATGAAAGCGGTAAGGCTGTTTCCTTAATCGAACGCCAAATCAGCGTCTTGCGTGAGCGCAACCTCGAAATGCGTTCGCGTCTGAATAATCTGCTTGAAACGGCGCGAGCCAACGACAAGCTATTTGAAAAAACCAAACGCCTGGTGCTGGCTTTGCTCGAAGCCGATACGCTGGCAAAGGCCATCGACACCCTCTACGATAATCTGCAGAATGATTTTCAGATTGAACACTACTCACTTATTTTATTCAGCCCCGAAAACAGCCCGGTAAGCCAGGCCAGGATCGTCGGCCTCGACCAGGGCAGCCAGGCAATTGGCGGCCTACTGCGCAGCAACCGCGCCACCTGTGGTGTATTGCGCGATGAAGAGCTCGCCTTCCTGTTCGAGGAGCAGGCGAGCGCTATTAAATCGGTCGCCGTGGTGCCCCTCAACAATGGCAACACCTTTGGTGTTCTCGCCATTGGCAGCTCCGATCCGCTGTATTACAAAAGCAGCATGGGCACACTTTTTCTCAGTTATATTGCCGAAGTGCTGAACCGTGTCCTGCCGCCGATGATGACTCAGGTAACCACGCTACAGTCCCTCACAGCGCCCCAAAAAATGAGCTGATATTGCTATGGCAAGGGTTCCCGATGACGCGCAACTCGCCAGCTTTGCCCAGCACATCGCTAACAGAAACCTCTCGCCACTGACCACAAAAAGCTATCTACGCGATCTGTCGCGCCTGCAATTACTGTTACATGATCAGGCAATAGCAGCACTCAAGGACATCGACACCCAGCACATCCGCAACGCACTGGCGACCCTGCATAAAAGCGGCCTGTCGAATGCCAGCCTGCAGCGCTGGCTGTCGTCAGCACGGGCCTTTTTTCGCTATGCTCTGCAAAACGAATGGCTCAGCCACAACCCGGCCGACGGCCTGCAGGCACCGAAAAAGGCCAAAAAACTACCGAAACTGATGGATGCCGACCAGGCCATCCAGCTAGTGAGTATTGAAGGGGATGACTGGCACACGCTGCGCGACCGCGCCCTGCTAGAGCTATTCTATTCCTCTGGACTGCGACTGGCGGAAATCGCCAACACCAATATTGCCGACCTTCACTTTGGTGAAGCCACGGTGACCGTAACTGGCAAGGGCGAAAAAACACGTCTTATTCCCGTGGGTAGCTGTGCGCTGGAGGCCATTGAGCGCTGGTTAAACGTGCGCGGTGAACGAGCGCTCGAAAATGAAACGGCACTGTTTGTCAGTCAGCGAGGCAAGCGCATCAGTCATCGCGCCATTCAGCAGCGCGTCAAACAAATGGGCCAGCAACAGGGCATCAGCCAACCGCTTCATCCCCATATGTTGCGCCATTCTTTCGCCAGCCATCTGCTGGAATCCAGCGGTGATTTACGCGGTGTTCAGGAGCTACTCGGGCACGCCAACCTGTCGACGACCCAGGTTTACACCCATCTGGATTTCCAGCATCTGGCGAAAACCTACGACAGTGCCCACCCCCGCGCCCATTCTCGAGGCAAAAAAAAGCCCGGGGAATAAACCCGGGCTTCTCTGTGTAGCACTAACGCAAAGGTGGCTAGACAGCCTCTGAACCGGTTTCACCGGTGCGAATACGGATGATCTCTTCCAGCGGTGATATAAAGATTTTGCCATCGCCAATTTTGCCAGTATTCGCCGACTTCAAAATAGCATCGACAACGTTATCAACCATCTCACCATCGACGGCGATTTCGAGCTTCACTTTGGGCAGGAAATCGACGACATACTCGGCACCACGATAAAGCTCGGTATGACCTTTCTGCCGGCCAAAGCCCTTCACCTCCGTTACCGTTATTCCCTGTACACCGACATCGGCCAGAGCCTGTCGAACATCATCCATTTTGAATGGCTTAATAATGGCGGTAATTAGCTTCATAGATACTCTCAGTTAGTCGTCTTTATTGCATCAACGATACACCTTTAACAGACAACAAAAAAGGGAGCCAGGCTCCCTTTTTTGTTGTGTAACAGGTTTACAAGTGTTCTTTTACTTGGTGCCCGATACAAACTCTGGGTAGGCTTCCATACCGCATTCAGAGATATCGACGCCTTCGTATTCCTCTTCTTCACTGACGCGGATACCGACCACGGCCTTGAGGATAAACCACACCACCAGACTCGCGCCAAATACCCAGGCAAAGATAACGCCGATACCCAGTAACTGAGCCGACAAAGTTGCATCACCGTTAGAGAGACAAACAGCCAACAAGCCCCAGATACCAACAACACCGTGGACTGAAATAGCACCAACGGGATCATCAATTTTCAGCTTGTCGAAAGTGACTACCGAGAAGACCACGAGCACACCACCGATAACACCAATCAGCGACGACAGCATGGGGCTCGGGGTCAAGGGTTCAGCGGTAATCGCGACCAGACCGGCCAGTGCGCCGTTAATGGCCATGGTCAAATCAGCCTTACCAAACATTAAGCGCGCAGTAATCAAGGCTGCAATCAAGCCACCACAAGCGGCCGCATTGGTATTGACGAAGATATCGGCAACGGCATTAGCCTCACCAATATCCGAGATTTTCAACTCAGAACCGCCATTGAAACCAAACCAGCCAACCCAGAGGATGAACATACCCAGGGCCGCCATTGGCATATTGGCACCGGGAATAGGATTCACCGAACCATCAGCCCGATACTTGCCTTTACGCGCACCCAGCAGAATAACCGCAGCAAGCGCTGCCGCCGCACCCGTCATGTGTACAACACCGGAACCGGCGAAATCGAGGAAACCCGCAGAGTCGAGGAAACCGCCGCCCCACTTCCACATACCCTGTAAAGGATAAATAACGCCCGTCATTACCACGGCAAAAGCGAGGAAGGACCAGAGCTTCATGCGCTCAGCAACGGCACCAGAGACAATCGACATCGCTGTTGCAACGAAGACCACCTGAAAGAAAAAGTCGGAGGCACCTGAATAGTAGGTGTAGTCGCTGGCATCGGCCGCCGCACCCGCCAACACTTCTTCTGCGGTGGCATTGGCAATACTGTTGCCAAACCAGCTATCGGGCAAGATGCCACCCTCGGATCCGCCGTACATGATGGTGTAACCCATCAGCAGGTACATCACACAGGACACGGCGTAGAGCGCCACGTTTTTGGTCAAAATTTCAGTGGTATTTTTCGATCTCACCAGGCCGGATTCGAGCATCGTAAAGCCCGCAGCCATCCACATCACTAACGCACCGCACACCAGAAAATAAAAGGTGTCTAGCGCGTACTTAATCTCAATAATATCGGTTTCCATTGTCTCTTCCCCTCAAAAGTCTCTTAGGCTAAATAGTTGCTTTTTAAACCGCGTCGTCACCCGTTTCGCCAGTGCGAATACGGATAATTTCATTCAGGTCTGAAATAAAGATTTTGCCATCGCCGATTTTTCCGGTTTGAGCAGCGTTCACTATCGCTTCAACCGTGCCATCCACCATTTCATCGGTAACCGCCACTTCTGCTTTTACCTTGGGTAGAAAATCAACGACATATTCTGCGCCACGATAAAGTTCCGTGTGCCCCTTCTGTCGGCCAAAACCCTTAACTTCCGTTACCGTTAAGCCTTGCACGCCAATGTCAGCCAGCGCTTCACGAACATCGTCCAGCTTAAATGGCTTGATGACTGCAGTGATCATTTTCATTGTCATTCTCCTGCTTTGCCCGAATCTAATTAGCATCCGCGCACATTTAAAATTACCAGAGGATAAGGGAGGTTAACGATTGCCCCTTCCTCGGGGCTAGTCAATCCATGAGGAAAATCAACTCAACATCTATCCACTAACACTTACGGTGCTCTCGGCGAATATAAAGATCGCAAAAGAACACCACACAAGCTGTAATGCATAGCCTGTGCCAAGTTCTCACTTTAGACATTAAGTGCTGGCAAACGTAATTGTCTCGGCGGGCAAAGATCAGAACAGAAGGTATAAACCCCGTATTAAGAAGGATTAAGGGGCAGGGCCACGGCAATAGTGGCAAAAGGGGAAGTCGCGAAAAAAAACAGCCAACAGCAGCATCGCACCAAGAGAATGCACATAGAGACGGCAGCGCACCATGCTGTCGCACCAATACTGTGCAAAAACAGGCCTCCACCTTCTGCTAATCCCATCTTCCTTTGGCAAGTCCTATCTGCTACAACAGAGTCTCTACTGGGATCAAGGAAGATCTATGTCACTGGCCGTTATCTATACGCGTGCAAAATCGGGAATTAACGCACCGCTGGTGACGGTGGAAGTCCATCTGTCCAATGGGCTACCCAGCCTGAGTATCGTCGGCTTACCAGAGACAGCCGTTAAGGAAAGTAAAGACCGAGTGCGTAGCGCTCTGCTCAACAGCCACTTCGATTTTCCTGCACGACGCATCACCATTAACCTCGCGCCGGCCGATCTACCGAAAGAGGGTGGACGCTTTGATCTACCCATTGCCCTGGGCATACTCGCCGCATCGGGGCAGCTGCCCAAAGATGCGCTAAAAGATTACGAGTTTATCGGCGAACTGGCACTATCTGGCCAACTCCGCCCCACCGATGGCATCTTACCCAGCGCCCTCGCCAGCGGTAAAAGCCAACGCCACATAATCCTTCCCCAGGCCAATAGTGCTGAAGCCGCCCTGGCGAGCAATACCTCGGTGTACGCAGCGGATCATCTGCTGGAGGTCTGCGCCCATTTAAAGCATGGCGAAACCTTAGTCCAACAACGTTATGAGCAGAATGCAGACGCGACGCCTACCGCAGATATTAATGAAGTTATCAGCCAGCACCAGGCCAAGCGGGCATTGGAAATCGCCGCCGCTGGTGCCCATAATCTGCTATTTAGTGGCCCACCTGGCACGGGGAAAACCATGCTCGCCAGCCGCCTACCCAGTATATTACCGCCGCTGAATGAAAAGGCCGCACTGGAAGTTGCCGCCGTCTACTCGGTGAGCAGCAGCCCAGCGCGAAAGAATTTTTTTGAGCGCCCCTTCCGCTCCCCCCACCACACCGCATCCAGTGTTTCGCTGGTCGGCGGCGGCAGTAACCCGCGCCCCGGCGAAGTATCGATGGCCCACCACGGGGTACTGTTTCTCGATGAATTACCGGAGTTTTCGCGCAAGGTGCTAGAGGTATTAAGGGAACCCCTGGAATCTGGTTCAATATTGATCGCCCGCGCCCAGGCTAGTGTCGAATATCCCGCCAACTTTATGTTAATTGCGGCGATGAACCCCTGCCCCTGTGGCTATCTTGGTGAACCGAGGTGCCGCTGCACACCCGACCAGGTTAATCGCTACCGCGATAAAATATCAGGGCCATTACTGGATAGAATTGACCTTCAAGTGCATGTCCCCCGCGTCCCCCACCAGGCACTAACGGCAAGTAAGCCACCGGGCGAAAGCAGCGCAACCATACGCAAACGTGTTATCGCGGCAAGAGAACGGCAACAAACCCGGCAGGGCTGTGCCAACGGGCAACTATCGCGCAAACAACTCGAGCAGTTCTGTCCACTCAATAAGACTCAGCTTGAAATGATGAACACCGCTATCGAACGCATGAGCCTCTCCGCCCGCGGTTTCCATAGAATCCTAAAAGTCGCACGCACCATAGCCGACATCGAAAATCAGCAACAAATCCAGAACCAGCACCTCAGCGAAGCGCTGGCTTATCGCCTATAAATCGATAAACCCCCGAAGATGGGGGGAATTAATGGTCGAGCCGAAAACCCACTTTAATAGTCGCCTGCCAGTGCTTCACCTTGCCCTCTTCGATGTAGCCACGACTTTCAACCACTTCAAACCAGTGTAAATGCTTGATGGTTTTCGTCGCCTCGGCAATGGCTGCGCTAATCGCATCATCAGTGCCTATGGTAGAACTACCTGTTACTTCGATATGTTTATAGATATGTCCGGGCATAATGAAAGCCTCCAATCTGGTAATTTCAAGACCACCACGAGCAAAAAAACATGCCGGAATTCGATGGAGAGAGCTCGACTTATTCAGTCAGCGCCTCTATCAACAGCTTAGACAAAGGCCCCTCATCACGCCAATAACTTGAAATATTTATCGTTTTAAAACCAGATTGATTAAAAATACTTAACAGAAAACGCCTCGGCGGGCATCGGTTTAGAATAGAGATAGCCCTGGAATATCTGACAGCCAATATTGTGTAAAAAGCTTTCCTGTTCTTTATTTTCTACACCCTCGGCAACAGGTTCGAGACCGAAGTGGCGGGCAATATCCATAATCGTTTTGACAATAGCCGCGTCATCCCTGTCGCTAATAATATTTTGCACATAGGTTTTATCTATTTTTATTTCATCCAGCGGCAAACGTTTTAAATAATAGAGCGAGGAATAGCCGGTGCCAAAATCATCAATCGATACTTTCACACCCAGCTGCTTGAGTTGATTGAGCTTTTCGACCGTTTCGTCGATATCTTCTATTAACATACCCTCGGTAATTTCCAGTATCACGCTGTCTGGAGCCACGGCGCAGCGTTTAATAATATCCCGAATATTAAAGACAAAATCTTTGCGCCTGAATTGTACCGGACTGATATTCACCGACATTCTAAAGCTATCGATTAAGCACGCCTGATCCTGCCAGGCCTTTAATTGAAGGCAGGCTGCCTCGACGACCCAGCGCCCAATATCGACGATTAAGCCGGTCTCTTCGGCAATGCCGATAAATTCAACTGGTGGTATAAGACCTTTTTCTGGGTGCTGCCAGCGAATAAGCGCCTCTACCCCCACGGGCACGCCCTCACTGCTCACTTTCGGCTGAAAATAGAGTTCAAACTGTTGATGCTTAATGGCCTGTCGCAAATCCTGTTCGATAAGCACGCGCTTATCGGCATCCTGCTGTTGCTCGGTACTGTAGAAGGCCACGGCATTGCGACCATTTTTCTTCGCCTGGTACATCGCCACATCGGCATTTTGAATAACACTCTCCGCCGTGTCACCGTCCTCGGGGAAGACGGCCAGACCAATACTTGATGACATGTGGTAGTTGAGGCCATTAATAATATAGTCCGCCACCAGTGTCGTGCGCAATTTTTCGGCAATAACCCGGGCTTTATGGGCCACCATATGCATGCCGCCCGTAATCACCGGCACCACAACGACAAACTCATCCCCACCGATACGGGCAACCGTATCATCGGTGCGAAAAACCTCCATTAAACGTCTCGCCACTTCGATTAATAAAATATCACCACTGGCGTGACCCAGACTATCATTCAATAACTTAAAGCGATCCAGATCGAGATAAAAGACCACACCACTGCTGTTATTTCTTTTCGCAGCAGCGCAATACTGGTGCAGTCTGTCTAACAGCAAACGCCGATTAGCGAGCTTGGTTAGCGGGTCGTAATAGGCCAGACGGCTAATCTCTTCCTGTGCATTTTTATATTCGCTGATATCGGAAACGGCGGCACGCACCATAATGGGCTTACCTTCGCTGTCGCACTCCACCTGCCCCTGGGTCCTCAACCAGCGCAACTCGCCATCTGGACGCTGAAAACGGCTTTCCAGCTCAAAGGGTCGACCCGCGGTAACATTGCTAATAACCGGCTCAAGTAAACCCAGGTCATCTTCGAAAACAAAATTCCGCAACTCGTCAAAGGTTGACGGCAATTGCTTGACAGATAAACCGAACAGATCAGCTGCACCGTCTGACCAGGTCATTTGATTGCTCTGCATATCGGTTTCCCAAATAACAATGCCTCCCGCCCGGGTCGCCAAACGTGTCATTTCTTCTTTGCGTGCCAATTCATCCAGCAATGACTGGCGCTCTAACTCCATTCTTTTACGATCGGTAATATCCCTGATACTGGCAAAGGTCAGCCGTCTGTCGTAGTAATCAAAACCACTAAAACTAACCTCCACCTCGCGGGGCTCACCATTCGGCAATTTAAGCAGCCATTCAATGGTGCCCAGACGCCCCCTCTCAAGCGCTGAAAGTATCTGGTTTAATTTCTCCACCGCATCGACACCATCATTTTGCACCGGCATCGACAACTCAGTGCCGGTCAAACCCAGCAGTTCACTTTTATCGCGCTGGGTCAAACGAGCGAATTGCTCATTACAGGCTTCGATATGCGAGCCATCAAGCACCACGGCGGCTTCTGGCAGGGATTCAATCAATTGGCGGAAAGACTTTTCAGATTCGCTGGCAACAACAATTTTTGGTATTAAGCCGCCAATTTCCTGACAGCTCATCAGGTAGTAGTCGGGGACATTTTTTTTCTGGCTGAGCAGAGACAGGGTTTCGACTAATTCAATATGCCGGCCATCCCAGGTATCGCGCAGTGTTTTACCGGTGTAGCTATGCGCGGCACCATCAGTCTGAGTGCCAGCGTCGTCCTTGCTCTGCATAAGATCGAGAAAGCCAGCGTCTTCCTGCTCTTCATAAAGCTCATCAAGGCTGGAGCCAACAAGCATCTCAGGTGGAAAATCAAACAAGGTCAAAAAAGCCTGATTGATTTTTATTATCTTCCTGTTCACATCGGCAATAATAGAGGGCTGACCAGCGTCAAAAGCCAGTGCCGTAAGATTCGTCTTCCCTTGAACAGGTTTTGGCATTTTCAGCCTCTGTAAAATTCAATCATTGTGGTGGTTAGTCCTTTATTAGTCAGCATTAGTTAGTCGGCTTCGGTTCGAGAAAGCGCCGTCTATTCTCAGCCTTTTTATTGTCACTTTTACGCAACAAAATAAATGTCGCCCCCAGCCCACCGCTGTGACGGGGTGCACTGTGGAAGGCCAGAACATCATCCAGCTGAGGCAACCAGTAATTAACACAGCTCTTTAACAATGCGGGGTTCTCCCTCTGCTCGCCTTTGCCGTGAGTGATCGCGGCGCAGCGAATATCGTGGGCAATGCATTCGCGAATAAAAGCCAGTACCTCTACACGGGATTGCACCACCGTCAGCCGGTGTAAATCGAGACTCGACTCAACCGTGTAGTGCCCCTGCTTCAAGCGGCGAAAAACGCCATGCTGCACGCCATCGCGTTTAAACGACAAGGTATCGAGAGGCTTAACCCGGGGCACATGTTCCTCGCCAGCGAGGAAGTTATCCTCACTATCATTAATTTCGACTGCCGCCCTACGACGGGACACCAAAGTCGAGCTATTCCTGTCCACCGGTATTTTCAAGCGGAGGTTGGCTTGACTCAAGGGCTCCACATCACCAACGAACTCACGAAATAATTTTTTTTCTTCTTCTTCGATCATCGCCCTTTACTCTCAACAGCCCTATCAACCCATGCACAGAGCACAAGATAGCAATTTTAACAGCCTAAAATACAGAAGCTGGGTACTCTCTAACACTTATTACATTCGTCGGCACAAAACACCTAACAATACCCTTATAAATACGGTGAGAACAACCAGCAAAGGGCATCTCGGCTGCGTGTAAGAAGAGAGCGGCTATCGAGCTCCGTCAGATTCACTCGCGACGAGTGCGTCAGTCTTTCATCAAACTCACGTTCCAGCTCACCGGCCATGGCTCTGTCAAAAATTTCAACGCTCAACTCATAATTGAGCCGCAAACTGCGCGGATCAAGGTTGGCCGAGCCGATCAACACATACTCGCCATCGACCAAAAACAGCTTCGAGTGATTAAAAGGCGGGGGCTGATAAGCCACGGTTATATTGTAGTAAAGCAGCTCCCAGAGCATATTGCTCATGGCCCAATGTACATAAGGTAGATTATTTTTTTCGGGCAACACCAAAGTCACAGCAACACCGCGCAAGGCCGCGGTTTGCAGGGCGGCGAGCATTTCCCGCGAGGGCAGGAAATAGGGCGTCATGATTCGAATCGACACTTTTGCCTGGGCAATGGCCGCCAACAACACATTGCTGAGTTTGTCGAGGTTGAGATCGGGGCCATCGACAATCACTCGACAAAGACTTTCACCACACTCTGCTGGCCCCTCGGGTATTTTCGTTTTTTCCCCGTTGACCAGTTGCCAGGTTTGTGCAAAACCCATGGCCAGCTGTGCCACCACGGGGCCCTCAAACTGAAAGTGAATATCCGCCGTTGACTGTCGAGAAGTCGACTGCTCAAGCAAATGGCGATCACCAATATTCATGCCACCGGTAAAGCCAAGTTGCCCATCAACCACCAGCAGTTTGCGGTGGTTTCGCAAATTCAAGCCCGGTAGCTGAGACATAAAACGCGAGGGATTGAAGCGCTCGACGCGGACCCCCTGACGCTGCAGGCGATGACTGATACGGGGCCATGAGTAGAGATCACCCATGGCATCAATGATGACTCTGACCGCAACGCCGCGCTTCACAGCCGCAATCAAGGCCTCGACGAAGGCTTGTCCAGTGCTGTTGTTTTCCAGAATATAGGTACAGAAATCGACACTGTGAGAGGCCTTGTCGATAGCGCCGATCATTGCGGGAAAGGCCTGCTCACCATTGCGCAACACCGCCACCCTGTTACCGGCAACAAGAGGCAGACCGGTAAGCACATAAGTTGCGCGGATAAGAGGGGCGAACTCACCCTCAGCCTGGTGGTCGCAGGGAACCTCTGTTAGTGGCTCTTCGCCCCGCTCAAAATCGACAAAGCGACGCTGATAGCCGCCATCTCGCCAGACTTGCGCACGGTGGTGAACACGATTAATACCAAAGAAAAAATACAGTGCCGGCCCAATTATCGGGAATAACAGACAGACACTAATCCAGCCCATCGCAGCGCGGGGGTCGCGCTTATAGAGCAGGGCATGCCACATCGCCACGGGGGCGAGCACCAGCGCCAGGGCGATAAGGCTATTAAGCAAGAGGTCGAAGCCATTGAGTTCACTTAACACTGTCAGCAAACGGCATTTCCTGTTTTATAACAAGGTTGCGATCAGTATGGCGCTGCCTACCCACAAAGACAATTATGCTGTCGCCTTGTATTCGGTAAGGGCCTAAAGCTATATTTTGCGTCTTAACAAAGGAACACCCATGAATTCACTCAGCGCACTAGGCGAGCCCGTTGGCGAGCTACTAAAACAAAGGGAGCAAACCCTGGCCGTTTGCGAATCCTCCATGGCCGGATTGTTATCGGCCGCTCTGGTTTCTGTACCCGGCGCTTCCGCCTATTTTCTCGGTGGCACCGTGGTTTACACCCTGGCTTCACGACGGCAGTTTCTCAATATGAGCGATGCCGATATGAAGGGGGTACGCAGTGCCACCGAAGAATACGCCCTGCTCTGCGCCCGCAGCATTCACAAAACTTTAAGCGGCACCTGGGCGCTGGCCGAAACTGGCGCCACGGGGCCTGCCTCCAATCCCTATAAAGACCCACCCGGCACGGCCTGGTTTGCCGTTACCGGGCCGATAGAAAGAACCCTGCGAATCGATACCGGCCACAATCGGCGCGAAGACAATATGTGGCAATTTGCCGAAGCGGCTCTGGGTTTACTCGAAGAATGCATCCGCGAGGACGCCGATAAAAATAAACAGTGATAGCAAATTGCCGTAAAGGTCTCACAATAAATAACAGCGATTTTTTTCCATAATTGTTTTAAACAGCACACTATTAAGCAAACTATCCAGCCAACGCTGAACATCGAGCAGGTCTTGCGCCGCAAACCATTGCACATCGGTATTGGCAAATTGGCGAATAAAAGGAAAGATGGCAATATCGACAAAGCTCACTTGTGGCCCCAGCAAATAGTCCTTGCCATTAAGCTGGGCCTGTAGCTTGCGAAGAAAGTCTAAGCCCTGATCCCGTGCTGCCAAACTATTACCACCGGGAAAGCGCTGGGGATATTTGTAACGGTCGAGGTTCGATTTAAAGTCCGTATCATTTTCATCAATCAATGACTGAGTGATTGCCGATGATGACAACCAGTGAGCAGGGTCATTCTGCGCCAGCGCCCAGTGCATAATATCCAGACTCTCATCGAGCACCTCCCCCGATGCCAGCCGCAATACCGGTACCGAACCCTTCGGCGACAACGCCAACATTGCCGCCGGCTTTGCCTTTAACTCAACCTCAATAATTTCACATTGTACGCCCGCCTGATAGAGAGCCATTCGAGCGCGCATGGCATAGGGGCAGCGCCGAAAACTGTAGAGCAAGGGATATGGCTGCGCACTATCTATCGTCATCATGCCAACCTGTTATTTCTTGCGGCCACGAAAAAGCCCCGCGCTGGAAGCACAAAATCACTTTCAACACGGGGCTAGACAAACAACTCACCAGCACTAACCGGCAATGCGTTTTACAGGTCGTAAAAACCTTTACCTTCTTTCGCCAGCTTCGCCAACAAAGGTGCTGGCTGCCAGTAGTGATCGCCACATTGTTTGGCGTATTTGGCGTAGGCATCAACAATATTTTGCAGGCCGATTTGGTCCGCCCAGAACATCGGGCCACCTTTATAACCGGGGAAGCCGTAGCCGTTAATCCAGATAATATCGATATCCAGTGGCCGTGCGGCAATACCCTCTTCGAGAATCAACGCGCCCTCATTAATCATCGGAAAGAGGCAACGCTCGAGAATCTCCTGATCGCTAATATCGCGCTGCTCAATGCCCGCTTCTTTGGCACACTCGGCAATTAAGGCCGTAACAATGGGGTCGGGGATGGGCGTGCGGCCATCTTCGTATTTATAGACACCGGCATTGGTTTTTTGTCCGTGGCGGCCCAGCTCGACAATTTTATCGATCCACACCGAGTCGCGTTTTTCAATCTTGCCGGCCTTACGGCGCTCTTCACGTACTTTATAACCAACATCCAGTCCGGCCATATCGGCCATCGTGAAAGCGCCCATGGGGAAGCCGAAATCGAACAGCACTTTATCAACCTGCTCGGGGCTGGCACCCTCTTCCACCAGGTAAGCAGATTCACGGGTGCGCTGGTGCAACATGCGGTTACCGACAAAACCATCGCAGACGCCGACCATGGCGCCAATTTTGCCAATGCGCTTGGAAAAGCTCATCACTGTGGCGATCACATCGTCGGCGGTCTTTTCACCGCGCACGTTTTCCAGCAGGCGCATGACATTGGCCGGACTGAAAAAGTGCATGCCGATCACATCCTGTGGTCGGCTGGTCACATTCGCTATTTCATCGACATCGAGGGTTGAGGTATTACTGGCGAGAATAGCGCCGGGACGGCACACACTATCGAGCTTTTTAAAGACTTCTTTTTTAACATCCATATTCTCGAACACGGCTTCGATCACAATATCGACGTCTTGAATATCATCGTAGCTCAGTGTTGGCTCAATCAAGGCCATGCGCTTTTCAACATCGTCCATGCTGATACGGCCTTTCTTCGCCGTGTTTTCGTAGTTTTTGCGAATTAAGGCGATGCCCTTATCGAGAAACTCCTGCTTCATTTCCAGCAGTTTGACGGGGATGCCGGCATTGGCGAAGTTCATGGCGATGCCACCGCCCATAGTGCCGGCACCGACAACAGCGCCACAATTAATTTCGCGTTTTACCGTGTCTTTGGCCAGACCGGGCACCTTGGCCACTTCGCGCTCGGCAAAGAAAATATGGCGCTGTGATGCCGACTCTGAAGACGTCATTAATTCCATAAACAATTTTTCTTCGCGGGCCATCCCCTCGTCGAAAGGTAGCTCGAAAGCGGCGCGAATCGATTTAATAATATGGAAGGGTGCGAGAAAACCGCGCTGCTTACGGGCGATTCCTTTCTCAAAGTTATCGAACACTTCGGGGCCAGCGGCCTCGGGCGTAATATCTCTAATAGCGCGAGGGCCAGTGCCATCGGCAAGCAACTTTTCGGCATAGGCAATGGCGGCGGCTTCAAGATCACCGTCGACAATTTCATCGACAATACCCAGCTCAAGAGCTTTGGCAGCGGGCACATGACCACCGCCAACGATTAATTCAAGTGCAGCCTGGGCACCGACCAAACGCGGTAAACGCTGGGTACCACCGGCACCGGGTAATAGACCGAGGTGCACTTCGGGCAGGCCGACTTTGGCCGAGGCCAGGGCAACGCGGTAATGACAACCCAGGGCAACTTCAAGCCCGCCACCGAGAGCGGTACCGTGAATCGCCGCAACGATCGGTTTAGCGGCCGTTTCCATATTGCCAATCACTGGCACCAAACCCGGCTCGCCCATGCCCTTGGCAAATTCATTAATATCGGCGCCGGCAATAAAGGTTCTACCCTCGCAAATCAGCACCATGGCTTTAACACCGTCGTCGGCCAGACCCTGCTCAACACAGGTTTTCAGCCCTGCGCGCACCGATTGATTAAGGGCGTTAACGGGAGGGTTGTTGACTTTAATCAGGCCTATTGAGCCCTGCTTCGAAAAACTCACTGTATCGGACATGATGCTTCCTTATTTTGCTTAACGATGAAATTAGTATTTGAGATTGATCAATTTTATTTGGCCAAATGTTCTTTTAAAGCCGCGACGTAATCTTCTGCGTGGCGGTGGGTAGCGGCTATATCGAGCAGGGTCTGCCCCTGTTGATTGGTCGCGTTAATGTTTCTTTTTGCCGCTGAAAAGAATTTCAAAAAGGTCTGGAAATTCTCCGCCCTCATGCCCCGATAGGCTTTTTCAAGCACATGAAAATCGGCATCGATACCCTGCGGTGCATCGTAATCTAAAAACATCTTGATGCGCTCGTCATCAAACACTTCACCCAGTACTTTCTGCTTATCTTTTTTTAAAGCCATAATCTTTCCTGTCGAAACTTCTTCATTAAAACACTAGTTTATTAAAGCAAGGCATTGAGCTTTTGCAGCAGCACTTCATTCACCTGCTGCGGATTGGCCTGGCCCTTTGAGGCTTTCATAATTTGACCGACAAAATAACCGAGCATTTTCGGCCGTTTGGCCTCATCCGCATTGCGATAATTTTCCACCTGCTTGGCGCTGTTGGCAATTACCTCCTCAACCATGCCTTCGATGGCACCACTATCGGATACCTGCTTCAGACCGCGGGCCTCGATAATGGTATCGGCTTCACCTTCACCCTCCCACATAGCGCCAAACACTTGCCGCGCCATTTTATTGGAGATGGTTTTATCAATAATGCGGGCAATTAAAGCGGCCAATTGCTCTGCACTCACCGGGCAATGCTGTATCAATACGTCGTCGCTATTTAAGCGTGCCGCCAATTCACCCGTCACCCAGTTGGCCGCCAACTTAGCGTCACCACATTGACTGGCCGCGGTTTCAAAATAAGCCGCCGTGGCAATTTCGTCGGCGAGCACACCGGCATCGTAGGCCGATAATTCATAGCTATCCATAAAGCGGGCACGCCGGGCCTCGGGTAATTCGGGCAGCGAGGCCCGCACCGCGTCGACATAGGCCTGATCAATTTCTACCGGCAGTAAATCGGGGCAGGGGAAGTAGCGATAATCGTTGGCTTCCTCTTTGCTGCGCATCGACCGGGCGGTGTGGGTATCTCCATCGTAGAGCCGGGTTTCCTGCTTCACTTTACCGCCGTCTTCGATCAAGTCGATCTGGCGCTCCACTTCCTGAACAATCGCCCGCTCCATAAAGCGGAAGGAGTTGAGGTTTTTGGTTTCCGTGCGCGTACCCAGCTCTTCACCTTTTTTACGCACCGAGACATTGACGTCGAAGCGCATCGAACCCTGAGCCATTTCACCGTCGCAAATGCCGATGGAGACCACCAGTGCGTGGAGCTTTTTGGCGAAGGCCACGGCTTCTTCCGGGCTGTTCATATCGGGTTCGGAAACAATTTCAATCAGCGGCGTACCGGCGCGATTGAGATCGATACCGGACATACCGTGAAAATCTTCGTGCAGGGACTTACCCGCATCTTCTTCCAAATGAGCGTGGTGAATGCGCACCGTTTTAGTGCTGCCATCGTCGAGCTGAATATCAACCGTGCCCTCGAGCACAATCGGTCTTTCCAGCTGGGTGGTTTGATAGCCCTTGGGCAGGTCGGGATAAAAATAGTTTTTGCGATCGAAGGATGAAATCAGGCCGATCTCGGCATCAATGGCGACACCAAACATCACCGCCATACGTACGGCTTCGGCGTTGAGCACCGGCAGGGTGCCGGGCATGGCCAGGTCAATGGCGCAGGCCTGAGTGTTGGGCGCGGCACCAAATTCGGTGCTGGCGCCGGAAAAAATCTTGGTTTTTGTGGCCAGTTGGGTGTGAACCTCCAGGCCGATGACGGTTTCCCATGTCATACAGTCCGTACTCCTTAATCGATGCCGGGGGCGCAGCGCGAATGCCAGTCGCTGACCTGTTGATAGCGGTGGGCGACATTGAGCATGCGCCCCTCGTCAAAATAGTTGCCAATCAGTTGCAGGCCAACCGGTTTGTCGTCGACCAGACCACAGGGCAGAGACATGCCGGGCAGGCCCGCCAGGTTGGTGGCGATGGTGTAAATATCTTCCAGATACATCGCCACCGGGTCGTCACCCTTGGCACCGAACTCAAAGGCCGGGTTGGGGCAGGTGGGGCCGGCGATCATATCGACCTCTTTAAAGGCACTGACAAAATCTTCTTTGATCAGGCGGCGCACCTGCATGGCCTTGTTGTAGTAGGCGTCGTAATAACCCGCCGACAGACAATAGGCACCGATCAAAATACGCCGCTTCACCTCATCGCCAAACGCTTCGGAGCGGCTGCGCATATACATATCGCGCAAATCGGCCGGGTTGTCACAGCGATAGCCATAGCGCGAACCATCGAAGCGCGACAGATTGGCCGAGGCCTCTGCCGGGGCAATCACATAATAGGCGGGCACCGAAAGATGGGAGTGGGGCAGGCTAATCGACTTCAGCTTGGCACCCTGCTTTTCCAGTTCCGCCAGGGCATCCCGCGTTGCCTGTTCGGTTAAGGGATTCAAGCCCTCGCCAAAATACTCTTCGGGCACGCCGATGGTCAGGCCACTGATGTCCTGATTTAAGGTCGCGGTGTAATCGGGCACAGCGTGCTCAATGGAGGTGGAGTCTTTGCTATCGAAGCTCGCCATTTGATTGAGCATTAGCGCGGCATCTTCCGCCGTGCGCGCCATGGGGCCACCCTGGTCGAGACTCGAAGCAAAGGCAATCATGCCCCAGCGTGACACCCGCCCGTAGGTTGGCTTTAGGCCGGTAATGCCACACAGGGCCGCAGGCTGGCGAATGGAGCCGCCGGTGTCGCTGGCCGTGGCAGCGGGGGTCAAGCGCGCGGCAATCGCCGCCGCCGAACCACCCGAGGAACCACCTGGCACACAGCCGGTATGCCAGGGGTTTTTCACCGGCCCGTAGTAACTGGTTTCATTGGACGAGCCCATAGCGAACTCATCCATATTGGTTTTACCCAGCACCACTACACCGGCGGCGGCAAGGTTTTCAACCACGGTCGCATTGTAGGGCGGCACAAAGTTATCGAGCATCAGCGAACCACAACTGGTGCGCACACCGTCGGTGCAAAAAATATCTTTGTGGGCGATGGGTACACCGCACAGCGCTGGCACGCTACCCGCGGCCCGCTGCTGATCGGCCGCAGCGGCCTGCGCCAGGGCCTGCTCTTCGGTAATGCTAATAAAGCTATTGTAATTGGCATCGAGCCGCTTGATACGGGCTAGAAAATGCTGCGTCACTTCGACGCTGGAGAATTCGCCAGCGCCCAGGCCTGCACTTAATTCGGCCAGGGTAAGGTTGTGCATCCTACTTCCTCAGACTGTCTCCGCAGAGACGGTGTTTGATAAACGACTAAGCACTGGCCATTGATGCGCCAGTACTGGGTCTCATTGTATTTTTAGCCAAGCAAGGTCTATTCGATGACTTTCGGCACCAGATAGAGACCCTCTTCCGTCGCCGGTGCAATGGCCTGAAACGCTTCGCGCCGATTGGTCTCGCTCACCTCATCGAGACGCAGACGCTGACGAGCACCCAGGGGGTTGGCCATCGGTTCAATATTTGTGGTATCAACCGCTTGCAACTGGTCGACTAGTGCCAGTACTTCATTAATACTTTTCGCGCTCGCCTGGGCATTTTCATCACTGATGTGAATGCGCGCCAGCTCGCCAAGTTTTTCAATATCAGCTCTATCGATGGACATAGTAGAGTTTGCTATCCTGAGTGTGTCTTAAAGGCCGCGTAAGGTATCATATTTACACCTTGCCCTAAATCCCCGCCGTTGTTACAGTTTCGCCAATTTTTACAATCGCCAGATCCCGCACTAATCACGCACGACGGGCGCTTTTTTTGAGGAACGATTAACCACTATGTTAAAGCGCTTACGCGGGATGTTTTCAAACGATCTATCCATTGACCTGGGCACAGCCAATACGCTGATTTATATCAACGGCAAGGGCATTGTTCTCAACGAACCCTCGGTGGTCGCCATTCGCCATCACCACGGACAAAAAACTGTCGAAGCGGTGGGCGTTGAAGCCAAGCGCATGCTCGGTCGCACCCCCGGCAACATCAGCGCCATCAGGCCCCTTAAAGATGGCGTGATTGCCGACTTCCAGGTCACCGAAAAAATGCTTCAGCACTTTATTAAGAAGGTGCACTCCCACAGCTTGATACCCCCCAGCCCTCGCGTGCTGGTTTGCGTGCCCTGTCTGGCTACCGAGGTTGAAAAACGGGCGATTCGCGAATCCACCGAGGGCGCCGGTGCCCGCGTCGTCCACCTGATTGAAGAACCCATGGCGGCGGCCATTGGTGCTGGCCTGCCCGTAGAGGAAGCCTGCGGCTCGATGGTGGTCGATATCGGCGGTGGCACCACGGAAATTGCCATCCTCTCCCTCAACGGCGTGGTCTACTCCGACTCCATTCGCATGGGCGGCGATCGCTTCGACGAGTCAATTACTAATTATGTGCGCCGTCGTTACGGCTCGGTCATCGGTGACGCCACGGCTGAGCGCATCAAAATGGAAATCGGCAGCGCCTACCCCGGTAGCGAAGTCAGTGAAATTGATGTTCGCGGGCGCAATCTCGCCGAGGGTGTGCCCAAGCAATTCACCCTTAATAGCGACGAAATCCTCGAATCTATTCAAGAGCCACTGGCCGCCATTGTGCAAGGTGTGAAACGCGTACTTGAGCAATCGCCACCCGAGCTGGCCTCGGATATTGCCGAGACCGGCATTGTTCTCACCGGCGGCGGTGCCCTGCTGAAAGGGCTCGATCAACTGCTAACCCATGAAACGGGCCTGCCAGTCATCGTCGCCGAAGACCCCCTGACCTGTGTCGCCCGAGGCGGCGGCAAGGCATTGACGATGATGGATAAGCGCCACCTCGATATCATGTCGCTCTAAAAATGTCTTGCTGAGCTAAAACACAACGGGCCAGAGCCATTAAAAACCTCTTTACACAAAGCTCGTCGCCGCAGCGCATGCTGATTCTGGCCCTGGTGGCACTGGGCCTGATCGCTCTCGACTCCTTTACCAGCTGGCTACGCCCCACTCACGCCTGGCTAGAGCCCCTCGTGCAACCCTTTCAATGGGCATCGACCCTGCCCATGCGCTGGCGCGAGTGGAACGATGAGTCGCTGGAAAGTCGCGCCGACATCATCGCCAATAATGACAAGCTGGAAACCGAAATCCTGGTCTATCGGGCGCAGCTGCAGCGCATGGCCGAACTGTCTGCCGAAAACCTGCAACTCAAAACCCTGCTCAATGGCGCTGAACTGCTTAAAAACAGCGTACTGGTCGCCGAGCTGGTGGGCATTTCCCCCGACCCCTTCCACCACGTCATCACCATTAACCGGGGCACCTCAGACAATATCACCGAGGGTCTGGCGGTCATCGATGGCGAGGGTTTGATGGGTCAGGTGGTTGAGGTTTTCGACAACCACAGCCGGGTCTTACTGATCACCGACTCTCGCCATGCCCTGCCCGTTTACAACCTGCGCAATAATGTGCGCGGCATTATCGAGGGCAGCGGCGACTACCAGCGCCTGCGCCTGCGCCACGTCTCACCCACACAGGATATTCAGGTCGGCGACGTCCTGCTCAGTTCCGGTCTCGGTCGGCGCTTTCCCTCCGGCTACCCCGTTGGCACCGTCAGCGCCATTGACAAAGATCCCGGCCAGGCCTTTATTGATGTCAGTGTCAGCCCCGCCGCCAAGGTCGATCGCAGCCTGCGTTTGCTGGTGGTCTTTGCCGCGACGGAAGCCCTCGACAGCTACCAACCAACTGAAACGGCCCCGGCCCCGCAAAGTACAGGCCCCAGTCATGCCCAGGGGCAATAGCCCTCTCCCGCTGACGGCGATAGGCCTGAGCCTGATAGCCGCGCTGTTTCTCTACAGCCTGCCTCTGCACGGCGATCTGGCATTCTGGCGTCCTCCCTTTGTGCTATTAGTCGCCGTTTATTGGTTGCTCATTCAGCCCCAGCACCTGGGTATTACCTTCGTCTGGCTGATTGGCCTCTTACTCGACCTACTGTATGGCAACGTGATTGGGCAAAATGCCCTGGCCATGTCGGTCACCGCCTACCTGCTAAAAGCCCAGGAATACCGCGTGCGCCATTTGAGCCTGCCCTTTCAATGCCTGGCCGCACTGTTTATCGTCATGCTCTACCAAACGCTTTGGGTCAGCACACGGCTGATATCGGAAGATATCGTGCTCGGCTGGCGCGTCTACTACCCGGCACTCAGCAGCGCCCTGATTTGGCCTTTGCTGGCGGGCAGCCTGTATCGACTGCACCGGCTCTTTCATTGAAACCACTATTGAATCGACACTATGGATAAGCCGGTTAGCGATATCGACCTTATTCTCGCCTCAGCCTCACCCCGCCGTGCGGAGCTACTGCAGCAGATTGGCGTGCGCTTTGCCATCGCCCCCGCCGACATTGATGAAAGCCAGCTGCCCGGCGAAGCCGTCGAACTTTATGTGCAACGCATGGCCCGCGAAAAAGCCGAAACAGTGGCTCAAAAAGAGCGCGTAAATGCCCTCCCCGTACTGGGTGCCGACACCACGGTCGTACTCGATAACCGGGTTTTCCCCAAGCCGGCCGACAAGGCTGAAGCAATTGCCACATTGCGGGCTTTGTCAGGGCGGAGCCATAGGGTATTATCCGCCATTGCGGTAGTTGCCGAGGGCGGTACAGAACTCAGGTTATCTGAAACCTCTGTACGTTTTCGAGACATAAAAGAACAAGAATACGAACGCTACTGGGCGACGGGCGAACCCCGGGGGAAAGCGGGTGCCTATGCCATACAAGGCCTGGGAGCAGTGTTCGTAGACGATATTACAGGGAGTTATTCTGGGGTCGTTGGCCTACCGTTAATGCAGACGTTTGAATTATTTGAGCGTTTTAAAATTGCCTGTTGGAATGCACGATGAAAGCAGAAATACTGGTTAACATCACGCCCTCGGAAACCCGCGTTGCCCGCATTGAAGAGGGCATTTTGGTCGACATTGCCATCGAAAGAGTGGGCAACCGCAGCCTGGTCGGTAATATCTACAACGGCAAGGTGGTGCGCGTGATGCCCGGCATGCAGGCCGCCTTTGTGGAAATCGGCCTCGATAAAGCCGGCTTCATCCACGCCAACGACATTATGCAAAGCGCCGCCCCCGGTGGCGACCCCAGCTCGGTGGAAACACCCGACATTCGCCAATTGTTGCGCGAGGGCCAGGTGCTTCCCGTGCAGGTGATCAAAGAACCCATCAGCAGCAAGGGCGCGCGGCTCTCAACCCATCTCTCCGTGTCCTCGCGCTACCTGGTGTATATGCCCGGTGTCGACCATGTTGGCATCTCCCAGCGCATTGACAAGGAAGATGAACGAGAGCGTCTGCGCACCCAGCTCGACCTGGCCGTCGAAGCCGGCGGCATGAAGGAAGAGGGTGGCGGCTATATTATTCGCACCGTTGCCGATGGCGTCGCGGAAGACGAATTTCGCACCGATGTCGACTACCTGCACCGCTTGTGGGGCCTGGTGAAGGACAAGATGACTCGCCTGCCTGCACAAACCTGTATTTATCACGACCTGCCCCTGTCGCTGCGCACCATGCGCGATGTCGCCGCCGAGGAGATCGCGCGCATTCGTGTCGACTCCATCGACATCCACAAACAGATGTGTCGCTTTACCGAAAATTTCAGCCCAGAAATGCTCGAAAAGCTGGAGCACTACGAGGGCGAACGACCTATCTTCAGCCTTTTCGGTGTCGAAGATGAAATTGATAAATCCCTCGAGCGCAAGGTTAAACTGAAGTCCGGTGGCTACCTGATTTTCGACCAAACCGAAGCCATGACCACCATCGATGTCAACACTGGCGGCTTTGTCGGTCATCGCAATCTCGGTGAGACCATTTACACCACCAACCTCGAAGCGGCCAGTGCCATTGCCCGACAGCTGCGGCTGCGCAATCTCGGCGGCATTATCATTCTCGATTTTATCGACATGAAAGATCCCGAGCACCGCCGTCAGGTAATGCGTCGCTTAGAGAAGGAACTGGAACTCGATCATGTGAAGATGAAAGTCACCGGCGTGTCTGAACTCGGCCTGGTAGAAATGACCCGCAAACGCACCAGCGAGAGCCTGCAACGGCTGCTGTGCGAACCCTGTGAACACTGCCAGGGTCGGGGCTTTTTAAAGTCGGTGGAAACCACCTCATTTTCAATCTTGCGTGAAATCGTTAAGCACACCGGTACTGAGAGCGCCAAAAAACGCCTAGTACTGGCATCACCCGCCGTGGTCGAGCGCATTCTTGAGCAGGAAGCGGCCTACCTCAGCGCCGCCGAGCAGGAGATCAATTGCCCCATCGAATTTCGCACCGAAGGTAGCTACTCCCAGGAACAGTACGACATCATTACGGTTTAACAGGCTGTTGAAACCCCTTATTCAGCGTAGTCGTTTTTCAACAACCGGTTTAGGAGTTGCCAACATTGGATGTTTCCGCAACATTAAAGCGTAGCGCCCGCTACGCCTGGACTGCATTCGCCTTTTTAATTATTAGCTACGCCCTGCTGGTGGTCATTGGTCGCCTACTGCTGCCCTCCCTCGAACAGCGCCAGGAATTCATCAACCAACTACTGTCCCGACAACTCGGCATTGAAATCACCACCGAACACCTGGGTGGCAGCTGGACACGCTTTACCCCGCGCTTTCAAGCGCAAAGCTTGCGGATTGCCGCCGAGGGGAAAGCGCCAGCCATTACGGTCAGTAGCATCAATTCCGAATTTGACATCCTGCACAGTATTTTAAATGCCGAAATTGTCTGGAATGACCTGAGTATCGGCGAGGTCAAAATGACCCTGCGAGAGGATGCCGAGGGCAACTGGTTTGTCAGCAACTTTCCCCTCTCCAGCCCCCGCAGTGAAACCAATAGTCGGGGGCAGCTCGACGCTCTCATTAATATTATTCAGCTCAGTACCCATATTGGCATCGATCAAGTGGCCATTGATATCGCCTTTTTTGACGGCACCGCCACCACCCTTTACATCAACGGCGTGCAGATCGAGGGCAACGGCAATTTTCACCGCGCCCGAGCGCAGCTGTCTCTCGACCAGCAAGAGAACAAAGCCGAACTGCTGATTGAAGGTCGAGGCAACCCCCTCGACTGGCAGGCGTTTGATGGTAAAGCCTACATTAGTGCTAGCCGCATCAACCTGCACAAAGCTTTGGGGGTCATTCTACGCAGCTGGCAGCCCTTTTCGAGCCTCGGAAAAACCACCGATGCTAGCACCCTGCTCGATGCCGAACTGTGGATAAGCACACTTAAACCCGGTCATTTTAATTTGCGCGGCAAGGTGCAGGCCGAGGAAATACCCGTCAACTGGAACACAGAACTACCCCCCCTTAAAAACTTCAGCACCACACTCAAGGGCTGGTATAACAGCGGTGAAAACTGGGGGCTGCAATGCCAGGATCTGCGCTTCGACTGGGACGGCAAAGTCATTCAGCCCCTGAATGCCAGCTTCCAACAGGGTCTCGGTGAGCACTGGCATGAAATAAGCCTGGCCGCCGACCATATTAATATCGACACGCTCAAACACGGCTTGATGCGCAGCCAGTTCACCGACAAAGCGAGCACCGAACTGATCGAGGCTTTAAACCCCTCGGGCACACTGCGCAATATCCAGCTCTCCCTTGATCTCGAAAATACCCAGCCCCTGACCCAGGTCGACGTCAATATCGAGCAATTATCCCTCGATTCCTGGCATCAGACGCCAGCGGTTCGCGGGCTCAGTGGCTACCTGCACTGGCAGCACGAGAGTGGTTATTTCGACCTGGCTACAGGCGACGACTTCGCCCTGCGCTACCCTGGCGTCTACACCCACTTTATGCACTATGGTAGCACTCAAGGCCGCGTCAATATCGACTGGACGAGTGCCGATTCCAGCCTGCAAATTGCCGGCGGGCCGCTGGCTATTGACGCCGAAGAGGGGCGGATTCGTGCCTATATCAGCCTCGACTTACCCACCAACGGGGGTCGCGAGCCACAGATGTTTCTCCAGGCCGGTATCAAAAATAGTCACTCCCGCTATCTCGATAACTACCTGCCAGCCATTCTCGATCCCGGCTTACGCAACTGGCTCGATAGCGCCATAGGCGACATCGACATTGACGAGGCGGGCTTTATCTGGCGCGGCTCCCTCGTCGGCGATAGTCACCAGCAACGCAGCATCCAACTACAAGCCCAAATTGCCAGGGGTGACGTCAATTACGACCCCGGCTGGCCAACACTCAGCGAACTCTCGGCACAGATCACCCTCGACGACACTCAGCTCACGGGCAGTATCGACAGCGCCAGAGCCGGTGAAGGGCAGGTACAGGTAAAACATGCCACCTTCGCCACCCTTCCCGGAGCCCTGCTCGCGGTGCAGGCGCAGCTCAGTTCACCTCTGAATACGGCACAGCAGATCCTCTTGAGCTCACCCCTGGCACCACAACTGGCCGCACTGGCAGACTGGGAAGTAGAGGGCCAGACCGAGGCGACACTGGATTTAGTCATTCCCCTGTCGAAAAACCGCCAGGGCGAATCCTACCGTGTCGACGCCCAGCTTGAGGGGGAGCGCCTGCAACTGCGCAGTTTTCAGCCCCTGACCTTCAACGAGCTAGAAGGGAGTATCGCCTATGATCACAGCACCGGCCTGTACTCACCCGGCGTAAGCGCCACACTTTGGGGACAGGCCCTGAACGCCACTATTGCCACCCACAGGGGCAGAATACAGCTTGATGCTGCGGGCCAGCTCGACCTGTCAAAGGCCCCCGCCTGGCAGCCTTTGTTCAGTGAAAATATCAGTGGTACAAGTACCTACACCGCCACCTTTCTCGCCCCGAATAAGGCCTCGCCAGCAACGCTCAGCCTGATTTCGGACTTAAAAGGCATCGCCGTTGACCTGCCCTACCCTCTGCATAAACCGGCAGATCAGGCCTGGCCTCTGGAAACCAGCCTGCAGTTTCGCGCCAACGACATCCTCCTTAATGCTCAAACCGAGGGACTAAAAGCGCAACTGCGTTTCGCCGACCAGCAACTGGCCGATGGCACCATCTCTATAGGCGAGAGTTCTAAAGGCGAGAGCTCCCTAGGCAAAAACACCCGTGGTAATAGCACCCTCGACAATAGCGCCCCCAGTAAGGCGCAAGCACCCACATTCGAAGGGCTGCTTATTGAGGGTCACATGACGGAGTTCAACTTCGACGCCTGGCTGGCGGCGGTGCCGGTTGACGCCATAGCAGCAGATGGCCCCACCACCGACTTTGAGACCCGTGCCACGGTCACCATCGACCAGCTTAGCGCCGCCGGTTTCGATATCGATGCCGTCACCGTCGATGCCCTGCGCAGCCAGCGCTTATGGGCCATCAATATCGATAGCCCGATGATGGCCGGCGACATTCACGTCCCCGAGGACCGCAGCCAGAGCATCATCGCTCGCCTCAACTACATCGCCCTGCCCAAACCCGAACTCGGCAGCGAACAAAGTCCTCTCAACAACCTTGACCCCAGCACCCTGCCGGCACTGGATTTTGCCACCGAGGGTCTGCGTATCGGCGACGATGAGCTGGGCAGCCTCGCCTTTGTGATGCAGGCCAGCGAAAACGGCGTCAGCATCGACCAGATAGAGGCCGAAATTACCGGCATCGCCATCACCAACTCAGCCGATGGCGATGCGGCTAAATTCACCTGGCAGCGCATCGACGGTGAAGATCAAAGTCAGTTTAGCGGCGCCCTGCTCAGTGATGACCTGGGTGGTGTTCTACGGGCCTGGGATCTGCCAATGCTGCTGACCACCCATAATGCCGCCATCCTCAGCGACCTGAGCTGGCAGGGTAAACCCTGGGATCTGTCGATCGACACCCTGGAGGGCCACCTCGCCCTGAATTTTGACAAGGGCCGCTTTTACCAGGCAACGGGCACCAGCACTAACGTCCTCCTCAAAGTGATAGGGGTGATCAACTTCCATACCTGGATGCGACGCCTCAAACTCGACTTTTCCGACCTGCTTGCCAACGGTGTTGAATACGACCACCTGGAGGGTGGCCTGGCCTTTCATCGTGGACAAATGCGTTTTGAGGAGCCCATAGAAGTGACCTTGCCCGCCGCCAAAATACGCTTGCAGGGCCACGCCAATCTACTGACAGAAACCATTGATGCCCACGTGGTCGCCACTTTGCCGGTGGGCACCAACCTGCCCTGGATAGTCGCCCTGGTCGGCGGCCTCCCCGCCGCTGCCGGGGTTTACATCACCGGTAAAATTTTTGAACGACAGGTCGATCAGATCTCCAGTTTCAGCTACAAACTGAGCGGCGATCTGGATCAACCGAAAATTGAGGTGGACCGTATCTTCAGTGATAAAAGTAAGCACTCACAGCCACAGCCCCCCAGCGCCACACAATCGCCCCCCTAAAACAGAAGGACTCGCCATGGCCAAGATTGCCGCCATACAATTGAAAGGCGCTGGCGACCCGGCCAGTAATCTCGAGGTCGCCGCCCACTTTATTGCGGAGGCTGCCCGAACGGGTGCCCAGCTCGTGGTACTGCCGGAACACTTCGTTTACTACAATGCGCGCGATATGTGGGCGGTTGCCGAGGGTGAGCGCGAACAAGGTCTCGCTCGACAGTTTTTTGCCGAGCAATCCCGCCAACACAAACTGTGGCTAGTCGCTGGCACCCTCCCTTTGTTCGGCACGGCGGCAAAGGACGCCGACAAGCCCTACGCCACCTCCCTGCTCTACGATGCCAGTGGCGATGAAGTTGCCACCTATCAAAAAATTCACCTCTTCGATGTTAAGGTGCAGAAAACCGGTAAGCGTTACTGCGAGTCCGATAGCTACCAGCACGGCACCCACCCGGTGGTGGCGCCAACCCCCTGCGGGCGTGTCGGCATGAGCGTCTGCTACGACCTGCGCTTTCCCGAGCTCTATCGACAACTCGCCGCACAGGGTGCTGAAATTCTGGTTGCGCCATCGGCCTTTACTGCCGCCACCGGGCAGGCCCACTGGCAGCTTTTATTGCGCGCCCGTGCGGTGGAAAACCTCAGTTATGTGGTCGGCGCCAATCTTTGTAACCGCGACCACCCGAAAAAACCCACCTGGGGCGGCTCCGCCATTATTGATCCCTGGGGTGAGGTGCTGGCCGAGATGGATGATGAGGAGGGCTTTATCAGCGCCGATATCGACCTCGCTCGCGTTCAAGCGCTGCGTCAAAATATGCCGGTGCTAGACCATCGCCGCCTGCCCTGAATCAAGCCGCCAAGGGCTTTGCATTGATCTGTGACAAAGGCTATCGGACGCGCTACTATCCGGCCTTGGCTGGCGAATTTTGACTCTGTCCTATTAATCCGCCCACTTTTGTTCCGCCCTTATTTTGACACACGGTATTTAAAGGAAGACCCACAATGAATCAATCGACCCACCCTGCAGGTATTGAAAAACAAACCTCGATACTGGCGACCAATAAAGTCATCCGCAACACCTATATTTTGCTGTCCATGACTTTGCTCTTCAGCGCTGCCACCGCCGGTATTTCAATGAAGTTCAATCTTCCCCACCCCGGCTTCATCATCACTTTAGTGGGGTATTTTGGACTGTTATTTTTAACCACTAAGTTTCGCAATAGCTCTCTCGGCATCGTCTGTGTGTTTGCCCTGACCGGCTTTATGGGCTTCACTCTTGGCCCCATCATCAATATGTATCTCGGTCTGCCCAATGGCACCGAGCTGGTGATGAACGCTCTTGGCGCCACCGCCATCACCTTTGTTGGTCTGTCTTTCTATGCCCTCAGCTCGCGCAAAGATTTTAGCTTTCTCGGCGGTTTTATTATGGTTGGCGTTATCGTCGCCTTCCTCGCCGGCATCGGTGCCTACTTCCTGGAAATGCAGGGCCTGTCGCTGATAGTCTCCGCGATGTTCGTGATCCTGATGTCGGCGATGATTCTCTGGCAGACCAGCCAAATCATTAACGGCGGCGAGACCAACTACATTATGGCGACCGTGACTCTCTACATCGCTATCTACAATTTATTTACTAGCCTGCTGCACCTGATGGGTGTAATGAGCGACGACTAAAAGTCCCCGCGTCAGGCCTAATAAGCCCGGCGCAAAAAAGCCCCGTCTGAAGATACTTCAGGCGGGGCTTTTTTATTAGCTCCGTTTTTAATCGGCTAACCCTTTAATAGAAAAATTTAACCCAGACTGGCGCGAATCTCCGCCGCCGTCGCCGGTTCACCACCGGCTGCTCGAATCGCCTTTACCGCCTCTTCGACCCATTGCACATTGCTTTTCTCTGACTGAAAAGGTGCGTCCTCCAGCCCTACCCGCACATGACCACCCAGCTCGACGATTTTCGGGATTAAGGGAATGGTGTTGATATCGAGCCCTGCCACCATCCACGGTGCGCCCGGTGCCTCTTCGTCCATCAGTTTTGCCAATGCTTCAATGGCCCACTCTCGCGGCGGAAAGCAAAAGGTAAAACCGTCGGACAGCATAAAGCGGTAAACCGGCGTCTTCATACCCCCAACAGCCTTATAAAGCTTGGCGCCCTCGCGCACAAAGCCCGGCTCATAGCAGGCGTAGGAGGGTCGCCAGCCGTACTCGGCCGCCATCTCGGCGCTGGCTCGTAACACCCCCGGTGGATTGCTGTAAACATCGCCATCGTTGCCAAATATATTGACGCCCTTCATGGCGAAGTTACAGGAACCCGGATCGAGAATACCCCACTCCAGCACCCCGCGACGGCACAGCTCGTTGGTCGTATTGTTGCGAATTTCGGCATCGTCCGACATTGGAATTTCAACGGATGAGGGGTAGACAATGGCATCGACCTGCTCGCGTATGCCTTCGATAAAGGCCTGGCAAATATCGACATCGGCATTTTGCTTGCCGGTTTCAGGATCTAAACTGTGGGCGTGGAGGATGGCCGCACCGGCATTGCAGCAGGCTATGCCCTCGCGGGTAATCTCCTCTGCCGTCACCGGAATATGGGGTTGCAGGGCACGCGTCCAGGCGCCGTTCATGGCCACTTCCAGCCATACTTTATTGCTCATTACTCTTCTCCTTATTATTAAATCGACGTTCACCGCAACGAGTCAAAACCGACAGGGCTAGGCCAGGCATGTCTAATTGAACTATTATTGCTAGACAGGTCTCTTATAGATAGACCCCACTTGCAGTGAGCACACCCACGATGAAACGATCCGGCCTCGCCCTTGTATTTATTATTGCCGCCAGCCTTACGGCCAGTCTAGCGCTGTCACTGGGTCGCGATCAAGCCAATAACAAACAGCCGATGTCACTCGACAGCGCACGACAGCTGATCGTAGAACAGCAGCAACTGGATACCATCAACAAAGCCACCTGGAAGCAGCTACTGAGCAAACAGCAGTACGACATTCTCTGGCGTAGCAAAACCGAGCGTGCCTTTAGCGGCGAGTTGCTCGAAAACCACGAGAGCGGTACCTACGTCACGGCGGGCTGTCGGCTGCCGGTCTTTCACTCCAGTCACAAGTTTAAATCTGGCACTGGCTGGCCGAGTTTTTGGGAGGCCCTGGATAAAGACAATATCATCCTCAAAGACGACTGGTTTCTCGGCTATAAACGCACCGAAATACTCTCCCGCTGCGGCGAGCATCTCGGCCATGTATTTGACGACGGCCCCGCCCCCACCGGCCTGCGCTATTGCATTAATTCGGTGGCTCTCAGTTTTGTGCCCGACGACAGCCCAACCATCAAAGCTAAGGAATAAAAAACCGGCACTCACTTCCTGTCGTTGCCTGGCAGCCTCCAGCGTGTGACACAGGCCACTCTTCCAGGCCCGCCAAAATATTTAATCGGCAGCGGTTTGCCGCCCCACTATAATTAGGGTTAAATAAGCGCTGTTCTCGCCTGCATCAACAGGGAAGTCAGCGGGGTCACCAGCACAGCGTGCTACTAAGACTTAAAAGAAGGTAAACGTGAATTCCATTGGCTTTGAATTTGTCCAGTCGCTTAGCAATGAGCTGTCAAAGGGTACCGTTAAATTACCCTCCCTCCCCGACATTGCCCTGAAAATTAAAAACATTCTCGAAGACCCCGAGGTATCCGCGAAACAGGTCGCCAGGGTCGTGGGCAGCGAAGCCACGTTTTCTGCCCGTTTGTTGAAGGTCGCCAATTCGGCGGCACTCAATAGTTCGGGAACCACCATTAAAGATCTCCCCACGGCTATCACCCGCATGGGTTTTAAAATGGCCCACAGTATTGCGGTCGCCATCGCCATGGACCAGGTACTCAACTCCCACTCCATGGGCAAGCTTGATAAGTACTTTAAAGAGCTGTGGCGTCACAGCCTCAACGTCGCCGCATTCTCCTGCGTGATAGCCAGTAAGCGCACCAAAATTAAACCCGACGAAGCGCTAATCAGCGGCTTGCTACACGATGTTGGCAAAATCTATCTGCTCGCCCGAATCGACGATTATCCTGAATTGTGTGAAGACCTTGAGACTTTTGATGACGTCCTCGCCGAGTGGCACACCGGCGTCGGAGCCGCCATTCTCGAGGCATGGCGCTTTAGCGATGAGCTAATCACCGTCGCCGAGGAGCACGAAATGCTCGACCGCGTGCCAACCAATGCCCAGGGCGGCGCCAGCTTTGAAGCCGATTTAACCGATGTCGTACAGGTCGCCAACCTGTTTGCACACGCCATTGAGCAAGGTGGTGAAGTCGTTCCCGAGTGGGTCGACATCAAGTCATTTCAACGCCTGAAGCTCGATGAAGAACAAATTCACGAAATTATGGTGCAATCAAAAGAAGAAATTGACTCGATTGTCAGTGCCCTGCAAGGCTAAGTCCCGCCACTGGCGACCTTACGCCCAGGGCATCGTCAGCACGGCGAACACACAAACCCCATGACCCCCCTCTCTCTGCTCGATCTTTCACCGATTAGCGCCGGTAGTAATGCCGGCGTATCCCTACGCAATAGCCTGGACCTGGCCCAGCATGCCGAACGCTGGGGCTTTCAGCGCTACTGGCTAGCCGAACACCACGGCATGGCCGGTATTGCCAGCGCCGCCACAGCGGTGCTGATTGCCCATATTGCCGCAGGCACATCGACCCTACGGGTTGGCGCGGGCGGTATTATGCTACCCAACCATGCGCCACTGATTATCGCCGAACAATTCGGCACCCTTGAGGCCCTGCACCCGGGGCGCATCGACCTCGGCGTCGGCCGCGCGCCGGGCACCGAGCCCGCCACCAGTCGTGCCCTGCGGCGCAATTCCACGGTGCAGGTAGAACAATTCCCACAAGATGTGGCCGAGCTAATCGGTTATTTCAAAAAGGATAATCAAAATTCACCTGTACACGCCATACCCGGCGAAGGGCTCGATGTGCCGGTATGGATTCTCGGCTCCAGCCTCTTCGGTGCACAACTCGCCGCCCACCTGGGCCTGCCCTACGCCTTCGCTTCCCATTTCGCCCCGGGACAGTTGATGGATGCCATCAAGGTTTATCGTCAACAATTCAAACCTTCGGCGGCTTTAGCCGAGCCCTATGTCATGCTCGGTATTAGCGTATTTGCCGCCGATAGCGATGTAGAAGCTGAGCTATTAGCCAGCTCATGGCAGCAAACTTTTGTAAATTTATACAAGGGCACGCCCGGCCAGTTACCGCCCCCCACGGCCAACTATATGAGTAGCCTGTCACCCATGGAGCAAGCTATGTTGAACGATGTACTGGCCTGCACCCTGGTTGGCACTGCCGACAACATTCATCAACAAATCACCGCTTTCGTCGACCAAACCGGAGCCGACGAACTGATGATCACCTCGCAGATTTATGACCATCGGGCACGTTTACACTCTTATGAAATTGTCGCCGACACCCTGATGAGTGCCAACAACTAAGAAAGCATCAGCCTGCCTTCAAGCCAGGGGATCTCAGCGCCGCAATAACCATCAGCTTCTGTAGTGACAGCCTTGTGCTATTTATTGACGACAAAAAAATAATAATTACCTCACTGAGGCCCTATACTCAGCGGCCAAACTTACCAACAGGAAAAATTCAATGAGAGATTTAGCAGGAAAAGTCGCCTTTATTACCGGCGGTGCCAGCGGCATGGGTCTGGGCATGGCCCGCGCTTTTGCCGGTGAAGGCATGAAACTGATGCTCGCCGATGTTAACGAAGCGCGCCTCGCCGAAGTCGAACAGGAATTCAAAGACAAGGGTGTCGACGTTGCCACCATCGCTTGTGATGTCACCAAGCTGGAGCAGGTCAACGCCGCCGCCGACGCCACCGTCGAACGCTTTGGCAAGGTACACGTGCTGTGCAACAACGCCGGCATCAATGTCGGCGGCACCTACGAAGAACTCTCCCAGCAGGACTGGGACTGGGTCATTGCCGTCAACCAGCTGGGCGTGCAATACGGCATCAGCGCCTTTCTGCCCAAAATCAAAGCCCACGGCGAAGGCGGCCATATCGTTACCACTTCATCTATGGCCGGCATGGTTAACGCCGGGCCGGGATGGGCACCCTACAACGCCAGCAAATTTGCCGTGGTGGTAATGAACGAGGTGCTCTACAGCGAATTAAAAGAAACCAATATTGGTGTCTCCGTACTGTGCCCCGGTGCCGTCGCCACCAATATTATTGAAGCCGCCGACAGCCGCCCCTCAGACTTCGGTAGCTCCGGTGACAAGCCGGTGATCGCCGGTGACGTTGCCGAATTGTTAGAGCACGGCCTCGACCCCGACGTCGTTGGCAAGCTAGTGCTCGAGGGTATTCAGGAAGAACAGTTCTACCTGTTCACCGACCCACGCATGATTAAAGCCGTAGAGCGACGCTTTGAACGCATTCAAAGGGGCTTTGACTGGTCGGCAAATTCCAGTGCCTTGGTCGATGCCAAAGCACCCGGTTCAGCGGGCAGCTAAATTAGGTCGAGAATATAAGCAGGTAGTGCTGTTGCCTGCTTATATTCCATTAAATTACGGCAACAACAGGTTAAAGCCCAAACCAGTAAAGATAAAGAATCGACCCACAGACCAGTGCCACCCAGGCATCGCAAATTAATTTTAATGCCAGCGGTGCCTGTCGTACCTCCATAAAATAGCGAATAACGATGCGTACTTTTATAAAGGCGATAAGAATCAGACCGCTGGAAATAAGGCGATAGTCACTAGTTTGTGGTGCGCTTAAATCATGATCCTGGCCCAGCCACCACGACAGGCATGTGGCGAGCATCAATAATAACCACGCGGCGCTGACGGGTTTTAATAATAAAGACATCATTTCATTAAATACAAAAGTGGGAATAGCACGATCCACAGTAAATCAACCATGTGCCAATAGCTGGCGCCACTCTCTATCAGTATCATTTCTTTTTCGTTATCCCCGCTGGGTAGTTCACCCTTACGCTGAACGGCTGCTCTTGCCTTAAACCATAAAAATACCAGCACCCCCATACCAATCAGCACATGAAGAAAATGTAGACCGGTAAAAATGTAGTAGTACATATAAAAATCATTTGTGGTCAGCGTGATACCCGCCGTGATTTTTTCGCGATATTCAATAATTTTTACCACGGAAAACCCGAGTCCACAGAGCATAGCCAGGACAAAGAAACGCGGTGCTAGCCGAGTAGTTTTACTGCGCATATCATCAACCCCCATGGCGACAAACCAGGAACTGGCCAGTAAGAACAGGGTATTGATAGCACCGTAGTTTTGATTCAGTGTCGCCTGTGACTGCCGATACAACTCAAGATCGAGGCCACGGTAATAAACATAAACGATGAAAAACAGGCCAAAAATCACCATATCACCGAGTATAAAAACCCAGATGCCGACCTCGCCGGGCACATGGGATTTTGGCGGTATAAGTTCTACTGTTTGAATCGACACCTTATTTTTATCGCATGGCTTATTCAGATTCGGCGGGTGATTCTTGCTGCTTAATCGCTTTCAGCAAGAGGGGGAACATCACCACAAACCAGCCAAAGAAAGCCGCAAAGGGCAGCCAGAAAGCGAGGATGCCATCCCAGGCAAAAGGCCCGGTTTTAAAGAAAGTAATCAAGCCACCGGGGATTAATAGTATCGCCACCCAAATATTAAAATAGGCGACCCAGCGGGGAAATACCGGCGTCTCAGATTTATCGCCAAACACCGCCAGACCAATCACCAGGTTTTGAATAAAGAAGGGCGAGAAAGTCATAATAAAAAATAACCAGGCGAAGTCATTGAGCAACATGATCAACTCGGGATCTCTCTCCGGCCTGAAGGCCGCTGTCGTCCACACCATGGGTGGCACAACCAGCACCACAACACCGACGGCCCCAGCGACCAACAGCGCATACGTTAAGGCGGGAAAATCACCCTCAATGCGCCTTAGCTGTACGGCAATGGCCGCCACCCATGGCGCACTGAGCGCCGCACTGAACATGGTAATCACCATGCCGAGGCGAATAAGCCCCGTATTCTGTTGATAAAAAGCGGCTACTTCATTGGCGTTCATCGCCGGCGACATGGGCGGAATATAACCGGCGATAAACCACCAGCCAATACTGAATAAAACCAGGAAAGCAACGCCGCACCAGGCGCAAAATAATTGGGCTTTAGTATTCATAAAAACGCCATAAAATTTAATAATTATTGTTATTAGGGGCACGAACTGAAAACAGCCCGCACCCCTATCAAGTCTGGATGTCTGTCTTAAAAATCACATTTGTAGGGCCTTGCATTCCAGATAATCATCCAGTGCATAGGGGCCGTGCTCACGACCATTGCCCGACTGTTTAAAACCACCGAAGGGGGCCATCATATTAAAGCCACCGCCATTAATGATGACATTACCGCTGCGCAGGCGGCGAGCCACCCGACGAGCACGGTCTTTGTCCCTTGACCAAACGCCACTCGATAAACCATAGATGGTGTCATTGGCAATGCGAATGGCCTCTTCCTCATCTTTGTAGGGAATAATACTCAGCACCGGGCCGAATATTTCTTCACGAGCAATAGTCATATCCTGACTGACTTTACCGAATACCGTGGGTTGAATAAAAAACCCGGTGGGTAAATTATCGGGTTGCTCGGGACCGCCGCAGAGCAGCTCTGCTCCCTCCTCTATGCCCTGGCGAATATAATTTCTCACCCGCTCCTGCTGCACCTTGGAAATTACCGGGCCGAGTTTTGCTTTCGGATCGTCAGAGTGTCCGATGGTTAAACTCTGCGCCACTTCAACGGCTTTTTTAGCCACCCTTTCGTATTCGGCCTCAGGCACCAGCATACGCGTGTGGGCGGCGCAGGTTTGTCCGCTATTAAAGTAGCAGTCGTTAACGGTGCCGCGCACCGCATCATCGATGTCGGCATCGTCAAGAATCAGGGAGGGCGACTTACCGCCCAGTTCAACCACCACACGTTTGACCGTATCGGCGGCCAGTTCGGCGACCCGCTTACCGGCACGGGTCGAGCCGGTAAAAGAAACCATATCGACTTTAGGATGGGTGGCCAGTGCCTCACCCACCACCGGGCCCAGGCCGGTAATAACATTGACTACACCGGGTGGAAAGCCCGCCTCTTCAACCATTTCCGCCAGCATAAAAGCCGTTAGCGGTGCGACTTCACTGGGCTTAACAATCACCGTGCAACCCGCTGCCAACGCTGGGCAGACCTTGGCCATAATTTGATGCAGGGGGAAATTCCACGGGGTAATACAGGCCACGACACCGACAGGCTCTTTAATAATATCGGAATTGCCGATGGTTTCTTCAAAAGAATAAGTGTCGAGAATTTTAATAAAATTGGCCACGCCCTGCAGTGGCAAACCCGCCTGTATGGGTTTTGCCATACCCAGTGGCATGCCCACCTCGCCGGCCATCACCGCACCCAATTCATCCTGCCGGGCTGCCATGGCCGTGTGGAGTTTTTTTAAATAAAGCTGTCGCTCCTGCGGCGTGGTCATACCCCAGCTTTCAAAAGCAACGGACGCCGCTTCCACCGCCTGGTTGGCGTCTTCAGCAACACCCGCGGGCACACGACCCATCACCTCTTCGCTGGAAGCATCGACAACATCCAGCACTTCTGTGCCGGCAGGGGCTACCCACTGACCATTAATATAAAATTTATCGCGAATAATCATTGCACTAAATCCCTCTTATAATTTTATTCAGGGCTTGTTCAATCAACTATCAAGCAAGCCGGCTTTTCCCTATAACGACTTTTCAGGCTTTAGCTGACGTAAAGGCCAACTAAAAAAATACAAGCTTGATCCTAGTAGCTCCGCTACAGAAAGGCAAACAGCCTCGCTACTCTTATATTTACGAGACCTTGTAAACCATCCGCGATGACAGCAGATACGTTAATCAATAAAAAGGGGCGTGAAACCCCTCGGGCCGACTGGCCGAGGGGAAGGTTTATTCAATAAGGAGCTATGTCATCTAGCGAACAACACGCCCTTGCCAACGCATTAGCCGATAACTTTCTGACGACGCAGGGATTCAAGCTCATCACTCTTTAAGCCGAGTAAGTCACCCAGCACCTGGTCGGTATCTGCCGAAAGTAATGGCGCAGGGCTGAAAGACTCTTCATTAGTACGCGATAACTTCACCGGGTTGCCCGGTGCTTTAGTGCTTTTACCATTGGGATGACTGACGTCGATCACCATATTGCGATGGGCCACCTGGGGGTCGGCCAGCGCGCCGCTAAAGCTATTGATCGGTGCGCAGGGGATGCGCTGGGCTTCTAGCAGGGGTAGCCAGTGAGCCACGGTATTAGTGGCGAGTATCTCGGCCACTCGGCCTTCAATAAAGGCTTTATCGGCGAGCCTGCCGGGCTGATGGTCGTACTCGGGTTTACGTAATGCATCGCAGTCGAGCACTTCCAGCAGGCCGGTCCAGAAGTGATCGAAAATCACCGCAATAACAATAAAGCCATCACTGGTACTAAAACTGTTGTAGGGCACATGGACAAAATGCGAATTGCCGATGGGCTCGGGGTCTTCACCGGAGAGAAAGTACATCGTGGCCATATAACTGAGCATGGCGATCTGGCCGTCGAGCATGGAAATATCCACGTGCTGGCCCTCACCGCTGCGCTCTCTCTCATACAGGGCCGTCAACACACCGACCATGCTAAACATACCGCCGCCGAGATCGGCGATGGGCAGGCCGGAACGCAGTGGACGCTCGGCAGTGTCACCGGTAATCGACATATTGCCGCCGTAGGCCTGCACCACCTGGTCGAAAGCCGTGCGGTGATTACCCGGGCCCTCGGAGCCGAAACCGGTAATCGAGCAGGTGATAATACGTGGGTTTATTTCTTTCAACACGGCGTAGTCCACACCGAGCTTTTGGGTGACACCGACACTAAAGTTATCGAAGACGATATCCGCTTTTTTAACCAGCTCGTAAAACAGGGCCTTGCCCTCTTCACCTTTCAGATCAATAGCGACGCTCTTCTTATTGCGATTGAGATTAATAAAGTAGGCGCCCATACCGTCGATGGAGTGCTTCGGGTCATTGGCGAGTAAGCGTCGCGTGCGCTCCCCCTCCAGAGGCTCAATCTTAATCACCTCCGCGCCGAGGTCGGCCAGGGTCACCGTGCCAAAAGGTCCCGACAGCATATGCGTTAAATCGAGGATACGTAGACCAGCGAGAGGTTTGCTCATGGCGACTTCTTTTATCAAGGTAGGGGGCGCGTATTCTGGCATCGCCCGAGCCGCTTGGCAAAGTTGAAGTAAACAAAGTAAAGCGGGCGACAAAATCTACGCGGAGTAATTACAATAGCCCCCGTTTTAAAACCGGATAAAAGGACAGTCATATGGGGCTTAGACATTTTCTCACCGGGTTCAAGCTACTCGCCGCACCCGGCGTTCGGCTTTGGGTGATCATTCCCCTACTACTGAACCTGGCTCTATTTATTGGCTTAACACTGTACGCCATGGGGCAGTTTGAAGACTTAATGGGCTGGCTGCTCAATTACCTGCCCGGCTGGTTGGCGTTTATTGCCTGGCTATTTCGCATTTTATTCGGCCTGTTATTGGCCATCTGCTATGGCTACACCTTTACTCTGGTGGGCAACCTTATCGCCTCGCCCTTTTACGGTCTGTTGGCGAATGCTGTTTATATCAAGCTCAGCGGCAGTGAAGATGAAGCACCTCTGACTTTCCAAACGGCCAGCGTGATTGCCTGGCAGGCCTTTGTGCGTGAATTACAAAAACTGGCTTATTTTCTGCCCCGCCTGGTCGGCATATTCCTGCTCTGCCTGATTCTGTCTTTTATTCCACTGGTGAACTTCGCGGTGCCCGCCATCGCCTTTTTATGGGGCGCCTGGTCACTGGCCCTGCAATATTTAGATTACCCGGCCGATATCAACGGCGTTAATTTCAAAACAGTGCGCCAGCAAGCCGGGAGCGACAAAGGTCTGTCCTTCACCTTCGGCTCAATCGTATTAGTAGGCAGCACGGTGCCACTGTTAAATTTACTGGTGATGCCCGCCGCTGTCGCCGGTGCGACATCGCTCTGGGTTGAGCATTTCAAGCAGAATGATTGAAATGACTAACAAGGTAGGAGGAAAGGATAGCCTTCACTCACAACTCGCTATAAATACGTCCTTGTACGCTCGGTGTCGGCATCCATGCCTCCGACGGTTATGAGTAAAGACTACCCTCCCCGCCCCGAGAATTCATAACGATTCAAGAATTAAAACGAAAGCGGCCCAGTCTGGAAAGAACAATCCAGGCCGGGCGATATAACAACGACTTAGTGCTCGATTTTAACCCGCACCAGCATTGCTTCGGGCGGCTGCTCACAATTGAGCTTGTCACCGAGTAGAGCTTCAATCGGCTCCAGTAAAAAGGCATCGTCTTCACAGGCAAAGCTGATGGATGTTCCCGTCTTGCCTGCACGGCCGGTGCGACCAATACGGTGCACATAGTCCTCGGCTTCTTCGGGCAAGGTGAAATTAACCACGTGGCTAATACCATCGATATGGATGCCACGTCCGGCGACATCGGTCGCCACCAGCACCTTTATTTTGCCCGACTTAAAATCTTCCAGGGTGCGCACGCGTTTGTTCTGCGCCACTTCACCGGAGAGTAGGCCGACACTAAAGCCCGCCTTGCCGAGAAACTCCTGCAGTCGACGACATTGGTCGCGGCGATTGGCAAAAACGATAACGCTTTCAACCTCATCACCGCGCAGCAAATTCACCAATAAATCACGCTTCTGGCGCGTTTGGGTGATGAAAATCTTCTGCGTCACCGAATCGGTCGCCACGTGGTCCGGGGCAATCTCGATTTTTATCGGTTTGTGGGTCCACTGCTCGGTCAGGCTCTCGACCTCGGGTGTAAAGGTCGCCGAGAAGAGCAGGGTTTGACGATGATCATTGCGCGGGGTCTGGCGCACAATGCGACGCACCTGAGGGATGAAGCCCATGTCGAGCATCCGGTCGGCCTCATCAATCACCAACACTTCGACGCGGTCGAGATAGACATCGTTGCTGCCACAGAAATCCATCAAACGACCCGGTGTTGCCACCAGAATATCGCAGTGCTTTTCGTGTAAATGACGACGCTGCTTGTCGTAGTCCATGCCACCCACCAGGGTGTGAACATTGAGATCGGAGTACTTACTCAGCGTGCGCGCATCTTCGGCAATTTGCATCACCAGCTCGCGGGTCGGCGCGATAATCAGTGAACGGGCTTCGCCAGCGAAGCGCTCGTGTTCAATGGGGTTCTTCAGCAGGTCATCAATAATGGCGACCAGAAATGCCGCCGTTTTACCGGTACCCGTCTGAGCTTTGCCCACCACATCGTGGCCACGCAGGGTCAGGGGTAGAGAGCGAGCCTGAATCGGCGAGCAATACTGAAAGCCGGTATCGGCAATCGCATGCATCAAGGTATCGGGAAGGTCGAGGTCGTGGAAGCGTACCTTGCCTTCAGCGGGCTCGACTTTAAATTGTGAGAGCTTCCAGCTGCCGCTGTTTCTATTGCGACCACCACGGCCACCCCGCCCTCGCCGGCGACGCGTCGACTGGGGCTTATCACCACTCTTCTCGCTGTTGCCTGCGCTAGCTGCGGATTTATCTGCAGAAGCCTGTGGCTTCTCGCTGCTGTTCTGGGGACTTGCTTGTTTTTCTTCGCTCATGCCGGTGCCGGATAGGGCGCTGACCAAATAGACAGCGCGGGGTGAAAAAGCTGCGGATTATAGCACAGCCTAAAAGCCTTGCAGGCAGAGTATTCGTCGTCGACTGAAGGCAGGCTAAACCTCGGCATTTCGCCAGAAATGCCGTTTCAACCAATAGTCCAGGCTGACATAACGCCCACCCCCAGTGAAGAACAGACTGAGCAACATAATTAAATAGGTCGCGGCAAACTCAATGCCGTTGTTCAACACCACGAAAGCGCCCTTTTCCGTTAGCCAGCTGTAGTTGCCATTGTCTTTGAGCAGGCTTTTCGCCACGGCGACACGCCGCCCCACTTCCTCGCTATTTTCAAGGCTGCGCTGAGCGGCGGGAATACCCACATCGGCAAGAATTTTTGCCGTGCTGGTCTCGGGATTGCCCGGCGCGATGGCAAACCAGCCGTGCTGCCAGTGCACGGTCATCATCGCCACCGCCATGGAAATAATCAGGGGGACAGTAAACCAGCGCACCGCCAAACCGATAAGTAATGCCAGACCACCGACGAGTTCGGCGAAAATAGCGAGACTGACCATTAACGCTGGCGCGGGTAAACCCAGGCCCCAGTCGGCATTGCCAAACCAGGCCACCATATCGTCGTAATTGTGCATTTTGTGTAAGCCCGCAGCGATCATTATTGGCGCCAAATAGAGGCGTAATAACAGCGGCGGCAGGCCATCGAGCCACTTGATGCGATCAAAAATAGCGTCGTGCAGAATGGTGTAAAACAGTGCCAGCTTGCCCATGTGAGATTCTCTTGTGCGATAGTTTGTAAGTTGGCAATTAGAGAAGCGTAGCCTGAAAAAATTCCCTAAATAGTATGATTCATCGAAAGACTTTTTCAGGACACCTTTTCAGACTCTTGCAAAGTCCGTAAAAACACAGGGTTTTCCTCAGCCTGCCTGCGATACAACACATCGAGTGGCACCGACTGCCCACACTCGGTGACGATACGGGCATGACTGCGGTTTAACTGTCGCGGTTCACGCACCCCGCAGGAGTGGGCAATTGTGCCGACCTCCTGTTCCATATTGGCGATATAACTGGCCACGCGAGTTGCCTTGTCTGTAGGGTCTAAGCCCTCCTGCAGGTTTTTATCATGAGTGGTAACGCCGGTGGGGCAGGTGTTTTTATTACACTGCAAAGCCTGAATACAGCCCAGGGCGAACATAAAACCGCGCGCCGACACCACAAAGTCTGCGCCCGCACACAGGGCCCAGGCGACGTCGGTTGGAGTAATCAATTTGCCGGCCGCAATCAAATGGACTCTTTCCCGCAAGCCATACTCTTCTAGCTTGTCGCCGACCATGGGCAGGGTTTCGCGAATATTCAAACCGGCACTGTCGAGCAAACTTTGCGGCGCGGCGCCCGTGCCACCATCACCACTATCGAGAGTGATAAAGTCGGGGGCGAATTGCTCAACTCCGCGCTGCTTGATCGCCTCACACAGGTCGTCAAAAAAACGCGTACCGCCCACCACCAGCTTGAAACCCACCGGCTTACCCGTCAACTCTCGGATATGGGTCAGCATGGTCAGCAGCTGGTTGACGTTGCGAATGTCGGCATGGCCATTGGGGCTAATAGAGTCTTCGCCAATTGGAATACCCCGCGTCATGGCGATCACCTCGGTGACTTTAACGCCCGGCAAGATGCCACCCTTACCGGGTTTGGCACCCTGAGAGATTTTCAGCTCAAACATTTTCACTTCGGGATGAGCTGCCACGGCGAGTAGCTTTTTATCATCCAGCCTTCCAGCCTCGTCGCGCACACCGTATTTTGCCGTGCCGATCTGAAAAACAATATCGCCACCGCCTTCCAGGTGATGGGGCGAGAGCCCTCCCTCACCGGTATTGATCCAGCAACCGGCTTGCGCTGCACCCCGCGACAAGGCACTCACCGCCGGTTGTGAAATAGCACCAAAACTCATCGCCGAGACATTAAAAAAAGAGCTGGTGGTAAAGGGCTGATGGCAGTGGGGGCCGATGGTGACGGCCCGCGCGGTGGCAACATCTTCCGCCAATGTCGGAAAGGGGTCGCTGACAAACAATACGGCACCCGGCCCATTAATATTTTTGGTGGAGCCGAAAGCCACCGTGCCATCGACATCTTTCGCCGCTCGATACACCCATGAACGCGTAGCCCGGTTAAAGGGCATCTCCTCTCTATCCATGGCAAAAAAGTATTGCCGAAAAAACTCACCGAGTGTCTCAAAAAAATAACGAAAACGACCAACGACAGGAAAGTTGCGGCGAATGGCATGCTTGGTCTGGTGTGAATCCACCACATACATATAGAGCACAGAGACAATACAAATGCCCACTAAAAGAATGAAAAAGTAGGCGAAAATTTTCAGCATCCATAAGGAGGTATCTTCAAAACCGGTCATTGGCAATCCCTGTACATTTATTATCAATCCTCTTTATGACAACAGAGGATTATCGACGACACCCAGTGCAGCCGCTAGATTCCACCAAACACGGGTAGCTGTCAAAGTTAAAATAAAAATATTTTTCTTAACCCACCAGACTCTGGGCGCTGTTAACATCAGCAAGTCATAAACCTTAAATCAAGCCATGCCGCCTTTGACTCCAGTAAATAATACCTTCGCCGCAAACAGCGCACGCATGTTCAAACTGGCATTGCCGATTACGGTCGGCCAACTCGCCATCGTTGGCATGAGTGTCACCGATATTATTATTGCCGGGCGCCTCAGTACCAACGATCTGGCCGCCGTCACTCTGGGCAGTACGGTTTTTAATCTCTCCATTATGCTGGTGATCGGCATTATTCTCGGCAACGGCCCCATTATTGGCCGGCTGTTTAGTGCCGGTAAAATTGCGGCACTCCGCAACCAGTTTCAGAATTGCCTGTGGCTCTGCCTGCCCCTGGGCCTGCTTTGTAGTGTTTTTATCGGCACCGGCATCGCGCTCTTGCCGCGGCTCGACAGTCCCGCAGTAATCACCGACATTGCCACTAGCTACCTCCTGCCCATGATCGGCAGCGCTTTTCTGTTGCCCTATATTATGGCCTTTCGCACCACCTTCGAAAGCATGGGCCAGGCGCGCACGGCAATGGTTTTTAACCTCGCAGGCTTTATCATTAATATCCCTCTCGACTACGCTCTGGTAATGGGCGATTGGGGTCTTCCGGCACTCGGCGGTGCGGGTTGCGGCTGGGCAACTTTTTTTGTCTCTCTGTTTATTGTCAGTGGCGAAGCTCTCTACGCGCGCCGCTCAAGCACTTTACGGGCCTACCAATTGCTCGACGCAAAGCTGCCCATCGACAGCCAGCGGATTAAAGAAACCTTGCGCATCGGCCTACCCATTGGTGGCGCCATACTGGCAGAGGGTGGTTTTTTTCTGCTGATTCCACTGCTGGTCGCTCATCTGGGGGCGATCACCGTCAGCGGCCACTCGGTGGCGATCTCCTTTGACTGGATGATGTTTATGGTGCCGATGGGCATTTCCCAGGCCATTTCAATACTGGTTGCCCATGAAATGGGCCTGCACCGGCCCCACCAGGCACAGCGAATTTGCGCCACAGGGCTTGGCCTAACGGCAGTGATCGCCCTCTGCCAGGGGATCTTCGTCCTTTTTTTTCGCCATCAAATTGCCGCCCTGTTTAGTCCCGATCTCGCCGTCCAGGAGCTGGCGGCGGCACTGCTGGTTTACGCGGCAATTTTTCGCGTGTTTGATGCCATCAATATCGGTGGCAATGGTGCCCTGCGCGGCTATAAGGATACTCGCATCACCTTGCTATTGGCCTCTATTGGTTATTGGCTGGTTGGCTTTCCCCTGGCCTATTCCCTGGCGCTGACCAACCTTTGGGGGCCCGCGCTGGGTGTTGAGGGTTTCTGGATAGGCATCGTTATAGCCCTGGCTCTGACCGCTAGTCTGACCAGCGCCCGCGTCTATTCCACCGCGCGAAACGCCGTGCTAGAATCGTCGGCAGGCGTAAGTTAGTCACGCTGCAAGTAATCAAGGCCTAGTACGACAGGGAAATCGCGCAATGCATTACCCTCCCCTTTCAGGGTTGCAGGGTTAACGCTCGTGACATAGTTATGATCCATTGAAGGCTTGTTAATTTTTTAAATTATCGAGATCCCAAGGTGAAACAACTAAATCCGCGAGAAGCCTGTCTAGAAGACATAAAACCCCAAACCCAAGAATTGGAAGACCTCCAACCACGCCCACCACGCGCGGTCTATACGGCCCTCGCCAAGGTCTACGACATCGTCAATAAAACGACGATTGGCTATATCGGCGACATCTCCACCAGTGGTTTTATGCTGTTTTCAGGTCTCGCGCTACCCGTCAATCAGCGACGCCTGGTGTCGGTCGACCTGCCCCACCCCAGGCAAGGACAAACCACCATTGAACTTGGCCTGCGTGTGGTCTGGAGCAAACCGGAAAAAAAGAATCGGCAACTACAGGCTGTCGGCTGTGAAATTATGGCAATCGAACCCCATGCCAAATTGAGCTTACTGCGCTCGTCAATGGCCTATAGCCACAAAACCTAGCGCAAAAGCTCCGCCGAGGACGCAATCAAGCCGGCAGTGAAAACACCTGCCGCTCTTCTCCCTGTAATTAAAGTTCATCCCCCTGCGCCACCCTTAATAACCAAGCCCCTGAAAACTACTCTTGCAGTCGCCTGTACGAAGCAGTACCTTGGCTGTAGAAAATTAAAATAAATCATAAACAGGGATCAGGTTACATCTATCACCCCGATAGAACGCACCTTGTAGTTTCAAATGTCGTTTCTTTTAAACAGAGAATATTGAATAAGGTCATTGGCCAGATGTAACCCTGCCCACCACGCAGGAGCTCAAACATGTCCACCTACGACACGATTATTCAAAACGGTATTATTTTTGACGGCACCCGCATCCCCCGTTACAAGGGCGATATCGGCATTAAAGATGGCCTTATTGCCAAAATAGGCCGCCTCGATGGCGCTGATGCCAAACAGATTCTCGACGCCGAGGGCAAGCACGTTTGCCCCGGCTTTATCGATCTGCACACCCATTATGATGCACAAATATTCTGGGATCCCTACTGCACCCTCTCGGGCTGGCACGGCATTACCTCTGTGGTTATCGGCAACTGCGGCTTTGGTTTCGCGCCGGTCAAGCCGGAGCTACGAGAGCGCTCCATGCTGTCGATGACGCGCGTCGAAGCCATCCCCTTTGAGTCCATGAAAGAGGGCATGCCCTGGGACTGGGTCACCTTCCCCGACTATCTCGATAGTCTCGAGCGCACCCCCAAAGCCATTAACATTCTGCCCTATGTACCCCTCGTGCCCCTGTTAATCTGGGTGATGGGCATGGAGCGCGCCAAGGCCGGTGAGCTGCCAACGCCGGAAGAGGAAGCGGAAATTATCCGCGTTCTCGAAGAGGCGATGGATGCCGGTGGTTGTGGCTGGTCGGCCCAGCGCCTGGCCCCGGGTTGTGGTGCCGATGTGCAGCGCGACTACGATGGCACACCGATGCCCACCGATGTGATGCACAACTCCACCTGTGTTGCCCTCGCCAAGGTGCTGGCCAAACGCAACGATGGCTTTATTCAAATGACCATGCTCAGCGGCAATAATCCCGAGGCCGACAGGGCCCATCTCGAAGAACTCGCCGAGGTCAGCGGTCGCCCCATTCTTTATAACGTGGTGCAGGCCAACGCCAATGACCCCAGCGTGCACCGGGAAACCCTCAAATGGTTGAGCGAATGCCACGCTCGCGGCAACAAGGTCTACGGCCAGGGCCTCACCACCGACGCCGGCTTTAACTTTTCCCTCGACGAGTGGAACCTGTGGGACGACTCCGAGGCCTGGCGCCATGTCACCACCGGCACCTTTGAAGAGCGTCTCGCCAAGATGGCCGACCCGGCACTGCGCCAAAGTCTGAAAGACAACCCACCCGGCTTCGCGGCGACCGGGCCCATCGAAGAGAGTGTGCTGATTCGCACCAACTCAGACCAATTCAATGAGTTTAAAGACCATAAGGTCGGGCTGATTGCCGAGAAAACCGGCAAGCACCCGGTTGACGCCATGCTCGATATCGCCGTGGGCACCAATCTAAAAGCCGAGTTCTTTGCCACTCTGCCCAATGCCGGCAACCTGGAATACATGAAGGAAATTATTGACGATCCCTTCATTACCTTTGGTGTTTCCGATGGCGGCGCTCACACCCGCTTCCTCACCGCCGGGCGCTACCCGACCGAGGCCCTGACCAAGTATGTGCGCGAGCACAATATGCTGACCCTGGAAGAAGCTCACTGGCGTTTAAGCTCTCTGCCCGCTTCTTTGGCCGGCTTTAAAGACCGCGGCCAAATCAAGGAGGGCGCACCGGCCGATATCGTGGTTTACGACTATGAAAACCTCGAAGTACTGCCCGGCGAAGTCGCCCACGACATGCCCGGCAACGAGTGGCGACGCATACAAAAGGCCAAAGGCTATAACTACGTACTGGTTAACGGCGAAGTGATTATTAAGGATGACAAAGAAACCGACACCTACTCCGGACGACTCTTACGTCACGGCGACGGTTAAAAACCTCGCACCATAAAAAAGGCCGGTGCTGTAAAAAGCCCGGCCTTTTTTAATCAATACCCAACCCTGTAAATAAAGAGTTTGTATCGTTTAAGCGAGCAAGTTACTGCGCACCCCAGCCACCATCAACCACAAACTCAGAACCGGTAATGAAGGCCGCTTCATCGGTGCACAGAAACAATGACATCGTCGCAATATCGATGGGCCGTCCCATTCTCGCCATCGGTGTCGAGGTAATAATCGCCTGCATCTGCTCCTCACCCATGGTTTTAGCCAGCGGTGTTTCGATAATGCCGGGGTGAACCGAATTAACTCTTACACCCTGCTGGGCATATTCCAGGCCGGCAGATTTGGTCATCAAGCGCACCGCGCCCTTGGCACCGTGGTAGGAAATCATGCTCGGTGTACCAATAATGCCGAACAGTGATGAAATATTGACGATGGAACCATTACCCGACTTTTTCAAAGCCGGCATACAGGCCCTCATGCCCAACCAGACGCCCGTTTGGCAAATGGCGACCACGCGGTTAAAGCCTTCCAGAGTTTCCTCTTCAACACCGGTGAAGTTACCGACACCGGCATTGTTAACCAGCGTGGTAATGGCGCCATATTTTGCAAGGGTCTGCTCCGCAACAGCGGCCCAATCGGACTCACTGGTGACATCCTGACGAATAAAGATGGCATCGCCACCCTCGGCCTGAATCGCGCTAACGACCTTTGCGCCGAGCTCTTCCTGCACGTCGGTGATCACCACCTTCGCGCCCTCACTGGCATACAGGTGTGCGTGTGCTTCACCGATGCCGCTGGCACCACCGGTAATAATGGCTACTTTGCCTTCAAGTCTGTTACCCATAATCTCATTCTCCGTTTTTTCAATAGTGAATTATTTTTCTAGCGCCCACAAAACAATCGCGAACTGTAGAACTGTCAATCTGTTGCCATAGTATGCTTTACCCATGGCCCGGGCATCAAGCTGCATTAGCTGACTGGTAATCCATCCAACAAGCGCGTAATTTAAGTGGTATTACAGGGATACTCACAGGGAAATAATAAAGTGAATGAAATATCTATACACGGCAGTGATGTCCTGGTCGCCAGTATCGTGGTGTGGTTTTTAGGCGTATCGGTCAACGGCAAAGTCGCCTTTCTCAATCGCTATAGCATTCCGGTCGCTGTCACCGGCGGCTTAATCTGTAGCTCCCTGGTAGCCCTGCTCTACGTTATTGCCGATATTAAAATCACTTTCGATATGGCCTTGCGAGATGGCTTGCTATTAATTTTCTTTAGCACCATTGGTCTTGGCGCCAAATTGAGTTTATTAAAAGAAGGCGGCAAGGCATTAGCGTTGTTGCTATTAGTGGCCGCGTGTTTCCTGGTGATTCAAAATGTCACGGGCGTACTTCTTATCAAGGGTATGGGCGGCCATCCCGCCTACGGCTTGTTTGGCGGCAGTGTTTCCTTTGCCGGCGGCTACGGCACCGCTATCGCCTGGGGCGGGGTCGCCGAAGAGGCGGGTTTAAAAATGGCCAAAGAAATTGGTATTGCCTTTGCCACCTTTGGTTTAATTGCAGGGGGAATTATCGGCGGCCCTATTGGCGAATTTCTTATCAAGCGGCAGAAAATCAAACCCATAGCCGAGGATGCAGCTAAAGCCCCCCTGGAAAAAATTAGCGGCGATGATGCAACAGCGGTTATAGCGCCACCCATTAGCAGCGTGCTGGGCACCATCTTACTGCTGGCTATATGTGTCGAAATAGGCGACATGGTCAACCGTATGCTGTTCAGTTCGGGCGTTACATTACCGGGCTTCCTCACGGCAATGATGGTTGGCATCATTATTACCAATGGCGCCGACCTTTTGAAAATAGAACTGAGCGATGTCGCCCTGGAAAGAGGTGCAGAATTAAGTCTGCAGCTGTTTCTTTGTATGAGTTTAATGAGCATTCAGCTGTGGACACTGGCCCAGGCCATTGGCCCCATTCTTATCGTGCTAGGCGCGCAAATTGTGGTGATGACGGGCTTCGCAACCTGGGTGGTTTACCGGGTTATGGGCCGGGATTACGATGCCGCAGTGATCGCTTCAGGCTTTGTTGGCTTAGGCCTGGGAGCGACACCGGTGGGCATCGCCAATATGAATGCCGTCACCGCCAAGTACCGGCCATCACCAAAAGCCTTTCTTGTTATCCCCCTGGTCGGGGCATTTTTTATTGACCTGGTGAATGCCCTGGTTATTAAATTTTTTGTCGCCCTGCCGATGATGTCCGCTGGCGCCATGTAGTCACTCACCAACAATTAACGAGTACTGCCAGTAAAGTATCGTCCGAAGCGACGGCGCTGAGCCGGCACGAAATTTCACCGTGAACGGGACAGCTGGCAGGGCGCTATCTTAGCGATCAAAGCGCCATCAAGAACGGCAACAGCCATTGTTTTATTGAATGACTTGTTTAATTCGCTAGTCTACGATCACGCCTTTCTAAAATTTTAAAATAAAAGGAATTAAACATGAAGATCCCTCTCCTGATAGGAATGGCGAGCGCCATTTTCTCGCTCCCTCTCTGCGCCAAAGTTATTATCGACCCCGAGGGGGTTGAGATGGGGCAGTATCAACGGGATACCCAGGCCTGCGAACAGATTGCGAGTCAGGTTGATAAACGCGCGGGTTCTGGTGCTGTAAAAGGTGCCGTCGTGGGTGGTGCTGCTGGGGCAATAGCAGGCAACAGCGACAGTGCCAAAAAAGCCGCCGGTGTTGGCGCACTATTGGGTGTTGTCGGCGGCAGGGGAAGCACCCGAGCGGAACAGGAAATGGTTATAAAGAACTGCCTGAAAAATAAAGGCTATACCGTTCTCAATTAATCATTGATAGCAAAAATAGCACCGCTGCTTCCTCGACGCCGCATCATCGAAAGAAGCACCGCACCTATTATTTACACTCAGGGGTACTTAACAAGCCTAAGCGCGACGGGCACCTAGCCTTTAATAATCGCCATCTGCCTGGCCAGCACATCTGCCGGCAAGCTATTCTCTAGCGTCAGCCTGTCCACCAGGCCACCGTAACGCGCCTTCATTTTTTCGGCGACCTGCAGAGGTTCACCCACCACCGCAAAGGTCTCGAGCATTTCATCACTAATCAGGTCGGGCATTTTGTCCCAGCCATTATTTTTCGATAGATGATTCAGCTTGGGATGAAGATCCTGCCAGTCGTGACATTCCAGCACGGTTTTATAGGCCGGGGTCGAGGCATAAAAGGCAATGCGGTATTTAACCTTTTGCTTACAGGCCTCGAACTCCTCTTCCGTTTGCCCGGTGACCACAAAGGGCGGCAGGGAGACTTCAAAATCACTGGGCGAGCGGCCATTGTCGGCGAGGGTCTCGTTAATACCCGGCAAAAGCCGCTCTTCAATAAATTTTTGCGTGCTGAAGGTGTGAATAATAATACCGTCGGCATCCTTCGCCGCTGTTTTAACCATCAGCGGGCCAACGGCGGCCATCACCACTTTGGGGCGACCGTACTCGATATTCTTCGGCGTAAAATCCGGCGTCATCAAGGTGTGCTGATAGCAGTCGCCGCGAAAGCCCAGGGGCTCATCGTCGTACCAGCAATCCCAGATCGCATGCAACGAGCGAATAAACTCACTCATTTGCTTGGCCGGGCCGTGCCAAGGCATACCAAAGCGCTTGGTGACGTGGGCCTTAATCTGTGAACCCAAACCCAGGGTAAAGCGCCCTTTGGAATAGGCGTTTAAATCGTGAGCGGTATAAGCGGTGGTCATCGGGCTGCGGGCAAAGGCTACGGCGATGCCGGTGCGCAACTCCACTTTTTCGGTAGCGTCGGCCCCCATGCCGACAATCAAAAACGGGTCATTTTGAATTTCTGCGGTAACCACACCATCAAAGCCCTGATTCTCAAAGGCCCTGTAGCCCTCTTTGATCGAGCTGATGTCATCCATCTGGTCGCCGAAACTAAAGCTGCTATCAATTTTCACTGCTTATCCCCCTATTTATTATTTAGCCTGTTAAGTCAGCCAACTTGTCCTAGTGTACAAAAACACCGGCGCCAAGGCTTGTGAGATTTTCTCGCACCCACTTTTTATAGCTACGAGAAATAAAAATGTACCCGTTATAGGCTTAAGTAATCTCCATGGAGAAATTCATTAGCGTATCAGCTACACTGCTTCCAAGAGCACGGCGTGCGCACTAGATGAGTGCCAAACTGAGAGCGCAAAAATTTGGGTGCTATATAAAAATTATTTTTAAACTAGCAACCCACTGGAATTGACTTATTTATGCCTGTTAACACACCGCCTTCGAGTAAAACGGAGTCCCCACTCGACCCCTCTGTCATAAGCAGTGGCCACAAGGTGTCCTCGGCCTATGCCAACCTGGTCTTCAATACCATGGGCCACAGTGATGAAGTCATTGCTTGCTTTGCCCGGCACGGCATTACCAAAGAACAGCTAGACGACCCTTCTGAAAAAATCGCCTTCGACCCCCTGTCCGAGGCCATTTTTGAATTGATGGAAAGCCAGGACATGCCCAGTGCCGGTTTAGCTATTGGTCGACAAATTCATATTTCCAGCCACGGTGCCATGGGCGTCGCCGTTATTAGTAGCCAGACCGTTGGTCAGGCCATTCACGATGCCGCCAAGTACTACCACACCGCCATTACCTTTTGCGATCTCGAGGTTTACTACGACAAAGACAACGTGATTGTCGAAATTGTTGAAACCCACGGTAACCCCGAGTTTCAAACCGTGGTGGTCGAAGCGATGATGCTGACCATGCAAAACGCCCTGGAGTTTGTCAGCGGCCAGGCCATGACCTGTGCCAAAGTTGTGTTCGGTTTCCCGCCTCCTGAGTACGCCAGCGATTACAGCGACTTTTTTTCCGGTGAGGTCAGCTTTAATGGCGACAAGCACCTACTGATCATGCCTAAGAGCATTCTCGACAAGCGCTGCATTACCGCCGACGAACACATTCACAAGCTCGCCGAAGACCAGCTGCAGCAAAAAATGCAGGAGCTGCGCTCCAATAATCTGACCATGTCCCACGTGCTCGAACTGATGCGCCGCCAACCCGACAACATGCCCAGTCTCGAAGACCTGGCCAAGGTATTTAACGTCTCATCGCGAACCATTATTCGCTACCTGCAGGCCGAAGACACCACGTATCGAAAACTGCGCGATACGGTTCACAAGCAACTGGCCACCGATGCGCTGCGCAATACCGATCATTCCATCGACGCCATTGCCCTCAATCTGGGTTACCAGGACACGACTAGTTTCCGTCGCGCCTTCAAGCGCTGGTGCAGCTGCTCGCCCTCCGAATATCGCAAAAACGCCTCCGAATAAAGCCCCGTAATAAAGCCCCGTAATAAAGCCCCGCAATAAACTGCTAGACTGGGCGCCGAATCTCAAGGAGCACCTGCTCCTACCACTGCCAACGAAGGATACATTCATGTCAAACATTGCTATTTCAATGGAAGGTAAAGTCGCCTTAATTACCGGATCCGCCCGCGGCCTAGGCGCCGAGATCGCCAAGACGCTGTCGCGTGCTGGTGCCACTATTATGATCACCGATATTCTTGAAGATCTTGGCCGCGCCACGGTTAAAGAGATCGAAGCGGCCGGTGGCAAGGCGGCATTTTTGCCCCACAATGTCACCAGTGAAGCCGACTGGGAGCGTGTGACTGCGGAAACCGTCGAACAGTTTGGCGGTCTCGATGTGGTGATCAACAACGCCGGTATCGAAATCTGCGCGCTGCTGGAAAACACCTCACTGGAGGACTTTCAACGGGTTCTCGAGATCAACGTCAGCGGTGTTTTCCTCGGTCTCAAGCACGCCTGTAAAGCCATGAAGCCCGGCGGCATTGCCGGTAAAGGCGGCTCCATTATCAACCTGTCATCGGTTGCCGGCCTGCGCGGCTACTCCGGCCTCGGCGCCTACTGTGGTAGTAAGGGCGGCGTTAAACTGCTCACTAAAGCCGCCGCTGTGGAATTCGCCAGCCTGAAATACGGCATCCGCGTCAACTCCATCCACCCCGGCCTGATCCCCACCAATATGGGTGAAAGCGTGCTGCAGGGCTTCGTCGATGCGGGTCTCGCACCGTCTGCCGACAAGGTCAAAGATGCCTTCGAGCGCGGCACACCACTGGGCATGATTGGCCAGCCCTCCGATATTGCCAACGCCGCCCTGTACCTGGCCAGCGATCAGTCGCCCTGGGTGACCGGTGCTGAAATTGTGGTTGATGGTGGTACCACCGCTACCTGATCCGCTGCCTCACTAAGGCAACAGCTGCACACAAAAAAGCCGCGATAACTTGCGGCTTTTTTGTATCGATTTTTCCAGCGTTCTTTTTAAACGTCTAACGTCACAATCTCGCTAATCCTGCGGCTCAGGCAGACTGCGCTTACTGTCGAGCCAGCGAAACACCCGCTGCCAGCTCTCTCTATCAGCTTGCGTTTTCGCCGCTGAAAACTCGAAGATAGATAAACCCGACTTCGCCGCGCGAATATAATTTTGACTGGCACGCAGCAAAGCCAGATAGGGGACCTTCTTGCCATTGGGCAAACAAATCACCTCAAGGTAGTCATCGAGATCACCCGCCGCCAGGGTATTTTCACCCACGCGATTGGCCACCGTGGCCAGTTTAACCTCGGTATTAAGCACCCGGCGCAGAGCATTTAACTGGCCGATAAAATGTTCGGCGGCACGAATATCGAGGGCTGAAGGCAGCACCGGGATTAAAATACTGTCGGCCCGCTGCACCAGGTTAGCCAATGGACGACCACTGACGGCGGCCGGACTATCGATAATCAAATAGTCGGTATTCTTCGGCACACGCACCTGATTCTGCCAGGCAGCCAGACCGCGAATCCTGGGCCGCTCAGCGGGCCGGGTGGCCAGCCAATCCATGCTCGAGCCCTGGGGGTCAAAGTCAGCCAATACCACCCGTTTGCCCTTCTGCGCATAGTAGGCCGCAATATGGGTCGCCATGGTGGTTTTACCACAGCCCCCCTTGGCATTGAGTAAGAGTATCGAGCGCATGCCAGCAGCCTTTTCAATCCAGTGACAACTTCAAACCAAGGCCGAGGCAAACAACAAATGCCCCGACCCGTCCAACACTAGTGGCAGGTATAACCACCATCAATGATCAACTCCGTACCGGTGACATACTTCGACTCGTCCGATGCCAGATACAAAATGCCGTAACCCTGGTCCTGGGGTTCGGCCATATGACCAATAACAATCTCGTGCTGAATACGCACTAAATCGTCCGGGCCAAACAAATCACCGGCACTCTCGGCCATCGGTGTTTTGGTAAAACCGGGGTGTACCGAGTTGACGCGAATATTGTATTTCTTCTCCGCACAATACAGCGCCGCCGATTTGGTAAACAGCCGCACGCCACCCTTGCTGGCGTTGTAGGCCGCCGAGCGCGGATCGCCGATAATGCCTTCAATCGAAGAAATATTGACGATGCTGCCGCCACCATTGAGCTTCATCTGCTTAATGGCATTCTGGGTGCCCATAAAGACCGCCTCCAGATTCACCGACTGAATAAAACGCCAGTGGGCCAGATCGCTCTCTTCAAGGTCGGTGGCCGCACCCACGCCCGCATTGTTGACCAGTACATCCAGACGGCCGTATTCGGCCACCACGGCGGCGATGACTTCCGGCCAGCGGCCCTCATCGGTCACGTCCTGCTCAATAAAAATCGCCGCATAGCCCTGGTCACGCAAGGCCTGAGCCGAGGCTTCGCCCTCTTTGGGGCGCAGATCGGTAATCGCCACCTTGCCGCCTTCGCGGCACATTAATTCCGCCGCCGAATAGCCAATGCCACCGGTACCGCCGGTAATCAAACACACTTTATCCTGTACTCTGCCCATCACAAACGCCTCCCTGAGTTGTTTAGTGGCAAGTAAAGCCGCCGTCGATAACCAGCTCGGTGCCGGTCATATAGCGCGACTCGTCAGAGGCTAAAAACAAAATACCGTAGGCCTGGTCGATGGGTTCGGCCATATAGCCAACGGCAATTTCGCGATTGATGCGCTCGGAGTCTTCGGGTGAAAACTGATCAACGGCGCCATCAACCATCGGCGTAACGGTGAAGCCGGGGTGGAGGGAGTTAACGCGAATATTGTATTTTTTCTCGGCGCAATACAGTGCCGCCGACTTGCTGAACAAGCGCACGCCGCCTTTACTGGCATTGTAGGCACCAAAGCGGGGGTCGCCCACCAGGCCTTCGATGGAGGAGATATTAATAATACTGCCACCGCCATTGAGCTTCATTTGCTTGATGGCATTCTGGGTGCCCATAAACACGGCTTCCATATTCACCGAGTTAACAAAGCGCCAGTGGGCCAAATCGCTTTCTTCCATGTCGGTCTGTTCGCCAACACCGGCGTTGTTCACCAGAATATCAAGACGGCCGTACTTCTCGACAACGGCGGCCACGACTTCTTTCCAGCGCGCTTCGTCGGTCACGTTCTGCTCGATAAACAGCGCGTCATAACCCTGATCCCGCAGCTTCTGCGCCGAGGCTTCACCTTCAACCGGGCGCAAATCGGTGATCACAATTTTGCCGCCTTCCTTGCCAATTAACTCTGCCGTGGCATAACCAATACCCGCTGTACCGCCGGTAATCAATGCTACTTTGTCTTGTACTCGTCCCATGTCGATCTCCTAGTGTTTACTGTTTAAGTTGTCGTTTACTGGGTGCAAACGTCGTATAGAATTTTTTCAACTTCTGTTTTTTCAATGCCGTCGGTAATAAACACCAACTGGGTTGTTGCCTTATCCCCCGGCCACTCATCGAGCCACAGCAAGGGGTAAACTTTGTCGCGGATGCAGTGCACCACCGCCGGCGTCGTCAGCTTGCCCTCCACTGCCACCAGGCCTTTGACCCGCAACAGCCTGTCGGGATCATAATTGACCAGTGCCTGAAAAAAAAGGATCACGTCGGCCAGGGCCAGGGCCTCCTCGCGACGCAGGGTGAAAGTCTGAATACTGCTGCCATGCCCGGACTGCTGCTCGCCATCATGTTCAGGGGGAGACCCCGCCGCCAGCCACTTTTCAATATTGTCAGACTTGCCCTTTAAGGGGTAATGATTGTCTGAGGCGAGGATGGGGATAATCTCGGCGACACTCAAGTCACGGCTATCGCGCACCTTTGCCGCCGGATTCATGTCACCGAGTAAAGCTCCCAACCTGGCCATGTCCTGCTCATCAACCAGATCAGCTTTAGCGATCAACAACTCATCGGCGAGGGCCACCTGACGGCGGGACACCGCCTGGTCGGCCAGGGTGCGCTCACCCGCCACCGCATCTACCAGGGTGACCACTGCCTGCATGCGATAGACCTTGCGCAACTCGGTGTTGGCCATCAGCGTGTGCACAATCGGCACCGGGTCGGCCAGACCGGTGGTTTCAATTAGCACACGGTTAAAGCGCGGCACATCGCCCAGGGTGCGTAGATGAAATAAATTGCGTAACTCAAGGGCGAGATCTTCGCGGATGGTGCAGCAAATACAGCCATTCATTAACTGTAAAATGTTTTCGCTACTGGCGGCGATCAGGCTATGGTCGAGATCGGTCTCGCCAAACTCATTGACGATCACCGCCGTGTCGGCGAGATCCGGGCTTTGCAGTAAGCGGGAAATGAGTGTGGTTTTACCGCTGCCCAAAAAGCCGGTAATCACCGTCACCGGGATCATTCGGCTGCCATTTAATTCACCTGGCGGGTTTGATCCCCCCAGTACTTGACGCGCAGGGCTTTTTTATCGGGCTTACCGTAGGCGGTCAGTGGAATCGCCGCAACAATATCGATCGTCTTCGGCACTTTATAAGCCGCGAGCTTGTCTTTGCAAAAAGCGATCAGCGCCTGTTCATCCAGCCCTTCTGCCGCTGGCACCACGGCCGCACACACCGCCTCGCCCCAGTCTTCGTGGGGAATACCAATCACCATCACCTGCTGCACACCGGGAAATTCCTGCACCACGTTTTCGACTTCCGAGGAATACACATTCATGCCGCCGGAGATAATCATGTCTTTGGAGCGATCGACAATAAACACGTGGCCGGTGTCGAGCTGATAACCAACATCGCCCGTTCTCACCCATTCACCGTTGTAAACCTCCTCGGTTTTTTCCGGCGCATTGTAGTAGCAGGCCAGGGTATAGGGCGAACGCACCATGATTTCACCGACCTCGCCAAAGGGCAGGCTCTCGCCATTATCATCGCCAATGCGCACATCGGCGGTAATAATCGGTTGCCCGCAGGAACCCAGAAAGCGCTCGTCGAGGTGGTCGGCCTTCGACAGCTTGGTGGCAAAGTTGGGCACTTCACTCTGCCCGAATAATTGCAGCAAGACCGGCCCAAACTTATCCAGCACCTCGCGCAGGCGCACGCGGGTAATCGGGGCCGCGCCATAAATCAGGGTGCGCAGGGAGTCAATGTTGTGCTGGCTCGGCTCGTAGGCATCCAGCACCCGATAAATCATTGTCGGTACCATAAAGGTCCAGGTAATGCCCTCTTTGCCGATGGTCTCGAGCACCGTCTCGGGGTCGAATTTACTCTGCACATAGGCCGTCGCGCCCTGTAACAATGCCGTCTGTAAAAAGAAGCCGGCGGAGTGGGGCAGCGGGCTCACCAGCAAGAGCTTTTCAGCCTCGGCAATTTCGCCGTGAATCACATGGCTGAGGCCGTTAATCATCATCGCCCCGTGGCTGTGCATCACGCCCTTCGGCCGCCCCGTGGTGCCGCCGGTATAGAGGATGAATGCGGCATCGTCGGGGCCGACGTCACGCCAGGTAAAGCTCTGTAGTTCACCCGCGTACAATTCACCCCAGGCGCTATGACCTGCCGTAACGCCACTGCCAACATCATCCACTTCCAGGCGGTGGGCAAGTTCCGTTTTGAGCAGCTCGGCTTCGTCCAGCTTGTCGATTAAAGAACGATGTACCACCACTGCTTTAGCACCCGAGTGGCCGAGCATATAGGCGACATCATCCCGACTGAGCATTTCGTTGAGGGGTACCTTCACCGCACCGAGTTTGATAATCGCCAGGTCGGTGACCACATACTCAATGCAGTTGCGCAGCAAAATCGCCACCCTGTCCTGCTTCGCCACGCCATTGTTGGCGAGATGGGCGGCAAGGTGACTCGATAGCTCATCCAGCTGTTGATAGGTATAGGCGCGCTCGCCAATCACCACTGCCGTTTTGCTGGCGTGGCGCCACAGGGTATTGCGGAACATAAACTGGGCTGACTGGCTGGTGTGCTGCATGGTCTAATCTCGCGGTAATCAATTGCCTTAGAATTATGAAGCCATCATATAGCAAGACGCCTGATTTATAAGCGCTAAAGTAATCCCAGGGATAACGCTGGCCCCTGTGGGTGGTATTTAAACCTCACTCGACCCCACCACTCAGCGTGGGCGACACCGATCTGCAGAATCCTATGTAAACTCCACCACCCCACGATGGCAGCGGCACCAGGGGCGTAGTTGAGACCAGCAGGCGATGGCTGGGGATGCATTTTAAAAACGGCTACGGTAGACTCGCTCGAAAGGAAACAAAAATAACTAAAGTTCAAGTCTACTCTTCGACCTCTGAACGTATTTAAAGGACTAACCAGGCACGAGTTGTGTTTTTAAAAATTGCATATTGCCTCGCAGATAAACAATATAAAGGTGCTGACATCGCATCTGTGGCATCACCGTGCATGCGCCTTCTGTTTGCCCTGCTGTTAATTTCACTGTTTTTATACACCCCCATTAGTCGCTCTGAAGTGCTTGCCATCCAGAGCGGCGACATGACAGTTTTGAATAAAAGTGGCCAGCTCTATCATGCCGGCGATGAAGGCTTCCCTGCCACCGCCACCGAAATCCCCGGCTTTATTCGCCAACTCCCGGCCATCTCAAGCGTCAGTCTATTCGGCGGTAGCTATTGGTATTACGCAGAATTGCGCAATGACAGCGATATCGACACCTGGGTAATGAACCCCGGCGGCACACTGATTGAAAATGTAGAGGTCAGGCTTTACCCAGAAAACGGCGCTGTGCAAAGCTTTAAAACGGGATACACCGCCGACCGTGACTATATGCTGCACTATGGCAAAAACATATCTTTGCCCCCAGGCGCCAGTGCAAAACTTTTGTTACGACTTCAAAGCCCCTATTTTGCCTCTTTCCCGGATTTTGAGTGGATGTCCGCGGAGACGTTCAAACACCGTGTGGCCTGGGAGAATGCACTTGCACTGATCGCTTTTGGCGCCCTACTCACCCTCGCGCTCTACAATATCTTTATATTTATCACCACCCGCGACAAAGCCTATTTTTATTATTCGCTTTACCTAAGCACTTACTTTTTAGCCTGGGCATTTACCTTTCACCTGCCCGCAGAATTATTCCGCTTTCACAATCTGCAGCTACACTACGTCCCCTTCTTTTTATTACCCGTATTGAACACCTTGTTCTATATGGAGTTTTTAGACCTCAAGAACCGTTTTCCCCGTCTGGCAGCCCTGAGCAGGGTCAATTACTGGCTGCCACTTTTATTGCTACCCAGCTGCTTTATCGCTATGCGCTATGCCCACATGCTAGCGACATTCGCTATTAGTTATTGGCTTGTACTTGCCCTCATTAGCTCGATCGCCAGTATGCGTAGTGGGTTTCGGCCGGCGCGTTATTTCGTCTTCGCCTTTATTGCCCTGCTCATTCCGGGGATTATTATCCTCCCGGCAAACGTCGGTTTACTGCCTGATCTGGTACGCAATTCGGAGTTATTTACTTTATACGGCGGCACCTTCGATGCCATTCTTCTCGCCCTGGCACTCGCCGATAAAATTCGCATTCTTTCCATCGAAAAAGATCAGGCATTACAAAGTATGCACGCGATGCTGGCCATGACACGTACCGACCACTTGACCGACATTGCCAATCGCCACGCCTTTGATCAAGATTTCACGCAAGTATTTGAGCCCCTAGCCCCAGAAGCAGCCTCTCCCGATAAAATCCTCTACCTGATTGATTTAGACGGCATGAAACGCATTAACGACACCGATGGGCATTTGCGCGGCGACCAACTGTTGCGCACCTTTGCCAGCCACCTGAGCAAGCTGGAGATTGGTAGCTGTAAGGTTTATCGCATCGGCGGCGATGAATTCACCATCGTCGCCCATGCCAATGGCGAAGCGCGCATTAACCCCGCCATTGCCCGTATTGAGCAACTACTGCACGAAGATGGCTTTTATGGGGTCGGTATCAGTTACGGTATTGCCAATACTTACGAATGTCACACCGCAAACGATATGATCACCCTGGCCGATACGCGCATGTATGAGTACAAAACATTACGCCGTAAAGCCAGGGCCGATGATATACAGCCGGTGAAGTCGGTGGCCAGCTAGTAAGCCGCCCCTCTTGACTCCCCCACCCTCAGCTATAAATCTGTTTCGCCCTTGATATCTTTGGGGTAACCCGTCATTGCCCGCGAACACTGCATGCCCGCCATCACCGCAGCCTCCACACAGCCGGCATTGAGGCCCGTTTTAATCCAGTCACCGGTCATAAACAAATTGCTGAAACCGGAGCCATCCGCAGCAATGCGGTACTGACTACTGTTCACCACCGACATCACATAGTGCTCAGAGGGATCAATATTGGCACGCCAGAATTGACTGTCAAAACGCGCCTCGCCACTGGCGTTTTCAGGGTCAAGCAGCCACTGCCATTTAAAATCACCGGGGCTACCCGCATAGGGCCAGAGGGCCGTGACTCGTTGATCAAGCTGCTCAATGGCGGCCTGCTTTGCGAGCGCCTTACAACGCGCGGGGAATTCGTGGTCACTGACCGGGGGGAAACTAGCCATCGGCATGGCGCTGCAAAAATAGGAAACGTTTTTCGGGTCGAGCCCAGCCGGCCAATCCTCGCGGCATAAAAGCTGACTCATGGGAGCCCAGGTATCGTAGGGCTCCGAAAAGCCACTTAATACCGGCTCCTGCCCTTTGGGTTGGTCAAGCCAGCCCATTTCAGCAAGGTCTTTGGTCAACCAAACTTGGTAAGCCTGTGTCACCACCGTTTTCACTTTTTCAGTGGTGGTTTTCAGCGCCGGGCTTAGCGGCAAGAGCTGCGGACAAAGCTGTGGAATGGAGCCCACCGATATCCCAAAGACAATGCGATCAAAATCCCGACCCTTTTTGAGTGTCAATTGCGGCAGGGGCTCGCCAAATTGATGCTGATATAACTCGGGCCAATTGCTCCAGTTGGATTCAAGATTAACATTTCCCGACTGTAATAAAGCTGCCTGCTGGGGTTCTAGCTGTGAATAATTTGGTGTGCTGGGCCAGCAGCCCAGGCCTTTAACATCGACTAATGGATCGTACAATTCATCACCATCAACCACCGCCACCTGCTGGGTGATATGAATTTCTTCAATGCTGTCACCTGCGGGAATTAATTCATCCACCTTGTGGAAAAACTTAAACTTAACACCGCGCTCTTTTAGCACCTCATAAATGGGTGTAAAAATAGTGTCGCCCATACCGGCCTGCATTTTGTACATAATGCTGCCCTTATAACAAAGGCCAATGCGCATCATGGCGCGCAATATGGTGCCCGCCTCAATATTGGGCCTAGCGAAATCACCCTCTTCATAGGCAAAGACCAGATCATAAAAGCCACGAATAGGCGCTGAATGCACGCTGTATTTGGGGTTGGCACCGTGCTTTTCTAACCAGTCATAAAAGTTGATGTCGTTAATGACGTCGAAGCCCTCCAGAAATACATCGTCTTCTAACATGCCCGTCAACACCGCCAGGGCGAGATCAATAACAATATACAAACGCCGCAATTCATCATTAGTATCGAGCAAAGACTCGATATCTTTTTCTATCGATTGCTTAATCGCCTGCAAACCCTGCTTTAATAAAGAGTGCTGTAAGCTTGAGTGCTCACTGAAGACATCGGACATATTATCCATCAGTGTATGCAGGGTATCGGCCGCACTTTTTATATCATCGCCCAGCTCATCAAAGTCCTCTCTCACCTCTTCGGCAAGGCGTTTAAACCAGCTGAGGTTTTCAGCGCTTTCAGAAATCTTTATTGCATCGGCCGACTGTTCTCGCAACACGTGAAAATCAGTAACCGACTTTTTAATCCAGGCCCAGACTGCCACCGCTATTTTCCACAGCGAGATGGATTCCGAGCCATCACCCGGCTCACCGGGCAAGCGTGGGAACATTAGCTTCCACATTTTCCACTCATCATCGATGTTTTCTGACAAGGCGATAAAATCGTGGTGTTTAAAGGCATCCTCCCAGGTCGCCAGTGGTGCATCGCTCGGACGATCAAGGGCGGCATAGGCCTCTTTCATCATCGCAAAGGCATTTTCATAAAAACCGAACCAGATATGTAAACCGTGCTCCTCTATGCGCTCGCCATATTCCGCATTGCGCCCACTGGCACCCTTGCCCCCCAAACGCCAGCCCATTTGGTAAACCGTAATATCGTATTTGCTTTTCCAACCCGGCTGATTCGTTAAATAATAGGCACTGGTCATGGCGCCCACACCACCACCCAAAATGGCAATTTTTTCGGCTTCGATATGCGAGTTATCAACCAGCTCTTCACCCGGTGTTACCGTAAAATCGAAGTACAGATTGTAGGGCATGATTACCGGTGAATTACCGATGCTTAAACCCAGGGTCTTGTCGAGGGGGAAGCTATCAAAGGCATGCACTGTAGCCTCGTATTCATAGCCCAATATCGAGCCACTGTGCACCTTATCAACATTCGCCGGCGCCGCTATCAAAGCCTGGTACACCGCCTTCACGCCTGCAGAATCGGGGAATTGTTTTAAAAATATCTGCGGGATTCGCGGCTTCAACAACATCGAGATCACCTCTTTCCAGGCAGAGGCATCGAGATCCAGAAAATCCGGCATTGTGCGAAGCAATTCCAAAGCCTGCTCGAGGAAATCAACAAAGTTTTTAATGGGCCGATGAGGGTTATCCTTTTTAGTAACATTCACCTCCAGCAAAGGGTGTAAGGCTATTTCCGTCTGCGGTGAAAAATCCTTAAAACCCTGTGCCGCTACCGAGCAGTGCAGGGGATCTTCACCAAGCTCAGGAATTTTGTACTCACAAAGATATTTTGGGTAGCCAAATAATTCACGACCATTGATCATAGCCATACCACTATCGACAAAAATATGGCAGGGGTACCAGTAAATATGATCGATCTCCCCGTCATCATCAATTTGCCCAACAACCACCCAGGTGACAATATCCACTTCACTAATCCAGCCCTTGTCTTCATCGACCGGTACCGTAGAGTTGGCATGACCAACCCGTGTAAATGTTGTCAATACATAGGGTGAAAGTGCTTTTAGCTTGATCTTTCCCGCTGCCGCTGTATTTAGGGTTTCATCGATAGTTTTCTGTAATATTGACAACTTTCCCTTGAGAAAAAAGCCGTACATATTTGCTCTTTGTAATTGCAATGGCGTGTGCATAATTGGCGAGCCACCGGCATAGATATAATCTGGGCGATCATTCATTCACTTTCCTTCCCTATTTATTAGTGATTTTATTCCTAAATTTAACTCGATATACACCACCCAGCGCGACATTAACGAGGCAATACCTCATTAGTGTCTGCCGCAAAAAAACCTGGAAAATATTTCTATTTAAGGTCTAATAAAGTGGCGAGCCGCAGAAAAATACCGAGTACCCCGAGTGGAGTCAATCGACAATAGCTAATAAAGAGACCTGGTCGTAACCCGCATTAATGTTCAAGCGCATCACTTTATGGGCGGGCAATAGGCGCGATGCCCGGAAGCTGGTGAGATTTGCTATAACTTTTATGATAAGGCTCGAGCAACTAGCTAAGAGCCACCGCCTTGCCAACCGCATGCAATAAGTCACTGCTTAAATAGGGTTTAATAATAAAGCCCTTAAAACCATAGTCTTGATAGTTGGCTATCACCGGATCGTTAGAGTAACCACTCGAAACCAGAGCGCAAACTTGCGGATCTAATTCGAGAAGTTTTGTGATGGTATCGCGGCCGCCCATTCCCCCCGGAATAGTGAGATCCATAATCACCAGCTTAATCGCCTGACCGCCATTCATGGCCTGGCGATAAACAGCCAGGGCCTGCTCACCATCGACAGCCTGAACGACATCGTAACCGCCGGCTTCAAGCATGCTCTGGGTAACCTCACGTATCATTGGCTCGTCATCCATCACCAAAACGGTGCCACTACCACTGAGAGCCTCGAGACTGTCATCAATCACTACCAGCAAGTCCTTTACCGCCGGTAGGTAAATGGTGAACGTGGTGCCCTCACCCAGGCTTGATTGGCAGGAAATATGACCCGCATGTTTATGGATGATGGAGTGGGTCACCGCCATACCCAAACCACTACCCTCGTGCTTGGTCGTAAAATAGGGGTCAAATATTTTTTCGATTTGACCCTCTGCAATACCCACCCCCTCATCGCTGATATCAATGCGAATATAATCGCCGGGGTCAAGTAGGGGCACTACGGTATTGCCCTCTTCTAAGACCTCGTTTTTACAGAGAATATGTATGGTGCCGCCATCGGGCATGGCATGGCGGGCGTTGAGAACAATATTTTGCACCACTTGACTGATCTGTCCCCTGTCGATGGAGGCCGCCCACAGGTCGTTGTCGCGGTCGATACGACAGCTAATATTGGCGCCGGAGAGGGTGAAATTCGCCGACTCATCAATCACGTCAAACACGGAGGCGAGTTCGAGAATGGGTTCACCACCCTTGGAGAAGGTCAACAATTGCTGGGTTAATTTACTGGCGCGTTCCGAGGCCTTTTCGGCGGCACTGAGGTATTTATAGGCCTCGTTAGCAGGCTCAATCAAGCCCTTACAGATATTAATATTGCCCATAATACCGGTCAGAATATTATTAAAATCATGGGCAATACCGCCAGCCAGCACACCGATGGAGTCAAGTTTTTTTGTTTTTGCCAATTCGTTATCGATGCGATTGGCCAGAGTGACATCGCGAAACACCAGTACGCTACCGATGATTTTACTGTCTCGATCGCGTATCGCGGCACCGCTGTCGGCAATACTGCGCAGGCTCCCATCCCTAGCGACCAGAGCGGTATGATTAGCCAGACCAATAATCAGGCCTGTTTTAAGCGCTTGAGCGGCCGGGTTTTCACAAACTTTCAGAGTTTTTTCATTAATAATATGAAAAACCTCACTCAGTGGTTGTCCCAGGGCCTCATCCGAGGTCCAGCCGGTCAACTCTGCCGCGACCTTATTCATCATGCTCACTCGCCCCTCAAGGTCACTGGCAATAACGCCATCGCCAATACTGCGCAGTGTCACGGCCAGAAATTCTTTTTCCTTCTCCAGTGAATCGTAAGCTTCTTTTAGTTCCCGTTGCAGGCGGATTTTTTCTGCCGATGAATTAATCGCCAATAGCAGTACTTTGGGGTCGACGGGCTTGCGTAAAAAATCGACGGCGCCCACCTTAAGGGCCTCCAGGGCACTGTCAATATCACTGTGAGCAGAGATAATAATGATTTGTACATTGGGATTCTGCTTGCGCACACGTCGCGCCAGCTCTAACCCATCCATTTCGGGCATGCGTACATCTGTGACCAGAATGTCGATGTTTTTTTCGACCATCAGTGCCAGGGCTTCCTGGCCCGAGCCCGCGCTAGTGACATCTAAATCCTGCTTGCGCAGGGCATAAGCGAGCAATTTTCGTATTTTTTCCTCGTCATCGACGATAAGAATCTTGAGTGTATCTGGCATATCAACGCCCTCCGGCGAAACTTCCTAATAGAGATAGCATTAAGCCCTTGGTTTAACCTAACGCCCCTCTATGGGCATACTCACCTTGAACGTTGAGCCACTACCTTCGACGCTAGCAATTTCCATGCTGAACTTAAATTCCCGCATGATGCCACTGATAATGGAGAGCCCCAGCCCCGTGCCCCGCCCCAGTTCCTTGGTGGTAAAGAAAGGATCGAGACAGCTCTGTCTAACTTTTTCACTCATCCCCATGCCATTGTCTTCCACCACCAGAATGAGACGTGCCTGCGAGGCCTCGGCATAAAGTTTGACGCTGATTTCTTTGCGGTAGTCTTGCTCACCACGCTGCTCTCTATCATCCACAGAGTGTCGCGCATTAGAGAGCAGGTTAACGGCAATTTGCTGAAATTTTTGCGCGTTAACACGCACCCCTTCCAGGTCATCGGCAATCTCCAGTCGCAAGTCAATACTGTGCTGTTGAAACTGTTGTTGAAAAAACACCAGGCACTGGCGCAGCGGCACAGACACATCAATGACGCTGGCCTCTTGCGCGTCATCAAAGTGTGCATAGGTGCGCATGTTTTGAATAATATCAGCGGCCTTATCGACCTCCACGGAAATGTCGTTGCTAAGGGAGAGTATTTCCTCTTGCTCAAAGCTGTCGCTTTCCAGTTCATCGCGAATAATACTGCCGGCTATTTTGATGATTTGCAGGGGTTGTCCCAACTCATGGGCAATACCGGTCGCCATTTCACCCAGCGAAGCCAGTCGCCCGGCATGGGATAATTGCGCCTGCTTGTCTTTTAGCTCTGCCGTTCTCGCCGCTACCAAATTTTCCAGTTCTTCTTCATTGCGCTTTTGCGCACTAATATCGATCCCCGATGGCACGATGAAAATCACCTCGCCGGCACTGTCAAAAATTGGTGTCAGGCTAAAATCAACATCGATAAATTGCCCCTCGCCAAGACACAGTTGATAGCGACCCTTGACTCGCTGTCCCTGGGCTGCAGTCTCCAGGTCGCGACGTATTTGTTGTGTAACACTGGCAGAGTAATTCCACCATGAAAAATCAAAAAATGTTTTACCGACAACATCACTGGCCGAATAATGACCCAGGCCCATACTGCTCTTGTTCATAAAAATCACTCGGCCATCGGGGCTTAATAAACCGGCAAAACTATCGATACCGTTGAGCACAGAACGCAGCTGATGTTCGCGGGATTTTATTTCGTCGGCGGACGCTTGAGTTTCGCGCAGCAAGGAAGCATTTTTCAGAGCGATGGCCGCCTGAGCGACCAACAGGCTCGTCATCTCGACTTGCTGGTCGCTAAAAGCAGACTTAATTAGTTTGTTCTCAAGATAAATTACACCGAGAACCTGTTGTTGAATAATGATGGGGATACATAAAATCGAGAGCAATTTTTTTCTGCCACCGTGCTATCACTGACGAACTGACCCTCCTCGCAGGCATTATTAAGAATAATGGAGCCCTTGGAATGCAAACAGTAAAGAGCGACGCCCATACTCAAATTTTCTGTCGAAAATCCTTGCTCATCATCAAAGGCTAGTGCCACCTCATTTTTTTTAACACCACTGACAGTGGGCAATAATTCATTATTTTCATGGATCAACAGGCAACCTGTTTTGACACCCAGACGACTCATCACAGACAGAATAATTAATTTTAATAAGTGTTTAAAATCCAGCTCTCCAGTGATGGCGCCAACCACCTCAAAGAGGTAGTTATAATTTAATTCTTTTTCCAGATCGTAATCGTCAATGCCAGGATCATTGCTTTGCCGTGATTTTTTTTCAGGCAGCACCTTTGCTTTAGGTGCAAGCTCGCCTTGAGCACTCTCGGGGGATTGCTCATGCAATGGACTCATACCTATGAACTGTTCGACCTTGGCTCTAGCGCCACAAGCCATATAGAGAGCCCGCGCACTGTCAGCATAACTGTGCCAGGAATAATGCTGTCGCGCTTTTAAGCGCTGGGCCAGATGCTCGTTGGCGACGGCCTCAAGTAGCACATAGCCTTGCTGGTGGCAGACATCGATGGCGTCCTGATAGGCTATGCGTAGCGCATTGAGGTCGCCCAGCTGGGCAATTTTCTCTGCCTCCATCAGTGCCAGATACGGCCGCAGGATGGGGCCGTGTGCCGCCCACTCCCGAACTTGCTCGAACAGGGCAAGATGTTTTTCATTTTGCCAATCTTCAATATTAATCAGGTAGTGCAAGACATGCCAAAGCCGGTAGACAATGGTGTTAAGCATGCACGGCAAGTGTTGCGTGGCACTGCTGTTGAGTTCTTTGGCACGCTCGATGTTACCCAGCACATAGGCACTGAGGCCGCCAAATACAAAGTACAGGGCCAGAGGTAAACCGTCGTCCTCCGGCTCTAGCTTTATTAGCAAGTTTGCCTCGGCCAATTCCACTTGCCCCTCTCGATTGAGATCTAACAGTGGCAGTAGCGCTGTATCGATAGCCTCGCCAATAATTTGACTTAACTGCAATTTATAGCGCCGGCCAAAATCGCTAAAGTCGTTTAATTCCTCTTTAAACTTATTGAGATCACGGCCCTGAGTAAATAAATAATACAAGGTTGCACAATTGGTGTATCCGGCATAGCCAATATCTGCACTTTGTATACTGGACGCCGTGGCTTGACGGCAGCGCTCTATCATCTCCTCAATGCTGCGAGTGTTGTGGGAGAGCAACCATAAACCGGTTGCCGTCGCTCGCGCGCGCCCAAAACTATTGGGAAAGCGTTCACTCAGATTCGCCATTAGCGCTTCGTAGCGCGATGACAGCGAGTACTCACCTTCAAGCTGATAATAGAAAGCCACGATGCCTATGGGAAAGCACAGTGAGTCGCAAACCCCGAGTCGCGCGGCGAGGGCAATCGCGCGCTGTCCGACCAATCTGCCATGCTGATTTTGTCCCACCACATAGTAGGCCGGGCTTAATTCGCTATAGATGTCCAATTCCATGGTGCCCGCGCGCTGGGTGATCAGTGGAGCGCTGATAATTTCCGTGAAAATATCGCGGCCGTCTCGGTGCAGTTCGCCCCGAAGCTGTTTTACTTCGGCAATAAGCTCTTGCTGCTCATGGGGCATGGGTTGGCCAATCAGCCGCAGCGCCTGATTACAATGTTCAATGACGGCGGGCATCTGCCCCTGTGTACCCGCGCTAACGGCCCGCGCCACGAGACATTCGGCATGGTCCATGTCGTTATTGGTATGTTCACTGGTGGTAGTGATAATACGGTTGCTCTGCTCCGTCTCGCCCAGCATCAAGGCAACCCGTGCATGGGCCTTGTGCAGTGCGAACATAAAGTCATACTCAATCAGCCACAGCTCTTCATAATTGAGGTGGTTTTCACAGAGCGTCAGGCACTGGCTAAAATAGTGCTCTCCGGCCACCAACGCCAGAGCTTCGACGGCCTGTACACCGGCGCGATAATTTAATTTAATTTCTTCGAGTATCACCTCTCTCGACGGCGCCGCAACTCGCGCCGCCTCCAGGTGCTCAACAATGGTAAATATTCGCGCGCTCAGCACGCTGGGTTTTTGCTCCCGCCCCGAGTCCTCATTGCTTTTTAGTTGCGCCAGCAATACCCGGGCAATCTTGTCGTGGCGCAGACGCCGTGTTTCGGCATTTAAAAAGCTATCGGCAGCGGCCTGCATCTGGTCGTGAAAAAAACTCAACTCGCCCTTGTCCTGAAGCAGGATTTGCTCGGTAAAGGCCTTATTGAGTTGACTAAAGAGTTCATTCACCGACAGACCGTGAATCAGGGCCAGATCTGAGGCCTGCAATTTTGCACCGAGCAAAGCCGCCGTTGTCAGTAGGTCAATAAGGCCGGGGCTGAGGTTTTTAATTTTTTCAAAAAATAGAGCCCTGGCACTGCGCGGCAGCTTAAAGTCACTCAGCGCACCGCTCTCCCAGCCCCACTGTCCTCCACCCGAGAGTGAAATGCGTTTGTTTTGGTGCAGCCAGTGCAGGCTTTCATTGACGAAAAGTGGATTGCCCCCCGACACCTGGTAGATCAGCGCACTGAGCTCACCGGTGCGGGAGCTGTAGGTATTGAGTATCAGGGCAACCATTTGATTAATAGAGTCCTGGCTGAGCGCCGTGAGATGCAGTTTGAGCAGTGGCACTCTGGAATTCTCAATGGCCTCCTCCATCACCATAACGCCGTGTTCTGCATCGACCTCATTGTTGCGATAGGCGAAAATCAGCAACAGGTAGGGGTATTGCTCTGCTTGTTCATAGAGTGTTTTTAATATCTCGAATGTTGCCCGGTCACTCCACTGCATGTCGTCAAGAAACAGTACCAGGGGGTGTTCCGCTGTGGCAAAGCTGGTAATAAAACCGATGGAAATTTCTATAAAACGTTTGTGCTCCTCCATCGGTTGCAAGGACTGTAGGGGTGGCTGCTCGCCGATAATAAACTCCACCTCGGGGATGTAGTTGATGATCAACTGTCCGCTGCTGCCGACCACCCCTTGAATATGCTCACGCCAATAAGCCAGCCGCTCGATGTCCTCCGTTAAGAGCTGGCGTACCAGGCGCCGAAAGGCCTCCACCAGGCTGCTATAGGGCAGGCTTTGGGCAAACTGATTGAACTTACCGACCGTGTAGTAGCCACGCCTGGCAATAATCGGCACCTCTAATTCCTGGATCAGACGGGTCTTGCCGATACCCGATAAACCAGAAATAGCGACGACACCCATGGCCCCCCGGCAAACATTGGCGTAGGCGGCGAGTAATTGTTGCTGCTCACTCTCACGACCAATAAGGCGCGAGGGTATGTTGATGCGCCGGCTGAATTCGTGTTGACGCAGGGCAAAGGGCGCGATGCTGAGTAGTGCCCCGTCTGACACCGTAGAGCCCCGCTCTTCAAGCGCTGTACGCAGGGCCACCCGACAGGTAGACAGATCTGCGCTGAGACCCGCAGCACTTTGGTAACGCTGTTCGGGCTCTTTCTTCAACAACAGGCCAACGATGTCACTGACCACCCGTGGACAACTGGGGTTTAACTCGCTCAGTGCCCGGGGTTCTTCCGCCAAATGGGAGTGGATAATATCCAGAGCATCATCGGAGTAGAACAGCGGCTCACCACTGAGGCATTCATAGAGCACGGTGCCCACGGCGTAGAGGTCACAGCAGTAGTCGATATCCATACGAATTCGCCCCGTTTGCTCGGGGGCGATATAAGGTAGGCTTTGCCGTCGGTACTGCTGGTCTTGAATAAACTGGCTGATCATCATGCCATCGAGCACACGCACATCGTCAATGATCTGGATGCGTACTGGGTCTTCCTCAATCAAGATATTGCTGGGCTTAATACCCTTGTGAATAAGGGTATGCTGGTGGCGCTCGGCAAGACAGTCACTGAGGGCGATGGCAATATCCAGAAAGGTGGCAATATCGACCACTTCTCGAGCTTCGAGCCAGTGGCGCAAGAGTTGTGCTTTTGGATAGGGCTGCGTTAAACAGATTTCGGAGCCGCCCTTACTATGCAGCTCGGGAATGATCAGGTTGGGGATCTGCTGCTCACGCAAGTAGACCAGCTGTTGTTCAAGGTGTTTTTTAATGTCTTCGAAGGCAAGGTTTGCGCGGATTTTTTTGACGACATAGGCACGCCCGTTGCTTCTATCTTCGGCCAGAAACACTTCCGCCGCGAGGCTATCACCCAGCTTATTGACGATATTTAACTCGCTGAAATCTAGCCCCGCGTAAACGGCACTCATCAAGAAAGCCCTCGCTGCGTGCCCTTGCCATGGCCGCATTCAAGAGCATCGGAAGTCAGGAGATCGGCTCTCTCGCCGCCCGCCTTGTCGCTATTCATCTGAAAAGTATAGGTAAGGCAGGGTGAAATTACCAAAATTCTGGCCTCAAAAACCCCGACTCAAGATCATAAAACTCACCCCCCAGACTGCGACCAGGCTCATTTATAGACAAGCCGGGGCCAAGGCTATTGTAGAGAAGAATTGGCGGGCATTGGCGCTACTGACCAAGGGCTGGAGACGCGACAAAGCTCGGAATATCGCCGTCGCATACTGTGGCGAATCTACCTTAAGCGCCCGGCTAGCCCCCATTTATTGGCTAGCACAACGGCCACGATCTAAAGTAATCGGGACTTTATTTCTAGCCGAGAAGCATCATCAATTCTCACCAGTTCAGGTGATAATAAGCAGCCAGCCAAAAAAGAAGAGCGGGAAACGGAAGAGAACCTGGTTAAACGTTACCGGGATCAATGAATGTGCCACTCTGGTAAAAAATCCCAGTCACAACGACACATCCACCATGGCATTAAAGAATATGCTGATTTTCGGCGGGCGATAAAAAATTATTTAATAACATTAATTTATTTTAGAAAAAACAACATCTAAGCCCGCCTTTCAACTGTATAAACAACAGGCAGAATATTGTCATATAACTGCCCGCCATCGATCCTTACAAATAACAGTCATCGCTTTGTCAAAGGGCATTAAAACATCACCCAACTTGCTCGACCATAAGCGTAAAACTTACAAACCACCTATATTAAGCTTCCGGCAAACCCATATTCATCTTCCCCAGGAAATCCATTTTTCCCAGAGGTACACCCTTAATACGCAACATGTCATAAAGGGTAGTGGCGTGAAAATAAAGATTGGGCAGCGAAAATGACATTACAAAGTTTTCCGATGTAAAGGGCATTTCAAGCTCGCCCAAGCGAAAATACATCGGCTTTCCAGCCGTTGCCAGAACGGCATCGCTTTCTATAGCATTAAGTGCAGCCAGAGCATCAGTGAGCACATCAATGTAGCCCTGGTAGCTCAGTTCAGGCAAAGGCGGCGGTGGAGAAAACTCCCCGGCAATAAGCCCCTTCACAGCACCCAATGTGTGATGCTGCACCAGGTTAACTTGAAAAGGGAAGGCACCCATATCCGGGGCGAGTTTCATTTCAACCAGCTCATTCAAATCCATGCCCTGCTCGTTAAAGTGCTCCGCACCTTTTTCAAGCACAACAATCGTCGCTGCCAATACTCGCTTAAAAGTCACTGTGCTTAGCTCATATAAATTTGTCATGGGTACTCCCTTATTTCTAGTTATTGGAATAAGAGCTTAGGTCAAACTCGCCACCCGCTCAACAATAACTTTAGGGTCAATATCCACCGGCACATCACCATAAAGGCAAATTCTTTCAACAGATGAAAGGGCACCACCCTGCCAGAAAACGCAATTTAATCCACCCCCTGTCGAGCCAACCTGCTCACCTAACTCAGCAGCATCGATAGTGGGCAGTAAACGAATATCCGCTTCCAGATCTTCAAGGCCTTCGCTTAATTCAGCACTTTCCAGTCGCAGGGCAAAGAACCAGTCGTAGTGCCCGGCGAGGCCCTGCAGCACTTCGCAGGCTTCGCCTTCATCACCCCGATCGACAGTGTTGTCGGTGAAGGCGATGACGACACCGGCGATGGCTAATTCGGCAAAACCGCGCAGTAATTCCGCCAGCGCCGTTGCGGCATCGTCGAGCATGTCGAAGTCGATATTGGCGACGTCTTCGCCGAGGGAAATTAACAGCGCCGAGGGCGATGGCAGCTGTAACACCACATCCACTTTGGCACTTAATTGGTGAGCCATAGCGGCAATAGCATCGGCACAAAAAGCTTTTAGAGCTGCATCGTCGAGCAGGGCGGTAATTCTCTCCACCCCCTCACAATCCGCGGCCAACTTCCCGTGAGTGGCAAACACCGCGCCGAAGTCGAAGCTGACAACCTGTGAGCCCAGCACCTTATTGGCATCGGCCAAACCCGCCGCGTAGCGCATCGGCTCTGTGTGCCACGCGGGATGATTATTGGCGAACACCTGTCGCGCATAATCTTCAAAGGCGAGCCAGCGCAGTTGCTGCGACTCGCCCGCCAACCAGGTTTTGACCCATGCCGCCATCTTAGGCGCTACCCTTCAATGCTTTCAGTTCTGCTTTGAGAGCCGCAATCTCAACATCTTTGGGGTCGGGCATCATCACCGACTCAATGGCATCGGCAGGGCAGGTTTTGTCGGGCGTACCCAGGTGCAATACCTTGGGGTCGTCCCAGCTACCGTAGTAGGGCAGGCCTTCGGGTGGCTTGGCTTTGGTCCACTCGGCGGCAAACTCTTTGAAGGGTTTGGCGCGGGCGAGACGGGCTTTGCGCTCGGCGGCGCGGGCTTTGTCGGTGGCCTCTTTATCGAGAGCACCGGTCTCATAGTCCATCACCACGAAGTAGATGGTCTCGATAGTCTTTTTAGAAACGATGCCATCGGCCCAGTCACTGGCGATATCCGCCGGGTCGCGCTCCAGCACATCGCCGTAACCACCACCGCCACCCTGGGTAATCATGTACAGCTCGCCCTGCTCCGCCAGCTCAAACTGCAGGCCCGCGTGGTGGCTGCTGTAGGTGGCATCGGGAAAGGGCTGTTCGTTCATAATGTCATCAATGGTGAAGCGCATCAGGTCGCGATTGTCTTTCATGACCTCAAAGACATTGACGTCTTTGACCTTGCACAGGGGGTAACAGCCCGGTGCATAGCCGCCGAAAATGCCGTAGGTGGAGGGGAATTTGGCGCCAATGGTGTTGACCATATAGCCCCAGGCCTGGGTGTCTTTGTGGGTGACGATTTGCTGGTAGCCGTGGCCACCGCGCTGCTTGCCGAAACCACAGTTGTCGACCATCACCTTGTGGGGCACCAACTTCATCATCGGCACCTCTTCTTCGATCAGCTCCTGTTCGCCGATGTCGGCCATGGAGGCAAAGATCGGTGCTACCGAGTGCTCGCCATCGCGGGTGGCCCGCGCCGCACCACCCATGCCATTGAGGTCGGCACAAACATTACCGACGAATTCCTGATGCTGGTTAAAGCCACCGTACACAAAGGTGGTAATCATGTTGTACCAGCAGGCGACGATGTCGGTGGAGCGATAACCGGCGGCGAACAGCAGCTTCGGCACGGCATTCTGCACGGCGGTAAAGGCCGGGAAGAAGGTCATCATGCTCTGGGCATTGGGTGCCTCGGGGGAACAGTTGAGGGCCGAGCCGGGATCGGTGAGCACGGTGATAGGTGCAAACACCGCCTGGTTGCGCGGCAAATCGGGCCAGATAAACATCAGGAACAACTGGGCCAACATGCCTTTCATCGAGGCCAACACGGTGTTATTTGCCCGATTCAAAAATTCGGGCGAGGAACCCCGCAGATCGATAATCAACTCATCGTCCTGCTTGCTGACCTCACAGCGGATCTTGATCAGCACGTTTTCACGCAGAGTACTGTCGGCGAAGACATTGCTCTGCACCTTGCCGTTGGGCCAGGTGCGTAAACGCCGCCGCACTTCGGCCTCGGTATCGGAAAGGGTGCCGCGAATGGTGGCCAAAAAGGCGTCGACACCGTAGTCGCGAATCACCTCTTCAACCCGCTTTTTAATGCGCAGACAGGCGTGCAGCTTCGACTTCATGCCTTCAAACTGCAGCTTTGGCTCACGCACCGAGTTCTGCAGAAAGGTCAGCAGGTCTTTGCGAAACTCAAAATTCTCACCCACTTTCAGGGGCGGCATTTTCAGGCCTTCATCGTAGGGGCTTTCGGCACCACCGGGCATACCACCCGGTTCGCAGGCGCCATTTTCACCCTCGTGAACAATCGAGCCGACAAAGCAGACGATTTCGCCATTGTGGAACACCGGTAGCGACAGGCTTTGGTCGGTGTTGTGAATATTGCCGTAGCGCGCATCGTTGTGCATAAAGATGTCGCCCTCATTGATGCCCACGGTGGGGTCATCCTTCCAGTACTTGAGGGCAAACTTCACCGGATGTTGGGCCAGTACCGAAAAGATCAGTACACCGCCGGCACTGGACAGGGACAAATCCCCCTGGCAGGAGAAGATACCGGCGATCAGGTCACCCCACTTGGCACCGGGGGCGGCACCCATTTGCTCCACCATGTCGAAGGATTCATTACAGGCGGTTTGCAGGCGGTTGCGAATCAGGTGGATATCGTCTGAACGCTCCTGCCAGGCATCAACCGCCGCCACCTCCTGTTCGGTGGGAATAGAGACGGTGTGGTCGGCCATGATCTCGGGATCGGGGCCGAGAAAAAGGACGTTATCGTCGAGAAACTGCTCAATTAAACTACGTTCGGATGGTGCTTTTATTTCATTCATGCTGCTCTCCTCCTCAGTTGACGCTGTGCTGTTGCAGCCAGGCAGAACCCTGCTTGCCCATGGTCAGCGACCAACCGGGGTACACGAGATAAGTGGTGTGTGGCGTTTCGACCAGAGCGGGGCCTTCGATGGATGCGCCCTCTGGAATATCCGCGACGTTATAAACATGGGTATTCAACGCACCATCGGTGCCGTCGAACCAGCAATCGCGACTACTGATGGGCGCCACTTTGGCATCGCTGCTGGCGCTACTGGTTTCCAGTGCTATCGCCTCGTGCTCAACGTAGGACACTACGCGGATTACATTGACGCGAATGCCGGCCTCGGGGGCGGCACTGCCCTTACCGAAGCGATTTTCATAATTGCTGCTGAACAGGTCGAGCAGAGTCATTACATCCTGATCGGATTCAATGCGATCCACCGGACTCACCACCGCCGTTTGCGCCAGCTGATTGCCGTAGCGCATATCCAGCTCAACCCGCGATTTGATGTCTTTGGGGTCAACACCCTGGCGCAGTAAATCTTCGCGACCCAGTACTTCAAGCTGGCCCACCGTGGCATTAAAATCCGTAAAGTCCTGCAAGACTTTGCGCTCGAGGGAATCGTAGAGCATCAAATACAGTGAGCGCTCGTGAATGTGCAGCTGGTTCATGCTGCCCGCACCGAGGGAGGAAAAGACGGCACTGAAAGGCGGAATCAAAATTTTCTTGATGCCAATTTTGCTGGCGTAACCACAGGCGTGCAGCGGCCCACCGCCACCGTAGGACAGCAGCGTAAAGTTGCTGGGGTCATAACCTTTAACCGCCACTTCTTTAAAGATGGCATCGGCCATATTGGCGTCGACCTTGCGGCGCACCGCCAGCGCGGCTTCTTCAAGGCTGAGGCCGGTGTGCTCGCAAATATGGTCGCGAATCGAACGCTCGGCGCGGCGCTTGCTGAGCTTGATACTGCCGCCGGCGTAGTTCTTTTCGTCAAGATAACCCAACACCAGGTTGGCGTCGGTGGTGGTCGGCAACTTGCCCCCACGGCCGTAGCAGGCGGGGCCGGGATCGGAACCGGCACTTTCCGGCCCCACTTCCACCGCACCCCAAAGCCGGTCGTAGCGGGCGATGGAACCACCGCCGGCACCGAGAGTGTGGAGATAGGTCATCGGCGTGCTAATCAACCAGCGGTCGATCACCGGATTAAAGTCGTAGAACTTCACGCCGTCACTGGTCACCAGGCCGATGTCAAAACTGGTGCCGCCCATATCGGTGGCAATCATATTGGGTTCGTCGAACTGCTTCGATAAACTGCCCGTCGCCTCCAGTCCCGCAACGGGGCCCGAGTGAATGGTTTGCAGGGAGTGGGTGGAACTCATCTGCGCCATGCCACAGCTGTTGTGCACCACCAGCATGGGTTTTTCGTACTTATTCTTGCGCAGCACGCTCTCGAGACTAGCGAGGCCGTGGTACATCTGGTCGTGCAGGTAGGCGTCGAGAATGGCCGACATGGTGCGGGCGTATTCGCCCTTGCGACCCGCGACACGGTGGGACAGCACGATGGGAATGGCACCGAGCAAATGGCTGGGGTATTCCTCGAGAATAATGCGCTCGATTTTCTTTTCGTTCTCCGGGTTCACCACGGAGTTAATGGTGGAGACCACAAAGGCCTGGGCCCCGCGGTCGACCAGACGCCGCACCACCGTGCGCACGTTGTCTTCGTCGACATCAAAAACCACTTCGCCCTTGTAATCGACCCGCTCATCCACACCTTCGATCATCGAACGCGGCACAATGGGCACCGGGCGGGCGGCACCGGACAAATCCTGCTGCTCGGCCTCACTGAGACCGTCGCCGTAACCTCGGGCGCGCATTAGCGGCACCGACGATTCAAAACCCGAGGTGGTAATCAAACCCACTTCCGGCCCCTTGCGTTCAATCAGGGCGTTGGTGCCGAGGGTGGTGGCGTAACGCACCGCATCCACCGAGGACAGCACCTCTTCAACCGTCACTTCGAGCTGCTTACAGGCATCTTCGAGGGAGGCCATAAAACCGGACGCCAGATTGTGATGGGTGGTCAGCGCCTTGCCTTCGGCGCGTCGTTCATCGACCACCAGAAAACAGTCGGTAAAGGTACCGCCGATATCGACACTGACGCGTCTCATGACTCACCCCCGGCGTGGCGCGCCTTGAGGCTGTCGATATCGAGGATGAGATCGTTCACCGTCAGTGGATGGCCCGGCGGCAGGTATTCAACTTCCACCTGGGTGGCGCACTGGGGGCAGTAGTATTCGATGATGCGACACCAGTCGGGGTCTGGCGCGTAAGTGAAGGCGTACTTTTCCGGATCGATCACCGGGTCGTGAATCTCGCTCGGCTCGCGCTCGTAAACCACCAGCGCCTCTTTATAGGGCCCGCGTGCGTTGCCCAAATTCTGCTCGCAACGGCGGCAGTGCCAGGTTTCTTTGTCGAGATCGATCGACAGATATTCGGTGATCGCCACCCGGCCATTTTCGATGGTGACATCTCTTAATTCCATCTTTCCCTTCTCTGCGCTCATGGCTTGTTTCTCGCTCATGCTATTTTTATCGCTCACAGCTGCTTCTCCACTATCAAATCGCCATTGGCGGAAACCTTAAACGACCAACCGGCACGAATTAGGCAGGTCAAATAGTCGTCGCGAAATAATGCCGGGCCGTCACCGCTGGCACCGGGCGCTGCGGTTTTCAGCGAGTACACCGGTAGGCTTACCGGTTCGCCACGCATAATCACGCTGACCTCACCCGTTGCCTGAGCGGGGGCAGCGGCCACATCCGTCGCCGTTGGCAGGCTCAAATGCGCCAGGGTGTGAGTCGCCGTCAGCTGCAGTGCGCTATCGGCCAAACCGTCAGACAGTGCATCCAACTGGCCAGGGGCATAGGGCTGGGTGCTCAGCTGGCCCTCTTTCGAGCCACTGACTTCCAGGCTTTCACTCCAGTCACCGGCCTCAATGCCTTCACCGAACATATCGCGGCTGGCGCGGTTGCGCATTTCGGCTATCATCGGTTCTTCACCGCGTTCTTTTACTTCAGCAAGAGGCACACGGTAGTGATGGGACAGGTCACTAAAGCCAATGCCGTAGGCACTAAACACCGAGGAATAGGCGGGAATAATCAAACGCTTGAAGCCCGCCGCCTCGGCGATACCACCGGCGTTCATGGGGCCACCGCCACCGAAGGCCAGCAGGGCACTATCGCCGATGTCGATCTGGCGCGTGCTCATCACCTCATTCATCTGCTGGGCGATCTGGCCCTCGTAGGCAGAGATCATGGTATCGACGGCCTGGTCGATCGACAGGCCCAGGGGCTTGGCGATTTCACTTTCAATCACCTCTGCCGACAGCGACTTGTCGAGGTTTAATTCACCCCCGAGATAGTTATCCGGGTCAATCATGCCCGCCAATAGCAGGGCATCGGTAATCGTCGCCTGGTTGCCGCCACGGCCAAAGCAGGCGGGGCCGGGTGCGGCACCGACACTCTCGGGGCCAATCAAAATTTCTTTATTCTCGACGCGAATAATCGAGCTGCCGCCGTAGCCGAAGCTAACGATGTCACCCATCGCAAAGGACGAGGGAATTTCTTCATCGCCAATCAGGCCGTGGGCCAGCTCGGTGGGTGCGCCGTCGACCACCATGGAAATATCCGTGGTGGTGCCGCCGATATCCATCCCCACCATGGCGCTGGCCCCGTACATGCTGGCATAGGCGACCATGCCTTCCATGCCACCGCGAGGGCCGGAGCCGTAGGTTTTAATGGCGGTGGTTTTCGCCACCCGCGCCGAGTCGCCATCGTTGCGATAAATCAGCATCGGGCTGCGCAGGTGATGCTGCTTGGTTATGCGCTCGGCACCGTAGAGGAAGTGCTCCATACTCGAATGCAGATAGGAGTTGACCACCGCCGACAATAAACGCCGGGCGTTGTTGTCATCGCGGACTAATTCGTGGGAAAACAGCACCGGGATAGCGCCGAGCAAGTGGCGCGGATAGCGCTCCAGCACGGCATCTTTAACAATCAGTTCCTGCTCGCGGGTCGGCAGAGCTACCACCACGCGCGATACACCGTGGGCAATCAGGGTGGTGAAACCCCGCATTAACTCGGCTTCATCCAGCTGGTTATTGTTCAGGCTTAAAGCCACTGGTGCGGCGGGCACCATGGCGGGCCACAGGCCGGTTTGGCCCAGCGTGTCGGCAGCACCGTAAAGGCTTTGCTCTTCACCGGCGATCAGCATAACGCCAACCGGGGAACCCTTGTGCTCAACCACGGCATTGGTGCCGGAGGTGGTGGAGTAGCGCAGGTGGTCGGTTTCACCCAGCAGGCGCGCTAAATCCTCTGCGCCGTAGAGTTCGCGAGACAGCCTGTCGAGGGAGTCGACAAAACATTGACTGAGATCGTGGGGCGTCGTCGGCGACTTGATGTGCGCCACCCGCTCCCCGTCCGTGGCGAAGGCGTCGGTAAACGACCCGCCGTTATCGATATTGACCAGTAATCCCATAGCTTTTTACCCAGTAAATTAAGGACAAATTCGAGCCAGGCCCGAACCTTCTTTACGGAGGGTAGAAAGATTTTGTTAACACCGAGTTGTATTTTCATTAGACCATCAAGCACCCACAACAACCTGCGCAAAATGACGACTCGGGTACCAAATCCCTTAACCCCGTGTTCTTTTTTATTTTTCTAGAAACTGACTACGCTGTTAAGGGCTGAGCCATCAATCCAGCGCCGACTTAACTTACTACAAAGCCAGAGCCAACACCACAGGGACTAGAGCAAATAACCAGGAGGAATTTTAGTGCATTGATATGAAGCAATTAGAGAGGAAAAGCGGCGTAGATTGTTGCCTGTAAAGCAGGGCCAATTTGTACCGATGTAGTGACTCAGTAGCCGCTACATGGCAGTAAAAGGGCTAGCACAAAGGCGGTGTTCATCGGCATGCTTACCAGCACGGTGATCTTATCCCGGGTTGCAGGTGACATTCGTCATTTAAAGCCCAGCTCAACTGCTTATTATGCGCTTTATAAGTTATTAATAGCATTTCTTAGATTTTTCCTTGCTGAAGCCTCAAACTTATCAAAGAAATATTCATGCGAGTATATTCTCTCTCTAGCCAGAAACCCTTTTAAGATCTCTTTGCGCTTTTTCCTATAAATGAACGCAGGAATCAATTTATATTCTTTTCTTACCCATGTTTCAAATTGTTCAGAAATCTCAACGGAGCACCCTAAAATCGACAAATCTATATCTACGATAAGACTCTCATCATTGTTACAAGGCATGGCATTATGCAGTGTAGCCATGATCAAGCGATGTACTTTACTGATAAAATCTTCGTTAGCATTATTACTTTTTAAGAATTCAGATGCCCAATTAGCACTATCCAGCTCATTGCTAGATGAGAATATTTTATAGATGGCATCATGAAACCAGAGCGCGACTTCCAGAGCATCATAATCACTGGCAAGTGGCTTAGATTGATCAAGATATTTTAAAGTGGCGTCTATGTGACTGGAGTTATGATAGTGACGGTGCTTTTCAGCGTAGTGAGATTGCAGTTTTAAATAGGTTTCAAGATTACTCTCAAAACCCAACCTTCCCATTAAATTTAACCACCTTGACTCATCCATTATTTAATCCTTGTGGCATCGCCTGTATGAAAATTTCCTTATGGGTTTCCTTAAGTATTATTCAGTTGACACCCATTACAATCCCGGTATTTTACAGCTTACAGAGCACCTGGAGTATAAAACCCTAAAAGCAATTAACACTGTACATTACAGAAATACGGGAACGCCAGGGAGTAAACTTTCCGCAGCAGCGCCATGCTAGATGACTAGCCATCCATTTCAGGCTGAGGGTTTCCATAGAGTTTAAAGTATTGATAAAATAATTTTTTCCTACAAACCCCTTTCGGCGACGAAATAAACGGCAGACAAAACGCCTTGCTTTCCAATATCTCTACTCGCCATTTATTTCCGCCTATAAAATGAAATATTACTTGATCTGGCTCCTGTAAATTATAATTTTTAAAAGAACCCGTTGAGTACACTCCCCCTATCGTAGCTGAATCAATAATATTTAAATCATCGTCCAGCAAATGGATATGGAGCATATCCTCACTGGGGATGTCATCCGTCATAAAAACAAGATACTTTTGATTGACTCTTACACAAAGCTCCAAACAAACACCTTCAATGTTTTTATGCGTCGGTATTCCATCTAAAAATATGCAGCTTTTCTCGGGAGATATTGGCTTTGCGCTGAATTCATGATCGCTTAGTATGTCCATTATTTAATCACCAAAATACGCCTATACCCAAGGCAGCTAAGGCCCCACCAACAAATGCACCGACAGTCACGCATACTGGTGCCCCAGGACCGCAAGCTAAGCCCGCTGCAGCGCCACCAGCAATGCCGCCACCTATACTTGCTCCGGTTATTGCTATCTCCTTACCTGCAGCATCAAATTTATTCTCTGCTGTAGCTACTGTGTATACAGAGATTGAAACAGATAAAACTATTAACCCTCTGCCCGCATAGGACAGCTTCTTCATTGCGGTAGTAACCTTCGGATTAGACTTTCCTGCCGACTTTACAATTTCAGAATAAACAATGTTTTGTTGGGTTTTAGATAGACCCGAAAACACTACATTTTTACCATAAAGTTGCTGCGTTCTTCTTGCGACTAACTCGTTTAGTGTCTTGCCTTCCCTCTTGAGCCGCTGGGCCATTGCCAAACCAACGGGGGTACTTCTGGATCTAACCACTTCCATTACCACATTACGGGCTTCTTGCGCTTGAGAAGCTGCGGCAGGCCAGCTAATTTTCCCAGTGTTTGCGCTTAACCTAAGCTCAGAGGAGATGGCAAGTATCTGCTTCGAATAGGCTCGACGTGCCTCTGCATCAATCGTTACATGGGCACCAATATTTGCAATTTCAGACTCCAGCGCCCGAATTGCTGCTTCAAAGAGCTCTCGATCTTTTTTTGATCCATTCTGCATAATACTATCCATAGTATAATTATTATCAATTTGATTGATCTAACCGCTAAGCTGGCGTCACGCGACGTAAAATACCTCGTCAGGCGAAGTACGCCTCCAATCTAATGCCTCCTTAATAACCACGCCGACGTTTTAACTTTATTTGAAATATTTATTTATCAACCCAGTCAATTCACGAAAAACACATTGTGTAACGCAAAGCTCTACGTCACAGGATCTGCTTCACACAGGACTGGCCCAAAGATCATATTCATCGGCGTGTTCGACCAGAACCCTTAGTTTGTCACCGGGCTGCAAATCACACTCTCCGTTCAAATAAACATTGCCATCAATGTCGGGGGCATCGGCCCATGAGCGAGCCACTGCGCCCTCTTCGTCAACTTCATCGACTAGCACCTCAATTGTGCTACCGACCTTTTTGGCCAGTCGCGCCGTGCTGATGGCCTGCTGGGTTTCCATCAAGCGCTCCCAGCGCTCCTGCTTTACCTCTTCCGGCACAGGATTAGGTAGCGCGTTAGCGGGAGCACCTTCAACCGCTTCATATTTAAAACAGCCGACACGATCGAGCTGAGCTTCCTGCAACCAGTCGAGTAAGTGCTTGAAGTCGTCTTCGGTTTCACCGGGGAAGCCGGTAATAAAGGTACTGCGCAGGGTGAGTTCAGGGCACATTTCACGCCAGCGTTGGATACGTCCCAGGGTCTTTATCTGATCGCCGGGGCGCTTCATGGCTTTCAATACAGCGGGGCTGGAGTGCTGAAAGGGAATATCGAGATAGGGCAGGATTTTGCCCTCAGCCATTAGCGGAATAATATTATCGACATGGGGATAGGGGTAGACGTAGTGCAGGCGCACCCAGGCATCCATATCACCGAGGGCCTCGCACAATTCGAGCATGCGCGATTTCACGGGTTTGCCCTGCCAGAAGCCGGTGCGGTATTTAATATCGACACCGTAGGCGCTGGTGTCCTGAGAGATCACCAGCAATTCGCGAACGCCGGATTTCACCAGGCGCTCGGCCTCGTCCAGCACCTCACCCACCGGGCGGCTGACCAGCTTGCCGCGCAGGTCGGGAATAATGCAGAAGCTGCAGCTGTGGTTACAGCCCTCGGAAATTTTCAAATAGGCGTAGTGGCGCGGGGTCAGCTTCACGCCCTGGGGGGGCAACAGGTCGGTATAGGGATTGTGATCGGTGGGCGGCGCGACGCTGTCGTGTACGGCGCTCACCACCTCTTCGTACTGATGGGCGCCGGTCACCGCCAGCACACCGGGGTGGGTGTCGCGAATCAGCCCCTCTTCACCCCCCATGCAGCCAGTAACGATGACCCGGCCATTCTCGGCCATCGCCTCGCCAATCGCATCGAGGGATTCCTGCTTGGCGCTGTCGAGAAAGCCGCAGGTATTGACCACTACCACTTCGGCATCGGCATAACTGGGGGTGACATCGTAACCATCGAGCTTTAACTGGGTGAGAATGCGCTCAGAATCTACCAGAGCCTTGGGACAACCAAGACTGATAAAACCAACTTTTGGATTTGTCATATACGTGCCACGCAAAAAGAGAAGAAAAACCGGGCGGCAATTCTACCAGAAGGCGTGTGAAAAAAAGTGTGGGCAAGGGGGGAAAGCCTCGCTGAGGCCTACCCCCTTGTGGAGGCGCTAGTCGTCCTTCGTGCCACGCAGCAGTTCAGACTGCTTTTTCAGCACGTGGGACATAATGTAGTCTTGGTCATCAGCATCGAGAAAGACGAAGTCCACCGCTACCAGCTTGTTGAAGTCGGGCGACGAGGGCAGGGCGTCGCGACAGCTGACCACACGACCGAAGGCTTTAATAAAGTAGTACTCGGGAAACAGGGTCAGGGTTAACTCGAGACAATCGTGAACCCGCACACTTGAAGGGGCGTGGAAGGACACGCCACTGGCACTGAGACTAATCTGGTGGGTGGGCCGGGGAATCACGTCCTCTTCACCACTCGTCTCGGCACTGTCAGACATCTGGCCAACAATATGAATTTTACGATTGAGTAATTTCAGCACCGTGGCCACTTCGGGTAGCTGATCGTCAATATCGAGCAGCAGCGCATTAATGCGCCCATCGAGTTCAGCCAGCGAACTCAACAGTTTGTGCCGACGCCCCGAATCTATTTTCGAAGAGGCTATCGCCCCGTCCAGATCGTCTTCGCTAATGGTTTTATAACTCAGCGAAACACTGTCATCAATTCGGTAAAACCGTCTTTTCTCTTCCATGCCTATAACCCGTCATCTTTCATTATTTTATTCCCCTTTCTCTTCCTCGAGAGAGAGATCATCCGTCGCCTCCAGAGCGCGCAGTAAGAGCTCCAGTTCCTCGGGGGTGTCCAGTTCGCCATCAAACTCCGGTAGCAGAGCATCGACGCCCGGCAACTCTTGCTCGATACCTGCCGGTGCGGCATCCGCCCCGTTAACCGGCTCGCCCAGCGGGATGTCAGCATCCAGTATCAGCGGCGCCGATTCAAGTGGCGAAGCACCGGGCTGTAAATCTTCCGAACCTGCTTCGGCTTCAAGCGTTGTCGAATCGCCGTCAATCGTCTCTGACACCTCATCAGTGACGGCCTCAGGTTCCGCTGCATCTTTAGGTGCTACCCCACCTTCAGCTTCTGCCGTGTCCTCTGAGCCATCCTCATCGCCGTCAAGGAACTCACCGTTAATTTTTCGCAGTATCAGGGTAATTTCAACACGACGATTACGCGCCCGGTTTTCCGGTGTGTCATTGGCGACGAGGGGACGGGAGGCGCCATGCCCCTCGATCAAAAAACGCCGTGAATCGAGAAGGTTCGAGCGCAACAGGGCATGCACTACCGACACCGCTCGGCCAGCCGATAACTCCCAGTTGGAACGGAAGCGCTTGGTGTGAATGGGTCGGTCGTCCGTATGCCCCGCCACCGTCACCGTGCCCTTTACTTCAGACAGGGCGAGATGAATCTTATCCAGCACATCAACAAAACCGGTACGCAGTTTAGCTCGCCCCGAGGGGAATGAAGCCTTTTCGTTAATGCGAATAATAATACTATCGGAGGTACTTTCCAGCTCGATGGCCCCGGCGGCAATTTCTTCACTCAGCAGGGAGGCAAGCTTTGAGGCCTCGGCTTTGGTTTGCTCGGCCTGTATTTCCTCGAGCATTTTTTCCATCGCCTGGGGGTCGAGGGCCTTCGGGTCCACTGAATCCATGTCACCGACTTTTTCATGCAGGGGCATGTCCGACACCTGACCCTCGACAAAGTCCATCTCCGTTTCAGAGCGATCCGAAACCACGGTGCGCTGTACACCAAAGGCTTCTTTCATCGATCCCGCCACTTGCTTGAACTTGAGAATGTCCATTTCGGCAAAGCTCAGCAAGAGCACGAAGAAGCACATCAGCAGGGTCATTAAATCGGCAAAGGTCATTACCCACGCCGGAACACCTGCCCCTTCCTTCTTCTGCGGTTCGTCGCTCATAGCTGCCCCGGCTTACCACTTGCCGCCATTGGCCTACTCGTCCCCTTCTTTGGCTTCTATATCACGCTTGGAACCCGGTAAATAGGTGCGCAGCATGTCATCGATAACCCGAGGATTACGCCCTTCCTGCATGCCGGAAATACCGTCGATAATGATCGATTGCAGTAGGAATTCTTCATTGCGCCGCAGGCCGAGTTTACCCGCCAGTGGCGAGGCAATAACATTGGCAATCAAGGCACCATAGAGGGTCGTCAACAAGGCAACCGCCATAGCCGGACCAATACTTTTGGGGTCATCCATATTACCCAGCATTAGCACCAGGCCCACCAGGGTGCCGATCATACCCATGGCTGGTGCCACCTCGGCAATTTTGTCGAAAATGGCGGCACCATCGTCGTGGCGCACCGCCGCTCGATTTCTCTCTGCGACCAGCGTTTGGGAAACCACTTCGGCCTCCATGCCGTCCACCAGCATGGCGACACCCTTGGCCAGAAATTCACTGCTGGGTTCTTTCTCTTCGAGTATCAGCAAACCCCCGGTGCGGGTTTCCTTCGCCATATCGACAATTTCGACAATCACATCACCTGGTGTCTGGGACTTGTACATCAAGGCCTTCAAACCGGCCTTAATCGCATCGACGAACTGGCTGAAGTTATACTGCATCATCACCGCACCAAGGGTGCCGCCGATTACCACCGCCATGGAGGGTAAATCGACAAAGGGCATTACCCCACCGCCCATAATCATGGCGGCAATAATAATGCCTACCGCAACGACAAAGCCTATAAGCGTAGCTAGATCCAATTTACTTCCCCTTTAGACATTCACTAAATCTGCAGCCGGTTTCGCAATGAAGGTACGGCCCCGTACACCGACTGCCGATCACGACACTATATATCAAATAGTACTTATACTCTCTATCTAGGCAGGATAAGCGAGTATTATTTCACAGGACATTTTACGCCAAAGCAGCAAGCGTCTTAATGTGTCTCAAATTGCTACAGCACAAGGCTAAACCTCTATCGCAACACCACTAACAATAGTCGAGGGAGAGTATTTAGTCCTGCAAAATAGGCTGCACCAGCACCCAGGGCCGAACCACCACCGACCACATCAGCGCATTGGCCTCGTACCATTCCAGTGCCAGGGCATCGCTAATTTGGCCGAGCTCACCACTGGCCTGCCAGGCACTTATCTGCGCTTCATTATTGGCCGACATCTGAGCGGCGACTTCCACCAAATCGAGAGCCGGTGCCACGTAAATGGCCGTGCCGTTGGCAAAGAAACGCTGTAGCTCGCGCCAGGGCATTTTTGCCGTTTCGCCCTCAAGCTTGGCACGTAATAGTAGGTCGGGATCCGTCGTCGTCATTTTTCTATGCTCGAATGTGCGGGGGCTTGTCAGTACTGCACTCAGCCAGTTGCAGTTTTTCACTGCGCGGCAGTTTTTTGATGGCCGCTTCACGGCGGCTGGCACTGGAACGATCGTGCCCCGCTTCGCGAAACACCACCTGTTCGGGGCGACGCCCTGAGTGAAAATACTTTGCCCCTGTGCCACTTTGATGTTGCGTAAAACGTCGTTCAACATCGGTGCTGATGCCGGTGTACAGGGAGTGATCGCTAGCCCGAATCATGTACACACTCCAGTCAGCGGCCATTGTAATTAAACCTTTTTAGTGGCCGTGTGTGCCATCGGCACCGTGGGAGTGGCCGTGGGAGAGCTCTTCTTTGGTCGCTTCACGCACGGTTTTAATGGTGATATCGAAGGTTAAATCGAGCCCGGCAAAGGGGTGGTTGGTATCGACATCGACCGAAAATTTACCGACCTTAACCACCGTCACCTGCCGCGGCCCCTCTTTGCCCTGTACCACAACAATAGTGCCGGGCTCGGGGCGTTTTTTTGAACGCAAATGTTTCAGCGGCACACGCTGCACACTGTCGGGGTGATTAGGGCCATAGGGCTGCTTCAAATCAGCGGCGATTTGATCGCCAACTTCCTTGCCTTCAAGTTCTTGCTCAAGCGCCGGCAGCATGCCACCGTGACCGTGTAAATAAACAGTCGCCTCACCGCCATCGGAATTCTCCAGCACTTTGCCTTCACCATCTTTGAGGCTGTATTCAAACTCCACGACAGCATTTTTACTAATTTTCATATTCACAATTCCACTTCACAATTCCACTTAAGGTAAGCCCAAAGGGCCGCAAATAATTTCAAGCGCGCAGTATCTTGATTAAGCACTCACTTGGCAAGCCGCAACAAAACTCAACGTTTCACCGCACTGGCGGCAATTATAGCTGGCCTCACGACGCAGCACCTTGTTGTGACGGCGCGACGAGAGGCGATGACTCTGGCAAACACAGCGATAATCAAAATAACGCTGGCGGCGGCTCGGAATACCGCTCAAGTCGTAATCGGCGGTACGGCTAGCGTCAGCCTTAAACGCCTGCATAATCTGTCGCCACTCATCCCCATGGGGGCGAATTTTCGCCAGTCCGTAGAGACAATCGCTAACGTAGTGAGCGACTTCGTGGGGCACCGTGGTCGCCAGGTTATCGGCGAAATACTTGGCAAAAATATGCGGGTTATAGCGGATCACCCGCTCACGACCCCTGACCCAATACATGCCACTGCAGCGCCCGCGCAAATCAAACAGCACAGGAATGGCCGCAAAGGGTCGCCCGTATTCCTGTTCGGCCAGAGCCAGTGTTGCCCGGGTTTTATCCACGACCTGGGCACGCTGCTCGGCATTTATTGGTTCAATAACTGGCGCAGCCCTCACTGTCATGTCTCTACAAAGTCCGCGAAGGCCGGATTTAAGACAATTTTCGCACTTTAAAACTACGGCCTTTAATGTTGCCTTCTCGCAAGCTTTTATAGGCTATACCCGACGACTTGCGCGCCACGGCCACGTAGGCGCGGAAATCAAAAATATCGATCTTGCCGATATCGGTGCCGGGCAGTCCGCCGTCACCGGTTAAGGCGCCGAGTATGTCACCGGGGCGCAGTCGGTCTTTGCGGCCACCGTCTATACACAGGGTGACCATTGGTGCCGGGGCGGTATTATCCACCCTCGCCTCAGGTGCCGGTGTTTTTTCCAGACGGGGCCTCACCCCCGAATAGCTCTCAATAGCTTCCAACCGGAAACCCTCACTGGGCTCGTAAAAGTTGATGGCCTTGCCCTCTTCCCCAGCGCGGCCGGTGCGACCAATGCGGTGCACGTGCACCTCGGGGTCGCGGGCCAAATCGTAATTGACCACCACTTTTAGGGATTTAACATCCAGGCCCCGCGCCGCCACATCGGTGGCCACCAATACCGGGCAAGAGTTATTCGAAAACTGCACCAGCACCAGGTCGCGGTCGCGCTGATCCATATCACCGTGCAGGGCGCTGGCGACAAAACCCTCGGCATTCAGGGCATCGGCCACGGCCTGACAATCGCGCTTGGTATTGCAGAAAATCACCGTCGAATCGGGGTAGTGCTTGCTGAGCAAGGTCACCAGTAGCTCGGGTTTATCGGCCGCTTTCACCTTGTAAAAATGCTGACTGATAATCTCCTCGCTATGCACCGACTCAACGCGTACCTGCAGCGGGTCTTGCTGAAACTGGCGACTGATCGCCAGCACGTCATCGGGATAGGTGGCGGAGAACATCAGGGTCTGTCGCCCCGGCGGGATGGTTTCGACAATGCCGGCAATGGCATCGCGAAAGCCCATATCGAGCATCCGGTCGGCCTCATCGAGCACCAGGGTATGAACATCGTTGAGCTTCAGCGAGCCCTTGCGTAAATGCTCGGCAATGCGCCCCGGTGTGCCGACCACAATGTGAGCACCGTGCTCCAGTGAACCGAGCTGGGGGCCAAAGGGCTTGCCGCCGCAGAGGGTCAACACCTTAATATTTTGCGTGAACCGCGCCAGTCGACGTAGCTCTTTGCTGACCTGATCGGCCAGCTCGCGGGTGGGACACAGCACCAGCACCTGCACCCGGTATTTATTGAGCTGCAACTTCGCCAGCAAACTGATACCAAAGGCTGCCGTTTTACCGCTGCCGGTTTTCGCCTGAGCCAGCATATCCCGGCCCTCGAGCATGGCCGGTAAACTGTCGGCCTGCACCTGAGTCATCTGCTCATAACCCAGTGACGACAGGTTATCGTGCATGCCCTCGGGCAGTTGCAGGGAGGAAAATGCCAATTGTTTGCTCATAGCCATTGAGTACTCAGAAAAAGTGCGGGTAGGGAAAATCGGCATTTTATCAGAGAGCGCCTCTTAACCCACGGCCCTTCCCTTTTTAAACTGACTTAATTGCTACAATGGGCGCACGATGAAATACGACTTACACAGCCACACCACCGCCTCCGATGGCGAACTCAGTCCCGACGCTCTTATCGCTCGCGCCCGCGAGGCCGATGTCGACGTGCTGGCCATTACCGACCACGACACATTGGCGGCCTACGGGGAGTTTGATCGTTCAGCACTGGGAGGTTTAATGCTAATACCCGGCACCGAGCTCTCCACCCAGTGGCAGAAAAACAATGTACATATTGTCGGCCTCAATGTGCCCTTCGACTGCGGTGCCTTTACCGACGCCATCGCCAGTCAGCAGCGTTCGCGGATTGAGCGCGCCAGCATTATTGCCGATAAGTTGGCAAAAAAAGGCTTCGCCAACATTCTACCCGGGGTGCTCGAAAAAGCCGGCAAGGGCTCCATCGGTCGACCCCACTTCGCCCAGCAGCTCGTGGAAATTGGCGCGGTGAAAAGCCACGAAGAGGCCTTTAAGAAATATCTCGGCACCGGCAAAATTGGCGACGTCAAACAAATCTGGCCACAGCTGGATGAAGTGGTCGGCTGGATTCGCGATGCCGGTGGCACTGCGGTACTGGCTCACCCCGACAAATATCGACTTACCCGCAGCAAACTCCACCGCTTAACGGATGACTTTATCGCCGCTGGTGGCGAAGCCATCGAGGTCGTCTCCGGCAAGCAGGATAAAGTCAGAACCAGAGAGCTGGCTAAACTGTGTGTCGAAAAAAATCTGCTGGCATCCTCCGGTTCGGACTTTCATCAGCCCGGGAAGTTTTGGGCCGAACTCGGCCAGCAGTCACCTCTGCCCGAAGAGTGCACACCGGTGTGGGATCGCTGGTAACAAAAAAGCCTGCCAGCCAAACCCTTTAATTAGCGCCTCTTTTTATCCCTGCTCTTTTTGACAAAGCGCCATCCAGTTTTCAATGGCAGAGCTGAGATACTTTTGGCGGTGCAGAATAAAATAGAAACGGCGGTGCAAATCTCGCTGCGGCACTTTCAGCGGCATCAAACTACCCCGCGCAAAAGCTTCACTGAGGGCGACACGGGATAAACAACCAATGCCTAAATCCGCTGCTACGGCGCGCTTAATCGCCTCGGTGTGTTCCAGCTCCAGGCCGACATGGATTTGGCTCAACAGACCCGTCATCGCCCGATCAAAGGTTTGCCGCGTGCCGGAGCCGCTTTCCCGCAGTATCCACGTTGCGGCTAACAGGTCTTTATCGTTGAGCTTCTTGCGCCTTGCTAATGGGTGAGTCGGCGAACAAAAGACCACTAACTCATCCTCCAGCCAGGGGATAACCTTCAGCGCCGAGTTCTGCAGCTCGCCTTCAATCAACCCGATATCGAGCTCGAAATTTTGCACCTGCTCACTAATGCGCGCGGTATTGGCAACGTGTAACTTCACCTGGGCACCGGCATGCTGCTTCATATATTGCGCCATAATGCCGACCGCCAGATAGTTGCCGATGGTCAGCGTGGCCCCCACTCGCAGCGCGGGAATCGTGTTTTCCTGTTGCAGTAACTGCTCGAAGGCCTGAGCCTGTTCAAACAGTGCCTGCGCCTCGGGACGCAAGGCCCGCCCCAGTTCATTGAGTTGCAGCTTTTTGCCCTTGCGATCAAAGAGCTGCATAGCGTAGTGGCGTTCAAAGTCGGCGAGGGAACTACTGACAGCAGATTGGGACATCGACAGGTCGTCGGCGGCCCTGCTGATATTTTCATAGTGAGCGACTTTGAGAAAAACACTGACTTGCTTCAGGCTGTAACGCATATCGGATTTACCGAATACTGATATCAATAATACCCATTTTGCCGATATAGCACCTCCTTGTATAGTCCTAGCCATACTTTTTAAAAGCGTGGGTTTGGAGCTATTTATGTCAGGATTTATCGAAGCACAAGTCACCAGCGTGCGGCACTGGAACGACACCTTGTTTAGCTTCAAAACCAATCGAGAATCTTCTTTTCGCTTTAAAAACGGTCACTTTATTATGATGGGCCTGCCCCAGAAAGACCGGCCCTTAATGCGCGCCTACAGTATTGCCAGCGCCAATTACGAAGATGAGCTGGAATTTTTTAGCATTAAGGTCCCCGATGGTGCACTGACCTCGCAATTAAAAAATGTCGTGGTAGGCGACACCATATTGCTCAGTAAAAAGCCCACCGGCACCTTATTACAGGACAATTTACTGCCCGGAAAAAACCTCTATTTACTCAGCACCGGCACCGGCCTTGCGCCCTTTATGAGCATTATTAAAGACCCTGAGATTTACGAAAACTTTGACAAGGTTATTCTCACCCACGGCGTGCGCCACGTTTCAGAGCTGGCTTATAGCGAAACCATTTGCCAGGAATTGCCCAATGATGAATTTCTCGGTGAAGCCATCAGCCAACAGTTGATCTACTACCCCACCGTGACGCGAGAGCCCTATAAGAATCAGGGCCGACTCACCGATTTATTTCGCAGTGGCAAGCTGTTCAGCGATATCGGCCTGCCCTCTTTCAATGTCGAAACAGACCGTTTTATGATTTGCGGCAGCCCTGCCATGCTCAAAGATTGCTGCGAACTGCTCGACGAGAAAGGCTTTAAGGAATCCCGACAGAAGGAGAAAGGCCAGTACGTAATTGAACGGGCTTTTGTGGAAAGCTAAAATGAAACCTTTGAACGAAAGTGCTTTTTTGTCTGAGAGTAAAGCCTATTGAGGCAAATGAGCGGGGGAATGGCAGATTACGAGACCCCGTTCTTTATTATTTAGGTGCTATACCTTTTTGCTCTTAACCCGTGGAAATAAATACCACACACTACCAGCTCTACTACTTTTAAAAACACCAAGAGATTTACTTTGCACATCAAACTTATAGTGAATGATAAGGCTTTTGTTTTCCGACACGGTCATACTGATATTTACTTGAGACTTTGAATATGTTCCATCGACATATCCAGAAATAGAAAGGTCAACATCCAACCAACCATCAACACACTGGGCACTCAAACTAAAGCTGCTGGAAGGGTGTGTTTGATCAATTAACTCACCATCTAACATCACAAGCATCTGTAAACTATCAGCCAGATAAAGTAAGCTAACAGTCTCGGTTCCCCCCCTCCTCGGTAGTCTGCCAAACACAGCTCCGTCTAAAGTTATCGGGTATGAGGCAGTTATTGCCGAGCTCTTACCAGTATTTTCATACACTCCATTCACTAAATTGCAGTCTTGATTTTCGATAGATTGCTCATGCCAATCATCCGGGTATCCCTTAACTTCTTCATGAGATACTACAAAGCAAGATGAAAGGCTTACTAGCATTGCAAGCACTAAGAATGTAATGACAGTTAATTGATGATTGATCTCTTCACTGCGTAAAGGAGTTTTAAGTACTTAAGGTTTTTTATTACTATATTGCGTTTACCCAATTTTCCAGACGCAGCCCCGAAACACGCTCAAATTCTCGAACATTGTTACTCACCATAATCAAACCGAGTGAGCGAGCATGACCCGCTATCATCTGATCGTAGGGGCCGATAGGCAAACCTTTACTTGTCAGCTCTGCCCGAATTTGCCCGCTATGCTGTGCCGCCGCCACATCGTAATCCAACACCTCCAGGCGAGCAGAAAATGCCTCTATATTCTGGGTGTTTTTTGCAGGATTACTGGATTTTTCCGCACCGTAAATCAGCTCCATGAGGGTCACCGATGAAATACACAGCTGCCCTTCTTTGGCATTAAAGGCTGCTTTTACCTCTACCGGGCGGTTCTTCATCGTGTAAATGACGATGTTGGTATCAAGCATATATTTGAGCATTAAAATGCATCACGCTCTTGGTCTTCAGGCTGCTCGCGCTCTGCCATAAAATCAGCTGTCACACCCTCGCCATCAAACCAACTATCCCACGAGGTTCCAGCAGGCGCGATCAAGCGGGCATCTCCGATGGAGACAACAACGACTTTTTTAACACCTTCTGGAAATTCCAGAGCCTTTGGAATTCTAACCGCCTGACTTTTGTTGTTTGTGAAAATCGTTGCTTGAGCCATCACCTGCACCACTCTAAGTCAATCTCAACTACATCGTGGTCTAGATACTTGCATATGTCAAATGCATATACAAGCATCTAGATAACAAGGCCCCAAGCAAAGCTCGAGGAGTAAAAGCCTAGACCACCACAATCAAACGCAATGCATCGAGCTTCAATTGCGCGTGTGAGAGGTAGTTTTGGGACAACTCCATCGACTCGCGCAGGTAGTCAATCTCTTCACTGCGAATACTCGAGTTCACCGCGGCCAGCGCCTGCAGCCGTTCAAGTTCGCTATTTTGTGCCTCGGCCATACGGCGCTGGGCCTCGGCGATGAGTTCTGTTTGCTGAGTTTCGACAATGGCCTCGGCGTGAGCGACCAGCGTATCCACCTGGGCGCGCACATGCTTCACCATATCCACGGCAGTGCGCCGCTTCACCCGCTGGCAGAGCTTGGCAAAGTGAGCCTCGGTAAGCACCTGGCTAAAGTCTTTACCGCTCTCATCCACCACCACTCGCACCACCGACTGGGGAATATAACGCCCCAACTGCATCACTTTGGGCGCCGGACAATAGACCGTAAACATGCCTTCAAATAACAGCGTACCCGGTTTCAGGGGCGGTAATTTCAGGGTACAAACGGTGGTCGTACCAAAATCGCCGTTGGCAATTTGCTCCATGGCGGCAACCACCAGGGGGTGCTCCCAGGTAAAGAAGCGTATATCTTCGCGGCTCAGGGCACGACGGCGGGAGTAGGTCGCCGTCAGACCCTCTTCAGGCAGGCCCGGTAAACTCTGGCCCAGCATGTGGTCGCTGGGCGTTACGACAATGCTATCGGCGCTGTGGTGGCTTTGCTCGATACCAAATTCATCGAACACTTTGCTCAGGTAGTCTTCCAGCTCGCCGCTCTGCTCGGCGTCAAGCATCGCGTCGATCACCTCATTGGCCACTTCGGTATTGCAGGAATTCATTTCCAGCAAACGGTCGCGGCCCTTTTGCATGGCTTCCAGAGCAGCTTCCGTCAGTTGATAGGTCTCGTCCACCAAACTCACCAGTGCCGCGTCATCGCCCGGACTGCGCAGGCAGTGGTGTAGCTGCTCAGCCACTTGTTGATAAATACTCAAACCCACCGGGCACACCCGCTGGAAGGCACCCAGGCCTTCGCTGTACCAACGCAGCATCACTTCCTGAGCACTGCCTTCGTGGTAGGGCACGTGGATTTGCACATCCTGGCGCTGACCGATGCGGTCGAGGCGGCCAATGCGCTGCTCAAGCAGGTCGGGGTTAATGGGCAGGTCGAATAAAACCAGATGATTGGCGAACTGGAAGTTGCGACCCTCGCTGCCAATTTCGGAACAAATCAGCGTTTGCGCGCTGTCCTGCTCGTCGGCAAAGTAGGCCGCCGCACGGTCGCGGGCAATCAAGCTCATGCCCTCATGGAAGACGGCAGAGCGCACGCCTTCGCGCAGGCGTAAATGTTCTTCCAGTGCCTGTGCGGTTGCCGATTGGGCGCAAATCACCAGCACCTTGTCCTGACGATGCTCGGCCAGCCAGTCGGCTAGCCATTCAACACGGGGGTCGAGGGACAGCCAATCTTCGCCGAGGGCGCTTTCTGGCTGCAGATAAGTACGGAAATCATCGTCGCTTTGCTCGGCGTCATCACTGTCGGCAGACGTGCTGACAGGATTGGGCAGGGCATAGCCCTGTAAATAACGCTGGGGGAAGCCTTCAACGGCTTCGCGGGTATTGCGGAATAGCACGCGTCCCGTGCCGTGGCGGTCGAGCAAATCCTGCACCAAAGCGTCGATTAATGTCACCAGCGCCACTGCATCGTCGCCTTGCAGCGCCACCTGCAATTCATCGGCAGCGCTAGCGCCCAAATACGCACTGACCTGAGCGATAACCTCGGCATCAAGGGCGAGGGTATCGCCACCTTGCAAGGCTTGCACCAGTTCGCTCACCGCCTGATAGCGACCCTCCTCTTCGACAAAGGTGGGCAGGTCGTAGTAGCGATCCGGATCGAGCAAACGCAGGCGGGCAAAGTGGCCCGCAACACCCAGTTGCTCCGGTGTTGCCGTTAGCAGTAAGAGACTGGGGATGCGCGCTGCCAGTGCTTCAATGCACTGGTAGGCGGGACTGGCCCGCTCTTCATCCCAGGCCAGGTGGTGGGCCTCATCGACAATCAACATATCCCAGCCCGCCGCCAGCGCCTGGCTGTGGCGACGCGGGTTATCGCTTAAAAATGAGGTACTACACAGCACCAGCTGGGCGCTTTCAAAGGGGTTAATATCGCCACTCGGTGTCAGGCTTTGCTCGTCTTCGAGGCCGTCGTCCAGTTCATCGGAAAACTCGTCAGCCTCCTCCTCTTCCTTTTGCTCCAACGCTTCGCAGCGGGCCTGGTCGAGAATGGTGAAATGCAGATTAAAACGGCGCAGCATTTCCACCAGCCATTGGTGCACAAGACTATCGGGTACGGCAATCAACACGCGGCTGGCGCGACCGGAGTACAGCTGCTGATGCAGAATCAAACCGGCTTCAATGGTCTTGCCCAGCCCCACTTCATCGGCGAGCAGCACTCGGGGGGCATGGCGCACACCGACGCGGCTGGCAATGTAGAGCTGGTGGGGCAATAACTGCACGCGACCACCGAGCAAACCGCAAGCGGGCGACTGTTGATGCTGATGCAAAAACTGCAGGGTTTGCTGGCGCAGCTCAAAACGGGTGATTTTATCGACCTGGCCAGCATATAAACGATCTTGCGGCTTGGAGAAGTGCACAAAACTGTCGAGATCCATCTCGTGTAGCACCACCTCTTGGCCGCCAGCATCTTCGCAAAGATAAATAACACAGCCATTGCTATCCTGCCGATCGGTGATCGTCAATTCGACCCCCTCATCATTCCTGACTTTATCGTCAATCGGGTAAATCACCCGGCCTAGCGGCGCATTATCCATCGCGTACACACGGCGCTCGGCTGCCGATGGGAAGCTCAGTTCTACCCGGCGATTGGCTGTTTCGATAACAATACCCAGCCCTAATTCGGCTTCGGTATGACTAATCCAACGCTGGCCTGATACAAAATCGCTTTGGGGTTCGGATCTACGGGACAAGGGCGGCCTCTTTATTGACGGAAAATGACAGGGAACTGGGTGACGGGGTTTATAGTAAACGGCGCGCATTGTAGTGCTTACGCCAGCTGGGGACAAAAAATATGTATGATCCCCGTCATCTTAGTCACAATCAGTAAAACCGCTAGGGATAGAACAGCGATGGCACGACTCGGTCTACTTGAAACCGACACGCTTTATGACGAGTTAATCGACGATTACGGCTCCTATGGCAAGATGTTCGCCGGGTTTTTCGACGCACTGGGCGGCCAGCTCAGCTATCGCCATTATCAGGTGCAAGCGGGCGAATTACCCCAGCACCCGGACGAGTGCGACGCCTATTTAATCACCGGCTCCAAGGCTGGGGTTTACGAGCCACTGCCATGGATCCCTGCGCTGCAAGAGTGGATCGTCGATTTTCATCGCCGGCGCGCCCCTATTATCGGCATCTGCTTTGGCCACCAGATAATTGCCCACAGCCTCGGTGGCACAGCGGCAAAGAGTGATAAGGGCTGGGGACTGGGTGTACTCGCTTGCGAGCAAAGCCTGTCGAGGGACGGTTCAACATTGCGCTTGATTCACAGCCACCAGGACCAGGTGATCACCTTACCGCCCGAGGCAGTCCGTTTAGCCGGCTGTGATTTTTGCCCCAATGCCGCGCTGGCCATCGACAATCGGGTGCTGACATTTCAGGGCCACCCGGAGTTCAGCCCGGTTTATTTGCAGCGCTTGCTAACACAGCGCAAGGGAAGAATTGATAGTGCAGTGATGGAACGTGCGCTGGCCTCTCTGGCCACAGCCACCGACCACGAACGGGTCGGGCGCTATTTACTGGATTTTATCTATCGAAAATAGTGCGGATTAAAGGCGGGAAAAAAGGGCTGCCTAGCGAATAAATTTGCGCGCATACCAGCAACTGGCACGCACATCGTAGCCCTCGCCCTTGGCCCAGGACAGACCGGTGCGCACGAGCACCTCGGCAATGCCACGGCCACGCAAAGCGTCTGGCACATAGGTATGACTAAAATCGACACTGTTGCCGATCAAGCGATAATCAACCACTGACTTATGGCCATCTGTTACCAGCAGGAAGCGTTGCTCCTCTGGCTGATGAACGATGGCGCTCTCTTGCTCACTCACTGTTCTCTGCCCGATCTAATATTATTGACTCAGCATTCTACGCTATCGCGCCATCCCGTAAAACTCCTCATTGGGACGCATGCTGGTGAGGTTGGCCATACGGTTGGATAAACAGAAGAAAGCGCTGATGCCGCCGATATCCCAAATATCCTCATCGTCAAAACCGTGACTGTGTAAACGCGCGAAATCTTCATCACCTATCGTCGCCGAGGCCTGGCTCACCTGCATGGCAAAATCGAGCATGGCCCGCTGCCGTGGCGTGATATCTGCCTTGCGATAGTTGATCGCCAATTGATCGGCCAGCAGGGAGTCTTTCGCGACGATACGCAATATCGCACCGTGGGCGACCACGCAATAGTGGCACTCGTTGCCACCGCTCACCGTGACCACAATCATCTCTTTTTCGGCTTTAGTGAGATTGCCCTTACGCAACATCAACGCATCGTGCATGGCAAAGAAGGCGCGGCACTCGTCGGGCCGGTGGGCCAGGACCAGGAACACATTGGGAATAAACCCGGTTTTCTCCTGTACCTCCAATACCAAGGTGCGCAGATCGTCGGGCAACTCCTTGAGATCGGGTACCGGAAAGCGACTGATTTTCTTATTGTTTTCCTTGTTACTCACTCAAGCACCCTTAAATTTGATTGATTAAATACACAGTTTAAGGCGGTGGAGTCTTATCCACAATGACTGCCAATGCTGGCCTTACTAGCCAAAGAGATGACCCCGCGCTGACAGGCCGCCATCAATCGTCACCACGGTGCCGGAAATATAGGCGGCGCGATCGGAGACGAGAAAGGCGCTGAGATCGGCCACTTCCTCCGGCTCGGCGAGGCGGCCAAAGGGCATGATGGCCGTTAGCTGTCGCCAGTCGTCGGGGTCGAGGCCTTTATTCGTGGCATTTTGACGCATTAGGCTCACCAGCCTTTCGGTCGCCGTCATCCCCGGATTAATACCCAGCACGCGGATATTATCGACCGGGCTACCGCCACCCATGGCGCGCGTGAAGGCCGCCAATCCCGCGTTGCCCGTGGTACCGGCGATGTAATTGAATTCGCTGACTTCACCACCGGCAATGCCGATAACATTGAGTACCACACCATGGCCTCGCGCCTTCATAACACGGTACATTTCTCGCGCCAGGTTGACGAAGCCGTACACTTTTAGATCCCAGCCGCCGCGCCAGGTGGTTTCGTCAATATCACTGATGGAGCCAGCGGCTATCGCCCCGGCATTATTTACCAGAATATCGACATCACCGCAGGCCGCAACCAGGGCGATGGCATTATCGCCACGGCTTAAATCCATGGGGTGGACGGTCACCGACACGCTGTATTTAGCCTGCAATTCTGTGGCGACATTTTGCAGGTCTTCGGCATTGCGAGCGGCGAGGTGCAGATGACAACCCTCTGCCGCCAGGCCTGCGGCAATGGCTTTGCCGATGCCTTTCGAGCCCCCGGTAATCAAGGCTGTTTTACCCTGTAACTGTAAATCCATATCGCGACCCTTAGTGCAATGTTGTTATTTTAATTAGGGGTAATTCTTGTCCCAGCGCAGTCGCGAAGGGCTCCAGGGAGCCGCTCTTACGTCCGGACGAAAAAGCTGGATTTTCTGAGTGTAGAACGCAAGTGCATGACTTGTTTAGCGCTTCCCTAGCTACTCGCCCACGCGGTGTAGCCACCATCGAGGTTATAGACATTGCTAAAGCCTTGATCCGACAGGTAATTTGCAACGCCCTGACTGGAGTGCCCGTGGTAACACACCACCACCACGGCACTGGCTTTTTCCGTCTCATTGACAAAAGCCGTAACACTGCGCTCATCTAAACGCATCGCGCCCTCAATATGACCCGCTTCATACGAGGCCTCGTCACGGGTGTCGAGTAAAATCACTTGCTGCTCGTCGAGCATGACTTTTAGCTGCTCAATCGACAAATTCTGGAATGTCATCAGTGCCTTCCTTTATATTCGCACTCATCCGTGTGCACCATGGACGCTATAAGCATAGTTCTCTGTGCACCACTAGGACACCGGAAAGTCCGATTAATTAGCCATAGGTACAGAGGTAGGCCGTGGCCACCGCGACCTGCAGCTGAAAGCGCTGATCAGCCGCCACTTCGAATGAATCGCCCGCTGCAAAAACCTGCCACTCGTCCTGGCCCGGCAGTTTGACGCTCAAGGCGCCACTCACCACGCTCATCACTTCGCGCTCACTGGTGGCAAATTCGTAATCACCGGGTGCCATCACACCCACCGTTGCTGGCAGGGTCTCTGTCGCGAAAGCGATGGACTTCACCTTGCCGTCAAAATATTCGTTAACTTCTAGCATCGTCTACCTATTTGTAATCACTGCGTGGCGCAGTGTGAGCGTTTATAAGTGGTCGGTTTGATCGAAAAATTTAATCTCCGCATTCACCGTGCAGATTTCCGTCACCGAGGTATTGCTAATTTGATAGTTCACCCACTTGGAGCGGTCTTGATCGATCCAGTGTGACAGGGCAAAGGCGATCGCCAGGCCGTGGGCCACCACCACCAGGTTTTCCCCCGGATGCTTGGCCAAAAAGCCATCGACAGCCCCGACAAAACGCTCGGTCACTTCGGCGCGAGTCTCGCCACCCGGCGGACGATGGTGCTCATCGTTAATCACTTTTTTAATAAAGCCATGATCACCCTTCAGCTCATCAAAACTTTTGCCTTCAAAGTCACCGGCGCCAAATTCCATCAGGCGAGGATCAAATTTCACCTCGTGATCACCGCCACGGGCGATTTGCTCAGCGGTGTATTTAGCGCGCTGCAGGGGACTGGAATAAATGGCGTGAATGTCCGGCAGGTAATTATGGAAATAATCACCCAGGCGATTGGCCTGCTCCAAACCCAGATCGGTCAGAGCGGTATCGGTGTGGCCATGCCACACCTGGTCGACATTGGCGGCGGTCTGACCGTGGCGCACCAATAGCAAGCGGCCCTTTGGCTGCATCGTTTACCTCGTTTTTTACGTTACGACAAGACCGCTAATAATAACAAATTTCAGCGCTGCTGAGCGACCTTACTCAAAGCGACGAGCTTGTGTAAATCGCCCACCAGTCCCAGGCCTTCTCGAAAACTTCGCAAGCTGCGAATTTCACCATGCGCCACCCGAGTACCCACCCGATGAAAGCCATTGCCAGCCATCTCCTAAATGGCAATAGAGCCCTCTTTACCAGCCAATACCGTTGTCACTCTGTTGCCTTAAGAACAATCGGCTTTCATCTCGCGCCGCAGCAGCTTGTGAATATACTCTTGAGAACGCACCTTCTTGCGGTTGCCCCGTGGGTTAATGGTGTTTTTTTGCCGCTCATCTATCACCCTGGCCTTCACACAGTCACGCCATTGTGTATCGAGTATTAGTTGAATTTTATTCTGCAACCGCCTGTCGTATATGGGGCAACTCACCTCAACGCGATGATCCAGGTTTCGGGTCATAAGATCGGCCGACGAAATATAGTAAAGCGGCTCGCCAGCATTTTCAAAAGCATAGACCCGCGAGTGCTCAAGGTAGCGATCGACGATGCTAATGGCTTTGATATTCTCGCTCATACCCACAACGCCGGGTATCAGTGAACACATGCCGCGCACAATCAACTTGACCACAACCCCAGCCTGCCCCGCCCTATAGAGGGCATCAATCAGCTCCTGATCAACCAGGTTATTACACTTAATAAAAATACCCGACGACTTACCTTGTATCGCATTTGCCTTTTCAACAGCGATTAAAGCCAACAAGCCGCTACGATTACTGAATGGCGAGACCAGCAAATGCCGAAACTCATGCCGCCGGTGGGCAAACTGAATAAAGTCAAACACCTTTTCGACATCTCGGCCTATCTCCTGATCACAGCTTAGCAAGCTAAAATCAGTGTAGAGAGCTGCCGTTTTTTCATTAAAATTGCCCGTGCCAACATGACTGTAGAGACGGGAAACACCGTCCTCAACACGCTTAAATAAAATCATTTTAGAGTGAATTTTAAGACCCGGAACACCGAAAATAACGTGCACACCCGCCTCTGTCATGCGCTCGGCCCAGCTAATATTGGCCTCTTCGTCAAAGCGAGCCTGCAATTCGACAACCACTGTCACCTTCTTGCCATTCTCAACGGCACTAATTAATGAGTCGACCACTCGTGAAGAAGAGGCCACCCGATACAGGTTGATTTTTATTGCACGCACTGCGGGATCAATCGCCGCAGCCCTTAACCACTTAATGACGTAAGAAAAAGAATTGTAAGGATAGTAAAGCAGGCAATCTTCTTGCTTCACACATTCAAAAATGTTTTTTTCCCTGTCCAGCCCCGGGTACGGAATTGGCGCCAGGGGCTTCAACTCCAGATAGGGAGCGCCGGGGTTTGGGAAGTCGATAAAGTCCTTAGAATTGTGATAGCGACCACCGGGTATAAAGCTATCCTTCTTTCTCAAGTTCATTTTTCTGCTTAAAAACGCCAATAAATCTTCGGTTATTGCCTCGTCATAAACAAAGCGTACAGGGGCACCTTTTAAGCGTTTTTTCAGGCTTGCCGACATCTTTTCCATCAGACTATCAGAGATGCCTTCGCCCAGCTCAAGCTCTGCATCACGGGTAATCTTTATGGTATAGGCCTCTATTGAATCAATTGGCAAGGCACCCATAAACACATCTTGAAGACAGTGACGAATAATATTATCGAGGGTAATAAAAACTCGCTCACGACCCTTTGAGCGACTCGGCAGTCGGGTGAATCGACCGAGCCGGTTACTGGGTATTTCCAGAACGGCGTAACTCACTTGTTTTTTATGTACTATTTTTACCGCAAAATAAATTGAGCCCTCTTTTAAAAATGGAAAGTTCTTTTTATCGCTAACCATCATTGGTGAAAGCTCTGGTAGCACCTTGCTTTCAAAATAAGTCCAGACAAAATTAGATTGTTTGGGCGTAAGCTGCATCTCGCTAATGAGGTATATTTTGCGCTTGCGCAACTCTTTTAATATGGCTTGATAGGTACTGTCGTAGGCCGCCTGCAACTGTTGTACTCTGGCCATGATTTTTTCCAACAACTCTGTGTGCTGAGCTTTTTTCGAACCACTTGAAAAAGCGACCAGACGCTTAACATCGGCAACCCTGACGCGGAAAAACTCATCGAGATTACTTGAGAATATGCCGAGATACCGTACGCGCTGGATAATAGGCACTGAGTGGTCAGCAGCCTCCTGTAAAACCCGCTCGTTGAATAAGAGCCAGCTCAACTCTTTTGGGGTATAGCGCCAACTCGCTCTACTATCGTCCATCACTTACACCCTTTGCAGTACCTCAAATAAGCCCCAGGCCTAACCCGCCAAAATGACAGCAAAGTGACGCTGCACCGCACACCCCCAACGACAGGAGGAACTCGCCCCAAACACCGCTGTCCGATGAATCAGGCACAGGGATGAGGCTGAGAATACAAAATCTAACACGAGGTTCAATATCCACGTGTTTCTTCCTATAATGCCCTACGCTCTCAAGACTAGGCAGAACCCTAATAATGAAATTATTGCTCGCACTATTCACTGTACTCGCTATAAGCCCGGCCTGCTGGGCCAGCTGCCTCGAAACAGACGCTAGCCCGCAACAAAACGCCAAGGCCTGCATCAGCGCCGCCGAAAGTGGCGATGCCAATGCCCAGAAGACCCTAGGCAGCCTTTATTTTAATGGTGATGGTGTACAGCAAGATTTCGCACAGGCGCTGCACTGGTTCACCCAAGCGGCCGAACAGGGTCACGCCATCGCGGCCTATAACGTCGGCGTTCTCAACGACAAGGGCCTCGGGGTAAAAAAGAGCTATAAAGAAGCCGGCGTGTGGTATCGCAAGGCCGCAGAGCTCGGCTACTCTACCGCACAATATAATCTCGGCATTATGTATGAGTACGGCCAGACGGTTGAAGAAGATCCCGCCAAAGCGATGGCGCTCTATCTCAAGGCTGCAGAGCAGGGCGAAGCTGCCGCTCAGTTTGCCATTGGACTGATGTACGACAAGGGCACGGGCGTTGACAAAGACCTCAGCCAGGCCTATATGTGGTGGCAGATCGCCGGTGATGGCCATCCCCACGCCACTCACAACCGCGATTCCGTCGCGGAAGAAATGACACCCCTGCAAATTAGCGAAGGCAAACGTCTCGCCCAGGCATGGCTCGATGCCCGCCCAGGGCTGGTACAATTGGCCTCACCCGATCTACAGTAAATCAAACCCGTTTTAGGAGAGACCCATGGCCACAGCAAGTGCAAGACACATACTGGTTAGCAGCGAAGAGCAATGCCAGCAACTGAAAACCGACATTGAAGGCGGTGCCGATTTTGCGGAACTCGCCAAACAGCACTCCTCCTGCCCCTCGGGTAACAGCGGCGGCGACCTGGGTGAATTCGGCCCCGGCATGATGGTGCCCGAGTTTGATCAGGTGGTATTCAGCGCCGACGTCAACACCGTTCAAGGCCCCGTAAAAACGCAATTCGGCTACCACCTGCTGGAAGTCACCGCCCGCAGCGAATAAGCCACCGCCACACAATAAAGACCTGCTATGCATCGCATACAGGTCTTTTTTATTGCCTGCGACCTTTCCCCAGCGATGAGTACCAAGCGACAAAGTAAATCATGAAAAAAATTGCCCTTTTTGTCGACGTACAAAATATTTATTACACCACCCGCGACACCTATGGCCGCCAATTCAACTATCGCAAATTATGGCAAGAGATCAGCGCCCAGGGTGAGATCATCGCCGCCACGGCCTATGCCACCCAGCGCAGCGATGACAAGCAAATCAAGTTTCACGATGCGCTAAAACATATTGGTTTTACGGTAAAACTCAAACCCTATATTCAGCGCAGCGATGGCTCCGCCAAAGGTGACTGGGATGTCGGTATCACCATTGATGTGCTGGAAACGGCAAAGGACGTCGATACCGTAATCCTGCTATCTGGCGATGGCGACTTTGATTTACTGCTTAAAAAGATACGCGGCAAATACGGCCTTAGCGCAGAGGTCTACGGTGTACCAACGCTGACAGCCCGCTCGTTGATGGATGCAGCGACTGTTTACAATCCTATTAATGAGGATTTATTGCTGTAGATGCCCACCACGGTTTTGTCGGTGTAATAGAAAGCGCCGCAACAACAAAACACCTTCCCAGCATTAGCCCGTAGCAGTAGAACTATCCTCATCTTTTCCACCGTGCCCAAAGCTCCTGCGCAATTCTGCAAATTCCTCCAGCCTTGCCTGTACCTTGCCGTTAATTGTCTGCGCAGGATAATTGCCATCTGCATCGAGCTCGCCAGCCGAAATACCCGTCAGTAATTGCATCGCGTCATCAATATGGCTGATGGGATAGATATTAAACTGCCCCGCCTCAACAGCTTCTTTAACGTCATGGCGCAGCAATAGATTGTCGATATTGTTATGGGGAATTAACACACCCTGCTCACCACTCAGGCCACGGGCATTGCAGATATCGAAGAAGCCCTCGATTTTCTCATTCACGCCGCCAATCACCTGCGCCTGCCCCCGCTGGTTCATCGAGCCGGTGATGGCAAAGTACTGTTTGATGGGCATATTGCTGAGGGACGATAAAAGCACACTCAGTTCGGCCAGCGAGGCGCTGTCACCGTCAACCCCGCCATAGTTTTGTTCAAAAGCCAGGCTGGCCGTTAGTGATAGTGGCGCTTTTTGTCCGTAACGAGCACCCAAAAAGCTGCTCAATATAAATACGCCTTTGGTGTGCGTGGGGCCGCCCATTTCAGCTTCGCGAGCAATATCAATCAATTTGCCATCACCCAGGCGGGTGGTGGCGGTGATGCGCGATGGCTGGCCAAAGCTGAAATTGCCCATTTGTAATACCGAGAGCCCGTTGACCTGCCCCACCACTTCGCCCTCGGTGGCGATCATAATTTGCTCCCGCAAGATGCCTTCGTGTACCTGATCCCGAACTCGGTCAACGCGACTGGTTTGGGTCTCGATGACCTTGCGCACGTCTTCTTCACTGGCCACTTTGCGCCCGGCCTCGCTGGCCCAATAACTCGCTTCGCCAAGCATATCGGCAATGCTGCGCATATGAGTAGAGAGTTTTTTCGAGTCATTTACCAAACGCATGCTTTGCTGAATAACAGCGGCAACGCCACTGCGATCAAAGGGCAGCAGGTCTTTATCGCCCACCATGGTGGCAATCATGCGAGCATAGAGCATGTCGTTTTCCGGATTGCGCTCGAGGCCCGCTTCAAAATCTGCCGGGACTTTAAAGAGCTCGGCAAAGTCCGGGTCATAGGCGTGCAGCATGTAGTAGAGCATGCGGTCGCCGAGTAGTACCACTTTCAAATCGAGGGGGATGGGCTCTGGCTCGAGGGATACCGTGCTACCGATACTCAGCACTTGCTCCAGGGATTCGATGCGTAACTCACGGGAATACAGCGCCTGTTTAAGGCCCTCCCAGGCATAGGGCTGCATCAGTAATTTGCGTGCTTCGAGGATCAAATAGCCGCCATTGGCTTTATGTAATGCACCCGGTTTCACCAGGGTAAAATCCGTCGTCAGGGCTCCCATAAAGGCTTTATTTTCAACCCGGCCCAACAAATTGCCATAACTGGGGTGCTCTTCAAACACCACCGGCACACCCTGGGCTCGGGCCTGATCGAGCATCAGGTTAACCTCGTAACGGCTGAGGGTGTCCTGAGCACTAAACATCATCATTTGCTGTTGCTGGCCGCTGTCGGGACGAAAGGCCACGGCATTGGCGATGATGTCAGTTTGCACATCACTGAGGTAGTCGAGTATTTGCGGTAGATCGGCATATTTGGCGCTTAAGGCCTCCATATAAAGGCCGACAGCCTCCATCGTGACTTCCTTATTAAGCTTTCGGAAGCGCTCGCCGGCCTCCTTACGCCAGGCGGGAATTTGCTTGGTAACGATATTGCGCAGCTCTGCACGCAGACCCGCAATATTTTTTTCGATTCGCTCCTGCTCTTTTTTTTCCAGTTTTCCAAAAACATCCGGCGTCAGCTCTTCATCATCGATAATGGGGATGAAGGAAAACTCCCCCGGCGCCTGATAAACTTTAATGCTTTTTTCATGGGCCAGCTCATGCAGGCCGCGAAAGGCTGCCTCCTGATTTTTTTGCAGTTCGGCTTCAATCTGCTGCGCCCGCGCTTTGTATCCATCGCTATCAAAAGCCGTGGGGATGGCATCCTGCAGATCTTCTACCAGGCGGCGCATATCGTTGCGCAACACACTGCCCCGGCCCGGCGGTAATTCCAGCAACGTCGGCTTGGTGGCATCTTCAAAATTATTGACATAACACCAGTCGGAGGGAACACAGCCCTCGCTGGCAATACTCTGTAGATAGTGATTAATGGCGGTAAATTTCCCGGTGCCCGGGGGGCCGAGTACAAAAAGATTATAACCCTCATTCTTCATACCCACGCCAAAGCGAATCGCCTCTAGCGCCCTGTCCTGGCCGATAATTTCGCTCAGGGGTTCAAGTTCAAGGGTGGTCTTAAAGTCGAACTGTTCAGCTTCACAGCAGCGGGGAAAGTCTTCTGCTTTTAATGGCGCTACAGTATTATTATTCATAGAGCTGACCTTCCTTGAATTAACAGCGAGTTATTGCAAGGATTTAACCATAACAAAAAACATCGACCTTTAATTTAGGGAATCGGCCTTTAATTGTGGCCGGTCAACTCTCTGCTTAAATCGCAAACAAGTCGATCAGAAAAACAGGCGACGCAGCCATCCGCCCTCAAGGCGTTTTTTACACTGGCTGTATTGGGCGCTATAAGTTTTTGAGCGCCGCTCCACTTTTCGAGCAATACCTTTCAACCAGGCTTTCTTTTTATAAGAGCCCCGGGCGTATCCGCCGTGCCCTTCGTGGTAATTGAGATATTGATTATAGGCATCCCATTTGGAAACACCGTTGCGCTTTTGGCTTTTATCCATATACCAAAATACAAAATCGACAGCATCACTAAAGTCATCCCTGTCGCTAAACATTGAGCCGGCATCTTTCTGGTAGTCGCCCCAGGTGCCCGTTTTAACCTGGGCATAGCCATAGGCGGAGCTGGCCCTGCCATAGGGAATGATCCATAAAAAGTAACGCATCGGGGGTTTGGCGTCGTGCTTAAAGCCCGACTCCTGATACATAATCGCCATCGGCACACTAACCGGGCCGCCCCAGCGCTGACTGGAAGACATTGCCGCCTTATACCAGCTGCGTTTCTCGGTAAATATATCGCAAATATTATTCGGCTTCGCCGGTGGCGAAGCACAGCCCGTTACCAACAGGGCGGAACCGAGCAAGACCATTAAACAGAAGTTTTTCGCCACTCGCACACGCGGCAATAGTCTCAACACGTCAAAGATAAGCACGGGCGTTTAATTAGCCCTGTTTATAATTTTTGGAAAATACAAACTTAACTTTTCCCCTGTTTCGCATTAAATATGGCCATCTGCTCGGCTGTGGCTGGCTGTTGATGCTTATCCTTCCACTCACTGTAGGGCATGCCATAGACAAGCTCGCGAGCACCTTCATAGTCGATGCTCTCACCGCGCTCTTGTGCCTCGGCGACATACCATTTTGACAAACAATTGCGGCAAAAGTCGGCGAGGTTCATCAGCTCAATATTCTGCACCTCTTTGTGCTCGTCTAAATGCTTTAAAAAACGCCGAAAAACCGCGGCTTCAATTTCTGTTTCTTTATTCATCAAGTGACTTCCTCTCCGTGCGCCTGTTTGTCCGCATGGTACGAAGAGCGTACCAACGGGCCAGAGGCAATGTGTTTAAAACCGATGGACTCGGCGTAGTCTCGGTATTCCTGAAACTCGTCGGGATGTACAAAACGATCGACCGGTAAATGATTTTTCGAGGGCTGTAAATACTGGCCTACGGTGAGCATTTCAACATCGTGGGCGCGCAGGTCATCCAGCGTGGCCAGCAGCTCTTCCTTGGTTTCACCCAGACCCACCATCAGGCCCGACTTGGTCGGCACCGCAGAATTACGCGTTTTATATTGCTGTAATAATTTCAAGGACCAGGCGAAATTCGCACCCGGGCGCGCCTGGCGATAAAGGCGAGGCACGGTTTCTATGTTGTGATTAAAGACATCGGGCGGGGTGGCACTGAGAATATCGAGGGCTGGATCCATGCGACCGCGAAAGTCCGGCACCAGCACTTCGATTTCCAGGGCTGGGTTGTGCACCCGAGACTCCCGTATGCAATCGGCAAAATGCTGGGCACCGCCATCGCGCAAATCATCTCTATCAACCGAGGTGATGACCACGTATTTAAGCTGCATTTCGGCAATGGCCTGGGCCAAATGGGCGGGCTCTTCAATATCGAGAGGATTGGGCTTGCCGTGGCCAACATCGCAAAAGGGGCAGCGACGGGTACAGATGTCGCCCATGATCATAAAGGTCGCGGTGCCGCCGCTAAAGCACTCGCTGAGGTTGGGGCAGGCCGCTTCTTCACACACTGTGGAAAGTTTATTTTTGCGCAGAATTTTTTTAATGCGCGCCACATCGGGTGAATTCGAGAGACGAATTTTCAACCACGGCGGTTTTCGCTGGAAGGTCTCGGTGGGGATTACCTTGACCGGGATGCGCTCAACCTTGTCGGCACTGCGCAGCTTTTCACCCTGTCGCAGTCGCTGAGTACGCTTTACCGGTTGACTACCACTTGAGCGTCCCGGTGTATCGCTATTGGAATTACCGTCCATTAATCTCGCCTAAATCTTTAATCACACCAGGCCTAAAATCAGCCATTACTATTCACTGCGCCAGCCCTATTCATTCATCGACGGGTACCGCCAATCCTGGTACTGCCAATCCTGATATTGCCACTGGGCTTGGTGATCCCGCTTCGCACCAAAGCGCTGTGCCAGCTCATCAATCAATTGTTTTTCTAAGGCCTGCCACGTCGGCATATCACTGCTCGACAATAAATCTTTCAACCGCGTCATCTGCAAGCCCTGATAACCGCAGGGATTAATGCGCTGAAAGGGCTCAAGGTCGACATCAACATTTAAGGCCAGACCGTGGTAGCTGCGCCCGCGGCGAATGCGTAAACCCAGCGAGGCAATTTTCGCATCGTCGACATACACACCCGGCGCTTTGTCTCGGGTTTTAGCTTCAATGCCATAACTCGCCAGCAAAGCTTTCAAACTCAACTCAATGGCACAAACCAGCTCCCGTACATTGAGCCCGGCTCGCTTTAAATCAATCAAAGTATAGATCACCAACTGCCCCGGGCCGTGATAGGTCACCTGGCCACCACGATCAACCTTGATCACGGGAATATCACCGGGCATAAGTAGGTGCTCGGCTTTACCGGCCTGGCCCTGGGTAAACACGGAGGGATGCTGAACGATCCAAAGTTGATCGGGAGAATCGGCGGTGCGCGATTCGGTGTAGTCCTTCATCGCCATAAACACCTGCTCGTAGGGCTGCAGGCCCAGCTGACAAACAGCGATGCTCATTTCAGGTAAGGCTGGCATAAGCGTCGCTCGCCACCATAACTACAATACCATCCGCACTCGAGAGCTGGTTTTCAGGTCGCTAAAAATGGCCTCTAACTGGGGCTTGCCGGTGGCGGTAATAATCACCGTCACCGCCTGGTAGGTCGACTTGCGACTCTCGCGAATACTCACCTTGGCCTGATCGAAGCCCGGTGCGTGCCGTGCCATCACACTCAAAACATGCTCGCGAAACTCTTCACAGGCCTCACCCATCACCTTGATAGGGTAGTCGCAGGGGAATTCAATACGCGGCATTTCAGGCTCAGTCATAAGGATCTCATACTCTTGGGCTCATAGAAGGTGAATTCATAAAAGACCCATCACAAACTGCACCAGCCTGTCCCACAGGCGGGAGAAAAAACCCGCCTCGGCAATGGGATGGGCAGCGACCAGTTTTTTATCGGCCAGCACCTCACCTTTATACGTCACCACCAAACGACCCAGCTCCTGCTGCTGAGTCAGCGGTGCTTCAAGGGTGGCATCAACATGAATATTACTTTCGAGCTTCGCTCTGGCACCCCGGGGAAAGGTGAGAGAAACGTCCTCGGCCAGTACCAGGTCGACACTATCTTCTTCGCCGAACCAGACGCGATTATCCGCCTGCAGTACATCACCGGCGCTAAACACTTTGGCGGTTTCGTAGTAACGGAAGCCGTAGGTGAGTAGTTTTTGTGATTCCTGAGCACGGGCCTCTTCGCTGCGCGTCCCCATGACTACCGAGATCAAACGCATGCCGTTGCGCTCGGCGGAAGCCACCAGGCAATAACCCGCCTCTTCGGTGTGACCGGTTTTCATGCCATCGACGGACTTATCACGCCACAACAGGCGGTTGCGATTGGGCTGCTTTATGCCGTTGTATTCGTAATACTTTTCAGAATACAAGGCATAATGATCGGGATGCTCGAGAATGATCGCTTGCGCTAACAGGGATAAATCGCGGGCGGTGGTAACGTGCCCCTCGGCCGGCCAGCCGGTGGCATTAACAAAGTAACTGCTGTTCATCCCCAATAATACGGCTTGCTGGTTCATCACATCGGCAAAGGCACTTTCGCTGCCCGCTAAATGCTCTGCCAGCGCCACGGTGGCATCGTTGCCCGACTGGATAATAATGCCTTTCAGCAAGTCGCCGAGCAGCACCTCCGTACCTTCGCGCACGAACATTTTCGAGCCGCCCATTTTCCAGGCGGTGACGCTAATCGGCACTTTATCGCCGTGGCTGAACTTGCCACTGGCCATCTCACCGGCCACCACATAGGTGCTCATCATTTTCGTCAGGCTGGCTGGCGGCAAGGGTAGGTCGGCATTTTCCTCAACCAGCACTCGCCCGGTGTTGGCGTCAATTAATATCCACGACTTGGCCGCCAATTGCGGTGCTGCAGGGATTAAAGTCTGAGCCTGCGCGCTCGTGACGACAAGGCACATCGCAATAAGCAGAGCAGAAAGAACTCTCAACATAATTCTTAACCTTAGTTTCAAACTAATTTTGGCTGTTACGCAGCCGGATTTAAAGGGACGTTTGGCAAATCGTAGTCGTTATACAGCGGGCGTCATAATAACACGGGCAAACATACGACCCCGCTAACAAACGGATTAAACCAAGCACTAGATATCTCGGACAGCGTTAACCACAAAAGGTTTATAGCGGCCCTGCTCTACTAGCCGCTCACGCAGTGCCACTAACTGTGATTGATCGACAATGGGGCCAATCCAGACTTTAAAAACGGGGGATGCCACCTCACCAAAACGCCGTACGGTCACCGGGAAAGCCGTTATTGCTGCGAGTTGCGCTTGCAACTGCCGTGCAGAATTTATCGAGCTGTAAACCCCCACTTGCAAGAAGGGCTGAGCCGATGGCTTTTTGGTGGCAACAGGTAAAGGCTGAAGCCTTTCAGGCTTGTCCAGTTGCGCACTGACACTAGGCAGAGACACACTGTTGGCCTGAAATTTGGCGGGATCTATAACCTCTACCCTAACCCGCGCCGTCCCCGTTTTGGCATAGCCGAGCTTTTTTGCCCCAGCGTAGGACAAATCAATAATGCGCCCGCCGTGGAAGGGGCCGCGGTCGTTAACGCGGACAATAATTTGTCGCCCATTGGCTAAATTAGTGACGCGAACGTAGGCCGGAATAGGCAGGGTTTTATGGGCGGCGGTCATGCCGTACATGCTGTAGATTTCACCGTTGGAAGTTTTGCGGCCGTGAAATTTATTGCCGTACCAGGAGGCCATGCCCTCCTCGCTATACCCCTTGGCAGCGGGCATTAACTGATAGGTGACACCATTGACGGTGTAGGGGTTTTTATTGCCGGCGATAGTAATGGGGTCGACGCGAGGAACGGCATCGGCCAACTGGCTGACATCCACGTCATGGCTCGGGCCACTGTCTTTCAGCCGCGCGAAAGCGTCGCCATTCTGGCAGCCACTCAAGCCCACCAATAATGCTGCCGCCATCAATAATGTCGCTATATAAAACCACCGTGGCGAGGGCGTGCTTATTTTAGCGGTGATACTCCCAGACAAAGCATCATTCACTAGCCCGCATTCCCTCGGCAATTTGTTCGGCCAGCTGGGTCACGGCCATGGCATAGCGAAAGCTGTGGTTGTAGCGGGTAATCGCATAATAATTTTGCAGACCGAGCCAGAATTCAACACCGGCCTGACCCTGCAGGCGCAGGGGCATCGCTTTAATATCGGCGTTCATTTCCGGCACCGGGCTAAAACCCTGCTCAGCCAATTGCGCTATGGTGAGTTTCGGCTTCGCCAGTTTATTGACCAGCTCAGCGTTGTAATCGGCGCTGATTCTCGCCCTGACCACCACGCCCTCACCGGGCTGCCAGCCATGGCGTATAAAGTAGTTGGCAACACTGCCAATGGCATCGGCCGGATTGGCCCAAATATCGGCCACGCCATCATCGTCGTAATCCACCGCGTAGGCACGGTAGCTGGAGGGCATAAACTGACCATAGCCCATCGCTCCGGCGTAGGATCCCTTCAACTCAGCGGGTTTAAGTTTTTGTTCTTTGCTCAGCAACAGGAAGTGTTCCAGCTCTTTGGTAAAAAAGGGACTGCGCGCCGGATAGTCAAAGGCCAGGGTTGAAAGGGCGTCGATCACCCGATAATTACCCGCGTAACGCCCGTAGTAGGTTTCGACACCGATAATGGCCACCACGTACTCGATGGGCACCCCGAACTCGGCCTGCATTTTTTCCAGCCACGAGCGCTGTTCACGCCAGAATTGCAGGCCCTGACGCAGACGCTTTTCCGTTATAAATATCTTGCGGTAATCCTTCCACAGTTTGACCTTTTCAGCGGGGCGGGTCATGGCATCAATAATGGACTGCTTATAGTGCGCGCCGGCAAACAAGGCCTGTAACTCGGCACGATCGGCACCGTGCTCGCTGACCATGCGCTCGATAAAGGCCTGCGCCTTGTCATTGTCTGAGTAGCTCCGTTCCGGCTCGGCGCTCGCCTGCCCAGCACTCACCAACAAAGCCACCAATAAACTGATAAACCCAATTTTTAACCTTATTTTCACAACTGTTCACCCATCCTTTTTCTCTCTTTACTGACTGCCATCAGCATACCAAACCCCAACATCAGGGTCACAATAGAGGTGCCACCGTAACTCACCATCGGCAGGGGCACCCCCACCACCGGTAAAATACCGGAAACCATGCCCATATTGACAAAGATATAGACAAAAAATGTCAGTGTGATGCTACCCGCCAACAGGCGACTGAACATACTCTGCGCGTTGATGCTGATTATCATGCCGCGTAAAATAATCAGCAAATACACCAGCAATAAACAGAGCACCCCGGTAAAACCAAACTCCTCCGACAGCACGGCAATAATAAAGTCGGTGTGGCTCTCGGGTAAAAAGTCCAACTGCGACTGAGTGCCCTGCATCCAGCCCTTGCCCGAGCTACCACCGGCACCGATAGCGGTGGTCGATTGAATAATATTCCAACCCGCGCCCAGCTTATCGGACTGGGGGTCGAGCAGGGTCAAAATACGGGTTTTCTGATAATCCCGCAGTAGATAAAACCAGAACACCGGTGCCACACTGAGGGTAACAAATAGCGCCCCGAGTAAATAAGCCAGGCCCAGGCCCCCTAGAAAGAGCACAAAAAACCCCGCGGCAAATATCAACAGCGCGGTACCCAAATCCGGCTGTATGCCCACCAGAATGGCCGGCGTGCCAATTAATAGCAGGGCCACGAAGATGTGTTTAAAGCGCGGCGGCAACACCCGCTGCCCCAAATAGCTAGAGAGCATTAAGGGCACCGCCACCTTCAGTATCTCGGAGGGTTGAAAGCGAAAAAAGCCAAGGTCCAGCCAGCGCTGGGCGCCCTTGGCGCCGACACCGAAAAAAATCACCGCAATCAACAGGCCCACCCCGCCGCTATAGAGAATAAAGGCCCAGCGCTGCATAAACCTTGGGTCAAACTGCGCCACCCCCAGCATGGCGACCATGCCAATACCCATGAAAACACTCTGCCGCTTCACGTAGTTGAGGTCCTGACCACTAGCGCTGTAGAGCACGAAGATGCCGATTGCCATCAACACCAACAAGAGAATCAAGAGTGGCAGGTCGACACGCAGGACAAACCAACGCTTATGCTCGCCATAAACGCTGGAGCCGTGTTCTTTCAAACTACGCTCAAAATCACCCTGACCCATAGCCACTCCCAGTGGGGCTCGATGGTGCTAGCACGGCATTGGCCGGCCCCGATGAATTCCCCGCTGTTGCCGCCGGCTGGGGATAATATTTAAAGTAGGCGTTGATCACATCGCGGGCTACCGGTGCCGCAGTGGAGCTACCATGCTCGCCATTTTCAACAATCACCGCCACCGCTATGCGGGGGTTTTCAAGCGGGGCAAAAGCGATATAGAGGGCGTGGTCGAGCTGTAACTTGGCGAGCTTGCTGGCATCGTATTTTTCATCCTGCTTAATGCCAACCACCTGTGCGGTGCCTGTTTTACCCGCCATGGTGTAGTCAATTTTACCCACCGCTCGGCGCGCCGTACCGCGCAAATCTCTCACCACGCCAGCCATCGCGTCGAGCACCAGATCCCAATAGCGCGCTGGGATCTCGATTTTTGGCGGCTGGAGCAGCGGCGACACGACGCTACTACCCACTGCGCTCACCAGCTTCGGCTCACGTACCTCGCCCCGCGTTGCCAGGCGACTGACCGCCACCGCCATTTGCAGGGGCGTGGCCAGCATAAAGCCCTGACCGATACTGACATTGATGGTGTCACCCGGATACCAGACCCGGCCGCGAGCGCCCTGTTTCCAGTCTCGCGAGGGCATAATACCCCGTGCCTCTGCGGGCAGATCAACACCGGTTCTATGACCATAGCCAAAGCGTGCGCCGTAGTCGTGGAGCACATCGATACCCATACGAAAGCCGACATCGTAAAAGTACACATCACAGGACTGCACGATGGCATCGTAGAGGCTAATCTTGCTGCCGTGGCCACCGCGCTTCCAGTCACGGTATTTATGCTTTTCACCCTCCAGTTGATAGAAGCCGGGATCGTAAATGCGGTAGCCCATGGTCACCGCACCCGAGTCGAGAGCAGCTAAACCAAACACCGGCTTGACGGTGGAGCCGGGGGGATACTGCCCGCGCAAAGCCCGGTCAAACAGCGGCTGGGCGGGGGATTCGGTCAAGGCTTTATAGGCTTTCGTGGAAATACCGGTGACAAAGGGGTTGGGGTCAAACGAGGGCATACTGGCCAGCGCCAGTACACCGCCGGTCGCCGTATCGAGAGCGACCACGGCACCGCGCTCTTCACCCAGAGCTTCAATGGCGATTTTCTGCAGACGACTGTCGAGAAACAAATGTAAATCTTTTCCCGGCACCGGGTCGGTGCGCTCTAGCACGCGCATCACCCGGCCCCGGGCATTGGTCTCGACATGCTCGTAACCCACCTCGCCGAGCAATTGATCTTCGTAGAATTTTTCCAGCCCGGTTTTACCGGTCATGTGCGAGCCCTTGTAACGCTTGGGGTCAAAGCGTTTCAGTTCGCGCTCATTAATACGCCCGGTGTAGCCGACCACATGGGCGAGCTCATGGGCCAGGGGGTATTCGCGAATCAACTGTGCGGACACCTCGACCCCGGGCAGGCGGTGCTCGTTAACGGCGATCAGCGCCTGCTCGCTCTCACTGAGACTAAAACGCAAAGGCACGGATTCATAGGGGCGGCGACGCTTGACGAGTTTTTCAAAGCGCGCCAGCTCGGTATCTTTAAAAGCCAGCAGTTCACCGACATCGCTGAGTAATTGTTCGAGGTCTTTGCTGCGCTCGACAACAATAGACAGGGTAAAGCCAGGGCGGTTATCGGCCAGCAGCACGCCATTACGATCGTAAATCAAACCCCGCGCCGGTGGCAGCGCGCGCACGTGAATGCGGTTATTATCCGCCAGGGTTGCGAAGTCCTGGTGACGATTAATCTGCAAATCGTGGTAGCGCCACAGTAAAACACCCAACAGCAAAAGCACCACCAGCAGTGTAAAACTGGCGCGAGCGACATAGAGCCGAGTCTCCCACTGGGGGTTTTTCAGGGTACTAAAGTCTGCCATTTTTCGCTAAATAAGCTCCTGACTACAAAGTGTCTTGTTATTGTTTTTTACTGTTGATTCTCTAACGATGCATCTTTAACGGTGACTTTTTACCGATGACTCTCTAGCGATGACTTTTTACCGATGGTAGGGGTGCCCGGCATTAATGGACCAGGCCCGATAGAGCTGTTCAATCAAAATAATGCGCACCAGCGGATGGGGCAAAGTCAGCGCCGATAGCGACCAGCTAATATTCGCCCGTGCAATACAGGACTGCGACAGCCCATCGGGGCCGCCAATCAGCAAACTGAAGTTATCGCCACTGCCCTGCCAGTCGAACAAGTTTCGCGCCAGCTGGTCGGTACCCCAGGGCTTGCCCTTCACTTCCAGCGCGATCACTCGATCACCCTGGCCAATGGCTTTGAGCATGGCCTCGCCTTCACTGGCGATGGCGCGATCCGGCGCTTCATTTTTGCGCCGCGTAGCGAGGGGGATTTCGACCAGCTCGAGATGCAGTTCATTCGGCAGGCGCTTGGCATACTCGGTATAGCCACTCTGCACCCAGCCCGGCATTTTACTGCCCACGGCAATTATCCGCAGTCTCAAGCGGCCCTACCTACTGCTAGCGACCGTAAATAATTAATCATCACTATCGAAATCAACATCGATTTCACTATCACCGGCAGCCGAACTGGGGCGCAAGGACCAGAGTTTTTCCAGTTCATAAAACTGCCGCGTGGTCGGCTGCATGACATGGACAATGACATCGCCGAAGTCGACCAACACCCATTCGCCCTCATCCATGCCCTCGACACCGATGGGTTGAAAGCCCGCTCTTTTACCCTCTTCAACGGTGTTTTGCGCCAGTGCTTTCACCTGGCGATTACTGGCACCGCTGACGACAACCATGGTGTCGGTAATATCGCTGAGCTCGCGCACATCAATGGTGACGATATCCTGCCCCTTGATGTCTTCCAGCGCCGCAATAACAATCTTGTAAATATCACTACTCATGAACTTTCCTGCTTATATAAGCCGTGTTGGTGGATATATTGAATAACCGCATCGGGGACCAGATAGCGCACCGAGCTGCCGGCGGCGAGGTCTTCGCGGATTTGTGTTGCCGATACCGGCAGCAGCGTCATCGCCTCAACCAGTACGCAGCCACTCGGTGACTGCGACAACAATTGTGGATCGTTTGTACAGCGTCCGGCCAACCATTCCGCTACCGGCCCCACTTCGGGCAGTTGCCAGCCGGGCCGCGCGGCAACAACAATATGCGCGTAGTCACTCAACTCACGCCAACGCTGCCAAGTATGTAAATTCACCAGCGAGTCCATACCGATACAAAGGCAGAGGGCGACATCGCTACCCAAATCGCCGCGCAATTGTGCCAGTGTTTCAACAGTATAGGACAAGCCTTCGCGGCGCAGCTCCCGGTCATCCGCCACCAGACCACTGGCGACAAAACCATTGCCCTGCCGTTCACCGTCAATCGCCAGCCGCAACATGGCGAGACGATGCTCGGCACTGACACCGGGCTGTTCGCGGTGGGGTGGTCGAGCGGAGGGCATCAGGTGCAGCTCATCGAGGCCGAGGTGCTCACGCAATTCAACAGCGGTGCGTAAATGACCGATATGCACGGGGTCGAAGGTGCCACCAAAAATACCGACGGCTTTCAAAGTCTCGCTATTCCCGAGGGACAAGGATTCGTGGCGGCTTTAATCACAGAGGTATTAATCACGCCCTCTCTAATCACGTATGTGCCCATCACCCAGCACAATATATTTCTGGCTAGTCAGGCCTTCGAGACCCACTGGGCCACGGGCGTGAATTTTGTCGGTGGAAATACCAATCTCCGCCCCAAGGCCATATTCAAAACCATCGGCAAAGCGAGTGGAGGCATTAATCATCACCGAGCTGGAATCGACCTCATTCAAAAAGCGCCGCCCCCGGGTGTAATCCTCTGTGACGATGGCTTCGGTGTGTCGTGAACTATAAGTCTCGATATGGTCCATCGCGGCATCCATATCGGCGACCACGCGAATCGCCAAAATCGGTGCCAGATACTCCGCTTGCCAATCTTCTTCGGTCGCCGTGGAGCAGGCCTGTTTTGACGTGGCGATAATTTCCCGGCCCCGCTCACAGGCGCGCATCTCGACACCTTCCTCGGCATAGGCTGCTGCCAAACCGGGTAAAACTGCCTCCGCCACGCCCTCGGCAACCAGCAAGGTTTCCATGGCATTGCAGACACCGTAGCGGTGGGTTTTGGCATTAAAGGCGATATTGAAGGCTTTTTCGAGATCGGCTTTGTCGTCGATATACACGTGGCAGACGCCGTCCAAATGTTTAATAACGGGAATGGTTGCCTCGCGACTGATGCGCTCAATCAGGCCCTTACCGCCCCGAGGCACAATCACATCAACGTAATTCGACAGGGTCACTAATTCACCCACCGCGCTACGATCGGTGGTTTCCACCACCTGCACTGCGGTATCGGGCAGATCTTCCGCCGCCAGGCCTTTGCGAATACAGGCCGCAATCGCCTGATTGGAGTGAATGGCTTCACTGCCGCCGCGCAGAATAGTCGCATTACCCGACTTCAAGCACAGGCTAGCCGCCTCAACCGTTACATTGGGACGGGACTCATAAATAATGCCGATCACCCCCAGTGGCACGCGCATTTTGCCGACCTGAATACCGCTCGGACGGTAATTCATAGCAGTCACTTCGCCGATGGGGTCGGGCAGTGCCGCGACCTGGCGCAGACCTTCTATCATGCCGTCGATACGCTCAGATGTTAACTCGAGTCGATCGAGCAGTGCCGCGTCGAGATCATTATTGCGGCCATTGTCCATATCTTTCACATTGGCTTCGATCAGCAGCGCGCGGTCGGCATCGAGAGCCTCGGCAATCGCCAGTAAGGCCCGATTCTTGACGCCACTATCGGAGCGCGCCATTACCCGACCGGCGGCACGGGCACTGACGCCCAGGGCTTGCATATACGCTTTAATATCCATTCAAATTCTCTGTGCTATTTTTCTACACGCATGCCCTGAAAGGGCGAGCGCATCATGGCGCGCATTATAGCGCGAGGCCCATGCCCACCGCGATAGACAAAGACCGATCTCTCGCGGTCTATTTGCCCGGCACGGTTTGCAGCTGCCAAGGTTTTTCTGCACTATCAAGGCCACTTTAAAATTAATGACATCTTTAAATACAGGGGATAAACGTGAAACAACTCGGCCGTGGCTTTTACTGGCAAGACTTACAAGTTGGCGATGAATACAAAACCTGGGGCAGAACGGTGCTGGAAGCCGATATCTGTGCCTTCGTGAACCTTATCGGCCTCCACGAAGTGGTGTTTAGCGACCGTGAATTTCTGCGTGAAAAGTCAGTGATTAAAGAGCCCTTCGCCCCCGGCGCTCTGGTGTACAGCTTTGCCGAAGGCCTGCTGCTACCCACGATGCAGGGCACCGGCATGGCCTTTCTGAATATGGAACTGGATATCAAGCGCCCCTGTTTGGCGGGCGATACTATTCACGTCGAGCTGGAAATTATTGAAGTGCGCGAAACCAGCAAGGGCAATCGGGGTCTGGTGCGCACCTTTAATAAGGTGATTAATCAGAACGATGAAGTTGTGCTGACCTATAACCCCTTACGCATGCTCAAGGGCCGGCCGGCCGACGAGAACGCATAGGCAGACTGTTCAAAAAAATAAGGCGGGTGTTTGAAAGAACCTAGCTCATAAAAGACTCGCCTTATTTTTTACCACTGCCTCGTCAATCTAGGGCGAGGGTTTCGCCGCCCGCATGCGCAGTTCGATCACCCACTTTTTAATTTCAATCAAACGCTCATCGACCGTCGCCATCGCCAGCAGCGAGCGCTTGCGCTCGGGATCTACCGGCAACACCCCCGCCAAACGCCAGACCAGGGTCGCTTTGGTCAGGTCCGCCAAAAACACCGACTTATCAACACCCATGTGTTTGGCCAGACTTTCGAGCATATCGACCAGATCATCTTCGGCAAAACCGATGGGCTCATCACCCTCGGCAGCAAAAATCTCGGCATTGCCAAACATCAGTCCGTCGTCTTCAACGCGGGTGGTGCCAATATGAATACGTTGCTCACCCTGCACCGCAATCGACAACAGCCCGTTGGGTAATTGCTCAAAATCGCGAATCGTTACCAGCGTGCCCCAGGGGAAAACCTGCGGCGTGGCACCCACCTCTTTACCTTCCACGATGGGCAAAATACCAAAGGGCTTGTCAGCGGCCATCGACTCTTTCACCAGCCGCAGGTAGCGCTGCTCAAAAATCTGCATGCGACTGCCGATGGTCGGATACAAAATAATTTGCAGGGGAAATAAAGCAATTTCTTCTTGCGTAGACATAGTGGCTAATTCTTTACGTTTATTGTTAAGTTGTGCTCCAGTAAGACTGGGCTCAATCGGAAGTCGTCCTATCTTTGCATAAGGCTGCACACTTCGCTAACAGTCTATTCAATAAACCGCCCTTTAAAGCGGTCACCATGAACAAGCTTTACACCAACGCTCACAGCCCTCTGGCAGATCAACAATATTATGGCGAACGGGGTCATGCCCCCGGCGCACCTACTTGCCGAGTCAGCCCTACAGTGAACTCCGGCCTTAAAGAGCATTTTCACAAACTCTCGACGCATTTTTTGGGATTTACCCCCATTGCTCGTTGACGTAGCATGCGTCCTTCAATCAACTAGAGATAATAATAATGAATGCATCCGACCTATTGCCCATGAACCCCGCCCTCGTCGCCCTCGCAGGCTTCGCCGGCTGGACTGTATTACTGTTATTGACCGTTGCCAATTTGCGGGTGGCGAATTTCATCACCGGTAAAAAAGCCATTAACGCCTTTTCACCCACCGGTGAAGACTTGCCAGGCTTTGGCCACCGCGTCACCCGCGCGCATTTAAACTGTGTCGAGAACCTGCCCATCTTTGCCGCACTGGTCGCCGCCGCTGGCCTCTCTGGGCAACTATCAATCATGGAAGGCACGGTAATGTATGTGCTTTACGCGCGCATTGCTCAATCTGTCGCCCATATGATTTCCACCGCAACGCTGGTGGTTTGGGTGCGCGCCACTTTTTTCTTTGTACAAGTTTTATTGATGGGCTGGTATGCCTATCAGCTAGTTTTCTGAGGCTCGACAATTTAGAAAAAACATTGTCATGGGCGCTTACTCCCGCGAATGGGTAAGCGCCCCAACTATTCTTTCAAGCGTTCACATTAACGATTATTAAAAAACGGACTGGAATAACAGGTCCGGGCAACTGAACCCAAAGCGTCTTTACGAGCCTACTCAATGTTTGAAAACGCCCTGCTACTCGGTGCCGCCTGTATTATCGCCGCACTGCTGTTTCATCCAAAAGTACGTCTCTCACGCAATTGGCGCGCCACCGTCACACCGCTGGCATCCATTATTGGCAGCGGCTTTTTAGTCGCCGCACCGCTTTTGGCCCACGCCGTTAATGGCTGGGCTTTTTTCGCCATGCTGGGTATCGTCTTACTGGCCTACGGCATTGGTGAGGTGCTTCGCTTTAATATCCGTCACGCCGAGCCCTTGTTAAACCAGGCTCAGACGCCCCCGTTACTGCTCAATATCGAAGGCCTTTCCAGCTTCGTTTTAAGTACTGCCTATGTTATTTCGGTGGCCTTTTATCTGCGCTTACTGGCCTCATTTGTTTTACACGCCATGGCAATCGACAATGATTTTTACGCCAACATACTGACAACTGGCGTGCTTATGAGCATCGCGCTGATAGGCCTTTGGCGCGGATTAGAGGGGCTGGAAAACCTGGAAGAGGCCGCTGTTAATATCAAACTGGCGATTATTGCCGCCTTACTACTAGGCCTTATTGCCTTCGATTTCCATTGGCTGGTTCAGACCGAAAATCACATCAGCTATTCACCATTAAAAGACTGGCCCCATTCAATGCGCCTGCTAGCCGGCATTTTATTAATTGTGCAAGGCTTCGAAACCTCACGCTATTTGGGTGCTGAATACGATGCACACACCCGCATCCGCACCATGCGCTATGCCCAGCTACTCTCGGCAGCTATCTATTTACTCTTTATTGGCCTTTCACTGCCACTACTCAACGGCTTCCATGAGCCACGCAGCGAAACCGCCCTTATCACACTCTCGGCGATAGTCTCCCCCATATTACCGGCGATGCTGATCGTCGCAGCGGTAATGAGTCAGTTTAGCGCCGCCGTTGCCGACACGGCGGGGTCGGGCGGACTGTTATCGGAGTTCAGCCGCCAGCGTTTAAGCCCGCGTTTGGCTTATATTGTTGTCGTCGTGCTGGCCATTATTTTAATCTGGTCGGCCAATATTTTTGAAATTATCACCATCGCCTCGCGGGCCTTTGCCGCTTACTATCTACTGCAATGCCTGGTCGCACTGAGCGTTAATTACCCCCGCAGGCGCTGGCTGCAAAGCGCGGGTTTTTTGTTGATTGCCGGCATCCTGCTACTGGTATTGTTATTCGCCATTCCCGATGGCCCCTGATTTAAAAGACTGCGTTTTGAGTGCATAGCTTAAAAAAACTTTTGTCTAACTTGATCAAGCACAGTTGCTCTTTACCTCCTGCGTGATAGTCTAAAAAGATCAGCAGCAAATACTACAAAAAAATGAAAAAAACCCTGCTAATTATTGTCTCTATTTTTGTCGTAGCCGCCATTTACTGGCAACTCAACCGTGAAGAAATCATTATCGTCAGGTTGACGAAAGTCGAACAGGGGCGCGTCGAGGCCACCGTTGCCAATACCCGAGCGGGCACCATTAAAGCCTGTCAGCGCTCCCGCCTTTCGATGCCCATCGGCGGGCAAGTTGCCACTTTGCTGGTCAATGAAGGTGATCAGGTTGAAAAGAACCAGGTACTGATTCAACTGTGGAATGAAGATCAACAGGCCCGCGTTGCCGAAGCCAGCACACGCGTTACCGCCGCTCAGGAAAGCGTCAAAGAAAGCTGCCATAACGCCGCCCTCGATGCCCGCGAGTTAAAGCGTAAACAGGGTTTGGCCGCAAAAAAACTAGTTGCAGAGGAGGCCCTCGACGCCGCCCAGACCCGTGCCGACGTGTCATCCTTCGCCTGCGCGAAAGTCCGCGCCGGGGTTGAAACGGCCGAGGCCACACTGGCCCTGCAAAGCGCCCTGTTTGAAAAAACCCGCCTGCGTGCGCCCTTTGCCGGGGTGGTCGCCGAAATCAACGGCGAAGTCGGCGAGTACATCACCCCCTCGCCACCGGGCATTGCCACGCCGCCCGCCGTTGATTTAATCGCCCTCAACTGCCTCTATGTTTCCGCCCCCATTGACGAAGTGGATGCCGCGGCTATCGAATTAAACATGCCCGCGCGCATCACCCTCGATGCTTTTCGCGGGCAAATCTTTAACGGCCGCGTCAGTCGTATTGCGCCCTATGTGAAGGAGTTTGAGAAGCAGGCCCGCACCGTCGATATTGAAGTGGCTTTTGACACCATCCCCGAAGGGGTTTCCCTGCTGATCGGTTATAGCGCCGATATTGAAATCATCCTCAGCCAGCGCGATAAAGCCCTGCGCATTCCCACCGAAACGGTGATTGATGGCAATAGGGTATTGCGCTACGACGCGGCGACGGGGCTGCTCAGCTACCAACAGTTCAAACCCGGGCTCAGTAACTGGACATCGACGGAGGTTGTGGAGGGTCTTAGTGAGGGCGATGATATTTTGTTATCCCTCGATACCGAAGGCGCTGTCGATGGCGCGCATGTCGAAGCGATCGCGCAGTGAGTCATGATTGAACTCAAACAACTATGTCGCAGCTTCCAGGTTGGCGACCAATGCGTTCACGCCCTCGACCATCTCGACCTGAAAATAGCGCGCGGCGAATACCTGTCGGTGATGGGGCCCTCGGGCTCGGGCAAATCCACCCTGCTCAATATGCTTGGCTTGCTGGATAAACCCAGCGCCGGCGAATACTGGCTCAATCAAACCGCAACCAGCCAGCTCAACGAAGAGGCCCTCGCCACTTTGCGCCGCCAACACATTGGCTTTGTCTTTCAGAGTTACCACTTAATACCTCGGCTCACGGCGCGGGAAAACATTGAGTTGCCGCTAATCCTTGCCGGTATCGCCCCGAAACAGCGCAAGCCATTGGTCGACAAAGTAATTACGCGACTGGCCCTGACCGACCGCGCCAGCCACGCGCCCAACCAGTTATCGGGGGGGCAGCGGCAGCGCGTCGCCATCGGACGCGCCATCGTCATGAAGCCCGAGCTGCTGCTCGCCGATGAACCCACCGGCAATCTCGACTCGGCCTCAGGCCGGGAGGTGATCGAACTCCTCGAGGAACTCAACGATGAGGGCATTACCCTGCTGGTGGTCACCCACGACCAGGCCATTGGCGACCGCGCCCGGCGCGAGCTGAAAATGATTGATGGCCGCATTGCCAGTGATAGTGTCAGCCAGACCGCTTCCACCACTGGCCCTTGAATTAAGATGCGCGCCCTCGATCTTATCGCCTTCAACCTGAAACTGATCGAGCGCCAGCGCCTACGCTCCGCCATGTTGCTAGCTGCCATCGCTATTAGCGTGTTGGCGATTAATTTGCTCACCGGCATCGGCGAGGGCGGCAAGCAATTTGTGCTCGCCGAATTCGACCTGCTCGGTAAAAACATACTCATTATGCTGCCGGGCAAGAGGGAAACCACGGGGGGCATTCCCCCCTTAACGGGTGAGGCCACCCGGGATATCACCCTGCGCGACGCCGAGGCCATCGCCCGGCTGGGCAATGTGTCGGCGGTAGCGCCGCTGATCGCCGGTAAAATGGAGATCTCCCACGGCAAGCTCAGTCGTGAAGCCTTCACGATGGGTAGCAATCGCGCCTTCTTTGATCTTCGCCAACTGGAGGTCGCTCAGGGCAAGGCCCTGCCGCAACTCCCCTTCGAGCAAAGTCAGGCGGTTTGTGTGATTGGCAGCAAATTACGCAAAGAATTGTTCGGTACTCAACCCGCCCTCGGTCAATGGCTGCGCGCCGGCGACAGCCGCTTTCGAGTGATCGGCATTCTCAAAGACAAGGGCGAGGGTCTGGGTTTTGATATGAACGAGGCGATCATCGTGCCGGTCGCCAATGCCCAGGCGCTGTTTAATCAGGCCGGTTTATTTCGCGTTTTTATTGAATTGCGTAGCCTCGATGGTTTGCAAAAGTCACAGCAGCGCATTATCGCCCTGCTCAAAGAGCGCCACGAGGGGGAGGAAGATGTCACTATTATTACCCAGGACTCCCTGCTTTCCGCCTTCGAAAACATCCTCAACACCCTGACCCTGGCTGTCGCTGGTATTGCTGGCATTAGCATGCTGGTGGCGGGCATTTTGATTATGAATGTGTCGCTGATTGCCGTGAGTCAACGCACCCGTGAGATTGGCCTGCTCAAAGCACTGGGCTGCCCGGCGCGCACCGTGGCGCTGATTTTTCTCAGCGAGGCCTGCCTTATGGCACTCAGCGGCGCTCTAATTGGCATACTGATTAGCGAACTTTTGTTGTACGTAGCGCGAGGCCTCTACCCCACTATTCCCTTCACCACCCCGCTTTGGGCACAACTCGGTTCAGCGCTAATTGCCACCGCAACCGCTCTGCTATTCGCCGCGATTCCCGCACGAAAGGCCGCCAATATGGCACCGGTCGATGCCCTGCTCGATAAAAAAGCGGGACAGGCATGATCGCTCGCGATGCCACCCGTCTGATCTGGGGCTCGGTGACTCACAGCCTCGGCAAAAGCCTGCTCACGGCCCTGGGCATTGGCATCGGCATAGCGGCGGTGTCACTGCTAACCTCCCTCGGCAGCGGCTTGCGGCTGTATATGCTCGAGCAGTTTTCCCAGTTCGGCACACGAATTATCGCCGTCAATCCCGGCAAAGATATTACCCACGGCATTGGCGGTTTGCTGTCGTCGGTCAGACCCCTGAGTCTTGATGATGCCGAAGCGCTGGTCACCCTGCCCGGCGTTGAATCGGTGGTGCCCGTGGTGCAGGGGGTTGGGGCTATTGAATACGGTAACCGTCAGCGCAATAGCGATATTCTCGGTGTCGGCGCGCAAATGTCCAAAGCCTGGCAATTCAAGGTCAGCATGGGGCGCTTTTTGCCCGAAGACCCCAGCGGCCACAGCCGCGCTTACGCGGTGCTCGGCTACACCATGAAGCAGGAGCTATTCGCCAATACCAACCCCCTCGGCAAAACTATTCGCGTTGGCGGGCTGCGTTTTAAAGTGATTGGCGTGATTGAAAAAAAGGGCCAGATGCTGGGTTTTGATATGGACGATATTGTCTATATTCCCACCGACAAAGCCCTGCAACTGTTCAACCGCGAGGGCCTGATGGAGATCGACATAAGCTTCACCTCCGCTACTAGTTCTGCTCAACTGGCAAAACGGGTGAAGCAGGTACTGTTCGACCGTCACGGCGATGAAGATTTTTCCATCACCACCCAAGATGAAATGCTGCTGACCATGGGCAGTGTGCTCAATGTATTAACTCTTGGGGTCGCGGCGCTGGGTTCAATTTCGCTGTTTGTCGGCGCCGTCGGCATCGCCACCATTATGACCACCACCGTGCGCGAACGCAGTGCCGAGATCGGCCTGCTGCGTTCCATCGGTGCCAGTCAGCGGCAAATCCTCGGCCTGTTTTTGGGGGAAGCGGTGCTGATATCCCTGCTCGGTGGCATCATCGGCCTGGCCTTGCTCGCGATCATTGCCATCCTGTTGTCGCTGTTAGTACCCGCCTTACCCCTCGCCCTGCATCCTTTTTTTCTCGTTCTCGCGCTACTCGCCTCCGCTGTTATCGGGCTACTGGCAGGTGTTATGCCCGCCTACAGTGCCAGCCGCTTAAACCCCATCGATGCACTGCGGGCAGAATAAGCACCGTCAGTCGTCACTGCCCGCGCCGAAAACGTAAAACAGCATCGCGCAAAATAAAACCATAAATCAGTAGATTAGAGCCGAGGGCGATCACGCCCAGAGCCAGCACCATGGCTGGCGTCATACCTCCCGGATAAATCAGAGGTATCAGATAGTGCTCGATAAACCCGCCCGGATAGGCCCCGTCACCTGCCAGCACGCGCAACTGCTTCTCTAAAGGGGTCAAGGGACAGGTCCACTGAAAAAACTCGATGAGGGAAATCCATATTGCCAATGGCCAATGCAGCCCTACGAACCAGCGGCGCCAGAAGTAAAGCAGGCCGCCGAACAGACCGTAAATAATGAGTAATAAATGGCCAACAAGAACAGCATCTGCCAGCACCCGATACAACATGGCTTTAGAAAACCCCCAAAATAAGAAGACCCCAATAATGACCCGCTTCGTGTTAACCGGTTAACACCTTTCCTATTAAAAAGACTTTTTGAGGCCGCAACCCTTGCAAGATAAAGCAGTAGGATCATACTTTCCATTTATGAGCACCATAAAAAAAATTTATCTGCGCGCCTAGAGACCCTATGCCGATTAAGCCATCGCTTATCTCAAGATCACTGTTACAGCAGATCCACGAAAAGCTAAAGTGAGTACCGATGCAATACAGGAATGACACCGTGACCATTAAGCGCAATTTGAAAAAGAGTTCACGGCCATTATTTTTTATCCTGATGATTATGGCTTGCGGACTATCTGGGTATCAAGCCGTCGCCATTGATGATGTATATCCAAGCTATTCCTTTAACGGCTTCGCGACTCTGGGTGCGGTTTATTCCGATGAAGATCAGGCTGATTTCGTCTCGAGCTGGCTGCTTCAGCCCAACGGCGCAGGCTCTACGAGTGAATGGCACGCGGGGGTTGATACCAAGCTTGGCGGACAACTGGACATTCAATTCAACCCTGCTTTTTCCGCCGTGTTGCAAGTTGTCGTCCAGCGCCAGGAGGACAACGCCTGGACACCCGAAATTGAGTGGGCCAATATCAAATACCAGTTCAACGACAACTTAAGTCTCCGTCTAGGCCGCACTGTTCTCCAAACGTTCATGGTCTCCGACACCCGCCTGGTCGGCTATGCCAACCCCTGGATACGCGGCCCTCAGGAAGTCTATCAACTCAACCCCCTCACCAATTTCGACGGCCTTGATCTGACTTACAGCCAGGAATTCGACAGTGGCCGCAACATCATGCAACTCAACTTTGGGCAAAGTAATAGGGACATTATCCGAGATGGGCAAATTCGCGCTCGCAATGGTCTGGTGCTCATCAATACCTTCGAAGTTGATTTCGCGACATTGCGCCTTATGTACATGCGCGCCAAACTTGACCTCAGCATCGAACAATCTGACCTTGCCTTCGACGCCTACGCCACGCTTGGTAATGCCCTAAGCTTAATCCCCGGCCAGGAAGCCAACGCCGCCCAGGCCAGGGCGATAAGTACGCGCTATCTTGTCGAAGACGCCCGTGTTGAACTCTATAGTGTTGGTGTGAAGCTGGAACCCGGCAATTGGCTACTGATGGGCGAATGGGGGCATGTCTCCGAAACCGGGGCACTGGCAGAAGTACAGGGTGGCTATACCACCATTGCCTACCACTTTGCCGAGCTAATGCCCTTTCTTACCCTCGCCGAGGTCAACGGCGATACGCCCAACGAGCCGGGGCTATCAACCACGGGGATGCCGCCACCATTGGCCGCCGAGGTCAACCAGCTCAATCAGGGTCTCAATACCCTATTATTGCAGGCCTCGGCCGCACAGAAATCCATTACCGCTGGCCTGCGCTGGGATTTTCACCCGGGGGCTGCCCTAAAATTGCAATATCAGCACATTGACATCGACAAACAATCCCCCGGCCGCCTCGGTAATGTTCAACCCGGCTTCAGCCCCGGCGGCACCGTCAATGTCTTCAGCACCGCTATTGACCTGGTTTTTTAAGGTTAAAACAAAGAACTTATATGAGCCATATCAAACGCCATAACACACTCATCGGCATTGCCATGCTAACGGCCTGTTTTGTCGTGGCCAATGTTCATAGCGAAGTGGTGGTGGTGGTCGCAGCCAATACCTCCGTAAGCAAGCTCAGTAAAAACCAGCTCAGTAAAATTTTCCTGGGCAAAAGCCGTCGTTTCCCCGATGGCTCTCGAGCCGTTCCCCTCAATCAAAACGAAGGTAATTTGGAGCGAGATAGCTTCTATCAACTGGTCAGTGGAAAATCTCCCTCACAGGTTAAAGCACACTGGTCCAAGCTAATTTTTACCGGCCGCGGCCAACCGCCGAAAGAGGCCTCTGATGATGCGGCCGTCAAATACCTGCTCAACAACAATGGCGTCAATATTGGCTATATCGACCGCAAGGCAGTGGACGACTCCGTAAAAATTGTGGCTATCAAGTAATGACGACACAGCTTGGCACGAATACCGCCCCTCAAAAAGAAGAGCCCCCACTTCCCAGCGACACAAAACAGGTGACGGCAAGTACAAAGCAGACAAAATTTGGCGTCGTTCATAGCGTTTTTTTTACTATCGTTATTGCCTCAATAATTGTGCTCTGGACTATCACTTTCAGATTAATCGACAATGATTTTGCCAGCTCAAGGCTTACTGCCGCGAGATCTGTAGGTGCCCTGGCCCTTACCTATGAAGCCCAGGTGGTGCGCGCGATCCGAGAAATTGATCAATCCCTGAATGTTGTTAAGCGCAGCTACGAGATGGGCAACGAAAAAAAAGTGCTAGAACTGGTCAACGAATGGGGCTTGCTGCTACCCGATTTCCTCTTTGTCACCGGCACTACCGACGCCGACGGCAATGTGAATAACAGTACCCGCGCCTTTAACAAAACCACTATCGCCGACCAAAGCTACTTTCTCGAACAACAGGAGTTTGACCACCTGGCCGTTAGCCAGCCCTGGCAAGACCCCTACACTAAGGTATGGAAATTAACCTTCAGCCGTAGAATAAGCACACCCTCTGGTGCTTTCGCCGGTATCGCCTTCACCTCGGTTGACGCCAGCTATTTTGTCAGTGGCTACGAAGTGGCCCAACTAGGCCAGCACGGCGTGCTCGGCATCCTTGGTACCGATGGCGTATTTCGCACCCGGCGTAGCGGCGAGACGATTATTTCAGGGGAGCGAGCAGACTATAGTTTGCTCGTACCCGACTCAGATGAGCTCGAAGATCAGCAGGTTCAACTATTAAACAATAGCTGGGATCAGGTCAGGCGTTATACCGTGGCAACTAAGCTCTATGACTTCCCTCTGGCCGTCATCCTCGGCCTCTCCGAAGAGGAACAGCTAGAGGCCAGCACACGACTTCGCCAGCACTATTTACAGCGAGCAACCGGTGCCAACATTATTATCCTTATTCTTACTGCGATGCTGTATTACCTTAGCAGGCAACTGCAAAAAAGCCGGCAGCGAATCATGGATGAGCAAATCGCCCATGCCAGGCAGGTAGAGTACCTGGCCTACCATGACGGCCTTACCGACCTACCCAACCGCAGTTTTTTTAGCCACCTACTCAGCCATGGTATCGCCGAGGCCAAACGCTATGAGCGTCGTTTTGCCCTGCTGTTTCTCGATCTCGACCGCTTCAAAATTATTAACGACACCCTGGGTCATGACGTGGGTGATGAGTTACTTATTGAAGTCGCCACACGACTCAACGCTTCACTGCGTGAAACGGATACCGTGGCGCGTCTCGGTGGCGATGAATTTGTCGTGCTGTTACCCGATATGAATGACGAAAAACAGCTCAGTGCCGTGGCCAGAAAAATTCTCAAGGCGGTGGCCAAGCCCTTCCTTTTGTCAGGACAGGAATTGCGCGTCACCGTAAGCATTGGTATCAGCGCCTTCCCCCTCGACGGAGAGGACGAACAGACCCTGGTCAAAAATGCCGATATCGCCATGTACCACGCCAAGGAGGGGGGCAAAAATAATTTTTGTTTTTACTCTAAAGAGCTCAGCGCTGATTCGCTGGAAAGATTGGCCCTCGAGTCAAGCCTGCGCCTGGCTCTGGAGCGCGATGAGTTTATTCTCCACTACCAGGAAAAACACGACTTGCGCAGCGGCGAAGTGACCGGCGCCGAAGCCCTGTTACGCTGGCAGCACCCCACTCTCGGTCAGGTGCAACCCCTGCAGTTTTTACCGCTGGCCGAAGAAACCGGGCTTATTATTCCGCTTGGCAAATGGGTCATTGAAACGGCCTGTCAACAGGCCCTCAGTTGGCTAGAACAGGGACTGCCACCACGCTGTATCTCGGTCAACCTGACAGCCCGTCAATTTACCGACGCCCACCTGCTACAAGACATTAGCGATATCTTGCAAACCACCGGTCTCAACCCTGCCCACCTTGAACTGGAAATCACAGAGAGCTTACTGCTCAGCAATTTTGACAAGGCGCTGGAAACGCTGGGCAAAATTAAAGCCCTCGGTGTGCGCATCGCCATCGACAACTTTGGCACCAGCTACACCTTGATCTCAACCCTGGAAAAATTTCAGTTCGACACCCTGAAAATTGATGGTTCGGTGATCCGCGACATCACCAATGATCCCTCCGACCAACAGCTCACAGAAGCCATTATCTCGGTTGGCCGCACCATGGCGCTAACCATCGTTGCCGAGGGCGTAGAGACCCAGGCGCAGGCCGACTTTCTACTGGCCAGCTCCTGCGATCAGGTTCAGGGCTTTTACTTTGATACGCCCGGCCCAGCCCTGCCTCAACAAACTGCCCCAAAAAGACTCTAAAGCGCTTACTTTCCCAGTGGCCGTGTCAGCAATATCAACTTTGGCAACAGGGTTTGCGAGGCCAACAGGGCCGTCAACATCGCCAGACCGGTGAGAAAACCAAAGTAGACCGAGGGCATAAAGTTAGACAGCGCGAGAATGGAAAAGCCGACGATAATCACGATCGAGGTGTAGTACATGGCCACACCGATGGACTCGTGGCTGCGGTGCATGCTGGCAATATAGTCGCGGTCTTTGGCGAACTCTTCGCGAAAGCGATAAATATAATGCAGGGTGTCGTCGACGCCGATGCCGACCGTAATGGAGGCAATGGTAATGGTCATCATGTCCAGGGGAATACCCGCCCAGCCCATCACGCCCAGCACCACACAGGCGGCGAGGATATTGGGGAAAATCGCGATAAAGGCGATCAGCAGTGAGCGGAACAAGACCACGAACATCAGCATAATGCCCAGAAATACCGCACCCAGGGTGACAATCTGCGAGTGAAACAGGCTTTGCAACATATTGTTGTAGAGCACCATCAAACCCGAGAGGCGAAATTGCTCGGGCTCCAGGCCCACTTCATCAATCAGGAAGCTATTGATCTCATCGAGCAATTGCTGACGATTCAAGGTGCTGCCACTTTCAACGGTGCGCATAGTCAGGCGGGTTTCATCCGTCGCATCGTTGAGATAGGGCGCCAGTAAGAAGCTGTTCATCTCTGGCGACAGACCCTTGCGCATCACCGCCAGTTCAAAATCATTCATGCGATGACCGGTGAGGTCATTGGCGACATGAAAGGCGGTGACCAGGGAATCGATGCGGCCAATTTCGTCCATGTCATCAAGGTAGGTGGTGATTTCCTCCAGCTCTTCCAGCCCGGCACGACTAAACCAGTAGCTCGGCTTTTGCTGGTTGGGGTCCTCTTCACCAAAAACATCGTCGCCAAAGGGGTCGTCCTCGAAGGGATCACTTTCGAAAGGATCCTCCTCGCCAAAGGGATCATCGCCCTCGGGGACACCCAGCGTCAGGGGGATGGCGGCGCTCGCCGGTGCCTGAATAACAATATCCAGCGGCGTGGTGCCGCCCAGTTTCTGGTCGATAATCGACAGACCCTGATAGATTTCGGTGTGCTCTTTAAAATAGTCGATAAAGCGATTATCGACCTGCAGCTTACTGATGCCGACCACCGAAACAAGACTCACCAGCAACGACAGCACCAGCACCAGAGTGCCGTGGCGCTCGGTAAAGTTGGAAAAGTGCGCCGGCAAATTGCCGCCCTGGCTACCTCTCTGTACGACCTTGGCCTTACCCAAGACCAGCATGCCGGCGGGAATCACCAGAAAGCCCAGCACCAGTGACACGGACAAACCAATGGTCATCATCCAGCCAAAATCAATCACCGGGCGAATGCCACTGACCACCAGCGAGGCAAAGGCGACGATGGTGGTCAACACCGTGTAAATACAGGGTCGTGCCATAAAGTTGACCATGCTCCGCACCAGTTCCAGCTGGCTGGCCTCGGGGTTTTCGTGGTGCAACTCGCGATAGCGCACGATGAGGTGAATGGTCAAGGCCATGGTCAACACCAGCAAGAGGGCGACAAAGTTGGACGAAATCACCGTTAGACGCCAGTCAATCCAGCTCAACCAGCCGAGCATCATGACGATGGCAAAAGCACAGGTCGCCAGGGGTAATACCACCCAGCGCAACTGGCGGAAGATAAGCGCCAGGGTGAGGACGATAAACAGGGTAATACCCGCGCCAAAAACTTCGAGGTCACTGCGGATAAAGTCCACCATGTCGGCGGTAATCATGCTCGGCCCGCCGAGAAAGATTTGCGCGCGACCGCGATAATTATCCATCAGCGCTCGCACCGCTTTGACGCGGGCTTTTTCGACCAGGGCGCGCTCGGTACGGTAATCGAGAAACTCCTGGCTGATGCTTGCCAGCTGGAGGGTTTCTGCCTCACTCAAACCCTCTGTCTTACGCTTAAAGCGCAGGGCATCGCGACCGCGCACCAGCTCAATATAGCGCTCGTCAACTTTAATGGAGGCCAACAGCGCGGTAGTCTGGCCCTCGGGGCCAAGGATCAACTTTCGAAACAGGGGGCTGTTGAGAAATTCCTGCTTCGCCATCTCCCGATCAACACCTCGAGTCAACAGGGTGCGCGGGGTATCGTGCAGCTGACTGACAGAGACTTTCGGACTGTATAACAGGGGCACGTTGATCATCGACAGTACGTTGACCACATCCTCCACTTGCTTGAGAGCCTCGGTTAACTCCTTGAGGGTGGCCAGACTTTGATCGGAAAACAAGTCGTCCCCGGCCAAGGGAGAATAGGTCACCACCAGGAAATCACCGCTGCCATAGCGCTCGTTAATTTCACGGAAATAATCGAGGTCGCTGTCGTTTTCCAGGGTCAAGGAATCGGCTGAGGCATCGAGTTTGAAGTTAGGCAGGCCCAATGCCAGGCCCAGAGTCATCAGCAAGACCACCGACAGCACGAGTTTGGGGTGCATCAGCACAATTCGCTCGTAGGCGTGGAGTAGGCGTTCGGACATGGTTTTTCCCTTATTTTTCTCTTCGGTTATATCAGCTGCACGGGGTCAGCAACGCGCCATTATGCCTAAGCTGCCGACAAACTGCTGTCCTCTCGCCATGCGCCCCGCCCGATAAGGCACTGGCCGCTGAACTGACGTACAGTGCTAGTCCCTTTTAGCCAAAGTAACGAGCCACCTATGGCAGCCTTAAACGGCGTTATTCTCGATCGCGATTCACTCCACCCCAGGGATCTCGACCTACGCCCCCTGCTCGATTTAACCGGCGTCAACTGGCACTGCTATGCCAACACCACCCCCAGCCAAACCGCAGAGCGCATTGCCGAGGCCGACATCGTGCTCACTAACAAAGTGCTTTTGGGCGAAGCTGAAATTAGCGCCGCCAGCCGGCTAAAATATATCGGGGTACTGGCCACCGGCACCAATGTTGTCGATCATCCGGCGGCTCAACAACGGGGCATTAGCGTCAATAATTGCGCCGCCTACGGCACCGCATCGGTGGTGCAACACACCTGGGCGCTTATCCTTTCACTCAGCACCCACCTGCAGGACTACCATCGAGCGGCGCAACAGGACTGGCCCAACAGCCCTTTTTTCTCTGTGCTCGACTATCCGATCACCGAACTGGCAGGCAAGACTCTCGGCATTATCGGTTACGGCGAACTCGGTCGTGGCGTCGCCACTATTGGCCGCGCCTTTGGTATGACTATTATCAGCGCGGCAATACCCGGCTGGCAGTCGGCGGCACAGAGCACCACACCCCGCCTGCCTCTGTCAGAATTTTTAGCCACGGCTGATGTGATCAGCATCCACTGCCCCTTAAGCGAACAAACCCACCACTTAATCGCGGCCGATGAATTCGCGCTAATGAAAGCCAGCAGCCTGCTGATCAACTGTGCCAGAGGCGGTATCGTCGATGAGCAAGCCCTGGCCCAGGCTTTAAAACAAGGCCTTATCGCCGGTGCCGGTGTCGACGTACTGAGCCGTGAGCCTCCCACTGAGGGCAATGTCTTACTCGAGCACGGCATTCCCAACCTGATTGTCACCCCCCACTGCGCCTGGGGTTCTCAGGCGGCCCGCCAGCGGCTGGTGGATCAGGCCGCTGAAAAACTTTGCGCCTTTATCGCTAGTGTCCAGCGCTAAGCTCGGTAAAAATAAAGCCCGTAGAAATTTGCGACAAGCCACTAAGAAATGAAGCCCCGCCCTGTATTCAGCGGATCGTTTTTGTAACCATAGGTGTAGATAACAAACTGATCCATTTGCCCTTCAGAGCAAATTTTTAAGGAAAGCACAGAATGTCAGACGCCAATGCTATTGGTTTTGAGTTTATTCAAACACTGAGCGATGAGCTCTCCAAAGGCCAGGTAAAACTACCCGCCTTCCCCGAGGTTGCCATGCGCATTAAAGGTGCCCTTGAAGACCCCAATATGTCGACCCAGCAAATTGCCAAACTGGTAGTTTCCGACCCGGTATTTTCGGCTCGTTTATTGAAGGTGGCCAACTCCGCCGCATTAAATGTTAGCGGCAATCAAATTAAAGATATCCCCACCGCCATCACTCGCATGGGCTTTAAAATGGCCCACAGCATTGCCGTCTCCATCGCCATGGATCAGGTGATGAACGCACCGGCAAATCCCGCTCTGGCCTCGCAATTTCAGCAACTCTGGCAACACAGTGTCACCGTGGCAGCTCTCTGCTTCGTCATCAGCAAAAAACAGGCGCGCCACCCCAATCTACGGCAAAATAGAATCAATCCCGATGAGGCCATGCTCGCAGGCCTGATGCACGATATCGGCAAGACCTACATTCTCACCCGCGCCGAAAGCTACCCCGCACTGATTGACGATGCTCAGGCCCTTGAGCAAGTGATGCTCGACTGGCACACCGGCATCGGCAGCGCCATTATTGAAAACTGGGATTTTGACGAGGCGATGATGAATGTCGCGGACGAGCACGAGTTGTACGACCGCGAACCCTTCACCCCCGGCCATGCCACCGACCTCACCGATGTGGTTCTGGTCGCCAACCTGATGGCCCACCTGATTGAAGAAGGCGAGGAGGGCAACGAGGAGGAACACCTGGCCGAGTGGCTGCAAATCCCCGCCTTTGATCGCCTTGGCCTGGATGTAGCGGCGATTGCCGAAATCAAAGACAGCTCCAAAGAAGAGATCGATTCCATTATTTCCGCCCTCGGCTAAAGACTGGCATCAAGCTATTGATCAGCCAGGGTCGCCATTTAATCGCTGTATTAAAGCGGCCCTGAGCTGTAAACCATCACCCGGAAGCAAGCGCCGAGACCCCATCGCCAAGCCGAATCACCCCGCCTTCTATAATATCCGCCCTTAAGCCGCCCCTGCCGAGAAGTGCAGCCATCACCCCGGGCTGGGTTAAGGTATCCAAGTGAGGACAGGGCTCGCAGAGGCGCACGCCGTATAAAAGCACCTCCCCCAGCCGAAAAAATTGCCCCACCAGAGCATTTAAACGCAGGCCTCGGGTGACAATGTTGCGCCGCGCCTGAGCCCCCGTAATGGCACAAGGGGCGGGCAGAGAGGCCAGTACTTCAGACTCCATCAAGGTCACATCCCGCCCCCGACCGGGCCAGCGGGAATAACTGCCCCGCTGGTAAAAATAGCGATCGCCCTCAAGGCCCCTGTCCGCCACCGCCACCACCTCTGCCATACTCACCAGGGCCTCCCTCGCATGTGGTGCGATAAAAAGCCCTGCAACCCTGGCCTCAATAGCCACGGACGAGACCTCGCTCATAAAAACCCCATGGTTTATCATCAATCACCTGACATAATCCCCTCTTGCCCGCTATATAAAAATAATTGCCAAGGATGACATCATGTCTATGCGTCTGCTCACCAGCCTGCTACTGCTCTGTCTTGTCGCCCCCAGCCATGGCGCGGCAGGCTCGGCACCACCCGCACTGGCGGCGTGGGAATCCTGGGTATTACGTGATCAGGTAGAGCACCCCTGCCCAAGAATAGCCCAGCAGACCGAGCATCGGCGCTGCATTTGGCCCGGCCAGTTGGCGATTAATATACACCCTCAGGGGGGTGATTTTTCACAGCGCTGGCAAGTCATCGCCCCTGGCTGGCTAACCTTGCCCGGCGACAACAAACATTGGCCCCAGTCCGTGACGGTCAATAATAAAGCAGCCGCTGTACTCGAATTCAAGGGTAAGCCAGCACTGCGCGTAAGCGCTGGCAACTACACCATTAAAGGCCAGTGGCACTGGCAGAAAACACCCCAATACCTAACGGTGCCGACAGCCACGGCACTGCTTAAACTCAGTAGTGAAGGCCAGGAGGTGAAGGCGAATATCGATAGTCAGGGGCGCTTGTGGCTGCGTAGCCAGAGTGCCAAAACAGCGCAAAAAAACCTCGATAACACCATCAAACTCCGTGTCTTTCGCGCCCTCAACGATATTATTCCGATGCAGCTGGAAACCGAGCTGCGTCTCAGCGTTGCCGGCAAGCCTCGGGAAATTACTCTCGGCCAGCTGCTGCCCGCCAATGCCGAGGCACTGTATTTTGAGTCAGCCCTGCCCGCCCGTATCGAGCCCGATGGCCGACTAAAAATACAGGCCCGCGCCGGTCAATGGGTGATTCGCTTGCGCGCGCGCTATCTCGACCAGCCCCAGCTCTTCACCATGCAGAAGATGGATAAGGACTGGCCGGCACAGGAGATCTGGAGTTTTCGTGCCGCCCCCCATCTACGCGGTGTGAAGCCCCTGGGGCTACCCGCCATCGATCCTTCGCAGATCGACATCCCCCCGCGCTTTGCCAAACTGCCCACCTTTTTAATGACCCCCGATACCACCCTTGAGCTGCAGCAGCAGTACCGGGGCGATGCCAGCCCCGCCGCCAACCGCCTCAATTTACAGCGCACCCTGTGGCTCGATTTCGATGGTGGTGGGGCGACCAGCAAGGACATTATTAACGGCACCATGAGCCACGGTTGGCGGCTGCAGGCCTCGCCCGAATTAAAACTGGGACGTATTGTCGCCAATGGCACCCCTCAGCTGGTCACACAAATGGCCGGTGAAGCGGGTGCCGGCATCGAGATTCGCCAACCCCAGGTCGATGTTGAAGCGATAAACCGCATCGACTCACTGGCCGCTATTTCCGCCAATGGCTGGCTTCACGATTTTGATAATGTCGAGCTCACCCTGCAACTGCCCCCCGGCTGGCAACTGTGGCACGCCGGCGGCCCCGACAGCGTCCAGCAGTCCTGGCTGTCGCGCTGGGATTTATGGGACCTGTTTATCTGTCTGCTCATTGTTGCCGCCCTACTGCGCACACTCAGCTGGCGCTGGGCCTTGATCGGCGCAGCCACTCTGGCACTGACCTATCACGAAGACAGCTCACCTCTGGTCAGCTGGGTGATTTTGGTGGCCGCCCTGCCACTGCTCAAAGTCCTGCCCAGTGGCAAATTCAAACAGTTCACCACCCGCTTCGCCTATGTCGCCCTCAGCGCCCTGTTAATTATTATTCTCGCCTTTTCCGTGCAACAAATTCGCCGCGGCCTCTACCCACAACTGGAAATGAATCGCGCCATTAACGCCTCTCGCTATAATAACTACTCCATTGATGAGTTCTCTCAAGCACCGGCAAGCCTGGCTCGACACAAGGTGAAAAAGGAAGTGGCTGCGACGCGAATGATGGATTCAGCCGCCGCGCCAATGCTTGCAGAAGAAAAAATGCGCAAGCGCTATCGACCCAGTGACAATGTGCAAACTGGACCGGGCGAACCGGATTGGCAATGGCAGGATATCGATCTTCGCTGGAGTGGCCCGGTCACTGCTGGCGAACCCCTAACACTCTACCTATCGCCACCGCTGCTGACCCGAGCTCTGAAATTTGTGCAGGTGGCCCTGGTCGCCCTGCTGTTTTACGGACTGGCCGGGCCACTGCTGCGCGAGCACCGCCTGTTTGGTCGCAAGGATGAAACAGCAATGCCACCGGGTATTACCTCCTGCCTGCTACCCGCGCTGTTATTACTCGGCGGGCTGGGCCTGCAAGCACCCCAGGCTCAAGCCGCAGACCCCGTTCACAACCCGCATTTTCCCTCGGAAAAACTACTGCAGGCACTCAAAGCAGAGCTACTCAAAGCCCCGCTGTGCGCACCGCAATGTGCCGCTGTACAAAAGGTCGACATCCGTGTCGATCAGCAACAACTACGCCTGCAGTTTAGTGCCAGTGCGGGCAGCCCCATCGCCTTCCCCCTGCCGCTGGACAAAAGCTGGCAAGCACAAAGCATTCGCGTCGACAATCAAGCGGTAACGCTGGCGCAGGCGCAAGGCAAGCTTTGGGTACAACTGGAAGCCGGTGTGCACGATGTCTTACTCACGGGGCTGGCCCATGGCGACACGATAACGATTCCCTTTGCCCTGCCACCCCACAACACGACCGTGACCGCCCCCGGCTGGCGGGTTCACGGCCTCAACAAGGGTCGAGTTAGCGGTGGCAGCGTACAGCTCGAAAAAGAGCTCAAGCAGGTGGTGGCCGATACCTTGCTGCCCGCGCCCATCAAACCTTTTGTTCATGTCGAGCGCCAGCTCAATGCGGATATCGACTGGCAGCTGATCACCACTGTGCGTCGTGTCGCTCCCCAGCACGGCAGTATTAATTTACGTATACCCCTGCTGCCCGATGAGTCGGTGGTCAGCCAGAATATGTTGATCGAAGACCATCACGTTGTGGTCTCCCTGCCCGCCAAACAACGACAAATTCAGTGGCGTTCGGTGCTGAAACCCACAGCAGAATTGAGATTAACAGCCCCGCAAACGACGAGCTGGGTCGAACGCTGGTCGGTCAATGCCTCCCCCCGCTGGCACATCACCGGCGATGGCATTCCCGTACTTAAAACCGCCCCCTCAAACCAGCAGGCCAAGCAGCGCTGGCACCCCTGGCCCGGTGAAACCTTAAGCCTGCACGCCGTCGAGCCTCAGCCAGTACCCGGCCCCAATACCACTATCGAGAGCATTGCCCTCGACTACACCCCCGGCAAGCGCAGTGCCGACTTAGCGCTGAAACTGCAAATACGCACCAGCCTGGGAGGTGATTACCGTTTTAAACAACCCCCCGGTGGTGAATTGCAAAGTATGCATATCGATGGCGTCGAACAAACTCGGCCCAAGGAGCAGGAGTTCGTGGTGATACCCCTGCACCCCGGCCTGCAAACCATCGATCTAAAATGGCAATTACCCAGTGGCGTCGCCCTGCGCACCCTGACGCCGAGCCTTGAGCTGCCGACCCCAGCCAACAATATTAATGTAAAAATCCACCTGCCCCAGGGTCGCTGGCCCCTGCTACTCAGTGGCCCCGACATTGGCCCAGCCATGCTCTACTGGGGTGTGCTGGCGGTGATTATTGGCATCGCCATTGCCCTCGGCATTTGCGTGCAACGCCTGCAACTGTCGATACCGCTAAAAACCTGGCACTGGCTGCTATTAGCCATTGGCATGAGCACTGTCAATATGGTCGGCAGCCTGCCCGTCGTCGTCTGGTTTTTTGCCATGGAGGCCCGGCGCCGTTATAGCCCGACCTCTGCATCACCCCTCTTTAACCTGATGCAAATAGGCTTGATCGGACTATCACTGGTCGCCCTGTTGAGTCTGTTTTTCACCATCCCGCAAAGCCTACTGTCGTCACCCAATATGCAGATAACGGGTAATGGCTCCGGCGCCTATCTCTACCAGTGGTATCAGGATCACAGCAGTGACAGCCTGCCCAATGCCTGGGTCTTTAGTTTACCGCTGTGGGTTTTCCGACTGGCGATGTTGCTCTGGTCAATGTGGCTAGTCTTCGCCCTGCTGAAATGGATCAAATGGGGCTGGCAGTGTCTGTCGACCGGCAAGTTGTGGGACAATCCACCTCCGCGACAGCCGCGTAAGAAAACCCTCAAGAAATCGACTAAAAAAACTGTCGACGAAGAAAAACAATAAACTCGCAGGAAGCCCCTATGAATTTTGATATCCCCGAGGAAATCACCGCCTATCTCGCCGAGCTCGATACCTTTATTGACGAGGTCATCAAGCCGATGGAGAACCGCGACGACAACATTCGCTTCTTCGACCACCGCCGCGAAGATGCCCGCACCGACTGGGAGCGCGACGGTCTGCCCACCGAGGAATGGGAGGCGCTGTTAGAGGAGTCCCGCCTTGCCGCCGATAAGGCCGGCCACTATCGCTACTCCCTGCCGAAAGAATACGGCGGCCAGGACGGCACGAATCTGGGCATGGCCATTATCCGCGAGCACTTCGCCCGCAAAGGCCTGGGGCTGCACAACGACCTGCAAAACGAACACTCCATTGTCGGCAATAATGTCGGTATCTTGCTGATGATCGCCTACGGCACCGAGACCCAGAAAGCCGAGTGGCTGGAACCGATGCTGGCCGGCACCCGGCGCTTCGCCTTTGGCATTACCGAACCCGCGCACGGCTCCGATGCCACCCATATGGAAACCACCGCCGTGCGCGACGGTGAGCACTGGCTGATCAACGGCGAGAAAACCTGGAACACCGGCATTCACACCGCGCCCTACGACATGGTGCTGGCCCGCACCAGTGGCAAGGCCGGGGATGCGGCGGGCATCACCGCGTTTCTGGTGCCAATGCAGGCCGCGGGTTTAAAAATTGAAGAGATGCTCTGGACCTTCAATATGCCCACCGACCACGGGCGGGTGTCGCTAAAGAATGTGCGCGTCGATGACTCCGCCATATTGGCTGGCGAAGGCAAGGGCCTGCAGGTGGTGCAGCATTTCTTCAACGAAAACCGCATACGCCAGGCGGCATCGAGCCTTGGCGCCGCGCAGTTTTGCATCGACCAGTCCATCGAGTACGCCAAACAACGCCGACCCTTTGGCAAGCCACTGGCGGTCAACCAGGGCATTCAATTCCCACTGGTCGATCTGCAAACGCGGGCCGAAATGCTGCGCGCACTGATTCGCCAAACGGCCTGGAAGATGGATACCTACGGCGCTTTTTCGGTTTCCGACAAGGTCTCGATGTGTAATTACACCGCCAATCGCCTGTGCTGTGATGCCGCCGATCAGGCCATGCAGGTGCACGGCGGGCTGGGCTATTCGCGCCACAAACATTTCGAGCACATTTACCGCCACCATCGTCGCTATCGCATCACCGAGGGTGCCGACGAGATTCAAATGCGCCGTATCGCCGGCTATATGTTTGGTTTTATGAAACAGCAAAAGCCCAAGGGTGTCGTCTAGAACAACACTATTTACACTAAGCTCAAAAGGATCTTGGAAGCCTTGATGATAGAAAACAGGAACAACAGGCGCTTACGCCCAGTGACAGGGGCTTTAAGCAAGAACGTCGCCACTGATACGGCCACGGGGCTAGCGCAATAATGCAACGTGCCAAACTGCAGTTGCGTATTATCCTGCCCGTCATTGTCTGGCTAACCGCCTCCACAGCCGTGGTGTTTGCCGCGCTCTATAATTACCGCGTTGCGGAACAGCGCCTGGTCAAAGAGCACAGCGCTCAGACCGCACGAGCACTGGACCTGTTGCAAGAGGAAGTCGAATACCGGGCGGCACAATCGGCACCCATCAGCCACACCCAGCGCCTGTTGAGCGCGGCCAGCATTGAGCCGAGCACAGAGGCGCTGGTACTTTTTAGCGCCTCTGGCGAAATACTCGCCCAACATTTTGCGCAAAGCAATCCCCAGGGCGCTGGCGAACTGCCCTCCTTCACCGAACTTTCCCAGACCATTACGGCAGCCGGTCAAAAAAGGATGATTGCTGCCAGTGATGGCCAGTCTCTGCAGGCCTATATCCCTTTAAAAGCCCTCTCTCCCACGGCCCATCAGCCTGGGGAGCAAGCGGCTCTGCTCTACGCCTCCTACGACCTGCGCACTGCAAAAGCAATTCTATGGCAACAGGTACGCAGGGATTATCAAAGCATCTGGTTTATCTCCAGCGCCCTGGTCCTCGCTCTGGCTTATATTTTAGGACATTTTATTACTCGCCCCCTGGCCCGGCTGGTCGAGTTTTCTCAAGACATCGCCCATGATTATTCAGGCCTGCAAAACCCCAGGCTTTATCTGGGTGAGATAGACACACTCAACCGGGCCCTGAATACCATGAGTAGCAAGGTTGCCCGCACCGTGAGCGACCTCAACACTCAGCAGGAAAACCTCGAAGTCACCCTGCACTCCATCGGCGATGCCGTTATCACCACCAACGCCCAGGGACTGGTGACCCGCATGAACCCCGTTGCCGAACAACTCACCGGCTGGTACGCCTATGAAGCTCGAGGACAGGCCTTGGCCAGTATTTTTCCCGTCATCAACGCCACGACGCGCGAGGCCATTGCCAACCCCATCGACCGGGTCCTCAGCGCCCATCTCACGACTGAGCCCAACACCCACACCACCTTGATTGCCAGAGATGGCAGCGAATACCAGATAGCCAACTCGGCAGCACCCATTCGCGATGCCGACGAACAAATTGTTGGCATGATACTGGTTTTCAATGACGTCACCGAAGAGTATCAATTGCGCCAGGCGGCAAGAAATATACAGCGACAAATAGAGGGGCTATTTAATGATATGCAGGCCATGGCCTGTATTCTAGGGCCCGATGGCAGTGTGCTTTTCGTTAATAATACGCCCTTAAAACTCTGGAGAATTAGCGTTGACGATGTCGTCGGCAAAAAACTCTGGGACTGCCCCTGGTTCAGCAAATCGCCCGAGGCACGGCAGATTGTTCAGGCCTGCTGCAAGCGTGCGGCGGCGGGAGAACAGGTCACTCAGGACATCGAAACCGACATTTCTCAAGCCGAGCTTCTCTGGGCACAGTTCAGCGTCCACCCCGTGGTCGACGAGCAGGGTGTGATTATTCAACTGCTCGCCGAAGGGCACGACATCAGCCTCAGAAAAAGAGCGGAAGCGGAGCTCAAGGCATCCATGCAGCGCATTGAGCTGTATCGGGAGCAAACCCCTTTGGCGACGATTGAATGGAATGTCGATTTACAGATCGAAAACTGGAATGCCGCTGCCGGCAAACTCTTTGGCTACACCCAGCAGCAGGCAATTGGCTCAGATGCCAGCATTATCGTGCCCAGCTCTGCGAGCGCTGAAATGAGTCGCCTCTGGAATAATATTATCCAGCAACGTGGCAGTGAAATAAGCATCGGCCAGAACATCACCAAAGACCAGCGCAGCATTCTCTGTGAATGGCACAATAGCGCCATTGTTGACCCGGCGGGGCAGGTCGTGGGCATCGCCTCCCTGGTACTCGATATCAGCGCCGAGCACCAGGCAAAACTCGCTCTTATCAAAAAGGAACAGGAGCAACGGGAAATACTCGCCACCCTCGCAGAGGGAATTATTACTATCGATGAGGAAGGCAAAGTACTGACTATCAATCCGGCAGCTGAGAAAATCTTTGGCTACACTTACGAAGACATTCGCAATAAAGACCTGTGCAACATCATGCCCAATTTTAATATTGAGAGAATCGAGCAATATCTGCGGCATCAGGTAAAAGCGGGCGAGGCACCCATACTCGACGGGCTGCGCGAAACTATTGGCCGACGCAAAGACCGCAGTTCTTTTCCTCTGCAAATTACCGCTGCAGAATTACCGCCAGCAGCCGATGGTAGACGCCGCTTTATTGGCTCCCTCAATGACCTCACAGAAACCAAGCTGCAAGAGGAACATCTGCAGCGCACCCAAAAAATGGATGCCCTGGGTAAAATCGTCGGCGGCGTCGCCCACGATTACAACAACATGCTCGGTGTTATTCTCGGTTATGCCGATTTAATGGCCGCCAAATATCCGGATGTTGCCGGTCTCAATAAATACATCACGCAGATCGCCGAGGCTGGCGAACGCGGTCGCGACCTCACCCGACGTATGCTCGCCTTCTCCAAGCTGGAGAGTTATCAACCCAAAGCCATAGACCTGCATGCTGCACTGGCCTCACAAAGTGAACTCCTGGGCAAATCCATCACCGCTTTAATCAAACTCGACTACCAGCTCTGTGCAGCACCCTGGTTAATCTACATTGATCAGGACGAGCTGGAAGACACCCTGTTAAATTTGGCGATTAATGCCAAACAAGCCATGCCCAACGGTGGCGCGCTAACCCTTAGCACGCACAAATGTCAGCTCGCCTTTGCCGAGGCGCGCGCCATGGGCCTGGTCGAGGGTGACTATATGCAGCTGAGTGTTGAGGATAGCGGCTCAGGCATCAGTAGCGATATCGCCGATAAAATATTTGACCCCTTCTTCACCACCCGCAGTAGTGACGGCACCGGCCTGGGCCTGAGTCAGGCCTATGCCTTTATGGATCGCAGTGGCGGCACCATACGGCTTGAACCCAAAGAGCATGCCGGCACTCGCTTCTCTCTCTATTTTCCGCGCCACAAGGGCACCCTGATTCCGCAAACCCTTCCGCGTGGCAAACCAACCCCCGCGCAGGCCAACGCTGAGAAAATTCTTATCGTCGATGACGAGCCCGCAATACGAGACATCACCCAGGAAATACTTGCCATGGCCGGTTACCAGGTGCTGATTGCCGACACCGGCGACGCCGCACTGGATATACTGGCCAGGGAACCCGTCGACTTATTGCTCAGTGATATCATTATGCCGAAGATGAACGGCTTTGATCTGGCCAAGACCGTCAGCGAAAAACACCCCAATATAAAAATACAGCTGGCCAGTGGTTACAATGGCGAGCAAAGCGTGCAACAGGATCAAGAGCTTCTGCATGGCCCTATTCTGCGCAAACCCTTTCGCTCAGCTGAATTGCTCGCCACCGTCGCCGCCCTACTCGAAGCCAGGGACAATGTCCTTTAAAGTGAGCAATAAAACCCAGCCAACGGCAACCGGTCTCGACACCGGGGTAAGCGCGTTTGATGCTGAGCAGCAACAGTTTCTTAAACTCGTAGACCAGGCGCAGCAGCTGTCCCGCGAGGACGCAAGCACCGCTCAATTACTGCGAAAAGCGCGGGATCTTATCGTTTATGCGGCCGCCTATTTCAGGCGAGAAGAGCAGGTTATGCAGGCGCTGAACCACCCCGATCTTGCTGCCACCCAGGCAGGCCAGAACCAAACCTTGCAAAACTTACAGCATGATTTTAATCATCGCGCCTTTAACCGAACGGAGATCGCAGCGTTTATTCTTTTTCTCAAAGACGCCCTGATCGCACATATTAAAACGAACGAAAAAAACTTTGCATCCCCCGGTGACACCTTAAACAGTCAAATTGCAGCCGCACTCTCCAGTGCAGAGCCGCTGAGCAGCAGTCACGCCGTTGATATTTATATCGTCGATGACGAACAACAACATGTCGACCTGATGACTGAAATAATCAGCCTCACCGGCTTATCGGCCACCGGCTTTACCTCGGCCAGGCTTTTCGTCGATCACCCCATTGCCAATACCGACATCATTCTGCTCGATTTAAACATGCCCGACATGGATGGCATCGAGGTCATGCGCACCCTCTATGACAGGGGCTGCATGCCAATTTACATTCTCGTCAGCGGCTTTGATGAACGTGTCCTGCACTCAGCAAAACAGTTTGCCGACGCAAAGAATATTCTGGTGGCAAAAAAACTCAGCAAACCCATTAATACTCAGGAGTTTTCTCATTACATCAATCAGCTACATATTGAGACTCGACTGCAACTGACTAAAACCCGCGCACCCCAGCAACAAGTAACAAATAGCAAGCAAGCACTTTCTATCGAACAGCTAAAAACGGCCATTCGCGAGAAGCAGTTAGTTCTTTTTTACCAACCAAAGCTCAATATTAATAGTAAAAAAATTACCGGTTTCGAAGCCCTTGTTCGTCTCCAGCACCCAAAATTGGGGCTTATATTTCCCGATCAGTTTATCGCCATGGCCGAACAAAATAATTTGATCTCTGAGCTCACCTACGAGGTTTTCAGGCTCGCCACCGAAGACTATTTACGCTTTCGCGCGGCGGGCATTAGCCCGGGAATTTCGATTAATATTTCTGCTGAGGATTTACTCGACCTGTCGATGCCTGAGCACTTTTCCGCACTCGCCAAGACAAAGAACATCCCCCCCGACGCGATCACCATCGAGCTCACTGAAACCGCTATTTTAAAGTCGGTCTCCGATTCTCTCGACATTTTGAACCGACTGCGGATGAAGGGCTTTTCCCTGTCCATTGATGACTTTGGCACGGGGTATTCATCCCTGGTGCAACTCTATCAGGCACCTTTCACCGAATTAAAAATCGACCAGCATTTTGTAATGAGGATGCTGGAAGATGACGAGGCCTTGTCGATTGTAAAAATCTGTATTTTACTGGCCAAAGAACTGAAAATGACCTCCATCGCCGAAGGCATAGAAAGTCAGGATGTTTGGGATAAATTAAAACAACTCGGTTGCGACCTGGCTCAGGGCTATCTTATTTCAAAACCTGTTCCAGTCGATGCATGCTGCAAATGGGTCACTGAGCACCAGTCGCTTTTACACTAGGACAGCTTATTTATCCTTATCACTATTTACCCTGAGCTGCTGTATTTGCCTATCCTGCCAGCGCGGCAATAATACTTGCGCGGCAATGGCGCCCAGTAAAGCCAGCAACATATCCCACTGAGCATCCCAGACATCGCCCTGAACACCGAGAAACTCAATCGAACCATCGCCGCCAAGTACCGCAGCCCACCACTCAATTAATTCATAAAAGGCACTGAAAGCCAGACAAAAACACAGCACCAGAAAAAACAGCCAGCGCCCCGGTTTAACAATTTGACGACGAATAAAGATTTCACGGGCAACTAAAGCCGGCACAAAGCCCTGGGTGATATGACCAAGCCGGTCGTAGTTATTGCGGGAAAAATCAAACCAGTCCTGCATCCAGAAACCCAGGGGAACTCTGGCATAGGTGTAGTGGGCGCCGACCAGTAATAGGACGGCATGGGCAAAGAGAAAATAATAAACCCAGCGTGTCAGCGGAAAAGGTTTGCGGCTCAGCCAAAGAACAGGCAAGCCGATAAACACCGGCAGGGACTCAAGCCACCAGGTCAAACGGTCATAGGGGTCAAGCCAGGAGCAGGCTGTCACCCCTGCCAGCAGACAGCATAATACGAGTAACTCCCTGTTACTCGCCATCAGCAATCAGCAGAAGCGGCGGGGTTAACTGTCTTTGTCAGCCTGTAGAACGTCGAACAGACGATGATGAAAACCCCCAAAACTCCCATTGCTCATTATCAGTACATGGCAGGGCCCGCCCTTTTCGGACCTGGCCGCAAGCGCGGTTTGCTCAATGAGCTTTTCCAAATCGTCGACGACAATATTACTCCCATCGGCCTCCACACTTTCATCGAGAGACCAGGACATACCGGCGTTCTGGTACCAGAACACCTGATCAGCCTGGGCAACGGCCTTAATCACTTGATCTTTGTGCACACCCAGCTTCATGGTGTTGGAGCGCGGTTCAACCACGGCGATGATTTTTTCGCTGCCGACCTTATTGCGCAGGCCATCCAGGGTCGTAGCAATGGCTGTCGGGTGGTGGGCAAAGTCATCGTAAATACTGATGCCATCCACCCGCCCCAGACATTCCATACGGCGTTTAACCCCTTCAAAAGCACTGAGGGCCCGACAAGCCTGGGACAAACTCACGCCCACGTGACTGGCCGCCGCGATAGCCGCCAAGGCATTGGCAACATTGTGCAGACCACTCTGTTGCCAGCGCACCTCGAAGCCACCCTCGCATTCACCGCGCTGATCTTTCTGGGTATTGGCCACGGTAAAAGCACTACCATCGGCGGCGTCGAGCTCAACCTGCCACTGCCCGCCTTCACCCGTCGTTTGCACCGGGCTCCAGGTGTATTTCTTGCCCGTGCTGTAACGGCGGTCAAACTTGCCCGTCAGCGTATCGCTGATATTTTTATCGCTATGGGGGTGAATAATCAGACCGTCGTCGGCAATGGTTCTCACCAAATGGTGGAATTGCAGCTGAATATCGTGGAGGTTTTCAAAAATATCGGCATGGTCGAATTCAAGATTATTCAACACCGCCGTGCGCGGGCGATAGTGAACAAACTTTGAACGCTTATCGAAAAAGGCGGTATCGTATTCATCCGCCTCAACCACAAAATATTTTTCACCACCGAGTCGTGCCGAGACATCAAAGTTATTCGGTACACCGCCGATTAAAAAACCCGGCTCCAGCCCAGCGTATTCCAGTATCCAGGCGAGCATGCTCGAGGTGGTGGTTTTGCCATGGGTACCCGCGACAGCCAGCACCCACTTACCCTGTAAAAAATGATCTCCAAACCATTGCGGCCCTGAAGTGTAGGGCAGTTGCTCGCGCAGCATATATTCAACACAGGGGTTATCTCGCGACAGGGCATTGCCCACCACCACCAAGTCGGGAGCCGGCTGCAACTGGGCAGGATCGTAGCCCTGGGTTAATTCAATGCCGGCGTGTTCGAGCTGCTCGCTCATCGGCGGGTAGACATTGGCGTCACAACCCGACACCCGATGTCCATCGGCTTTTGCCAACTGCGCCAGGCTGCCCATAAAGGTGCCGCAGATGCCCAATATGTGAATATGCATCAATTAATCATTCCCTGCTAAGTGGTGATAATTATCACACCACAGGTGCCTAATCGCCATGCATTTAAAGGACTAATCCCGTATGATGCGCACATTTTTTACGACGTCGCTTTTGCGGGAACTTTATGGCTAAGAAAAATGCTTTTTACGCGCAGTCTGGCGGGGTTACCGCCGTCATTAACGCCAGCGCCTGCGGTGTTATCGAAACGGCCCGCGCCAACCGCGACAAAATTGGCAAAGTCTATGCCGGACACAACGGTATTATCGGTGCCCTGCGCGAAGAGTTGATCGACACCAGTAAAGAGACGCCACGCACCATTGCCGCACTGAAGCATACGCCCTCTGGTGCCTTTGGCTCCTGCCGCCATAAACTGAAAAGCTTCGACGATAATCCGGCTGAATATGAGCGCCTGATCGAAGTCTTTAAAGCCCACAATATTGGCTACTTCTTTTATAACGGTGGCGGCGACTCCGCCGATACCTGCCTGAAAGTGTCGCAACTGGCCGAGAAGATGGGCTACCCCATTCAGGCCATCCACATTCCCAAAACCGTCGACAATGATTTGCCCTTTACGGACAACTGCCCCGGTTTTGGCTCCGTTGCTAAATACGTCGCCGTTTCAACTAAAGAGGCCAGCCTCGATGTTGCCTCGATGTGCGAAAGCTCCACCAAGGTGTTTATTCTCGAAGTGATGGGCCGCCACGCCGGCTGGATAGCCGCTGCCGGTGGTCTCGCCGCCGATCAGGCCGGTGATCCACCGCATATTATTCTGTTTCCTGAAATCGGCTTTAATCGCGAAAAATTCCTCAAAAAAGTCGCCCAGACCGTGAAGAAAAATGGCTACTGCGTGGTGGTTGCCTCTGAGGGCGCCCAATACAAAGACGGCACCCTGATCGCCGATGCTGGCAATACCGATGCCTTTGGTCACAAACAACTGGGCGGTGTTGCACCCACGCTGGCGGAGATGATTAAAAGCGAACTGGGCCTGAAGTACCACTGGGCACTGGCCGATTACCTGCAGCGCTCGGCCCGACATATCGCTTCCTCCACCGATGTAGAACAAGCTTACGCCGTCGGTAAAGCCGCCGTTGAATATGCCATTGAAGGCAAAAATGCGGTGATGGTGAGTATTGAACGAGGCAAGGGCAAGCGCTATAGCTGGTCACTGGGCGAAGCACCGCTGGATAAAATTGCCAACGTTGAAAAAATGATGCCGCGCTCGTTTATCACCCGCGATGGCCTTGGCATTACCGATGAGGCGCGCGCCTATCTTGCCCCGCTGATTCAGGGCGAAGACTACCCCCCCTATAAAAATGGCGTGCCGGTCTATGCGCGCACTAAAAATATTTTGGCACCGAAGAAACTGAAAAAGGGCTTTAAGATTTAATTTTAAAATCGCTGCTTTATATGTCGAGCAGAAAGGTCACCGGCCCATCGTTACATAACGAGACCTGCATATCGGCACCAAACACGCCACTCACTGCCCGCGGGTAGTGAGTCTTAAGTCGCTGAAGAAAATCCCCATAACAACTCTCGGCAACATCCGGTGCTGCGGCCTTTGAAAACCCCGGCCGCAGGCCTTTCTTCGTATCCGCCACCAAAGTAAATTGCGACACCACTAGTAGCTCGCCATCGATATCTTTAAGACTGCGATTCATGCGGCCCTGCGCATCGGCAAAAATACGGTAGTTGAGTACTTTGCTAATAAGTTTTTCGCTCTGCTCAATGCCGTCAGCGGCCTCAATACCCAGCAATAACAAAATGCCCTGTTCAATACTGGCATGGCGTTCGCCATTAATAGACACCGAGGCAGAGCTTACGCGCTGGATTAAACCGCGCATCGCCCGCCACTTTTTTTATTGAGCACTTGTTTATTAAACATTCGTTTATTGAGCAGCCGCTTATTGCTCATCGCGGCTATTTAACATTCTCGCCATTTTATCCGTCGCCTTAACCAGCGCATCAACCGTGCCGGGCTCACTGGAGGCATGACCGGCATCGCGAATGATTTCGAGGGTCAACTCCGGCCAGGCGGCCTGTAAATCGAAAGCCTGCTTCACCGGACAAACCATATCGTAACGCCCATGCACTGCGATGGCGGGAATATCCACTAGCTTCGCCATATTCTGCAAAATGGGCTGGTCTGCCATATAGCATTGGTTCATAAAGTAGTGGGCTTCAATGCGCGCCATCGCCAGCGCAACATGGGAGCTGCCGAGGCGCTCAACCACATGCTTATTGGGGTCGAGCGTGGCACAGCGCGCCTCCCACAACGACCAGGCTTTGGCGGCGCGAATACGCTCCAGTTCATTGCCCCCCGTTAAGCGGCGATAGTAGGCACCCAGCATATCGCCGCGCTCACTGCTGGGAATGGGCGCGATAAAATCCTGCCAGTGATCGGGGAAAATAGAGCTAGCACCCTGCTGATAAAACCACTGAACATCCTCATCCCGACAAAGAAAGATACCCCGTAAGATCATCGCCAGCACTTTATCCGGGTGGGTCTGGGCGTAAATCAAGCCCAGGGTTGAACCCCAGGAGCCACCGAACAACAGCCATTGTGTAATGCCCAGAAATTCGCGAAGTACCTCCATGTCCGCCACCAAAACCTGGGTGGTGTTTTTGTCAAGGCTGGCGTGGGGCGTGGATCGACCACTACCACGCTGGTCAAACAGGACAATGCGATACACTTCGGGGTCGAAAAAACGGCGATCCTGCACCGAGCAACCCGCCCCCGGTCCACCGTGAACAAAGACCACCGGCAGGCCATCTGGGTTGCCGCATTCCTCGATATAAAGAGTATGCCCATCACCGACATCGAGCAGCTCTGTTCTATGGGGCTTGATCGCCGGGTACAAGGAACGCATCTTCTAATCTCCCGCTAATTATTTATGCCGCGAGCGAATAGCCGCTCTACCAAAGCATTGAAACAATGCCGTTTGAACGCGGCAATATTATTCACATCGTAAGCGCAGAAGGCATCAGTATGGCCAAAAAAAACAGGCATTAGCCATAGGCAACGTCCGGGGCTGTGGCCCGGCGACCGGCGATAGCCTCTATGAACAGTAACATGATGGGGAAAGGGCTGTCCCCTGCTTCGACAATCACCTGGCTCCCGCTTTTCTCCACGGAAAATATTGAGGGCTCAGCCAAAAAAAGCCGTCTAAAACAAAGCTCTTCGCCAGCAACAAAAAACCCCAGTAACAACCTTACTCTTTCAGGCTATTACCGGGGTTTTTTTAGGGCTATTTTTAAGCGGCCCTTTAAGCGGAAAGGGTCAAACTAGTTTCTAGCGACCCGCTCTTTTACGCTCGTTTTCGGTCAGTAGCTTTTTGCGGATGCGAATATGCTGAGGTGTCACCTCAACCAGTTCATCATCTTCAATAAACTCCAGCGCCTGTTCAAGGGTGTAAATAATCGGCGGTACCAGCGTTAGTGCTTCATCGGTACCCGAGGCGCGGACGTTGGTCAGCTGCTTACCTTTAGTGGGGTTCACTGCAAGGTCGTTAGCCCGCGAATGAATACCAATAATCTGACCTTCGTAGACATCTTCGGCGTGGCTGAGGAACATGCGGCCACGCTCCTGCAAGTTAAACAGGGAGTAACCGAGGGTCTTGCCTTTCACCATCGACACCAGCACACCGTTTTGGCGGGACTGCACTTCACCCTGCTTCACTTCACCGTAGTGATCAAAAACACTGGTCATAATGCCCGAACCAGAGGTCATGGTCAGGAAGCTGCCACGGAAACCAATCAGCCCACGGGATGGAATCAGGAATTCGAGCTTAACGCGACCTTTACCGTCCGGCTCCATATTGGTCAGCTCGCCTTTACGCAAGCCCAGCTCTTCCATGACCGAACCCTGGTGTTGATCTTCAATATCGATCACCACCTGCTCGTAGGGCTCCTGGGTCACGCCATCCACTTCACGCTGAATCACTTCGGGACGGGACACACCCATCTCAAAACCTTCGCGACGCATGGTTTCAATCAATACCGAGAGGTGTAATTCACCACGACCGGAAACACGAAATTTATCGGGGCTGCCGCCATCGTCAACACGCAATGCCACATTGTGAATCAGTTCTTGCTGCAGGCGATCTTTAATATTGCGCGAGGTCACGTACTTGCCATCGAGACCCGCAAAAGGGGAGTTGTTGACCAGAAAGACCATGCTTACCGTCGGCTCATCAACCGAGAGCGGCGGACGCGCTTCGACACATTCGGGGTCGCAAAGGGTATCGGAAATACCCAAGCCGTCGATGCCATTAATCGTAACGATGTCACCCGCTTCCGCCAGATCCGTATCGACACGATCGAGACCGAGATAACCCTTAACGTTGAGCACCTTACCTTTGCGCTCATCGCCCATATTATTGACGATGGTCACCTGCTGACCCGGGCTCAATGTGCCACGAGAAATACGGCCAATACCGATAACACCGATGTAGCTATCGTAATCCAGCGCCGAAATCTGCATCTGGAAGGCACCCTTACGATCCGCTTCCGGGACGGGCACTTTATCGACAATCATTTCAAACAGCGGCTGCATATCTTCCGCCAGATCGTTGTGATCAAGCCCTGCAACACCGTTTAAAGCCGACGCATAAATAACGGGGAAGTCGAGCTGCTCATCAGTCGCGCCGAGGCGATCAAACAATTCGAAGACCTGATCCATTACCCAGTCGGGGCGAGCGCCGGGGCGGTCAACCTTGTTAATCACCACAATGGGGTTGAGACCCTGCTCAAAGGCTTTCGAGGTCACAAAGCGGGTCTGCGGCATGGGGCCGTCGACCGCATCAACCAGTAACAGTACCGAGTCGACCATCGACAGTACGCGCTCCACCTCACCACCGAAGTCGGCGTGACCGGGGGTGTCGACGATGTTGATGTGATAATCCTTCCATTCCACGGCGGTGTTCTTCGCCAGAATGGTAATGCCCCGCTCCCGTTCCTGATCGTTGGAATCCATAATGCGCTCAGCGCCCTGATCTTTGCGATCGAGAGTACCGGACTGCTGCAGGAGTTTATCAACCAGGGTCGTTTTACCGTGGTCAACGTGGGCTATGATCGCAATATTGCGAAGTTTTTCGACATCAGACATGGGATAGGTTTTCGCGGGGAAAAAGTGGGGCGCATTATAGTGAAAAGCGCGCGAGAAGTCATTGCACGCTCCACAAATAAAAACCCCGCTGAAATTTAGCGCAAAAGCCCGCTACGAGGTCCCGGGGCGATAGACCGCCAAATTCTCATAACCCTGCTCTTTCAATAGCTCCGCGTGCAATTGACTCATCACGCCCTTGTCGCAGTAGAGCAAATATTGCTGGCTGGGATCGAGCTTTGCGAAGCTGTTTTGCAGGGCGTAGAAAGGTGCCAGCTGTATTTCTGTGGCACCGCCATCAAGGGGCTTGCGCTCGACCTCATCGGGATGGCGAATATCGAGAATAATCGCCCCCGGCTGCGGGGCAGAAAATACTTCAACGTTGGGCAGGTCGACCCAGTCATCCATCATCTGGTCGATATTTTCTTCGCGACGACCGGCAATTGCCGCCTCGAGCACGGCAAAATCAAACTTCGACTCTTCGTGTTCAATGCGCTCGGGCTTGGCTCGCGTCGTTGGCTTGACCGAAATCACGCCACAATACTCCGGCATATTGGCGGCGAAGGCCTCCGTGCCAATTGCCCGCGCAATATCAATAATGGCATTTTTATCCATGGTGATAAGTGGCCGCAGGGTCAGGGTATCGGTGACACTATCGATCACCGATAGATTGGTCAGGGTTTGGCTGGAGACCTGAGCCACCGCCTCGCCCGTCACCAGCGCTTCGACCTTCCAGTCTTTCGCCACTTCGGTCGCCGCGCGCAGCATCATGCGTTTCAGCACCACACCCATTTGTGAGTTGTCGACCTTGGTAAGAATTTCCGCCACCACGTCTTCGAAGGGCACGGTGATAAATTTCACCCGGTGGGAAGCACCGTATTTATCCCACAGATACCAGGCAACTTCTTTTACACCTAACTCGTGGGCGCGGCCCCCGAGGTTGAAAAAACAATAGTGGGTGCGCAAACCGCGCTTGATGGTCATGTAACTGGCCACCGTCGAATCGAAGCCACCGGAGATCAACGACAGTACGGCATCTTGTGTACCGAGGGGAAAGCCACCCAAACCCTGGGTGGTGGTTTCCAGCACGGAGAGCACCTGGCCGCGAATATCGAGACGCACCTCAACATCGGCGCCTTTAAGCTGTACTTTACTGGCTTCGGAACGCTGAAACAGGCGGCCGCCCACTTCGCGCTCAAAATCGCTGGAGCTAAAGTCGTGCTTGCCGGTGCGCTTCACCCGCAGGCAAAAGCTTTTGTCTTTAAGGCTCTCGCCGTACAGGGGCCAGAGCAATTCCGCCACTTCATCATAATCGCCCAGCGGGTGGGTACTGACGTGGGAAAAGTTAGCCACCCCCGGGGTGTTACCCAACACACGGGAAATAAACGCATGGCGCTCGGCATCCACTCCCTCGGCAAGTAATTCAATCTTGTCCCACTGACTGACTACCTTCACACCCGGATACGGGCCCTTAACCAGGCGACGCAGGTTCTCGCGCAATTGTTTAATAAAGCGCTTGCGCACAGGTGGGCTTTTAATAATGATTTCGGGGAACAGCTTGACGACAAAATGCATGGGCGGGCAACACGACAGGTAATTCAAAGTGGCGCACATTATAGAGTAGTCGCTACGCGGCAGATACTAAGTAAAACCCTGAGCTGGACGAAGCACTATAAAAACGCGCCTTCTATAAATGCGCCCTTCCTTCAGTGAAAACAAATACCTCTACATAACAGGCGGGCGCTCTCTTTTGGTGCTTGTAGGTTATACTGCGCACCACATTGGAGGGCTGATGCGCCACTTCCGGCCCAAAAGCCCTTATACCGTACCCGGCACAGCTTTTGCACTATCGCTAGTGTATAGTTTCGGCCGCAATACAAAGGTCTGAAAAACGATGGCAACTCTGCGGCGTTGTCATTACTTTGCTACACCTTCAATCGCCCTCTGGCGAGCGAAAGAAAACCCACACTGAATCTCGATCTGGAGGACAACAATGTCTGAAAAAACGTTAAATCTCATCAAAGAAAGTGAAGCTGGCTGGGTTGACCTGCGCTTCACCGATACTCAGGGCAAAGAGCAGCACGTCACCATCCCCTCAACCGAGGTCGATGAAGGCTTCTTTGAAGAAGGCAAAATGTTCGACGGCTCATCTATCGCCGGCTGGAAAGGCATCAACGACTCGGACATGATTTTAATGCCCGACGACAGCACAGCGGTGCTCGACCCTTTCACCGATGAAGAAACCATCATCCTGCGCTGTGGCATTCTCGAGCCAGCCACTTTGCAAGGCTATAGCCGCGACCCACGCTCCATCGGCGAACGCGCTCAGGAATACATGCGTTCTACCGGTATCGCCGACACCGTACTGTTTGGCCCAGAGCCCGAATTTTTCGTTTTTGACGACGTAAAATGGGGCGCCAACATGAGCGGCGCATTCTACAAAGTCGCCTCTGAAGAAGCTGCATGGGCCACCGAACACGACTTCCCCGATGGCAACATGGGTCACCGCCCCGGTGTTAAAGGCGGTTACTTCCCCGTGCCTCCCGTTGATTCCCTGCACGATCTGCGTGCCGCCATGTGTGGCGCGATGACGCAGATGGGTCTTGAGGTTGAAGTCCACCACCACGAAGTGGGTACTGCAGGGCAGTGCGAAATCGGTGTTGGCCCCGCCACACTGACGCAAAAAGCCGACGAGATTCAAATCTTTAAGTACTGCACACACAATGTTGCTCACGCCTACGGTAAAACAGCGACGTTTATGCCCAAGCCCCTGGTTGGCGACAACGGTTCTGGTATGCACGTCCACCAGTCACTGTCCAAAGATGGCACTAACATCTTCACCGGTGACGTCTACGCGGGCATGTCTGAAACGGCACTGTTCTACATTGGCGGCATCATCAAGCACGCACGGGCCATTAACGCCTTTGCCAATGCCTCTACCAATTCGTACAAGCGTCTGGTACCGGGCTTTGAAGCACCGGTTATGCTCGCCTACTCGGCGCGTAACCGCTCTGCCTCTATCCGTATCCCCCACGTGCCGAACCCTAAAGCACGTCGTATCGAAGTGCGCTTCCCCGATCCAACAGCCAACCCCTACCTGGCGTTCACCGCCATGTTGATGGCTGGCCTCGACGGCATTCAGAACAAGATCCACCCCGGCGATCCCGCCGACAAAGATCTTTACGACCTGCCTGCTGAAGAAGCAGCGGCTATTCCAACGGTTGCCTCTTCACTGGAGCAAGCCCTGGAAGCTCTCGACAAGGATCGTGAATTCCTTAAGGTCGGCGGCGTAATGGATGACGACGTTATCGATGCTTACATCGCATTGAAAATGGAAGAAGTTGAAAAACTCAACATGACCACTCACCCCGTTGAGTTTGATATGTACTACAGCGTCTAAGCTCGCCTAAAACGACGCTTGAGAGCGGCTCAATAGAGCTGGCTCACAAAAGCCCGATCTTCTTATGGAGATCGGGCTTTTTCTTTTCTACAAAGCGTATTACTCTTGACCATCGCGCCACTGCAGCAAATAAGCCTTACAACAGTCCCGATACCACGGCCTCATTGCGAACCGGCAATCCTCAAGAGTGCAAGCCCTATGAAAACACTTACCACAACACTCGCCAGCCTGATTTTACTGGCCAGCCCCAGTCTCTTTGCCGGCGAGGTTTTTCGTGTGGTTGACGAAGACGGTCAAGTCACCTTTACCGACTCCCCTGCGGCCAACACCAAAGCCGAAAGTATCGAGTTACCCGAAACCAATATTGCCACTGCGCCACCCGCACACAAAACGGCGGCTGACAGCGAAGCCACTGGAGACGAAGTCCCCTACACCAGCGCACGTATTGCCAAACCCCTCAACAAGGCAACCATCCCCCCAGGACAAAAGACCCTTATTGTTGAGCTGGCACTCAAGCCCGCCCTCCAGGAAGGGCATCTGGTGCAGCTCTATGTTGACGGTCGCCCCCAGGGCGCGGCTAGTGCCTCCACCACCTTTTCCCTCTCCGGACTGAACAGGGGTGAGCACAAAGCACACATGGAAGTGCTCGGTGCCGATAAGAAGCGTCGAACCAAAACAGGTAGCGTCACTTTTTACGTCAAGCAGCACTCCGCAAAGAACTAACATCCACTAGCAAACACCGGCCAAATTTATGAACCCCTATGGCGCACCAAAGTAGTGCGCCACAGGGGGTTTACCGTTACACTAGCGCTGATAAGGCCTACTAGCTAGGAGGCCGCCGCCCGTCAAAGTGGCCTGCTACTTGCTTTAACTCAAGCACCTTGGCAAAGCGTTAGCCCTGTAACACCGATGAATCGCACTCAAAGCAATCAACTCGTACTGGACAACCTCATTACGGGCGTGTTGCTGATAGATGACGAACTCTCTATCAGCTACCTCAATCCGGCGGCGGAAAGCCTGCTGGCAGTCAGTGCAACTCGCCTACTCAATAGCTACGCACCCCAGTTATTTGTCGAAGCCGAGCCACGACAGCAGGTTTTTCGCAACGCGTTGAAGAAGGAGTCGGCGTTTACAGAGCGCAAAGTCAAAGTCCTGCTGCCCGACCTACGAGAAATTACCGTCGACTACTCTGTGACACCGCTGATGCAGAATGAGCAGCCCTTATTACTGCTTGAAATGCTACCGGTGGACAGAACCCTGCGTATCGACCGCGAAGAGGCTTTATTATCGGCCAATAACACCTCTCGCAACCTGGTGCGCGGCCTCGCCCACGAAATTAAAAATCCCCTGGGCGGCATTCGCGGCGCCTCTCAGCTGCTGGCGCTGGAGCTGGATAGAAGCGAGCTGGTCGAGTACACCGATGTCATCATTGCCGAAACCGACCGCCTGCGCGAGCTGGTTGACCGGCTGCTCGGCTCACCCCTGCCGACCAAATTCTCCCAGCTCAACATTCACGAAGTCACCGAACATGTAGCGACACTGGTACAGGCCGAGACCCACGGTTCGCTCATCATCAACAAAGATTACGATCCCAGCATTCCCGAAATCCTCGGCGACCGAGAAAAGCTGATTCAGGCCGTACTCAACGTGGTACGCAACGCCATGCAGGCCCTGGATGGTGCCGACAAAATCGGCCACGGCGGGGAAATCACCCTGCGCACCCGCATCCTCAATCACTTTACCATCGGCAAAATGCGCCATCCCATGGTGTGTCGGCTGGAAATTATCGATAACGGCCCCGGTATTCCCGCCGAGATCAACGAGCGAATTTTCTACCCCATGATTAGCGGCCGTGCCGAGGGCAGCGGCCTTGGCCTGCCCATCGCCCAGTCGGCGATTCATCAGCACCAGGGCTTAATCGAGTGTGAAAGCGAACCGGGCTGCACGCGCTTTTCTATTTACCTACCACTGAAACCCATTGAGGACAGGCAAGCATGATGAAACCGACAATCTGGATCGTCGACGATGACAACTCAATTCGCTGGGTGATGGAAAAAGCCCTGGAAAAAGCCAACCTCACGGTGCGCAGTTTTGAAGATGCCGGCAAGCTCCTCAGTGCCCTCGACAAACAGCCGGATGAGCCCGACACCATTATCAGCGACATTCGCATGCCCGGCATCGACGGCCTCGCCCTGCTCGACAAAATTCACGCCGAGCTTCCGCAATTGCCGATTATTATTACCACCGCCCACTCCGATCTCGATAGCGCCGTTGCCGCCTATCAGGGCGGTGCCTTCGAGTACCTGCCCAAGCCCTTTGATGTCGACGACCTGATTTCAGTGGCCAATCGAGCCATTGCCTTTGCCCAGGAAAAAGCCCACAAAACCATTGCCCCGCCGCCACTGGATAAAACCGAAATTATTGGCGAAGCCCCGGCCATGCAGGAGGTTTTTCGCGCCATCGGGCGACTCTCCCACTCCAATATTACTGTGCTCATCAACGGCGAGTCCGGCACCGGCAAAGAGCTGGTGGCCAAAGCCCTGCACCGCCACAGCCCCCGTAAAGCCGCGCCCTTTGTGGCGCTTAATATGGCGGCCATTCCCCACGATCTGATCGAGTCGGAGCTGTTCGGCCACGAAAAAGGTGCCTTTACCGGTGCCGCCCAACGGCGTATCGGTCGCTTCGAGCAAGCCGAGGGGGGCACCCTCTTCCTCGATGAAATTGGCGATATGCCCCAGGAGGCGCAAACGCGCTTATTGAGAGTGCTGGCTGACGGCGAGTTTTATCGCGTCGGCGGCCATACGCCGATTAAATCGAGCGTGCGAATCATTGCCGCGACCCATCAAAACCTCGAGCAACTGGTCGAGGAACACCGCTTTCGGGAAGACCTGTTTCACCGTCTCAACGTGATTCGCGTCCACCTGCCAAAGCTGGCCGACCGACGCGAAGATATTCCCCGCCTCATCAATCACTTCTTTCACGAGTCGGCGAAGGAATTGGAGGTCGAACCGAAGGTGCTATCAGGCGAGGCCGAGGCCTTTCTCAGCAACCAGCCCTGGGCTGGCAATGTGCGCCAGCTGGAAAACACCTGTCGCTGGCTGACGGTAATGGCCGCCGGACGCGAAGTACTGCTCGACGACCTGCCGCCGGAAATGCGCGACACGCCCAGCGATCGACGTAGCTCGGGCACCAACTGGGAGCAGGGCCTACAGCAGTGGCTGAAACAGGAGCTAGCGCAGGGTAAGAAAAACATTCTGGCGACGGCCCTGCCCTCCTTCGAGCGCACGGTGATCGAAACCGCTCTGCAACACACCGCCGGGCGCAAGCGCGACGCCGCCGAGTTACTGGGCTGGGGGCGCAATACCCTGACGCGCAAACTGCACGAGCTCAATATAGAGGTGCAGTAGACCGTAATTCAAAACACCCAGAGCGAAAACAAAAACGCCGCTGCAGAGTCATCTACAGCGGCGCTTTTGTATAATAGAAGCCTTTAAAAAGAGCCCTATAAAAAACAGTACAAGCAAAGAAGCGATCTAATTCAATTTGCTCGCCGGCTGTCCTTCGGCGGCTTTATTCCTTTGTTCCGCCACAGCCTGCTGAAACAGGGCGTCAAAATTAATCGGCGGCAACATCAGCGCCGGGAAGCTCCCCCGCACCGAGAGGCTGTCAATCAACTCGCGGGCATAGGGAAACAAAATCGCTGGACACTGGGTGTTTAACAGCTGAGCAAGTTGTGGCTGCTCGAGACCCTTAGCCATAAAAATGCCCGCTTGCTGCACTTCAATCAAATAGGCCGTGTTATCCCCTTCGGCGACGGTAATGGTTAAGCGCAACACCACTTCATAGTGCTCGTCGTCAATTTTTTTAACTTCGGTGCCAATATCCTGATTCACCTGGGGCGCCCACTGCCGTGTAAAAGCCTGAGCTCCCATCGGCAATTCGAAGGACAGGTCCTTCAGAAAAATGCGCTTTAAAGCAAACTGTAAATTTGCCGCCGGGTCGAGGCCATCCCCAGCGGGGGCAGCAGTCGTTTCGTTGTCAGCCATAGTCGTCTCGGTCAATATTCATTCGGAAAATCATTAAACGCCAAATCGCACAGAATGCGCGCTCAGCCATTGAGCAGGGGCAGTAAGCCACCCTGCTGATGTAAAGCTGCCAGTTCGGTGTAACCCCCGACATGTTGCTCGCCGACCCAAATTTGCGGCACCGTGCGCTGACCACTGGCCTGCATTATTTCGCCACGCAGCTCGGCATCGCCGTCGACAGCCACATCCTCAAAGTCGATACCCAGCTGCTCCAATAGCCTTCTCGCCGCAACGCAGTAGGGGCAAAACCGGGTGGTGTACATTTTCACCGGGCTGGTCGATGCGCTAATCAAGGCGCTCACGGCGTCACCACCGGTAAACTTTGATGCATCCACTCGCCCATACCGCCGCGCAGGCGCTGCACATCGTAGCCCGCCTGGCGTAGTTTGCGGCCCGCCGGTGCAGCTTGCTGACCGATCTTATCGACCAGTACAATTTTTTGTTCGCGGTATTTTTCCAGTTCAGAAATGCGCCCGTCAAGCTTGACCGAGGGGATATTAATGGCACCGGTAATACAACCCGTGGCGTATTCTTTACTGTCGCGCAAATCAATTAATATCGCCGCATCGTCATTCAGCAGGCGGGTCAACTCATGCACCGACAATTGCTTGCCGGCTTTTTTCTGCTCGCTAAATGCAAACACGTAAATCAACACCAGCAAGGTGCTGACTAGCATCCATTGCTCACTGATAAAAACAAAAAAACTCACGTTACCATTACCTTTTCCACAGAAAGCCGCTAATAATTTCCGCCGTAGTATACACAACTTAGCCCACTGACAGCAGCCTCCAGGCCCATAGCAGGCTGAGTATTCGGCATTTTCTTAGCAACTATTTTGACGCCGATGAAATAGCCTTTATGCGGCTGAACGCGTAGAATTTACAGCTACAAAGCCCCGTTCAAGCACGCCCCACGGCGACCACTTCTGCAAGCGACCCCAGGTAAGCCAATAACCATGCAAACACAAAAAGCACCGCTGGTACTCCTCATCCTCGACGGCTGGGGATATAGCGAAGCCACCACAGCCAATGCCATTTACAGCGCCAATTCACCCACCTGGGACAAACTATGGCAGCGCGAGGCGAAAACCCTGGTGCACTGTTCGGGCGAGCGCGTGGGCCTGCCCGCAGGACAAATGGGCAATTCGGAAGTCGGCCATATGACCCTCGGTGCCGGACGTGTGGTCTATCAGAATTTAAGCCGCATCAATAAAGCCATCGACGACGGCAGTTTTTTTGCCAATCCCGCCTATTGCAGTGCCATCGACAAGGCGGTCGACAAGGCTAAGAAATTACACATTTTCGGCCTGCTCTCACCCGGCGGCGTACACAGCCATGAAGACCACATCCTGGCCCTACTCGAGATGGCCGCCCAGCGCGGTGCCAAAGAGGTGTACCTGCACGCCTTTCTCGACGGCCGCGATACCCCACCTCGCAGTGCCAAAACCTCACTCGAAAAAGTGAGCGCTAAATTTAAGGAGCTCGGCATCGGTCGTACGGCCTCCGTTAGCGGCCGCTACTACGCCATGGACAGGGACCAACGCTGGGAGCGCATCGAACCGGTTTATCGCCTGCTCACCGAAGCCAAGGCCGCCTATTCCAGTGCCAATGCGCTGGAGGCACTGGAACAGGCCTATGCCCGCGATGAAAACGATGAGTTCGTCAGCCCCACGCAAATTATCGCCGAGGGCGAAAACCCGATCAGTATTGATGACGGCGACAGCGTGGTCTTTATCAACTTTCGTCCCGACCGCGCCCGCCAATTGACCCGGGTTTTTGTCGATGCCGATTTCAGTGAGTTCCCCCGGCCCGCTAACCCACAGCTGGCCGACTTCGTCACCAGCACCGAATACGCCGCCGAGCTCGACACCCACCTCGCCTTTCCACCACAAACCCTGGTCAACGGCCTCGGTGAATACCTCGCCGCCCAGGGCAAGACCCAACTGAGGATTGCCGAAACGGAAAAGTACGCCCACGTGACTTTTTTCTTTAGCGGCGGTCGCGAAGACTGCTATCCGGGTGAAGAGCGCACATTGATCCCCTCCCCCGACGTCGCCACCTACGATTTAAAACCCGAAATGAGCGCCCTCGAGGTCACCGACAAACTCGTCGCCGCCATCGCCGACGGGCAATACGATGTCATTATCTGCAACTTCGCCAATGGCGACATGGTCGGCCATACCGGGGTTTTCAATGCCGCGATTAAAGCGGTGGAAACCCTCGACGCCTGTGTCGCCAAAGTCCTCGCAGCGCTGCAAGAAGTGGGCGGCGACTGCCTGATTACCGCCGACCACGGCAATGTCGAGAATATGGTCGATGCACAGACGGGGCAGATACTGACCTCCCACACCATCGACCCGGTACCGCTCATCTACGTCGGCAATAAACAGGTACAACTGGGTAACGACGGCTCCCTCGCCGATATCGCGCCGACCATTCTCGAACTGATTGACCTTCCCCAGCCGGCGGAGATGAGCGGTCACTCTCTGCTTTGCGGTGCAACAAACGCGAGCCAAAACGCTGCACCCTAAAGCGATGTTGAAACTGACGTCAAAGCGCCCCGGGGCACTGGCAGCGCTAGTTCTGGTCGCAGCGCTATTCGGCACGCAGCCACTTTTTGCCAAGGGCGAGCAAGCCAAGCTGGAAAACCTCAGCAGCGAAATATCGCAACTGCAGAAAAAGCTGCGCGTAACCCGCACCGAGCGCGATAAGTCTGCCGCCCGCCTGCGCGCCATAGAGCTGCAAAGTGCCAAAACCCGGCGCAGCGTGCTGAGTCTCGACAAGGAAATTCGCTTATTGGGCAAAGAACTGGGCAAGCTGTATAGCCAGCAAATGCAACTCGATGGCCAGCGCCGCCGCCAGGCGGGCAAGGTTGCCCAGGAGCTATCGGCCGCCTATCGGCTGGGGCGAGAAGAGCCATTAAAAGTACTGCTCAACATGGAAAACCCCGAAGAGATTGGCCGTACGCTGAAATATTATGAGCACGTGGTCAAAGCCCGCAGCAAAATTCTCGAAGACTACCAAAACACCATTCGCGAACTCGACGCCGTCGAGCAATCGCTGCTGGACAAGCAAAATGTCCTGACTGGGAAGAAGGCTGAGCTACTGGCCATTCAACTCACCTTGAGCGATGAAAAAAAACAACGCAGCGATTTGCTGCAGGGCTCGCGCCGGCAAATCAAGAGTGAAGAAGGGCGCATCAGCAAACTCAACCTGGAGCGCAAACAACTCGAGCGCATTATCCAGGCCCTGCAAAAGCATGTGCAAAATTTGAAAATCCCCGACAACCAGCCCTTTAGCCAGCAGCGGGGTAAACTTCCGTGGCCAGTGAAGGGCCGGATTGGCCACAGCTTTGGTTCGGCGCGGGGCTCACACCTCAAATGGCGTGGCTGGCTGCTGAATGCGAGGGACGCCAGTCCCGTCCAATCCATCCACCACGGGCGAGTGGTTTTTTCCGACTACCTGCGCGGTCAGGGCCTGCTGGTCATTGTCGATCACGGCGATAATTACCTCAGCCTCTACGCCCACAATCAGGTGCTATTAAAAGAAACCGGGGACTGGGTTCACCCGGGGGAAGTGATCGCCAAAGTCGGCAACACCGGTGGTTTGGAACGCAGCGCTCTGTATTTTGAAATCCGCCGTAAAGGTAAGGCCGTCGACCCCAAACGCTGGCTTAAACCCCGCGCTTAAATGCGACAAATTACGCTACACTGCGACACCAGGCCCGCCAGGCCTTTGCTCAGGACTAAAAATAATGAATCGACCCGCCCGCTATTTAGCGCACTGCGCCCTGTTGTTCAGCCTGCTCTCAACAACGCTGCTCCAGGCTGACGAACCCCCCAGCGATGCACGACTCCCCCTGGAAGAACTACAGCTTTTCGCCCAGGTTTTTGAGCAAATTCGCGCCGCCTATGTCGAGGAAATCGACGACAAGACGCTGATTGAAAATGCCATTGTCGGCCTGCTGGGTGAGCTCGATCCCCACTCCGCCTTTTTGAAAGAAGACTCCTATAAAGATCTCCAGGAACACACCAGCGGCGAATTTGGCGGCATTGGTATCGAGGTCGGTATGGAGGATGGCTTTATCAAGGTAATATCGCCCATCGATGACACCCCCGCCTCCCGTGCCGGGATAGAGAGCGGCGACCTGATTATTAAACTGGACAATCACGCCGTGCAGGGTATGAATCTTGAAGAGGCGCTGAATATGATGCGTGGCGAGAAGGGCATGCCTTTGACACTGACCATAGCCCGGGACAACCAGCCGAGTCCGCTCATTATCACGGTGGTTAGAGATCTTATTAAAACCACCAGTGTGCGCCACAAGGTTCTCGATGAGGGTTATGGCTATATCCGTATTGCCCAGTTTCAGGCCAATACTGGCGAGGAGTTTAGACAAAGTATTCAGGCCCTGCAGCAAGAGAAAGGCTCGCTCAAAGGGCTGATCCTCGATCTACGCAACAACCCTGGCGGCCTGTTGCCCGCGTCGGTGGAAGTGGTCGATGCCATGCTCGATGGTGGGCTGGTGGTTTACACCGAGGGCCGAGCCCCCTCTTCCAATACACGCTTTTCAGCACAGGCTGGGGAGCTACTGCAAGGCACCCCCCTGGTTGTTTTAATCAATGCTGGCAGCGCCTCCGCCTCGGAAATCGTTGCCGGGGCCATTCAGGATCACCACCGTGGCGTTATTATGGGCACTGGCAGTTTTGGCAAGGGCTCTGTGCAAAATATCCTGCCACTCAGCGATGGCCGAGCTATCAAACTCACTACCGCTCGCTACTTCACCCCCAATGGCCGCTCCATTCAGGCAGAGGGAATACAGCCAGATATTTGGGTCGATCGAGCAGAGATCAAACTAGCCGCAAGCCAGCAAACCGGTATCAAGGAAGCCGATCTGGCCGGCCACCTCAGCCAGGGTGCATCAACAAAAAACACCAATAAAGCAGTAAAACAGCGCGAAAAAATCAAAGATTACCAACTCACCGAGGCCTTAAATCTGCTAAAAGGCCTCGCCATCTTGTCTGAGCGACCGCCTGTCAATTGACCATTGACTCACAGCCCTTTACATTTGGAGCCAACTAGCCTATAAAGAATCACGTATGGCCGCCTGTTCAAGATAGTTTTTTGCTTAAGAATAGAGACTGGTGAGACTTTACAAATTGGCAGGAAGCCCTATAAAACCAACTACAACGCTGCACAGGTGTGTGATCATGAATAATGTTGTCTATATCACTAGGGAAGGTGATTCAGGAAGGTCCTCTGCATCTCCGGTGCGTAGCGACCGTTACTTTAAACTCTCCGACTACTGGTATTTTATCACTCGAGAGAGTGCAACCCTCGGCCCCTACGATTCAAAAAGCCAGGCAGAGGAAGCGGTGGCAGACTATATTCAGTTTGTTAACAAGGCGACTCCCGCCATGCTAAAACTACTGGCAACACACTAAACACCCAGCCCTCGACGCCAGCCTTGCCTTGAACTCTCAGGCGAGGCATCGCCAATCAACAAATACACAGGCCGAGTCGCTGTTTTTACTGCGGCTACAAGCATGAGCCACCCTTTAAGTGCCATTGCTTTATTTACAGTTTAGGCCTGCAATTATAAGCGCACCTCAATTCCTTGCTCTGCCATAAATGATTTTGCCTCGGCGATGCTGTATTCGGAAAAGTGGAAAATACTCGCTGCCAACACGGCGTCTGCGCCACCCTGTAGTACGCCGTCGGCCAGATGCTGTAACTCACCGACCCCGCCCGACGCAATGACGGGGATATTCACCGCCTCGCTAACCGCTCGCGTCAAACCCAGGTCAAAGCCATTTTTAGTGCCATCTCTATCCATACTCGTGAGAAGGATTTCACCCGCACCGTAGCTCGCCATCCGCGCCGCCCACGCCACAGCATCAAGGCCTGTCGCCTTGCGCCCACCGTGGGTGAAAATTTCCCAGCGTTGCTCACCCACTGGCGCCGCTACCTGCTTGGCATCAATGGCCACAACGATGCACTGGGAGCCAAATTTATCCGCCGCTTCACGCACAAACTCCGGGTTACTGACGGCCGCTGAGTTAATGCCAACTTTATCGGCTCCCGCCTGTAGCAGGGCGCGAATATCTTCTAACTTGCGCACGCCACCGCCTACCGTCAGGGGAATAAAAACCTCACTGGCCATGCGCTCAACAGTATGAAGGGTGGTGTCTCTACCTTCGTGGCTGGCGGTAATATCGAGAAAAGTAATTTCATCGGCGCCCTCCTGGTCGTAGCGCCGCGCAATCTCCACCGGATCACCGGCATCGCGGATATCGACAAACTGCACACCTTTGACAACACGTCCGTTTTCCACATCCAGGCAGGGGATAATACGTTTAGCCAGGGCACTCATGGGCAAGCCTCAATTTGATATTTAACAGGGAATGCCCGACAGGTGGACTCTCTGTCGAACTAAAAAAGCCTTAATATTTTTTGCGGAACACCAAAACACCCGCTTGTTCCGTCATTTCTACCTTGCTCAGGAAGCTATTGCCGAGGAGTATTTGCTCGGGGAAGTCGCCATCGATCACCGAGGCGGGAATACTGTGCAGCGTCACACTGCCAACACTCACCTTATCGAGCACCACGCGAAAGGTATCAACCATGCCCCCTGCCGTCGATGACCGGCCTGGTTTAGCCTGGCGCAAATCGATGCCCAGCCGGCGGGCCTCATTAATATTCATGGCGATGACAGTGGCACCCGTATCGACCATAAACTTCGCCGGCCGGCCATTAATCGCACCTGCGGTAAAATAGTGGCCGTTGCGACCGCGAGGAATTTTCACCTCAGAAAATTTCGGCTTTTTAAACGCCGTAGAAATCCGCTGGGACAGGTGCAGGGTCAGGGTCTGACCCTCAACAAGAATACTCGCCTGCTGGCTATTGCTGCTTAATAGCGTCACCCCTTCGGGACTGCTCGCCCCAACCTTTAACAGGTGAGGCTTGCCATCAATCGTGAGCAGGGCTTTATCCTTAAATAAGCCCGAGGCTATAATTTCCGGGGCGGCAAACAGCGGCATACTGCATAAAAATAAGAGTAAGGCCGCCGATAAGCCACTTGTTTTCATAGACTTAAGCCCAGCACGCTGGCTGCCAAACGCAATACCAACCATGTCATCACCCCTGCAAGAATATCGTCCAACATAATACCCAGGCCACCCGGTACTTTTTTGTCGAGCACACTGATGGGCCAGGGTTTGAGAATATCAAAACAGCGGAATACCAGAAAGCCGCTGAGCAACCAGAAAGAGCTTACAGGAAAGCCCGCCAGGGCAATCCACAAACCGACAAACTCGTCCCATACGATGCTGGAAGGGTCTTTAGCGCCAAGCTTCTTCGCCGAATAGCCACAGATATAAATACCCGCCAGACTCGTTATAAGTAACACTGCCAATAGAGAGCTTGTCGACAGCAAGGCTAGTAAGGGTACGAATAAGAGGGCGACCACCGTACCCGCAGTGCCGGGTGCAAAGGGCGACAAACCACTGCCAAAACCCAGACCCAACAGCAGAATGGGATCTTTACGCAAAGTGGCAAATGTCGGATTAACAGGGGGCGCCATACAAATCACTCTCTCATTAAAAATGCTGGTAACCAGAACGGGGAACATCGAAGGGCGAGCCCTGACCATCAATACAGCCCACCCCTTGCCCCTCGATAATTTGGCCAATGGCTGTTGCCGATAATAGGCCATCAGCAATCAACTTTTGGCATTGCGTTAGCCCACTCGCTGGCACGGTAAAACAGAGTTCGTAGTCATCACCGCCGCTCAACGCCCAGGCCAGCCCGCGCGCTGAATCAACTGCTCTGCGCAATGCCGGAGAAAAGGGTAGCTTATCAACTGCCACCACAGCACCTACCTGACTAGCCTTCACAATGTGCCCGAGATCGGCCACCAAACCATCGGAAATATCGATCGCCGCAGAGGCAAATTTTCTTATCATCAGCCCCTCGGCAACGCGTGCCTGGGGCTGCCAGAAGCGCTGTTCAAGAAAGGCCGTATCCGCTGTACTCAAGGATAGCGGACCTTCGACAACCGCCAGCCCCGCTGCGCCGTCACCCAAAGTACCGCTGACAAAAATAGTATCACCGGATTGTGCACCGCTGCGCTTCAAAGCCTGGCCCGAAGGCACGGTGCCGATCAGGGTAATACTGATAGTCAGTGGGCCACGCGTGGTATCACCGCCGACCAGGGCGCAATTAAATTCACAGGCCATGGCATGTAGGCCCGCACTAAACTCGGCCAGCCAGTCTTGATCGGCGTCGGGTAGTGTCAGCGCCAGTTGAAACCAGCGCGGCGTTGCCCCCATGGCCGCCATATCACTGAGGTTGACCGCGAGTGCTCGCTGGGCAATTTTTCGTGCCGGGGAATCGCTGGGGAAATGGACGCCGGCCAACAAAGTATCCGTTGTTACCGCCAGTACCTCGTCAGTGGGGGGTTGCAGCAAGGCGCAGTCGTCACCAACACCGAGCAGGGTATCGCCACTCACAGCACCACAGGCTGAAAAATACTGAGCAATGAGGCTAAATTCATCCGCAGCCATTATTTTAGAAGCCTCTATTTAGGTATCCGTACTCGGCACTAAGTTAATAAGGCCGCTATTGCTCGCTGCTTTTATGACCCGACGAACCACTCTTGCTAGCAGCTATCTCAACCCGTCGTGCCCGTGCGGCGACGCGATCGACAATACCATTGATGTATTTATAGGCGTCTGTGGGGCCGAAGGTTTTAGCCAGGTTAACGGACTCGTTAATCACCACCCGATAGGGGACATCGACACGATGCAGCAACTCGTAGACACCAATACGCAACACCGCTAAAGAAATGGGATCCAGAGCATCGGGATCACGATCAAGAAATTCGCGGTAGGCGGCATCGAGTTCGTCGAGCCTGGCCGGTATTTCGTGCAGCAACTCGCGAAAGAAATCACTGTCCGCTTTCACCATGCCTTTTTCAGCCATGTACTGCGCTTCAATGGCACTAATGCTAGCGCCAGACAGCTGCCATTGATACAAAGCCTGAACCAACATGTGACGGGCTTTTTTACGCGCTGAAGGCAGAGAAGAGGACACTCAGTTAATCTCCTAACTGGGCAAACAGGGAAACCATTTCAAGGGCCGTTAAGGCCGCTTCAACGCCTTTGTTTTCATCGTTATCGCCAGAGCGCTCCTCCGACTGCTGTAAATCATCGGTGGTCAAAACGCCAAAAGCAATGGGCAGGCCGGTGACCAGAGCCACCTCACCAATGCCGCGAGCGCATTCACCGCAGACGTAGTCAAAGTGTGGCGTGCCACCGCGAATCACACAACCCAGGGTAATCACCGCATCGACATTGCCCTGCTCGGCAATCTTCATCGCCGTGGCTGGCAACTCAAAGGCACCGGGCACGCGGATCACATCAATATTGTCATCGACCACATTGTGGCGCGCCAGTGCGCGTAGGGCGCCATTCAAGAGGTTCTCGGTAATATTGCCGTTCCAGCGGGCAACGACGATGGCAAAGCGCGCTTCGCCGACATTAAAGTCACCCTCTACAGGTCTGAATTCGCTCATTTTTGTCTTCCGATTAACAAGTTAGTATTCGCCGCTTTTACGCTAGCGGCATTCAATCCTAGTGGCACTCAATATAGTCGACAACTTCCAGGTCGAAACCGGAAATCGCCGTAAAGCGAAAGGGGGCACTCATCACGCGAATTTTCTTGGCGCCGAGGTCACGGAGGATTTGCGAGCCCGCACCAATCTGCAAATACACCGTTTCCGACGCACTTTTTTCTCGCGCCCGCTCCGCCATCAAGAAGTCGAGATCGCGCTCAACCGTTTCGGGATTCTCTTCCTGCAAAATCACCACAATAATGCCACTGCCCTCTTCGGCAACCCGCTCCATGGCTTTGTGAATCGTCCAGCTTTTATAAGGGCCACTTCGCTCGAGCCCGAATAAGTCTCTGACTACCGTCGGCAAATGAACGCGCACGGGGATCGGTGTTTCGGGGTCAACCTCACCCTTAACCAGAGCAAAGTGCTTGTGATTTCTCGGCCCATCGAGGTAGGTGTGCAAGGTAAATTCACCGTAGGGCGTCTGGATCTGACGCTCGTTAATATGCTCAACGGTTTTCTCGTTGAGCACCCGGTGGTGAATGAGATCGGCAATGGTGCCAATTTTCAGATCGTGCTTTTCAGCAAAGGCTTCGAGATCCGGGCGGCGCGCCATGGTGCCGTCGTCATTCATGATTTCGACAATCACCGCCGCCGGCTCGCAACCCGCCAGGCCAGCCAGGTCACAGCCTGCTTCCGTATGTCCGGCGCGGCTCAAAACCCCACCCGCCTGCGCCTTTAAGGGGAAAATATGCCCCGGCTGCACAAGATCAGTGGGGCGCGCATCACGGGCCACCGCCACCTGGACTGTTTTGGCGCGGTCGGCCGCAGAAATACCGGTTGTTACGCCCTCGGCCGCCTCAATGGAAACCGTAAAATTAGTGCCGTGGGCATCGGTGTTTTTATCCACCATCAGGGGCAGGGCCAGCTGCTGGCAGCGCTGCTCCATCAAGGTCATGCAAATCAGGCCACGGGCATGCATGGCCATAAAATTAATATCTTCGGGTCGAACTTTCTCGGCGGCAATCACCAGATCGCCCTCGTTCTCGCGATCTTCATCATCCATCAGGATGACCATTTTGCCCAGACGAATATCTTCAATCAATTCTTCGATGGTATTCAAGTTCATGGTCTTAGCCTTTAATCTAAAATTTTATTAACCAGTGTGGAGAGGGAAAAGTCATCGCCCTGAATCGCCGCTTTGTCACCGAGCAACAGGCGCTCGAGGTAACGAGCGATAACATCAACTTCCAAATTAACTTTTGTGCCGGGCTGATACGTACCAAATACGGTGTGTGCCAGGGTGTGGGGAACGATGTTCAATTCGAATTCATCGCCCGACACGGCATTCACCGTGAGGCTGGTACCGTCGACAGAGATCGAGCCCTTGTGGGCGATATAGCGCGCCAACTCTACCGGGGCCTTAATGCGAAAGCGCTCCGAACGAGCGTCCTGATGGCGCTCGATGACTTCACCAACACCATCGACATGACCCGACACCAAATGGCCACCGAGTCGAGTGCTCGGCGTTAAAGCGCGCTCAAGATTCACCGGCGAGCCCGTTTGCCACTGCCCGGCGGTGGTGAAATTTAAGGTTTCTACGGACACATCGGCGATAAAACCATCGCCCGGCAACTCGACCACGGTCAAGCAAACCCCGTTGACGGCAATGCTGTCACCCAGCACCACGTCATCCAGCTCAAGGCTGCCGGTGCGAAGTTGCAGGCGTAAATCACCGCCTCGTTTTTCGGTCTCGCCGATTTCGCCCAGCGCTTCAATTATGCCTGTGAACATGTCTCACCACCCGGTGTTGCTGTAATGCGCCAGTCATTGCCGACGGCACGAATATCGGTAATTTCAAGCGCCAATGCTTCAGTCATTGCGCTGTAGGGTAGCACCGCCATCGGCATGCCATCGCTGCCCATAAGTTTCGGCGCCATATAAATAATCAACTCATCCACCAGACCTTGCTGGAGAAAAACTCCGGCCAACTTGCCACCGGCTTCAACCAGCACGTCGCTGTATTCGCGACGCCCCAGCTCCTTTAACAGGGCCTGTAAATCGACTTTGCCGCCGTCGTCGGGCAGGGAACAAACCTCCGCCCCCTCAACGCTACCTTCACTCTGGGCGGTAGCCACTAACGCTGCACCCGGCGGCTGGAGAATATTCAAGCCCTCGGTAATGCGCAGTCGACTATCGACAATCACTCGCAGGGGCTGCATCTCGGTCAGCTCTTCGGCACCGAGACCAGCCTGGGTCTCGCGCACGTTAAGCGCGGGGTTATCCTCCAGCACCGTGCCGATACCGGTAATTATAGCCGCGTTTTCAGCCCGCAAACGCTGCACATCATTGCGCGCGGCGGGGCCGGTAATCCACTGGCTTTCGCCGCTGGCCATGGCCGAACGACCGTCCATACTGGCTGCCAGCTTGAGGGTCACCCGGGGCAAACCGCTCTGACAACGCTTCACAAAACCGGGGTTTAAAGCCCGCGCTTCCTGCTCCAGCAGAGGCCCGTCAACTGTAATGCCTGCGGCCTCTAACTTGCCAATACCACCGGAGGCAACACGATGGGGATCGGCTAAACCATAAACCACTCGCGCTATGCCCGCTGTCATTAAGGCCTCCGCACAGGGCGGGGTGCGGCCGTGGTGATTGCAGGGCTCCAGCGACACATAGGCCGTTGCTCCCCGCGAATTTTCACCGGCTGCATTCAGCGCAACGATTTCGGCGTGGGGCCCACCGGCGCGCTGATGCCAGCCCTCGCCGACCACCTCACCTGCGAGAACAATGACACAACCCACTCGGGGATTGGGCCGGGCGGTATACCAACCCTTTTTCGCCAGCTGTATGGCGCGCGCCATATGGCCGCTATCGGCCGCCGTCGTCATTGTGCGAGTTCCTTTTTAGGCACCCTTTTTGTCCGTCCCATCATCTTCTTTTTCAAGGCGATCGAGCTCGGCACGAAATTCATTCAAATCCTGAAAACTGCGATACACGGAGGCAAAACGCACGTAGGCGACATCGTCTAGCCCACGCAATTGCTCCATCACTTTTTCACCGATCATGCGCGAGGAAATTTCCCGCTCGCCGGCACTCTGTAATGAGCGCTTAATTTGCGAGAAGGCCGCCTCCACCTGTTCGGTGCTGACGGGGCGCTTTTCCAGTGCCCGATGCAAGCCTGCCTTCAACTTATCTTCATTGAAGGGCTCGCGGCTTTCGTCGCTTTTGATAACGCGAGGCATCAGCAGCTCGGCCACTTCAAAGGTGGTGTAACGTTCTTTACAGGAGACACATTCGCGCCGACGGCGCACCTGATCACCCTCGGCAACCAGCCGAGAATCAATCACTTTAGTATCGTTAGCGCCACAAAAAGGGCAATGCATGGAGGTATTCCATCGGGCAGAAATTAGCCGCGCATACTAACACAAAGCCCACTGTCTCGGGCTTTGTGTTGCATCAAGCAAACACGGGGATTGAAAGGGTCGATGCGGTCAGCTTATCCCCGCCGCATCGCTATCAGTTTCGCCAGTTTTAGATTTCTTTATAAACCGGGTGCCGCTTGCAGATAGCCAACACTTTGGCTTTGACATCGGCAATCACCTGTTCAGAAGTATTGTCTTCCAGCGAGGCCAGCACATCACACATCCAGTGGGTCAGCTCGACAGTCTCGGCCTCCGTAAAACCACGGGTGGTAATTGCCGGGGTGCCAACGCGCAAGCCACTGGTCACAAAGGGCGAGCGCGGGTCATTGGGCACGGCATTTTTGTTAACGGTGATATTGGCCTGACCCAGCGCCGCATCGGCATCTTTACCGGTGTACTCTTTGCCAATCAGGTTAACCAGCATTAAGTGATCGTCGGTACCACCGGAGACGATATCGATACCGCGCTCAATAAAGGTTGCCGCCATGGCGCGGGCATTCACCACCACCTGCTGCTGATAGCTTTTGAATTCGTCGCTCATCGCCTCTTTAAAGCTCACCGCTTTGGCAGCGATAACGTGCATCAAGGGGCCGCCCTGACCGCCGGGGAAAACGGCAGAATTAAACTTCTTCTCCAGCGCTTCATTAGCGCGGGCGAGAATCAGTCCGCCACGGGGGCCACGCAGGGTTTTATGGGTTGTCGTAGTCACCACATCGGCAATCGGCACCGGGTTCGGATAACAACCCGCCGCAACCAGGCCAGCAACGTGGGCCATATCAACCATCAAATAGGCACCGACCTTATCGGCGATATCGCGAAAACGCTGCCAGTCCATGATGCGTGAATAGGCGGAGAAACCAGCGATAATCATTTTTGGCTTGTGCTCCAGCGCCAGCGCTTCAACCTGGGCGTAGTCGACTTCGCCCGTGGCGTTGTCGAGACCGTACTGAATCGCGTTGTAAGTCTTGCCCGAAAAGCTCGGCTTGGCGCCGTGAGTTAAGTGGCCACCGTCGGCCAAACTCATGCCCAGCACCGTATCACCCGGCTCGCACAGGGCCTGATAAACGGCGGCGTTGGCCTGAGAACCCGAGTGGGGCTGCACATTGGCGTAGTCGGCACCAAACAGTTCTTTAGCGCGCGCAACGGCCAGATCTTCGGCCACATCCACATGTTCACAACCGCCGTAATAGCGCTTGCCCGAATAGCCCTCGGCATACTTATTGGTGAGCACCGTGCCCTGGGCCACCATCACCTGGGGACTGGTGTAGTTTTCAGAGGCGATTAACTCAATGTGCTCTTCTTGACGGCGCTCTTCATCTTGAATCGATTGCCAAATTTCTGGATCGAACTGGGCCAGGGTTTGCTGATTATCAAACATAATTCGGACTCTCGGGGAAAAGCGGGGATTCTACACAATCCGGCGCTGCCAGCCTATGCTGCAGGGGAAGATATCGGACGAAATGTATTTTTCACACAGGTGTAAACAAAGGGGATTTACCCCCGTTATCAACGGCGCTGCAGCAGACCTTCAATCTCACCTACTGATAATGCGGCAGAAAACAAATAGCCCTGGAACAAGTCACAGCCCTCACGAATCAGAATTTCACGCTGCAACTGCGTTTCAATTCGCTTCGCCAGCACTGGCAGAGCGAGGCTGGATGCCATGGCGACAATAGTTTTTATCAACCGCAGATCATTGTTATCCACCGTCAAATTATCGACAAACTCTCTGTCCATTTTTAATAGGTCAATGGGCAAGCGTGCGAGCAACGTTAAAGAAACGCCGCCAGTGCCAAAATTATCGAGGGCCACGCCGACACCGCGCTTGCGCAGCTGCTCCAGGCAATCGATAAGCTCCTCGCTATCACCGACCAACAGACTCTCGGCAATATCCAGCTCCAAGCAGGACGGGGGAAGTTGCGTTGTATCAAGCACGCCTTCGACCATCTCAAATAAATCTCTCTGCTCGGTAAAGAGAGAAAAGTTGATGGCCATTTTCTCCAGCAAAAAGCCCTTATCCAACCAGCTTTTCGCCTGAAGACAGGCGGCGTGAAGCACCCACTGGCTGAGCTCATCCATCAGGCCCTCTTCCTCCACCATCGGCAGAAAGTCACCCGTCGTCAGCAAACCTCGATCGGGGTGATTCCAGCGAACCAAGGCCTCCAGGGAGCGCGACATTGAACCATCGGCCAGAAACAGGGGCTGATAAAACAACACAAACTCATTATTTTGAAGGGCGCTGCGCAGCTCGATACTGAGCCGCTTCTTCGCTTCGACAACCCGCGTCAAACCCTCTTCGTAAAAATAAAAGCCATTGCGACCTTTAGATTTTGCCTTGTACATCGCCCGGTCGGCATAGCTGAGTAATTCGCGCAACTCCAGGGCATCATTGGGAAAGAGACTGATACCCACACTCGCCGAAACGCCCGCGCTGTGACCATCGGTGACCACGGGAATGGCGCACTCATCAATAATGCGCTGGGCCACCTGAGTCACGCTGTTGAGGTCATCAATATTTTCCAGCAACAGGGTAAACTCATCGCCGCCATAGCGGGCCAGAGTATCGCTATTGCGCTGACAACGCTTCAGGCGCTGGGCAATTTCTCGTAGCACATCATCGCCCGCTTTATGGCCATAGGTATCGTTGATAACTTTGAAGTTATCGAGATCAATAAATAATACCGCGAGCTGAGCCTGATGGCGCCTGGCGCTGGAAATAGCGTGTTTCAGAGTCATGTCAAACATCGGGCGATTACACAGGCCGGTTAATTTATCCTCGTGCGCTTTGTCCCAAAGATCTTTTTCGTGATTGCGGCGCTCGAGAATAATACCGGCAATATTGGCCGATTCGGTCAACAGTTGCTGTTGAAAATAGCTCGGCTCTCTGACCTGAAAACTCGATATTGCAAAAGAGCCAACCACCTCATCATCGGTGTTTTTAATGGGATGGGACCAGCAGGCATTGATACTAAAATCGCGAGCTAACTGGCGAACATCCGACCAGCATTCATCCTCCAGAGTATTGCTGACATAAGCCGGGGCGTTTTGGAAAACCGCCAGCGCACAAGAACCGGAGTGCGGAGCGGGCACAGTACCGTTGAGTCGATCGACCACCGCACTCGGCAGCCGTGGCCCGGAAATAACATTGAGGTGTTGCTTCGACTGATCAAAAACCATCACCGAGCAAACGGACTCGGGGACTAGTAGCTCGGAAGCGAGGCACAATTCATCGAGCATCTCCTGAAAATCGCCACCCAGGGCCACTCTCTCGAGGATTTTTTTTTGCGAAAGGAGGAGCTGATCTTCCCTGTTGTCCATTATCTAATTCCATTCACCGCAAGGAGCCACCCCCATCACCTGACAGGAGCATATGTAACACGTCGGCAAGGGATCATACGCGACCCGGACAAAAAATAAATTACACAGCGACCATTGGTCACCCAGCGCGGCAAATTACTGACCGCTGGCAATGGCTAATGCAAGGCTGAACTCGACGCCGCTTTAATCCACCTGCTGAGCAAACATCTGCTGAATACTGGAGAAGTCGAGATCGGCCTGCCCCTCGTCACCGGCGTTCTCATGCAGGCCGTAAAGGCTATTCGCCAACGCTCCCATCGGCGTGCTCGACTTGCTCCCCAGCGCGGCTTCCATCGCCAGACCGAGATCTTTTTGCATCAGTTTGACCATAAAGCCTCCCTCATAATCACGGCTGGCGGGTACACCGTCCATGACACCGGGGTAAGGATTGTACTTTTCCAGCGACCAGTTACAGCCCGAGCTTTTAAGCATAATTTCGGATAGCACTGCGGGGTCCAGGCCGTTATCGACACCCAGCTGCAAGGATTCCGCCGTGCCGATCATATGCACGGCGAGCAGCATGTTGTTACAGATTTTGGCAATTTGCCCGGCACCGCTGGCACCGGCGTGAAAAATATTGGCGCCGATATGCACCAACACTTCACGGGCCGCCTCAACGTCAGCCCCTTCGCCACCACACATAAAGGCCAGCGTGCCCGCTTGCGCGCCGCCAACACCACCGGAGACCGGGGCATCGATTGCACGAATATTGCGTTTTTTCGCCTCGTCTCCAATGCGCCGCGAGCTGGAGGCCGCCACAGTGGAGCAGTCGATCAACAGTGCGGAGGGATCAACCAGATCGAGCAGGCCCGCCCCATCGATATACAGGCTCTCGGCGATGGCGCCATTGGGCAGCATGGAGATCACAAAGTCGGCACCGGCAACCGCTTCTTTTTCCGAGCTAGCGGCGCTGCAACCATCGTCGACGGCTTTTTGTACGGAGGCCGCTTGTAGATCAAAAGCGCAAACCTCAAACCCGGCCTTCACCAAATTGGCGGCCATCGGACCACCCATATTTCCCAAACCAAAAAATGCAATTTTCTTTGCCATGATCGAATCCTTAATAAGTTTAGGTTCCAGCCCGTTCTACAAGTCGGCCAGGGGGCTTGGTTTATCGGCCCAGGGCCAGGTGAGATATTGCTCGCGCATTTCGCTGCTCAGTTCAGCCAAAGTCGCGGGCTGGAAATTGGGTTTATTGTCTTTTTCGATAATTTGCGCGCGGATGCCTTCACGAAAAACACCGTATTTCGCACAGTTCACCGTGCCGATTAATTCAAGTTTGAGGCACTCATTCAAGGGCAAATCGCGCCCGCGCTTATTTAACTCATAAGCGAGAAAAATCGATGCCGGGCATCCCTTTTTCAAAGTGCCCACCGCTCGGCTGAGCCACTTATTATCGCCCTCATAGGCGGTGATGGCTGCAACCACCTCTTCTAAATTCGCACCCGACGTCGCCTCGTCTATCCAGCTCATGTGCGGCTCGAGCTGGGCGGCGGGCAGCATTGCCTGATGCTGGTCTTGCAAAGCCTCCAGCGCGACCGTCATCTGCTGGCGATTTTCATCGGCATTGGTTGTCCAGCTCAGTTCCGCCAGCGCATCTAACATGGTCGTCTTTTCAGCATGGGGAATAAAGACATCCGCAAGGCCGGTGTACATCGCATCGGTGGCATTAATCTGTGCCCCGGTCAGCGCCAGAAACAAACCACTGTTGCCACGGGTTTGATTGAGAAACCAGGTGCCACCCACATCGGGCAATAAACCAATCGTGACTTCCGGCATGGCGATGCGGGTGCTTTCGGTGACGACACGAAAGTCTGCGCCCTCAAATAAGCCCATGCCACCGCCCATCACAAAGCCATTGCCCCAGGCAATAATCGGCTTGGGGAAGTTATGCAGTCGGTGGTTGAGCCGGTATTCCCGCGAGAAAAAGTCCGTGGCGTAGGCATTGTAGTTTTCACCGTGCTCGACGGTTGATTCGTAGAGCATGCGAATATCACCACCCGCGGCAAAAGCCCGATCGCCGGCACTATCGAGCAAAATGCAGACAATGCTGTCATCGGCTTCCCACAGCTGCGTCTGGGCGCTGATCATATCGACCATTTCCAGGCTGAGGGAATTCAGTGCTTTTTCGGCATTCAGAGTGGCGATGGCAATTTTCTTGCCGTTGCTACAGATTTTTTCACTAAATAATACGGGCTGTTCGGACACGCTTTTCTCCTGCGACAGCTAGCCGGCTATTGAAAAACTTTTGAGGTTTTCAATAGCCGGCCAATCAATATCTACTAATTAATACCTGCTGATTAAAAATCGCGGCTTTAGCCGTTCTTCCATTCGGGCGAACGTTTTTCAACAAAGGCGGCCACGCCCTCTTTTTGATCGCCGCTGCCCCACAAATCCATAAAGGCATCGCGCTCGTATTTAAAGCCACTGCTTAAACCGCGCTCGCGGGCAGACATGGTCAAGGCTTTACAAATGCGCACCGAGGTCGGACTTTGCTTTTCAACTTTAGCGGTTAATTCCAGGGCTTTTTCCAGCGCTGTACCCGTGGGCACCACTTCCTGAATTAAGCCAATTTGCTCGGCCTTTGGCGCCTTCACGCGCTCGCCCAGCAAAATCATACGCTTAGCCCAGCCTTCACCAATCAACCAGGACAGGTGCTGCGTACCCAGGCCACCGGGCAGCAAGCCAACTGTGCATTCGGGCAGCGCCATTTGCGCCTGCTCTTCGGCAATGCGAATGTCGCAAGCCAGTGCACACTCAAGACCTCCGCCCATGGCAAAGCCGGTAATCGCGGCAATGGAAACACCTTCGTAATGGGTCAAGGCTTCAAAGGCGACGCCGAAGGCCTTAATGAAGTCGAAGGCATCGCCGCTATTGTCGTGATTAAAGCGGGTCAGGTCGGCACCTGCGCTAAAGAACTTTTCACTTTCGCTGGTCAGAATTAAGGCGTAGTTTTCTTTATCGGCATTTAATTCTTCGACGACCTCTTGTAAGTAGGCCAGGCTCTCCGGCGTCCAGGTATTGGCCGGTGGGTTATTCATGGTCAAGATCGCCGTGCGACCGCGTTTTTCAACTTTTAATAGTTCGCTCATTTTTTATTACTCCTCGTTTGAGAGTGAATCAGCTGGCTAACGGATAGCGTCCGTTGCGCCTTCTTCCAGTATTCGACGCGCCACAATCACGCGCATAATTTCGTTGGTGCCCTCTAGTATTTGATGGACCCTGGCATCGCGTAAAAAGCGTTCGATGGGGTATTCCTTCAAATAGCCGTAACCACCGTGCAGCTGTAGTGCCTCGTTACAGACCTGAAAACCGATATCGGTGGCAAAGCGTTTCGCCATTGCACAGTAAGTGCTTTTATCGGCATCGTTTTGATCGAGCTTACTGGCTGCCAGTCGTATCATTTGTCGCGCGGCAACGAGCTCGGTGACCATGTCGGCAAGCTTAAACTGCAGGGCCTGAAAAGCGGCGAGGGGTTTGCCGAACTGCTTGCGCTCCTGAATATATTGCTGGGCATGATTGAGGGTAGCCTGAGCGGCACCGACCGAACAGCTGGCAATATTAATGCGCCCGCCGTCGAGGCCCTTCATGGCAATTTTAAAACCCTCACCCTCTTCACCCAGGCGATAATTGGCGGGCACGCGCACATCTTCAAAGGTAATGGTGCGAGTGGGCTGACTGTTCCAACCCATTTTGCTTTCGTTTTTGCCGTAGCTAATGCCCGGCAAATCGGCGGGCACGGCGAAGGCGGTAATACCGGTGGCACCGGAGTCTTTGGCCCCGGTGCGCGTCATCAACACCAGCACATCGGTACTACCGGCACCGCTGATAAAACTCTTACCGCCATTGAGAATGTAGTCCTCACCCTCACGCACAGCCTTGGTGGTAATAGAACCGGCATCACTGCCCGCATTGGGTTCGGTGAGGCAGTAGGAGGCGAGTTTTTCACCCATCACCAGCTGCTCACAAAAGTCCTTGTGAACCGCCTCCGTACCCCAGGTGCAGGCCATCCACGTCGCCATATTGTGGATGGAGATAAAGGCTGCGGTGGAAGAACAGGCCGCGGCCAATTCTTCAAGCACGATGGTGGCATCGAGACGAGACATGCCCATGCCACCCTGGGCCTCCGGGCTGTACATACCGCAAAAGCCCATGGCCCCAGCAGCGGCGATAGTGTCGCGAGGAAAGATTTTCTCCTCGTCCCATTCGGCCGCATGAGGTGCCATTTCGCCTTCGGCAAAGGCGCGAGCCGCATCCTGAAAGGCTCGCTGTTCTTCGCTGAGATTAAAGTCCACGATTAACTTCCATAATTAATAGCCATAATTAATATTTAAAAGCTCGGCTCACTTATTTCAGGCTTTTTATTTTAAGTTAATGGACATATTCGGGCCACCGGCCTCTTCCTCATCAAACCAGCGCGCGGTGATGGTTTTGGTCTCGGTATAAAAACGCACCGCCTGCTTGCCGTAGGCGTGCAGGTCACCGTGAAAAGAACCCCTCCAGCCAGTGAAGGAGAAGAAGGGCAACGGCACGGGGATGGGGACATTAATACCCACCTGGCCGACCAGAATCTCGTGTTGATATTTGCGCGCGGCACCACCGGAGGCGGTAAAGATGGACGTGCCGTTGCCACGGAAGTCTTCATTAATCGCAGCAATGGCTTCGTCGAGGGTATCGACAGTCAGCAGGCAAAGCACCGGGCCAAAGACCTCGTCCTGATAAACGCTCATGTCGCGGCTAACATCGGTGAAGATGGTGGGGCCAATCCAGTTGCCATCGGGGTAACCTTCGACCACACAGTCAGAACCGTCGAGCAGGCAAGTTGCGCCCTGCTCTTTCGCCTTGGCAATCGCTGCGGTGATTTTTTCTTTGGCCATGGTGTTGGTCTGTGGGCCATAAGCGGCACCTTTGTCGGACCAGATGCCGGGGCGAATCTTCTCCGCCGCTGCGGCGATATCGCCAGCCCACTCTTTAGCGGCACCGACCAAAATCACATTGGGGATCGCCATGCAGCGCTGCCCAGCCGCACCAAAGGCAGAACCAATAATGTTATTCACCACCTGGCTGCGGTTGGCATCGGGCATCACCACCATGTGATTATTAGCGCCGGTCATGCACTGCATGCGCTTCAGGTTAGCCGTACCTTTTGTGTAAATATGCTTGCCCACGGGCACCGAACCGACAAAAGAACCGGCGCAAATATCTTGATGTTCGAGCAGGTAATCCACCTGATGAGCGCCACCGTGAATAACCTGCATCACGCCCTTGGGAGCACCGGCTTCTTCAAACAGCTCAACCAGGCGAGTGGGTGTCAATGGATCACGCTCGGAGGGCTTGAGGATAAAGGTATTACCGCAGGCGATGGCCAGCGGGAACATCCACAGGGGGATCATCGCCGGAAAGTTGAAGGGCGTAATACCCATGCACACGCCGATGGGCTGCACAAAAGAATAGGTGTCGATGCTGCCAGCGACGTTTTCAACGGTTTCGCCCATCATCAAACTGGCGACATTGGCGGCGTGCTCAACCACTTCAATACCACGCCAGACATCACCCTTGGCATCTTCAAAGGTTTTGCCGAGTTCCTGACTGATAATTTCAGCGATTTCGTCGTGATGCTTTTTCAGCAGGTGCTGATAGTTGAGCATGATGCGCGCACGCTGGGGTACGGGCACTTCTTTCCAGGTTTGGAAAGCGGCTTTGGCCGAGGCAATGGCGCGATCCATTTCCGCGTCAGTGGCCGCTGGCACTTCGGTCAGCAATTCCTGCGTGGCTGGATTGAGAACCTGGGTGCGCTGCGTGCTCTCGCTCTGAACCCACTCGCCTTCAATAAATAAGGGTACTGTTTTTGGAAATGCCATGATCAACCTCGGTTATCTGTTATCAGCTATCTATGAGTAATGCCGCTGCACTCTAGTGCAAAGCGCGGTCTGTATTGCTGCTGTACTCGCTCACCCTTATATAAGCATAAACAAGCGACAAAAAAAATTCACTATATTGCCCAGATGATGGACTATATTGCTCTACAATCAAACTAAAGTCATAAGCCGAAATTTTATTATCCCACTGTTTTTATTATGAAAAGCGTAGAAATCACCTCCGACTGGCCCCTGCCAGCTAAAGGCATTCGTCTTTTATCGCCGAAATTTCTGGTCGAGGCCATGGCCGCCGACCCGCTCTCGCAAGACCTCTACCCGCTGGCCACCGGCTACTACCCCCAGGCACAAAATCACCGCATGAGGCGACAGCAAAACGCCAACTACCTGTTAATTTATTGTACGGAAGGCCTCGGGCAACTCAAGGTCGGCGAACGCCAATGGACGATAAAAGCGGGCGATATTCTCTCACTGCCCGAAGGGCTGGCCCACCGCTATCGCGCCGACCCGAACCAGCCCTGGAGCATTTACTGGGCGCACTATAGCGGCACACTGGCTCGGGAATACAGCCAGCGCATTTGCGCCGCTGAACCCTTCGCCCAGATTGGCCTGCAACCCCGCTTAATTGCCGACTTTGAAGCTTTGTTCGCACTGCGTCGCGCTGGGTACTCCACCGATGCCTATATTCACAGCGCCTGCCAACTGAAACAAATGCTCAGCTTTATCGCCTACACCGCCCAGCGCCACCAGCCCCAGCACGGGCAGGCCATTGATCTCAGTAAGGTCGAGGAGTTAATGCACTTACATCTCGGTGGCAACGTCAACCTGCAGGCACTGGCCGACGATGCCAATTTATCGAAATACCACTTTACGCGGAAGTTTAAACAGCTCACCGGGCACTCACCCATCCAGCACTTTATTCACTTAAAAATGCAGCACGCCTGCCAGCTACTCGACAGCACGGCAAACTCCGTGAAACAGGTCGCCCACGAAACGGGTTATAAAGATGCCTATTATTTTTCCCGACTGTTTAAACAGGTGATTGGCATTTCGCCCAGCGAGTATAGGCGTAGTAAAGCTGCTTAAACCGAAACCACCATTATTAAAGCAAAGAACCCTCTTCCCTCATGACACGCTGTGAATACGCCCTTGTACGCTCGGCTTTGGCTTCCTGCGTCGCTCTACCTCCTGCATCCATGCAGTCGTCGGTGTCGGCATCCCTGCCTCCTACGGTCATGAGCAAAGAAGGTTCTTTACTCATTCACTGGTCTCAATTCTTACCAACAAACGGTCTAAATCTTGAAAAACTTGCACTCAGACGGGCCTCTATCGCAGGATGCACCCATAAAATTAATCGGAGAATAAAATGGAACTCGGTTTAACAGGCAAAGTAGCACTGGTCACCGGCAGCTATCGTGGCACCGGACAAATCATCGCCCAACGTCTCGCCGACGAGGGCGCCACTGTGATTGCCCACGGCTTTGAACCCGGCAGTGCCGACCACGTGGTCGCCGACTCCGCCGTGCAATTCGCCGTTTGGGGCGACCTGTGCACAGAAGCCGGTTGTGCTCAGATTACAGAACAGGCGCTCGCCGCCGCAGGGCGAGTGGATATTCTCGTCAACAACTACGGCACCGCCGTGGAGAAGCGCTGGGCCGATGCCGACAGTGATGACTGGCTCGATATGTATCAAAGGAACGTACTCTCTGCGGCACGGATGATTCGCCTACTAACACCACAAATGCGCGAACTCGGCGAAGGCCGCATCATCCAGCTCGGCACCGTTGGCTCCACCCAACCCAATCATCTGCGCCCAGCCTATTACGCATCAAAAGGTGCGCTGGCCAATATTGCCGTAGGCCTGGCAAAAGAACTCGCCGGCACCGGCATTACCGTCAACACCATTTCACCCGGCTATATTCGCACCCCCGAAATAGAAGCCTCTTTTCGCGCCAAGGCCAAGCGCGAGGGCTGGGAAGATGACTGGGAAACCATCGAGCGGCGTATCGTCGCCAAGCGTTTCCCCAACCCGACGGGGCGTATTGCCACCCGTGAAGAAGTGGCCGATTTGGTCTGTTTTATCGCCAGCAATCGAGCGGCTTTTATTAATGGGCAGAACATTCGCATTGATGGTGGTGCGCTCGATATCGTGCATTAACAACAAAAAGCCCCCGCTAGACATTCTAACGAGGGCTTGTTCGAACGAATCAACATTAAGGTTTAGCGTCACCCACTTTACGTTCGTAACTCAGTCGTTTTGCGGCATCCAGTGTTAACAACTGCATAAAGTTATGCACCTCACTGTCACCCCCGGTGGGCGTACTGCCATTGCTGGCACCGAAGACGTTGGTCGGCACTGCGCGCTTGGCATAGGCCGACGCCCACAAGCGCTGAATTTGCACCTCGGCATCGAGCTTTTGCGCCAGGGCATTATCCGCCTTGAGAATCACCCGCTTCTGATAGGCCTCGGCATCGGCCAGGGTGCGCTGGGTATTGGCTTCAATTTTGGCTTTTTCGAAATTAATACCGGCGGTTTCCTTTTCAATTGCCGCCTGCTCTTTCAGCTTTTGCGCTTTCGTTAAAGCCAGTTGCTTTTCGGTCTCTGCTTCGGTGGTGCGCTGTATTTGCTCAACCTTGGCTGCGGCCTGACGCTGGGCCACTTCGCGCTCACCTTTGGCAATCGCTAACAAACGCTGCTCTTCTTCCTGAATACGCTGCTCGCGGGCAATGGCTCTATCGGCAGAGGCCTTTTGCTTGAGCTGCATACGCTCAACAAACTTTCGGTTGGGGCGCATATCGGTCACCCGCGCATCGACAATGGTAATGCCGAAGTCGGTAAACTTCTGCTCTTTACGGCGCGGCTGGCCGTCTTTATCGAGGAGTTTTTTGACGACAAAAACCAGTTTTGCATCGTCGCCATAATCCGATTGGTTTTCACCGAGGGCGGCATTGGCCGAGCTTTTTCTACGACGATAATCTTTCGCCAGCTCTTCCTCCCGGCGCACGATAAAAATACCGGTGGTCATTTGCTGTTCGAATTCAGAATTAAACTCGGTACGGCCACCGGAATAATAATCTTCTGCACTCATTAATGACGCCGTCGCCTGCAAGGTTTCTTTAAAGGCGGGGATCAGCGCTGTGCGCAGCAGATTTTCGGGGGTGCGATACTCATGGGCAAGCTTCAGGAAATTCTCTTCATCGGTAGGAATGGAAAATCGCACCGTGGCCTCGGCATTGGCATCGACCTGGTCGAGAAACATAATATTGAGCACCGGCAAATCGGCACTGGTATCTGTCGAGTCTTCTTCCGCAGCCACCATGCCGCTGGCACCGCTAGTCGCCTGCACACTCATCGCGCGCTTCCAGGCGTTGTAGCGACCAAAGGGATAAAACTTATAACCGGGGTCGTAAACCACCGCCTCTTGCCCGGTGACCGTGCGCACATGGTAGACATAGCCCGGCTCTGCATAGAAAACACCTTTACCCACAAGCCCAAACAAAAAACCCACCCCAGTAACAAAAAGCAAAGCCCGGATTAAACCCGGCGATTGCATTTTATTTTTCAAGCCAAACTTTAAAAACGCCGCCCCTAGTGCCGCCAATATTGCTATCCCGAAACCCATCGAAGACATTATTCTCTCCCTGAAAAACCATGAAAATGAAAAGCGGGCATCATAGACGACTGCCCCCCAGCACTAGCAAGCGGCAATGCCGCTATTCACCACCGCCGTCACAATAATACTTCTCACTGCTCTCGCAAAGCACCCCGCTGAGATACTGGGCCCGAACAGCAGCCCCAGGTTATTTTCGCTACAATACGAACCTACTTAAATTGCACGATGGTGACACGATGGCCCAGTAAGGGGTTAAAGGCTATGTAAACTCTGTAACGTAGGAGCAAGTCCAGAGAGCTCTCTCTCAAAGATATTTCCCTGTCTTTTTACCCCGGTGCCAAGATCGGCGTGCTCGACCTCAATGGCTCGGGCAAGTCCAGGCTCTTCGACTTCCCCTCATGCCGTGCTATCGCCTATCGCCTCGCTTCAGAAAACGAAAACCCCAGTCCGGCCCGTCTTCTACAAACCGAGCACGGTTTTTTCTTCACTAACTCTGGCGCCCAGTATCAATAAGGATAATATTCAGTCCTTGAAGGAGCTTATGGAATCTTTCAAAGAGAAGCGCTTAGTGAAAACCTCTAACTCCGTGGCCAAAAAAAGTTGTCCACTACAAGGGCCTCGCTCCATAGGACTCAGGACTATACCCCCACAAACATTCTATCCACCTAGGAGTCTAAGACCAGCGAAGCCCCCTTCTGCCTCTTTAAGAAAGAGCCAAATATAAAACCGGTGATGCACATTAGCGTCGAGTACGTTACGGCAGGGATCATCATCGTACTATTGCCAATCAGCGTGCCGGCAACCATAAAGGCCAAGGTGCCATTTTGAATACCCACCTCATAGCTGATGGATATCGACTGCGCCTCTGACAACTTATAGAACTTGCCTAAAAAATAGCCTAAAGCTAGCACAATAAGATTTAGGCTCAAGGTTGCAGACCCCGTCTGAAAAAAGAAATCTGCCATTTGCTCCTTATTTTTTATGCCAATGACCATCATGATGACGAATAAAAACACCACCGATAGCGCTTTAATAACCGGCTCTATTTTATTAGCTAAGCTCTCCCATCTCGACAAAATGAACATACCAATAATGACCGGCACTACCGTAATGGCTAATAACTGGGTAATCGTCTTCAGCAGTGGCAAGCTAAATTCGTCCGACGAGCCGATAAAATAATTCATGGAAAATATCGTGAATAGCGGCAACGTGAACGGCGTAACAAGACTAACAATGGCGGTGAGGCTAATCGATAACGCGACATCGCCATTGGCCAAGTTAGTAAACAGATTCGAGGTAGCCCCGCCCGGTGCAAAGGAAATAATCATTAGCCCAACCGCTAGCAAGGGGGGCAGTTCAAACACCAGGGCAATTGAAAATGCGATGATGGGTAAAAGCAGCATTTGGGCAATGACACCAATAATCACCGCCTTGGGCTGAGTCAGCACCCGAGAAAAATCATCGCGGTGCAATGACAGGCCCATACCGAGCATGATGATGGAGAGACACACCGGTAAAACCACAGCGGTAAATAAATCTGCCGGCATAACAAGATCCTTTTATTGACTTCTATTATTATGATTATTATCACCAAGCCAAGCTCCTCGGCTGCAGCAGACCTTATCTCACTCCGGTAACACCGACAAGCCCAAGACTTGCAGTCAGCCCCCAGCGTCAGAGCAGTGCCGAGCGCTTTTCGCTACAATGCCGCCTCTTCCTTTTGCACGGCGATAAGACAATGGCCCAGTACGTATACTCCATGAATCGGGTGGGCAAAATTGTCCCACCGAAGCGACAAATCCTCAAAGACATCTCCCTGTCCTTTTACCCCGGTGCCAAGATCGGCGTGCTCGGCCTCAATGGCTCGGGCAAGTCGACGCTGCTGAAAATCATGGCGGGCATCGACACCGATATTCTCGGTGAAGCGCGCCCCATGGCCGATATTAAAATTGGCTACCTAGCGCAAGAGCCGGCCCTCGACCCGGAAAAGGATGTCCGTGGCAATGTCGAAGACGGCGTTCGCGAGGCCGTCGATGCGCTGGCAGAACTCGATGCCGTGTTTGCCGCCTATGCCGAGCCCGATGCCGACTTCGACAAACTGGCCAAACGCCAGGGCGAGCTGGAAGACATTATTCAAACCTGGGATGCCCACAACCTCGACCACAAGCTCGATGTCGCTGCCGATGCGCTGCGCCTGCCGCCCTGGGACGCCGACATCAGCAAACTCTCCGGTGGTGAAAAACGCCGTGTTGCGCTCTGTCGTCTGTTGTTATCGCGACCCGACATGCTGCTACTCGATGAGCCGACCAACCACCTCGATGCGGAATCCGTGCATTGGCTCGAGCAATTTTTGCACAACTTTGAGGGCACAGTGGTTGCCGTGACCCACGATCGCTACTTCCTCGACAACGTCGCTGGCTGGATACTCGAGCTCGACCGGGGCCACGGCATTCCCTACGAGGGCAACTACACCACTTGGCTCGAAACCAAAGATGCCCGCCTTGAGCAAGAGAAGAAAGGCCAGGCCGCTCACTACAAGGCCATCAAACAAGAATTGGAATGGGTGCGTAAAAACCCCAAGGCCCGACAGGCCAAAAACAAGGCGCGCCTGCAACGCTTTGAAGAAATGAACAGTCGTGAGTTTCAAACCCGCAACGAAACCAATGAAATTTATATTCCGCCCGGCCCCCGCCTCGGCGACAAGGTGATTGAGATCGAGCACCTCAGCAAAAGCTTTGGTGACTCGCTCTTGATCGACGACCTCTCGCTGAGTATTCCCAAAGGGGCCATCGTCGGCATTGTCGGTGGTAATGGCGCGGGTAAGTCGACCCTGTTCCGCATGATTAACGGCGTCGAGCAGCCCGACAGCGGCAGCATTACCCTGGGCGATTCGGTCAAACTGGCCGTGGTGGAGCAGGGCCGAGAAAACCTCGACGACGACAAAACGGTTTGGGAGTCCATTTCCGGGGGGCAAGACATCCTCCATATTGGCGACTACGAAGTGAATTCCCGCGCCTATGCCGGGCGCTTTAACTTTAAGGGTGGCGACCAGAAGAAACGGGTCGGCGATCTGTCCGGTGGTGAACGCGGCCGCCTGCATCTGGCCAACACCTTAAAACAAGCGGCCAATGTGCTGCTGCTCGATGAGCCCTCCAACGATCTCGACGTGGAAACCCTGCGCGCCCTGGAGGAAGCCACCCTGGCCTTCCCCGGCTGCGTGATGGTGATTTCTCACGACCGCTGGTTTCTCGACCGCATCGCCACCCACATCATCGCCTTTGAGGGCAACAGTGAAGTGGTGTTTTTTGAGGGCAACTACACGGAATACCATGAAGATTTGGTTGAACGTAAAGGGCAGGATGCTCAGCCGAAGCGGATTAAGCATAAAGCGCTGAAGCATTGATAAAACAACAGCCTTAACACACTGGGCGAGGAATGCTGCATTGCAAGGCGCGACCCCCCGCCGCCTTGTAATTAACCACTTGAAAAATAACGTCAAATAATCAGCCCCTTGCTACATAGTAATTGTGATAGCAAGCAAGTTGATGGTCGGAAGGGTTCTGTTGAATAAATTGTCAACTCACAAGGAGAAGCATGGAAACCGCTATCATCTCAGTAGCATCACTGGTTGTAGGTTGGGCACTAAATGAAATTAGCACTCACCTTCGTAGGGCTGGTGAATACAAAAGTGCTATATCTACGATAATATCGCTGCTATTAGAAATCCGGTATCAAGCCATATATATGTAATTGGTAGTTACGAAATTGAAAAAGCTCGGAGCTCCCCCTGAGACGATTGTAGAACTTAGATCTAGTCTGGAAAAAATGTTACCTGCACCAACAAATATCAAGGAAACATACGATTCGGCTGTTGACATAGTATCCAAAAAAGACCCACTTCTTGGTTTTAAATTTCGAAACAGAAACTCTTCTATCGAATATATGAACAGGTGGAGAGACATGGCTATCAATACTGGCGGTGATGCAGGGTTCGTAGAATCATTAGAAGCTGACCTTCAAAATAAAATCATACCTATACTCAACGAAATAATCTGTGAGTTGTCTCGCCAGCACTCTAGGTCAACACATAAAAAAATCAAAGAAAGCCTAGATGAAACCCCTGAATTGCCTATTGATGTAGATGATCTTCTGAACAAATGTGTAGTAAAGAGTTAACAAGCAAAACCAGAAAACTAATGAGTGTCTCGTCTTGCAATGCCACAATTACGTGCTTTAGCAATATAGAATACAAGCCATTTCCAACACTCTCGCCGACTGAAAAGCGGAAAGGCCACCCTATCATCAAATGAAAGGCGACGCGGGCGAAATAAACTTTATAAAGATCCTTTCAATCACCATGCGTATCATCGAGAATTACCCAGCTCGATTAATCTCGGCTCAGCTTATATGACTTACACTCACCACTATTAATCACAGAGAAGGAACTCAAGCATGTCAGCACCCTTTCGTATACTCGCCCTGGATGGCGGCGGCATTCGCGGTGCAGCTACAGCACAAGTATTAATGGAACTGGAGCGGGATCTCGATGACTCGCTCTACGACAGCTTCGATCTCATCGCCGGCACCAGCACTGGCGGCCTGATTGCGATTTACCTCGGGGCCAAAAAAGCCAGTGGCCAGCAAATCGTCGACCTGTACTCTGCCGATAATGGCCGGCGCATCTTTGACAAATCAATCTGGGATCGCACCCTGCCGCTTCAGAATGAACCCAAATACGATGGCGGCGGCAAGAGTGATGTTATCGAACAATACCTGGGCGACCAGCCAATATTATCCGTTGAAAAGCCGATACTGATTACCGGGTACGACATTATCAGCCGCAAGATTGCCGTCTTTAAAAGTTGGGGCGGATCAGATTCACAATACAACCCAAGCCTGCGTGAGGTTGGCGACATTACCAGTGCGGCACCCACCTATTTCCCCACTGTCGAAAGTGGCGCAGAGCCCACCCGCTGGCTGGTCGACGGCGGCCTGGCGGCCAATAACCCCGCCATGTGTGCCCTCACTGAGGCTTTGAAATTGGGTAAACGCCTGGAGGATATCGAACTGATCTCCGTGGGCACCGGCATACCCACCCGAGGTGCCGATGAGGCCGATGAGGTTGGCCGCGCATCGCAAAGCTGGGGTGGCATAGAATGGCTGCGCCACGGCCTGATCGATCATTTGTTTGCCGCCAATACGAGCACCTGTGAATACCAGTGCAATGCCTTACTCGGCGACAGGCATGTCCGAATCGACGGCCCCCTAACGCGGGCTAAGGACGATCTGGACGATGTTAGCGTCGGTAATATTGAAAGCCTCAGACGGCATGGCACTGAGTGGTATCAACAACAGCAGCCTCAAATACGGGCCTTGATACGGGGCTCTAGCGGGGTATAAGCAGCCCTGTGTTAGAGCCTGCTCCCCCGTGCCCCTGCAGCTCACAGGCTGTTTCATGCCAGCAATTATCGGGGGAACACTCTCAAAATAAGACGCTTAGCCGTGCGGGGCTTTACTGTTTTTAACAGCTTACATTCGAGCGCTACCCTTGCCATTAATAAACAGTTAAATATTGAGCCACCCAACTGGCCATAACTACTGAAATAACACCTGGCAATAATCTTGTTATTGGCACCCCAGCACTTATATTTTTTCTTTTACTTTATGCCAGAGGGCATCAAGACAAACACCTAATCATCAGCAACAAGATAAATAACCTTTACCGCCTCTGTCACCTCCGACAAGGGCATATAGGTAATAGCACCGGTATTATCCTGCATGTAATCAAGTAAATGCTCTTTGCTTGAAAACGATTTAGGGGGCTTACCTTTACCGCTAAAAATCAGGGTGGTCCAGTAGGACTTAAGCTGACCCGGTGATTTGTCAGTGATGCTTTTGTAAAACTCATCTCTCAAACTGCGATTATTTATTTCCAGAGGAATTGTTTTTTCTCCACTGGCAAACCTGTTTGTTTTGCAGAGGAATATATTCGACACATCCTGCCGCTGAATAATAGGTGCCGGAGAATTCGCAGAAACCACAACGGCAATTTCAGCCGATAAGACAGGGCTTAAGAATAGACAAGCGCATAAGAGGAAGAGGCGTTTCATTAGAATACCCCCTCAATAAAGACACTTAACACATCCCCTCTGTTCTTTACTGTGCCCAGACTGGCGCGAGAATCATCCTCTGCTTTAACATGCTCCCACTGCACCTTAAGCGCATAGTTACCCGTAAAGTCATAGCGAAAACCCAGTGCAAAGGAATTAGCCTCGTCATCACCTAGAGGTTGCTCTGGCGGCCCCCCAATTGGCGGGCGTCCTCCTGGAGGGGGACGGCGTCCAGGCACACTAAAACGTTCGAACTGTAGTCTCGATACTTTCCCCATTACATAGGGCGTAAAGCGACTGCTTAACTGATAGGCCAGTGACAAATAGGCCATATTGCTGTCGGGGCTTATATCTGTATTGGAATCACTAAGACCGGCATTAACAATCAATTTTTGGTACTGATACTCAGCCTCAAGGCTGGCCATAACCGCCTGGGCATTGTCATCAATCAGCAAGTTACTCGGCGTACTTATCTCGTAATCAATTTGTAACAGCGCGGCTCTCAGCCAATAATTTTTGCTCTCGTACCCCAGGGATACCAGCCCGAGGAGCTTGCCGTCAATAAAATCAAGATTATGGCGGGGCTCACCAATTGCCACCTGAAAATTAAGGTTTGAACTGTCAAAGGTAATCTTCTTTAAAAATTCGAGACCTTCGTAATCCTTGTAGCCACCGGCACCAGAGTTAGGTACCAGGGGGCTTGCCCAAAGGCGAGAATAACCCACATTTTTAAGCTCTGTGCCCTGCAGAAAGGGGATTTGAAATCTTCCGGCTCGTACTGTTGCATCAGCTCCCATGTCGTAACTGAGATACGCCCAATCCAGAGAAGAATCAAAATCATCATCCTTATCAAACAGGGCTGAACCCTGAATAAAGAAACTGAAAGCGTCGGCAAAGTCATAGCGCAGTTGTAAACCGGCAATGGAATTTTTAAAGCTAAGCTCATCCTCTTCAAGCACTCGCAGTACATTGCCATTGGAAATGACCGGAATCTTACTGTCGCTGTAAGTTGCCCCCAGGGTGTAATAAGCATTAACGGCCAGGGCATCTTGCCAGTAATTTTCCTCTGCATTAACATTCGCGCAGAAGCTCGCTGCAGCGATCAACAAGGGCAAGGCGACGAATAAATTCAGAATTTTACTGAGCAACTTCCCTCCGACTATTAAGTTTAAGCAATTGGCTCATGCATTCACAAACGTAGACTACAATCCAATGATTGCAAAGTAGAAAAACATTATGACGATATTCCAGAGAATGCTAATCCCCCCCTTGCTGGGTTTAGCACTGTATACGGGGCTTATTCTTTACGGGGTTAACCAGTATAAACTCGGCAATAGTGAAATCAACAATATTAGTGAAGACTACCTTTCGCTGCTGGAGCTATCCGGAGAAAATTCACGGCTATTCAACGCTCTTGTCACACAATTTAAAGATGCCGTGTTATCGGGCGAACAAGACTGGGTTTCAAGTACTAACACCTACAAGATAGAGATCAACCGAAATTTCGCTACCATGTCTCTTCATCCTGATCTGATTAACACAATACTTCTTGAACAATTGCGCAGCGATTTCAACCTCTACTATTCCAACGCGATGACACTGTCCTTTGCCCTACTAAAAACTGACAAAAACTTCTCTATTCATGAACCGCTAATCCAGGATGTTGAACATTACGCCAATCAGACAAACACGGGCTTAAGCGCCCTAAAGCACGGCATAAAAATTCGTTTCAATTTAGCCCTTGAGCAATCAAACCTCACTTTGAATAGCTTGATTTTTTGGGGTGCTGGTAGCGCCGTGCTATTAATTCTGCTGATGTTTTCAATGATAGTACTCGTCTCTTTTTCTACCAAAAAAAACTTCCAGGCAATCATTGATAAAACCCAGGACCTTGCCGAGGGACGAACAGATTTCAGCCAACGACTGACCTACAATAAAAATGATGAGCTTGGCTATTTAGTCTATTGGTTCAATAAGCTTTCTGACGCACTGGAGCAGGACTACGCTCGGATTGAGCAACTATCGATTACCGATCCACTCACCCAACTGAGTAACCGCAGTCATACCGACGAATATTTAAAAAATCATTTGAGCCAGGCTCTACCCGCCCGACATGAATTGGTGGTCATCATCGCCGACATTGATCATTTTAAAAGGGTTAACGACAACTACGGGCACCTGGCCGGTGATCATGTGCTCAGGGAGTTTTCACAACTGCTGATAAAACATACTCGCAGGCAAGATTTTGTCGGTCGCTGGGGTGGCGAGGAGTTCATTATTGCGATGCCCGATATTACGCCGGAGCAAGCGGTGAAAAATGCTGAGCGCCTGAGATCGGCCATTGAAAGTCACAATTTTGGTAATTCTGGCCCCGTCACCGCGAGTTTTGGCATTGCTGTCAGCACCGCACACGATACGCGGGAAAGCGTGATAGGCAGAGCCGATGAATGCCTGTACAAGGCAAAGAACCTGGGTAGAAACCGAATCATCACCGACAACGCCGCTTAAGTACAAACCTGCGGGGCTGGTCTTTCAATGCCACATAAGGGCTTTAGTGAAACGGGAGTATTGGGGTCAAACTCGATTTCAAACATTCGACTGCCGTCCCCGCAGTTAAAAAAAGCAGGAAACTTAATTGCGAGCCCATGGCCAGGAGCTACCGGGCACCAAACTGAATTTCCACATCTATACGTTTACGCAATACGCGGACAACTTAAATTTGCTTAGCTATAAAAAGAGCCTCTACCAAGCCCCTACCTTTCACCCCCCCCCCTGTTTTTAACGAAGCTACTCTTTACCGAGAACCACTTCGCTGTCGCTCTACCCAATAGCCACTATCCTCCATCTCTATTTTTATCGGGAAGCGTAAAAATGAGCATCACATGGTTTGTCATTATTGGTGTACTGCTGCTGATCGCCGGCTATATTGTCGTTATTTACAACAATCTGGTCGCTATTAAACATCGTGTCGCCAAAGCCTGGGCCAATATTGATGTGCTGCTCAAGCAGCGCCACGACGAACTGCCGAAGCTTGTTGAAACCTGTAAGCAATATATGAACTTCGAACAGGACACCCTGGAGAAGGTGATTTCCGCGCGTAACTCTGTGGCCAGTGCCCGGGAAAGCCAAAATATGGATGCCCTCGGTTCGGCCGAAACTCAATTGCGCAGTGGCCTGGGTAAACTGTTCGCGCTGGCGGAGAATTACCCCGAGTTAAAAGCCAATGATTCCTTTCAGCACCTGCAGGGACGCATTACCGACCTTGAAAATGGTATTGCCGACCGCCGTGAGCTGTATAACGAGGCGGTGAATATTAACAACACCCGCATTGAGCAATTCCCCGATGTGCTTATCGCCAGCCGCTTTAATTTCAAAGCCCATGAGATGCTGGTGTTTTCAGAGGCGGAGCTGAGCGATGTGAATGTTAAATCCTTGTTTAATTCCTAAGCCAGATCCTAATAGCCCGCCCCTCACAGTGAATAAAGCAGTATGAATTACTATTTCTGTCGGCCCTGTATTGCCGACCAGCCCACGGCCCAATTTCTACTGTGGCTGGTGTTGCTACTGGCCGCCACAGCCTTTGCCCTGTACCTCGCCTATCGCAACTTTAAAAAATCTCGCTTGATCGAGGATATGCCCACCTCGCTGATTCGCTCCGCCAGCCAGGGTTTTACCGAACTGATTGGCGTCGCTAAAACCCACGGTGAGCACCTGTCTGCACCTCTTAGCGCGACACCCTGTTTGTGGTGGTATTACGCCATTGAGCAGTACAAAAGTAACGGTAAATCCAGTAGCTGGGTAAAGCTGGAAAGCGGCTCAAGTGAACAGGCCTTTAACATCGATGATGCCAGTGGTCTGTGTCAGGTGCTGCCCAAAGGAGCCGATCTCTCGGCGCGCCACCATCGACAATGGCGGGGCCGACAGCGACACCCGCTGGGTGGCAGTGGTACCAAGTCCTCAAGCACATTGGGCCGCTTGCTGACCACCAATATTGGCTTTGGCGCGCGCTATCGCTACACCGAACGGATGATTAAAGAGCACGATCCGCTGTACATACTCGGCCACTTCACCACCGACAGCGCGGGCAAGCGCAGCCTTTCTGTGGAAAAAATGACCGGTAATATTCTGCGCTCGTGGAAGCAGGACTTTGCCGGCTTGCTGGAGCAGTACGACAGCAATGGTGACGGTAAGCTGGATGTTGCCGAGTGGCAAGACGTACAACAGGCCGCTAAAAAACAAGCGCTAAAACAGCAGCGCGAGAACTCTCAGCAAGAAAAAGAGCACGCCATCGTCAAGCCGAGTGATAGCGGGCTACCCTTTCTGATTGGCAGTGATGAACAAGATGCCCTTAGCAGCCGCTATCGCTGGCGCGCGATTGGCTGGAGTCTGGCTTTCCTGCTCGCCGGATCGGCGGCCACCTGGTATATCAGCGCCAGGTTTGCCTCGGGCCTATAAAGCCCAGACCGGTCTTAAGCCGCTAAATACCCAGGTTCGATAAGGTGGTGGCCAGACTCTCGATCATGCCGGCAATTCTCGGATGATCGGCCTCGAAATGCGATACCTGCTCGCGCAAACTATCACTGAGCTTTCTACTGGGCTCAGCGCTCTCCTCCGCACTGGTCGCATGTACAACCACCTCGCTCAACAGCCCTCCCATCAAATCACTTTTCTGCGTATCGAGGTTCTCCGCTTTTTCTAGAGCCTCACGCAGAGTTTTTATATGTTCTAGTAAGTTTTGTTCCGCCATCTAGCTGTCCTCTTTATGAATAGTGTCTCTTCATTTTTCAGTATAACCCTCGGCGCTACTAGTTTCGCAACTGGGCGCAACTCAACCAAGCCACAGGGCACTAAAGCTCACACAGCCCTATCAATACGACAATAATAGGGCAGGCTGCGCACCAAAATATTGCCAAAAACAACAATAAAGCTAGATATCTCTCATCTTTTCACTAAAATTGCACACGACTTTTATTTAGTCACTAATAGGGTGCGTTTACCTCAGAGCAATAATCAGTCACCTTCCCCGTTTTCAAAAGGCGATATTCAATGCGTTCAAATTTACAAAAACTCCAGCCCAGTGCTAGCGTGCTCTCACTGTTTCTTGCCCTCATTGCCGCCCCCACCACCGGCTTTGCCGATGAGATCAACAGTGCCAATACCGCCTGGATTATGACCTCTACCGCACTGGTACTGTTTATGACGGTGCCCGGCCTGTCGCTGTTTTACGGCGGCTTGGTGCGCAGCAAAAATGTCCTATCTGTACTGATGCAGTGCTTCGCCATCACCTGCGGTGCCTCCGTGGTGTGGCTGGTCTGTGGCTACAGCCTGGCCTTTAGCGATGGCGGCAGCATGAACAACTGGATAGGCGGCTTCGACCAGGCGCTGTTTGCCAACATGGGCGAGGCAACCCTGAGCGGCGATATTCCCGAAAGTGTCTTCGCCCTGTTTCAAATGACCTTCGCTATTATCACCCCGGCGCTCATTATCGGTGCCTTCGCCGAACGCGCCCGCTTCTCCACCATGATGGTGTTCAGCATGCTCTGGCTGTTGCTGGTCTACGTGCCCGTCACTCACTGGGTATGGGGCGGCGGCTGGCTGGGGCAAATGGGCCTGCTCGACTTCGCCGGTGGCACCGTGGTGCACGTCACCGCTGGTGTCGCGGCGCTGGTTTCGGCCATGGTTATTGGCAATCGCAAAGGTTTTGGCACTCAGGCCATGCCACCCCACAATATGACCATGACAGTGATGGGCGCGGGCATGCTCTGGGTCGGCTGGTTTGGCTTTAACGGCGGCTCGGCACTGGCGGCCAACGGCGATGCCGGCATGGCGATGCTGGTGACCCACATTTCTGCAGCGGCGGGTTCGCTATCGTGGATGATGATGGAGTGGATTCGCCACGGCAAACCCTCGGTGCTAGGCATCGTCACCGGCATGGTTGCCGGGCTGGGCACCATCACCCCCGCATCGGGCTTTGTGGGCCCCGGCGGCGCACTGCTGATCGGCTTTAGCGCCGGTATTGTTTGCTACTTCGCCACCCAGGCCATCAAACAGAAATTCAAAATTGATGACTCCCTGGACGTCTTCCCGGTACACGGCGTGGGGGGTATTATCGGCACCCTGCTGGCGGGCTTTTTTGCCTCGGATCAGCTCGGCGTCTTTAGCGGCCAGGGCTATGCCGAGGGCATGACCATGGCCTCGCAGCTGGGCGTGCAGGCGATTGGTGTCGTCGCCACGTTTGTTTATACGGCGGTCATCACCTACATTTTACTGAAAGTACTCGACGCCTTGATGGGTCTGCGAGTCACCGGTGACGAGGAGACCGAAGGACTGGATATCGTGCTCCACGATGAGCGCGGCTACGACCTGTAAACGCGGTAAATGCTCGACCTCGACGGGTTATGTAACCCGTCGAGGTCATTCATTATTACCGCCGCCCCTCCTCCAGTTGCCGGCACAGCAGTTCGGCCCCCTCTAACATGCGCGGCGTATGGCGCTGCAATAAACTGGCGGGCACAAAGTAGAGGCGGCCAGCCTTAACGGCCTCCAGCATTGGCCACGCCTGCCAGGCTTTTAGCCACTCGCGCCGCTGGCGCTCCTCCCCGCTGGCGACAATGACCTGTGGATTCAGCGCTATCACCGTCTCAATACTCAGCTTCGGCACTAGCGGCAGGGCATCCGCGAAGACATTACGCCCACCGCAGAGTTGAATCACATCGGAAATCAAATGCTCGCCATTAACGCTGAGCAGCGGCTCATTCCAAATTTGATAAAACACCGATAAAGGCCGCTGCTGGCTATAGAGGCGGCGCAGGTCGGACAACTTCTGCCAATACCTGTTCTGCACGTAATTCGCCTGACGCTGGGTTCCCGCCAGTTGCCCGAGGTTGCCCAGGGTCTCAGCAATGGCCTCAAGGGAATCCGGCTCATCGACATAGACGGTCAGGCCCAGCCCCTTGAGTCGAGCAATCATCTCGCCACCATTGCCACTCTGCCAGGCCAGTACCAGATCCGGCGACAGGCCGACGATGGATTCGTAGGAGATGGCGTTATTGGAGCCAATGCGGGGGATGGCCAGGGCCGCTGGCGGATAGTCGCTGTAGTCCACGGTGGCGACAATCTGCGACCCGGCACCGACGGCAAACAGCAATTCGGTGAGGTGGGGAGACATACTGACAATACGCTGGGCGGGCTGGGCCAGCGCCACCCTGGCACCGCTGCCATCGACCACGACAATCTCCGCCGCCAGGCCAGCGCTTACGCTCAAGGCAGCGAGCAGTAACAGGCCCTGAAAAGCCCTGGTCAGAAAACGCATTACCGCCACGCCCTCAAGCCTGTACCACTAGCGGCACGGCACGCTGCGGGTGAGTGAGCACTTGCACCTTGACGTCAAACACGGCCTGCAGGGTGGTCTCGGTCAACACCTCAACCGGGCTACCGGCGGCGACAATGCCACCCTCGCGCAGCAATAACAGTCGGTCGGCACAGCGCGCCGCCAAATTTAAATCGTGCACCACCAGACACACCCCCACCCCCTGGGCGGCAAAGTCCTTCACCACATCCAGCACCAGGGCCTGATGGGCGAGATCGAGTGATGCCGTCGGCTCATCCAGCAGCAGGAAGCGCTCGCCGTGGGGCGAGGGCTCCCACAACTGAGCCAGCACCCGCGCCAGCTGTACCCTTTGCTGCTCACCCCCGGACAAGTCGGTATAACAGCGCGCTCGCAAATGATCACTCGCCACCGCACGCAGCGCAGCAGTGACAATTTGTTGGTCGCGCAATCGACCACTGGCGTGGGGCGTGCGACCCAGGGTCACCACCTCCTCCACCGAGAAGGCAAAATTGAGATGGGTCTGCTGAGACAGCACACCCAGGGTTTGCGCTCGCGCTCGCGCGGCCCAGCTCGCTAGCGGACGATCATTGAGACTCACGCGACCGCCGCTGGCGTGTATATCGGCACTCAACAGGCGCAACAAACTACTCTTGCCCGCACCGTTGGGCCCACAGATGGCGACAATTTCGCCGCCCTCGAGACAAAAATCGGTGCTCTGCAACAGGTGCTTGCGGTGAATGCTCAGACTCACCCCCTCCGCTCGCAAGGCCATGCTTAAGTACCCCCGCGACGCTGACGCAGCAGCAGTGAGAAAAAGAAGGGCACGCCCAGTAAGGCGGTAACAATGCCCACCGGTAATTCCGCCGGGGCGACCACCAGCCGCGAGAGGATATCGGCAACCACTAGCAGGGCCGCACCCAGCAGTGTCGAGGCCGGCAGCAAAAAGCGATGATCGGGGCCAATCAGCAGGCGCACAATGTGCGGCACCACCAGGCCAACAAAGGCGATGGCACCGGCCACCGCCACCGTCACCCCCACCCCCAGCGCGGTAAGTAGTATCACCCGCCGCTTTAAGTGCTCGACATTAATGCCGAGATAGCGCGCCTGGGACTCCCCCAGCAGCAGGGCATTGAGCGCGCGCCCCTGCCCCAGCAGGCCCACCAACAACAGGCCCAATGCCGTCGCCGCCAAGGCCACCCGGGGCCAGTCGGCACCATCCAGGCGTCCCATCTGCCACAGGCTAATGCGCCGCAGCATCTCATTGTCGGCATAAAAACTGAGCAGGCTATTGCCCGCCCCCGCCAGGGCACTGATGGCAATACCCGCCAATAACATGGTGGCAATGGAGGTGCTGCCCGGCGCACCCACGCCCGGGGCCGTCGCCAGGCGATAGACCAACAGCACCGCCAGAGAGCCGCCCATAAAGGCACCGCCCGCCATCAACGACAGACTCAGGGTCTCGCCCATGGCACCGTCAATCACCCCGCTGCCCAACAGGAGCGGAACGAGGACAATCACCAGACTGGCACCGAGGGAGGCGCCAGCGGAGACACCGATCAGCGAGGGATCCGCCAGAGGATTGCGAAACAGGCCCTGCATCGCGCCGCCGCAAAGCGCCAGACAGGCACCCACTAATGCCGCCAGCAGCATGCGCGGCAGGCGAAGGGCAGAGAGAATCAAGAGCTGGCGCTCTAAGTCCGGGGCAGAACTGGCGGGATTGGCGCCAAATAGCGTCGCCACGGCCTCACCCAACACCGTCAGGGGAATCGCCACCGGGCCCATCAAAACTCCCGCCAACATGGCGGCGATCAGGCCGGCTCCAGCCAGGTAGAAGAAGAGCTGTGGTGAGTAACGCGCCACTGTCAGGCCACCCCGAGCAGCCGAACGCCGCCCCTTGGTGCGAGCATTATCTGAATATTAAAAGACACGACATAGAGGCTCGCGTTCTGCGCCCTCAAGACGGCAGTCATCAGCGCTTGCCGCGCTCAATAATCGACACCCTCGCGGGCCTTAATGCCACTTTTATAGGCATGTTTAAGATCCTTAATTTCCGCCACGGTGTCGGCCAGTGCCTGCAGGGCAGCACCGCCGCCCCGCCCGGTGACCACCACCGACTGCTCGGGAGGCCGTTGACTCAGGGCAGCCAGCACTCGGCCTTCATCCAGATATTTAAAGCCCAGCATATAGGTCAGTTCGTCGAGTACCACCAGTTGCAATCTGGCATCGGCGAGCATCCGCTCGGCCACCGCCCAGGTCGCTTCGGCAGCGGCAATGTCCCCGGCCTTGTCCTGCGTTTCCCAGGTAAAGCCGGTGGCCATTTGGTAGAGCTCGACCTCGGGGTGGCGCTCGCGGATAAAAATTTCCTCACCCGACAATTGCACGCCCTTGATGAACTGCACGACACCCACCTTGTGACCGTAGCCGAGACTGCGCATCACCATGCCGAAGGCCGAGCTACTTTTGCCTTTGCCCTCGCCGGTGAGCAGAATCATCACCCCCCGCTCTTCCTGAGCGGCGGCGATGCCCTGGTCGACCTGGCTTTTCTGCTTTTGCATTTTGCGCTGGTGGCGCTCTTCCTCACTGTCGCGCTGGCTCATCGCCTGGGCTCCTCTGCCCTAAAAGCTATACCTTAGTCCGGCATAGGCCGCCGAGCCACTGGTGTTATAACCGGTCACTTCCTCGTAATCGACATTGCCGGCATTTTCGACGCGCCCGTAAATTTCGGCCCGCTCGGTGAGCTGGTAATTGGCGCTAATATCGAGCACCACATAGTCGTCGAGTTCGAGTCGGCCAATACCGAAGAGCTCATCTTCACTGGCCGCCGAATAGCGCAGGTTGGCGAGCAGGGTAAAACGCTGGTCGAGGCTACTAAACTCGCCACCGAGGTTGGCGATTTTTTCCGGCCGACGAACACGCTGGCTTTCATCCGGCGTTTCCGTGTCGTTATAGGTGGCATTGCCAAACACGCGCCACTGTTCGGCAAAGGGGTAGTCAAAAAACAATTCTACGCCGCTCGACTTGCTGTCACCCTTGGCCTGTAAATAACCGTAAAAATTAATCAGATCGAAATAAACCTCATCTTCGATGCGCTGATTAAAATACACCGCGCCCAACTCCAGGCCACTGTCGGCGTAATAACTCACACCCAGATCAAAACCCTTGCTGGTTTCCTCATCGAGGGCCAGACCCGCCGCCGGACCAAAGGCCCAGGGGCCATTGTTGTAGGCCAGCTCGGACAGACTCGGCGCCCGAAAGCCGGTGCCGTAACTGCCGTGGTATTTCAAGGTGCCGCTATTTAAGTCCTGTAGATAGGCACTGGTGAAGCGGTAACTGACGTGTTCGCCAAAATCATCGTTGTCGTCGTAGCGCACACCGGCGGTGACAAAGAGGGCATCGAGGGGGCTGACCTGATATTCAACAAAATAACCCTGCTGGTCGCGTTCCATCGATGTGCCCGAGCTGGAAACGATATCTTCCTGCTCAAAATCGGCGCCGTAGACCAGGGTAAAACCGGAAAAGAAATCCGTGCTGCCGAGGTACTCCAGTCTATCGATATCACCATTGGTCGAAAACGCGGGCAGCCCGGCGGTGAAATTGTCGCGGGAAATATCGCTATTGCTGTAGGCCAGGCTATGGGTGAAAGACTCACCCTTAAAATCGGCCGAGGCGCGCCAGGAGGTTTGCTCATACTCACTGGTGCAATCATGGCCAGTCGGGAAACCACAATTATCGTATTCAACATCGGCATCGACATCTCGCACCACCACTTGCAGGCGCAGTGTCTCACTCACATCCCAGCCGAATTTGCCGTGCAGGGTGGTGTTGTCGTAGCCATCCTCATCTTGCAAAACCGTGTCCGAGCTGCGCGCATTAAAGCCATCGCTCTGCACGTCGGTGGCCGACAGGTAAAAATCCATCTGTTCATTGCCGCCGCCAACATTGCCATGCACTTGCTGGGTACCGTAGCGGCCCGCCTCGGCACTCAACTGTCCCGACAGCTCCCCTTTACCCTGAGGGGTATACAAATTGATGACACCACCGGCATCGGCGCCGTACATTAAACCCTGGGGGCCGCGCAGTATTTCCACCCGGCTAATATCTTCGCTGGCCAGCAAGTGCTGAGATTGCGGCCCCACCTGGGTGCCCGTTGGGTCGGATAGCTCCATACCATCGAAACGAATCAAGGTGCGAAAGCCCTCTTCACCGCGGATGCGTATCGCCGAGGCCTTGCCCATGCCGCCACTATTACTGGCGGCCACACCCGGCTGGGTACGCAATAAATCGACCAGAGAGGCGTAGCCGCGCTGTTGTATTTCCGCGGCGTCGATCACCGTTACCGACGAACCCACCTGACTCAAATGCATGGGCACACGGCTGGAGGAAACAATCACCTCGTTGAGGGTCGACGCGTTCGAGGACGCTGCCTCTGCGCCATGGGATGGCTCGGCCTGTACGACGCCCGATAGCAGGCAGGAAACTGCCAGGGCAATGTTGGTTTTGTTCATTACATTTCTCCCGCGCTCTCTTGTGAGCGCATAACACAAAGAGCCCCGCGCTGATGCGAGGCACTGACTCAAAGACTTATGGGGAAACGTAGAAAGGACAGAAAAAAGCTCGCCCATTAAACCTCATGGAGCAAACCTTGCTTGACCGAACCCAAACCACACCCCGTAGTTCGTATGCGCGGTAGAGGCCGGTCTCCGGACTTGTGAGTAGAATTCGAGTCGCCTTCCCATGCCTGATGCACAGTGGCGTAATGACCCGAGTACCAGCCCTAAACACTGTCAATACAGTATTAAGGAGCCTCTCACTTACCGTTGCGGGGGCAGTGTTGGCCTTGTCTTTGCCGCTCTTCCATCGCGACAACAACGCACCAACTTCCCGTTTAACCCCTGCACTGGAAACAGTGCCGGGGAACCTCTTACCTTGGCAAGACGCGCAAACTACGGGCATAGGCCCCTGTTGTCAAATGGCAACCCCACCCGAGGCGATCATTACCAGCCACTCGAAGCCAGTAGCAAACACAGCGGCCCGGCACTCTGGCTCGCTGGCCGGCGTGGCGGAGTAAATCCGTCTGCGGCCAATGCCTGCGGCGCTTGCCGTTCTGGCTAAAAACGCACAACAGAGGTAGAGTACTCGACATTTTGCCCAGGGCCCTTTGATGACTGATCAGCTTTTCCCCCTCTTATGTGGACTTGCGACGGTTAGTTTTACGGCCTGTTTAAAGCGCCCCGCCCAGCTTTTTTATTGGCTCGGAGGCTTACTGGCAAGCCTGTCGTTGACCGCCCAATGGCCTGGCCAAAATGCCGCTCTGGTGCTTATCGAGCCGACACACATTGCCACCGTCTCGGGTCTGGCCGCCTGGGCGATACTGCATAAAAGCCAGCGCCAGGCCGCAGCGCTGGCACTGGGGGGCGTGTTTGCCGCCCTGTGGATCAAGGCTCTCGCCAGCCTGGGTTTACCGTGGCTCTCGGCGGCCACTGCCGTCGGTCTGGTTGCCGCCATCGCCGCACTGGGAGCGACGCGAATTGCCGGCTTTGCGCCCCGACCGATGCGCGATGAGGCGCTGCTGCTGGTCATTGCGGTCTCTGCATTTATCGCCCTGGTGCCAACGGCAATTGCCGCCTGGCAGACGTCCTCCGGCTTACAGGCAATGGACAGCCCCCAACACGAGAGCGGCTCTGACACGGGCGCCTACATCCTGTCGCTGGCCTTTATGGTGCTCGGTGGCCTTTACGCAAAGTGGAAGTATCGATGAGTTTATTAGGTCTTTTAGAAAGTGGTTTATTCGCACTGGGGCAGGTCATGCGCTTCCCGGTGATGTTCCTGTTGTGGATCTGTGTCGCGGCGGTCTGCTTTATGGCCGGTGCCTGCCTGATCGAATACTTGTCCCGTCGCAAAGAGCGCAGCGGCTTCAACATCAAAAGCTGGTTGCGGGGCGCCGACATTCTCCAACCCAATGCCGACAAACTCGCCTGCCTGCCCGGATTTTTACAAAGCTTTGTCGCCAATGTGCAGAGTATCGCGGCGGCGGGCGAATTAAAGGACGGCGGCCTCGAGCACCTGGTAATGGAGGTGGAGGAGGGCTTGAAACACGATCTCCACCCCTCAAAAATGCTCGTCAAGGTGGCGCCAAGTCTTGGCCTCCTCGGCACCCTGATACCGATGGGCGTATCGCTGGCGGCGATGGCGGCGGGCAATCTGGAAGCCATGGCCGGGCAAATGGTGGTGGCCTTTACCACCACCATTATTGGCCTTGCCTGCGGCACCGGCGCCTACGCCATTAACATGCTACGCCAGAGCTGGGCCAACCAGAGTATCCGCGAACTGCGCTTTATTGCCGAGCGGGCCTTGGCCGATAGCGAGGCGAAAGCCCCATGAGCAAGTTCTTAAAGCTGCCCATGCCCGAAGAGGTGGACGAGGATCCCCTGGCCGGCGTCGCCAATCTTTTCGATGTCTCGGTGGTCTTTATTGTCGGGCTGATGATCTCCCTGTTCTCGGTCTACCAAATGGGCGGCCTGCTGGACCCGGATAGCGAGGTCACCATGGTGATCACCAAGGCCAATGGCGAGCAGGAAATTGTCACCCGCAAGGGCACCGAAATTGAAGCCTATCGCGTCAGCAGCGATGCCGTCGCCGGTGGCGATGGCGAGCGCCTGGGCGTTGCCTACCGCCTGGCCGACGGCCAGATTATCTATGTCCCCGAAGTCAAACAAGATAAGTAAAATCCTATGTTGCATCACTTTCTATCAAGGGCCCTGCCGCTTATAGCCAGAGCCCTGCCGGCCCCAGCCTCTTATTTTTCAGCCCTGCTGCTCTTGCCATTTTGCCTGGTGTTCGCCCTGCCGGCCGCAGCACAGCCCGAGCCACCGGCCAGCGCAGAAAAACCGCCGATCAGCCTCAGCTATCTCTTTTCAGACGGCAATATGACCGGCACCCTCAGTGCCTACCGCACGCTGCTGCAGCAAAACCCGGGCTTGAAAGGACGGGTGTCCCTGCAATTTCTCAGTGAATCCTTTTTCGACGATGCCGACCCCGCAGCCCTGGCCAGCTCCGATGTGCTGGTGCTGGATATGATGAACCAGGCGATGCTCGATCGCTTTGACAAGGCCCACGCCATCGACCTGGTAGAGAGCATTTCCAGGCGCGGCAAGGTGATTGTCGTCGGCCGGGGGGTACAACCCCTGGAGTACTTCACCGAGCAGGGCGCGATATGGGATACCCAGGCCCAGGCCTATTGGCAGTTTGGCGGCCAGCAAAATCGCCTGTCCCTGATGCAATTTGCCCTGCAGCAAGCGGGCGTCGAGGGGCTCACTACACCAGCCCCCCAGCCCAGCCTGAAGTTCGGCTACTACTATCCCTCGAAAACCGGTGGCCAGGCCTTTGCGACCTGGGATCAGTTTGCCGCGTGGATGAACGAACGGGGCCTGCTACAGACAGGTAAACCCCGGGTCGCCGTGGGCTTTTACAAGTCAAAATTTTATGGCGCCGAAACCGAGGTGATCGATGCAGTGATCGCCGAAATCGAGCAGGCCGGTGCGGTGGCCATCCCCTTCTTTGGCTATCCCGGCCACGTCGCCTTCGAACGCTTGCTGATCGACGAGCAGGGCGTGGCGCGCGCCGATGTCGGCCTGTCATTTCTGATGCGCTTCGCCAATTTCGAATCGTCAAAATCCCTCGCCAAGATCAACATTCCCGTCATCAATCTGGCCACGCTCTACGGGCGTTCCGAGCAGGAATGGCGCGAGTCCGCGACCGGCCTCTCCCTGTTTGAGGGCACCTTCCAAATTGCGGTGCCAGAGCTGGCGGGCCTGATTGCCCCCACGGTGGTCGGCAGCCGCGAGCGCCTCTACGATGCCGCCACAAACATCAGCATCGTCATCGACAAGCCCATTGCACCGCGTATTGAGATGGCGGTACAGCGCGCCCTGCACTACGGACGTCTGGCCGAAAAACCGGTGCAGGAGCGACGCATCGCCCTGATGTACTATAACTTTCCGGCCGGGCAGGCCAATATCGGCGCCAGTTATTTGAACATTGCCGAATCTCTGGAAAACATCCTGCGGGCGATGCGCGAGTCGGGCTACGACGTCGGCAAGGCCGATCTTAGCGCCGCCAGCATCCTCGCCGACATCACCGCTAAAGCGCGCAATATCGGCAGCTACGCACCGGGCGACCTCGAGGCCATGCTCAAACAGGACAGCTTTGCCGAAGTCAGCATGGCGACCTATAAGACCTGGCTCGATGCCTTCGACCCGGCGCTGCGCAACAAAATACTGGCCGACTGGGGCCCTGTCGAGCAGGAAAAACTGATGACCTATCAGTTTGAAAACCACCGAGCTTTTATTATCCCCCGGCTCGAATACGGCAATATTATTTTGCTGCCACAGCCGGTGCGGGGCTGGAGCGAGGACCTGGAAAAGCTCTACCACGCCGATGACCTCGCGCCCCACCACCAGTATGTGGCCGTCTACTCCTGGTTGCGCAACACCGTCAATATTGATGCCTTGGTGCACATGGGCACCCACGGCACCCTGGAGTGGCTGGATGGCAAGGACTCAGGGCTGAGCCGCGAGGACGCCCCCGACGCCCTGCTCGGCGACATCCCCAATATCAATATCTACAACGTCGACGTCGTGGGTGAGGGCCTGATCGCCCGACGCCGGGGTATGGCCACCCTGGTCGATCACATGGTGCCCTCCTTTGTTGCCGGTGAACTCTACGGCGACCTGGCCGCCCTCAACGAAACCATCAACGACTACCACAATAATGAGCACAAGAATGAGGCGCTGGCGACCATCTATGCGCGGAAGATTATCGAACAGCTGCAGAACACCGGCATCGCCAAGAGTCTCGGTATTGAGGCGACGCTAGACGCCGATGGCGAGCTGGATCACGAGATTCTCCACGAGGTCGAGGAGCACATGGGCGAGCTGCGCGCGCAGTTTATTCCCTACGGCATGCACGCCTTCGGCAAGTTGCCCGACGAAAAAATGCGCCGCTCCACGGTCGATGCAATAACCTCCGTCGATCGCTCCCAGCTACCGGAATTCAAGCTCCACCAGGCCCAGCAAATCGAGGACAGCATTATCGAATCGGCCAGCCGAGAAATAGCCAGCCTGCTCAATGCCCTGTCCGGTGGTTTTGTCTCGGGGGGCAGTGGCGGCGAGCCGATCCGCAACCCCGATGCCTACCCCACCGGCAAAAATTTCTACGGCATCGACCCCAGCAAGGTGCCGAAAAAAGCCGCCTGGGAGTTAGGTGTGAAACTGGCCGAGCAAATGCTGAGCGAACACCTGGCCGAGCATGGGGAATATCCGCAGAAGGTGTCCTTCGTGATCTGGGGCGATGAGACCATGCGCCACGAGGGCATTCTGGAATCACAAATCTTTTACCTATTGGGCACCCGACCCATTTGGGATGGTCGCGACAAGGTGGTGGGCGTCGAGGTGATTCCCAGCAAAGAACTGGGCCGCCCGCGCATCGACATTCTTATTGCCAGCGCCGCCGAGGGCATGTTTCACAATGTCACGATGCTGATGGACCAGGCCGTGCAGAAGGTCAAAGCCCTGGAGGAAGCCGAGAATTTCGTCCGCGACCACTACCTCGCCACGAAGGCGACACTCATTGAAAAGGGCTATTCCGAGCAAGAGGCCGACAGCCGCGCCGGGGTGCGTATCTTTGATGAGCCCCCCGGCATCTACAATCTGAATACCGCCAATATTGCCGCCGCCAGCGGCACCTGGGATTCCGATATCGGCATGGCCAATGACTACATCAATAAAATGGGCCACGGTTTTGGCAATGGTTTCTGGGGCGAGCCGATGCAGGATGTTTTCAAGCTAGCCCTGGGCGGCGTCGAAAAGGTCGTGCACTCCAGTTCGACCATGCTCTACGGGGCTCTCGATAACGATGATTTCTTTATGTACATGGGCGGTCTGGCGGCTGCGGTAAAAACGGTGGACGGCGAAGCCCCCGAATTAGTAGTGACCAATACCCGCAACCCCTCGCGACCGGAAATGACCTCCATCGACAAGTTTATTGGCAGCGAATTCCATAGCCGCTACGTCAATCCCAAATGGATCAAGGGCATGCAGCAAGAGGGCTATGCCGGTGCCCGCACCATGGTCGAGTTTGTCGAATACATGTGGGGCTGGGATGCCACGGTATCGGAGATCATCGACGACAATATGTGGCAGCAGTCCTTTGAGGTCTATGTACAGGACAAGCATCAACTGGGTATGGAGGCCTTTTTTGATGACAACTCCCCCCACGCCTTCCAGGACATGTCGGCGCGCATGCTGGAAACCATTCGCAAGGACTACTGGCAGGCAGACCCGGAGACCCTGAAGGAATTGCTCGGTGCCTATATCGAATCGGTAAAAAAACACGGCATTAGCTGCACCGAGGTGAGCTGTGGCAACCCACGACTGATGGAATACGTCTTAGTCGAGGGACAAAAAAGTGGTCTCACGGGGCTCGACTTATCGGAGTTTCGCCAGGCGGTGGAAACCGCCATTCAGGCCAGCATAGAAACCCTGGCCCGCGAGGCCGAAGAGTTTGCCACCAATAACGATACGCGCATTGCCGAACTCTATGAAGCCGCGGCAACGCTGGAAGGTTTTGCCATGGAGCCCATAGAGCGGCAGCAAAGTCCGACCCAGCCCAGTGAGCTGTCCGGCGCCACCAATAACACCATCGCCTATGGATTCCAGGCCCTGGTGCTCTTGCTACTGGTGTTCTGGTGGTATCGCCGCAGACAGCAGCCCAGCACCGAGGACTAAGCGCATGCGCCCCTTGCTCTACCTGCTCATCGCCCTGCTGCCGGCCTGCAGTGGCCTGCGGCAGGTGAGTGACAGCGGCTTCGGCGCCTTCGAGGCCGACATCGAGGTGCTCGACGCCAGCACCGTCGCCATCGCCTGGTACGATACGCGCCACCCAAAGGCTGAAATTTACCTGCGCCTGCTCGACCCGCAACTCAGGCCCGCCTCCCCCGAGTTCCGCTTAACCCGCAATGACCGCGACTCCTACGAGGTCGACATTGCCGTGCTGGGTGAACATATTGCCGCCACCTGGTATGAAATCGATGACAGCGGACACAGCGTGGTGAAACTCGGACTCTGGGACCGCCAGGGCCAAACCCTGTGGCGCCGCACGCTCTCAACGAGCCATGTCGATGGACGCATTCCCGTTATTGCCAGCACCGGTAGTCGCCTGTTTGTCGCCTGGGTGGAAAGCCCGATAGACGACCCCCGCACCCTGAAGACGACCAAGATCGTGGCAATGTGGTTCGATGACAGCGGTTCACAACAGGGGCCTACCCTGGCGATTGCGCCGGCCAGTACCAGCACCTGGAATCTCAATATTGACCTGGTAAGTAGGGGACAAGAGCCAACAATATTGCTGGCCTATGACTCCCAGCACGAAACCCGTGCCAGTGAGCTCTATCTGGCCCGGGTTTCAGGACAGCAGGTTTTAGTCAGTCGCCTTAGCGATGATGATAGCTACGACTCAAAATACCCCGATATCGCCGTGCGGCAGAAGCAAGTAGCCCTGACCTGGTTTGACAAACGTTTCGGCAATAACGAGGTGCACAGCAGCGTACGCAGCATCGACGCCTTGCTATCACCCGACATCGGTGACAGCTTTGAAGCCCAGGCGCGGCGTATCAGCCACAGTGCCGGCGACTCCATTGGCGCCTATATCAGCTGGAATGGTGACTCCCTGGGCCTTGCCTGGAGTGACGTCGATGACGGCGAGGAACAACACAACATCTATTTCCAGCGCCTCGATGCCAGCGGTAAACCCCAGTCGGACATCCAACAGCTGAACCAAAGCCAGGCGGATTCGCTCATCCCCTCTATCGCCCGCTATCAAGCGGGCTTTGTGCTGGGCTGGAATGAAGTCAGCGTCGCCGCTCACAATATTGACGCCCGCCAGTCCCGCTCCGAAATTGCCGTCACCCGGATAGACTGAGGCTGTTTTTTACAACTGTCTTTCGCTGTCTTATAAAACACAGCATTCACAGCACCTTCTGCAGCCCCGTTACAAAGCCCGAGAGATAGGACAGCATCCAGACACTCCAGACCAATAATCCAAACTGGTGGGCGCGACGGGTTTGTTCTTTGCCGCTAATAAATACAAATAACACCCACAAAAAGTGCAGCGACATCAGTAATAAAGAGGAAAAACCAAAAATCGCGTGGGGGGTGAGCACAATAGCGCCAATAAATTTAACCGTTATCCACACCCCTAATGCATCTGCGCTAAGGCCAAGGAAAAAGACCATTATTTGCCATAATTTATAGTGCCTGGCGACTCGGCCACTCCATATTGCCGTTGAATATAAAATAAGAGCGAGGGTAAAAAGCAGGGTGGCGATAATAATTTCTAGGGGCATAAGTGAGTATTAAAATAAGTCGCTAGCCAGCTTGCCACTGACTAATAAAAGGCAGTCTAGTGTATGTCATTCACATCGCCTGCCACACGAAAATCATTGCAGGTGATGGCGGTAGAGAATGACGCTAAAATGAAGGGCCAACCATTAACAACAGCCTCTGTTATGAAAGCACAGCCCAGTAATTTCCTGACTGTTAAAGCCCTGCTCCTATTATCTGCACTGATCCTGCCCGGCATTGCCAGCGCTACCAGTCTCAACGAAGCCACAGACACCCTGTGCCGAAAAATAAAATCCTGCGCCTCAGCACAGCTGGAACAACAGGACCTGCCCCCGGCAATGCTGCAAATGATGAAGGCGATGTTTGACGAAACCTGTGCCAGCATGATCTCGCCCTACGCCGACAAGGCCACCAATGCCGGACTTGAGAAAAAAGCCGTAGCCTGCATAGAGAGTATCAACACGCTGAGCTGTACCAACTTAATGCAAAATTCTGGCGCTGAAACAACAGAGTGCAAAACCCTCGAAGCTGCGGCTAATGAGGCCGGTATCAACAGCAGGGTTGATCTCAGTGACCTGAAGCCCAAACCCTAAGCGCTAATTTTTAGGCGGCTAGCCCCAGCCGCTGTTGTACACTTCATCAATAAGAAATGGAAGGGAGCCGATCAATGGCGCAAACCGTAATGGCCCTACTTGAGGCGAGTGCCGCTAATTATCCGGCACTGCCCGCGCTCAAAACCAAACACCAGGGTCAGTGGCAGACCACTAGCTGGGCAGAATATCGGGCACAAAGCCGACTGCTCGCCCGGGCATTAATGGCTCTGGGCCTGGGCCCCAAAGAGGGCCTGGTGATTGCCGCCGACAATTGCCAGCAGTGGTTTATTAGTAACATAGCCACTATTTACAGCGGAGCCATACCTGCGGGTATTTACACCACCAATAGCCCCGAACAATGCCACTACATTGCCGACAACTGCGACGCGACGCTTGCGGTAGTTGAAAACAGCAAGCAGCTGGTCAAGTTTCAGGCCATCGCCGAGCAGCTACCAAAACTGCAAGCCATCATCATGATGAAGGGATCCGATGAGGCAGACAATGTCTATGCCTGGGATGAACTGCCGAAACTGGCCGAGCAAGTGTCCGAGCAGGCACTCGATGCGCGCATCAAGGCTCAGCAGCCCGACGATACCTGCACCCTGATTTATACCTCGGGTACCACGGGCAATCCCAAAGGGGTGATGTTAAGCCACCACAACCTCACCTGGATGGCTCAGTCCTGTGTCGAAACCTATGCCTGTAATACCGACGAGCGCCTTATTAGCTACCTGCCCTTAAGTCATATCGCCGAGCAAGTCTTTAGCCTCTATATTCCGATGGCCTGCGGCGGCTGTACCTCCTTTGCCCAAAGTCTCGCCTTACTGGGTGATAACTTGCGCGAGGTGCGTCCCACCAGCTTTCTCGCGGTACCCCGAGTGTGGGAAAAAATTCAGGCGAAAATGCTGGTCGCCGGTAGAAATAACCCGCCCCTGCGCAAAAAAATTGTCGCCTGGGCCAAAAAGAAAGGCCTGGCCGGCGGTTATGCCAAACAACAGAAGAAAACCCCGCCCTTGTTTTACGGGCTCGCGGAGAGGCTGGTTTTCTCAAAAGTAAGACAGCAACTGGGTTTTGATCGCTGCCGCAATCTACTCTCCTCGGCCGCGCCTATTTCCCTCGACACCCTCGAGTTTTTTCTTAGCCTGGGCATGCCGATCTGCGAAATTTATGGCATGAGTGAGTGCACTGGCCCGGCAACGGTGGGCCTGGCCGACGACTACCACAGCGATAAACTCGGTCGCCCCATCCCCGGTACGGAAATGCGCATCGCCAGCGACGGTGAAATACTGCTGCGCGGGCCGCATATTTTTAGCGCTTACCATAAGGATGAAGCCGCCACTCGAGAGACCAACAACAGCGATGGCTGGCTGCACAGCGGCGACATTGGTGACATTGACAGCGAGGGTTTTCTGCAAATAACCGGCCGCAAGAAAGATATTATTATCACCGCTGGCGGCGAGAATATTGCCCCGCAACTTCTGGAGGGCAAGCTAAAAGGCATTGTCGCCATCAGTCAGGTGGTGGTGATCGGCGACCAGCGTAAGTACCTGACAGCCCTTCTCACCCTCGACGATGAAGTACTAGAAAGTGAACTGAGCAATGCCAACAGCTCTGCCGTTGGCGCGGATGAGGCCGCCCAGTGCAAGCAATTACGGGACTACCTGCAACAGCAAATTAGCGGTATTAATAAAACCCTGGCCCACGCCCAGGCCATCCAGAAGTTCACCCTTCTCGCCAGGGATTTCAGCATTGAGGGCGGCGAACTAACCCCAACCATGAAGATAAAACGCAATATTGTCAGTGTGAAATACCAGTCACAAATCGCCGCGATGTATTAATCCGCTTACCACATAAGGTAAGCAAAGCCCGACTCTCGGCGCTCAAGTTAAGGCGATAACAGCCGCCCCTACGCGAGCAATCGCTCTTTCTGAGGACTCGATAGCACCCAGCACTTGTGACCCAAACTGGTGCATGAACCTTATTTATCCTTATTTAAAATCACTATCTCGGTGAGAATGATTCAGTCCTCCACTCCTTCGAAAAACATAAAAACCTTCTAACCTACTGTTTTACAAGTTAATAAATAAATGGCATGCATGTTGCTAATCCCATAAAACAGCACAGTAATTACAGGTGTCATCACCTCAACGCGCAGCAAGCCCTGGAGGCCAGCAATGAGCGAAGCCCAGTTAAAACTTCTCAACCTCTCAGATAGCTCGATTAAAACCCTGCACATTGCCTGGTTCGCCTTCTTTTTGACCTTCATTATGTGGTTCAGCCACGCGCCGATGAAGCCCTTCATTATGGAAGCCTTTGACATGAGCAATGCTCAGTGGAAGGCCCTGCTAATTCTCAACGTCGCCCTGACCATTCCCGCCAGAATTGTCATCGGCATACTGGTCGACAAGTTTGGGCCACGCATTGTTTACAGCGGCCTGTTAATTTCCTCCGCCTTTTTATGCTGGGGTTTTGCCTTTGCCCAAAGCTACGAGCAGCTCGCCCTGTTTCGCTTTCTCTGCGGCTTTATTGGCGCCGGTTTTGTGATCGGCATTCGCTTAGTCGGCGAATGGTTTCCCGCCAAAACCGTCGGTCTGGCCGAGGGTATTTACGGCGGCTGGGGTAACTTTGGTTCCGCCGCTGCCGCCTGGACACTACCCGCTATCGCCGCCTACGTTTACGGCGGTGACGACGGCTGGCGTTATGCCATCGCCACCACTGGCGCTGTCGCCTTTGTCTACGGCTTTTTGTTTTATAGAGTCGCGCGCAACACCCCCAAGGGTTCAACCTACTTTAAGCCGAAGAAATCCGGCGGCCTCGAAGTGTCGAACAAGCGCGACTTCTACCTCTACCTGGCGATGAACATACCCATGTATCTGGCACTCGCGGTGCTGGCGTGGAAGCTCTCATCACCCGCCATTGGCCTGCTGACAGAAGGCTATACACAGCTTATCTGGCTCATTCTCGCGGTACTTTTTGTGTATCAGGTTTACAGTATTTATCAGGTCAATAAAGAGCACCTGGAACAAAGCCTGCCTGAACTTGAGCAGTATAAATTCAAGCAGGTGGCCATTCTCGACTGGGCCTACTTTGTGACCTTTGGTTCCGAGCTCGCCGTGGTCTCGATGTTGCCGGCCTTTTTTATGGAGACCTTTGAGCTCACCCCAGTCATGGCCGGCATGCTCGGCGGTGTTTTTGCGATTATGAATTTAGTGGCGCGCCCCAGCGGCGGCTATCTCTCCGATAAGTTCGGTCGCAAGAAAACCATGTCCATTCTTGTCGGCGGCTTAACCATTGGTTATTTAATTCTGTCCACCGTTGAAAGTAGCTGGAGTGTGCCCCTCGCCGTGTTGGCCGTGATGTTCTGTTCTTTCTTTGTACAGGCGGGCGAAGGCGCGGTATTTGCCATGGTGCCACTCATCAAGCGTCGCATGACGGGGCAGATTGCCGGCATGGTCGGCGCCTACGGCAACGTCGGTGGCGTCACCTTTTTAACCGTGTATTCCTTCGTCGACACCTCAACTTTCTTTATGGTTATTGCCGCTGCCGCCGCCGCTTGTCTGGTACTGGTGCAGTTTATTGAAGAACCCAAGGGGCATATGCACGAAGTACTGCCCGACGGCACTGTGCAGTTGATTGAAGTGTCTTAAGTCATCCCACAATCACTAACAAGCAGGAGCCGCCCAACAGCAGCCGACCACCATCGTGACTATAGTGAAGACATCAGGTTTTCAAAGTCCTGCCCTGGCAGGACAAGCGATAAGAGGTCGGCATTGTGCTCCTGCAACAACGCAGTTTTCTGCCCGCGGAGGATCCGCTAGCTCGCTTTCCCTGCGGCTCACCTTTTGAGTTACTCGACGAACTGGGGCGTGATTTACCCAGCCTTTTACAGAGCCCCCATTGTCGGAGCTATCTGCAGAGCATCGCCATCCCCCCTCCCGAACCTCAGGACAGTGTCCCGCTCTCGATGGCGGAACTGCGTCTATATTATCTCCGGCTGGGCTTTTTAGCCTCCGCCTATATTAATCAGGTGGGGCAGCCCGTCGCGACCTTGCTGCCAAAGAATATCGCCCGCCCCCTGGTCGCGATTTGCCAGTTACTGGGCCGCCCCACTATCCTCAGCTACGACGGCTACGCCCTGTTCAACTGGAAGCGCTTTGACAAAAACCAGGCCATCGCCCTGGGGAATATCGATACCCTGCAAAACTTCGTCCACCTCTATGACGAACACTGGTTCATTCTGATTCATGTCGAAATAGAAGCTCTGGCAGAGAGCATTTTTAGCGCCATTGCCGAGATCGACGTGGCCCTTGGCAGGGCTGATGACCACCGTTTAGACGAGCCCCGTTTAAACGGTGCATTGGACAATATTACCCAGGCTCTGGAGCGGCAAATCACCGTGCTGAAACGCATCCCCGAACATATGGATGCCCGGCTCTACCACAAAACCTTCCGGCCCTATATTCGCTTTTTTGAAAATGTGGTGTTCGAAGATGTACCCCAGCACGAAATCAATTTTCGCGGTGAAACCGGAGCCCAGAGCAGTATTATGCCCCTGCTCGTCAGCTTGATGAAAATCCCCCACCAGGCCTCACCTCTCACCGACCACCTTGTCGATATGCGCAACTATATGCCCGCTGAGCACCGCCAGATCATCGACCACGTCGACGCCCTTCCCAACTTCAAAACCACTGCCGGGCGCGATGCCTACAACGGCGTATTAGATGCCATGGCACGCTTTCGAGAAACCCACTACGACTGGGCCCAGCAATATATCAATCGTTGGGTGGATGACCCGCGCGGCACTGGCGGCACCCACTATCAGCAGTGGCTCAAACAATTAATTGACGAAACCCGAGCCGCGCAAAAATAGCACGCACAAACAAACCCGCTACTGCTTTTGCCACAATTAAATTACTGAAAACAGCATTTTAAGCCCCAGTACCACCAATAACACGGCAAATATTTTTTTCAACACCGGCACCGGTAAACGATGCACCATGCGCGCACCAATGGGGGCGGTAAAAAAACTCACCACCGATATTAATAACACCGCCGGTAAATAAATAAAGCCGAAGGTATAGTTTTCGGGTGAAGAATTGGCCCAGCCATTAATTAAATAACCCAATGTGCCAGCAACAGAAATGGGCAGGCCAATAGCCGCCGAGGTGCCAATGGCTTTTCGAATTTCAACATTCTGCCAGGAGAGAAAGGGCACGGTTAAAGAACCACCGCCGATGGACACCAGCGCCGATATGGCTCCAATACCCGAACCCGCTGCCAATAAGCCTGTGGTGCCCGCTAATTCGCGACTCGGCTTGGGCTTTTTATTGAGGAACATTTGCACCGCTACCGCGCCCATAAAAATCGCAAAAAATATCGCCAAATGGGCCGAGCTAATATATTTAGCGAGGAAGGTCGCCACAAAAGTGCCGGCGATAATGCCCGGTGTCATGCCTTTCACCACCGGCCACAGCACACCGCCATTGGCATGATGGGCGCGTAGACTCGACAGGGAGGTGGCGATGATGGAAGCCATCGAGGTGCCCAGCGCCAGGTGTACGACTTTTTCGACGGGCACGCCCTGTAATAAAAATATTGTGGTGAGGCTGGGCACCATAATGCCGCCGCCGCCAATGCCCAGTAGTCCGGCCATAAAGCCGACGAAAGCACCGAGCAGCAAAAAGGCCGCTATCCATTCAGGTGTTAACATTTAATTTTTTACCAACACTTTTTTTAATATTGAAGACAACATTTCAGATAGTAAGTCAGACGACAAGCAGCGGCTCACTGCAGCCCAATGCACTCTAGCGCTTCACTTAACTTATGCACGGCAATCACCTCCAAGCCATCAATGGCCTGGCGGGGAGCATTACCGGCGGGGACAATGGCGCGCTTAAAACCGTGCTTCGCGGCTTCACGTAGGCGCTCCTGGCCGCTGGGTACGGCGCGAATTTCTCCGGCCAGACCCACCTCGCCAAAGGCCATTAAATCGCGCGGCAGCGGGCTGTCGCGAAAGCTGGAAACCACCGCCAAAATAAGTGCCAGATCGGCGCTGGGCTCCAGCACCTTGACGCCGCCGACGACATTCACAAACACATCCTGATCACCCACCATCAAACCGCCATGGCGGTGTAGCACGGCCAGTAACATGGCGAGACGATTTTGGTCGAGGCCGACGGTAATGCGTCGCGGGTTGCCGAAATTACTGTCGTCCACCAGCGCCTGTAATTCCACCAGCAGGGGCCGAGTGCCCTCCCACACCACCATCACCACGCTGCCCGAGGCAATTTCATCGCCACGCTGCAGGAATATCGCCGAGGGGTTGGCGACCTCTTTCAAGCCCTGCTCGGTCATGGCAAATACGCCCAGCTCATTGACCGCACCAAAGCGATTTTTGTGGCTGCGCAGGGTGCGAAAACGGGTGTCGGCAGAGCCTTCGAGCATCAGCGAGCAATCGATCATATGCTCTAGGACTTTTGGCCCGGCCAGTGAACCCTCTTTGGTGACGTGGCCCACCAGCAGCAGAATAATACCGCTCTGCTTGGCGAGGCGAATTAATAGCGCGGCACTCTCGCGCACCTGGGAGACACTGCCCGGTGCCGAGCTAATGTCCTCGCAGTGCATCACCTGAATGGAGTCGACCACCAGTATTTTCGGCTGTTGGCGCAGGGCGGTATTACAGACGGTTTCCGCCGAGGTCTCGGCCATGATATTCACTTTGTTGGTCGGCAAACCCAGGCGCTGGGCGCGCATCGCCACCTGCTGGGGCGACTCCTCCCCGGTGACGTAAAGGCACTTGTGGCTCTCGGCGAGATGACACAGAGTTTGCAGAAGGAGGGTACTTTTACCGGCCCCCGGCTCACCGCCAATTAACACACAGCTGCCTGTCACCAAACCGCCGCCGAGCACCAGATCGAGCTCGCCGGCACCGGTGGTAATACGTGGCAACTCGTCAATTTCGATATCCGATAACAGACTAACCTCAGCATCCACAGCGCCGGCATAACCCCCGCGACCCGGTGAAGAGGGCGATTTAACCACCGCCATACGCACTTCACTGAGGGTATTCCAGGCATTGCACTCGCTGCACTGACCCTGCCACTTGGTGTAATCCGCGCCGCAATCGTTGCAAACGTAAGCCGAGCTTTTCTTTTTTGCCACCTGCTGGTCCACCTGCCTGTCGAGAGAGCGCATCCTACCGTGGCTGTTGCGGGGGGACAATCGCGCGCCGATATTTGATGACCGCAAACGCCGCCTCGGCCCCCCGGCACGAGCGCCAAGTCGGGGTAAATCTGCTAGAGTGGCGGCATGTCATTGATCCCCGAAACGCCCCTGCTTTTTTACCCCCAGCTCGCTGCTGCCCTGGGGCTTGAAGAGGCCATCATGGTGCAAACCCTGAAAGCCTTTCTCGAGCACGGCGCGGTCGAAAAACAACACGGTTTTGCCTGGCTCGACGTCGATGCCGACAAACTACTGCAGACTCTGCCCTTCTGGCAGGCCGCTGATATTCAACGCATTACCAACAACTTGCGCGAGCAGGGCATATTGCTGATTGGCGCGCAGACCTTCCAAACGGGGGGGCGCTTTCGCTTTGCGATTAATGAACAGGACAACAGCGCCGCCTCAACGCCAGCGACGGCAAGTCGACAAACACAGACACCGCCAACACCCGCTATCGCGCCTGCACCTCTTGCAGCGCCGCCAGTACAGCGCGCACAGGCGATTACCAGGGGCTGGCAGCCAGAAAGCGACCTGCTCGCCCAACTCGCCCAGTACGGCATTCCCCAGGACTTTGCCCTGCAGCAGGTCGGCGAATTTGTCACCTACTGGACCGAGCGCAATGAGCCGCGCTATAGCTGGGGCTCGCGCTATCTCAAACACGTACTGCGGCTGTGGCGTAAGCAGGAAACCCGCAGCGCACGGCAAAGCAAAGAAGTGGCGATGAGCGAGGGCTGGCAACCGAGTCTTGATGCCCTCGATATTCTCACCGTCTCGGCCGGTATTAACCGCAACTTTGTCGAGGACGCGATCCCCGAATTCATCCTCTACTGGCAGGAGCGCGGCACCAACTCCAGCACCTGGAATTCACGCTTTATTCAGCACATCAAACGCCAGTGGGCCAGCTATACGCACACCCTGCAAATGGATACCGCGCCGCGCCCCATTAGCAACGACTGGCAGCCCGACGAGAGCGTGTTCGAGATTCTGCACATGGGCAATATCGACCGCCAGTTCGCGCAAAACCTGGTGCCGGAATTTATTGTCTACTGGCGAGACAGCGGCCACCTGGTCAGCTCCTGGAATACCAAGTTTCTCCAGTTCGCGAAAAAACAATGGGCCTACACCCACCAACAGGCGGTCAACACTGCCGACAACTCAATGACCCCCAGCCATGGCAAACAACGAACTGATCGACCAAGCAGTACACGACATCGAAAGCTCGCAGAAGAACTCAGCGACCGCAGCTGGGCAAGCTGAAGACGATGCACTGGTAGACACCATTAACCAGATCTTCGCCCTGTTTCGAATCAATTTTCACAACCAGTTTTACGCGGCTTTTAACGACACCTCCCTGCTCAACCAGGCGAAACGCCTGTGGCTCGATTCACTGCGCGATTACCCGGTGGAATATCTACTGCTGGGCGCACGACAAATTATCGAGCAATCGGAATACCTGCCCACCCTGCAAAAAATGATTAGCAGCTGCGATGAACAGGGTTCACGTATTGGCCTGCCTGCACCTCGCGAAGCCTATCTACAGGCCTGCATGGCAGCCCACCCCAAGGCCGCACAGCGCTGGGCTCACCCCGCCGTTTATTTTGCCGGCCAAAAAACCGGCTGGTTTGATCTTGAAAATCACAATGAAAAAACCACCTGGCCGATCTTTAAGCGCCACTACGAAGAGCTGCGTCGCAAGGTGCTGTGTGGTGAAAAACTAAAAATAGAAGTGCCCCCCGAATTGCCCCCACCCGGCAAACCCCAGTCAAAAGAAGAGCGTTTAAAGCAAATGCAGGCACTGCGCGAAAAACTGGATTTATAAGCTTTAAGCAAAATACGATCAATAATAATTCAAATAAAAACCATCAATAACCAAGGATAAAAATAATGAGCCAACAACAAATCGCATTAGTCACCGGTGGTGCCAGAGGCATTGGCGAAGCCATTTGCCGCGTTCTGGCCGAGGCTGGACATAAAGTGGTCGTTACCGATATTTCCGTCAATGCAGCGCAAAGCCTGGCCGATGAACTCGGTGGCCTGGCGGTAGAAATGGATGTCACCTGTGCCGACTCTGTCAACGCAGCCGCCGCGAGTATTAAACAACAAATCGGCGCGCCGACGATTCTCGTCAACAATGCCGGCTGGGATAACCTGATGCCCTTTCTCGATACCGATGAAGATTTTCAGGAAAAGGTGATCGCCATTAACTACGCCGGCCCGGTGCGGGTTTGCCGCGCTTTTTTACCGGGCTTAATTGCCAACGGCAGTGGCCGTATTATTAATATCGCCTCCGACGCCGGGCGTATTGGCTCGGCCCTTGAAGCGATTTACTCGGGCACCAAGGGCGGTTTAATTGCCTTTTCAAAAACCCTCGCCAGAGAATATGCCCGCAATCAAATCACCGTTAATAGCGTCTGCCCCGGCCTCACCGACACCCCCTTAATTGGCGAAATAACGGCTATTAATCCGATTGCCGACAGGGGCATTGCCGCGATTAAAAAGTCCCTGCCACTCGGGCGCATGGGCCAACCCGAAGACATCGCTCACGCCGTCGCCTTCCTCGCCTCAGAACATGCGGGCTATGTTACCGGGCAAACAATTTCGGTCAGCGGCGGTGTATCCATGGCCGGTTAATCAAAAAGTATTACGCACGATTTTTATGACTGGGGTAATTAATTTAAACCAGTCATAAAAATGACATATGCACCACATCCAAACATCCCATTTGCAAAATAATAAAGTCACCCGGTAATTAAACACCAAATCATTACTTAAAATAATTACAGAAATAACCTGGATTTATTTCGCCGCCAATAAGCAGATTTTTTAAACACTAAAGATTTGATACAAATCAATTCTCGCTGCAAAAGCACAATAATTTGCGACCTCTGTCAAAGCCACGATCTCTCATGGCTTGAGGCCGCCATCAATTCCCATTACTGTCACCGTTCATTAGCTCAAGCAGGGATGTTTAGCTATCCCCCTAACGATGCAGCAGAGCAGCATTGTATGACCAAGACAGCCGCAAAGCAGAACCACCTCCTCATCTCAGGAGACGTCGACCTTAAGCATATTGTCGAACATCTCCCCGACGTTCTTTGGAGCTGTGATAGAGATCTTAATTTCACCTACATCAGCCCCACCGTAGAAAGCATCAGCGGCTTTAGCGTCGCGGAAAAGCTGGCTCAAGGCCCCATTGAAGCCATGAACAGTAAATCAGCCGCCAGCATTAAGCGATTAGTTAAAGAGGAGCTCGCTAGTACAGTGGTCGGCACCGGTGGCTCGAATACGACAGCCAAATACCAGATGGAGCTCTATCGCAAAGACGGCACAAGCTACCCCGTGGAAGCAAACGTCACCTACCTACGCGATGCCAAGGGTGAGGTGTGTGAAATTATCGGTAGCAACCGTGACATTAGTGAGAGTCTTTACGCGGCAAATATTATTACCACTTTTCACGAGGGCACCCATAATTCTGTGGGCCCGCGGTTTTTTACTGACCTTGTTGAATACCTATGCAAGGCCTTTAAAATACGCTGCGCCCTGATTGGCAGGGTCGAAGGCGACGAGCTCCACACTCAGAGCCTGTGGGCGGATGGCGCGCTGGCGAAAAATATCCACTACCCCCTCAAGGGCAGCCCTTGTGAGAAGGTCATCGCAGGGAAAACGCTGTTTTACCCCGACAAAGTGTGCGCCCTCTATCCCAACGCCAGCTTTTTGACTCAGACCTGTACACGCGCCTATATGGGCAGCCCCATACTCAGCCCCGACGGGGAAATACTGGGCGTGTTGATACTTATTCACGATCAGTGTTTAGAGCCTGTGCCTCTGCTGCGCTATGTGCTGGAGGTTTGCACTGACCGCGCTGGCATAGAAATGTCGCGACAGGCGACAGAAGCCAAACTGAAAGACAGCGAGACAAGACTGCGCGCCCTTTTCGAACACGCCATGGATCCCTGCATTATTAGTGATCTCAACGGCCAGTATATTGACGCCAATAGTGCCATGCTCAAGACCTTTGGCTACTCTGTGGACCAGCTCAGCCAGATCAATATAAGCGCGCTCGCTTATCAGCAAGACGAAACAAAAGCGGCCTTGATGACCATGCGAGAAACACTACGAGCAAGCGGTAGCGCTCGTTTTCAGGGGCTTTTCGTCAAGCGCTCTGGCGTGCACTTCCCGGGTGAGGTCAATTGCAGATTAATTTCTATTGGCAATAAGACCATCGTGCAATCCATCCTCCATGACCTGACCCAGGCTCGAAAAACGGAAGACGAGCTGTTAAAGCTCTCCCGCGCCATGGACGCCAGTGCGTCCATCGTTATCATCACCGACCTGAAGGGCTGCATTGAATATATCAACCCCAAATTCTGCCAGATTACCGGCTATACCCAGGCGGAAGTTATCGGTAAAAACCCCAGGCTTTTAAGCTCTGGAGAGACCGGCGCCACTGTTTACTCTGACTTGTGGACGACCATCGCCGCCGGCGGCGAATGGCGCGGAGAGCTACACAATAAAACAAAAAACAATAATTATTACTGGTGTCGCAATTCCATCTCGGCGGTAAAAAACCACCTTGATGAAATAACGCACTATATCTCTGTACAGGAAGATATCACCAACGAATATCAGCTCAGTGAACAGCTTAATTATCAGGCCTGCCACGACGCCCTGACCGGGCTGATTAATCGCGCCGAATTTGAGCGACGCGCTAAACGCCTGCTCGCCACCCTGCTCACCGATAAGCGCGAGCACGCCCTGTGCTTTATGGACCTCGACCAATTTAAAGTGGTCAACGACACCTGTGGGCATATTGCCGGTGACGAACTGCTGCGCCAACTCAGCTGTGCCCTGCAAGGCAGAGTGAGACAAAGCGACACACTGGCGCGCCTCGGTGGTGATGAGTTCGCCGTGTTGATAGAAAATTGTACTTTAGAGCACGCAGAGCTCGTCGCCCTGGCGCTGCAGGAGACGATTCAGGACTTCCACTTTAGCTGGGAGGAGCACACCTTCAGGGTTAGTGCCAGCATTGGCCTGGTGGCCATTAACGAAACCACCGCCGATCTTTCTGGCCTGCTGAGCCGAGCCGACTCGGCCTGTTATATGGCCAAAGATCTGGGCCGCAATCGTATCCACGTCTACCACCCGGAAGACCGGGAGCTGGTACAACGCCAGGGCGAAATGAAATGGGTGGCACGTATTTATCTGGCCCTGGCCGAGGAGCGCTTTTGCCTCTACGCCCAGGCCATCGAAGCCCTGAACAACAGCGCCGGTAAGCACTACGAGATACTGCTGCGATTAAAAGGCGAAAAGGGTGAGATCATTCCACCAGGGGCCTTTTTACCCGCCGCTGAACGCTATAACATTATTACCCAGCTAGACCGCTGGGTCGTCGAGCAATGCTGTCAACTGCTCCTTAGCCATCCGGTTTTTCTCGAACAAACTAATTTCATTAGTATTAATTTATCCGGCCAGTCACTAACCGACGAATCTTTCCTCGACTTCGTCATTGCGCAATTGCAACAACCGGGCATTGATTGCAGAAAAATCTGTTTTGAAATTACGGAAACAGCGGCGATCGCCAATTTGACCCGCGCCATCAAATTTATCTCCAGCCTCAAGAGTCTGGGCTGCAAGTTTGCCCTCGACGACTTTGGCAGCGGCCTGTCTTCTTTCGCCTATTTAAAAAACTTGCCGGTCGACTACCTTAAAATTGACGGCATGTTTGTCAAAGGCCTGGTTCACGACCCCATCGACCACGCCATGGTTAAATCCATCAATGAGATTGGCCAAATCATGGGTATGAAGACCATCGCAGAATTCGTCGAAAATGATGAAATTAAAGGCATGCTACGAGAAATCGGCGTCAACTATGTCCAGGGTTACGGCATTAACAAACCGCAACCATTTGAACATTTACTGCAGCAGTCGGGCGAGGTCCTCAAGCCTCTGGAAAGTATTGCCCCACCATCGAGCTAGAGTCGTGACAACGGGGACTTGCTTCACTTAAAAGCCCCGTACTCCAATACGATGCGACACCGACACTAATACTCACACTAATACCCCAATAACTCGCCAGGCCTGCGCCAGCAGCTCTCTATGACACATTTGCTTCAAGCGCCCCGGTGGCCAATCAAAGCCACCTGCTTTTTTACAATATTTATGTGCTGTGAATCACTGTTCTTAAACACCCATAAACAATCTTTATAGACCCCTGCTAGTCTTGCGGAAGTTGACGACAAGAACCATAACATCGAGGTTAACAATGAGTGCCATCCCCAAGATCCTCACCGCAGTTGGCAACATGAACATCAGAAGCCGCCTGTATCTTGGTTTTAGTGCGCTGACTCTACTACTCGTTCTGATTGTCAGCATCACCATTTATCAGCTGAACTATATTAATCAGCAAACCCATCGCATTGATGAATTGCGGGTACCCACCGCCACAGCTAGCTCAGCGCTGGTCAAAAATATTTATGCATCCCTGGCCAGTCTGCGCGGCTATATACTCACCGGCGACGAGATCTTCAAAACACAGCTTGCCGATGAATGGACAGAAATCGATGCCTTACAAGCCGACATGGATACGCTATCAACTCACTGGAGCAAACCCGAAAACATTCAAAACTGGAATGATTTTAAAGTTGCCCTGGAAGCATTCCGCAATGCACAGACTGCGGTTGAAGATATCACCAACAGCCCCGAGCAATATCCCGCCACTGTGCTGTTTGCCCAGCAAGCCCTGCCCCTGGCCACGGCGATGTCGACACAAATCAGCGCACTGATTGAGATGGAGGCCGAATTGCCCGCCACGGATGAACGCAGGCAGTTACTGGTAATGATGGCCGATGTACGCAGTACTCTGGGTTTTGGTCTGGCCAATATTCATGCTTTTCTACAGACTGGCGAGGCAATTTATAAAAACAAGTTCTCCGGCCTTTGGATAAAAAATCAACGCCGTTTTGAGGAGCTTAAACAAGCCTCACTGCTGCTCACTCCCGAACAATCTGCCGCCTTTGATACTTTCTCCAACAAGCGCGCTCTCTTTAGCGCCATTCCACGTCAGATCTTTCAAGTTCGTGACTCTGAAAAATGGGATATGGCCAACTACCTGTTAATTACAGAAGCAGCCCCCCGTGCCACCCTCCTGCTCGGCATACTCATTGGCGGCGACGGTAAGGGCGGCCTGGCTGCCAACCAGCGCCAGTTACTGGCGGATGATGTTGATCATTCCCTCAGCCATTCAAATAACTTGATCACACTGCTCTGGGTGCTACTCCTCGCCAGTCTTGGCCTGGTTGTTTTCATCGTTCAGCGCACGGCCAGCTCTATTGCCGCGCCCGTTACGGCCATGACAGCAGCCATGGCTGAAATTGCCGCCGGCAACACCGCCATTGATATTCCCAGCCTCGATCGCAAAGATGAAATAGGCACCATGGCCACCTCGGTTAATGTCTTTAAGACCAATGCCATAGAGCGCACTCGCCTGGAAGCGGAGAGCAAAGCCAGTGAGCAGGCTGAATTAAAACGGCAGCAGAGTGAACGCGAGAACACAGCCGCTCAGCAGCAAACTGAAATTGAACGCCAGCGCGCCCAGGCCGCCGAGCACGCCGCGCGAGCCGAGCGAATTGATGATCTTATTGCTACTTTTGAAAATGACGTCAGCGGCGCACTCAGTGTTATGACCGACTCGTCGGAAGAGATGAGTTCAACGGCAGAACAACTGGTTGCCACCTCGACCGAAACCAGGAAGCGCTCTTCTATTGTCGCCACTGCATCGGATGAGACCTCTCAGAATATCAATATGGTCGCCGCCGCAGCGGAGCAGCTTTCAACCTCGGTGCAAGAAATTGGTCGACAAACGGCACGTGCCAGCGCCATTTCAGAGGAAGCCGTAAAAGAGGCCGCAGAAAGCGAAAAAGCCACCGAGTCTCTCGCCCTGGCGGCGGAAAAAATTAATGATGTGATGGCCTTAATCGGCGATATTGCGGAACAAACCAACTTGCTGGCACTCAATGCCACGATTGAATCTGCCCGCGCCGGAGAGGCCGGCAAAGGTTTCGCCGTTGTTGCCAGTGAGGTCAAAACCCTCGCCGGGCAAACCAGTGATGCCACCAATGACATCACCCAGCACATTAATGAAATGCAGAGCCTGACGAAAAGTGCGGTCAACAGCATTAAGGCCATTGTTGAAGTCAACGCCCGATCCAATGAGGTCACCTCGAGTATTCAAACGGCAATTGCGCAACAGAGTGATGCGACCAGCGAAATTTCCCAGAGTATTCTGCAAGTTGCCGAGGGCAGCACCGAAGTGTCCAGCAATATCACCAATGTCGCCGATGGCGCTACCGAAACGGGCACAGCAGGTGAGCTGGTGCTAGGCGTTGCCAATGAGCTAAGCCTGGTCTCTCAGAAATTAAAGCGCGATATTGAAGCTTTTCTGAACGACGTTCGCTCTTCTTAGGTTAGGTTAGGGGAATCGGACAGACTATAAGCCCACAGGTCAGATAGCTCAAAAAAGCCCCCTGTCACCTGAGTAATAAACGTTTAAAACTAATGACGACTGGCAATATTACCTGTTGTTTCGCCAAGTAAGTGCCGTACCCGCTTTAATAAATCACGAGAGCTATAGGGTTTGGCAAGCGCACCCGCTCTCAGCTCCCGATCGACCTCGTCGACATGACTTGCTTCATCAAAACCACTGACAATTAGAATTTGTAGCGCTGGAAATTCAGCGCGTATTTTATCGGCCAGTTGGTAGCCATTCATACCGGGCATAATCACATCGGAAATGACTAAATCGACCGTGTTGCTGCGGAGCAAGCTCAGGGCCTCATCGCCATTTGCGCCACACAGTACTTTATAGCCCTGCTGGCTTAGTACATCTCTGGCCAGCGCCAATAAACTCGGCTCATCATCGATCACCAGAATGCTCTCCTCACCCCGCAATGAAGCCATATCCTCGGGGGAAAACACCTCACTAATCGACGACTCCCCGCTGTAGCGGGGAAAATAAAGACTAAAGCGCGTACCCACACCCGGCTCTGAATAAACCTGAATCCCCCCCTCACTGCGCTCAACAAAACCATAAGTCTGGCTTAAACCCAGGCCCGTACCCAGTTCGCCCTTGGTGGTAAAAAAGGGATCAAATATTTTTTCCACCGTGTCTTTATCCATACCCTTACCCGTATCGGAAATACAGATTCGCACATAGTCACCGCTGGCAATATCCAGATGTTCAGCATCCTGCTTACTCAAACTTTGATTTGAGGTGGCAATCGATAAAACACCACCATCGGCATCCATTGCGTGCATGGCGTTAATGCACAGGTTCATCAGCACATCTTCAAAATCACCTTTATCGATCCAAATCGGCCACAATGCCTTCGGCAAATCCATTTTCACGGTAATTCTTGCAGTCAGCACCTTCTCCAATAAAGAACGCTGACCAGCTAACAGAGCATTGATATCAACCTCAACAGCCTCAAGTATTTGTTGCTTGGAAAAATCCAATAATTTTTTAGTTAAGTTTTTACCGCGCTCACCCGCCTGAGAAATTTGCTCACTATAAGCAAGCAGTTTAGGCTGGTCTGACAGCGCGCTCTGCAAGAGCTCAGAATAGCCCAGCACAATACCCAGCATATTGTTGTAATCGTGGGCAATGCCCCCCGTCAACTTCCCCATGGCATCCATTTTTTGGCTGCGGCGCAATTGTTCTTCGGCCTTTTTCTCACGACTCAAATCGTGAAGGGAAGCAATAAAAATCATTTTATCACTGTCAATACGAGGCGCCGTGGTAACGGATAATCGTACCGGGAGTTGATCACCGGCTTTGTTCATCACCAAAGTTTCATGAGGGTGACCAATGATCTCTAGCGCCATACCCTCCGCACTTTGATATAACAATTTCTGGTAATCACCGGCCACCTCTGGCGGCATAATTAATTGAAAGTGCTTATTGATAATTTCTGCCGCCGAAAAGCCAAAGAGCTTTTCCGCCGCCAAATTAAAGCTCAAAATGATGCCGTCTTCATCGACGGTTAGTACCGCATCGAGAAGATTATCCAGGAGTTGCTGTTGCTCCAATTGTTGCTCTCGATTTTTCTCTTCAGCCTGTACGCGCCGAGAAACATCATCGACAAATGATGCGATGCCAATCACTTCGCCCTCTTCATCCACTAGCGGGGTGTCGTACCACTCACAGACTAAGGTTTCTCCTGCCTTGTTTGTGTTTTCATTAATTTGATGGCGCCGCTCTTGATTGGACAAGAGCTTTTGCCGAAGACCCTCTACTTCAGACCGCACCTCGGGTGACACAATTAACTCGGAGCAATTACGCCCTAGGGCCTCCTCTTTGCTGTAACCAAAGATTCTTTCTGCCGCCGGATTCCAGTCTGTAACTACAAAGTTTCGATCCCACTCAATCACACCCAGAGGAGTGTGTTCGACATGTAATTGAAAACGCTTTTGACTTTCGTGTAATACCTGCCGCATGCGGTATTGCTCTGTAACATCATGAAACACCAAAATCGCGCCAATAATAATATCGCCATTGCGAATTGGTGCGGCACTATCGGCAATTTGATATTCCAGAGAATTTTTTGCCAGTAAGGTCGTGTGGTTACTCAGGGTAACAACCTCCCCCGTCGTCAGGGCCTGATGCACCGGATTGGGTACCGGCTTGAGGGTTTCAGCATCAACGATGGGAAACACATCGCGCACCGAGCGACCCAGGGCTTCACTTAAGATCCAGCCTGTCATCTCCTCCGCCACCGGATTCATGCGCGTCACCAGTCCCTCACGGTCCGTTGCAATGACGGCATCGCCAATACAATTCAGGGTCAGTGCCAGGTTTTCTTCGCTATCCCGCAGTGCTGTCACCGACCGATGCAACTGTGCTTGCATGGCTATCAATGCCTCGGCCAATACATCCAGCTCATCGGGACTCTTAAAATATTGGCGCGGACGCTGCAACACTAAATGCTGGCCGAGGTTTGACAAACTCATATCCCGTGCAAAAGCGGAAATCGTACCCAGGTGCTGAGTAACACGACGGCTCACCAATAATAAAACCAGACCCGCCACCAAAAATGTCTGCAGGGCGACGATAAAAATAGAAGAAAGCGTCTTTCCATAAAACAGTTGATAAACATCATTCGTGGACGCCACTATCCTCAAACCACCAATTTCCTGCTGCTTGTTACCGTAGTCATAATAGATGGGGAAGTTATGGCTAATCACTTTACCTGGTGGGTATTCTCCTGCTTCGACGACCACCTCACCCTGCTCACTAACGGCGAGATATTCAATCGACTGTAAATTCAGCATGCCGCCTAAATCCAGTTTTATGGCGTCGATATCAGCGACCCAGAGTCGCGCACCGATACTCGGCAGATACAGCGCCCCCACCTTAATAAGTTGTGTATCAATATTTTTTAAGTCGCGTTTTAATTCAGCGTACAGGTATAAAGCTGAAGTAAGGATGGTGGCAAAAACACTAATTAGGAAAACAGAGAGCCCCAAACGACGAGCCAAAGGGCCCATTAATTTTGAACGGCCGTTTTTCATAATCAGCGATACCCCAAAAACTGATTTAACTTTTCACTCAATAAGCAATAAAGCACCTGCCGGCTATTTTTTCTAATTCTGCTCGACAGGCTTTTCATTCTTAATACCCTGCAGATGTTGGTCTACCAACTTTTGATACGAGCCGTCTTGTTTCATTGCCTGTAAAGCACTGGCCAGACGAGGTACCAATATGGCATATTTTGGATGAAGATAAACATAGGACGGAACACTCTCAAGAGAGATGTCACTGACAACCAGGCCCTTAATATTATTTTTATGTAAATAGTATTGCCCTATGTCTTTCACAAAAACAGCGTAATCAATTCTTTTTTTCTGCAGCAATGTAAACAACTGTTTTTCATTTTTCACTTTCGTCACTAGAGCACTGGCAGGCACTTTCTTCTCGATAATTTTCATGCCCAAAATGATGCCCACAGACTTCCCTGACAAGGATTGCCAACCTTTGCTCAAATCAATAGTATCGCGAGAAAAAACCACAAACTCATTACTGGCAAGGGGCTCAGGGACTCGCAAAAGGGTCGGGAAATATTCTTCAATGGCCCTCGTCCTCACCAACTCGCCATCGGCAAGCCCTGCTTCAGCCATTTTCAAGCTTCTCTCAGTCGGTACCGTCAAGACACGCAGGTCGTAGCCCATTCTCTGCAGTGCCTGTTCAACTAGCTCATCTACCAGCCCGGTTTGCTCCGGCGAATGATAAAAGCCCGGTGCCAGATCGCCGGTGACCAGGGTCAAGACCGGCTTATCAGCCGCGATAACGGCAACACTGCTGACGAGTAACAGCCAGCAGGCCGTGTACTGCCAACAGCGTTTAACAAGTCTTGGGGTCGTTCTCTGTTGCTTTAGCCAGCCCATTTTTTTCCATTTAAGCCTTTAGTCTTAGCGAAGCTGCTATTTTATACCGCTGAATATCCTGTGGCAGACAAGCGATTCAAAACCCTCAAGCGGCACACTTCCGCATAAATATAGCGTACAAAAAAGGGGTGCGCCTCTTCAGCACACCCCTTCTTTTTAACAGCTCAGTCAAGGCTGTCAACTATTGCGCGCTAACTACGCCACTTCAAACAGGCCCGCAGCACCCATGCCACCACCGACACACATGGTGATGACGACATACTTCTCGCCGCGACGCTTAGCTTCACGCAGCGCGTGACCGACCATCCGCGCGCCACTCATACCGTAGGGGTGACCAATAGAGATAGCACCACCGTTGATGTTGAGGTTTTCATTGGGAATACCCAATTGATCGCGGCAGTAGATCACTTGCACGGCGAAGGCTTCGTTCAATTCCCAGACACCGATATCGTCCATTTTCAGGCCGTTGGCTTTCAGTAGTTTCGGGATGGCGAAGACAGGGCCGATGCCCATTTCCTCGGGGCCACAACCGGCAACGGCCATGCCACGGTAAATACCCAGGGGCTCGAGACCGCGCTGCTCTGCCGCTTTTCCTTCCATCAGTACACAGGCTGCGGCGCCGTCGGACAACTGACTGGCGTTACCGGCCGTGATGCTACCGCCCTCGATAACGGGACCCAGAGAGGCCAGGCCTTCGGCATTGGTGCTGGGGCGATTACCCTCGTCGAGCTTCAGGGTTTTTTCAACACTGGAGACTTCTTTCGTCGCTTTATCCATCACCTGCATAGAGGCGGTGACCTCAACGATCTCGTCGTCAAAAAGACCCGCTTCCTGAGCCGCCGCCGTGCGCTGCTGAGACTGCAGTGAATACTCGTCCTGGGCTTCACGGCTGACCTTGTAGCGATTGGCAACAATCTCAGCGGTCTCGAGCATGGGGATGTAAATATCTTTCTGCATCGCAATCAATGCGTCATCGCGATTGCGGTAGCTGTTGGCGTGTTCGTTCTGCACCAGGCTGATGTGCTCGATACCACCACCGACAACCGTGGTCATGCCATCGCAAATAATTTGCTTGGCCGCCGTGGCGATGGACATTAAGCCGGAAGAGCACTGACGCTCGATGCTCATGCCGCTAACGGTGTCGGGCAGGCCCGCACGCAAGCCGGCCAGACGGCCGATGTTGTAACCGGTCGTACCCTGCTGCAGCGCACAACCCATGATCACATCATCGATCTCGGCCGGATCGACACCGGCGCGAGCTATCGCTTCACGAATGGGAATGGCACCCAGTGTCGGGCCATCGGTATCATTAAAGATCCCACGGTAGGCTTTACCGATGGGGGTACGGGCACTTGAAACAATAACTGCTTCTCTCATTTTCTACACTCCTGTTGGGGTTAACGCCGGCCAGTAATGGCCCCGCGAATTTACGATGCTTTACTTTTCTTAAGAAACTTCTGGGTTTGCTGCCCGGCATTGGTCAGCACACGCTGGCCGGCCTCGTCCTCGACATCAGCCCAGGCGGCGCGAATATTCTCCGGCGTGCGCTCTTCCGGTGACAGGTAAATGCCGTCGGTTTCATAAATGCGCGTGGTGGCATAACCCCCGGCACCGGCGGCGAGAATGGTGCGGGTTGGGGCTTCGTCATCACACAGGGTTAACAAGCCGGTAGTCACCGCTTCGGGGGGCATTAACTCTTCGGCGCTGTCGTCGGAGAAAATATCCGCCGTCATGCGCGTATAGGCCGAGGGCGCCAGCGCGTTGATGTGAATGCCATATTTGTGGCCTTCGAGCACCAGGGTGTTCATCAAACCCACAACGGCCATTTTCGCCGCACCGTAACTGGATTGACCAAAGTTACCGTAGAGGCCACTGGCAGAGGTGGTCATCACAATGCGACCGTATTCCTGCTCGCGCATCAAGTCCCACACCGCTTTCGAGCAATTTACCGAGCCCATTAAATGCACTTCAACCACGGCACGGAAATTATCGAGGTCCGCCTTGGCAAAACTTTTGTCGCGCAATATACCGGCGTTGTTAATCAGAATATCGACCCGGCCCCACTCGGCTTTCGCCTGGGCAACCATGGCTTCCACTTCATCATAGTTAGCAACATTGGCGCCATTGGCGATAGCTTCACCGCCAGCGGCTTTAATTTCAGCCACTACCTGCTCGGCCAGCGTCGCCGAACCCGCTGAAGAGCCATCGACTGAACCACCGAGATCATTAACAACGACTTTGCAGCCGCGCGCGGCCAGTGCCAGTGCGTGGGATTTACCCAGGCCATTGCCAGCACCGGTGACGATGGCGACACGATCATCAAAACGAATAGTCATTTCTTCACTCCTAATTTGTTATTTAAATGCCTTAAGTTATATTCAAAAAATAACTAGCCAGCGAAAACCATATTCAGCCATTCGGCTTTCAGTGCGGGCTTGTCGACACCTTCAATTTCAACGGTGATGTCCAGTTTAAACAGGTACTGGCCAGGCTTTTTCTCGGTGGCTTCCAGCAGTACGGCATTGGCGCGTACACGGCTGCCGACTTTTACGGGGGTTAAAAAGCGCACCTTATCGAAACCGTAGTTCACACCCATGGTGCGCTTAGGCACGTTGACGCCAACGCCGTTTTGCAGAAAGTGGGCCAGCATCGACAGGGTTAAAAAGCCGTGGGCGATAGTGCCGCCGAAGGGACTGTCTGCAGCTTTAACCGGATCGACATGAATAAATTGATGATCGAGGGTGACATCGGCAAAGTCATTGACCTGCTGTTGAGTGATTTCAAACCAGTCGGAAGTACCGCAGTCATCGCCAATGTGGGACTGTAAATCGCCGGTATTAATTTTAATGGTCATCTTTAATTTCCTTTAAATTATCGTTAATAAATATTAACTGGATGCGTAATTAATAATTTTGCAAGCTAGCGAAGCGCTGCACATGGTAGCGCCTGTCGCCGAACTGCTGCTCGGCAACGCGGGCACGCTTCATAAAAAAGCCGATATCCAGCTCATCCGTCATGCCGATGCCGCCGTGTAACTGCACACCCTCGTTGGTCACCAAAGTCACCACTTCACTGACTTTCGCCTTACAAACACTGGCCAGCAGGCTTAACTGCGGGTCATTATTATCGAGTGCTTGCAGAGCTTTAATCACCACCGACTTGGCCAGTTCGATTTCGCTAAACATATGGGCGGCACGGTGTTGCAGCCCCTGATAAGAGCCGATTAAAGCGCCGTACTGACTGCGCTCTTTCATATATTGCACGGTGCGCTCAAAAACTTCCTGAGACATGCCCAGCAATTCCGCTGAGAGGTGAATATTGGCGACATTGGCGAGGTAGGTAATCAGGCTCGTGCCCTTATTTTTTTCACCCAACAGAGCATCGGCACTGAGTTCGACATTCTTCAAACGCAGCATTGCACTATTGCGGCTATCGGCCAGATACACCCGCTCGATTTCCACGCCCGGCGTTGCGCTGTCAATAATAAACAGGCTAATGCCCTGCTCGTCACTGGCATCGCCCGAAGTTCGCGCACTAACAATTATTTTGTCGGTAATATGGCCATCGCAAACGAACTGCTTTTCGCCGTTGAGGACGTAGCCACTGCCACTGGCCGTCGCGGTGGTACTCACCAAGGCCGGGCGATACTTCGGGCCTTCGTCCAGCGCCACAGCAAGCAACAGCGAACCGTCGACAATGGCGGGTAGCAGGACTTTTTTCTGTGCCTCAGAGCCTGCGGTGTTAATGGCCGATGCTGCCAGTACGGCCGTCGATAGCAGGGGCGATGCGGTCAAGGTGCGACCGTTTTCTTCCATCACCTGACCCATGCCGACATGGCCAAACGCGAGACCACCGTGAGCTTCGGGCACTAAAACCCCCGTCCAGCCCAGCTCAACCATTTGCTGCCAGGTGGCTTTGTCATAACCCAGCTCGCTACGCTCATCACGCAATTGGCGTAATTGCGCCACCGGGGCGTGCTCACTCAAAAAGCCCTGGGCGGATTCTTTGAGCATATTTTGTTCTTCATTCAGTACTAATGCCATTTGCCCTACCCCTTTTGACCTAAACCAAGAATACGCTTACTGATGATATTGAGCTGAATTTCCGAAGTGCCGCCCTCTATCGTATTGCCCTTGGTACGCAGCCACTGGCTGGCGAGCAAACCGTTATCAAAAGCCTCACCTTCCCAGGCCAAACCTGCCTGACCATGAATGTCAGTGAGCAATTCAAAACGCTGCTTGTTCAGTTCAGTACCGGCATATTTGAGCATTGACGAGGTTGCGCCAGTGCCGGTGCCGGCCTTAGTTTCATCGTCGATGCGCTCCTGAGTTAACTCAAAGGCGAGGATGTCGATTTCCCACTGGGCGATTTCGGTGCGCAAGGCGGTGTCAGCCAGCTGACCATTTTCCAAACCACCGGCCACATCAATGGCGTGCTGGTGCAGGCTTTTCTCGCTGGCGGCGGTGTGGCCCATATTGCCGATCATCGCTCGCTCGTGGGTGAGCAGGTAAGAGGCCAGCTCCCAGCCCTGATTGATATTGCCGACTAGCTGATCTTTTTCCACTCGCACATTGTCGAGGAAAGTTTCGCAAAACGGCGAGTTACCTGAGATCAACTTAATAGGACTGGTGCTAACGCCCGGCGTGGTCATATCAAACAGTACCAAACTGATACCTGCATGTTTCACCGCATCGGGATCGGTGCGCACCAGGCAGAACATCCAGTCGGCGCGCTCGGCGTAGGAGGTCCATACTTTTTGGCCATTCACCAAAAAGTGGTCTTCCTTGTCTTCGCAACGGGTCTGCAGGCCCGCCAGGTCGGAACCAAAGTTAGGCTCGCTATAGCCCTGACACCACCAGATTTTGCCCTTCACGATATTGGGAATATGCTGGCGTTTCAGCTCTTCTGAGCCGTACTGTAAAAGCGCCGGGCCGATCATCGACAAGCCCATGCTGAATAGCGGGGGGCGGGCATCGATGCGGTACATTTCTTCGCGGAGAATTTTGCACTCTTCTTTATTGAGACCACCACCGCCGTATTCTGCTGGCCAGTCGGGGGCCGTCCAGCCGCGCTCGGCCATTACGTCCAACCAAATTTTTTGCTCTTCATTGACAAAGCGCCACTTAGTGCCGCCCCAGCATTTATCATCAAACTCCATCACCGGCAGGCGCTGAGATGGCGGGCAATTGGCGTCGAGCCACTCCCGAGTTTGCGCCCTGAATTGTTCAAGATCCGACATTATTCACCTCTTATTTTTAATCCCCGCCTGTAATAACGCCCTTTGGCCACCTCAGTAAAAGAAGCGGAACACGGCTACAAACGCACTTATTATTGAAGACAGCAAACCGCAAGCGCAGGCTTTTTTATAGTTAGCTCGGATGCGGGCAGTCCGTGACAACGGGTTACTATAGAGTAAGGGGCATAGTCGGTAAACTGCGGTCATTGACCATCAGGTATTACTCTCGCGATAGAAAAAAACAGAGCTCTGGAACCGGGCTCAACCAACGCGGTTTATAAGCCTCGCCAGAACTAACGATTGTCCAGGCGATTAAAATCCAGTACGCCCGATGTCAGGGGATAGCGTTCGCGGTAGGCCCGGTGGAAGGTATCACTGGTGGCCCAAAACCGGGCATCGGTGCGCCGCACGCCATAGTCATCGAGCAGACGTGCGTAGTCGCTTTCTGTTTCGATAGCGCCTATAGCATCAACAAAAGCAGCCAACTGGTCTTCACTAACCTGAAAAAAGGCATTCGGATAGGCACCGATGAAACCGGGGATCACCGATAGCGTGTCATCCTCCGGCAGGCGATTTTTCTGCTCTTTGAACATTGAAGTCATGCTGGAATAGGCGCGGTTAACGACAAAAGTTACGTATTCCTCACCCTGCACATAGTCAATTTTCACAAAGGCAATTTCCGGCATAAGAGTGACCGACTGGCCTTTGAGTAAATGCAGGCGTTCTAGTTGCTCGCGCACCCCCGCCCTTTTTACAGCGCTCAATTGCTGCTGTGTGGGCAGTACTTTCTTGAGGCGCTGTGCCAGCAGCGCAAACAACTCCTGCTTTTCATCATCACTTTTATAAGCAATAGCGGGCGCTGATTTCTGCTCAAAAGCCGGCAGTCTTAAATAACTTTTGATTTCATCGGTATCGACACCCTGATACCAGAGGTCTCGCTCTCTGGCTCGCGCCGTTTCCGGCAAGAGTTGTAAAAATAGCGTTTCAGCCTCCATCCGCAGAAAGTCCATATACAGGCGCGTTAGTAACTGATGCCCACCATTGCCAAAGACGTCGTAGCCCGCCACCAGCAGATAGTGAATACGCTCAAGTTGGCCATAACCGAGAACCCAGGCTGTTTTGGGCGTTTGGCCCAACAAGCCCTTTTCAACACTCGCACTGTCAACGTGCCTGAAAACGGTCAGCGCGGCATTTTCATTCTGACCATCACCGTCCCAGATGAGCTTCAGGCTAATGGCATCTTCGGGGAGGCGTTCGGCAAGATAGGCGTCCTGATCCGCCATTAATTGCTGCTGTTGCTGCTGGTATTTTTTCCAGTGCTTAAAAGGCCGATAGATATCGACAAGGCTAGCGGGCAATTCCAGACTCTCATCACGCTGCGCCATAAAGTCTTCAAAAGCACCCAGACGTTTTGGTTCGGGATTGGTGAAGAAGACCCAGAAGTTATCCTGAATCACATTCAGCGCCACCTGCCCTCGACACACAGTGCCCTTAATAAAAGCCATGATGGTGAACTGCGCTTCATCCAGTAAAAACTGATAACGCGAATGGGCGGGCAGGGCGTCAAAGGTGATAAAAGGGTTCGACGCCGTCTCCGGCGCATAGGAGGGTAGGTCTTCGACCGCATAATTTGCATCGACAAACAGGCTTTGCCAGCGCTGCATACGCTGCTCATCCAGCCGGTAGGGCATGTGTACTTTTGTCACTATCGTATTGAGAACCGGCTGAAGTCGATAGTAGACCCGCTCAACGCCGGGCTCATCGTAGGGACGGCGCGTGGCAATAAGCTGCACCGGTTCACCGGGGGGTGTCGCCGAGCGCACCAGCTTAAAAAACTGGCGCTGATCCAAATGCGGAAAATACAAGTGGGCAAAATATAAATGCTCGAAAAGGTAGCGACTGGTCAGCTGCTTCTTTAAGGAGTCTCCATTAAAGAAAGACTCCCAGCGCTTAATTTGTGCCAAATATTCCGGTAGCAAGGGCGGCCGAGGCGTGTAGCGAGCACCCTGCTCCAACCATTGTTTGAGCACGCTCTGTTCTTCTTCGGGCAAGCCTGGCAAGGCATAGGGCATACCCCACAGGGGGTGCTCGAGGGCAAACTGATCAAAGGCCCCATCCTTTGTACACGACTGCTCGCGCGCCAGGGATAAATCAAAACTCGGCGCTAAACGCTTGCCTTCGGGCAGGGGGTTTTTCTCTTTTAAGGCCAGCATGCGATGCATAACGCCGGCTTCACGGTTGGCTTCAAGCGTATCGGCTCGCTCGTTGAGCACCGAGTAAAAGCCTTTTTCACGCCACTCACTGACCGTGCTGGCATCTTCAAATAGCCGGGTTGTCGGTGCCGCCGTCAAGCGCGTCGAATGATAAACCTCTACCTCAGACGCCCCCCGCTCAATACCCTCAATGGAGCTCATTTTTAACTGGCAGGAGGCATCGTAGCAAGCGTGGCAAACAACGCAGCGCTGGTCCAGAATGGGCTTCACCTCGGACCAGAAATCGACGGAATCCGGCGCTAATACCGCGACGGCGCGCTCTTTAACCTGGGGCGCGCCGTAGCGTTTTTCGAATTGCATCGTGCCAATGGCCGTACAGCCACTGAGTAATAAAACAATGAGCAGTGCGTATTTTTTATTGCTCGCCAAAGTCTATCTTTCTCCAGAAATCCCGAGCCTAAAGTGGCGACGAGTATCGATGTTAAGCGACGACAACACGCGCTGTGGGGCGCTCCTGAGTCGCGCAGGCGGTATATTTAATTTTCTTCTTAAGCACAGCGTTCTATTAATAAAAAAGTATTACACCTAATATAAAACTCTGTCGATATATCTACTAGAGGCTAGTCAAGCGTCGCCACTCTCATCGCGGCATCAAACCTGCATATTGTTTTAGCATGGGATGAATACGCAAACAGCGACATTTTTTTGGCGGCTGACGGCGCAACACCCGCTCCACTGACGCACCCGGCTCGACAGAGGCATTATGAAACACTTCGATAGCGACAACATTAGATTTGTCATCGCCCACACCCTGAAAACCCTTGGCAACTATTCCCCAGCGGCAGAAAACCTGCTCCTCATCACCATCAGACTGGAAGACAAACACAATGCCGGAACCCCCGAGGGCGGCCTGGGCCTCTACAAGATAGACCGCGCCTGTCACCTGAAGATATGGGATGGCTATCTCGCCTTTGACCCCGACCGAGCCAGCACCATTCGCGGTCTGGCCTCCCAGAAGACCTTTTTACAGGACCCCCATCTCGAATTGCTCACCAATCTGGCCTACGCCACCGCTATTGCCTGGTCCATCTATCAACGCAATAAGGTGACACTGCCCTCCGCTGAAGACCTCTCCGGTCTAAGCGCCTGCTGGGAAAAGTACTTTGTAACGGCGAACAGCTCGCAGCGACCTCAAGAGCCGCGCCAGTCATCATCCGCAAAGACGATCACCTGGCGCCCCCGCCCCGAAGAAGACTTATTACAGGCCTGAAAACTCGGGCCTCAAGCCCGCTTTACGGTACCCCATTACGCCACTGCCACCCTGTCGACCTTTTGAAAGCCGCGCGGCAGTTTATTGCCGCGCCGACCACGCTCACCCATGTAATGCTGTAAATCGGCAAACTTAAGATTGTGATGACGCTTACCGGAGTAGATAACCAGGCTTTGCCCCTCCGCCACCACGGCGACGGTGAGCATAAATTCCTCCCGCGCCTGCAAACGTGAGGTCGGAATATTGATAATTCTGTTGCCCTTGCCCCGCGCTAATTCTGGCAGCTCTGAAAGGGGAAAGGCGAGCATGCGACCCTCATTACTGATCGCCACCACCAATGCCGCTGCAGCATTAACATTGGCAATCGGCGGCAAGATTTTTCCGCCCTTGGGAATGCTAATCAGCGCCTTACCCGAGCGGTTTTTGGTGTAGAGGTCAGCCATTTTAGCGACAAAACCATAACCCGCATCGGTCGCCAATAAGACTTTCTGCTCGTCGTCACCCATCAACAGGCCACAGAATGTCGCCCCGGATGGCGCGTTTAAACGCCCGGTGGCCGGCTCCCCCTGCCCCCGTGCCGATGGCAGCGTGTGGGCGGCCAGGGCATAGCTGCGACCGGTGGAGTCGAGCAATATTGCCTGCTGGTTACTACGCCCCTGCACAGCGGCAAAAAAACCATCGCCGGCTTTGTAATTCAAGGCCGCACCGTCCACTTCATGGCCCTTGGCAGCGCGAATCCAGCCTTTATCGGAGAGCACAACCGTCACCGGATCGGCACTGAGCAAGTCCATTTCATTGTAGGCCTGGGCTTCACTGCGCTGCACTAATAACGAGCGGCGATCATCGCCAAATTCTTCGGCAATCGCCTCCAGCTCTTTGCGCACCAGGGTTTTTAAGCGTCGCTCCGAACCGAGCACTTTCTCCAGCGCGTCGCGCTCGGCACTCAGCTCATCCTGCTCGGCGCGGATTTTGAATTCTTCCAGCTTCGCCAGTTGCCGCAGTCGCAAATTGAGAATCGCCTCGGCCTGAATATCCGTTAAGTCATAACGCAGCATCAGCTCATTTTTCGGATCATCTTCATGGCGAATAATGGCAATGACTTCGTCAATATTCAGGAAGGCGGCAAGCAGGCCGTCGAGAATATGCAGACGAGCCAGTACGCGTTCGAGGCGATATTCGAGGCGGCGGCGCACGGTGGCAATGCGAAACTTCAGCCACTCCGCGAGAATGACATTCAGCGGCTTAACACTGGGCAGGCCGTCCATGCCGATCATGTTCAAGTTGACCCGATAATTGCGCTGCAAGTCGGTGGTGGCGAAGAGGTGGTTCATCAGGGCGTCGAGATCAACCCGATTGGAGCGCGGCACAATGACCAGCCGCGTCGGGCTTTCGTAGTCGGACTCATCCCGCAGGTCGGCAACCATCGGCAGCTTTTTGGCGAGCATTTGCGCGGCGATCTGCTCGAGAATTTTTGCCGGCGAGGCCTGGTGGGGCAGTGCCGTGATAACAATATCGCCCTCTTCTTTCTGCCAGACGCCGCGCATGCGCACCGATCCACGACCGGTTTTATAGACCCCTAACAACTCTTGCGGGGTTGAAATAATTTCCGCCTCGGTGGGGTAGTCCGGCCCGGGCAACAACGCGAACAAATCCTCAACCGTCGCTTTCGGGTGTTCGAGTAAATGCACCGTCGCGCTAATAATTTCGCGCAAATTGTGGGGTGGTATATCGGTAGCCATACCGACGGCGATACCGGTGGTGCCGTTCAACAGTACGTGGGGCACCTGGGCGGGCAGCACCTGGGGTTCATCCAGTGAACCATCGAAATTGGGCTGCCACTCGACCGTGCCCTGGCCCAGTTCACCCAGTAATAAATCGGAAAACTGCGCAAGACGGGATTCGGTGTAACGCATTGCCGCGAAAGATTTGGGATCGTCCGGCGAGCCCCAGTTACCCTGCCCGTCGACCAGCGGGTAGCGATAGGAGAAGGGCTGAGCCATCAGCACCATCGCCTCATACGAGGCGCTATCACCGTGGGGGTGGAACTTGCCGATCACATCGCCCACCGTGCGCGCCGATTTTTTATGCTTGGCGGTGGAGCGCAAACCCAGCTCGCTCATGGCATAAATAATGCGCCGCTGCACGGGTTTGAGGCCATCGCTGATATGGGGCAGCGCGCGGTCGAGAATCACGTACATGGAGTAATCGAGATAGGCTTTTTCGGCGTACTCGCTGACCGGGCGGCTTTCCGTCGAGTCGATGGCAATTACTGTATCTGTCATAAAAACGTCTTTATCGAATTTGTTTAAGTGAAGTTAACGACTGAGGGTCAAGCCGGTTCGGCGAGGTCACCCTTTTCTTCCAACCAGGCTTTACGATCGGCGGCGCGCTTTTTCGCCAGCAACATATCAAACAATTCACCGGTGTCGTCACCCTCGGCAATGGTCAAGCGCACCAACCGACGGGTGTCCGGGTCCATAGTGGTTTCACGCAGCTGTATGGGGTTCATTTCACCCAGGCCCTTGAAGCGTGTCACCTGTATTTTGCCACTCAACTTTTCCGCTTCAATGCGGTCGAGTACGCCCTGCTTTTCCTGCTCGTCGAGGGCGTAAAACACGGCTTTGCCAACATCGATGCGAAACAGCGGCGGCATTGCCACATAGACATGGCCGGCTGCGACGAGGGGGCGAAAGTGGCGTACAAACAGGGCGCAAATTAAGGTGGCGATGTGCGCGCCGTCGGAGTCGGCATCGGCGAGAATACAGACCTTGTGATAGCGCAGGGCGCTGAGGTCATTGCTGTCGGGGTCGAGACCGATGGCGACGGAGATGTCGTGTACTTCCTGAGAGGCGAGAATTTGCTGGCTATCGACCTCCCAGGTATTCAGGATTTTACCGCGCAGGGGCATGATGGCCTGAAACTCGCGACTGCGCGCCTGCTTGGCCGAACCACCGGCGGAGTCACCCTCCACCAAAAACAGCTCGGAGCGCTCGGGCTCGCCACTGGAACAATCCGCCAGCTTGCCCGGTAAGGCGGGGCCGGAAGTCACTTTTTTACGCGCCACTTTTTTACTCAGACGCATGCGCCGCTGGGCATTGGCAATGCACAGTTCGGCCAGTTTTTCGGCTTCTTCGGTGTGCTGGTTGAGCCACAGACTAAAGGCGTCTTTCACCACCCCCGAAATAAACGCAGCGGCTTCGCGGGATGAGAGCCGCTCTTTGGTCTGCCCTGAGAACTGCGGGTCGCGCAGCTTCGACGAGAGCACGAAACAACATTTATCCCAAATGTCATCGGGGGCCAGCTTTACCCCTCGCGGCAAGAGCTTGCGGAATTCACAAAACTCCCGTGTTGCCTCTAACAAACCGGTGCGAAAACCGTTGACGTGGGTACCGCCCTGAGCGGTGGGAATTAAATTGACGTAACTTTCCTGGGTGATCTCGCCGCCCTCGGGCAACCACTGTACGGCCCAGTCGACTGCTGCCGCTGCAGCGCTTAGGCTGCCGGTAAAAGGTTCAGCGGGAAGCACCTCCCAACCTTTTGTCGCCGTCAGCAAATAGTCGGATAAACCTTCTTCATAGAGCCAGGTTTCGCTTTCGCCCGAGGCTTCATCTTTAAACTGGACTTCAAGCCCGGCGCACAATACGGCCTTGGCACGCAGTACGTGTTTCAGCCGAGGCAGGGAATATTTAATGCTGTCGAAGTACTTGCCATCGGCTTTGAATTTTATCTCGGTGCCGGTATTGCGCTTGCCGCAGGTGTCAATAACTTCAAGCTCGGAGGCTTTCTCGCCATTGGCAAAAGTCATGCAATAGACCTTGGCAGCGCGGCGAATCGTCACCTGCAACTCTAACGACAAAGCATTCACCACCGATACGCCCACCCCGTGCAGACCACCGGAAAACTCGTAGCTGTCGCCGGAGAATTTACCACCGGCGTGGAGCGTGGAGAGAATCACCTCAACCCCCGGCAAGCCCTGCTCGGGATGGATATCAACCGGCATGCCACGACCGTCATCACCCACGGTTATCGCGCCGTCTTTGTGCAAAATAACGTAAATTTTACGGGCAAAACCCGCCAGCGCTTCATCGACACTGTTGTCGATCACTTCCTGGGCGAGGTGGTTGGGCCGCGTGGTATCGGTGTACATGCCCGGGCGCTTGCGCACGGGGTCGAGGCCGGTGAGTACCTCAATCGAATCTGCGTTGTAATCACTCATATTTGGGTTTCGGGCCTTTTAACGACTAATGGTATTTTGAACTCATTCTGATTCATGGCTAAGAAATTCGATAATAGCGGGCAGATGGTTTTCAAAGCCGACAAAGCCGTGGTCGCCGCCGGGTTCAATGACGAGCTGGCAGTTAGCATATTTTTCTTCCGCCAAACGATAGTCGAGCACTTCATCACCGGTTTGCAGAAGCACTAAGAAATCTGCGGCCTCTGTTATCGGGTCAACCTCAAAGCCTTGCAACTGATCGAGATGTTTCTGTTCAATACAGTGCACCTCGCCGGTGTGATAGTTGGCCTGATCACCGAGTAAATAATCACGGCCCAACCAGGGCCGCACCGCCGGATTAATTAACACCACCCGCGAATCATATTTGGCCGCCAGATAAGTCGCATAAAAACCGCCCATGGAGCTGCCGGCAAAATAGAGCGTGCCCGACAAGTCGTCAATCACCGCTTCCAGCTGCGCCATGGCGACAGCGGGGAAGGGACTCAAAAAGGGACAAATAAAGTCGATATCGGGACGCTTGTCCGCTAGCCAGGCTCGCGTTTGCCGGGCCTTGTCGGAGTCTGGCGAGCTGTTGAAACCATGGATATATACGAGTGAGGCCACAATGCTACTTCGCCGGTGAGGAAGGCGTGATTATAGCGATTGCTTTGCGACAATGAACAGAGAGCTTGATGAATAGAGGGCTTTAAAAAAGTTAATAGCCGGCAAGTGCATGATCAACCTGATGCTCAATATCAGAGAGGTGGCGTACCCCCGTAGTGAGCTGGCCATCGGGATGCAAGTCTATCCAACGATAACCCGGCATGCCATCACTCATGGCAAAGCCATCGCTACTGGCCGCAAACTGGAAACAGGTCGACGGCGTTGTATAAACATCACAGCCCGCCCACTTGCTCCCTAGCTCCTGATGCACATGCCCGGTAAACAGGGCTTTAACATTACCTGCAGCCCGAACAATGCCCTCAAACTCATCGGCATTGGCAATGCGTTGTTTATCGAGCCATTCACAGCCAACGGGCATCGGTGGGTGGTGCATAAAAATCACAAACGGGGATTCCGGCTCGGCGCGCAGGCTTTGCTCGAGGAATATCAGTTCTTCTTCAACCAGCCGACCGCCAACCTCGCCCGGTATGGCCGTATTCAAGGACAACACCCGCCAGGCACCCAACTCCAGTAGTGGCCAATAGGGTGAGGAAATAAAGCCGCTCTGCATCACCGCAAAATCGTCGTGATTACCCGGTAGCCAGGCGTAGGGTATTTCGAAGAATTGGGTCTGCTCGGAAAACAAACGATAAGCACTGTGCTTACCCTCTGCTGCCACATCGCCCGTCACCATCATCATGTCGGCATAATCGCGGCGCGCGGCGATATCGGCAAGAATTTTACTGAAACTGTCGTAGGTGCAAATACCGGCTAAACGATGGTCGCGGGTTTCGCCGATATGTAAATCGCTGATCTGCACCATATGGCGTACACCCGGGGCAATCATTGGGCACGCTCAGAGAGAGAGACTCGCACCAAAGCGAGCGGGGGCGGGGCACAAAGAATAAATAAAAACGCGCTTAAATCGTCACTCGCACGTCGTATCGAGCGTTGGCACTGACTCGCCAACGGCATAGCCATGCTGACGGCACAGCACCAGCCATTCTTCAAGAAAGTGATTCCACTGACGCTTTTCATCAGGCTGAAACATCTGTTGATTAGGGTAAGCATTTTTAGGTCGTACACCACGATTGCTGCCATTGGTAATAACTTCGGCTATTTGCGCGTCATGATACAAGCGTACTGTCAGCGTCGCTGGCTTGAACCAGTGAAGTGTGACTGATTTATCAGTCCCTTCCGACCGAGTGCCAGGTGGCTCGGCGATACTGCTTTGCCGCTGGGCAATGGATAACAACGTGGTATAGGACGTTCGCTCCAGCACGGTCAATATAACTTCGACCTCTGCTCTAGCGGACAAACCGATGCGTCGTTCGTCCGCGCTGTGGAGGTCGGGGAATAAACCCAGCAGGCGGAAATAGTTGGCCTCGCAACAGGCCATAAACGCTTTTAAGTCGACTCTATACCGCAATTCACGCCTCTTTTTAATCCATCGTTTTTACTACTTTAACAGATCAGAGCGCCACTACGCTGCGTCTCCGTTTGCGGCTGCCAGCAAGCTATCGCGGTTCAGCTGCAACCACTGTAAACAAATAATACTCGCCGCATTATTACAGTGCCCTGCCGCCAGAGCATCCATTGCCTCACGCTCGCTCATCACGTGTAGCAGAATATCTTCATTTTCACTGGCCAGACCAAAATGGCCACCTCTGCCCTGCAAATCGGCCAGGCCGCAGAACAGCTCCAGGCATTCATTGGTGCCACCGGGGCTCACCAGGTATTCGCAAATGGGTAGCAGTTTGACACTGTCGATGCCCGCCTCTTCGACCAGTTCGCGATTGGCCACATCTTCCGAGGTCTCCCCCGCTTCGACGATGCCGGCAACCACTTCGAGTTGCCAGGGGCCTTCCGGCAAACCGATGGCACCGACGCGAAACTGCTCAATCATGCCCACCAGTTTTCGCTTCGGGTCGTAAAGTAGCACCCCCACGGCCCGCCCACGGACAAAGAGTTCACGGGTGAACTCTCGGCTCCAGCCCCCCGCGAACAAACGATGACGCAGATGCAGCTTCTCCATCGAGAAGAAACCCTGGTAAACCACTTCACGAGAAAGTAGTTCGACGTCTTTATCACCCAGCGTTTTGATTTCTACCATCTCTCTACTCCTCATCCAACCGTCAGTTTAACCGCCATTCAATGACGTACGCATTGCATCAATAAAATTATATATAGCAAGGGTACGCCGTCGTTTCTATCTGCTAGACTAGCCCGCTATCAAGTATCGACTTAATAACCTCCATAGGAATAGGACAAATTCATGTCAAAGCTGATCTCAAAAACCCTGGGCAGCCTGTTGTTAACAGCCAGTTGCGTGGCACCGCTGCAGGCGGAAACGCTGGCTGAAATCTATCAATTGGCACTGAACAACGATGCCCAGTTACGCGCCGCCCACGCCGCCTACAAGGCCGGCAAACAATCCATTCCCCTGGCGCGCTCAGGTTTACTACCCACCCTGACGGGAACCATTGAAATGACGGATGGGGATGGCGATACCAGCTCCTTTCGCACCCTGAACTTCCCCGGCCAGACTTTTGACGCTGGCGCGGCAGGTCATAATGACGACGAAACCGAATTTTATTCCCTCACTCTGACCCAACCCCTGTTCGACATGCCCGCCTGGTTCACCTTCAAACAGGGCTTCGACCTGGACCAACAGGCCAGCGCTAATCTTGCAGCTGAACAGCAATCTTTAATTGTACGCGTTGCCGTCGCCTACACCGAAGTGTTGCGCACCAGTGAAAACCTGGTCACCGCCAAAGCCGAGCAGCGTGCCATTGGCCGGCAACTCGAGCAAACCAAGGAGCGTTTTGAAGTTGGATTGCTGGCGATTACCGATGTCCATGAAGCCCAGGCCGCCCACGATGCCGCGCGTGTTAACACCCTTGAAGCAGAGGGCGAGCTCGATATCGCCTTTGAGGCCCTGGAAGTGATGACCGGCCAACCCCACAAGGAACTGGCTGGACTCGCCCCCGAGTTTCCCATCAAACCCACCGATCCCGTTGACAGAGCGGCCTGGGTAAAATTCGCCCAGGACAATAACTTCACCCTGGCTGCCGCGCGCTTAAATATGATGGCCAGTGAAAAAAATGCCAAAGCCAAACGCGCCGAGCACCTGCCTCGGGTATCGGCCAAGCTGAGCTATTCTAATTTTCATCAGGACGGTGTTTTTGACCCGGATGGCAAGTCCAACCAAGCCTTCTCACGAGACGACGAGCCCATGGTATTTTCCGTACGCATGGATGCCCCCCTTTACACCGGTGGATTCGTCAGCGCCGAGCGTAAAATCGCCCAGCAGGAACTTGTTCAGGCTCAGGAAAACCTGCTGTACACCCAGCGCAGTACCACCCAGCAAGCGCGCTCACAGCACTTAAAAGTGCACACCAACAGTGCCCGTGTTGAGGCCAGAGCCCAGGGTATTGTTTCCGCTCGCAGTGCCCTTGAAGCCACCGAGGCCGGTTACGATGTCGGCACTCGCAACATCGTCGATTTGCTAATTTCACAGCGCCTGCTGTATCGCGCGCAACGTGACTATGCCAACGCCCGCTACGACTATATTCTGAGTATGCTCAACCTCAAGGAAGTCGCTGGCTTATTGAGCCCGGACGATATCAACAAGCTCAATGCCTGGATGAAGCCTGAACTGGTGGTTGGCAAATCTGACGCTCGAGCAAAACTGTAAGTCTATCCAGCGCACCGCGGTTGGCCTCGGTCACCGCGAGCGCTGCGCCAGACATCTGCCGATGTAACTCTGCGTCGGCCAATAGCGCCACCACCTGCTCTGCCAACTCTGCGGCGGATGAGCAAACCGCTAAACCCCCCGCCTCGCTCAGCAAACGACTCACCTCGCTAAAGTTAAAGAGGTGGGGACCGCTGAGTACCGGCACGCCCCAGGCCGCGGGTTCGATCAAATTGTGGCCACCCAACTCAATAAGACTACCGCCCACAAAGCTCAGATCACTGGCCCCACAAAAACTCAATAGCTCGCCCATGGTATCGCCCAAGACAATCTGCACGCTGTTGTCGAGCGCAGACATTTCGCCCGCCTGGTCCTCACTGCGCCGCTGCAGGCGATAGCCCGCTTCACTACAAAGAGTAGCCACTTCGTCAAAACGCTCGGGGTGGCGCGGCACCAAGACCAGTAACACCTCCGGACGTTGCTCTAATATTTGAGTAAAGGCATCGAGAATAACTTCATCCTCACCCCGGTGAGTACTCGCGACCAGCCACACCGGCCTACCGTCTGCGCCCTGCCAGTACTTTTTCAGCCCTGCTGCCTTGTCTCGAAGGCTGTCATCAAGCTGTAGGTCAAACTTAATATTACCGGTGACCTCCAGGGCTTCGGGGCCAACACCCAGCTGTGTAAAGCGCTCGCCATCGGCCTTTGTTTGTGCCGCAACCGTGTTTAACTTAAGGAGCATGGGCCGCGCCAGGCGCCCAACTTTGGCATAGCCCGCCGCCGATTTAGCCGAGAGGCGGGCATTGGCCAGCACCACGGGAATCGCCCGACGATGGCAGGCGTGAATCAAATTCGGCCACAGCTCGGTTTCCATAATCACCAACAGCGCAGGATGCGTGCGACTCAGGAAGCGGGCAATGGCATCGGGCAGATCGTAGGGCGCGTAACAATGCTCGACGCTATCACCGAAGATTTTTTTCACCTGCTCCGATCCCGTCGGCGTCATCGTCGTCACCAGCAGGGTCGACTCGGGGTATTGTTGCTGTAAACGACGAATCATCGGTGCGGCAGCGATGGTTTCACCCACCGACACAGCGTGCACCCAAATCACGGGCCGGGCCTCGGCCAGACTCGCGACAAAACCAAAGCGCTCGCCCCAGCGCCGACGATAGGCCGGTGCACGACTGCCGCGCCAAAGTAGACGCAAGAGGATTAAGGGTAAACAACAATAAATAAGCAGGGTGTACAGTAATCGAGCCAAGTGGTGCCTCCAGATTGGGGCAGCATACCGAGGCCGGTGGATAGCCGCAAAAGGTTTTGCACAACACGCTATAATCCTAAAAAGCGCAAACCCCGAGGAAGTAAGCAGCCCTATGCCCCCAGGTTCCAACACAGTAAAGGCCAGCGACAAAATTCAAACAGACATCACCATTATTGGCGGCGGCATTGCCGGGCTCTGGCTACTTCACCGCCTGTGCTCACTCGGCTATAACGCCATCCTGCTGGAGCACAAAGCGCTGGGCAGTGACCAGAGTGTCGCCAGCCAGGGCATGATTCACGGCGGCATAAAATACACCCTCAGTGGTCTGCTGACCGGTGCCTCGGAGGCCATTGCCGATATGCCGGGCTACTGGCGCAAATGCCTGCAGGGCGAAGGTGAAATTGATCTGCGCGGCTGTAAACTCCTCAGCGACCACTTCTATTTATGGTCGAGTGCGAAAACCACCTCGCGCCTCAGCACCTTTTTTGCCAGCAAAGCCACCCGTGGCCGCGTCGACAAGGTCAGCGGCAAACAGCTGCCTGCGCTTTTGCAGTCGCCCGAATTTAGTGGCTCGGTGTATAAGCTGGTGGACATGGTGCTGGATGTGCCCTCTCTGGTGCGCCAGCTCGCCGCGCCACTGCGCTCACGTATTTTCCAGATCGACTGGCAAACAACAAAATTCCAACGCCAGCCCGACGGCCGCCACGCCATAGAAATTGCCAATGGCGAGCAAGGCCTGCTACTCGACAGCTCGGCCATTGTGCTCACTGCCGGGCGGGGCAATGGTGACCTACTCAAACAACTCGGTGCCTCCAGTCCGGCCATGCAAACCCGCCCCCTGCAACAGGTGCTGGTTAAACACCGCCATCCCCACCATTTTTTTGGCCACTGCCTGGGCTCAGAAACCACCCCCCGGGTCACTATTTCCAGCCACCGCTGTGACGACGGTAGCCAGGTGTGGTATCTCGGTGGCTCACTGGCGGAAAAAGGCGCCAGCCAAAGCAGTGATGAGTTAATCCGCTGTGCCCAGCGTGAGCTTTCTGAACTGCTACCCTGGGTCGATCTCAGCGAAGCTCAATGGGCAACACTCCCCGTCGAGCGTGCCGAGCCACGACAACGCAACTTTGCCCGCCCCGACCAGGCCTATGCCGACTGGGCCGGTAACTGTAAAAATGTGATCGCCGCCTGGCCCACCAAGCTGACACTGGCACCCAATTTGAGTACCCAAATCGTCGACCTGTTGGCCAAAAAAGGCATCAAACCTCTCTATTCTGCGCAGCCAAACCTGCCTCTAAAAACACCGGGCATAGCACCCGCGCCCTGGCAAAGCCTTTTTGGAGACCAGTGATGCTGCCCAAACGCGCCCTTGGCCAAACCGGCATGGAGGTCAGTCTCCTCGGCCTCGGTACCGTCAAACTGGGTCGAAATCAGGGCGTAAAATACCCCCAGAGTTTCAAAATTCCCAGTGATAAAGAAGCTGCCGAGCTCATTGCCCTGGCGAGCGACAGTGGCATTAACCTGATCGACACCGCACCCGCCTACGGCAACAGCGAAGAGCGCCTCGGTACATTGCTCAAGGGTCAACGACACGACTGGTTGATTTGCACCAAGGTCGGCGAAGAATTTATTAATGGTGAATCGCATTTCGACTTCTCACCCACGCACACGCGCCGCAGTGTCGAGCGCAGTCTGCGTCGCCTCGACACCGACGTACTCGATATTGTGCTTATTCACTCCGATGGTAACGACGAAGAAATACTGCAAAAACACGGCACTTTACAGACGCTTGCAGAACTCAAAAAGGCAGGAAAAATTCGTGCGATTGGCATGTCGACAAAAACCGTCAAGGGCGGTCTGCTCGCTGCCGACCAGGGGGATGTGGTAATGATCACCTGGAATCTACAGCACCGCTCTGAAATAGCGGTGGCCGATTACTGCCACCAACAGAACAAGGGCGTACTGATTAAAAAAGCCCTGGCCAGCGGCCACGCGGCACCCAGGCCGCAGCCCGGTAGCAGCGCTGACCCCATTCAACAATGCTTTAAAATGATTTTCGCCCACCCGGGTGTCAGTAGCGCCATCGTCGGCACAATCAACCCAAAACACCTTCGCGCTAATATTGGTGCGATCTAACGCACAATTTTACTGGCTCACGCTGAGCTATACTTATCAACCGGCCACCCTCAACAAACAGGCAGATAGTTCATGTCAGAAAATAACGATGCAAACCTACTCAAGCTACTGCAGTATGAGAATGAACAACTCAAACTGGGGCTGGTCAATGTGCAGAGTAACCTGGCTGAGTCGACCGAAATCAACGATGACTCGTTGGCAGAATTCGACGAAATCAAACGTGAGTATGACGGGCTTTTAGATGACTCGCGATCCCTGACGGCACAAATGGCAGAGCTGACGACCTTGCTCGCCACCTCAAAAGACCGCACCCAGATCATGGCCGAGCAGATTGAAAATATTAATTCACTGTTGCAGAAAATTGTCGGCATCTCCTATCAAACCAACTTACTAGGCCTGAACGCCACCATTGAGGCCGCCAGAGCGGGCGAGGCGGGCAAGGGCTTTGCCGTGGTTGCCGATGAAGTGAAAGCCCTGGCGCGGGAGAGTAAAAAAGCCGCCGACGAAATCACCACCGCAATTGACCAGATCAATGAAGAATCGATGACCTTTTCCCACAGCATGGAGGAGTCGAGCGAGGGCTGTGAAAAAATTAAAACCGTTATCGACCAATTTGACCTGCGCTTACAGGAAAATAGTCAGGCCAATAATCGCTCGACACAAAGAATTCTTGGCACCAACGATAGAACTTTCACCTCCCTCGCCAAGCTAGACCATATTATCTGGAAGGTAAATACCTACCTGTCGGTGATCAAGCAGGAAAAAGAGATGGATTTTGTCGACCACAAGAGCTGCCGACTCGGCAAGTGGTACACCAGTGGCGAAGGTAAGAAGAGCTTTTCCAAATTAAAATCCTACCCCCACCTCGATCACCCCCACTCCCTCGTTCACAGTGGCACTAAACGCATATTCGATCTTATCGACAGAGGTGAGGGCTATGATCTGGAGCTCGAAAATGCCCTGAAAGAAATGGAGCGCGGTAGCAATAGCGTCTTCGAAATACTCGACAAAATGCTCAAGGAAAAAGGGTAAAGCGAATTCTGATTAAGCGCAGATAGAGAAAGGCGCCAACGGACGGCGTCGATCACCAGATAAAGTCTAGCCAGGCATTACCTTCCAAGCAGCATTATTCCCCTTGAATCTTTTCCACAATCGCCGTGGTTGAACAGTCATCGAGAAAATCCAGGGCCTGTACTTCACCGCCGTAGGCCTCGACAATTTCCCAGCCCACCACCTGCTCTTTTTGGTAGTCGCCGCCTTTAACCAGAATATCGGGGCGGATGGATTCCAGCAGTCTTTCCGGTGTGTCGTCGCCAAATACCAGCACCCAGTCGACGGATTCCAAACCCGCCAACACCGCCATGCGTCGGTCTTCAGAGTTGATCGGTCGGCCTTCACCTTTAAGGCGGCGCACCGACTCATCGGCATTAACTGCGACAATCAAACGCTCACCCAAACGACGGGCCTGTTCAAGATAACCGACATGACCGGCATGGAGAATATCAAAGCAGCCATTGGTAAAGACGATGCGCTCGCCGTGGGCCCGGGCATCGGCCAGGTCAACCAACAGCTGTTCTTCGTTGACAACACCGCGCCCGTGGCCCTGTTCGAGCTGCAGGGCACGGCGCAATTCGGGCGCGCTAATCGTTGCGGTGCCGAGCTTGCCGACCACAATACTCGCGGCCAAATTGGCCAGTACAACGGCAGAGGGTAGCTCTTCCCCGACACCCAGCGCCGCGGCCAATACGGAGATCACCGTATCGCCGGCACCGGTGACATCAAACACCTCACGCGCTCGCGCAGGCAGGTGGAACTCGGGCAAGCCCTGTCGTAAGAGGGTCATGCCGTGTTCACCACGGGTCACCAGTAAAGCCTCGAGCTTGAGCTCTTCAAGTAGAGCCAAACCTTTTTCAACGATGGCGCCCTCGCTGCCACAGGGCCCAACCACGGCTTCAAACTCACCCATATTGGGGGTAATCAGCGTGGCCCCCTGATAGCGGCTAAAGTCACTGCCCTTGGGATCGGCCAACACGGGAATACCTCGCTGTCGCGCCGCCTGAATTAATGCCACGGGATTTTGCAGTGCGCCCTTGCCGTAATCGGAGAGCACCAGAACGCTCACGCCCTCCAGTAAAGCGGCGACCTTGTCGGCAATTTGATCCGTATCAGCTGCGCTAAATTGCTGCTCAAAGTCGAGACGCAGTAATTGCTGGTGGCGGCTAATGACGCGCAACTTGGTAATCGTAGGTTTATCGGCAGATATCTGAAAATCGGTGCGAATACCCGCTGAGCTGAAGCGAGTCTCGAGGGAATGGGCCGCTTCGTCCGCGCCCACGACGCCCACCAGCGAGGCACCCGCCCCCAGGGCTGCAATATTCAAGGCAACATTGCCGGCACCGCCGACTCGATCTTCTAGCTGCTCGACCTTAACCACCGGCACCGGTGCTTCCGGCGAGATGCGCGAGGCCGGCCCCTGCCAATAACGATCGAGCATCAAATCGCCTACCACCAGTATTTGAGCGCCATCAAAGCGCGGCATATCTACCTTCAACTCTACTCTCCGTTTAACACACGATTTTGTAACTTATAACTATCGTCCATTTAAGGACATATCACTGGCAATCAGCGGCTCTGCCACCCCTGACTGACCACCACCCTGTAATACCTCGAGAGCCCGCCACACCTCTTCAGCAGTGATCGTTTTCATGCACTGAGCATTTTCACCGCTATAGTCCCCCGTATCACAGCGCTGTTTATAGCAGGGTGTACAGGCGAAACCCCTCGTTTGCAGGTGGCGCGCCCGACTCCCCGTCGCAGCGATCAAGTGAGGATCTGTCGCCCCGTACAGGGTTACCGTGGGGACATCGAGGGCGGCGGCGACATGGGCCAAACCGGTATCGACACACACCGCACCCGCACTCTTCACCAGCACACCGGCAATCTCACCGAGACTGAGCCGAGGTAGCACACGACAATGGCCATAAGCGCCCGCGATCTGTTCGGCCTGAGCCTTTTCGCCGGCCGAACCCCAGGGCAATAAGACTTCATAACCCTGCTCACCGGCACGCTCGATTAACTGGCACCAGTGCTCATCCGCCCAACGCTTATTCGGCCAGCTGGCATTTTGCACAAACACCAGATAGGGCGACGCGGGGAGCTCAAAGGGCGCCTCGGGCCACTGCCTGGCTGAGAGCCCAAAATCGGGGGGCGTGCTCGGCAGGGGGTAGTTTAAAGCCTGGGCAAAAAGCTGACGCCAACGGTCGATGGCCAGCTGATCTCTCGAAATTGCATGGTGTTTGTTGTACGCCAGGTGGGCAACCCATTCGCTCACCGAGCAACGATCCGGCCCATGTTTGCGACCACGGGCCAGGCGAGTTACCAGCGCGCTCTTCCAGTTAGTTTGGGCATCAATCACCACATCGTAGTGGCTGCTGCGCAGGTCTTTGATGAACTGGCCCAGCTCACCACGCTTCCAAACTTGAGCCAAAGTGGCACGCCAGCGGCGGTGGGCGGTGGTGAGGGTGCGACGCACTGTGGGGTGCCAGAGGGGGATTTCGGCGAAAGATTCGTCCACCGCCCAGTCAAAGGTGATATTGGGAAAAGCCTTTTTAGCGTCGCTAAGGGCGGGCAGAGCTTGCACCAGGTCACCCATCGACGTTAGCTTAACAATCAGTACATTCATAAATTCAGGCTTTAATGGCAAATAAGTAAGGCAGACAAGCCTGATTTAAACATTGAGCAATAATTTCTCTGATGAACAGTTCAAGCCGCAGCGTTAGGGCTCCCGGCAAAAAACTTTTTAAGCTTGGCGCTTAGGCGGTGAAAAAATTGGTGCTTGCCTTTTGCGGCTTCACCAACGAGGTAATTCATCTGTATCGACAGGCGCTTGCCAACCACCGGTTTGTGGCCGTGCCAGCAATTATCGGTCACCTTAAAGGCCATCAGCGTACCGGCGCTGGGGGGTACTTCCTCGACAAAATTTTCGATATCTTCACCATCGCGCAGCACCCGTAAATTGCCACCTTCGGCCTCCCAACTGTCATTTAAATACAACAACACGGTGACTACTTTGGTCTTCGAGTCGGTGTGAATGCGCCCATCTTTCTCACGCATCACGCCACGCACGGTGGTCATAATCGGAAAACCCTCGAGACTCAAGCCAAACTTGTCCGCTACCACGCGGCGAAAAGCATCACTTTGCATTTCCTGGAGCAAGGACTCGTAGGCCTCGCCCCCCGACACCTCAGAAACAGGAATGCTGCCGGGGTGCTGAATATCGGGAAAGTCCTGCAATACCGCCGCGAGTGCGTCGCCCTGTACAAAACCGGGCACCACAAGATAGGGGTAGGGATCCGTTCTAAGACGCTCATTACTGAACGCATTTAACTCAAGCATGGGGGCGACTCCGAGCAGCTGAAAGCCTGCGTATGCTACCACAGCACGGCGATTGTCCCCACACCTGGCCACAGTCAACTGCCTGTTTTATGCGCAGGATCAGCTAGCGAGGTTAAGCCCAGTAGCAATGACAGCGTCTAAGCAGCGAGAAAAACGACTGAAATAACTGACTTTGCCGGCACCTGCTCTATATCGCGACCAAGGCATTGGGTATACTTTTATGAAATTGCACGAAAGGACTCCCAATTGGCGGAAAGAGCAATGACTCAAAGCAACACACTTGCAGCCACTGAGCTGAATCTGCAAGAGCCATTGGTGCTGTTGATGACCACCAAACATTTAGGCAACCTGCTTGTTTCCCTGCACTGCGTGCAGGCTATCGTCAGCGCCAGCCAGGGGCAAAGTCTGCTGGTTGTCGATGAAAGTTACCGCGATATCATTGAGTCCATCGCCGATACCGGCAAAGTCCTCTACTATCCCCGCCAACGGCTAAAAACGGCGAGTTTGACGGCCAAAGCCAAACTCCTCTACCAATTTTACCAGCAACTGCGCCAGCACCAGGCCAAGTTATTACTCGACTTCGACGGCCAGGGCCAGGCCTCGACTATCACCCAGTTATCGGGTATCAAAGAGCGCATCGGCCCGGCAGACGCCCACCGCTGCAAAGGGGTTTATACCCAGCAACTCGCAGACATTGGCCGCCTGTCTCACCGTTTTAATGACTACGCCCAGTATCTCCTGTCTTTTCTGGGAGAAAAACCACAACCCCAGTATCCTCAGTTAAACGATCAAGCTCACCACCGTCGTGAGCTGCGGGCGCTACTGGATAAACACGGTATCAACTACGACGAACCCTATGCCTGCATCCATGTCGGCGCAACCAAAGCCTATAAATTGTGGCCGGCTGCGCGCTATGCCAACGTCGCCGACTGGCTGGCAGACCGTGGCCTGCGAGTGATTTTTATTGGTGCCGACGCTGAAGATGCCGCGCGAATTGACGACGTCAGTGCCAAGTGCCAATACAAGCACCTTAATTTATGCGACCAGCTCAATATTCGTCAGCTGACCTCCCTCCTCCGCCAATCCCGTTTTTTCCTCGGTAATGACAGCGGCCCCATGCACCTTGCCGCCGCTACGGGCACCCAGGTCTACGCTATTTTCGGCCCCACCGATGAGGTTCGCTGGGGACCACTGGGCAGTAAAGCTACCGTCATCAGAAACCCTGTACCCTGCGAATCCAGCTGCTCTAAGAAGCTTTGCCCCGCTAACCACCGCTGTATGAATACATTGAGCGTCGAACAGGTAAAATCCGTTCTTCAACAACACCCGCTCTGAGGCTCATTGCAAAGACTTAAGCTATGACCAGTTTTTCAAAAAAAGGCCTCACCGCATGGTCCGGGCAAGCGCCCGATCGCCATAAGCGCACTATTTACGGCCTAGCCTGCCTACTTAGTCTGATCATTTTTGTCGCTTACGCAACGACGAACGATACTCTCAACGACGACGGCATCAATTATATCTACGCCGCACACGCTCTCTCAGAAGGTCTGGTCGAGGAGGCAAGACGCTATCGTCCGGAACTGAACTTCTACCGTCAAATCAGCCTTATCGCCTCCTTCAGCGGCCTCGAGCTCTACCCCAGCGCCCAAGTCCTCAGCCTGTTTTGGCAAGCCTTGCTCGCCAGTGGCTTTGTCGCCGTGGTGCGCTGTTTCGACACCTCATTGTCGGGCCAGCTCATTGCCCTGGCGGTCTTCTTCAGTATCGCCAACCTCAACCATTTGCGCCCCGATATTATTCGCGGCTTTGGCTTTTGGGCTCTGCAATTGTGGGCAGTCTGGGCAGGCCTGTGTTTTTTTAGAGACAAAGCCTGGCGCTTCGCACTACTTTGGCTCGGCTTCAGCCTTGCCGCCACCCTCTACCGCGCCGAGGGCATCGCCTACCTTTTACTGATCCCGGGTTTCACCCTGCTGCACCTGGTTTTCGCGGGGAGTTTCAGCGCCAGGAAAAGAGTAACAATAGTCAGCTTAATTGTTGTCGTTAGCGGGCTACTTTACTTTTTTTCTGTCCCTGAGCTCTCTAAATCAGCAAGTAGCACACCTGACTTAACACCAGCGCAAAGCTTCTCGGCTACGGATAAATTACAAAAAGAGCTGGCATCACTGCAGCTCGCCGCTGGCAACTACAGGCAACTCAAAGACAATATCCGCGAGATAATGCCCAACAAATGGGCGCAACGCAGCGTCAACGACCTGCTGATTGGCGGCTTCGTTTTCCACCTGCTGTTGAGCATCATCAAAGCCACTAACGCACCCTTGCTGGCCCTTTCCCTCTATCGCGGCGACATTAAGCGCCCCTTCCTCAACGACCCCCGGAACAGGCTATTGGCAGCCTATCTTTTGGTCGGAGTTATTGTCGGCCTACTCAATATCTACAATAAGTACTTCGTCAGCCCGCGCTATATTATGCTCACGGCAATCTTGCTCTGCATCCCCGTGACATTAGTGCTGTGCCGAACGTATCAGCGCCTTGCAACATCACCTCAAAGCGCTGCCCGCCTGTGGAAATACACCTTATTCGCCCTGCCATTGCTAATCTGTCTCTACCCACTGAGTCGCCAGAACGATGACAAGCTCTATATTCGCGAAGCCGGGGAATGGATAAAAACCCACCTGAAAAGTGAACAAACCATTTATTTCAACCAGCAGAAGGTCGCCTTCTACGCGGCTGATTACGCCAATGACAGCTTTAGAAGGCGATACAAAGACATCGAGAGTTTGCTGCGCGAGGGTTACCAATATGCTGTATTCTACGAGGGCAAAGCCGAAAACGGCCAGGGGTCCTTACCCCATAGTCTAAAAGAATACCGCTTAAAAACCTTTCAGAACCCTCGAGGCCGCTCAGTCAATGTCTATCAACTGCCTGCATCTGCTCCTCAACCTAAGGCAAGCAACACTCGGTAGATCACACAAGACATCAAACCCAAGCCAGTACGGCCGTCAATAATGCCTAGCAAGTACCCCAACTTTAACTTTGAGAGCACTGGGCGCTGGCGCTTTTATCGAAATAGCACCCTGGAGAAAATCGAAGCCGCAGCGCCAACTGCCACTGCCCCGCCAGTAGTTCACCAGCTTAACAAGCGACAGGAGATAGCGGCGTCACAATACTCCCATGTCTGCAGCGCCGTGCTAAGCAATAGGGGCGAGGCCCTTTCTGTCTACTTCAAAGGCATGGATTTCAAATCCCCCCGCGACGCCATCAAGCAGCAGTTGAGTAAAAGTCGCGCTATCAAAGCCTTTGAGGCGGAACTGTTACTGCAGTCCCTCGGCTTCGGCACGCCGATAACCCTACTCACCGGGTGGCGACAAGGCCTGTTCTTCAAGGATAGTTTTTTCACCCTCAGCGCGGCTCTCATCGGCTACGACGATCTCTACACAATCGTGGCGCAACTCGGGAAGCAATCAAGTTCTCAGAAGAGGGCTTTTATCGAACAGCTCGCCGCAACCATCGCCCGCATGCACAGGGAAAATATCGGCCACGGTGATCTCCGTGCAGGCAATGTGATGTGTCAATATAGCGAGGGCTGGCAATTTTCATTTCTCGACAATGAACGCACCCGGCAATATACAAAACTGCCGGAGAATATTCGCATTAAAAACCTCGTCCAGCTAAACCTATTACTCAGCCCTGTTATTTCTAAAACGGATCGACAGCGTTTTTTCAATCATTACTCTGCGCTTTGCTATGGGCAAACCAATGAGGATTTGCTCGGCAAAGTTATCAACAAGACCCGCAAACGCCTTAAGATCATGCTCGACAAAAAGAAGATAGGGGCCGCCGATTTATGGCTATAGCAGACGAACATAAAAAACATCGCGCCAGCGTAAAAAAACAGTTTGACGATGGCGCACTCTTTGAAAGTATTAACTCGACAGATATTCACCCTCCCTATCGCATCAAGGGCATGATGCGCCGGGATTTTTGCGGGGGGAGTGCGACAAATATTATTAGCGGTATTGACGCGCTACTTGAAAGCGGCAGTATTATTAAAACCGATCGAGCAACTACCGTTTCAAAAGCGACCGTCGCAGGACAAGATGTCATTATTAAGCGCTACAATAACCAGGGCTTTTTAAATTCGCTAAAATATACGCTGGCGGGCTCTCGAGCCAGACGGGTATGGCGTGAAACTTATTTACTGCAAGAACTGGATATTGCCACGCCCACTGCGCTGGGCTATTTTGACGTGCTCGACAAGGGAAGAGTTATACGCTCCTATTTGCTCAACGAGTTCTGTCCGGAGCCTATTCTGCACTACCTGCTGCTCGACAAGCTTATCCCTCTCGATGAGTGGCCAACAATTGTAGATTTAGTGCGCGAGCTACTTCGCGACCTGCATGGCAAGGGTGTTACTCACGGCGATATAAAAAACTCCAACATTATCTACAATAATGGAGAGCTCATACTCATTGACCTCGACTCACTGGCCATTCACCGTCACAGCAAGAAATTACAAGGCCATATCAAGAAAGACATCGCCGCATTTGAGCGCAGAATCAATTCAGATCCAGAAGAATATATACGTCAAAAAAAGATTGAATTAAATATCAGCGATTAAATTTTTCTCATATACGTTTCGAAGCGGGATGCATAAATCGTTTTTGCGGGCACATCCTTTATCACCGTTGCCCCCGCCCCAATAATGGCATCGTCGCCAATGGTCACAGCGCCAAGAATAATCACACCCGGGCCGATCTGCACCCTGTCACCAATCACCGGATAGCCGCCATCGAGATTACCCAGGGTTACGTTATGGCGAATATTACAGCACTCACCAATCTTCACCTTGCTGCCAATCACCAGGCCCACGGGATGCCAGATTATTGTCGATTTCGGAATTTTTGAAATATTCATATCGCAAGACGTCAGCAAGCGAAAATCCCAGCCGCGGGCAATCACTACAAACAGGTCCCTGATAAAATTACGAAAGCGCTTAACCTTGTGCAGTAAGGGGCGTACCACTTTTCGATAAACAGACATTCTCTCAACCCTCAAATAATTATTGCTTAAAAGGCAATACTGGCAAGCGCTTAAAATCCCTACGATAGAGCTGCACTGCCCGCTTTGTCACACTATCGAGCAGCACCTCATGGCGAGTCAAAATTTCACGCAGTGGCCTATCAAAATAGACCTGTAAAAAAAGATAGGCGTCTTTTTTTGTCAGGCCAATATCCAGCGATGAAAAATAAATACTGGCAATATCTTTCACCAACCAGCGGCGTGGCACGGTTGTTCGCATCTGTGCACGATGCAAGTCGACAAGAAAAAGTCGCGGGTCATCCTTTGTATTATTCGGCCCCGGTGACAAATCGAGCAGGAAATGACAAATATATAAATCGCGATGATTAATGCCAGCACCATGGATAATACGCGCTATCGTCGCCACCTTGCGAATTAAGGCGCGCCGCTCACTGGGTGCCGGTGGCTTATTTGGCCACTGCTCGGCGTACTGCGCCAAACTTAAGGTATTGCTTAATTCTTCGGTAACCAGAAAGGAGAGTTTTTTAGCGGGGTTGTGACCTTTACAGCCATAGGCCAGCGCATTCAGCGAATCGAGGCCCAACTCGTGAACACGATTAATCGCCAGCCATTCATTCGAGGCCCCGGTAACAGGCAACTTCAATTGCAGAAAGTTTTTAAAGATTTCCCGCCAGCCGATACCGGTGTGCATCTTGCGATAATAGGTCTTCCCGGCCAGCTGAAATTTTAAGGTCTGGCGGCCTTCCTTATCGCGAACCACCTCGCCATCGACAGCCTGCAACAAAGCAAAGACATCTTTATCCCGCCACAGCGCCTGCAACTCACCCCGAAGTATTAATTCAGTCATTGACCCATACTCTTTTCATCGGCCAACTTTTCCATAATATCGAGCGCCACCTGAGGGCGACTATAAACATCACTATTTTTCGCAAAATGCTCACCCTTAAGATGCCACTGCTCACCCGGTACAGCGAGAGCCTCATTAATCGCGATCACAAAATCGTCACTATTAAACGGGCTGGCAATCACCGCACCCATCTGCGCATCTCGCACATAGTGGGCATAGCCACAGACATCACTAGCCACCACCGGTAAGCCGGCAATCATCGCTTCGAGCAAGGCATTGCCGGTATTTTCTTTATAGGCAGGATGCAGCAGCACATCGGCCGCCTGCAATAAATTGGGTACATCATCGCGACCGCCAAGAAAACGTACGCGCTTATTTAAGCCGAGTTTTTCCGCCTGACCCACAAATTGTTCACGCTTGTCTTCACCAACCACAAGCAATACGCCATCCACCCCCTGCTCACACAATGTGTGTAAAGCAGCGATACTGCGATCCAGTCCTTTAGTTTTATAACCGGAGCCGAGGGCTAGAAAACATACTTGCTTATCGTTTAAGCCCAGCTGCTCGCGCATTTCACGGCGAATCTCCCGCCAGTTATCCGGGGCCACACGATTAGTGGCAATCCCCGGCGGCAAGGTATGAAAGCGATTTTCTGCCGTACCGTAGCACTGTAAAAAGCGTTCCCGTTCGGGACGGGAGACTTCGAGGATTTGTGTTTTCGAGTCGGCGCTAAAGACCGCGTCTTCAAGTTTTAAATAGGCTTTTGTTCTCGGCGCCAAGCGATAAAAGAAGCCCCTTTCAACATTGGCTTTATAGGCAAAACAGGAATCGGCCGCGTAGTACAAATCCAGCCCCGGCCATTTATTAAAACCAATGAGCAAATCATGGGCTTTTAATTGCGGACGTAAATCGACGGCAAAGTTTTGCATGCGCGCCGCATTGTCCCAGCCTCGCGAAGGAATCACTTGCAGATCAATTCCCGGCGGACAATCACCCTGCCAGTCACTGCAATAAATAGTGACGGCATGACCTCGAGCGATAGCTTCCAACGCCATCGCCAGCATATTGCGCTGCAAACCACCAAAGGGAAAATATTTATAGAGTGCGAAGGCAAGCTTCAAAGGAGGCAGATCATTGGTTCCGACCACTAGTCAGGCTTGTTCGAACGTAGCGGAATCGACAAGTTTACCCAGCGCTGCAATGACCCGTTGCGGCTCCAGCTCCACCAAGCACTTCACATCACCTCGCGGACACTCACGCTGAAAACAGGGCCCACAATCGACCGGCACCGATAGCACCTCAACACGCTCGCCCAGGGGCGGCGTGAAGCCGGGGGATGTCGAGCCGTAAACCACTACTAGCGGTCGACCCAGTGCGGCGGCAATGTGCATTAAACCCGAGTCATTACTGACCACCGCTGCAGCCATGGAGAGCAAATCGATGGCTTCAGACAGTTCAGTTTCGCCGGCAAGGTTGCGGATATACGCACGGTTTTCACCCGTTATCGATTCTGCAATAGCGTCGCCAACTTCGGCATCACTTTTAGAACCCATCAACCAAACCTGCCAACCCCGGTCGAGCATCTTTTCAGCAACGGCTTGATAATGCCCCTCGGGCCAGCGCTTGGCGGGGCCAAATTCAGCACCCGGACACAGGGCCAGTACGGGACGATCAAGATTGAGGCCGAGCTTGTCACGCAAGTTCTGCAGGCCCGATTCGTCAACCTCCAGATGTGGTCGAGGTAGTTCAGCAGGCAGAGCTTTACCCTCCGCATAAGCCAGGGCGATAAAGCGCTCTATCATCAAAGGATAGCGCTCTTTATCGAGCAGGCGAATATCGTTGAGCAGACCGAAGCGCATTTCACCACGCCAACCCACACGCAGGGGAATACCGGTAAAGGCGGGGATTAAGGCAGATTTTAAAGAGTTGGGTAACACATAAGCAGCATCGTAAGCTTGCTTGCGTAACTGTTGCGCCAGAGCCCAGCGTTTGGGAAGGGCCAGCTCGCCATGCCCTATCGGCATAGCAATAGCCGCATTTATTTCCGGCATACGCTCAATGATTGGCCGGCTCCAGGCTGGCGCCAGCACATCGATAATGCAATCGGGGTCTTGCTGCTTAAGGCTGGTAAATAGCGTTTGTGCCATCACCATATCGCCGACCCAGGAAGGGCCGACGATAAGTATTTTTTTACTGTTAATGGGAGTGTCCCTTACTAAAGGTACTTAACCGTTAATCGGCGACAGCCATTCAGGGTGCTCTTCATTACGACCGCGCACCGCATCAAAATAAGCTGTTTGCAGCTCGGCAGTAATCGGGCCACGAGAGCCACAACCGATCTCGCGATTATCCAACTCACGAATAGGCAATACTTCAGCAGCTGTACCGGTGAAGAAGGCCTCGTCGGCGATATACACCTCGTCACGAGTGATACGTTTTTCACGCACCTCGTAACCGCGCTCCTGGGCCATTTGAATAACACTGCCACGGGTAATACCGTCGAGACAGGAGGTCAGCTCGGGCGTGTAGAGAACGCCATCGCGGACGATGAAAATATTCTCACCACTGCCTTCGGCGACATAGCCGTCGACATCCAGCAGCAAAGCCTCGTCGTAGCCATTCTGTAATGCTTCACGCAGCGCCATCATCGAATTCATGTAATTGCCATTCGCCTTGGCCTTGCACATGGTGATGTTGACGTGGTGACGGGTATACGACGAGGTGTGAATGCGAATGCCCTGCTCGAGGGATTCGGGGCTCATATACGAGGGCCATTCCCACGAGGCGACAATCACGTGGGTCGACAAACCATCGGCGCGCAGGCCCATGGCCTCCGAACCGAGAAATGCCATCGGGCGCAAATAGGCCTCTTCAAGATTATTGGCTTTCACCACGTCGAGCTGGGCCTGATTCAGCGTGTCTTCATCGAAGGGCATGTCCATGCCGACAATTTTGGCCGAGTTGTGCAGACGTTTGGTGTGCTCTTTCAAGCGGAAAATCGCCGTGCCTTTGTTCTCGGTATTGTAGGCGCGCACGCCCTCAAACACGCCCATGCCGTAGTGCAGGGTATGGGTCAGCACATGCACCTTGGCATCGCGCCAGGGCACCATTTCACCATCAAACCAAATAAAACCATCACGATCTGCAAACGACATTGAACGACTCCTCTACGCTAACTCTTCACTGTCAAATAAGCGCGTCCAAATAGCGGCAACGGCCCGACGATGAGTATCAAATTCCCCAGTCTTCACCACACCCGGCAACTGCTGTAGCTGTAAGCGGTGACCCGCCGAGCGATAGGCAATATAGGCCTGTGTCAGTTGCTCGCCCTCCTCTGTCGAGAAAAAGCCAGCGCTCACCAGATCATCCAGTATGCGGATGTTATCTTGCCAATGGGCCACGGTGGGTACGGAATTGGACTGGGCTAAAACCGCGAATTGAACCATAAATTCAATGTCGACGATACCTCCCCTATCCTGTTTAAGATTGAACTCGCCCTCCGCCTGGGCACCGGCCCCCGAGCCGAGGTGGTCAAACATTTTGTTGCGCATGGCGCTGACCTCTTCACGCAGGGTTTCGGGCTCTCGAGCCTGCTCAATCAACTGTCTGCGCAAGGCCTCAAAGGCCTCGCCCAATTGCGGGTCACCGGCTATTGCTCGCGCCCGCACCAGCGCTTGCTGCTCCCAGGTCCAGGCACTTTCGCGCTGATATTTTTCAAAGGCACTCAAGGAACACGCCAGCAAGCCGGAATTACCCGAGGGCCGCAGGCGCATATCGGTTTCGTAGAGCACGCCGGAGGCCATGCGCGTGCCGAGAATATGCAAGATGCGCTGCCCCAGGCGGGCAAAAAAGGTTTCGTTATCAACACTGCGCTCGCCATCGGTATTTAAACCCTGGCTGGCATTGTGAATAAACACCATATCCAGATCGGAACCGTGGCCCAGCTCAATGCCGCCCAGCTTGCCATAACCGACAATCAGCATGCCGGGCGTTTGCCCATCGGCATTACAGGGCAGGCCGTAGCGACTGGTCATATCGTGCCAGGCGATGGCCAGCACCTGCTCCAACATCACTTCGGCCAACCAGGTTAAGTAGTCGCTGACACGCATCAACGGCAACAGGCCCATCACCTCACAGGCGGCGACCCGCAGGCCGTGGGCAAGGCGAAAATAGCGCAGGGTTTCCATCTGCGCTTCGAGGTCTTCATCGGGAATACGTAATAATAGCTGGCGTAGCTCGTCGGCCAGTTGCTCGCGGTCGGGCGGCGTATACAGGCTTCTGGCGTCGAGCAGCTCATCGAGCAAAGCCGGGTTGCGCGCCAGACTTTCGGCGATCCACGGGCTGGCGGCGCAGAGTTTGACCAGCTGCTCCAGGGCCGAGGGGCTTTCTATCAGCAGCACTAAATAGGCGCTGCGCCGAGCGACCGCTTCAATCAGTACTAATACCCGCTGCAGGGTCTGGGTACTCTTTTCCAGTGGCGCACAACCGGCAATCAACAACGGCAACAGGCAATCGAGGCGAACGCGCGTATCCGCTGGCATGGCCTGCACAGCGCTACTGTCTACCAGCTGCTGTAAGATTTGTGCGGCCAACTCGGCATCGTCATAGTCGAGCTCATTTAGGCGCTCAAGCATCTGCCCAGGCTCATCGAACAGCCAGGCCTCTGCACCCTCTTCACTGTCGCCCTCATCCGTCTCTTCATCAAAGCCACTAAAAATACGACTCACGAAGTCGCGATGCCTGTCCAGCTCGAGCATAAAGCTGGCCCAGTCAACGAAGCCCATCATCGTCGCCATGCGCAGGTGCTCCAGCTCGCCCTCGGGCAAGAGCTGGGTTTGCTGATCTCGACAGCCCTGAATAACATGCTCCACATCGCGCAGAAAACAGTAGCTTTGCCACAGTTTGTCGCCACTGCCATCGGGTAGCAGTTTTTCTTCGTCGATCAAAGTCAGAATCTTGCGCAAGCTCTGGGTTTGAAAGCGTCGGTCACGGCCACCGCGTATTAACTGAAAAGCCTGGGCGGTAAATTCAATTTCGCGAATGCCACCGGGGCCGAGTTTAATATCGCTACCCAGCCCCCGGCGCAGCACCTCGCGGGTGATCATTGCCTTCATATCGCGCAGTGCCTGAATGGCACCAAAGTCGATATAGCGGCGATAAGTGAAGGGCCGCAGTATGGCCATTATTTCGGTTTGCGCAGCGTCACTGCCGGTGATGGCCCGGCATTTAATCATCGCGTAGCGCTCCCAATCTCGTCCCTGAGACTGGTAATAATCTTCCATCGCCGCAAAACTCAGCACCAGCGTGCCGCTTTCGCCGTAGGGCCGCAGGCGCATATCGACACGAAACACAAAGCCATCGACGGTTTTATTATCCAGCGCCTGAATCAGCTTCTGACCGAGGCGGATAAAGAATTCCTGGTTGCTGCACTGACTGCGCCCCCCCTCGGTGTCACCCGCTTCGGGATAGGTGAAAATCAGATCAATGTCGGACGACACATTCAGCTCGCCAGCGCCCATCTTGCCCATGCCCAGCACCACTAGCTCCTGGCGCTGCCCGCTCTCGGCACCCAGCGGCGTGCCCCAGCGCTCGGCAAGCATCCCATAGAGAAAGTCCATTGCCGCCGTGATGGTGATATCGGCCAGCCAGGTCATATCCCCGGTGGTCTCCATGGTACTTGCCTGCCGCGTCAGATCGCGCCAGATAATGCGCAGCATGTGGCGACGGCGGAATTTTCTCAGGCTGCTCTGTAAGTCTGCTTCACTTTCAAACGCGAGCAATTCAGCGGGCACCCCCTCTTCACTGCGCGAAGTCAGCAGCTCGCCACTCGCCACCAGGTCACGTAATAAACCGGGAAACTGAATACAATTGAGCGCAACAAACTCACTGCCCGCCCACACCCAGCGCAACTGCTGGGCAAAGGTTTTATCTTCAAGTTGCTGGCTCAGCCAGAGCTTATCCTCAGCCGAGGCTTTTTCACTAAAACGCTCAAGATATGCCTCAACACTCGCCTGTAGTGCATCGGGTAGCTGCAAATTTTTCATAGATCGATCCATTCAACTATTTCACCAATAAACCCAAGTCAGGCAGGTCGCCATTTGGGGTATTGCTCACTGTTCACCCCTCAATGATGCAAGACCCAGGCAGGTGAGACATTGCGCCGAGGCAAGCAGATTGCATTTTTAGCCTGCCAGCTTACACTTCTTCAAGCACACTATTTTTAAACCATTCTTCTTCAACTGTCGTTCCGTACTCGAGGTCGCTGGGCAAGTCATGAATTTTCTCTCCATGCTACAGGCGCTAATCGCCAGCAACTCCATTAGCAGCGTCAACGCCGATGTCGACCAGGGCAACCGCGAGGTGATCGACATTCTCGCCAACTGGCTCGACGATCTCGGCTTTGCCACCGAGGTGATGCCCCTTGCAGATCCTCGCAAAGCCAACCTTATTGCCACCCTCGGCACCGGCCCCGGTGGACTGGTGCTCGCCGGACACACCGACACCGTGCCCTGTGACGAAGGCCTTTGGCAGCAATCGCCTTTTAAACTAACGGAACGGGACAACCGCTTTTACGGTCTCGGCGTTTGCGATATGAAAGGCTTTTTCCCCCTGGCGATAGAGGCCGCGAAAAGCTTTCTCGACAAGCCCCTGCAACAACCGCTGATTATTCTTGCCACGGCCGATGAAGAGTCATCAATGGCTGGCGCCCGAGCACTGGCAGCGGCGGGCAAACCCAAGGCCCGCGCCGCCTTAATCGGTGAGCCCACCGGCATGAAGCCCATCGCCATGCACAAGGGCATTATGATTGAAAAGCTGCTGGTACAGGGTAAGTCCGGCCACTCCAGCAACCCCGCCCTGGGCAACAACGCCATGCACACCATGCACGATGCCATCGGCGTATTGCGCGCCCTGCAAAGCGAATTAAAAGCCAACTACCACAACCCACTGTTCGCCATCGACTACCCGACACTCAACCTCGGCTGCATTCACGGCGGCGACAATCCCAACCGTATTTGCGGCCACAGCGAACTCGGTTTTGAAATACGCCCGCTGCCGGGCATGGATATTGGCGAGCTACAGGGCTTACTCGAACAGCGCCTGCTCGGCCTCGGCACAGCGGAGGGCACACAAGTCAGCCTGCAACATTTTGACGTGCCACCCTTTGCCGCCGACAAAAACTCCGAACTGGTTGCCCTCTGCGAAAAACTCACCGGCCACTCCAGCGAAAGCGTCGCCTTCGCCACCGAAGCCCCCTATTTACACCAGCTGGGCATGGACGCGATGGTGCTCGGCCCCGGCGATATTGACCAGGCCCATCAGCCCGATGAATATTTGGCTACTGAGCGGATTAAGCCGATGATTAAATTGCTCGAAGAGCTTATTGCTACTTATTGTTTAAAAGGATAGGCATGTGATCTTTAATCACGAACAAGAATTCAAAACAGCAGAGGAGCTCATTGACTTTTTCCAGAAGCACTTTTTCTTTCGTACAACAAGGATAGGGGATGCAAATACTACTGGCAGAGGATCACATATATATCGCGGACAAGCGAATGCCGAATGGAAATTGAAGCCTAGTGTATTCCGTTCTCACGATGCACTAGACAATTTCACCCCTCAACCACCAGGTAAATATATTGCCGAACAAAAAATAAGATGGCTTGGTCATCATTTACATGCTGAACTTAGATCCGTTTTTATTTTTCTAGAAACGGCTGACAAGCTAGGCATTAAAACACCCATTGATTATTCTAGATTAAAAGACCATCAAGAATTGATCTATAGCGCCATGAATGACGAGGGTTACAATTATTCTGCAGCCTTCCCGAACGAACGAACACTTGAAGAACTCGCATTAGCTCAACACCATGGGATTCCAACTAGAATCCTTGACTGGACAGAATCACCTTTAATAGCATGTTTTTTTGCCGCATTGCCAGCCTCAAGTATCGTGCAAGATGACGACAGAATAAAATCAGAACATATAGCTGTTAGCTGTTTTAGTTCACGATTTTTTTCAAAATCAGATAACGTAGTTAGAGTTAGAGCACCAAGACATAGAAACAATTTTTTACGTTTGCAGCAGGGTGTTTTTACTCACATTCCAAATGCCAATGCATATTTTCTAAAGCACCAGGAATGGCCATCAATCGAAGATATCGTAGAAAAAACCAAAGAACTTAGTGGCGCGTTAAAAAAGTATTACCTTCCCGCAAAAGAAGCAGACAACTT